>JAESFG010000080.1_pt1 | contig 388742 bp, 374 predicted proteins | sample 9269371 | NCBI WGS metagenome assembly JAESFG01 (sample SAMN14506227, study PRJNA617093) | algae metagenome | isolation source: Aetokthonos hydrillicola CCALA 1050 (B3-Florida) and co-occurring... | place: USA: South Carolina | collected 2013-01-01 | reverse complement strand
ACCAGCGGCCCCATGCCGCCCATGGCGGTCAACCGCCCGCCGTGGTCTACTTCACCGCAACCCAAACCGATCAGCAGGTGCAGGCGGTAGCTTAACTCAGCCGGAAAACTGTCCAAAGTTGGGGAGTAGCTCACGCGTGCCGCGTGGTTGCACTGTCGAATACGTTCCTGAACCTCGGTCCTATTCACGCAGCGCATCGCGCAGTGACATCGACGGCCCACGCAGGGTCCTGAGATCGAGGGACGTCAGCAGATCCAGAAGATGGCTGTGCATCAGCTCTTCGGCACGCGCGCCGTCGCGGTCGGCAATCGCTTCCAGAAGGGCGTGGTGGGCATGGCTTTCACAGATTGCCTGCCGTCTTCGCCAGTACAGCGCGATGATCAGCGAGGACCGGGCAACCAGTTGCCCGATGAACGCCGCTATGGTGTCCTGGTCGGCGATGCGTGCGATTTCGACGTGAAACGCCCCTGACAGGAACAGGGCCCGGCCCGCGTCGCCGCGGCCTAGGGCTGCGTGCTCGTCAGCAATGTGGCGTCGCAGTACGGCAAGGTCGTCCGCTGTCACCCGTTCGGCCGCCGACCGGGCGGTGCGGGGCTCCAGGAGGGCGCGGGCCTCGAACACCTCGCGTGCATCACGAGGCGACGGCTGCGCGACAAAGGCACCGCGGTTGCGCTTCAGCTCGACCAGCCGGTCATGCGCCAGTTGCTGCAAGGCGGCCCGCACGATGGTGCGCGAGACACCGAAGATATCTCCGACCTCGTCCTCGGAAAGCTTGGTGCCGGGTGCCAGACGGTGCTCAAGGATGGCGCGTCCGATCGTCTCGGCAAGGGATGGTGAATCGGTCGCATGTGCTGGGTTGCTGGGGGCTAGGGCTTCCATGCGAAGATTCGGCCCGGATTCGCCTGCCAAGGCAAGAGTGCCTACAGGATTGTATACAATCTGCACGAATTCGGGCAGCGGTGCGGTGCCGACGCAAAACAATCAGGCGGCGGACGTATCGGGCCGTGTCTGACGCCGATACTTGGTGATCGCGTCCCCGGGAATGCCGAACCCTTGGTCTCGTCGGGCCTTGGGGGCGCAATGCGGACGAAGAACGATCTTGAACTGGTAGCCGTCACCAAGCGCTACGGCGACACCGTTGCCGTAGATGGCGTCAGCCATGTCTTTCCGCCCGCAAGCTATTGCTGCCTGCTGGGCCCTTCTGGTTGCGGCAAGACCTCCACCCTGCGAATGATCGCGGGGCACGAGACGGTGTCGGACGGGTCGATCCTGCTCGATGGCACCGATATCGCCCGCCTGCCCCCCGCCGCACGCGGCACGGCGATGATGTTCCAAAGCTACGCGCTGTTCCCGCACCTGTCGGCCAAGGACAACGTGGCCTTCAGCCTGAAGATGAAGGGCGTGGACCGCGACACGCGCCATGCGCGGGCGATGAAGCTGCTTGAACTCGTCGATATGGCGCACCTGGCCGACCGGATGCCCGCGCAGCTTTCGGGCGGGCAGCAGCAGCGGGTGGCGCTGGCGCGGGCCCTGATTACAGAACCGCGCGTCCTCTTGCTGGACGAACCCCTGTCGGCGCTGGACCCGTTCCTGCGAATCCGGATGCGGGGAGAGTTGAAGCGGTTGCAGCGCGAGCTGAAGATCACCTTCGTCCATGTCACCCACGGGCAGGACGAGGCCCTGGCGCTGGCCGATGAAGTCGTGGTCATGAACAGCGCCAGGATCGAGCAGGCAGGCCCCGCACGCAACGTCTGGGGCAGCCCCCGCACCGAGTTCGTTGCCCGCTTCCTGGGCGGACACAACGTCCTGTCGCTGCCACAGGGTCGCTTTGCACTCAGATCTGCCGCGATCCGGATCGACCCGGCCGGGCAGGATGCTGTCGTCACCGCCGTTGAGTTCCAGGGCGCGCATGTCGCCCTGACGGCGCGCCTTGCGGGCGATCAGGAAATCCTCACCCACATCCCCGAACAGCAGTTCTACGCCGACCCGAAATCCCCCGGCGACGGACTTCGGCTCGCCTGGGACGAAGACCGACTGCACCGCCTATCCGCCTGAAACAACACAGAGAGGGAACGACCATGACCATGAGGAAGAACCACTATTCCCGCCGCAGCCTGCTGAAGGGCAGCGCCGCTGCGCTGGCCGCATCGGCCCTGCCCGCGCCGATGATCTGGGCGCAGGACATCAAGGACATCACGCTGCGGCAGGCGGGCACGGGCGTGTCGGCCTATAATGAGGTCGCGGCCAAGGTGAAGGAGGACCTGGGCTTCACGCTGGAAATGACGGCGCTCGACTCCGATGCGGTCACGCAGAAGGTGGCGACCCAGCCCGACAGCTATGACATCGCCGATATCGAATACTGGATCTGCAAGAAGGTCTGGCCCACGGGCAACCTGCAGGCGATGGATACGACGAAGATCAAGAACTACGACAAGATCGTCGGCATCTTCAAATCCGGCAAGCTGACGCCCGACAGTGTGATCGCGCAAGGCACCGCGCCGCATACGGTGGGCTTTGTCGACGGCGTGGACGGCAAGACCTTTGCCAAGTCCGAAACCGGCTGGATGACGCTGATCCCGACGATCTACAACGCCGACACGCTGGGTATCCGCCCCGACCTGATCGGCCGCCCCATCGAGTCCTGGACCGAGCTTCTGAACCCCGAATTCAAGGGCAAAGCGTCGATCCTGGACATCTCGTCCATCGGAATCATGGACGCCGCGATGGTCTGCGAGGCGATGGGCGAGATCAAGTACGGCGACAAGGGCAATATGACCAAGGAAGAGATCGACAAGACGATGGCGATCTTCACCGAGGCCAAAAAGGCCGGGCAGTTCCGCGCCTTCTGGAAGACGTTCGACGAAAGCGTGAACTTCATGGCCTCGGGTGAGGTCGTGATCCAGTCGATGTGGTCGCCTGCCATCACGGCGGTGCGGTCGAAGGGTATTCCCTGCGTCTACCAGCCGCTGAAGGAAGGCTACCGCAGCTGGGGCGGCGGGCTTGGCCTGTCGTCGGGGCTGACGGGCGTAGCGCTCGATGCGGCTTACGAATACATAAACTGGTATCTTTCGGGCTGGGTCGGCGGCTTCCTGATGCGCCAGGGCTACTACTCCGCCGTGCCCGAGACGTCGAAAGAATTCATGTCCGCCGACGAATGGGGCTTCTGGTTCGAGGGCAAGCCCGCGCAGGGTGACATCGTGAACCCGCAAGGCGTGAAGATGGAAAGCGCGGGCGCGGTCCGCGACGGCGGGTCGTTCTACGAACGCATGGGCCATGTGGCCTGCTGGAACGCCGTGATGGACGAAAACCAGTACATGGTTCGCAAGTGGAACGAGTTCATCGCCGCCTAAGGTGATGCTGCCCCCTCCCGCGAGGGGAGGGGGCTTTTCCTCAAGAGGTCGCGCATGGAACGCATCCTGTCATCAAGGAATGCCAGCGGCTGGCTGCTCGCATCGCCACTGGTTCTGGTGCTGGGCATCTTCCTGGTGCTGCCGGTCATCATGATCGTGATCGTCAGCTTCTGGCAGGCGACCGAGTTTTCCATCGTGCCGGCCTTCGACCTGGCGAACTACGAATTCCTGTTCACCTCGCCCGTCACCTATCAGGTGTTCCTGAACACCTTCCGCTACGCCGCGATCACCTGGGCGCTGACGCTGACGATCGGCTTCACCGTGTCGTGGTTCCTGGCCTTCCACATCCGCAGCCAGACAACGCAGGTGGCGCTGGCCCTTCTGTGCACGGTGCCATTCTGGACGTCGAACATCATCCGGATGATTTCCTGGGTGCCCTACCTGGGCCGGAACGGGCTGGCGAACCAGGCGCTTTTGTCGATGGGCGTGATCGACCAGCCGCTGGAATGGCTCTTGTTTTCCGACTTCGCGGTGATCCTGGCCTTTGTGCACCTGAACACGGTTTTCATGATCATCCCGATCCTGAATTCGATGATGCGCATCGACCGCAGCCTGATCGAGGCCGCGCGCGATGCGGGTGCCTCGCCCGTCCAGATCATGACGAACGTGGTCATCCCACTCTGTAAGCCCGGCATCATGATCGGCACGATCTTCGTGCTGACGCTGGTGATGGGCGATTTCATCACCGTGCGGTTCATGTCGGGGTCGCAGTCGGCCAATGTCGGGCGGCTGATTTCCAACGACATCGGCCTTCTGCAATACCCCTCTGCCTCGGCCACGTCGGTGGTGCTGCTTCTGACGGTGCTGATCGTCGTGGCGATGATGCTGCGCATCGTCGATATCCGGAAGGAGCTGTAGATGGAGCCGCGCCCCCGGTCGTTCTACGCCCTTGCCGCGTTCTTCGCGCTTTACGTCCTGTTCCTGTACGGCCCCACCATCACCATCGGCATCCTGTCGTTTCAGGGGCCGAACGGCGGGCTGACCTTTCCTATGGACGGGGTGTCGCTGACCTGGTTCCGCGAGCTGTTCATGGAACAGGCGGTCGGTGACATCTGGGGCAGCTTCCGGCGGTCACTGGTGCTGGGACTGATGGTCATGGTCACCACGGTTGTCGTGTCGGTCATGGGGGGACTGGCGTTCCGCAAACGTTTCGCGGGGTCGGCGGTGCTGTTTTATCTGGTGATCGCGGCGCTGGTGATCCCGTCGATCCTGGTCAGCCTGGGCGTTGGCCTCGTGTTCTCGCAGGCGGGCGTGCGGACGCACTGGGCGCTGTCGGGGTTCGGTGCGCAGCTGACATGGACGCTGCCCTTCGGCCTTCTGGTGATGTTTGCGGTCTTCAACCGCTTCAACCCCGCCTTTGAGGAGGCCGCGCGCGACCAGGGGGCATCCCCCTGGCAGACCGTGGTCCATGTCGTCGTGCCGATCATCGCGCCGTCCCTGCTGGGCGTCGCGCTGTTCGGGTTCACGCTCAGCTATGACGAATTCGCGCGGACGCTCCTGACATCCGGGTCGCGGAACACGCTGCCCCTGGAAATCTACGGGATGACGACGAACGTCACGACGCCGGTGATCTATGCGCTGGGCACGCTCACGACCGGGTTTTCCTTTGCGGTCATCGCGCTGTTCCTGATCGCGGTGGGCATCGCCAACAGCCGCCGCGCGCGGGCGGGTTCGGATGCCGGGAAGGGGCTGGTATGAAGATCGCCGTCATCAACCCGAACTCGACCGTCTCGATGACCGACAAGATCGCCGCCGCCGCGCGTGCGGTGGCGCCGGACGACGAAATCGTGGCCATCACCTGCCACGACTCGCCCCCCGCCATCCAGGGGCCCGAGGATGACGCGATCTGCCGTCCCTTCGTGCTGGCCGAAGTGGCGCAGGCCGAAGCCGATGGTGCCGATGCCGTCGTCATCGCCTGCTTCGACGACCCCGCACTGGCCGAGGCGCGGGCGGCTGCGGCGATCCCGGTTCTTGGCATCGGCGAGGCAGCGTTTCATGCCGCGATGCTGCTGGGGCAAAGGTTTTCCGTTGTAACGACGATGCCTGTCGCCATCCCCATCATTGAAGGCAATATCGCGCGCTACGGCATTTCCGGCGCTTGCGCCCGGGTGCGGGCGGCGGGGATCAAAGTGCTTGACCTTGAGGACCCTGCAACGGGGGCACAAGGCAAGGTGTCGGCCGAGATTGCCCGGGCTTGCGCCGACGAGGCGCCGGGCGCAGTCGTGCTTGGCTGTGCAGGGATGGCCGATCTGGCGGCGCTCCTTGAAGGGGAACACGGCGTCAAGGTCATCGATGGCGTCGCGGCCGCGACTGTCTTTGCGCAGGCGCTTGTCCGAATGCGGGGGGCGTGATGCGCAAGCTTCTGACCGCCTGCGCGCAGATGGGGCCGATCGCACGGTCAGAGACCCGGGCGCAATGCGTGTCGCGGCTGATCGAGATGATGCGCGAGGCAAAGGGTCGTGGGTGTCGGCTTGTCGTCTTTCCCGAGATGGCCCTGTCGACCTTTTTTCCCCGCTGGATGATCGCCGACGAGGCTGAACTTGATACGTTTTACGAAACCGAGATGCCCGGGCCCGCTACGCGGCCCCTGTTCGACGAAGCTGCTCGGCTGGGGATCGGTTTCTACCTCGGCTATGCCGAACTGACGCCTGACCGGCACCGGTTCAACACCTCGATCCTCGTGGACGAAACGGGTCGGATCGTCGGCAAATACCGAAAGGTGCATCTGCCGGGGTGGGCCGAGCCTTTGCCGAACCGGCAGTTCCAGCATCTGGAGAAGCGCTACTACGAGCCCGGCGATCTGGGCTTTCCGGTCTGGCGCATGATGGGCGGCATCCTCGGCATGGCCATCTGCAACGACCGCCGCTGGCCGGAAACCTACCGGGTGATGGGGCTCCAGGGCGTCGAAATGGTCTGCCTTGGCTACAACACGCCGTTTGGTCATCTGAACCAGCAGCCCATGGACAGCCTGACGCTGTTTCACAACCACCTGTCCATGCAGGCCGGGGCCTACCAGAACGCAACCTGGGTCGTTGGGGCCGCCAAGTGCGGCAACGAGGAAGGCTCAAGCATGGCCGGTCAGTCCGTCATCGTCGCGCCTTCGGGCGAGATCGTGGCACAGGCGGTGACTGTCGAGGATGAGGTCATCACCGCTGCCTGCGACCTCGATATGGGCCGCATCTACAAGGACACCGTCTTTAACTTTGCGCTGCACCGCCGCCCCGAGGCCTATGGCCTGATCGTAGAGCGGACCGGCGCCATCCTGCCACCGGAGGAGCCTCTATGAGCACCGTCATCAAGGGCGGCACCGTCCTGACCCACGACATGACCTACGCCGCCGATGTGCTGGTCGAGGGCGAGGTCATCGCGGCCATCGGCCAGGGCCTGACGGGCGACCGCGTGATCGATGCGGGCGGGGCCTATGTCATCCCCGGCGGGATCGACCCCCATACGCATCTGGAAATGCCCTTCATGGGCACCTTCGCCGCCGAAACCTGGGAAAGCGGCACCTTCGCCGCAGCCTCGGGCGGGACGACGATGATCGTGGATCACATCATCTCGGCCCCCGACGACCTGCTGACTGCGCTTGGCCAGTGGGAGGAACGGGCCGGGCGGCAGGCCAGCATCGACTACGGTTTTCACATGTCGATCACGGGGTGGAGCCGCAAGGTCTGGGACGAGATGGCGGTTTGTGTGGACCGCGGGGTCAACACCTTCAAGCACTTCATGGCCTACAAGGGTGCCCTGATGGTGAATGACGACGAGATGTTCGCGTCCTTCACCCGCTGCCGCGAACTGGGGGCCATTCCCTTCGTTCATGCCGAAAACGGCGACCTGATCGCGGGGTTGCAGGCCAAGCTGATGGCCGAAGGCAACACCGGCCCCGAGGCGCATGCCTATTCCCGCCCCGCGCGGGTCGAGGGGGAGGCCACGAACCGCGCCATCATGATCGCCGACGCGGTGGGCGTGCCGGTCTACATCGTGCATGTCAGTTCCGAAGAGGCGCACGAGGCGATCCGGCGGTGGAAGCAGGCGGGCACGCGGGTCTGGGGCGAGCCGCTGGTGCAGCATCTGCTGCTGGACGACAGCGAATACGCCCACCCCGACTGGAACCACGCCGCCCAACGCGTGATGAGCCCGCCGTTCCGGACAAAACAGCATCAGGACAGCCTATGGTCCGGTCTGGCGGCGGGCACGCTGTCGGTGGTGGCGACCGACCACTGCGCCTTCACCACCGCGCAGAAGCAGCGCGGGCGGGGCGACTTCACCAAGATCCCCAACGGCACAGGCGGGTTGGAGGATCGGTTGGCGCTTCTGTGGACCTATGGGGTGGAGACAGGGCGGATCACGGCGAATGAATTCGTCGCCGTCACCTCGGCCAACATCGCCCAGATCCTGAACGTCTATCCGAAAAAGGGTGCGGTCCGGGTGGGGGCCGATGCCGACCTGGTGGTCTGGGACCCGAAGGCAGGCAAGACGATCTCGGCCAGAACGCAGAAGTCGATCATCGACTACAACGTCTTTGAGGGGTTCAGGGTCAGCGCGCAGGCCCGCTACACGCTGTCGCGGGGCCGTGTCGTCTGGGGGCCGGGTGCCGCGAGCCCCTTGCCCGGACACGGCCGCCATGTCCCGCGCGCGGCGAACCCGCCCGTGTCGCGCGCCTATTCCACCTGGCGCGACCTGATCGCCCCGCGCCCCGTGGTGCGCGACGACGCCCTTATGCCCATCGGAGTCTGACATGCCCAAGAAGATCATGTGCGCCTTTGGCACCGACATCGACAGCGTTGCAGGCTGGATCGGCAGCTATGGCGGCGGCGACAGCCCGTCCGACATCCAGCGCGGCATCTTCGCTACCGAAGTCGGCATTCCGCGCCTGCTGCGGCTCTTTGACCGCTATGGCCTGAAGACCAGCTTCTTCATCCCCGGCCACTCGCTCGAAACTTTCCCCAAGGAAATGGAGATGATCGTCAGGGGAGGGCACGAAATCGGGGCGCATGGGTACCTGCATGAAAACCCCATCGCCATGACGCCGACGCAGGAAGAGGACGTGCTGGTCAAGTCGATCGAACTGATCGAGGGCCTGACCGGGGCCAAGCCGCGCGGATACGTGGCGCCCTGGTGGGAAATGTCGGCCAACACCGCTGCTCTGCTTCTGAAACACGGCTTTACCTACGACCATTCGCAGGGCTACCGCGACTTCCAGCCCTTCTATGCCCGCGTGGGCGACAGCTGGAACACCATCGACTACACCAGGCAGGCCCGCGACTGGATGCACCCGCTGAAGCACGGCCACGAAATCGACCTCGTGGACATCGCCGCCAACTGGTACGTCGATGACCTGCCACCGATGATGTTCATGAAGAAAGCCCCGAACAGCCACGGCTTCGTGAACCCTCGCGACATCGAACAGATGTGGCGCGACCAGTTCGACTGGGTGTGGCGCGAGATGGACTATGCCGTCTTTGCCTTCACCATCCACCCCGACGTGGCGGGCCGCCCGCAGGTTCTTCTGATGCTGGAACGCCTGATCGACCACATCAGCCGCCATTCCGGCGTCGAATGGATGACGTTCGAGGATATCGCCGCCGATTTCCGCGCACGCTATCCCTTTGCCGGGGCCGCGCGGCCGCCGGTGATCTGATGTGTACCGGCTGCGGCTTTCCCGCCGCCCCCGGCCACTGGACCGAGGCCGGCTCGCCGACCGCCGGGGACCGTCTGCGTGACCGGGCCAGGCGCGCGGCGGCGCTGGACCGGCTGCTGAGGCCCTTTGGCCTGACCGTCCACGATACGCATCCCGTTCCGGGCTATCGACTGGCCACACTGTCGGGCGCCGTCACGCTGGTGGGCACGCTGGAAGATCTGTGGGTCGAGGCTGAACGCATCGCCGGGCGGGCCGTCGACCCGCTCGACCCGGTGTTCCTGGATGGATGACGGCGGCACGCGCCTGCGCCTGTCGATCATCGGCGGCTATCTGGGCGCGGGCAAGACGACGTGGCTGCGCCACCAGCTGCATGAGGGCCAGTTCGGAAACGCCCCCCATGTCATCGTGAACGAAGCGGCCCGTGCGGCCGTGGACGACGCACTTTTGTCCGGGTGCGCGGGGCTCTCGCTGATCGCCGGAGGCTGCGCCTGCTGCGACACACGCGCCGATCTTCTGGCGGTTCTGCGGACGCTGTGCGACGAACGCAGCGCCGGACGCGGGCCCGACCATGCAGTGCTGGAGACAAGCGGCCTGGCCGACCCGGCCGCGATCGCGCGGGGCATCGCGTCCGACCCCGTTCTCTCCCGGCATCTTCGCCTGGACCAGATGGTTGTGACCGTCGATGCCCTGCATGGTACACTCCAGCTCGAAGACGACCCCTTGTGGCGCGTGCAGGTGGCCGCCGCGGACCGGCTGGTCATCACCAAAGCAGACATCGCGCCATCGCCCGCGCTGCGGCAGTTGCGGGCCGTGCTGGCGCGGCTCAATCCCGGTGCAACCATCGAAGGCGCGGCGCAGGGAGTGCCAGCATCTCTGCCTGACGCCCGCCCCGATGCGGACCCGCCTATGCCTGCCGACATGTCCGGCAAAGCGCGGCTCCAGGCGATCGAGCTTCCGCTGCCCTCAGCGGACTGGGCGATCTTCTCGCTGTGGCTGTCGGCACTCCTCCATGCACGGGGCGATGACATCGTTCGGTGCAAGGGCGTCATTGCCACTCCGGCAGGACGACTTTTGCTGCAGGCAGTCCGGACCGTGGTCCAGCCGCCTGAAATCCTGCCCGAGGTTGCGAACGGCACGTCGGACAACGTGCTTGTGCTCTTCGGCAGGGGCGTGTCGGCGGCTGACCTCTCGCGATCACTGGCCCGTTTTCTGCGATGAACCTGCGCCAAACGCCGAACCGGCCCCGTCAGGCCGGTTTGCCGGGCACTGGGCATTACCTAAGGTCCGCTCCCCGGTGTGATCCCTTTTAGGGTTTGGCTTTGCAAGCAGCGCTGGCTCACGGGGCATCGCATTCGAACTTCTTGAAGAAAGACAAGAACGTCCACGCGGCCCGACTTCAGGAATGGCGGAAGGGGTGGGATTCGAACCCACGGATGGTTGCCCATCGCCGGTTTTCAAGACCGGAGCAATCGACCGCTCTGCCACCCTTCCGGTGCTGGATGCCGGAAGGCAACCGGCATCGTGACCGGCGTCGCATAAAGGTTGGCGCGCGATTCTGAAAGGTGGGACCTGGATATGCGTACGGCACCGTGGGTCGGTACGGTGGGCGACCATCACGTAGCCGCTTCCACGCGCCGATATTCGCCGTATCGGCCTATCGGACTTTTCTTGGCCACGCCGACCCGCTAGATTGCGCGCCAAGCGCAGGATAGGCGCGTCACGGTGGCAGAGGGGCGGTCGGCGTCGGGCGGTGCAACACCGGCTGCGTCTCCCCCGAGACAGGCATGATACGAACGCGTTCCTCACGTGGCACAGGGCGCGGCAAGGGGGCAGGAATGTCGATGCGGACGATCCTTCGGTTGGCTGTCGCTGCGGGGGCCTTTGCGGCCCTCACCGCGTGCGAGGACGGGAAGTTCCACCTCGGCCCGAAACCCGCAGGCCAGAGCAGCGCGGACAACAGCTCTGCAAGCGCCGAGCCCGCGCTGTCGCTAGTCGAACGCGATGTAGAAGCACCCGAAGCCTTCAGCCTGACGGATAAGGGCCTCTGGGACGGACGCCCATCGCTCGGCGGCGTCTGGGTTGCCCATGCCAACGTGAAAGACCCCGAACGCGTCATCATCCGCAACCCCTCGAACGGCAAGTCGGTCGTCGGTGCCCTGTTCCGCCGCGAGGTCGCCAATCCCGGGCCGGCGCTTCAGGTCTCGTCCGATGCGGCGGCGGCGCTTGACATGCTGGCCGGTCAGCCGGCCGAACTGCAGGTCGTTGCGCTGCGGCGCGAGCAACCTGCCAAGCCCGAGGCCGAGGCGGCTGGCGCGGCGCTGGCATCCGAGGGCGCGGACGCGGCTGCGGACACCGCCGCCGCCGATGCGAAACCCGCTGCAAAGCCTGACGCAAAGCCTGCCCAAACGCCCGCCGACGGCATCGACCCGATCGCGGCGGGCGCGGCGGCGGCCATCGCACGCGCCGAAGGCGCAACCGGCGCGGCACCGGACGCCGCACTGGCAGACGGCGCACCGGCACCGAAGAAATGCCCCTTCTGGCGGAAGAAGAAATGCCTGGCCGAACAGGCCGCCCTGGGCGGAGCCCCGGCCGAGGGCACCGACCTTGCGGCTGCGGGCGGCACAGAGGGCGCAGCCGCCGCACCGGCCCCGGCCGACGGTGCCGTCGCGGTCAGCGCCATACCGGCAACGCCGACCGCCGCCGGAACCCTGACCCGACCTTACGTCCAGATTGGCATCTTCAGCGTCGAGGCCAACGCCCAGCGCGCGGTAGACCAGATGAAGGCGGCCGGAATGACCGCGACGGTCCGGTCCGACCAGTCGCAGGGCAAGAAGTTCTGGCGCGTTGTGATCGGTCCGGTGGCCAGCGTCGCCGAACGCGACAGCATCGCGGCAAGGGTCAAGGCGATCGGCTACCCCGACGCCTATCCGGTCGCGAAGTAGAGTGGCCAAAGGGGGCGGCGCATGACACGGGCTTCGGCATTCCTCTGGGTTCTGGTCGTCAGCCTTTGCGCCCTCGTTCTTCCCGCCAGGGCCTTCGAAACGGCGGCGCACGCGGCGTGGGTCTACGACGTGACGGCCCAGACCGTGCTCTTGTCGAAGAACGCCGACACGCCCCTGCCGCCCGCCTCGATGTCAAAGCTGATGACCCTGAACATGCTGTTCGAGGCGCTGCGTGACGGCCGCGTGCATCTGGAGGATACGTTCTCGGTGTCAGCCAAGGCCAAGTCGATGGGCGGCTCGACGATGTTTCTGAACGAGACTGATCGCCCGACGGTCGATCAGCTGATCCAGGGCATCATCGTCAACTCCGGCAATGACGCCTGTGTCGTCGTGGCCGAGGCACTGGGCGGCACCGAAGAGGCCTTCGCCGCAAAGATGACCGCGCGGGCGAAGGCGTTGGGCATGGACCATTCCACATTCACAAATGCCAGCGGCTGGCCCGACCCGGGCCAGAAGATGAGCATGCACGACTTGGGCATTCTGGCCGTGCGCCTCATCACCGAGTTTCCGGAATACTACCACTACTTCTCATTGACCGAGTTCAAGTTCGACGGCCGTTCGCCGGACAACCGCTTCAACCGCAATCCCATTCTCGGCGTGGTCGAGGGGGCGGACGGGCTGAAGACCGGGCATACGGTCGAGGCGGGCTTCGGTATCGTCGGTTCTGCCGAACAGAAGGGTCGGCGCGTCGTCATGGTGCTGAGTGGCCTGAAGGATGCCGCCGCCCGCGCCCAGGAAGGCGAACGGGTGATGAACTGGGCCTTCCGCGAATTCGCGCAGAAGACGGCTGCGAAAAAGGGGGTGCCGGTGGCCGAAGCCGCCGTCTGGCTGGGCGAAGCGCCGACCGTCGGTCTGGTGCCAGAAACCGACGTCCGCCTTCTCCTGCCCTCGCTGGCGCAGGAAAAGCTTGACGCGGAAGTGGTCTATACCGGCCCCGTCAGCGCGCCGGTCACCGCCGGGCAGAAGCTGGCCGACCTCGTGATCCGCATTCCCGAAATCCCCGACCCGGTGACCGTCCCGCTTGTGGCGGCGAACGATGTGCGCAAGGGCGGCTTCTTCACCCGTTTCGGCGCAGCCTTCCGCGAAGTGCGCCTCCGCATCGGCGAAGTTGTCGGCGGCTGAGGTGCTCCCGGGGGGCACGGGCATGTTCGTCACCTTCGAGGGGATCGACGGCTCAGGCAAATCAACCCAGGCACGGGCTTTGGCCGAACGGCTTCGCGGTCAGGGGCATGACGTGGTGCTGACCCGCGAACCGGGCGGAAGCCCCGGGGCCGAGGAAATCCGGTCGTTGGTGCTGGAAGGCGACCCCGCGCGCTGGTCGGTCGAGACCGAGATCCTGCTGTTTACCGCCGCCCGCCGCGACCATCTGGAACGCACGATCCGGCCCGCGCTCGCTGCCGGGAAAGTCGTCATCTCGGACCGCTTCGCCGACAGCACCCGCATCTATCAAGGGCTGACGCGGGGCGACCTGACCGACAAGGTCGACCGCCTGCACGACCTGATGATCGGGCGCGAACCCGATCTCACTATCCTGATCGACATGGACCCCGCGACGGCCCTGTCCCGCGCCAAGGGGCGCCGTGGGCGCGAGGAGCGGTTCGAGGATTTCGGGCTCGACATGCAGGTCCGCGCCCGCGACGGGTTCCTGTCCCTCGCCAAGGCCCATCCGGCACGCTTCCGCGTCATCGATGGCAACCGCCCGGCAGACGCGGTGGCTGCCGATGTGGCCCGCGCCACCCTGGCAGCGCTGGGCAGCCTCTGATGGCCGTCGACCCCGACCTTCCCGACCCCGACCGCCTGCCCGGCGCCCCCCACCCGCGCGAAACCCTTCACCTTTACGGCCAATCCGCCGCCGAAGCCGCGTTCCTTGCCGCCTTCGGCTCCGGCAACGTCCACCACGCCTGGCTGCTGACGGGGCCCGAAGGCGTGGGTAAGGCCACGCTCGCGTGGCGTATCGCCCGGTTCCTCCTCGCCACACCGCCGCAGGACGCCGGGCCGTCCTTCTTCGCCGAAACCCCCGTCCCACCCGCCACGCTCGACATCGAGGCGGACCACCCCGTCGCCCGCCGCATCGCCGCTCTGTCCGAACCCCGCCTGTTCCTCGTGCGCCGCGGCCCGAACACCACCGGCAAGGCGCTCTCCGCCGACATCCGCGTCGATGAAATCCGCAAGCTCGCCGGTTTCCTCCGCCTCTCCGCCGCTGACGGCGGCCAGCGCGTTGTCATCATCGACGCCGCCGACGACATGAACGTCGCGGCGGCCAACGCCCTTCTGAAGTTCCTCGAGGAACCCCCGCCCCGTGTGACCTTCCTCCTCGTCAGCCACCGCCCCTCCTCGCTCCTGCCCACCATCCGCTCGCGCTGCCGAACCCTGCGGCTTGACCGCCTGTCCCCGGCCGACCTTGATCTCGCGGTGGCGCAGTCAGGCGCAGACCCCGCCGGCCCGGGCCTTGCCACCCTCTCCGACGGCTCCCCCGGCCGCGCTGTGCGCCTGTCGCTGGCCGACGGCCTTGCCACCTACGCCGCCGCCCTCGATGTCCTTGCCACCCTGCCCAACCTCGACCGCGCCCGCGCCATCGCCTTCGCGCAGAAATCCGCCCGGCGCGGCGCGGACGCCTCGGCCGAGCTCACGTTCGAGCTTCTATCCACCCTCCTCGCCCGCCTCGCCCGCCGGGGTGCCTCCGGCACGGACCTGCCCGAGGTCGTTCCCGGCGAGGCCCGCACCCTTGCCCGCCTGTCGCCCGACCCCGCCGCCGCCCGAGCCTGGGCCGACGCCGATGCCGAGGCGCAGGGCCGCATCCGGCACGGGCTGGTGGTCAACCTTGACCCAGCCGCGCTTCTCCTTGATACGGTGCTCCGTATCTCCGAAACGGCGGGCCGCGTGGCCGCAGGCTGACGGCGGACCGCCGATGACAGACGCCCCTTCCATCCCCGCCCCTGTCCTGACCGACAGCCACTGCCACCTCGACTTCCCCGATTTCGACGGCGAGACGGCGGCCCTTGTCGCCCGCGCCGCCGACGCAGGCGTCCGCCGCATGGTCACGATCTGCACGCGGCTCCGCCACGAACCCCGCGTCCGCGCCATCGCCGAGGCCTACCCCGGCGTCTTCTACGCCGCCGGGACCCACCCGATGAGCGCGGCCGAGGAACCGCTCGCCTCGGTGGACGCGCTGGTTGCGCTGTCGCGCCACCCGAAATTCGTGGGCATCGGCGAAACCGGCCTCGACTACCACTACACCGCCGAAACGAAGGCCATTCAGCAGGAAAGCCTCCGTATCCATATCGAGGCCGCCCGCCGGACCGGCCTGCCCCTCATCATCCACGCCCGCGACGCCGACGACGACATGGCCCGCATCCTGACCGAGGAACATCGAGCGGGCGCGTACGCTTGCGTCATGCACTGCTTCTCCTCCGGCCCCGACCTCGCCGAAACCGCCCTGTCGCTCGGCTTCTACCTGTCCATGTCCGGCATCACCGCCTTCCCGAAATCCGATGCCCTCCGCGCCATCTTCCGCGCAGCCCCCCTCGACCGCATCCTCGTGGAAACCGACGCGCCCTACCTTGCCCCCCCACCCCACCGGGGCCGCCGCAACGAACCGGCCTACGCCGCCCTGACCGCCCGCGCCGCCGCCACCCTGTTCGGCATGGACTACCCCGCCTTCGCCGCGCGGCTCGAGGCGAACTTCGACCGCCTTTTCCCCAAGGCCGCCCCCGCGCGGAAGGCGGCGTAAGGTGCCCTATCGCTTCACCATCCTCGGCTGCGGGTCGTCGGGCGGTGTGCCCCGCATCGGCGGCCTCTGGGGCGCCTGCGACCCCGCGAACCCCAAGAACCGCCGCACCCGCTGCTCGATGCTCGCTGAACGCACCGGCCCCCACGGCACCACCCGCGTCCTGATCGACACGACGCCCGACATGCGGGCCCAACTGCTGATGGCCGAAGTGGACCGGGTGGACGCCGTGGTCTACACCCATTCTCACGCCGATCACGTCCACGGGCTGGACGACCTCCGCCAGATCGTGTTCAACACCCGCCAGCGCCTGAACGTCTGGGCCGACCGCCCCACGCAAGACGCGCTTCTGTCGCGCTTCGCCTATGCCTTCGTCCAACCCGAAGGCTCCTCCTACCCCCCCATCTGCGACATGCACACGATCCGTGGGCCGTTCGAGGTAACAGGCGCGGGCGGCCCCATCCGCCTTCAGCCCTTCACCGTGGACCACGGCGACATCGAGGCGCTAGGGCTTCGCATCGGCGGCCTCGCCTACCTGCCCGACGTGCTCGCCATCCCCGAGGACGCCTGGCCGATGCTCGACAACCTCGACATCTGGATCGTCGATGCCCTGCGCCGCACGCCCCACCCCACCCACGCGCATCTGGCCCTGACCCTGGAATGGATCGAACGGGTCCGCCCCAAACGCGCCGTCCTGACCAACATGCACATCGACCTTGACCACGCCACGGTCGAGGCCGAAACACCCCCCCACATCAGCCCGGCCTTCGACGGGATGGTGCTGGACCTACCCGACTGACCGCTGAATGCAGGCCCTCTTCAGCGTCATCCTGCCGGTCTTCCTTGTCATCGCGGCGGGCTATGCGGCGGTCTGGACCAAGGTCCTCAGCGACGAAGCCACCGACGGCATCATGCGCTATGCCCAAGGCATCGCCGCGCCCGTCCTGCTGATGACCGGCGTGGCGCGGCTCGACCTCAGCCAAAGCTACGACCTCGGCCTGATGACCAGCTTCTACGCGGGCGCAATCCTGTGCTTCTGCATCGGGGCCTTCGCCTCCATGCGCCTCTTCAACCGCCCCGCCGCCGATGCGGTGGCGATCGGTTTCTGCTGCCTCTTCTCGAACTCGCTGCTCCTCGGCCTGCCCATCACCGAACGCGCCTATGGCACGGCTGCGCTGTCGGGCAACTACGCCATCATTTCGATCCACGCCCCCGTCCTCTACACCATCGGCATCGTGGCGATGGAGATGGTGCGCGGCCGCGAAAGCGGGCTCGCGGGGTCCGAGGTTGCGCGGAAGATCGCGCGTGCCATGCTGACGAACCCGCTCGCCATCGGCATCGCCTGCGGCTTTGCCGTGAACCTTGCGGGCAACCCGCTGCCGGAACCCGTCTGGGGTGCCTTGGACATGATCGCCCGCTCGGCGCTTCCTACCGCGCTCTTCGGCCTTGGCGGAGTCCTCGTCCGCTACCGTCCCGAAGGCGACCGGGCGACGATTGCGATGGTGTGCCTTCTGTCGCTGATCGTTCACCCCGGCACCGCATGGCTGCTGGGCACCCACGTCTTCCACCTGCCCACCGACCACCTGCGTTCGGCGGTTGTCACGGCGGCAATGGGGCCGGGGGTGAACGCCTATGTCTTCGCCAACATGTATGGCGTCGCCAAACGCGTGGCCGCGACCAGTGTTCTGGCGGGAACCGTTCTTACGGTGCTCACCGCCTGGGTCTGGCTGTCGTTCCTGCCGTAGGTCGGGGCTTGCCCCGACTCCCCCCCGACCCAATTGGTTAACGCTATTCCCGCCAGCCCCGCGTTTGGCAGGTTGCCATACACATGCCATACGCTTGCCATACGCGGCAAACAGCGCCGAACGGCCCGATAAAGCATGCGTACGCAAGGGGTTACGCACCAAATCAGGGTATGGTGCGACGGGCATCCCGTAACCGCCACTCCTGACATATCCTGACAGCGGCAATGTGGGCGCCCCGGGCGTTCGCACCACGGGGTGACGCCCTACCGGAACGGTGCCCCATGCACCCACTGGGTCAACGACCAGCGCACACCGCTCGTCACCGGAGTGACGCGGTGCAACAGGAACGACGGAAACACCACCGCATCCCCCTGCCCTTTCGGCTGTGCGACAGGCTCCGCATTGCCCCAGATTTCCAGCACCCCGCCCTCATATCCCGCTGGGTCCGACAACTGCACCACCAACGTCAGCTTCCGCCGCGCCGCGACCGGACCCTGCCCGATATCAGAATGCCAATGGAAATGCCCCGCATCCTCGGCCCGGTAGCGGGCGACCTGCGCGCTTTCGGCAAAGTCGTCCAGATCGAAGCGGAACCGCTCCCGGTTGGCCTCGGCCACAATCCTCGTGGTCCGGTCCGCCAGCCACGCCGCCGCGGGCAGGTCATCCACCCAGACCAGTCCCGCCCGCCGGATGCCCCGGTCCGCCACGCCTCCCACCAGCCCCCCGTCACGCAGTGGCGCAGCCTCGGCAATCACCACAAGGCGCGCGCACTCCTCGGGCGACAGCGCCCCGGAAATGTGTAGCGGGTGCAGCGCCGTCACGACCGCCCCCCGCGCAAAAGAAGGGCCCCGCCGGACGCACCGGACGGGGCCATAAATCGTGCCATCTCAGACCGTTACGCGGCGGGCGCCGACGCGGCCTTGGCGATTTCCTTCTTGATCTTCAGCGCACGTTCGGACAGGTCCTCGTCCCGGGCCTTCGCCAGGAACGCGTCCAGCCCGCCACGGTGGTCCACCGACCGGATGCCCGCGGCCGAAATCCGCAGCTTGAACGACTGGCCAAGCGCATCTGACATCAGCGTCACTTCGTTCAGGTTGGGCAGGAACCGGCGCCGGGTCTTGTTGTTGGCGTGGCTGATCTTGTTGCCCGACATCGGGCCCTTGCCCGTCAGCTCGCAAACGCGCGACATTTCCGTTGTCCTTCAACCTGTAAGGCAGCGCCGCAAGGCCTGCCATGTGAGATGCAGGGCGCACGAACCGGCACCCCGCGAATTCCGTCCGCGAGCGTTTAGGTAGAAACCTTGCGGGCGTCAAGCGATTCATCCCTCACGGCGGCATCGCCCGGCAAATGGCCGCGGGCCAGCTGACCTATCCACGACGGGCGCTTGCGCAGAAAGTCCAGCAGCAAGCTGTCATAGTCGCCCGACACCGCATCACGGACCGAAACCCGGAGGGCAAGCGCCCGCCGCCAGCTACTGACGCGGGAAAGCCCGGTCAGGATTCCGAAGTCGCCCAACCTGTCGAAGACGTCAAAATAGCGGAACACCGGCGCGAAAGCTGCATCCACAAGGGAAAAGCGGTCACCCTCGAACCACGGACCGGGGCCGAGGTCGCCCTCGATCCGCGCGAACCGCGCTCGCAACACCCCGGCCCTGTGCCTTAATGCATCCTCGTCAGGTGCCGAGTACAGCGCGCTGATGTCATTCAGCACGGCCGACGCAAGCTCGATCCACCCGCGCGCCCGCGCGCGATCAAGCGGCGCTTCGGGGTGAAGCGGAAAGGGGGTCGTCTCTTCCAGGTATTCCAGGATCACGGCGGATTCGAAGATCGGAACATCGTCGACACGCAGCACGGGGGTCTTCCCCAGCGGCGACAACGCCAGGAACCAGTCGGGCTTGGCCGCAAGATCGACATCGATCCGGGTGAAGGACAGGCCCTTTTCGGTGAGGGCGATGACCGCGCGCTGGACATAGGGGCACAGCAGATGGCTGATCAGGGTCAGATTCTGTGTCATCACGCATCGCCCCAGACATAGAAGAACCCGTCGCCTTCAACGCGTGTGGGCAGGAACATCAGCCGCGATCCCTTGGGGGTCGGCCCGTCGATGCGCGCCCCGCCCTCGCGGTCGAACCGCGCGCCGTGCCAGACGCAAACGAACGCGCCGTCCCAGCATTCCAGGGGCCCTCCCATGTGAAGACAGACGTTCGCGGCCGCGCGGCTGGCCCGATCCATCGCGCCAGACGTGGACCTCGCGACCAAAGAACGGAAGTATGGCCGACCCCGTGTCAGGAATGTCGGCGATCCGGCAGATTTCGTGCTTCATCGCGGCTTGCCTTTCGATATAGATGCACATGCATCTACATACGCGCCGCGCGGCGCCAAGTCAATCTTGATGCACTTGCATCTTTATGCGCATAGTGCCTCTCATGACCGAATTCACGCCGCCCCCGCCCGACACCGTCGCAGTCTGGACGCGCCTCATGCGGGCTTCGGCCCATGTGCTGGCAGATATTGAGAGCACGCTGAAGGCGGCCGGTTTCCCGCCGCTGACCTGGTACGATGCCCTGTGGGAAATCGAGCGGTCCGCCCCGCAGGGCATCCGCCCCTACCAGCTCGAGGACCGTCTTCTGCTGCCCCAGTATGGCCTGTCCAGGCTGGTGAACCGCATGGTGCGCGAAGGTCTGGTCGAACGCCGCGGGGTCGATGGGGACGGACGCGGCCAGATCCTGCACCTCACGGATCGCGGGGCAACCCTGCGGCGCGCCATGTGGCCGGTCTATGCCGCCGCGTTGAAGGCCTGTATTTCGCAGAAACTTGACGGCGACGAGGCACCCGAGCTCGCCCGGCTCCTTGCCCGCCTCTACCCGCCCCGCCGGTCGTCGTAACCCGCCTCAGTGGTCAGGTTGACGCTTGCGGAACGCCGCCAGCACCTCGGCCGCCGCCTGCGACGGAGGCATCTGTCCTGCCTCGACCAATGGTCCCAAAGTGGCAATCCGCTCCGCAACCCTGGCATCGCCGGCGATGGCATCCAGAACGCCGCGCCGGACATCCTCCTCGAACCACTGCCGGTCCTGCGCAGCCCGCCGGGCACGCCATGATCCGTTGCCGCGCCGGAACGCCGCCAGCCGACAGACCGCGTCCCAGACGCCCGGAACGCCCTCTCCCGTGACCGACGAGACCGCCTGCGTCGCCGGAACCCAGTCAGGGTCGCCCGGCCGCCGCCGGAACAGCCGCAGCGCCCCCGCGTAGTCGCCCAGTGTGCGCATCGCCACCGCCGTCAGGTCGCCGTCGGCCTTGGTCACGACGACCAGGTCGGCATGTTCCAGAATGCCCCGCTTCACCCCCTGCAGGTCGTCCCCGCCCGCGGGCGCGATCAGCAGCAGGAAGATGTCGGTCATGTGCGCGACCATCGTCTCGGACTGGCCAACCCCCACCGTCTCCACCAGGACGATATCGAACCCAGCCGCCTCGCACAGCCGGATCGTCTCACGCGTCCGCCGCGCCACACCGCCTGCCTCGGCCCCGCTTGGGGACGGACGGATGAACGCGCGGGGGTCTCGCGCCAGACGTTCCATCCGCGTCTTGTCCCCCAGGATCGAGCCCCCCGACCGCGCCGACGACGGGTCGACCGCCAGCACCGCGACCCGGTGGCCAAGCCCGGTCAGCATCGTTCCGAAGGTTTCGATGAAGGTCGACTTGCCAACGCCCGGGGTGCCGGTCAGGCCAATCCTCAAGCTGGCATCCGGCGCCGGGCCCAGCGCGGACATCAGCGCCCCGGCCGCTTCCTGCTGATCCGGACGGGTCGATTCAACCAGTGTGATCGCCCGCGCCAACGCGCGCCGGTCCCCCTGCCGCACCTGGGCAGCGAGGGCTCCGGCATCGACGGCGGCTTTCATGCGCGGCGCAGTCCTGAACTGTCGGGCCGCCGGGCCTGTGCGATCCGGGGCGGTGTGCACGGCAACCATCGCTGTCACGGGATCGTCCCGAAAAGCCGGTAACCTTTCCGCCGTTCTGACCGCCCGGATGCCGCGACGCAATGAGAATTCGCCCAAGCCCCCGCCTGCCCCCGCCCGTGTACGGGACAAGGCGGGCGCCCGGCCCTCGATCGGGTCAGGCGCGCGCCTTCGCCATTGCCCTTGCCTGCTTGCCCGATCCAGCCTGGGCCGAGGTGCCGGTGCGGGACCTTTTCGCCGTTTCGATCGCCCATGTGTCGGTGGGCGAGATGACGGTCGACTCGATCCAGGACGCTGAAACCTATGCAGCGCGCATGACATTTCGCACGACAGGACTGGCCGGGCTCCTGCGCCAGGTGGGTTTTGTGGGCGAGACCACCGGAACCATCCGGCGCGGCAAGGACGGGCCCGCCCGATTCCGCCCCCTGCGTCACCGTGAAGAGGTCGACACTGGTCGCCATGCCAACCGGACCGAAGTCGACTTTTCCGGCGCAAGGCCCGTAACCCTGGACGCCGGGGCCCTTGGGGCCGGGCGGCTGGCAGCGTCGGTCGACGGGGCGGCTCCCTCCGCGCGACCCGGGCCGGGCAGCATCGATCCTGTCACCCTGATCCTTTCGGTGATGCACGCGGAAAAAGGCGCCGCGCTCTGCGACCTTGATGTCAATGTCTTCGACGGCCTGCGAACGACCCGCGCCATACTCGGCCCGCCGCGCCCCGGTGGCGGGCTTGTCGTCTGCGACGGAACCTATATCCGCACGGGCGGGTTTTCCGCCGCCGAGATGGATGAACGGCAGTCCTTCCGCTTCACCCTGACCTATGTGCTCGACGCAGACGGAACGGCTCGCCTTGATAGGGTCGAGACCGATACCCTCTATGGCAAGGGTCGGCTGAAACGACGATAAGACCGGGATGGACGACGCCCTTCCCATCGACCCCCATGTCCCGGCGCTGATCGAAGCGCTGGCCCGAAACCGCCGGGCGGTCCTTGTCGCGCCGCCCGGTGCCGGCAAGACCACGCGGGTGCCGCTTGCACTTCTGTCCGCTGGCAGCATCGCGGGGCGGATCGTCATGCTTGAGCCGCGCCGCCTCGCTGCCCGTGCCGCGGCCGAGCGCATGGCCGCTTCACTGGGCGAAGAGGTCGGGCGCACGGTCGGTTACCGCATCAGGGGCGAGGCGCGGGTATCGGGCCGCACCCGGATCGAGGTGGTCACCGAAGGCATCCTGACGCGCATGATCCAGTCCGATCCCGCCCTGACGGGCGTGGGGGCCGTAATCTTCGACGAATTCCACGAACGCTCGCTGAATGCGGATCTGGGGCTTGCCCTGGCCTGGGACAGCGCGCGGGTCCTGCGCGAGGATCTGTGGCTTCTGGTTATGTCCGCCACGCTGGACGCCGCCGCCGTCGCGGCACTTCTGGACGACGCGCCGGTCGTCCGGTCCGACGGGCGGTCCTTCCCGGTGGAGACGCGCTGGCTGCCCCGCCCCCTGCCCTCCGACACCCGGCTTGAGACGGCGGCCACCGCCCTTATCGCCGAGGGCACGGGGATCGACGGGGGCAGCGTGCTCGCTTTCCTGCCGGGCGAGGGCGAAATCCGGCGTGTGGCTGCCCTGCTGGAGGACCGGTTGCCCCCCAACTGCGATATCCGCCCCCTTTTCGGCGCGATGGAGGGGTCGGCGCAGCGGCAGGCGCTTGCCCCGCCCGCGCCGGGGCGTCGGAACGTCGTGCTGGCGACAGCCATCGCCGAAACCTCGCTGACCGTGCCCGGCATCACCGTCGTCGTGGACACCGGCCGCGCCCGCCGCGCGCGATTTGACGCCGCCTCGGGCATGTCGCGTCTGGTGACCGAACGGGTCACCCGGGCCGAGGCCGACCAGCGCCGGGGCCGCGCGGGGCGGGTGGCACCGGGGGTCTGCCTGCGGATGTGGGCGAAGGCCGAGGAAGGGGCGCTGCCCGCCTTTCCGCCACCCGAAATTGCCTCGGCGGACCTGACAGGGCTGGCGCTGGAACTGGCGATGTGGGGCAGCGACGGGGGCGACTTGGCCTTCCTGACGCCGCCGCCACCGCAGGCGCTGGAGGCCGCCCGCGCGACGCTGGCCGATCTGGGCGCGCTGGACGCCAACGGGCGCATCACCGGCCACGGGCGGCGCATGGCCGATCTGCCCGTCCACCCGCGCATCGCGCATATGCTGGCCGTGGCGGGTGCCGGGGCCGCGCCCCTTGCCGCGCTGCTGGAGGACCGCGACCCCCTGCGCGGCGCGCCTGCCGACCTGGATCTGCGCCTTTCGGCCCTGCGCGCACGCGACGGCCGCATCCCCCGCGCGGTCGCCGACCGAATCCAGGGCGAAGCCGCACGGCTGGCTTCCCTTGCCGGAACGGCCAAGGCAGAGATGGACCTGGGCCACATGGCCGCCCTTGCCTACCCCGACCGCATCGGCCTTGCGCGCCCGGGCGAGCCTTCCGCAACCGTGGTGCGGTATGCGCTGTCGGGCGGCAAGGGCGCGGTCATCCCGAAGTCCGACCCGTTGTCGCGGTCGGCGATGATCGTGGCGACCGACCTCGACGGCGACCCGCGCGAGGCGACGGTGCGGCAGGGCACGCCGTTTGACGAATCCGGCCTGCGCGCGCTTTACGCCGACCGGATCCGGCGCACCGAGACCGTCGAATGGTCCCGCCGCGACAGCCGCGTGGTGGCACGGCGCGAGGAGCGCTTTGGCGCGCTCACCTTGTCACAGGCCCCGCTTACAGCGCCTGACCCCGAAGCGGTGGCCCGCGCCGCCTTCGACGGGTTGCGCGACGTCGGCCTGCCGTGGTCGGACGCAGGCCTGCGCCTTCGCGCCCGGATCGACCTTCTGCGCCGCGAGGGGGCGGACCTGCCCGACTGCTCGGACACCGCCCTGATGGCCGATCCGGATTGGCTTCTGCCCTGGCTGACGGGCTGCCGCACCGCATCCGACCTGCGGGGTCTCGACCTTGTGCCCGCGTTGCGCGACCGGGTGGGGCCTTCGGGCCTGCGCTTGCTGGACACGCTGGCCCCGCCCGCCTTCCGCACGCCGCTCGGCCGATCGGTCGAGATCGACTATGGCGGGGAACAGCCCTCGGTAGCGCTGCGCCTGCAAGAGGTGTTCGGCGTGACCGAACACCCCACCGTTGGCCCCCGCCGCCTGCCCCTGCGGCTGACGCTGCTGTCACCGGCGGGGCGACCCATCCAGGTCACCGCCGACCTGCCCCGGTTCTGGGCGACAAGCTATGCGGATGTGAGGAAGGACATGCGCGGGCAGTATCCCCGGCATCCCTGGCCCGAGGATCCCACCGTGGCCGAACCCACGCTGCGGGCGAAGCCGCGGGGGGCGTAGGGTCCAGTGGCTCAGGCAAACGCCCCCGGCTGAGCCTCGCGTGCCATGTGGTCAAGGACGGCGTTGACGAATGAGGGCTCCTTCCCCTCGGGGAAAAAGGCGCGCGCAACATCAACGTATTCGGTGATGACCACCTTGGGCGGCGTGTCCTTGCCCACCAGTTCCGCCCCCGCGGCACGGAAAAGTGCCCGAAGGACGGGGTCGATCCGGTCGATCGGCCATGCCGCCACCAATGCCCGGTCGGTCATCTGGTCGATGATCGCCTGTCCCACGACAGCCCCTTCCAGCACGGCGCGGAAGTGGTCGGGGTCGCCGTCTTCCATTTCGTCGCCGTCATAGGTCGCACCGAAGCGATGCGTCTCGAACTCGCGCCGGACGATGTCGGCCCCCTGCCCGGCGGCCTCCATCTGGAACAGGGCCTGCACGGCGTATAGCCGCGCGGCCGATTTCTGCCGCCGCCTTGCGTTGCCTGATAGCCCGCTCATGCGACAGGCGCGCCATCGCTGCCGCCCGCCACGCGGAACGCGCCTTCGGGGCGGAAGCCGATGCCCTTGGTCGCCCGCGCCCATTTGCGCGACAGGGCGATCAGGTGCAGCGCCGCCAGCGCCGCCCCGCCGCCTTTGTCCTGCCCCTTGTGCTCGGCCCGCACCACGGCCTGCGCGCGGTTTTCCACTGTCAGGATGCCATTGCCGATGCAGGCCCCCGCCAGCCCCAGCTGCATCAGCCCGCGCGAGCTGTCGTTGCACACCGTGTCGTAGTGCGTCGTCTCGCCCCGGATGATGCAGCCCAACGCCACAAACCCGTCGAAATCGGCCATGCGGAAGGCCATGCCGATGGCCGAGGGCAGCTCCAGCGCCCCTGGAACCTCGATCAGGTCCCAAGTCGCCCCCGCCGCCTCGATCTTGGCTTTCGCCCCAGCGACCAGCTCGTCGGTGATATCCTTGTAGTAGGGCGCAACCGCGATCAGCAGTTTCGCGGGCTTGTCGAAGCGCGGCAAGTCGAGGATGTGGTGCTGCTCGGCGGCGGCCATGTCGTCAGCCTTTCGATGGGATCGCACGGGTGCCGGCAATCGACAGCCCGTAGGCCTCGAGACCGATCACGCGGGGCTTGGGCGAGTTGGTCAGAAGAATCATCTCGTGGATGCCGAGTGCCGACAGGATCTGCGCGCCCAGGCCATAGCGGCGCAGCGTCTGGGGGCTGACCTCGTGGTCGGCCACGATCTTCATGTGCACATCGCGCAGAAGCACGACCACCCCGCGCCCTTCCTCCGCGATCAGCCGCATGGCATCGGCGAATTCGTCAGCCCGGCCATGCGGCCCGAGGCCCGCGATGTCCAGCAGCGGGTCAAGCGTGTGCATCCGCACCAGCACCGGTTCGGGCGTGGTGATGTCGCCCTTGATGAAGGCAATATGCTCGGCGTCCATCGTCTGGTCGGTGAAGATGCGCATCGTCCAGTCACCGCCGAATTCGGACGTGACCACGCGTTCATCAGTGGCGCGGACCAGGTTGTCGTGGCGGCGGCGATAGGCGATCAGGTCGCTGATCGTGCCGATCTTGAGCCCATGACGCTGCGCAAAGCCCACAAGGTCGGGCAGGCGCGCCATCGTGCCGTCTTCGTTCATGATCTCGCAGATCACGCCCGACGGGTTCAGGCCCGCCAGCCGACTGATGTCCACCGCCGCCTCGGTATGGCCCGCGCGGACCAGCACGCCGCCTTCGCGGGCGCGAAGGGGGAAGATGTGGCCGGGCGTCGCGATGTCCTGCGGGCCCTTCGACGGGTTGATCGCCACCGATACGGTCAGCGCCCGGTCAGCGGCGGAAATGCCGGTGGACACGCCCTCGCGCGCCTCGATCGACACGGTGAAGGCCGTGGTGTGGCGGCTGGCGTTGTTCTGCGACATCAGGTTCAGGCCCAGCGCATCAATCCGCTCGCCCGTCATCGACAGGCAGATCAGGCCGCGCCCGTGGGTGGCCATGAAGTTGATGGCATTGGGCGTGCACATCTGCGCGGGGATCACCAGATCGCCTTCGTTCTCGCGATCCTCGTGATCGACAAGGATGAACATGCGCCCGTTGCGGGCGTCATCGATGATCTCTTCGATGGACGAGATTGCGTCGTGATAGACGGAGGGGGTGCTGTCGGTCATGGCGCGCGGCATAGCGCAGGGCCGTGGTTTTGGCCAGAGGCCCAGGGGCGGGTCCAACCTGGACTGGCTGTGGCCGGATGCACCGTCCCTGTGGGGCGATGCACGGGTGCCGCGCTCAGCGAAGCACCACCCGGCGGCGCAAGGCCAGCGCGCCAAGTGCCGCGACAAGCATCAGCCCCGTCGCGGGCAGCGGTACCGGGGCGACGGTCGCCACGAAGTTCGCGGCCAGCGCCTGGTGGGCCGTGGCGCTGGGGTGAATCGTGTCGAAGAAGAGCTTCGTGTCCGCCGATGCGGCCGAGCAAAGCTGCGGCTGGCTGAACAGCGCCGCGCTGGCGGCGTCGGGGAACAGGCAGGGCAGCGTCGTGTCGGTCAGGCCGAAGGCGCCAGGATTGGCGCGGACCTGCGCGAACAGGCCGAAGGTATCGATTTTGGTGATCGACAGCCCCTGTCCTGACAGGCCCGCCAGAACCTGATCCAGCCTGCTGTTGAAGATCGCCGTGGCCGCACTGCCCGCCTGCGACGAACCCGACGGGAAGAGCAACGCGAAACGCGGCGTCAGACCCAGGTCAGGCAGGTTCCACACTGCGAAGTCGGCGATGCCGGTCTTCGCCAGCGCCATGATGCCCGCGCCCACGGCATCCGCAGCGGCAACCGCCGCCTGCGCGATGTTGGCGGCGGCGTTGGGGTTGCCAATATTTGCGGCGAAGGCATCCAGAAGATCGTTGGCCCCGAAGAACACGGACGCCAGCGGCTTCGGCCCAGCGACAGGCGCGGCGTTCGCGCCGTAAAGCAGCGCCTGCGTCTGGAAGTCGGGGATGGAATCGGCGTTCGTCACCGCGGTCGCGCCGCCGAAGGCGAAGTTGCCGGCGGCCTTTCCGGCATTCAGGAAGCTTCCCGTGATGCTTTCGGCCCAGACCGGCCCGTTCGAGAAGCGGCCCTGATAGTAGGGGGGCGAGGGCGGGGCGGTTCCGCCGGTGGCAGCAAACAGGTTGCCGGGGTCGCTGAGCGAATCGCCGAACACCCAGAAGCTGGAATAGGTGTTGGTCAGCTGTGTGGACAGACTGGCCGCCGTGGCCTGCACCACGCTCGCTACCAGCAGAACAAGGCCGAACAGACCGGATCGCAACGTCATCGCATTCCCCCAACTCTCGACCGTCAAGGGCGTAGCATGCGTGCGTGTCGGGTGTGCGACAAGTACGGCGCGACCGTGGCGCGTCCGTCAGCCCGGCGCGCCGGGCCAGCGCTGGCCGCCGGCCCCAGCCTCGCGCCGCAGCCAGGCGATGAACTTTGCTTCTTCCGGACGCCGGGGGCGGCGGCGGGTGACGATGTAGTAGGACTGCCCCTCGATCTCGCGCCCCGCCACCGCGACCAGCCGCCCCGCCGCGATCTCGGTCTCGGCCAGCTGCCCGGTCAGCACGGTCAGGCCATAGCCCTGCTGGGCCGCGATGACGCACAGATCGCCGGTGGGAAAGACGTTGACCTTCAGCCGCGAGGGATCAATCCCCAGGGCGCGCAGGCCGTCGAATTCGACCTCGAGGTCATCGAGAAGCGCCCAGGGCAGCGCCTCGAGCTCGTCCTTCGTCAGCCGGGTCCGACCGCCAAGCAACGCGGGTGAGCCCACGATCAGCTCGACCGCGCCGGTCAGGAATTCGGCATCGACGCCCGGCCATTCCCCGGCCCCGAAGCGGATGCCGAGGTCGATCCCGCTGGTTTCAAGGTCCACGACCGAGCCTTCGGAATGCACAGCGATGGCGACCTCTGGGTGAGCGGCCCAGAACCGGCCCAGACGCGGCATCAGCCAGTAGCGCGCAAAGCCCGGGGTCATCGTCACCCGGACGGGGCGCCCGTCGGCGGGACCTGCGGCCTCGGCGAGGCCCGCCTCGATCCGGCGGAAGCTGTCAGTCAGAACGCGCGCCAGCCCCTCGCCCGCGGCAGTCAGCGAGAGGCTCCGCCCGGTGCGGATGGCAAGGCTGGTGCCCAGATGCTCCTCGAGCGCCCGGACCTGCTGTGCCACGGCGGCGGGCGTCACGTTCAGCCGCCGCGCCGCCGCGCTGAACCCGCCCAGCCGCGCCATCGCCTCGAAGGCGCGGAGCGCTGACAACGGCGGCATGCGGCGCCAGTCTGGCGAGTCCATCTTTAACCCTGGCTATCTTCCCAAAAGCATTCCTGCCTTCGGAAACAACCCGTTAATGGCTATATCCTATACCTGAAGGATGAACGGAGGAAGCGGGAATGCTGATGACCATGATCGCCGGATGGTGGCAGGCCCGCGCCCTTCTGATGGCCGACCGCACCCCTGCGCAGCGCGATACCGCGTCGGGCCGCAAGCCCGACGATGCCATGCGGGACGAGGCTGTGCGGCTGATGGTGTTGGGGCGGGTCTAGCTCGGGCTGGCCGCGAAGAACCGTTCGGCGGGCAGGAACCCGGCTGCCCGCCCGGCCTCGGCCCATAGCCGTTCCTGCGTCGTCGCACCGATGACGAGCATCCGGTCGGGCGGCGAGCCGGCCAACCGTGCCAGCGACAAAACCGCATTCCGCGTGGTGGCCCAGCCGTCCGAGGGGCCGGGTGCCATGCCGCCGCATGCGGCCAGGCCTGCATCTTCGGCAACCACGCGGATCACGTCATCGGACCGCAGTGGATGCTGCGCGGCGATGGCGGGCACGATGTCCCTGAGGTCGGCAAGCTTGTCCGCCTTCGCCTTTGCCAGACGGTCCCCCGCCCGCAGCAGGTCAAGCGCGTTGGTGGAAAACAGGAAGGCCACCAGATCGTGCCCGGTCGTCGCCCGGATGCCCGCATATGTGCGGTAGTCGAGCCCGATCTCGCGCGCCCGCCTGACCCGCAGGCGCACGACCTCGACCGGCAGCACCGGCAGCAGCCGAGCGCGCGCCTGACCCCAGCAGTGCCGCCGCCAGGACCGGCCGCCATCCATTGTCGGGCCGCCGTTGTGGCCGATCCCTGCCATTGCGCCTGTCACGCGGCGTTCCAGTCGTTCAGCCGCGCGACATAGCGTGCCAGCGTGTCGATCTCGATGTTCACGGGGTCGCCCGCCGCAACCTCGCCCCAAGTGGTGACGGTGCGCGTGTGGGGGATAATGTTCACGCCGAAACGGGTGCCATCCACCTCGTTCACCGTCAGTGATGTGCCGTTCAGCGCGACCGAGCCCTTCGGCGCGATGAACCGGGCAAGCGAGAGGGGCGCATCGAAGGTGAAGCGAAGCGAGTCACCCTCGGGGTGCACCGACAGGATCTCGGCGACGCCATCGACATGGCCCGACACGATGTGCCCGCCCAACTCGTCGCCCACCTTCAGCGCGCGTTCAAGATTGATACGCCGTCCCGGCACCCAGGGACGCCGCGACAGTGCGGTCCGGGCAACGGACTCTGCGCTGATCTGCACGTCGAACCAGCCCTGTGGTTCGGTTCCCGTGGCGATCACTGTCAGGCAGATGCCGTCGCAGGCTATGGACGCGCCCAGCGCGATGCCCGACAGGTCGTAGGCGGTGCCGATGCGCACACGCAGGTCGGCCTCAGGGAAGACGGCCAGAACCTTGCCCACGTCGCTGACAATCCCGGTGAACATGCGCAGCCCCCTGTTCTTCCCCGCAGTTAAGCCGACCCCGCGCCCACCGCAAGTGTCGCCGCCGCGCCATAGCGCAGTGGCATCCGTTGCCGCCCGCGTTCGCCACTGGCCAGTCCCCGCGGTCCGCCGCTAGATGGCGGCCAAGGGGACAAGGTAAAGCTTGGACGCACGAACGGCACCGACTTCGGCACCCGGCCCGGGTACAGGGCGACGGTTCCTGCTGTTGCAGGGGCCGCACGGGCCGTTCTTTGCCCAACTTGCAGACCGCCTGCGCGCCGCAGGGGCCGAGGTCTGGCGGATCGGGTTCAACCGGGGCGATCAGGTCTTCTGGGGCGGTCGGGACGGGTATCACCCGTATCGCGGCACGCCCGAGGACTGGCCCGACACGCTGGCAGAGCGGCTGGACGCGTGGGGCATCACCGACATCGCCCTTTACGGCGACACCCGCCCCGTGCACGCCGCCGCCCGCACATTGGCGGCGGCGCGGGGCCTGACCCTGCACGTGTTCGAGGAAGGCTATCTGCGGCCCTGGTGGGTGACCTACGAACGCGGCGGATCGAACGGGCATTCGGCGCTGATGGGGATGACCGTCGCCGACATGCGCCGCGCCCTGCCCCCGCCCGACACGCCCCCGCCCGAGGCACCCGCGCATTGGGGCGACCTGCGCCAGCACATGTTCTACGGCGCGCTCTACCACTTTTTCGTGCTGGCGATGAACCGCGCCTACCCAGGCTGGCAGTCGCATCGCGACATCTCGGTGGGGCGCGAATTCCGGCTCTCTCTGCTGCGCCTGCTTCTGTTGCCGTTGCACGCGGTTGAACGCCTAGTCGCTTCCGCGCGCATCCGGCTTCGGCGGTACGACTATCACGTCGTCCTTCTGCAACTGGAGCACGACGCGAGCTTCCGCAGCCATTCGCCACATGCCTCGATGACCGACTTTGTCGATCAGGTTCTCGAGGCGTTTGCCGCCGGTGCGCCGAAGGGGATGCACCTTGTCTTCAAGGCCCACCCGCTGGAGGATGGCCGCTTGCCGCTCGCGCGCCACATCCGCCGCGCGGCCCGCCCACTGGGTCTTGGGTCCCGGGTGCATTTCGTGCGCGGCGGCAAGCTGGGGCGGCTTCTGGACGGGGCGTCGGGGGCGGTCACGGTCAACTCCACCTCGGGGCAGCAGGCGTTGTGGCGCGGGTTGCCCCTGCGGGTGACGGGCACCGCCGTCTATGCCAAACCCGAACTTGTCTCGACCCAGCCGCTGCCGGCTTTCTTCGCCGACGCCCGCACCCCGGACCGCGACGCCTACGGCGATTTCCGCCGGTTCCTGCTGGCGACATCGCAGGTGCCGGGGGGGTTCTATTCCGCAAGCGGGCGGGCGCAGCTGGTTCCCCGGGCGGTGGCAATGATGCTGTCGGCGCAGGACCCCTACGCCCTGTCGGCGCAGGTCTGACGCGGCAGGGCCGCAACACCTGCCCGCCACGCAACCGACCGGGTAGCCTTTTCGCCCAAGATTCTGTAGGGTTGAAAGAAAAACCTAAGGCAGAGTTCCAGAGCAGGAGCCGACAGTGCAGTTCTTGATCGCCCGAAGGACGAAAGTCCTGGTCGTGCTTCTTTCCGTTTTCGGCCTTGCAACCTGTGGCCTGCCACGGTCCGGACCCAGCCGGGGCGAGATTTTCTCGGGCTCGGTCCAGCGCCAGGGCGACAGCTTTGTCGTGAAGGTGAATGACCAGGTAACGCGGGCCACGTCGGTCATTCCCGGCCTTGGATTTTCGTCAGCGTTCCAGAAGGCAGGCCTTGTAGGGTCAGACGACATCCGCCCGGGTGACGTGCTGGGCCTGGCGATCTGGGAGAACGTCGATGACGGGCTTCTGACATCGCAAGGGACGAAGGCGACGCCTCTGCGCGACATCCAGGTCGATGGCAGCGGATACATTTTCGTGCCTTACGCGGGCCGCATCAAGGCCGCGGGCAACACGCCGGACAGCCTGCGGCGGATCATAACGCAGAAGCTGCAAGCCCAGACGCCTGACCCGCAAGTGCAGGTCGCGCGGCAAGCGGGCGACGGGGCGACCGTATCGGTGATGGGCGGTGTGGGCGGCCAGGGCGTCTATCCATTGGAACGCCCGACGCGGACGCTGTCGTCGATGCTGGCCAAGGCGGGTGGCGTGGTCCTTCCGCCCGAGGTGGCGACCGTGACCGTCACACGCGGCAAGCAATCCGGCAAGGTTTGGCTGAAAGACCTCTACTCCAACCCCGCGATGGACATCGCGCTGCGCCCCGGTGACACGATCCTGGTCGAGGAGGATACCCGCACCTTCACCGCGCTCGGGGCCACCGGCGCGCAGACCCGCGTCCAGTTCCGAACCCAGACGATTTCTGCGCTCGAAGCCATCGCTCAGGTGGGGGGCCTGTCCACCGCACTGGCCGACCCCAAGGGTGTCTTCGTGATCCGCAACGAACCGGCCGAGATCGCCAACGCCGTGCTGGGCCGGTCCGACCTGGTTGGCGACCAGCGGATGATCTACGTCCTCGACCTGACCGAACCGAACGGCATCTTCAACGCCCGCGACTTTGCCATCCGTGACGGCGACACGGTCTACGTGACCGAAGCGCCCTATGTTGCGCTGCAAAAGACGCTTGCGGCACTGACCGGCGCGCTGAATACGGCCAACTACGTGGCCAATACCGCGTCGGGCTCGATCGGCAGCAAGTGATGGCGACCGCCCCTTCCCCGGTGGAAGAGGGCGGCCGCACGCGGCTTTGCGTGTTCAACGGCGGGTTCCTGACGGAAACCCGGGTGCGCCGCATCCTGACGCTGGCGGGATACAACATCCGCGTGGGCAAGCCCGGCCCCGCCGACCTGGTGGGCGTCTGGGGAAAAAGCCCGACATCGCCGCGCGGCGAGGCGGTGGCGGGCGCGACGGGAACGCCGATCCTGCGGGTAGAGGATGCCTTTCTAAGGTCCATCCTTCCCGCCCGCGCCGGGGGCGGTCCCGGCCTTGGCCTGGTGATCGACCGGCGGGGCGTGCATTTCGACGCCTCGGTCCCGTCGGACCTCGAACTCATCCTCGCCCACGACCCGCTGGACGACAGTGCCATCCTCGCCCGCGCGCGCGAAGGGATCGAGCGGCTGAAGTTCCACCACCTGTCCAAGTACAACGCCTGCAACCCCACCCTTGCCGCCCCCGAGCCCGGCTACGTGCTGGTCATCGACCAGACGCGCGGCGATGCGTCCGTCACCTACGGCGGCGCGACCGAGGCAACCTTCCGCGAGATGCTGGTCTTCGCGCAGGAAGAACATCCCGGTGCCCGCATCGTCATCCGCGCCCACCCGGAAGCGGTCGCAGGCACCCGCCCGGGGCATTTCAACGAAGGGCACGGACACGGGGCGATCACCTACCTGACCGACCCGGTATCGCCGTGGGCCCTGCTGGAGGGCGCTATCGCAGTCTACACCGTCTCATCCCAACTGGGGTGGGAGGCGGTGCTGGCCGGGCACCGCCCGCAGGTCTTTGGCCAGCCGTGGTATGCGGGCTGGGGCCTGACCGAGGACCGCAACCCAGTGGCCCGCCGCACCCGCCGACTGACCCGCGCGCAGGCCTTTGCCGCCGCGATGATCCTTGCCCCTACATGGTACGACCCCGCCCGCGACCGCCTGTGTTCCTTCGAGGATGCGCTCGACCATCTGGAGGCGCAGGTCGGGGCGTGGCGCGAGGATCTGGAGGGCTATGTCGCCGGGGGAATGCGGCTTTGGAAGCGCGCCCATCTTCAGCGCGTGTTCGGGGGGGTGAAGCGGGTTGCCTTTTCTGCCGAGCCCGCGGGTGCCGCCCGCCGGGCGCGCAAATCGGGGCGCGCACTGATGCTGTGGGCAGGTCAGGAACCCGACGGCCTCGGCGAGGCCAACCCGGACCTTGCGATCCGTCGGGTCGAGGACGGGTTCCTTCGGTCACGCGGCCTTGGGGCCGAACTGGTGCCGCCCTTGTCGCTGGTCGCCGACTCGGCAGGCATCTACTACGACCCCTCGCGCGTGTCGGGGCTGGAAAGGCTCGTCGCCGCCCCCTGCCCCCCGGGCGGCGAGGCGCGGGCTGCGCGGCTGATCGCGCGGATCGTTCGGGCGGGCCTGTCGAAGTACAACCTTGATGCCGACGCGCTTCGCGAGTTGCCCAAGGGCCGCCGCATCCTGGTGCCGGGGCAAGTCGAGGACGACGCCTCGGTCCGGTTGGGCGCGGGGGCAGAGCGGACGAACCTCGCGCTTTTGGCGCGAGTCAGAGCAGAGAATCCGGACGCGGTCATCATCTACAAGCCGCATCCCGACGTCGAGGCGGGTTTGCGAATCGGCGCGGTGGAACCGCAGCGGCTGAAGACCCATGCCGATGCGGTGGTGGCGCAGGGCAACCCGGTGGCGCTGATCGAGGCCTGTGACGAGGTCTGGACGATCACCTCGACCCTGGGGTTCGAGGCGCTGTTGCGGGGCAAGCCGGTGGTAACGCTGGGGATGCCGTTCTATGCCGGCTGGGGGCTGACGCGCGATCTGTTCGAGCAGCCCGCGCGACGGCGGGCGCGGCCGTCGCTGGCCGCCTTCGTTCATGCCGCGCTGATCGCCTATCCACGGTACTTCGACCCCGTGTCGGGGCTGATCTGCCCGCCCGAGGTGGTTGTGGAACGCCTGGCACGGCATCAGGTGCCGTCCCCGGGGCCGGGGTATCGGGCGCTGTCGAAAGTGCAGGGGATGCTGGCGAGTCAGGCCTGGATCTGGCGGTAGGCATGGTGTGCACGCGTGCACAATACCTCAAAGCCTTGATATCTATGAATTTTAAATGCAGCGTTAACCAATTGGCAACACGAGAGAAACGCCCCCGGGCACCCTGCGCCTAACCCGTTGCCGTGTTACGCCAGACCGACCGCAGATCGCCCCCCAAGTCCGCATGATCGACAAGCCGGAAGCCCGGCGGCATGCCCGCCAGGGGTGCATGCGGCATGTCGCCCACCGCCGCGGTGCCCCCGGCCCCGAACACCCGGCCCGCCTGATAAAGGACGATTTCGTCCACAAGACCCGCCGAAAGCAGCGCCGACGCGACTGCGCTCCCGCCTTCACACAAGACAGCATTCAGCCCTGCGGCCCCCAGCACCTGCAGCGCGGCGGTAGGGTCGAGGCGGCCCTGTGGGTCGGCGTCGGCTTCGATCAGTCGAACGCCAACGCCCAACAGCGCCTTTCGCAATTTGTCTTCGGCCTTCGGCCTATGCACAACCCAAACCGGCCCCTGACCCGGCGACTGTGCCAGACGACTGGTCAAGGGCAGGCGCAGGTGGCTGTCCAGAACCACCCGCACCGGCTGATGCGTCACCCCAAGGTCGCGCACGCGCAGGTCGGGGTCATCGGCAAGGGCCGTGCCGATGCCCACCGCGACCGCGTCCGACCGCAGGCGCAGCGCATGCACGTCCCGACGCGCCGCCGCCCCCGTGATCCAGCGGCTTTCACCCGCCGCCGTCGCAATGCGACCGTCAAGTGTGGTGGCGAGTTTCAGCGTGACATGGGGTCGCCCTGCGGCCAACCGCGTGCGGAATCCGCGATGCGCCAGTTGCGCGACATCGGCAAGGCATTGGGATGTGACGGCAATTCCAGCCGCTGCAAGCCGCGCATGGCCCTGGCCTGTGGTGCGGGGATCGGGGTCCACCATCGCGGACACGACCCGCGCCACCCCTGCCGCCACCAGCAGGTCGGCGCAGGCCGGCCCGCGCGGGCTGACATGGGCGCAGGGTTCCAAGGTAACATAGGCGGTTGCCCCCTGCGCGGCATCGCCCGCCTGCGCCAGCGCCATAGCTTCGGCGTGGGGGCGACCGCCTGCCTGGGTCCAGCCGCGCCCGACGATCACGCCGTCCCTGACGATGACGCAGCCAACGGCAGGGTTGGGCCAGACATGCCCCTGCCCACGCTCGCCCAACGACAGCGCAAGCGCCATGAACCGCCGGTCGGCCTCGGCCGTCGCGGTCTTGGTCACTCGGCCTCGGCGCCGCCGGGACGCAGTTCGGAAACGAACTTGTCGAAGTCGTCGGCCGCCTGGAAGTTCTTGTAGACGCTCGCGAACCGCACGTAGGCCACGGTGTCGATGCGGGCCAGGCTTTCCATCACGATCTCGCCGATCACCTTCGACGGGATGTCGGTTTCGCCCAAGGATTCCAGCCGCCGGACGATGCCCGAAATCATCTGGTCGATGCGCTCGGGTTCGATCGGGCGCTTCTGCATGGCGATGCGGATAGAACGCTCCAGCTTGTCGCGGTCGAAATCCTCGCGCTTGCCCGAGTTCTTGATGACGACAAGGTCGCGCAGCTGGACGCGCTCATAGGTGGTGAAGCGCCCCCCGCAGGCCGGGCAGAACCGCCTGCGCCGGATCGCGACATGATCTTCGGCCGGTCGGCTGTCCTTGACCTGGGTATCGACGTTTCCGCAGAACGGGCAACGCATGACTACTTCCCCTCGTCGCTTCTTCGGCGCAATCCGCAGGGACTATAGGCATCGTCCCAGCATTTGGGTAGGGGGGATTTGGTGCCCACCAGATACCGTGTCTGGATTGCAACCTCACGGTTTTTCAGGCTGGACAGGGGATTACACGGCGCGGCTGACACGTCGCATCAGCTGTTCGCCATCAGGCAGCGCTGAAGTCACGCACGGGCCCAGGCAATTGTCGGATTATTACGACAACTCTCAGCGCAATCTGCGCCATATCCTGTTTCGCCGCATGTTTTGTGCAATCTTACGCCGACCGCCGCCGCCCCGACAGCCAGTGATAGACCTTGCGCAGCCTCTGATAGGCCAAGTTGTGGCGGGGGAAGTCAGGCTTGCGGGATTTCCGGTCGAAGACGGTCAGTTCCACCGTTTCCTTTCGCGCCAGCGCGGTGATGAAATCGAACCGGAAGCCGCGTTTCCAGGCCAGATAGGGAAAGGAAATCTGGTCGCGGCGGCTGTAACGGCAGATGTGGTCGAACCAGTCTTCGCCGAATGCCCCAACCTCCGGGGCACCGCGCCGGACGATGAAATGCCCCTCGATCAGCCCGAACTTCTCGGGCATCCCCTCGGACCGGTAGGTGCGCATCCGTTCCAGGATGATGCGGTGGTCATCCAGGCCGTTTTCGCGAACCGTCTGACCTTCCTGATAGACGCAGTCGCGGCGGAAATGCGGGAATGCGAAGAAACCCGCATCCGACTGTGCGGACAAAGCCGCCACGATGTCGGAGGGCGGGCGCAGAAGGCGCGACTTGTTGTCCAGCCAGATCGTCCAGTCGGCGTCGGGGAAATACTGATGCGGCATCAGCTTTGGCCGACGCGAGGCGCGCGCGGGGTCCAGACCGCGCAGGCTGTCCACGATCAGCTCCACCCCCGTCGGCACCGCGCGCGGGCGGTCTGACACCACGACCGTGCGGTCGGCGCGGAAATTGCCGAAGACGCCGGGATTGAACGGCTCGGCCTCGCCATAAAGCGCGGTGAAAAGAACGGTGGTCATCCCGCGATACTAGGCGCAGGCTCGGCTGGCCGCAAAGTGGCGGCCCGGGGCGGCAGCGCGAAGGCGACAGTCACCGGCGCCGGGCGGTGACTGTTCAGAACGGGAAACGGGGCGGAACGGTGCAGTAGGCACCCGTGGCGAAACCCGCCCGGATGAAATTGTCGTCGCGGCCTTCGCCGAAGCTGGAAATCCCGGTCGGCCCCCCGGCCTTTGCCGGATCAAGCGTGAAGGTGATGCCCTGCGCGCGTTTGCGGGGGGGCGGCGAGGCACGGTAGACGGGGGTCTTCCCGGGCAGGCCCAGCGCACGCTCTACAAAGTCGCCCGCGGCGCACCAATAGGCGGTCTCGTAGTCCACGTTCTCATATTCGACGCGGAAGGTGTCTTTTCCAAGCGGCGTCACGGTCATCAGATTGCGCGACCGGAAAGCTGCGGCCGAGTCAGCGGCGACGGCCAATGACACGGCGGTCAGGAACGACAGGGCAATCGTGCGCATGGGCAGAACCTTTCGGGCGGTTGCCGTCAGCGAAGGGTGGGGCCGCAGGGCAGAAAAGTCACGCGCGGCGGCAGTCACAGATTCGCGACTGCCGTGCCGATGCGAAAGAAACCCGAAGGTCGCGCCGTTGCGGCCGGGTACGCGGGGCTAGATCCGGATCGACCGGAAGCTTTCCCTGAGCGCCGAGGACCACGCCTCGCTCATCGCACGGAAATCGGGGTCGCCGGCCTCGATCCGGCGCTTGTGCCCGACCGCGAAGCTGTCCTTCTCGATCACCGCCAGATCGAGCGGCATGCCCACGGACAGGTTGGACCGGAGCGTCGAGTCCATCGACAGAAGCACCGCCTTCTGCGCATCGGCGAGCGAGGTCGACGGCTTCACGACACGGTCGAGGATCGGCTTGCCGTACTTGTGTTCTCCGATCTGCAGGAAGGGGGTGTCGTCCGTCGCCTCGATGAAGTTGCCTTCCGGGTAGATCAGGAACATCCGCATGACGCCGCCACGCCGCTGCCCCGCGACGATCATGGATGCCGTAGCGCCCTGACGCATGGCCGACAGTTTCTCGTCAATGTCGCCGCGCACCCGGGCCAGCGTGTCGCCGACGATCCGCGCGACCTTGAGCAGGGTCGGCGCCTTCAGGATCGACGTGTCTTCGGTCGCCTCTGGGTCGTCGATCGCCTCTTGCAGCTGGGCTATGGTGGTCTGCGTGACCGACAGGCTGCCCGCGGTCAGGATCGCGATCACCCGGTCGCCCGGCCGTTCCCAGGTGAACATCTTGCGGTAGGTCGCGATGTTGTCCAAGCCCGCGTTGGTGCGGGTGTCGGACAGAAGGACCATGCCTTCGTTCAAGAGAAGTCCGACGCAATAGGTCATCAGGGGTATTCCGTTCCGGGTGTGGCGCGCGGCGAACCCTATTGGGCGGCCTGCCGGACCGCAACCGACACTTCCAGCCGCCCCTGCCCCGGCCCGCGCGCCACGCCCTTGATGGGGGCGGCGTCGCGCGCGTCATAGCCCGATCCAAGACGGATGTAGCGGGCATCCGGGCAGCAGCGGTTGGCGGCGTCGAATCCGATCCAGCCGAGGCCGTCGATCCACAGCTCGGCCCAGGCGTGGGCGGCCTCGGTCGCCGCGCTGTCGTCGCCCTCGCCCGTATGCAGGTAGCCCGAGACATAGCGGGCCGGAATGGCAAGGCAGCGCGCGGCGGCGATGACGGCATGGGCGTGGTCCTGGCAGACGCCCTCGCCCAGGGCCAGCGCCTCGGCGGCGGTGGTGTGCGCCTCGGTCGCGCCGGGGCGGTAGGCGATAGCCTCGGTCACGGCGGCGGACAGGCGATGAGCCTGGTCCAGCCGGTCCCGCGCCTGCGCGGCGGCGGCGCGCGCAAGTTCCGTCAGGGCCGCATCGGCCCGTGTCGGGCCAGTTTCGCGCAAATAGGCCAGCGGAGGCACGCTTTCGCGGTGACCGCGCAGCATGCCGGTCAGGTCCTGCGTTTCAACCCGGCCCGCGACGCGCACCGACACCGTATCCAGCCGCCCCCGGATCGACCAGCCTTCCACCCAATCGCCCGCGCCATCGCGAAAGCCCGCACCCCGGACGCCGCCATCCACAGTCACGTCCCAGGCCTCGACCCGCTGGCCGTCGAAGATCGAGGGCGTCAGGCGCAGGCTTTGCACTGCGCCCATCACCGGGCTTGGATAGCTGTAGGTCGTTACATGCGCCACTTCCAGGATCATGGCGACTCGCCCGTCAGGTAGGTGTCGTTCACGGTTTGGGCGAGGTCCGACACCTCGCGGATGAAGCGGGTCAGGAATTCGTGCATCCCTTCCTCGAAGATCGTCTCGACCGAGGTTTCAGCCAGTTCCGCCAGCATCGCCCGCGCCTTGCCTTGCGCCCCGGTCGTTTGGTGATAGCGCCGTGCCAGCAGATTCAGGTGCTCGTTCGCGGCATGGATCGAGGTGATGAGCGACCGCGGGCAGGCCGGGTTCAGGATCAGGAAATGGGCGACTTTGCCGGCCGTGATCTCGCCCCCGTAGGCCCAGTGGAAGGCGCGGTGGGCAGACATCGCGCGCAGGAGGGTCGTCCACTGGTAGGTATCGAGGCCAGATCCCACATAGTCGGCGCGGGGCAGAAGGACGTAGTATTTTACGTCCATAAGCCGCGCCGTGTTGTCGGCGCGTTCCAGGTTGTAGCCGAGTTTCAGGAAATCGTACCCGTCCTGCCGAAGCTGCGTCGCATCGATCGCCCCGCGCAGGAGCGCGGTCTGCCGCATCGTCCACTCGATCAGCCGCGTGAGGTCCAGTTCTGACCGTGGCGTCCGTTCGATCTGGCGCAACTCTTGAAACGCCGAGTTCAATGCGTCCCAAACCTGGCTGGTCAGCGCGGTTCGCACGATCCGCCCATTTTCGCGCGCCCGTTCGATGCAGGAGGCGACCGAGGAGGGGTTTTCGCGTTCAAAGAACAGGTAGCTTTCGATGTTGCGCTGCACCGGGTCGCCATACTTCTTCGCAAACCCGTCGGCGGTGCCCGACGCCTGGAGAAGCGAATCCCATTCGTTTCGGTAGCCGTGGCCCGCCTGTGGCAGAAGGGCGATACGCCCCCCGACCTCCAGAAGGCGCGCCATTGTTTCGGCCCGCTCCATGTAGCGGCCCATCCAGAACAGGTTCGAAGCGGTGCGGCTGAGCATCTCAGGTCACTCCGCCAGGACCCAGGTGTCCTTGACGCCCCCGCCCTGCGACGAGTTCACGACAAGCGACCCTTCGGTCAGCGCCACCCGCGTCAGGCCGCCAGGCACCAGTTCCACCCGTTCGCCCACCAGGCAGTAGGGCCGCAGGTCCACATGGCGCGGCGCGATGCCCTCGGCGACAAAAGTGGGCGACGTGGACAGCGCGAGCGTCGGCTGCGCGATGTAGTTGCCGGGCCGCGCGACGATGCGTTCTGAGAAGGCGGCAATCTGGTCCTTGGTGGACTTCGGCCCCACCAGCATCCCGTAGCCGCCCGAGCCGTGAACCTCTTTCACGACCAGTTCGCCAAGGTGTTCCAGCACATATTTCAGGTCGTCCTTCTTCGCACACTGCCAGGTCGGCACGTTGGGCAGGATCGGTTCCTCGCCCAGGTAGAAGCGGACCATGTCGGGCACGAAAGTATAGACCGCTTTGTCATCGGCCACGCCCGCGCCGGGGGCCGAGCAGATCGTGACCCCGCCCGAGCGGTAGGCATCCATCAGTCCCGGCACACCCAGCATGGAATCGGGGCGGAAGCACAGGGGGTCGAGGAAACTGTCGTCGATCCGGCGGTAGATCACGTCGACCCGGCGCGGGCCTTCGGTCGTACGCATGAAGACAAGGCCGCCTTCCACGAACAGGTCTGGCCCTTCGACCAGTTCCACACCCATCAGGTCGGCAAGGAAGCTGTGTTCGTAGTAGGCCGAGTTGTAGTGGCCGGGCGTCAGGATCACCACCACCGGATCGCCTTCGCACTTCTGCGGCGCCACGCTCGCCAGCGTGCGGCGCAGAAGCTCGGGGTAACCTTCGACCGGCTCGATCCGGTTTTCGCGGAACAAGGCGGGGAACATCCGCATCATGATCTCGCGGTTTTCCAGCATGTAGCTGACGCCCGAGGGGGTGCGGCAGTTGTCCTCCAGCACGAAGAAGTCCGATGGCCCTGTGCGCACGATGTCGATGCCGACGATATGGCTGTAGATGCCGCGCGGCGGGCGGAAGCCGACGACGGCCTTCTCATAGGCGTCGTTGCGGTAGATGAGTTCGGCGGGCACCCGGCCCGCCCGGATGATCTCGCCCCGGCCGTAGACATCGGCGATGAAGGCGTTCAGCGCGCGGGCGCGCTGCTTGACGCCACGGTCAAGCCTGCGCCATTCGCTTTGCGCGAAGACGCGGGGGAACATGTCGAAGGGGATCAGTCGGTCGGGGTCGCCGCCTTCGCCGTAGACCGCGAAGGTGATGCCAATCCGGCGGAACAGCGATTCCGCCTCGGCCTGCTTCATCTGGCGCAGCTCGGCCGGCATGGAGCGCATCCAGTCCTCAAGCCGTGCATAGGGCGGGCGGACGGCGGCGTCCTGGTACATCTCGTTGAAGTGGGTGTCGGACATGCTTTCCTGTCTGCGCCGGACCTGAACCGAAGCTTAGGGGCCCTCTGGCGGTAAAGGAAGCGGTCAGACGCGATGGCGGTTCCGAAGCTGCGGGCGCGCCAGGGGTTTTTGCGGCGGGTGCCGCGAAATGGTGCGGCCCGCTGCGGTTGGACCGGCGACGCCCCTGCGCTAGCTTCAGGGTCATGGCGCGCGATCCCGTCCTCACTTTCACTGACCGGGGCATCTACTGCCCGGCGGGAGATTTCTACATCGACCCCTGGCGGCCGGTGGACCGCGCCGTCATCACGCATGGCCATTCCGACCACGCTCGCCCCGGCATGGGGCGCTACCTGTCCACCGACCGCGCCGCCCCGGTGATCCGGCATCGGCTGGGGGATATCGGGATCGAAACAGAGGCTTACGGGGCAGTGCGACGGGTCGGCGGGGCCTCGGTCAGCTTCCACCCGGCGGGGCATGTGCCGGGGTCGGCGCAAGTGCGGGTCGAGGTGGGGGGCGAGGTCTGGGTTGTGTCGGGCGACTACAAGGTGGAACCCGATGGCGTCAGCGAGCCGTGGGCGCCTGTCCGCTGTGATGCGTTCGTCAGCGAATGCACCTTCGGCCTGCCGGTCTTCCGCTGGCGGCCGCAAGGCGAGGTCATGGCGGATGTGAACCGCTGGTGGCAGGCGAACCGTGACGCAGGCCGCGTCTCGGTGATCGGGGCCTATGCCTTGGGCAAGGCGCAGAGGGTGCTCGCGAACGTGGATGCCGGGATCGGGGCGATCCTGACCCACGGCGCGGTCGAGGAGGTCTGCGCGATCCTGCGGGCGCAGGGCTATGCCCTGCCGCCCACGATCCGCGTGACCGGCGACATGGGGGCCAAGACCCACTCCGGCGCGCTGGTCATCGCCCCGCCCGGGGCGAGCGCCGGCCCCTGGGCGCGGCGGTTCGGCGACTTTGCCGAGGCGACCGCCTCGGGCTGGATGGCGCTGCGGGGCATCCGGCGGCGTCGGGGGGCCGAGACGGGGATCGTCCTGTCCGACCACGCCGACTGGCCCGGCCTGAACGCGGCGATCCGGGCGACGGGTGCGGAACGGGTGTTCGTCACGCACGGCTATACGTCCAGCTTCCGGCGATGGCTGGAAAGCGAGGGATATCAGGCTGGTGTGGTCGAAACGGCCTATGAGGGAGAGGGACTGGAGGAGAAGGCGGGCGCGAACGCGGAGGTCGTAGAGTGACGGCTGCAGCAACCCTTGGGCCAAGGGCCAAATCCTTCACGAAGGATTTGGAGGGGTGCAGAACTTTCTTGAAAATTCTCCTGCTTGGCGCAGGGCCATGAAACGCTTTGCCACCCTGTTCGCCGAACTGGACAGCACGACCTCGACCAACGCCAAGGTCGAGGCCCTGACCCGATACTTCACCGACGCCCCCGAAGACGACCGTCTGTGGACCGTCGCGCTCCTCTCGGGCCGCCGCCCGAAGCGGGCGCTGACGGCCACGGAACTCCGCGATTGGGCGGCCGAGGCCGCAGGTTTGCCCCTGTGGCTGTTCGAGGATGCCTATGCCGTCACGGGCGATCTGGCCGAGACGATCGCGCTGGTCCTGCCGCCGCCATCGCGCGGCAGCGACGCCTCGCTGACCACCCGCATCGCCGAGGTGCGCGCCCTTCCCCGCGACCCGGCCGAACGAAAGGCACGAGTGCTGGCGGCCTGGGACGAGCAGACCACGGCCGAACGGTTCCTGTTCAACAAGCTGATCACCGGGGGCTTTCGCATGGGCGTCAGCCAGACGCTGATGACCCGTGCCCTGGCGCAGGCGACGGGCGTGGCAGAGCCCGAGTTGCAGCACCGCCTGATGGGCGACTGGTCGCCCGAGGCCACGACCTTCGCGGGGCTGGTCTATGCGAATGACGGCGCGGGCGATCTGTCGCGGCCCTATCCGTTCTACCTGGCCTACCAGGTCGAGGGCGAGGTGGCGGCCCTGGGCGAGCCCGCCGACTGGCTGGCAGAATGGAAGTGGGACGGCATAAGGGGCCAGTTGATCGTGCGGGGCGGGGGTCATCACCTGTGGTCGCGGGGCGAAGACCTGATGACCGACCGCTTCCCGGAATTCGTGCAAGCGGCCGACTTCCTGCCGCCCGGCACCGTGATCGACGGCGAGGTGCTGGCCTGGGACGCCGCCGCCGGCCACCCCCTGCCCTTCGCCGACCTGCAAAAGCGGATCGGCCGCAAGACGGTGCCGAAGTCGGTGCTTTCGTCGGCGCCAGTCATCCTGATGGCCTACGACCTGCTGGAAGAGGGCGGGAAAGACCTGCGCCCCGTGCCCTTCGCAGAACGTCGCAAACGGCTGGAGGCGCTGTTGGCCTCTCTGCCGGCGCATGTGCCCCTTCGCCTGTCGCCCGAGGCCGCATTTTCTGACTGGGCAGAGTTGGCCCGCATCCGGTCCGCATCGCGCGACGCCGGGGCCGAGGGTCTGATGCTGAAGCGGCGCGCCTCGCCCTACCTTGCGGGGCGGAAGAAGGGCGACTGGTGGAAGTGGAAGGTCGATCCGATGACGGTCGACGCGGTCATGATCTATGCGCAGGCGGGCCACGGGCGGCGGGCGAATCTGTACACCGACTTCACCTTCGCGGTGCGCGACGGCGACCAGTTGGTGTCCTTCACCAAGGCCTATTCCGGCCTGACCGACGCCGAGTTCGCCGAAATCACGGCCTGGGTGCGTGGCCACACACTGGAACGCTGGGGGCCGGTCCGGTCGGTGCCGGCCGAGTTGGTGTTCGAGATCGCCTTCGAGGGCATCCAGCGCAGCACCCGGCACAAGTCGGGCATCGCGCTGCGGTTCCCGCGCATGGTCCGCTGGCGGCGCGACAAGCCGGTGGCCGAGATCGACACGCTGGACGGCCTGAGGGCGCTGATTGACACACCCCCCGTCGCGCGCCCCGACCCGAACACCGGGGGTTCCACCCCCGGACCCCCGGGGATATTTGAGGACAGAAAGTGAAGATTGCCCGCTGGCCCGGCCTGATCGGCAAGCGTGCGTTGACCGGCCCCCATCAAAGGAATTGCCCATGCGCCTGCCCCGCCCCGTCCTTGATGCGAACGCTTCGGCCCAAGGCTTCGGCGACCTGCCGGAATGGGACCTGACAGATCTTTACTCCGCGCCCGATTGCCCGGAATTCGCGCGCGATCTGGATGCTCTGGACGCCGCCTGCGCGGCCTTTGCGCAGGACTATCAGGGCAAGCTGCCCGAACTGGACGCCATCGGGATGCTGTCCTGCGTCGAGGCCTATGAGGCGATCCAGCGGACGGCGGGCCGCGTGATGTCCTATGCGGGCCTGCGCTACTATCAGAACACCACCGATGCGGGCCGCGCCAAGTTCATGTCCGACGCGCAGGATCGGGTGACGAACGCGACGACGCCCTTGGTGTTCTTCAGTCTGGAATTCAACCGGATCGACGACGCGGCCTATGCGCGGCTGTTCGCCTCGGGCACCATGCTTGACCGCTACAAGCCCGTGTTCGACCGGATGCGGGCGATGAAGCCGCATCAGCTGTCGGAGGAGCTGGAGACCTTCCTGCACGACATGTCGGTTGTGGGGTCGTCGGCCTGGAACAAGCTGTTTGACGAGACGCTGGCGGCGGTGGAGTTCGAGGTGGGGGGCGAAGGCGGGGGCGGCGAGGTCATGGGGCTGGAGGCGACGCTGAACCTCTTGTCCGACCCTGACCGGGCGCGGCGCGAGGCGGGGGCGCGGGCGCTTGCCAAGGGCTTCGCGGCGAACGTGAAGCTGTTCGCGCGGCTGCACAACACGCTCGCCAAGGAAAAGGAAGTCGAGGACCGCTGGCGCAAGATGCCCTCGCCGATGCACGGGCGGCACCTGTCGAACGATGTGGAGCCCGAGGTGGTGGAGGCGCTGCGCAACGCCGTGGTCGCGGCCTATCCGCGCCTGTCGCACCGCTATTATGCGCTGAAGGCGCGGTGGATGGGGCTGGACAAGCTAAAGGTCTGGGACCGGAACGCCCCCTTGCCGATGGAGGCGAAGCGGGTCGTGGGCTGGGACGAGGCGAAGGCGACGGTGATGGGGGCCTACGGCGACTTTTCGCCCGAACTGGCGCGGCTGGCCGAGCCCTTCTTCGGGGGCGGGTGGATCGACGCCGGGGTAAAACCGGGCAAGGCGCCCGGCGCCTTCGCGCACCCCACGGTGACGGACGCGCACCCGTACGTGATGCTGAACTACCTGGGCAAGCCGCGCGACGTGATGACGCTGGCGCATGAGCTGGGGCATGGGGTGCACCAACGGCTCGCGGCGGCGCAGGGGGAGTTGCTGGCCGACACGCCACTGACGGTGGCCGAGACGGCGAGCGTCTTCGGAGAGATGTTGACCTTCAGGAGGCTTCTGTCGCAGGCGAAGGACCAGGCCGAGCGCAAGGTCCTGCTTGCGGGCAAGGTCGAGGACATGATCAACACGGTCGTCCGCCAGATCGCCTTCTACGATTTCGAGGTGAAGCTGCACGCCGCCCGCGCCAAGGGGGAGCTGACACCCGAGGATATCGGGGACATGTGGATGAGCGTGCAGGGCGAGAGCCTCGGGCCCGCTTTCGAGTTCATGGACGGCTACGAGACCTTCTGGTCCTACATCCCCCACTTCGTGCATTCGCCCTTTTACGTCTATGCCTATGCCTTCGGCGACGGGCTGGTGAACGCCCTGTACGCGGTTTACGAGGAGGGGCTGCCGGGGTTCCAGGAGAAGTATTTCGACATGTTGAAGGCGGGCGGATCGAAGCACCACACGGCGCTGCTGGCGCCCTTTGGGTTGGACGCGAGCGATCCGGCCTTCTGGGACAAGGGGCTGGGGATGATCGCGGGGATGATCGACGAGTTGGAGGCGATGGGGTAGATGGAGCGAAAGAGGCCTCGCGCAGCTGCGACCCTCACTTCAACTGGCTGTCCTTCGACCCCCGCCGGTTGATCCCCGGCCTTGCGGCGAACCGCTTGTCCCGCCCCGACTGGCAATCCACGCAGAGCTTGACTCCGGGCAGCGCGATGCGGCGCGCCTCGGGGATGGGGTCGCCGCATTCGGCGCATTCCGCCAGGCTTTCGCCGCCGGGTCGGGGCCGGGCGCGGAGGCGCGCGAGTTCCTCGGCGATGGAGGCCTCGATCTGGTCGTTTACCGCGCCGTCGGGGGCCCAGCCGGTTGCCATCCCTGTCGCCTTTCGCAGCCGTGTCGCGCCAGTCTAGACGAACCGTGCCCGTCGCGCAAAGCTCCCCGGGGGGCGGCCGCGTCCGGTCGCCTCAGCCCTTCACTTCCCCGGCGAAGGCCATGTCGATCATTCCTTGCGTGCCCTTCGCGTCTTCCAGGCTCCACGGATAGGCCGCGCCTTCGCGGACAGTGCGGCAGAAGTTCTCGACCTGGATCTTGTACTGGCGCGCGCCGGGGAAGCGGAACACCTCGTCATGCGCGCCTTCGCGGCAGAGTGTCGTCTGCGCCTCGGCGAACAGCCCTGCGTTGAACGGGCCGGTGACGCGGATCAGGCCCTTGTCGCCGTGGAAGACCACTTCCTGCCGGACGAACAGGCGCATCGAGGTCATCGAGTGGTAGGTGAACCGCCCCACGTAGCCATCCCCGGGTCCCTCCATGTCGCCCTGCACCAGCGCGAAGACATCGACGTCGTTTTCCCGGATGATGCGCGAGGACAGGCGGACGGGTTCGGCCCCGGTCGTCCAGCGGGCCGAGCCGAAGGTGTAGACGCCGATGTCGGGCAGCGACCCGCCGCCGGTTTCGGGGCGGTTGCGGATGTTGGTGGTGTCGGCACGGTTGTCGTAGGTGAAATGGGCGTCCACATGGCGGACTTGGCCGATGGCCCCCGACCGGATCAGCTCGCGCGCCTTCTGCCAGTTGGGGTGGTGGACGATCATGTAGGCTTCGGTCGCGTGCACCCCCGCCTTGTCGCGGGCGGCGATCAGGGCGTCGATCTCGGGGGCCTTCATGGCGATCGGCTTTTCGGTCAGGACATGCTTTCCGGCGGCGATGGCCTTCAGCGTCCATTCGACGTGAAGGTGGTTCGGCAGCGGGATGTAGACCGCATCGATGGCCGGGTCGGCCAGCAGGGCCTCGTAGGTCGGATGCACCTTCAGGTCGGGCTGGAATGCGCGGAAGGGGTCGGCCTTGGCAGGGGTGGCGGTCGCCAGCGCGGCAAAGCGCGCCCCGTCGGCCTCGTGGATCGCGCGGGCCATGTGGTGCAGCGCGAAGTTCGCGGCGCCCAGGACGCCCCAGTTGACGGTTTTCATGGTCACCTCCCTGCCCAGTGCGGGCGGCAGGCTAGGGCGGGGCGCGGCGGATGGCAATGCGGGGGTCGTATGGCCGGTCGTCGGAAGGTGTCCCTCTGAGCGACACGTTAACGGGCGTGTAATCGCAAGGGGTTGCGCGCGCGGATTCATCCATTCTTTACCTGTCGCGCAACGTTCGCAGGGGCAGGAAACGGGCAAGGAACCGGCGCGGAACCGGGAAGGGCGCGGCGCGAGGACGGGGCCGGGTTGTCCCGAGACGGGTGGGAAGGCGGGCCGGCCCCCCTGCGCCCCCCTTTCTTTCCGGGGTCGTCCACCTTGCGGCACCCCGAAACGGACTGCGGCGGCAAGGGCTGGCGGCGCGGCGGTGCGGACAGAAATACGCGGTGCCGCGAGGGTATGCGCCCCGCGCATCTGCTCACCCCGGCCCTTTGCCCCGGGGGGCGCGAGGGTTCAGTGGCGTGATGCGGGTGGAGAGGGCACCCCCTCCCTCTCCCTCCCCCCGCCGGGGGGAGGGGAGTGCCATCTGTCGGGGGTGGCGCGGGGTCGTGGGTGCCCCCTCGCTCTTACCCTCTCCCCCGAGGGGAAGGGAGCGCGGGGTCTGTAGCTTAGTGTGGGGTGGGGGAGGGTGCCCCCTCCCCCTTCCTTCCCCCGCCGGGGGAGGGGAGTGCCATCTGTCGGGGGTGGCGCGGGGTGGTGGGTGCCCCCTCGCCCTCGCCCTCTCCCCCGAGGGTAGAGGGGAGCGCGGGATCTATGGCGTAGTGTGGGGTGGGGAGGGTGCCCCCTCCCTCTCCCTCCCTCCGCCGGGGGGAGGGGAGTGCCATCTTTCGGGGGTGGCGCGGGGTGGCGGGTGCCGATTGCGGACCCCCACTTGGGAAGGGGCGCAGTGCGGGGGACGCCCCGCGTCAGGCCGTCTCGAGCATCCCCTTCTCGCGGGCCAGTTCCCGCATCCGGTGCTGCAGCTTCTCGAACGCGCGGACCTCGATCTGGCGGATGCGTTCGCGGCTGACGTCGTAGCGGGCGGACAGGTCTTCCAGCGTCACGGGTTCGTCCTGCAGGCGGCGCTGCATCAGGATGTCGCGCTCGCGGTCGTTCAGGGTGTCCATCGCGCGCGTCAGCAGGGCGCGGCGCGCCTCGAGCTCGTCGGCCTCGGCGTAGTTCCCGGCCTGGTCGGCATCCTCGTCCTCCAGCCAGTCCTGCCACTGCGACGCGCTGTCGCCATCGCTACCGACGGTCGCGTTCAGCGACGCGTCGCCCCCCGACAGGCGGCGGTTCATGTCCACCACCTCCTGTTCGCTGACGTTCAGGTCACGGGCGATCTGGGCCAGGTTTTCCGGGCGCAGATCGCCTTCCTCCAGCGCGCCGATGCGCGACTTGGCCTTGCGCAGGTTGAAGAACAGCTTCTTCTGGGCGCTGGTCGTGCCAAGCTTCACCAGCGACCACGACCGCAGGATATATTCCTGGATCGAGGCGCGGATCCACCACATCGCGTAGGTCGCCAGGCGGAAGCCGCGTTCGGGGTCGAACCGCTTGACGGCCTGCATCAGGCCGACGTTCGCTTCGGAAATCACCTCGGCCTGGGGCAGGCCGTAGCCGCGGTAGCCCATCGCGATCTTGGCGGCCAGCCGCAGGTGCGACGTGACCAGCCGGTGCGCGGCACCGGGATCCTGCCGGTCGGCCCAGGCCTTGGCCAGCATGTATTCCTCTTCCGGCTCCAGCAGGGGGAACTTGCGGATTTCCTGCAGATACCGGTTCAGCCCCTGTTCGGGGCTGGGGGCGGGAAGATTGGCGTAGCTCGACATCCTATCCCTTTCTGGTGCCGGACCCGGCACCGGGGTGCCGTGAAGGTAAGTGCGCCAGCCATCCGCAACAAGGGCGGGCAGCCATGCACTGAACACATATCTCTGAGATGGTCCGGTCGCCGGTCTTATCTCAGCTTCCTTAACGTTCCTTTTACGCCGGTCCGTCGCTGCGGCGCGGCGGATTTCAGGGGAGTCGCAGGAATGTGAGGGGACGTAACATCCTTCAAACGTCAGATCGCCACCCGCTCGCCCAGTTCCACCACCCGGTCGCGCGGCAGGTGGTAGTAGGCGGCGGGGTCGGCGGCAAAACGCGTGAGCGCGACATAGAGGCGATCCATCATCAGCTCGATCCCCTGCCCCGTTGCCACCGCGCGGCGGCGACCCAGGAAGAAGGTGGATCGCATCACGTCGAACTTCAGCCCCGCCCGCCGCGCCTGCCCCATTGCGCGGGCGATGTTCGGGGTTTCCATGAAACCAAAGCGCAGCGTCAGGCGCACGAAATGCCCGCCCAGCGGTTCGACCGTCGCGCGTTCGTCGGGATTGATGTACGGCACCCGCAGCGTTTCGACCGTCAGGAAGACGGTCTGGTCGTGCAGCGACAGGTTGTGCTTGAGGTTGTGCAGAAGGGCCGAGGGCACGACCTCGGGGTCAGAGGTCAGGAAGAAGGCGGTGCCGGGGATGATGTTGGCCGAGGTGTGCGACATCGACTTCAGGAACGGACCGATGGCCACCGACTGCTTGTGGACGCGCGCCCGGACAAGCTGCGTCCCGCGCCACCAGGCGTACATGATGAGGCCAAGGACGATGGCCACCATGACCGGGACGTAGCCGCCTTCGTGCAGTTTGGTCAGGTTCGAGGCCAGGAACACGCCCTCGATCGCGGCGATGGGGGCGACTGCGACCAGCGTCACGGGCACCGACAGCCGCCCCGACCGGATCAGCAGGAGCGCGCCAAGGATGGTCGTCAGCACCATCGTGCCGGTGACCGCGATGCCGTAGGCCGAGGCGAGCGCCGAGGACGAGCGGAACGACAGCGCCAGCCACAGCACGCCCGCCAGCAGCAGCCAGTTGACCGACCCCATGTAGATCTGGCCGCTGTGGTCCTTGGCCGTGTGGCGGATGGTCAGGCGGGGCAGGATGCCCAGCTGCACCGCCCCCCGCGCCATCGAGAACGCGCCCGAGATAACGGCCTGCGATGCAATCACAGTCGCGGCGGTGGCCAGGATGACAAGCACGGGGGTCAGCGCGGCGGGGGCCATCGCAAAAAAGGCGTCCTCGGCCAGATCGGGCCGGTCAAGCACCATCGCGCCCTGCCCCATGTAGTTTAGCACCAGCGCCGGGAAGACCAGCGCGAACCAGGCCGTCATGATCGGGCGGCGGCCGAAGTGGCCAAGGTCGGCATAAAGCGCCTCGCCCCCCGTGACGGCCAGAAACACCGCGCCGAGGACCACGAAGGCGACGCCCGTGTGGGTCAGCAGGAAGCGCAGGCCCCAGACCGGGTTCAGCGATTGCAGCACGGCCGGATTCGCGGCGATGTGCCAGACGCCAAGGCCCGCCAGCGCCAGGAACCAGACCGCGCAGATCGGCCCGAACAGGCGCGCCACGCTGGCCGTGCCGCGCGACTGGACGGCAAAGAGGGCGATCAGAATGGCGATGGTGGTGGGCAGGACGTAAGGGGTCAGCGACGGCAGGATGTAGCCCATGCCTTCCACCGCCGACAGCACGGAAATCGCGGGCGTGATCGCGGCGTCACCCGCGAACAGCGCGGCCCCCGCGATGGCCAGCAGCAGGACAGGCACCGACCGCCGCCCGGCGGCAAGACGCACCAGCGTGTACAGCGACAGGATGCCGCCCTCGCCCCGGTTGTCGGCGCGCAGCAGGACAAAGACGTACTTCACCGTCACGATCAGGATCAGCGTCCAGACCAGAAGCGACAGGATGCCCAGCACCTCGGGCAGGCCGGGCGACATGCCGGTTGCCTTCAGCGCTTCGCGGAAGGCGTAGATGGGCGAGGTGCCGATGTCGCCGTAGACGACGCCGATGGCCCCGATGGTCAGCGCGGCAAAGCCCTGCCGCGCGTGGCCGTGGTCGTCGTCGGACGTCTCTTCGGCCTCCGACCGCAGGTAATCGGCGATGTCGAGCGCACCGGGGTCGGTCGGGGCCAAGGGGGCGGGGGAAAGGGTGGCGGTGTCCGATGTGCGGACGGGGGTGAGGTTCATGATGACCAAGAGAGGATGAGGGGGGTGCGGACGACGCGTCGGGTCGTGCGACGACGTCAAAACCGCGATGGGTGTTTCCGAAAATCCCCTGGCAGGGGAAAGACCGGATGCTCCAGCAAAAGGTGCCCGTGCGAACGGGGCACGGGGCGTCAATATAGTCTTCCGCGTCGCGGCGACAAGTGACGCCGCGACGCAGCGTGCGTTTGGGCATGCGGGAGCCGATCCGGCGCCCGTCAGGAGCGTCAGATCAGGGGGGCGAAAAGCACGTAGATGTTGTTCCGGATCCGCGTCAGGCGCCCCCATTGCCGCACTTCGTCGGACGTGACACGGCGGCACGAGCCCATCCAGTCGTCCCACCGCCGCGCCAGCGCGCGGGCGAAGGCAGCGTCCGAGACCAGAAGGCCGTTTTCGTAGTTCAGCTCAAAGCTGCGCCGATCCATGTTCGCCGACCCGAACACGATCAGCGCGCCGTCGGCCATCAGCGTCTTGGCATGCAGAAAGCCGCCCCGATATTCCCAGATCTCGACCCCGGCCGACAGCAGGCTGCGATAGAAGCTGCGGCTGGCATGGGCGACGATGCGGCTGTCGTTCCGCTCGGGCAGCAGCATCCGCACCTTCGCGCCCCGCCGCGCGGCCGCCAGGATCGACTGGTGCAGCGCGGTGTCGGGCACGTAGTAGGGCGTCGTGATGTCGACCCGGTGCCGCGCCGTCGCGATCACGGCCTGGAACAGGTCGGTGACGGCGTTCGGCTGAAGCTCGGGCCCGCTGCCCATGACGGCGACCTGGGCATCACCGTCGGCGGCGGGGGCCGGCATGCCAAGCAAGTGCGCCGCCTCGCCCTCGCCCGCATGGGTGATCCAGTCGCAGAGAAAAAGGTACTGCATCGCCCAGACCGAAGGGCCGGTCAGACGCGCAAGCGCGTCCACCCACGGCGCGAAGGCGGCCTTGGGTGCGAAGGCCGCGTCGCAGCAGTTCTGACTGCCCACATAAGCCACGTCCCCGTCGATCACGACGATCTTGCGGTGATTGCGGATGTCGATGCGCGACCGCAGCGCCTGCAGGGACGAAAAGCGGAACGGGAACGACACCGCCAGCCGCACCCCCGCGCCGCGCATCCTGTCCCAATGCGGCGATGCGATGATGTGACGGGCACCCAGCCCATCGGCAAGGCATCGGCAGGTCACGCCGCGCCGCGCCGCCCGCACCACCGAGTCGGCCACGCGCGCGCCGGTTTCGTCGGCCAGCCAGATGTAGAAGCACAGATGCACGTCGCGCCGAGCAGCGTCGATATCGGCGATGATCCGGTCGATGGCGGCCTGGGATGAGGCCATCAGCTCCAGCCGGTTGCCCACAGTTGCGGGCAGGCCGTTCACCGAGGCGGCACGGGCGACCGCCGGGGCATAGGCTGCGGGCGGATGCCAGTCCGCCGACGGATCCGACCCTGGCGCACGGCGCGGAAGCGCCTCGATCGCGGCGCGCATCCGGCGGCGGGCCGAGCGGGCGATCCGCGCCTCGCCGAACATCAGGTAAATGGCGGCGCCCAAGAAAGGCAGTGAGAGCGTCACCACGACCCAGGCCGTCCGCACCGCCGGTTCCCGGTCTTCCCGCAGAAGGATGCGGCCCAGCACCAGGGCCTGCACGACAAGGTGGAGCTCGATCCAGTTGAGAAGACTTGGCAGGGTCATCGCGGCCCGTTGTCCTGACCGCCACCCGGCCCGCCGCCCCGCCCGCCGCGCAGCGCCAGGGCCAGGTCTGACATGTCCGGCGGCATCGGCGATGCAAAGGACATCGCCGCCCCTGTCACCGGGTGCAGAAAGCCCAGCGTCGCCGCGTGCAGCGCCTGCCGCGGAAATCCGGCCGCTTCGGCCGCGCCCGGCGCGCGCGGCGACAGTTTGCGGTGCCCGCCGTAGATCGGGTCGCCGATCAGGGCGTGCCCGGCATGGGTCAGGTGCACGCGGATCTGGTGGGTGCGGCCGGTTTCCAGCCAGCAGTCGATCATGGACGCCGCGGGGGGATGGCCGAACCGCTCGACCACGCGGAACCGCGTGACGGCATGACGGCCACCCGAGGCCAGCACCGCCTGCCGCTGCCGGTCGGTGGGGTGCCGGCCGATCTGCGTGGCGATGCGCAGCACCCCGCCCGCCTCGGCCGCTACGCCCGGCAGGCCCCGCAGGCGCGGATCGGCCGGGTCGGGCGCACCGTGGACGATGGCGATGTAGTGGCGGTCCACGTCATGCCGTTCGAACTGCGCGGCCAGACCGTGATGGGCCCGGTCGGACTTTGCCACCACCAGAAGGCCCGACGTGTCCTTGTCGATGCGGTGCACGATGCCCGGCCGGCGCGCGCCACCCACACCTGAAAGGCTGTCCCCGCAATGCGCCAGCAACGCATTGACCAGTGTGCCATCCGCCGTGCCGGGCGCAGGGTGGACGACCATGCCGGGCGGCTTGTCGATGACGATCAGGTCGGCGTCCTCGTAGACAACGGCAAGCGGAATCGCCTCGGGTGCGTCGTCGGCCTCGACCAGGGGCGGCAGCGCGATGGTGATCGTCTGGCCTTCCTGGACACGGACCTTCGGGTCGGTCAGGGCGGTTCCGTCCCGGCTGACCGACCCTTCGGCGATCAGCCGCGCCAGGCGCGACCGCGACAGGTCCCATTCCGCTGGCGTGTCACGGGCGAGCGCCTTATCAAGACGTGCGGGCGGATCCTGCCCGATCGTCACGCTCAGCGTCGTGTTGGCGGGCGGTGTCGTCATTGGCCAGCCCCGGACCCCTGATCCGTCATGTCAAATTCCGGCACATCCACCGTTCCCCCCGCCCGACCGGAGCCCGCAAACATCCCGGCAGGAGCCGACCTGGAACATGCCGACCGCGATCGTGCCGACCCGACACTTCCGGGCACGATCCGGTTCCTGCGCTGGCTGACGGGCCTTCTGGCGGGCACCATGATCCTTGGGCTGATAGCGATAGTTGCCCTGCTTGTCACCCGCTGGCCCGTGCCCGGAACGCAAAGCCCCGCCCGTGCGGCACCGGCCCTGCCTGCCGGGCTGGTCCCCGAGGGCGGCGTGACCTTGCCTGCGGGCGTCACCGCCCAGGCACTGACGCTGGGCCCCGGATGGGCGATTGTCGTGACTCCAGAGGGTGAGGCGGTGGCCTTTGACCCCGCGACCGGCCGCGTCCTGAACCGGATGCGGGTCCGGCACTGACCCTAGCCCACCATCGAGGCCCCGACGTTCACGGCCAGGGCCAGGATGATCGTGTTGTAGAAAAAGCTGAGCACCGCGTGGCCCAGCACCATCCGGCGGACGCGCGGCGTCAGGGTGATGCTGTCCGACACCTGCGCCGTCATCCCGATGGTGAACGAGAAATACAGGAAGTCCCAGACGCCGGGGTCGGGCGTCCCTTCGAAGCGGATGCCACCGGTCGCCGCCTGGCCTCCTGACACATCCAGTCCTTTCTTGCCCGCGCGGCCGTAGTGCAATGTCGCGTAGTGAAAGGCGAAGAGCGTCTGCAGCATCGCCCAGGCCAGCGGAATGCCCGCCCCGGCCAGAACGGCGTCGGACATGTGCATCGTGTCAGACCGAAGCGCCCCGAACACCAGCCCAAGGCTGAGCGCAACCACGGCGATGCCGACGACAAGGATTGCCATCACGCCTTCGTCGTCCTCCGAGGCATGGCGGCGCAGGTCTTCCACGGTGATCCGGGACACCAGATTGGCGATCAGGGCAAGGTAGGCCGCCGAGAAAAGATCGACGGCCACAAGCGCGCGCTGCGCAAGCCCGCCGCTTGGCAGAACGGCGCCGGCCACAAGCCCGATCGCCAGGGCCCAGAGAAACTTGCGGTGCCGCCTGAGCATCACTCTCGCTTTCCGCCGGACCGGTTTCCGATCATTGGTCGCTTCGAAACACCCGCCCGGACCGCGGTGGTTCACGCCGGGACGATGGCCATGCTAGCATCAAGGGCGCCAGCGAAAAGGCACCGCAGGTAGGCGGGCAGGCGGGCGGACAGCGAGGCGCGGGCTGCAGAAGGGGGACAGGATCGTCGCAGGCAAGCCCAGGTCGCGGCCCGTCACGGCCTATTGGCCAGCTGTGCCACCGCGCCTGCGCGGGCACGTCGCGGCGGCGGCCCTGACCGCATGCACCTTGCACAGAGGCGGCGGGCCATGCTGACCGGCATCCAGTACCTGCGCGCCGTTGCGGCACTTCTGGTGCTGGTGGACCATCTGACCTTCTATCTGCCCTCGGGCGGGTACCGGTTCTGGGCGGGCGGGGCCGGGGTGGATATCTTCTTCGTCATCTCGGGCACGATCATGTGGTGGGTCGCGCGAGACATGGCCCCGCTTGCCTTCGCCTGGCGGCGGATCGCGCGGATCGTGCCGCTTTATTGGCTGGTCCTGGCCTTTGTGGCCGTCCTCTGGCCGGGCGGCGGTATCGACCCCTGGCTCGACTTTCCGCTGCCGGACGTGGTCCGTTCGGTCCTGTTCGTGCCCTTCGCCAATTCCGCCCGCGGGGGTGCGGTGCAGCCGGTGCTGGGCGTTGGCTGGACGCTGAACCTGGAGATGTTCTTCTACGCCGCCTTTGCCCTGTCTTTGCTGGCGCCGAAAGGACGGATGGTGCTGTGCCTGGGTTTGCTGGCCGTCGCCCCCGCGTTGGTGCATCTGGGCGGGGTGACGGCCGTGACGGTGGCCTTCTACGCCCAGCCGCGCGTGGCCGAGTTCGCGGCCGGGATGCTTCTGGCAGCCGCCGCCGCGAAGCCCGGGGGACTGGACCGTCCGGGTCTTGGCCTGGCGGCGCTGATCCTGTCGGTGGGGCTGTTCGTCTTCGCCGAAACCGCGCGGCTTCCCGACGGCATGCAGGGCATCTGCCGGGGGCTGGCGGCAACCCTGATCGTCGCAGCCGCCCTTGCGCTTGAAACCCGGCTGCGCCGCGCGCGCATGACCTGGCTCTTGCGCCTTGGCGACGCGTCCTACGCGATCTACTTGACCCATACCGTCACCCAGGCCTACTGCGCCTGGGCGCTGGCGCGCACGGGGCTGACCTGGTTGCCGCCGGTGGTCGCGCTTCCCCTGGGGTTCGCGGTGTCGGTCTGGGTGGCGCTGGCCGTGCACGACCGGATCGAGCGCCCGATCCTGCGGCGCATCGGAAAACGGCAAAGGATGCCAAGCTTACGATGACCGGCCATAGCATGGTACCGCCTCCCCGGCTCGAACGGGGGACCCCCAGATCCACAATCTGGTGCTCTAACCAACTGAGCTAAGGCGGCACTCGGGCGCGAAATAGCCCTGTCGGGGCTTGATTGCAAGCGCGCTTCAGGGGCTAGAGGGTGCGGCTCCGGGTCTGGTCGGTGACGGGCTGTCCGCAGGCGCTGCCCTCGACCGCGGTGTCAAGGATGAACCCCCTGCGGGCCCAAAGGGCGCAGGCAGGGCGGCGGCCTGCCCCTTGTCCCGGCGGGCGACCCGCGCTAGCCAAGGCGGACATCCGCAGGGGCGGATGGCGGAACCGGGGGCCGGGACATGGGGATCAACAAGGAAAGCGACATCGCCGCGAACCTGCAGATCGGGCCCACCAGCGAGGGCATGGTCCGCATCTATGTCGAGGCCGACGGCGGGATCGAGCTGCCACTCGACTTCGAGCCCGAAGAGGCCGAGGACATCGCCGCCGAGCTGCAGGCGGCGGCCGAGGCCGCGCGGATGGCGGGCCGGCGCGGCGGGGGCAAACCCGCGCCGCAGCGGGGCGGCGGCGGCGCGGCTAAGCCCAGACCTCGGAAATCGTAAGGCCCGGATCGCGCAGCGCCTGCAGCCTGACTGCGGCGTGGCGGGCGAATTTCTGCAGCATCACCTTCCGCCGCGCGCCCGCAAGCGGCGTGTCGGGCCCCATGCGCAGAATCTCGGCGTCATAGGCATCCGCCACGATCAGCCCCGTCCCCTCGGGCAGAAGTTCAGTCGGAAAGTCCGCATCCACTGCCCAGAAGAACCGGTCGGACCATTCCAGATAGCCCATCCATTTGTGGTCGGACAGGAAGTCGGCGCGGCCGGACTTGCACTCGATGATCCAGACCTCGCCCTTCGGACCCAGCCCCATCACATCGACCCGCAGGCCCGGCGCGGGGACCAGTTCGCAGACGGTGGCAAACCCGTGCGACAACAGATGGCGGCACACGCCCCGCGCCAGCAACTGGCCGGGCATCATCGGCGGCATCGGGTCGGCTTGGCCGACCGCGAGGGCGGTCTCGGGGCGGTCGTCGGGCATGGGCAGATGATGAACAGAAAGTGAACGTTTGTCCAGCCGTCCGCGCCCGGTCCCCCGGACCCGCCGCGGGGAACAGGCCCCGCCCTTGCGGCACCCCGCAATCCGGCCTATCTGAACGGGTGGCGGGTTCTGCCCCTCTCGTGTTCGGCACCTTTTCCAGTGGCCGATAATCACTTCCGAGGGAGCTGGCTCTGCCGGGGTCCTGGCCCCGGTATCTGGCGCCCACCTGACATGTCAGGCTCTCGGGAAAATCACGTCGTCACGGTTGCCGCGGTTCCCGCCGCCTTCCCTTTCATGGACGTACGCCCGGCCCCGCCCTGTGCGCACGGGGGATGCGTGACGGCGACCGAATTTACCGCGCACGCCCCGTGACGCGCCGCGCCGACCGGACCACAACCGGCACCCGTGCCAGAAGGCCCCGGCCCGGCCCACGCCCGTCGCCCTCGGCCAGCGACATCACGGCGATGGCGAACTGGACGCCGGAGAACACCACCGCGTTCGCCGCGACCAGCATCGCCCCGGCGATCCACCCGCCGGGAACCGCAAGGACCAGATGCCGCAGGTTGCCGACATTGCCCCACAGAAGCATCAGGGTGAAGGCAACGGCCAGACCGATGCCCGTGACGATACTGACGATGTAAAGGCGAACAAGTTTCGGCATCAGCTCCTCCTGCCACGGAACGTAGGCTGCGTGCTGCCAGCGCAGAAGGGCCAGTTTGTCGCAGAACCCTTCAGGTTGCGTGAACGCCTCAGCCCGCCGCCATCGCCCAGGGCCCGTGGAACCCCTTGCCCGGCCGGTCGGTCCGCTGGAACCCGTGCGCGCCAAAGAAGTCGCGCTGGCCCTGGATCAGGTCCGCCGTGCCGCGCGCGTGTGTCAGCTGCTCGAAATACCCCAGCGCCGCCGACAGCGCCGGGGCCGCGTGGCCGCCCAAAGCCGCCGCTGCGACCGTGCGGCGCAGGGCGGGGACGCCCTCACGCAGGCGCTTGGCGAAGGCCGGGGCGAAGATCAGCTGGCCCTCGGGCAGGCCGTCGCGCACCGCCCGCGCGATGTCGTCCAGCAGCGCCGACCGGATGATGCAGCCCGCCCGCCAGATCTCGGCGATCCGGGCAAGGTCCAGCGACCAGCCGAAGTCGTCGGACGCCGCGCGCAACAGCGACAGCCCCTGCCCATAGGCGATGATCTTGGCGGCCAGCAGCGCCGATTCCAGATCGTGGTCGGGCGGCACCTCGGACCGGATCGGCGGGTTGAACAGCGCCGCCCCCTTCGCCCGCACCTCCTTCATCGAGCTGAACGACCGCGCCGCCACCGCCGCCTCGATCGTAGTGGCCGACTGGCCGAGGCGCAGCGCCTCGATCAGGGTCCAGCGGCCGGTGCCCTTCTGTTCGGCCTTGTCCTCGATGATCTCGACCATCGGGCGGCCTGTGTCGGGGTCTTTCGCGGCCAAGACCTTTCCCGTGATTTCAATCAGATAGCTTTTCAGCGCGCCCTTGTCCCACCGCGCGAACAGGGCACCGGCATCGGCTGCCGTCAGCTTCGCCCCGTCGCGCAGGATGCCCCAGATCTCGGCGATCATCTCCATGTCGCCGTATTCGATGCCGTTGTGGACGGTCTTGACGAAATGCCCTGCCCCGTCCGGCCCCAGATGCGCCGCGCAGGGGTCGCCCTGGAACTTGGCGGCGATCGCCTCGACGATGTCCTTCACGCGGGCATAGGTGTCGGCGGGGCCGCCCACCATGATCGAGGGCCCGTGCCGCGCGCCTTCCTCGCCGCCCGACACGCCCATGCCGAAGAACTTGAACCCCTGATCCGCCAGCGCCTTTTCGCGGCGGATCGTGTCGTGGAACTCCGCGTTGCCCGCGTCGATCAGCAGATCGCCCTTGTCCAGCAGCGGGGTCAGCTCGGCGATGACGGCGTCCACGGGCGCGCCGGCGTTGACCATGATGACAATTGCGCGGGGTTTTTCCAGCGCGGCCACCAGGCTTGCGGGCGTGTCGCAGCCGGTGATCTTCGGGGCAAGCGGCCCGGCATGGGCCAGGAACTCGCCGATGACCGAGGTGGTGCGGTTGTGCACCGCGATGGGAAAGCCCTTCTCGGCGATGTTCAGCGCCAGCGCCGCGCCCATCGTGCCAAGCCCCACCAGACCGATCCGCGATGCCATTGGCCGTCCCCCCCGTTAGCGCAAGCAGGGGCAGACTAGCAGCCAATCAGGCCGGGGCAAGCGCGGGCAGCAGGGCGGCCACGTCCTCGGCCCTGACCAGCCGGGCGAAGTCCGCCCCCAAGAGCGACAGCGTAACCCGCAGCACATCGGCAGCCGGAATGCGCCCACCATCATGCGCGGGGATGTCGAACCCAAGCAGCGCGTCGCCTGGCAGCATCACCTGGAACCCCAGGTCCGAGGCCCAGCGCGTGGTCGAGGTCACGCAGAATGCGGCGACCGCACCAACAAGAACCAGCGTCCCGATGCCGTTCGCGCGCAGATGCGCCTCCAGCCCCGTGCCCGCGAAGGCGGACGAGCCGTGCTTCCAGAACAGCGCCTCGCCCGCAACGGGCAGGGCACAGGGCATCGGCGCGCCGCCGGGGGTGCCCTTGCGGAAGGGCGAGCCCGGGTCGGGGTCGTCGTGGTGGACGTGGATCACGGGCAACTTGCGCTGGCGGAACAGCGTCAGAAGGTCCGCGACCTTCGCCTCGGCCTGCGGGTTCACCCGGTCGCGGCCCGACGCGATGCGGTCGGCCATGCCCATCTGCATGTCGATGACCAGAAGTGCGGTGTCGTTCATGCCGATTTCCCTTTTCGTCCAATCCCTTGCGTCAGGGCGGCGCATGCCGACCTGGGCGGACCTACCGCTTGTGGATCACCGCCACCTGGTCCTTGCGCTTCTTGTCGTAGCGCACCTGAAAGACGAAGCACCCCGAGATTTCGGTGGCCAGCGCCTCGAACGCCGCCTGCATGGCCGGGTCGGAATGCGTGAAGGTGCGGGACTCGGAAAACACGCGGAACAGGTCCGCCGTCTTGGTGATGCCGGGGCGCTCATAGGCCTCGGGCTGCCAGCGCAGGTCCTCGATCACATAAAGCCCGCCGGGTTTCAGCTTGGGGAACAGCTCCAGGAACCCGAACTGCTGGTGGTGGCTGGCGTGGCTGGCATCGTCGATGACGATGTCGAAATCCGGCATCCCCGCCGCCGCCGCCGCGATGTTCGCGCGGTCGTCCATATCGCAGCGGTGGAAAGTAAAGCGGTCGTCGCGGAACCAGGAGAAATCCGACACGTCCAGGCCGTGGATGTTCCCTTTCGGAAAGTATTCCAGCCACATTCGAACAGACGGCAGGTCTTTCGTCTCGCGGTCCACGCTGGCCCCGTGTTCCGGCCCGCCGATCAGCAGACCCATTTCCAGGAACGTCACTTTCCGGCCCCGGTAGGGCAGGAACAGCATCTGGTAAAGCTCGGTGTAGCGGTGCTTGGTCGATCCCTTGTCCGACCCGTAGCGGTCGGCCAGGTCGGTCAGGTTCGGCAGGCCCTTCGGCCGCGCCCCGGCACCCTGCGCCTGCTCCGGCGTCACCCTTGCGTCCATCCTTGGCTCCTCGTGCGCCCCCGCCGCCCGCGCGGGGCGGCGATCATCCGGCGGACGTCTTGGCGGACCGCCCTGCCCGGCATAATGCGCGGGCGGGGCGGGCAGGGCAACGGGGATTGCGCAGCCGCTCAGCCGCCCATGAAGTCGGCCTTGCCGATCTCGACCCCGTTGTGGCGCAGGATCGCGTAGGCGGTGGTCAGGTGGAAGTAGAAGTTCGGCAGCGCGAACAGCGACAGATAGTCGCCGCCCGTGAAGGTCATGTCGCGGGGGCCGACCTTGAAGGTGATCGACCGGGTCTCGGCCCCGTCGAACGCCTCGCGCGCGAACGTGCCGACATGCGCGGCGCTGCGGGCCAGCCGGTCGCGCAGCTCGGGGAACGAGGTTTCGGTATCGGCCATCGGCAGCGGGTCCACCCCGGTCAGCCGTGCGGGGCAGCGGCGGGCGTGGTCCGTCGCGATCTGCACCTGCCGGGTGAAGGGCAGCATGTCAGGGTAGAGGCGGAAGTTCAGCAGCACCGCCGGGTCGATCTTCTTCGCGGCGCAATGCGCCTCGGCCTTGGTCAGGATCGCGGACATGGCGGCCATGCCGTGGGCGAAGGGGCGGACGGTGCGGTCGTAGAGGGACATGGGGCAATCTCCGAGGGTGGGGTGGCGTTCGGGGCCAAGGGATAGCCCCGTGGCGCGCCAAGCGCGAGGGGCAAACCACTACCCGGGGGGCCGCGATGTCCTTGCAAGACATCGTGGCGGAGCCTTTGCAAGGCTCCGGGTGCCCGCCCCGAGCGAAGTGCAGTCCCCGATGTCTTGCAAAGACATCGCCCCGGAACCTTGCAAAGGTTCCGTCCCGCGCGCCATCCTCGCACGACCGTACACCCCCAGGCACCATAACCTTCTGCACGTGCAGCCGCTCTTCGGTCAGGGCACCTTTCATGGAGTCCAGCAGGTACGAGTTGCTAGTAGAAGGTACCCGGCAAGTCACCAAGAACCGTGAGATCGCCTGTCACAACGTCCACCTCGCATATTCGGTAGATGACGAATCTCGCGCCTTGCCGGTCCGGGTCATCATACTCGAAGCCCACCGTGCTGATGACGTGATTTGCACGCGCCGAAGACCCAACAAGCTTGGACATCCACAGCGCGCCAGCATGACCGGGCATCCGAAGTGATGTAAGCGAGTGGTCGCGTTTTCCCGACGCTAGATCATAGGATTCCAAGGCTTGCCAGTTATAGCCGAAGGACTCCGTTCCACCGACTTCGGTGAAACGCGCTTTGGCAAACAGGCAGACGTAGAGGCGGGCGACGCAAGGATCGAGTGCCGCTCCTTGGTCAAGAAACCTATCTGCCCCGTATCCGCAGAGGTGCCGATACGTCGATTCCGTAAGTCGCCTGACCCAGTAGCTGGTCGAACGCGATCCGTCTGAAACCTCCGCAAAGCAAGCGACAACGAAACCGCCGGTCCCATTTGCAAGAATGCGATCAAAGCGGAGGTTGGGCGGAATCCCCATATCCTCGCGCGAGGGGTGGTTCAGGCGGCGATGCACCCCTACACCCCCAGACACCACCGCATCACCGCCTTCTGCGCGTGCAGGCGGTTCTCGGCTTCGTCGAAGATCACCGAATGCGGGCCGTCCATCACCGCGCTCGTCGCCTCGTCGTTCCGGTGCGCGGGCAGGCAGTGCATGAAGAGCGCGTCAGGCTTGGCCCGCGCCATCAGGTCTTCGTTCACCTGATAGCCGCGCAGCTGGTTGTGCCGCCGCTCGCGGGCGGATTCGGGGTCGTGCATCGACACCCAGGTGTCGGTGACGACAAGGTCCGCGCCCTGAACCGCCTGGTGCGGATCGCGGACAATCTCGGCCTGGACGCCGCGCCCGCGCGCGAAGTCGATCCATTCCCGTTCGGGGTCGAGCGTGGGCGGGCCGGTGAAGGTGAAATCGAAGCCGAACTGCCCCGCCGCATGCAGGAACGACGCGCAGACGTTGTTGCCGTCGCCCGACCAGACGACCTTGCGCCCCCGGATGGGGCCGCGGTGTTCCTCGTAGGTCATCACATCGGCCATGATCTGGCAGGGATGGGTGCGGTTCGTCAGGCCGTTGATGACGGGGACGGTCGCGTGTTCGGCCATCTCCAGCAGCGTCGCCTCTTCGAAGGTGCGGATCATGATGAGGTCCACGTAGCGGCTGAGGACGCGCGCGGTGTCGGCGATGGTCTCGCCGTGGCCAAGCTGCATTTCCTTGCCCGACAGAACCATCGTCTGCCCGCCCATCTGGCGGACGCCCACATCGAAGCTGACGCGGGTGCGGGTCGAGGGTTTCTCGAAGATGAGGGCCACCATGTGCCCGGCCAGGGGCTGGTCGTCATCGGGGGCACCCTTGGGGCGACCGTTCCGCGCCTGCTTCATGGCAGCGGCGCTGTCGATCATGCCGCGCAGGTCGGCGGGGTCGGTGATGTGGATGTCGAGGAAATGGTTCATCGGTTCGCTTTCGTGGCGAAGGCCGGGGGCTCTGCCCCCCGACCCCCGGGATATTTCTGGACAGAAAGTGATCAGGCCGCCTTCGCGGTCATCGATGCGGCGGCGCGGTCGAGGCGGGCGGCGGCCTCGGCGATCTCGTCGTCGGTGATGGTCAGGGGCGGCAGGATGCGGACCACGTTGTCGGCGGCGGGGACGGCAAGGACGTGCTGCGCGTAGCCCGCCTTGACCACATCTGCGGGGGCGACGCGGCATTTCAGGCCCAGCATCAGGCCCTGGCCCCGGACGCTTTCGAAGATGTCGGGGTGGGCGGCGACGAGGCCTTCGAGTTTCTGCCGGAAGAGTGCAGCCTTGCGGTTCACTTCAGCCAGGAAGGCGTCGTCGGCGATGATCTCCATCACCCGCGCGCCCACCGCGCAGGCGAGCGGGTTGCCGCCGTAGGTGGAGCCGTGGGTGCCCGCGACCATGCCCGAGGCCGCGTTTTCCGTGGCCAGCACCGCGCCCAGCGGGAAGCCGCCGCCGATGCCCTTGGCGACCATCATGATGTCGGGCGTGATGCCCGCCCATTCATGCGCGAACAGCCGCCCGGTGCGGCCCATGCCGCATTGCACCTCGTCGAGGATGAGAAGCGCGCCGGTCGTGTCGCAGAGGTCGCGCAGGCCCTTGAGGCACGGGTCGGGCATGGGGCGGATGCCGCCCTCGCCCTGGATGGGTTCCACCATGACGGCGGCGGTCCGGGCGGTGACGGCGGCGCGCAGGGCGTCGTGGTCGGCCCAGGGCAGATGCGTGAAGCCCGGCATCAGAGGTCCGAAACCCTTCACCATCTTCTCCGACCCCGCCGCCGCTATGGCGCCGGTGGACCGCCCGTGGAACGCCCCTTCGAAGGTGACGATCTCCACCCGGTCGGGGTCGCCCTTCTCGTACCAGTACTTGCGCGCCATCTTGATGGCGAGCTCAGCCGTTTCCGTCCCGGAATTGGTGATGAAGGCGGTGTCGGCGAAGGTGTGTTCCACCAGCAGGTCGGCAAGCCGCTTCTGTTCAGGGATCTGGTAGAGGTTCGAGACATGCCAGAGCCGTGCCGCCTGCTCGGTAAGCACCTTCTGCAACTCGGGGTTCGCGTGGCCGAGCGAATTCACGGCGATGCCGGAGCCAAGGTCGAGGTATCGCGTCCCGTCGGCCTCGGTCAGCCAGCTGCCTTCGCCTTTCACGAAGGTCAGCGGCGCGCGGTTGTAGGTGGGCAGGACGGACGGGATCATCGGGCGTCTCCGGTCAGCGGAAGGCCAATGGGTGCCAAAGGCCGGGGGTTTCGTCAACGGAAGGTTGGGGTAGCCGGGATGCGGCCAGGGGATCGCGGTCGCGCGGGTCAGGCGCGGCGTCGGATGGGTCGGCGGAGGGTGGCCCGGGCGATCATGGGTCGCGGTGTAGCGCCGGCCTGACCCGCCTGTAAAGCGGTTTTGCGGGTCAGGGGGCGGTGGCGATCTCGGCCAGCATCTTGATGATCGGCACGTAATAGCCGCTTTCATACCCCGACAGGGTATCAAGAACGCTGAAGAACACCGCCGTCGTGCCCGTCACCGGGTCGGCCACCATGTACTGCCCGCCATAGCCGCCGTGGCCGACCCAGCGGCCATCGGTGTTGGTCTGGTTGGAGTAGCGCAGCGGGTTGCGGGGCGCGGGCATGGGGACGCCGCCCTTTTGCGTCGCCGTCAGGAACTCGGGCGACCCGACCATGCGCCCGTCCACCCCTTGTCCGCCGCGCGCCAGCAGAAGGCCATACCGGCACAGGTCGCGGGCGGTCAGCGCGATGCCGCCGTTCACGATGGGAAAGCCGGTGCGGTCGGTGGCGATGTGCAGCATCGCCTCGATCCCCGCCGCATCGGCGATGTCGGCGTAAAGGGGCAGGAGCGGGCGGCCGAGGATCGCCTCGGCGATGAAGCCGAGCACCTCGGTATTGGCGGAGCGGTACATGCAGAACCCGGTCCGGTTCACGCAGTCGGCGGCACCGGCGGCAAGGCCGATCCCGGCGATCACGTCGCGGTCGCTGCCCTCGGGGCCGGAGGGCAGGCGCATTCCGATTGCCTCTTCATGCGCATAGACGGCCGAGGCGGGGTCGGCGTAATCCTCGGAATAGGCGTTCAGGACGTTCATGTTCAGCACGTCCTGAACGGATGCGGCGGCATAACCCGGCCCGATCCAGGGCAGATAGCGATCCACCCGGGCGGAAAGGTCGATCCGCCCCTCGGACCAGAGCCGCCCGATCACCAGGTTCATCGTGGTCTTGGTGATCGACATGATCGAATGCGGACGGTCAGGGCCGAAATCGGGGGCGTAGCGTTCGTAAACGATGCGGTCGCCCCGCACGACGCACATGGCGGAAAACCAGGGCAGCGCCGTCAGCCGCGCCACGTCCGCGCGCTGGGCGATGGCGATGTCGGTTTCGGTGGCCAGCGGCAGGACACGGGCGGCGCGGAACCCCGCGACATAGCGCCAGGTGGTCTGGACCGAGTGGAACCCGGCGCGGCGGTGGGCGGGGCTGTTCCAGCGGGGAAAGCTGTCAGGACCGATGGCAAGGTCGGGGTTCGGGACGGTGGTCAGGGTCGCGGGCATGGGCGGGGTCCGTGTCTCGGGGGCGGGGTGCTGCGGCAGACTGCGCCAGAGCCGGTGGCGAATGCAACGGCCCCGGCGACGGTGCGTAGGCGACGCCGAAGCGGGCGCGAGCAGGATTTCGGGCCCAGTCGCGCTTGCATCGGGGCCTTCGGGATAGTATCTCAACCTGCCGCTGACGGGCTGGGCCGAACAGGCTGTCGGCCATCCTGCCCGCACCCTGCCCCGCCCGCAACAGCACGGGCAAGCGAAGCCGAAGGAACCGCCGATGTCCTGGACCGACGAACGTGTCGAGACCCTGAAACGGATGTGGTCCGAAGGGCAGTCGGCCAGCCAGATCGCCAAGGAACTGGGTGGGGTCACGCGGAATGCCGTGATCGGCAAGGTGCATCGCCTGGGCCTGTCGAACCGCGTGGGCGGCCCGGGCATGCCGGACGGCCCCGACGGTGCCGAGGGCGCGGGCGAGGCGGCCGCGCTGGACGCCACGCTTGCGCGCACCGGGGCGCGCAGCGAGCCGCGCGGCGAGTCCCGGGGCGAGGGGCGCGGCGATGTCCGGTCCGACGGCTGGCCGGACAACACCGATGACGCGCGCAGCGACGCGCCTGCCGACGCCCGGCCCGAAAGCCGCCCGGGCGGCGTGGGCATGCGCCCCGACACGGCAATGCCGGCTGCGGCCGCCCCCAGCCCTGGCGCAGGATCGGGCATCGGAACGGTCACCGGATCGGGCCCTGTGCGCAAACCCGTGATCGTCCCTGGCCAGCCCTTGCCGCCCCAGCCCTCGGCCAACGAGATCAGCCCCGAGGCGCTGGCCTCGGTGCGCGAGGTCGAGAAAAAGGCCCGCCGGATCAGCCTGATGGAACTGACCGAGCGGACCTGCAAATGGCCCATCGGCGACCCGGCGTCGGACGATTTCTGGTTCTGCGGCCTGGCCGCGCAACCCGGCAAACCCTATTGCGAGGCGCATGTGGGCGTTGCGTTCCAGCCCATGTCCTCGCGCCGGGACCGGCGGCGGTAGCACGCGCCAATCGGCCCGACGCCTGTGCGGCGCGTCTGGCGCCCGTCCGGTTGTGGCCTGCGCCGATCCGGCTTATGTTCGCCGCAGAAGTCCGCGCCGCCCGAGGGGCGTGCAGCGGTCCAGGCCCTGCACGGGGCGGGGCATCAGGGGCAGTGACCGGGTCGCATGACGGCTCTGACGAAATACCAGCGACTGGAATCCTCGGCGCTCTGGCGCGATGCCGCCGGCGGCCCCCGGCGCGAGGTGCGCATCGCGATGGGCGATGCGACGCTGGTGATCTCGGACCTGAAGAACGACCGGGCGCTGGCGCACTGGTCGCTTCCGGCGATCGAGCGGGCCAATCCCGGCCTGCTGCCCGCGCGTTTCGTGCCCGGACCGGACGCGGCGGAAGAGATCGAGGTCGGCGACCCCGAGATGGTCGCAGCCCTGTCGAAGGTGGACGCGATCATCCGCGCCCGGCGGCCCCATCCCGGACGGCTGCGCGCCGCGATGCTGGCGTCGGGGGCCGTGGTTGTTGTGGCGCTCTGCCTGTTCTGGCTGCCGCGCGCCATCGTGACCGAGGCCAGCCGGATGGTTCCGCCCGAGACGCGGGCCGCGATCGGGCACATGCTGATGACCGACGTGTTCCGGGTCTCGGGCGCAGCCTGCACCGCGCCCGAAGGGCGGGCCGCGCTGTCACGGCTGGGGGCGCGGCTGTTCGGCGGCACGGGGGGTGACCTGATCGTGCTGGCCCAGGGGCTTGCCGACACCCGCCACTTGCCGGGCGGCACGATCCTGATCGGCCGTCCGCTGGTCGAGTCCAGCCCCACGCCCGAGGCTCTGGCCGGGTTCATTCTGGCCGAAGCCGCACGCGCCGATGCGGCCGACCCGCTGACCGACCTGCTGAACTGGGCAGGTGTGCGGGCGTCGCTGGGCCTTCTGGCGTCGGGCTCCCTCCGCCCCGACCGGATCGTCGGCTATGCCGAGCGCCTTTTGACCCTGCCCGCCCCCGAGGTGCCCGAGCGGCGGCTCGCCGCGCGCCTGGCCGAGGCCGGGATCGCGCCGGCAGCCTATGCGACGGCGGCCGGCCTTTCCCCGGCTGCGGCCGAGGCGCTGGCGACGGACACGGCCGCCCAGGGCGGCAAGGCGCAGAACGGCGCGCCTGTCCTGTCGGACGCGGACTGGGTGGCGCTGCAGGCGATCTGCGACGGCTAGGGTGAAGGGCACAGTAGGCCCGACGCGCCCGATGCAGGGCGGTCCCGTCCTGCGTCCCTAGCGCAGAAAGGCGTCCGTGAACCCCGCCGCCCGGACGGCAGACAGCGCCGCCGCGGCCTGCGCCCGGTTGACCGGCCCGGCCAGCACAAAGGCGACGACGCGCCCGCCGATCATCCCCTTGGCCCGCGCGGCCGGAAGTCCCGCCGCCTTCAGCCGCGCCACGGCGCGGTCGGCATTGCCGGGATCGGCAAAGGCCCCGGCCTGCACGAAGGCCCCGTCCGATCCGGAATAGGGGACCTTGAGCGCTGTGCCCGGCTTGATCCGCATCGGCACGCCCTGCTGATAGGCCGCCGCCATCGCCGCGTCGCCCGCCGCCGTCTGCGGGCCGCGCGCGGGGTTCAGCCGATCGTCCTGCCAGACCGGCACATAGCCCGCAGGGGCCGCGGCCTTCGCTCCGGGTCCGGCGACGCGCAGGCCGGGTCGGCCAAGCCCGTTCAGATAGGCGACCGGATCACGCACCGGCGGGCCGCAGCGGACCAGCCGCCGCCCGTCGCTGAGGACATAGCGTTCCGCCGTCTGGGGCGTGTTCGGGCAGGCCGTCGCGGTGCCGGGCACCGGCTCGGCCCTGACCAGCGTGACCGCACCCAACGCATCGGCGGCCTTCATGCGCCGCAGCGCGGCAGGCGAGGTCGAGGCCCCCGCCACGGGCTTCACCTGCGCGGTGCGGACGGCTTTCGGCTTCGGCGCGACGGGTTTGGCCGGGGTCGGCGCAGCAACGACAGGCTCAGCGGGCGGAACCGAGGGCGCAGCGGCAGATGCGGCAGCGGGCGCAGGGGCGGCCTCCGCTTCGGTGGCCGGGGCGGGCGCAGCCGCAACCACTGCGGCACTGCCCAGCGACGGCTGCAGCCCGCACATCAGCTTGCGGTCGCGGGTCACGCGGGGAATCCAGCTGACCTTTCCACCCAACCCGGCGCGAACATAGGCGCAGCCCTTGGAATCAACGTATTGCGGTGCGGTAAAGCTGGCCGGGGGCACCTCGGCAGGGCCGTCGGCATCCTTCAGCGCCTGCGCCCGCGCCGCGCCGCCCGCCACCGAAATGACCGCCGACAGGGCCACAGACATCGCCGCCGCCACGACCAGCCCCCGCATCCCGCGACCCGTCATCTTCCATCCGTCCCTGTCATTTCGCGCGGCCCGGACGCAACCGACCGCAATCGCCGCGACACTGCCCCGGCAACCGGCGCGAGTAAAGGCACCCGTCCCGACCGACCGATCACTTCGTGCCGAACATCCGGTCGCCCGCGTCGCCCAGGCCCGGCACGATATAGCCCAGCTCGTTCAGGTGGCTGTCCACCGCCGCCGTGACGATGGGCACATCCGGGTGCGCCTCTTTCATCCGCGCGATGCCTTCCGGCGCGGCCAGAAGGCACATGAACCGGATGTTCGTCGCCCCCGACTTCTTCAGCAGGTCCACTGCGGCGACCGAGGAATTCCCCGTCGCCAGCATCGGGTCGAGCGCGATCACCAGCCGGTCCACCAGCGAAGGCACCTTGTAGTAGTACTGCACCGGCTGCAGCGTCTCGTGGTCGCGGTAGAGGCCGACAAACCCCACCCGCGCCGCCGGTATCAGCTCCAGCACCCCGTCCAAGAGCCCGTTCCCCGCCCGCAGGATGGAAATCAGCGCCAGCTTCTTGCCGTCAATCGTGGGCGCGTCCATCGGGCAAAGCGGCGTCTCGATCCGCTTCGTCGTCATCTCCATGCCCCGCGTGATCTCATAGGCCAGAAGCTGGCTGATCTCGCGCAGCAGGCGGCGGAAGGAGTTGGTCGAGGTCTCCTTGTCGCGCATGATCGTCAGCTTGTGCTGGACCAGCGGATGCGTGACGACGGTGAGGTGTTCGAGCATGGCGTCCCCCCTTTGGCTACGCTTTCCCTTTGGCGCGGGGCGGAGACGGGGACAAGGGGGATCAGTGGTTCATCCAGTGAGCATTCGATCTGGACCAAGGCGGAACTCCCGGTAGGGTGGGCGGTTCTCGCCCACCGCATGTCCCGATGGCGCCTGACGCGCGGTGGGCGGTTCTCGCCCACCCTACCGGCAGCAAAAGAGTTCTGCCCCGGGCGTCGCGTCACAGGAATGCATGCCCCGCCCCCGTCCACTCCACCCCCAGCCACCCCGCCACGCTCGCCCCCACATCCGCGAACGCCACCTGCCCCACCGCGCGCGCGCCCGCCCCCCAGCCCACTACCGGCACCCGCTCCCGCGTGTGGTCTGTGCCCGCCCACGTCGGGTCATTCCCGTGGTCGGCGGTGAAGATGGCGAGGTCGCCGGGGCTCAGCCGCGCAAGGAACCGCCCGGCCTCGGCATCGAACCACTCCAGCGCACGGGCATATCCCGCCACGTCGCGCGGGTGGCCGTACAGGCTGTCGAACTCGACGAAGTTGGCGAAGGTCAGCGATCCCTCCACCGCCTCCTCCGCCAGCGCGTGCAGGTGCCCCATCAGGCCTGCGTCGCCGCCGCCCTTCCGAAGCTCCCCCACCCCGCGCATCGAGAAGATGTCGCCGATCTTGCCCACGCCATAGGTCGCCCGCCCCGCGCCCGCGACCTGATCCAGCAGCGTTGGCGCGGGGGGGGCTATGGCATAATCGTGCCGGTTCCCCGTGCGCGTGAACGCCCCCGGCTCCCCCACGAAGGGCCGCGCGATCACCCGGCCCACGCGCATCGCGTGCAGCCGGGGGGCGATGGCTTCGCAAAGCCTCAGCAACCGTTCGAGCCCGAACGTCCCCTCATGCGCGGCGATCTGGAACACGCTGTCGGCAGAGGTGTAGCAGATCGGCCATCCGGTCCGCATGTGTTCCGCGCCGAAGGCCTCGATCACCGGCATCCCGCTCGCGTGGGTGTTGGCGAGTGTCCCTCCGGTCCCGGCCAGCCGCGCCACCTCGGCGATCAGATCGGACGGAAAGGCGGGGTTCGTGTCGGGGAAAAAATGCCAGTCCCAGGGCACCGGCACCCCCGCAAGCTCCCAGTGCCCCGAAGGCGTGTCCTTGCCCCGGCTCACCTCGGTCGCCGCACCCCACAGGCCCTGCGGCTCCGCCCCCAGGCCCGGCGGCACACGGCCAGTGGCAAGACCCGCCGCACGGCCGAGGCCCAACCCGTCCAGCACCGGCATCCGCAGCGGCCCGCTGCGGCCCGCGTCGGCCCGCCCCGCTGCACAGGCCTCGGCGATGTGCCCCAGCGTATCCGCGCCCGTGTCGGGCAGGTCGCCGTTGAAGAACGCCCCCGCATCGGGTGCGCCGCCAATCCCGACCGAATCCATCACGATCAGGAAGGCGCGCGGCATCACGCCACCCGGGCGCGGATCAGCGGGCCGGAAACCACGGGCGCGTCGGCCAACCGGTAGGCGGCCCGCACCGCCGCCTCGGCGGCATCGGCGGCGGATTCGGTCGCGGCGTGGACACAGGCGAGCGGCCCGCCCTTGGCCACCGCCTCGCCCAGCCGCGCAAGGTCGGTCAGGCCCACGCGCGGGTCCACTTTGTCATCTCCCCTCAGCCGCCCGCCGCCCAGCGCGACAACCGCCTGCCCCAGCGCGAAGCCGTCGATGGCTGCGACATGGCCCGCCTCTCTCGCAACGATCTCGCGCATCACCGGGGCCTCAGGCAGGTCGTAGTCGAAGGTCTTCAGGACATCCGCAGGCCCGCCTAGCGCCGCGACCATGCGCCCGAACACCTCTGCCGCGCGCCCATCGCCGAACACGCCCGCGACGCGCGCCTCACCCTCGGTCACGCTTGAAGCAAGACCCGCCAGCGCCAAGGCCTCGCCCCCCAGCGCGACGGTCAGTTGCAAGAGCGCCCCCCCGTCGCGGCGACCCGCCAGGATCTCGGCGCATTCCCTGACCTCGACCGCGTTCCCCGCGTTCCGGCCCAAGGGCTGATCCATGTCCGACAGCAGCGCCACCGTCGGACACCCCGCCCCCTTCGCCGTCTCGACCAGCGCCTGAGCAAGCCGCTCGGCCTCGGCATCCGTCTTCATGAAGGCCCCCGAGCCTGCCTTCACGTCCAGAACCAGGCATTCGAGCCCCGCCGCCAGCTTCTTCGACAGGATCGACGCGGTGATAAGGTCCACCGATTCCACCGTGCCCGAGACATCGCGAATCCCGTAAAGCCGCCGATCCGCCGGGGCGATGTCTGCGCTCGCCCCCACGATCGCGCAGCCAACCGACCGAACAATTCGCTCCAGTTCCTCAGGGGGCACGTTGGTGCGGTAGCCGGGAATCGCCTCCAGCTTGTCCAGCGTTCCCCCGGTATGCCCAAGGCCACGGCCCGAGATCATCGGGACATAGGCCCCGCAGGCAGCCAAAGCGGGTGCCAGCAGCAGCGAGACTGAATCCCCGATCCCGCCGGTGGAATGCTTGTCCAGCACGGGCCCCGGCAGGTCCCACTTGAGCACCCGCCCGCTGTCGCGCATCGCCGCCGTCAGCGCCACGCGCCCCGCCTGCCCGAGGCCGTTCAGCAGAACCGCCATCGCAAAGGCCCCGCCCTGCGCATCGGTCACCGCGCCCGAGGCGAGCCCATCCGCAAACCACCGCGCGGCCTCGGGCGTCAGGCCCTTGCGGTCGCGGACATCGGCGATGATCGACCGCGCGTCCATCAGGTGCGCGCCATATGGCCCGAGTCGAACCGCCCCGGCAGCAACTCGGCGATGGTCATGGTGAGCGTCGCCCCGTCCGTGGTGGCCAGCGTGACCCGCACGTCGCCGTCGCCGAATTCCGCCAGCTTCTGCCGACACCCCCCGCAGGGCGGCACTGGCGCGGGGGCGTCGGCGATCACCGCCACCTCGGTCAGCCGCGTCTCGCCCGCCGCCACCATTGCCGCGATCGCCCCGGCCTCGGCGCAGGTGCCCTCGGGGTAGGCCACGTTTTCCACGTTCACCCCGGCATACACGGCCCCGGACGCGCCCCTGATGGCAGCGCCGACCTTGAAGCGGGAATAGGGGGCGTAGGCGTTCGGACGGATCGCGCGGGCGGTGTCGAGGAGGGTCATGGGCAAGGATCCTTTCGGCATGAGAGTGATCCGCCGGGGTCTTCATGGCAAGGGCGTCAGGACGCCCGGCCGTCGCGCGGGCGGAGAGGCTGGAGGGGCCCTGCCCCTCCAGACCACCCCGGGATATTTGCGGACAGAAGATGGGAACAGGCGGGTCAGACAGGCCGCGTCGTGAACCCGGCGGGCAGCGAGACTTCCAGCACCTCCAGGTCGTCGCTCGGGTCAGCCCAAGTCGTGGCTAGGCCGGGGGGTGTGACGAAGGCATCGCCCTCGGTCAGCATCGCGGCGGGCTGGCCGTCGCCCTCCAGCCGCATCGACCCGGCCATGACGAAACCGAACAATATGTCGCTGTCATGGGTCGTCCGAAGAGGCGCTCCTTGACCTTTCCGCACAACCTTGACGTCAGCAACCCCCTTGGTGTTCGTCGCGATGGTGGTGTCGCGGGCAACGTAGCCGGGCAGACGGAAGGGGGCGAAGCTGCCCTTGGCGCCCACGCTGTGCACGAACCTCTGGCCCGCCCATTCGCGGTCCGGGCGCAGGTGCGGGGTGGGCAGGTCCATCCCGTGTTCAATCTCGGTGATGTGCTCGGCGGGCACGCCGATCTCGATGACCTCGACCCCGTCGCCCGACATGAGGACGCGGTGGCGGATTTCGGGGGGCTGGATGAAGCAGTCGCCCCGTGTCAGCCGGATCGGCGGGCCCTGATCCTCATAGACCACATCGACCCAGCCGCGGATGCAGAAGATCAGCTGGAACCCCACCTTGTGGAAATGCACCATGTCGGGCACGGGCCCGCCGCCCGGAATGCGGATGTGGCTGGCGATCATCGCGCCGCCAAGCCGCGTGGGCACCAGGTCGCGGTACTGCATCCCCGCCCGCCCCACCACCCAGGGGGCGTTGTCGGCCAGGCGGCGGACGACGAAGGCGTGTTCGGTCGCGGGCTGAATGACCGGCGGGTCCAGCGCTTCAATCACGACCTGCGTGCCGCCGGGGGCGGCAAGGCCGGTTGCCCCGCCCGCGATCAGGACCGGGTCGTCGGCCAGGATGGCGAGGGTGCCGGGCGCGCCTGCCCCCTCGTCCAGCCGCACGCGCAGCCCGTGGCCCGAGAAGACGGCGGTACGCGGATTGTCGGCTGGAAAGATGCGGTCCAGTCGCAGGCCCAGCGTCTTGGTGAAAAAGGGGATGTCGGCGCGCAGGTCGGCGGTGGGCAGGCGCACTTCGGCGCGGATGTTCTGCATGATCGTCCTTTCGCGGGATGCGGTTCCGGACAGGCCCCACCCCTTCACCGGCTATTCTTTCCGCGCGACGGGCGGTGTAAACCCCTGTAAGCATGTCCGCGCCAGACACGGCGCCCGCAGGCATGAAGACAGGATGGTTTAGCGTTAAACCATTTCCGGGAGGGACGGGGAATGGACGATTCGCGGCAGGATGCCCCCACCGAGGCACAGCGCGACGCGCAGAAAGATGCCCACCGCGACGCCGCCCGTCAGGCGGCGCTCGACTACCACGAATTCCCCAAGCCCGGTAAACTGGAAATCCGCGCCACCAAGCCCCTTGCCACCGGGCTCGATCTGGCCCGCGCCTATTCCCCTGGCGTGGCCGAGGCGAGCCTCGGCATCAAGGCCGACCCCTCGACCGCCAGCCGCTTCACTGCGCGGGGCAATCTGGTGGCCGTGGTCACGAACGGCACCGCCGTCCTGGGCCTTGGCAACATCGGCGCGCTGGCGGCGAAGCCGGTGATGGAGGGGAAAGCGGTCCTGTTCAAGAAGTTCGCAGGGATAGACTGCTTTGACATCGAACTGAACGAGCCCGACCCCGAACGCCTGGCCGACATCGTCTGCGCGCTGGAGCCCACCTTCGGCGCGATCAACCTTGAGGATATCAAGGCCCCCGACTGCTTCACCGTGGAACGCCTGTGCCGCGAGCGGATGAAGATCCCCGTGTTCCACGACGACCAGCACGGCACCGCGATTGTCGTGGGGGCAGCGGCAACGAACGCGCTGCATGTCACCGGGCGGACCTTCGACAAGATCAAGGTCGTCTCCACCGGTGGCGGCGCGGCAGGGATCGCCTGCCTCGACATGCTGCTGAAGCTGGGCGTCCGGCGCGAAAACATCTGGCTTTGCGATCTGGCGGGCCTCGTCTACCACGGCCGCACCGCCGAGATGACGCCGCAGAAGGCGGCCTATGCGCAAGGCACTACCCCCGCCACGCTGGACGACGTGATCGGGGGCGCGGACCTGTTCCTCGGCCTCTCCGGCCCCGGCGTCCTGACACCTGCGATGGTGGCCAAGATGGCCCCCCGCCCGATCGTCTTTGCGCTCGCGAACCCGATGCCGGAAATCCTGCCCGACGAGGCGCGCAAGGCCGCCCCCGGCGCGGTCATCGCTACGGGTCGCAGCGATTTTCCCAATCAGGTCAACAACGTTCTCTGTTTTCCCTTCATCTTCCGGGGGGCGCTGGATGTGGGGGCCACGACCATCAACGACGCGATGGAACTTGCCTGCATCGACGGAATCGCGGCGCTGGCCCGCGCCACCACCAGCGCCGAGGCCGCTGCCGCCTATGCGGGCGAGAAACTCAGCTTCGGCCCGGACTACCTGATCCCCAAACCCTTCGACCCCCGCCTGATCGGCACCGTCGCCACCGCCGTCGCCCGCGCCGCAATGGACACCGGCGTCGCCACGCGCCCCATCGACGACCTGGCCGCCTATCGCCAGAAACTGGATGGCTCGGTCTTCCGCTCGGCCCTGCTGATGCGCCCGGTGTTCGACGCCGCCCGCGCCGCCGAACGGCGCATCGTCTTTGCCGAAGGCGAGGATGAGCGCGTGCTCCGCTGCGCCAATGCGATGATCGAGGAGACCACCACCGTCCCCATCCTGATCGGGCGGCCGGAGGTGATCGAGCGCCGCGCCGAACGCGCGGGCCTTCCGATCCGGCCGGGCACGGATTTCGAGGTCGTGAACCCCGAAAACGACCCCCGCTACCGCGACTACTGGGAGACGTACCATACGCTCATGGCGCGCCGCGGCGTGACGCCCGACATCGCGCGGGCGGTCATGCGCACCAACACCACCGCCATCGCCGCCGTCATGGTCCACCGGGGCGAGGCCGACAGCATGATCTGCGGCACCTTCGGGCAGTACCTGTGGCATCTGAACTATGTCCGGCAGGTGCTGGCGCGCGGCGGCCTGCGCCCTGTCGGCGCGCTGTCGATGATGATCCTGGAAGATGGCCCCCTGTTTGTCACCGACACCCAGATCAACCCCGAACCCACGCCCGACCAGATCATGGACAGCGTGGTGGGCGCGGCCCGCCACGTCCGCCGCTTTGGCCTGACCCCGCAGATCGCGCTGTGCGCGCATTCGCAATTCGGCGACCTCGACACCTCGTCGGGGCGGCGGATGCGGGCGGCGCTGGAACTGCTCGACAACCGCAGCCCCGATTTCTGCTACGAAGGCGAAATGCACATCGACGCGGCGCTTGACCCCGACATCCGCGCCCGCATCTTTCCCGGCTCGCGCATGGCCGGGCCCGCGAATGTCCTTGTGTTCAGCTCGACCGACGCGGCCTCGGGCGTGCGCAACATCCTGAAGATGAAGGCGGGCGGGCTGGAGGTCGGGCCGATTCTGATGGGCATGGGCAACCGCGCACATGTGGTCACGCCCTCAATCACCGCGCGCGGTCTGCTCAATATGGCGGCAGTTGCGGGAACGCCGGTCGCCCATTACGGCTGATCGGCCGCGATCTGCGGCCCTTTCCCGGGCCGCCGCGTCCGGATTCGCCACATACCTGCCCTGACCCGATGGACATGACCCAACGGACATGTTGGCCGGGCGTTCAAAATCGCCTAGAAGCGTCGCAGAATGCAACCGGGCCGTGCGTTTCCGGCGCAGCGGTCGTGTCTGTCGTAAAGGTCTGCGCCCGTCCATGAACGTTCAGGGCAACATTCCCCCCGCCGACCGGGCCGCAACCGAAGCGGACCGGCTTGCGCTGATCGGCCATGACCTGCGCGCAGCGGTGTCGGACGTGATCGGCGGGCTGCGCCTGATCGATCACGAGGGCCTGGACGAAGCGCAGCGGCTGCAGTTCGAACGGGTGCGGTCCTCGGGCGAGGTGCTGGCCCGGCTGATCGAGGAAAGCCTGTCGATCCTTCTCGGCGACACGGCCCCCGAACCCGACACCAGCGCCAACGTCCAGCTTGCGCGCCTGGTCTATGACCTCGAAATGCGCTGGTCCGGGCGGGCCAGCGAAAAGGGCCTCGCCTTCCGTGTGGCCGTGGCACCCGGCGTGCCGCGTGTCATCCTGACCGACCGCATCGCGCTGGAACGGGTGCTTGCGAACCTTCTGTCGAACGCCGTGAAATACACCGACGTCGGCGCGGTGGATTTCGTGGTCGAGCTTGCGGCCGATGGTGCCTTGCGCTTCGTCGTGACCGACAACGGACCGGGCTTTTCGCCTGCCGCGCTGGACCGCCTGTTCCAGTTCGCCGCCCGACCCGAAGGAACGGCCAAGCCGGGCCACGGGCTGGGCATGTTCATCTCGAAGGACATGACCGGTCGGCTTGGCGGGCATATCGCGGTCACGAACCTTGCGCAGGGCGGGGCCGAGGTCGTCCTGTCGCTGCCGCACGGCACCTGGTCCGCCGCGGCGGCGCACGAGGCCGAACCGGGCGAGCTGCCCGACCTCAGCCAGACCAAGGTCCTGGTGGCCGAGGACAATCCGACGATCCAGTCACTTCTGAAAATCATGCTGGGGCGCATGGGGGCGGAATACTGCCTTGCCGTCGATGGCGTCGAGGCGATGCACTGGCTGGAACGCGAGCGCTTTGACGTGGCCCTGATCGATATCGAGATGCCGCGCCTGTCGGGCCTCGATGTGATCCGCGCCATCCGTGGCAACGAACGGCTGCATGCCAAGATGCCGGTGATCGCCGTCACCGCCTATGTCCGCCGCGCCGAGCGTGAAACGATCTATGCCGCGGGGGCCGACTCGATCCTGCCCAAGCCCCTGCCCGCGCCCGAGGCGATCGCCCTGGCGATCGCGGCCGCCCTTGGGCGGAAGGCGCCGCCCGCCGCTGCGTCGGCGGCCGTGCCCGACAACGTCCCGGAACTTGACCGGGCGAAATACGACCACCTTATCGACATCGCAGGCCCCGACGCCGCGCGGGAATTGATGGAACGCCTGGCCCGCGATCTGGGCTCGTGCCGCGCGGGGCTTGCCCGCGCATTGGACCGGGGCGACAATCCGGCCATCCGGGCCGAAACCCATGTGCTGATCGCGCTCGCCGGCGCGGTGGGTGCCACGCGCCTGCAGCGGGCGGCCGAGGCGCTGAACCTGGCGGCCCACCGCCGCGATGGTACGGGCAGCGCCGGCCTTGCGGGCGATTGCCTCGACCTAGTCGACAAGCTGGTCACGTTCGTCGCCGCCGAGGCGGAGCGCGCTGCCCGGCAGGATGCCAGCGGCTGACCCATGCGGGATGGCGAACTGCTTCTGGTCGAAGACACGCCTTCGCTTCAGATCGTTTATGAATCCGTCCTGAAATCGGCAGGCCACAAGGTGCGAACCGAAAGCACTGCCGAAGCGGGACTGCGGTCCTTTCGCAGCCGTCCGCCCGCGATGGTGCTGCTGGACCTGATGCTGCCCGACCGTGACGGCCTCGACCTCATGCGCGAGATGCTGCAGATCCGGCCCGGCACGCCGGTCATCGTCATCACCGCGAACGGGTCGATCAACAAGGCGGTGGCGGCGATGCGCGCCGGGGCGCATGAATTCCTGGTCAAGCCCTTCGATGAACAGCGCTTCCTTGCCGCGATCGGCAACGCACTGGCCACCGTGGCCGACCGCGCCCCGCCCGCCCGGTCAGCGGGCACGCAGGTTCCCGGCAGCTTCATCGGAACCTCACCCGCCATGCAATCGGTCTACGACAAGACCCGCTCCGTCGCCCGATCGATGGCCACGGTCTTCATCACCGGCGAAAGCGGCACGGGCAAGGAGCTCTGCGCCCAGGCCGTCCACGACCTCTCGCCCCGCGCCGACGGCCCCTTCGTGCCCCTGAACTGCGGCGCGATTCCGTCCGAGCTCTTGGAATCCGAGGTGTTCGGCCACCTCAAGGGATCGTTCACCGGCGCCATTTCGGACAAGCCCGGCGCGGCCGCGGCCGCCGACGGGGGCACCCTGTTCCTGGACGAAATCTGCGAGCTTGACCTGAACCTCCAGACCAAGCTCCTGCGGTTCCTCCAGACTTCGACCATCCAGCCCGTGGGCGCGACGAAGGCCCGCAAGGTGAACGTCCGCATCGTCTGCGCCACGAACCGCGATCCGATGGACGCCGTCCGCCGCGGCCAGTTCCGCGAGGATCTGTTCTACCGCCTGCATGTCGTGCCGATCCACATGCCGCCCTTGCGCGACCGCGGCGACGATGTCTTGGCCATCGCCGACCACGCCCTTGTCCGATACGCCGAGGAAGAGGGGCGCTCTTTCGAACGGCTGTCGCCCGATGTGCAGGATATCTTCCGCCGCGCACCCTGGCCGGGGAACGTCCGCCAGCTTCTGAACGTGCTGCGCAATGTCGTCGTGCTCAACGACGGGCCCGAGGTGACCGCCGACATGCTGCCCGCCGGCATTTCGGGCGGGGCGATGGCCGAGGCGGGAGCGCCCCCCACCGACGCGCGCAGCGCCGGGGGAAACACCACCCTTGCAGCCGGGCACGACGACCCGTCCATGCACCGCACCCCCCTCCGCCCGCAGTCCCGTTCCTCGGGTGGCGGCGAGCGCGGGGATGCGCCGTCCCTGCCCCCGGCCTTCGCGGGGCGAACCCTGGCCGAGATCGAGCGACTGGTGATCGAGGCGACCGTCGCCGACGCCGGGGGGTCGGTCCCGCGCGCTGCGCGCATCCTGGGCGTTGCCCCCAGCACGCTCTACCGCAAGATCGAAGGCTGGGGGCGCTGAGCCGCGGCCCTACCGCCCCCGCAGCGCGATCACCATCCCCGCCGCCGCGATCAGCGCCATCCCCGCCATCGCCACCGGCTGCAGGGTCTCGCCCCAGATCACCCAGCTCCAGACCGCGCTGGCGGGCAGGATCACGTATTCGAACACCGCCACCCGCGTCGCGTCGGCAATCTGATAGGCCTTGACCATCATGCCCACCCCGATCAGCGACAGGGCCGCCTGCATGAACACCCAGAACGCCGCCGCCGCGCCGGGCACCGCAGGCCCTTTCAGCACGAAACTGGCCGGACCTTCCGGCACCGCCGGATGCAGCCCGGCGATCAGTGCCATGCCCACCAGCCCGAACACCCCCAGCGCCGCGAAGAACCCTGCCAGCAGCGTCTCGGCGCTTTCGCCTGCGCACCATTCCCGCGTCGCCAGATTGCCCAGCGCATACAGCGCCCCCGCCACGACCGGCAGCACGGCCACCGGCCCCGGCACCGAGGTTCCGGCCTCGGGCCCCAGGACCATCAGGACGCCCGCGAACCCCATCAGAACGGCGATGACCCGGACCGGGCCGATGGGGTGGCCAAAGGCGAACCGCGACAGAAGCAGCACAAAGATCGGCGCGGTGAACAGCCCCGCCGCCACCACCGCCACGGGCAGGAACGCGAGGCAGCCGAAGTAGAACACCATCGCCGTGCCGTGGACGAGGCTCCGGCCCAGCACCCCTGCCCAGCGCCGGGGCCAAAGCCGCAGGCCGAACAGGGGTGCCGCCAGCGCCAGCATCGGCAGGGCCATCGCGCTGCGCATCGCGTGGAACTGCCACAGCCCGATGTCGGCCGCGATGACGCGCACGAAGTTGTCGGTGAACCCGATCAGCGTGGCATAGACCGCCACCAGCCCCGCCGCCCTCAGCGTCGCGCTGCCGCCCGTCGGTGCTGCTGCCTCTGCCATTCGCTCCGCCCCCCGCCCGTCGTTACCCCTCGCTATCCGGTCGGCCCCTGCCCGGCGCGCCCGTAAGCGACACGCCCGCTTGCGGGATGACCGTCCGCCCGCAGGCAGGAGACGCAAGGCCAATCCCCTTCCCCAACCTCGCGCCCGCCGCTATATCCGCCCCCCATGACCGACGCGCCCCCCATCCTCCGCCCAGACCTTGCCCGAGCGGTTGTGCCGAACGACCGCAGGCCCGGCCAGCCCACCATCGGCATGGTGTCCTTGGGCTGCCCCAAGGCCTTGGTGGACAGCGAACGCATCCTCACGCGCCTCCGCGCCGAGGGCTATGCGATCAGCCCCGACTACACGGGCGCCGACGCGGTCATCGTGAACACCTGCGGGTTCCTTGACAGCGCCAAGGCGGAATCCCTCGATGCCATCGGCGAGGCCTTGCGCGAAAACGGCAAGGTCATCGTCACCGGCTGCCTCGGGGCCGAGCCCGACTACATCACCGGCGCACACCCCAAGGTGCTGGCCGTCACGGGGCCGGAACAGTACGAACAGGTGCTGGACGCCGTGCACAAGGCGTCCCCGCCGAAGCCCGACCCCTTCGTGGACCTGCTTCCCGCGACCGGCGTCAAGCTGACCCCCCGCCACTACAGTTACCTCAAGATATCCGAGGGTTGTAACCACGCCTGCAAGTTCTGCATCATCCCCGACATGCGCGGGAAACTGGTCAGCCGCCCCGCCCACGCCGTGCTGCGCGAGGCTGAGAAGCTGGCCGAGGCCGGGGTGAAAGAGCTTCTGGTCATCAGCCAGGACACCTCCGCCTACGGCTTGGACCGCCGCCACGACAGCCACCCCTGGAAAGGGGGCGAGGTCCGCAGCCACATCACGGACCTTGCGCGCGAACTGGGGCGGCTGGGCGCAGGCCGCGACCTCTGGGTGCGGCTCCACTACGTCTACCCCTACCCCCACGTCCGCGACCTGATCCCGCTGATGGCGGATGGCCTCATCCTCCCCTACCTCGACATCCCCTTCCAGCACGCCCACCCCGACACGCTGCGCCGCATGGCCCGCCCCGCCGCCGCCGCGAAGACGCTGGACGAAATCGCCGCCTGGCGCAGGGTGTGCCCCGACCTGACGCTGCGCAGCACCTTCATCGTCGGCTACCCCGGCGAAACCGAGGCCGAATTCCAGACCCTGCTCGACTGGCTGGACGAAGCCCAGCTCGACCGCGTCGGCTGCTTCCGCTACGAGAACGTCGCCGGCGCCCGCTCCAACGCCCTGCCCGACCACGTTCCCCAAGAGGTCAAGGACGACCGCTGGGCAAGGTTCATGGAAAAGGCGCAAGCGATTTCCGAGGCGAAGCTGGCGGCCAAGGTGGGCCGGGTGCTGGACGTGATCGTGGACAGCGTGGACGATGAGGGGGCGACCTGCCGGACGAAGGCGGATGCGCCCGAGATCGACGGGCAGCTCTTCATCGACGAGGGGTTCGAGGGGCTGGCCCCTGGGGATATCGTCCGCGTCACGGTGGACGAGGCGGGGGAGTATGATTTGTGGGGGAAAATCGCCTCGTAGGGTGGGTTTTCAACCCACCGCCCCTCACGCACACAGCCGAGATCGCTTCCCAAGCGGCCTAGAAAGAGTCGCGCAACCGCAGCTCGCCCGGTAGGGTGGGCGATCCCGCCCACCGCGCGTGTCGCCTGATCCGTCCTTTCCCTGCAGTTGCAGCGACCAATACCCGCATCGCAATGCAACCCCCTGCACCCGCCTTGCACTCCGCTGCCACTCCCGCGCCGCCCCCTTGCCGTTAGGTTAACGCCGCGCGGCGAACTGGCCCGCGTGACTTGGAAAGGAAGGGGAGAGACATGAACATCTCCCGCGCATTCTTCGTGATCGGCGGGCTGTACCTGCTGGTCGGCATCGCAATGGGCATGGTGATGGGGGCGACGGCCGACTTCACCCTGGCACCCCTGCACGCCCATATCAACCTTCTGGGCTTCGTGCTGATGACGCTCTTTGGCCTGATCTACCACGTGTTCCCGCAGATGGCCGGGAACGTCCTCGCCAAAGCGCATTTCTGGATGCACCAGGCGGGCGCGCTGGTCCTTCTGATCATGCTGTTCCTGCTTTTGTCCGGCCGCATCACCGAGGCGCAGATGCCGCCGCTGGCCCCCCTGGCCGAGGTGCTGGTCTGGTTCGGCACGCTGGGCTTTGTCATCAACATCTGGCGGACGACCGGCACCCAAGCCGCCTGACCCCTGCCCGTGGCTCCGGCGGGTTCCCTTGAACGCCCGCCGGACGCCGCCTTCTGTCACCCCACCCAAAGCCCCGCATCACGGCTTTGGTGCAGGACGCGGAGGACAAGCACCTCATCCGACTCGACCCTGTAGAAGATCGCGTGGGCCTGATGGGCAAGCCGTCGGACACCAGATGCAACGATGTTTACTGGCGGCGCGAGAAAGGGATTGTCTGCAAGGCGCAGAATCGCGGCATCCAGCGCATTTGAATAGCGGTCCGCCTGATCCATCGACCACGTCGCTACTCCGTGTCGCCAAATCTCGACCAGGTCCTCACGCGCGGCGGGAAGCAGGACGACTTGCGTCGCCAGACCCCCCAACTGTCGTTGGTTCCGACGCCTCCTCGGCTTCCCACGTCGCCTTCCACTCCGCCCGCCACTTCTCCGGCTCGAACGGCAACGGATCGCCGCTCTCCTCGCCCTTACGGAGCTCCGCCCGCAGCTCCTCCAGCCGCGCCTCGCGCTCCTCCAAAAGCCGCAACCCCGCGCGCACCACTTCGGACGCGGACGCATAGCGCCCCGACGCCACCTGATCCTCGATCAGCTTCACGAAATGGTCGCCCAGCGCGACCGAGGTATTGCGGGCCATCGGAGCCTCCCTTCGGGACGCCCCCTTGTACCAAAATTTGGTACCCCCCTCAACCGCCCGCTACTTCGCTTCTTGCTCCAGGTGCAGCTTCATGTCGATCAGCACCTTCTGGATCGCAACGGTCTCGCTCAACAACCGCTTGGCCTCGTTCATGCTGATCCGCCCGTCCGCGATCGAGGTGTTGTATTCCCCCATCAGCATCGCGAACCGCTGCGACAGGGCGATCACGTCGGAATTCACGCCCCCCCGCCGGTCATTCGCCCCGTCATGCTCATGCGACAGCGTGATCCCACGCAGGTCGGCCAGGGCCGCCGTCACATGCGGAAAGCGCGCGGCCGATTCCAGCGCGGCCACCACGTCGATGGGCATGAACCGCGCCTCGTGTTCGGGGTCGTCCGAGTAATACCGCCCCAGCGACGCCTTCGATTTCCCCGACAGCGCCGCGGCCGCCTCGATCCCGATGTCTTTGACCAGCGCTTCGGTGTGATGGCGCAGAAAGGCGGCCAGCGGCCCCCGGTCCAGTGCGGTCGGCATCCCTCGAACTCCTCGACTGGGAACAATCACCGGCAGTTCCCCTACAACTGCGATGGCCCGACAGGCAACTGTCTCGGTGTTCCCCTGTCAAAGGGACGGTGCCAAGTGACCGGCTTTCCGCAGCCGGTGTGGGGGTTGGGGGCTGCCCGCGCGTTCACGGCGGGCGGAACGGCGGGGCGCGCACAGGCAGCGCACCGGCGCGGGCGGCCCTTTCCCTGTCCGGCAACCGCGCAGCGCTTGCAGCGCGGCCCGGCCCGTGGCTTATGGCGCGCACAATGGCCAAGCTGCACTTCAACTACTCCACCATGAACGCGGGGAAATCGACCCTGCTTCTGCAGGCTGCCCACAACTACCACGAAGGCGGCATGCAGACCTACCTCCTGACCGCGAACTTCGACCACCGCGCGGGGCCGGGCCGCATCGCCAGCCGCATCGGCATCGGGTCCGAGGCCGACACCTTCGACACCACGACCGACCTCTTCGCCCGCATCCGCGACCGGCTGAACACTGGCCCCTGCGCCTGCGTCTTCGTGGACGAGGCGCAGTGGCTGACCCGCGATCAGGTCTGGCAACTGGCCCGCGCCGTCGATGACCTGGGCGTCCCGGTCATGGCCTACGGCCTGCGCGTCGATTTCCGGGGGGAACTCTTCCCCGGATCGGCCGCCCTTCTGGCGCTGGCCGACGAAATGCGCGAGGTCCGCACGATCTGCCACTGCGGGCGCAAGGCCACGATGGTCATCCGCAAGGGGGCCGACGGCAAGGCCCTCAAGGAAGGCCCGCAGGTGCAGGTAGGCGGCAACGAAACCTACCAGAGCCTCTGCCGCCGTCACTGGCGCGAGGCCGTGGGCGACCGGCCCCACCACCCGCCGCGTGCGGCGACGTGAGCGCCGGACGCAGCTTCCAGCTTGCCGCGATCTTCGCGGGCTACGGCGTCGCAGGCATCTTCTGGGGGGCCTACATCGCCTCGTTGCCCGCGCTGAAGGCGATCTCGGGGATGAGCGATTCCGGGTTCGGCACACTGATCATCGCCACCACGGTGGGCGGGATCCTCGCCATGCAGGCGCTGGGCCGCGTACTGCACCGCGTTCAGGCGGTTGCCATTCCCGGCTGCCTGGCGGCGATGGGCCTCTTCCAGCTTCTGTTCACGGTCGCGGGCGGCCCGGTGATGATCGGCGTCGCGCTGTTCCTGATCGGGGCGGCGTCTGGGGGCCTTGATATCTCGCTCAACATGCGCGTTGCGCGGCTGGAGCAGGACTTCGGTATCCGCCTCTTCAACCGTGTCCATGCGCTTTTCCCGTTCTCGATGCTGGTGACCTCGGCCTCGGTTGGCCTGTTGCGCGAACAGGGCGCGACGCCCGCGACGATCTTTCCGTTCGTCTGCCTGGCGTTCCTCGCCATCGCGGCGGTGGAATGGCGGGCGGGGCGGCACCAGCGCCCGGGCGAAGACCATCTGACGGGCGACCGCCAGCCCTGGACGGCGGTGGTCGTGATCCTCGGCATCCTGGCCGCGATGGGGGCCACGCTGGAAGGCAGCGCCCATTCCTGGGCCGCGATCTATGTCGAGGATGGCCTTGCCGCAGGTCCCGCGATGGCCGGGTTCGGGGCGGCGGCGATCACGCTGGGCATGACGACGGGGCGGCTGATCGCACACCGGCTGGAACAGACGGTCGCCGACATGGCCATCGTGCGGGGCTTTGCGCTGCTGGCGGTGCCTGCGTTCCTGCTGCTCGCACTTGCGCCCTACCCCGGCGTCGCGTTGGCCGGGTTCTTCCTTGCGGGCGTGGGCGCAGGGCCGATCGAACCCGCCGTCTTCCGCTCCGTGACCTCCCGCCATGCCGAAGGCGCGCGCGGCCGCGCGCTGGCCCGCGCGACGGGGCTCGCCTACACCGGCTACCTCGCCAGCCCGCCGGTCTTCGGGCGGGTGATCGACGCCGCGGGCTGGCCGGTGATGTGGGGCTGCCTGGCTGTGGTCGGGCTGGCGGCGGCGCTGCTGGCGATGCGGGTTCCAGCCGGGCGGTAGGGCTCGGCCCTTCACTTTTCCTTCTCTTGCCCGGAACAGCCGCGAAGCGGCCCGGGCAGCGCCCGCCGCCCCCCAGGGCGGGCGCTTCTGCAGCGGCAGCCCGCAAGAACAGCGTCGGGAGGTGCGTCACCATAAAGCGCAGATCAACCCTGTTGGCGCGCCCACCCGGCGGCGGTCGCTACCCTCCGTCGCGCCTGGACATGGGACGCCCGATTTTGATCGGTTGCACCTCCCTTAACGCCCCTTCACACGTATCCCACAAATCCCTAACGCGCCCCGTAACCCCTTGCGATTACACGCCCGTTAACTTGTCCCTCTGAGGGACATTCCTCCGGCCACCCCCTACCCGACCGGGTTCGGCAGCGCCCGCCCCTCGGCAAAGGCCGCCAGATTGGCCACCGCCATCATCCCCATGCTCTCCCGCACCTCCAGCGCGGCGGTGCCCAGATGCGGCAGCAGCGTGACGTTCTCCAGCGCCTTCAGCCGGTCCGGCACCACCGGTTCCCGTTCATAGACATCCAGCCCCGCCCCCCCGATCCGGCCGCCCTCCAGCGCCTCGATCAGCGCCGCCTCGTCCACCGTGTCGCCGCGCGAGATGTTGACCAGATGCCCGTGCGGCCGCATCGCCGCCAGCGCGGCGGCACCGATCAGGTGCCGCGTCTCTGGCCCCCCCGGCACGGCCACAACCACCACGTCCGCCGCCGCCATCACCTCGCCCAGCGTGGCCATCTGCCGCGCCGGAACGCCCGCATCGGCGACGGGGGAGCGGTTGAAGAACACCACCTCCATCCCGAACCCGAAATGCGCCCGCCGCGCGATCGCTTTCCCGATCCGGCCCATGCCGACGATCCCGATGACCTTGCCCGACACATGCAGGCCCAGCATCTGCGTCGGGTGCCACCCCGTCCACTGCCCCGCCCGGACCAGCCGCTCCCCTTCGGAAGCGCGGCGGGCCGACATCAGGACCAGCATCATCCCGATATCCGCTGTCGCATCCGTCACCGCCCCCGGCGTGTTCGTGACCGCGATCCCGGCCGCCTTCGCCGCCGCAGCGTCGATGTGGTTGTAGCCCACCCCGAAGTTCGCCAGCAGCTTGCAGCGCGGCGCAGGGACGGCGGCAAAGATGTCCGCCCGGTAAAGGTCCCCCAACGTCGGCAGCACCGCATCGTAATCGCGCAGCGACGCCACCATCTCGTCCCGCGTCATCGGGTCGGTGCGGTCGCGGAAGGTGACGTTGAACCGCGCCCTGGCCGCGGCAACCACGCTGTCGGGCAGGCGTCGGGTGATCAGCACATCCATCAGAACAACCTTCCGCCAAGGGGCACATCGAGGTCCGGGGTCACCAGCACGACCTCGCCATCTGCATCGGGAACGCCCAGCGTCAAGACCTCGGACCGCACGGGGCCGATCTGTCGCGGCGGGAAGTTCACCACCGCCATCACCCGCCGCCCGACCAGCGCCTCGGGCGTGTAGTGCCGGGTGATCTGGGCCGAGGATTTCTTCTCGCCCAGTTCCGGCCCGAAATCGATCCACAGCTTGATCGCGGGTTTGCGCGCCTCGGGGAAGGGTTCGGCACGGGTGATCCGGCCCACGCGGATATCGACGCGTCGGAAGTCGTCGTAGGTGATGGTGGCGGCGTCCGTCATTTCCCCAACTCCCGCCCCCGCTCCGCCGCCGCGTGAACGGCGCGGGTCAGCAAGGCGGGAAACCCCGCCGTCTCGTCCATCAGCACCGCCAACGCCGCCGCCGTCGTCCCGCCCGGTGAGGTCACGTTCACCCGAAGCTGCGCGGGTGGCTCGTCCGCCACCTCGGCCAGCGCGCCCGCCCCGGCAACCGTCGCCTTGGCCAGCCGCATCGCCAGGTCCGCAGGTAACCCCTCGGCCGCCCCCGCCGCCGCCAGCGTCTCGATCAGGTGGAACACATAGGCCGGCCCCGACCCGCTGACGGCGGTGACGGCGTCCATCTGGTGCTCGCCCTCCAGCCGCACCACTTGCCCCACGGCGGACAGAAGCGCCTCGGCCTGATCCATCTGCGCGCCGGTCGCAGCCGCGTTCCGGCAGATCGCGGTGATCCCCTTGCCGATGGCCGCAGGCGTGTTCGGCATGGCGCGAATGATGGGGGTGCCGGGGCCGAAGACCGACTCGTAGGTGGCGATAGTGGTTCCGGCCGCCACGGTCAGCACCAGCGTCCGCCCCCCGCCCATCGCCCGCACGGCAGGCAGCGCGGCGCCCATCATCTGCGGCTTGACCGCGATCAGCACCACGGACGGCACCGCAGGCAACGCCCCGTTCAGGTGAACGCCCGTGCCCTTCAGCCAGTCCGAAGGGCTGGGCTCGATCACATGCACCGACGACGGGTGCATGCCGCGGCCCAGCCACCCGGCCAGCATAGCCGAGCCCATCTTGCCGCAGCCAAGCAGCACAAGGCCGCCCGCCATATCCTTGAAATCCATGCCTTCCCCCGCAGGTCCGGGGGCCAGACTATGCGCGCCCGTAGGCCTCGGCAATGGCGACATCCATCGCGCGCTCTGCCGTGTCGTCGCCCCAGGACACCAGCTGGAACGCCGGATAGAATCGCTCTGCCGACATCACCGCATTGCCCACCAGCCGGTCGATCTGTTCGGGCGTCGCCAGCTGCCCACCTGCCAGCACAAGGCCATAGCGCCACACCATCAGCTTCTGCTCACGCCAGAAGGTGAAGGCCCCGGCCCAGACCATGTCGTTCGTGCGGTTAAGGCAATCGTAAAGCGCGGGCAGTTTCTCTTCCGGCGGGTCCATTTCGAAGGTGCAGATCAGGCGCAGCGTCTCGTCGCTGCCCGACCAGGCCAGCGTGATCGAGTAGGTGCGCCACTGCCCCTCGACCGCCATCGCGATCTGGTCGTCGGTCACCCGGTCGAAATCCCAGTCGTTGTGTTCCGCCAGGGTCTCGACGATGTCGATGGGGTGGAGGTCGTCGGTATTCACGAAGCTTTCGGAGAATGCCATGCCCAGCCTCTGTTATTTGGCTTCCGGTGGGTCGGTGCCCACCAAAAGCTGGGTGTCCCAACAAGGGTCGGCGTTTGCCCGCCACCGCCCTTACCAGATATGGTGGTCTAACCCCCCGGCCCTGTAAAGGGGGATTTTGGCCAAGCTTTTGTGACACGTTCCGCCAGCGGGCCTGGCGACGTAGAAAGGTCCGAAAAAGCGGCACTTGCGGATGCAAGACTTGCGGATTCGGACCCGTTCATGACCATGACAGCGTCAGAAAGGTGACCAGATGGCCGACCCGGTAATCCGAAGCTATGTCGAAGGCCTGCGCAAGCAGAGCCTGCCGAACGGCGTGATGAAGTCCGCAGGCCTCAAGGCTGCGGGCGAGGACCCGCTGCCCAAGGGGGCCGAACTGCGCGACAATGCGGTCGTCGTCGGCGGTGGCGTGACGCTGGACGGCTGGGATCTGGGCGGGCGCGGCATCATCGTCACCGGCAAGGTGCGGCTGGCGAACATCCTGTCGCAGGGGATCGCAGGGCCCAAGGCAGGCGGACCGGCCTTTCCCATCGACATCCGCGTCGGCGGCGATCTGGAATGGGCCGAAGGGCTCGACCTGTCCGGCACCTACGGAAAGAAGGATTCGCCCTCGGCCGTGCTGAACGCGCGGTCCGAGGGATCGGGATCAGGCTTCAACGCGGGCATCCTGCGGATGCTGCGGCGGTCGCGGTTCCAGGGTTTCGGGGCCGACCACCTCAAGCTGCACGGCGTGCGCGGCGGCACCGAGATCATCGAGGAAAACTACTTCGGCCCGCAATGGGCCTCGGGGGGCAAGCCGCATGCGGATTGCTTCACCACCGTCGCGGCCTTGGGCAATCTGGTGATCCGGCGCAACCTGGTGGACTGGAACGACCGTGGCCGCCCCATTGGCGTGAACAACATCTTCCGCATCGTGCGCAACACCCGGACCGATTTTCCCGTCCAGCATGTGCTGATCACCGAAAACGTCTGCTACCACGGGCCGTTCAAGTCGATGCCCATTCAGGTCTCGTCCGGCGGGCAGCCGAATTTTGACGGCCCGATCGAGTTCGTGGGCAACTGGCTTGGCCACAACGCTTCGGGACGGTTCTACCACCCGGCGACGAACGGAATGGTCGCGCGCTGGGCCGCCAACAGCGATCTGGCCAGCGGGCGGGATATCCCGGCCCCCGCGGGGGCGCGGACAACCTGACGGTTCAGCCCTTCGCGGCCAGCTTCGTCTCAAGCTCGGCCACGCGCGCGGTCAGCGCCTCGGCCTGATCGCGCGCCTTCGCGGCCATCTCGCGCACCGCGTCGAATTCCTCGCGCGTGACGAAGTTCCGGTCGGCCATCCAGCGGTCGATCCAACCCTTCATCGCCGTCTCGGCCTCGGTCCGCGCGCCCTGCGCCACGCCCATCGCCCCGGTCATCAGCTTCGATATGTCGTCGAAAAGGCGGTTCGAGGTCTGCATGGCGGCACTCCGTCCAGTGGGGTTGGCGACTATATGCGGATGGCGCGGCCAAAGCTCAAGCCGGACGCGCCGCAATCGGGTGCGGCATAGGGGCAGTGCATCGCGCGCGCCCGTTGACAGCGAAGGGGGCAGCGGCCAGTCAGGGCGGGTGACGGAGGTTCCATGCTCGCCGCCCTGCCCTTCCCCGACATCGGCCCCGCGATCTTCACGATCCCGCTCTTCGGCTTCGAATTGAGCCTGCGCTGGTATGCGCTGGCCTACATCGTCGGGCTGATCCTGGGCTGGCGGATTGTGACCGGCCTGATGCGCCGCCCTGCCCTTTGGCCCGCCAATGCCGCCCCGATGACACCGCTTCAGGTCGAAGAGGTGCTGACGGCGGTGATCCTGGGCGTGGTGATCGGCGGGCGGCTGGCCTTCGTGCTGGTCTATGAACCGGCCTACTACCTGACCCAGCCGCTTGAGATCATGAAGGTCTGGGAAGGCGGCATGTCCTTCCACGGCGGGTTCCTGGGCGTTGTCGTCGCGGGCTGGTGGTACTGCCGCCGCCACGGCATCCCGATGCTGTCCGCCGCCGACGCCTTCGCGCTGGCCGCGCCGCCGGGACTGTTCCTGGGGCGGATCGCGAACTTCATCAATGCCGAGCTGTGGGGGCGCCCGACCGCGCTGCCCTGGGGCGTCATCTTCCCCGGTGCGGCGGCGCAGGACTGCCCCGGCACCGATCCGGGGATGTGCGCCCGCCATCCCAGCCAGCTTTACGAGGCAGGGCTCGAGGGGCTGGTGCTGGGCCTGATCCTGTGGGCTCTCGTGCGCGCGGGCGCACTGAAGGTGCCGGGGCGCGTGCTGGGCGTGTTCCTTCTGGGCTACGGCCTGTCGCGCATGTTCGTCGAGCTGTTCCGGCAGGCCGACGCGCAGTTCATCACGCCCGACAACCCGATGGGCCATGTCGTCGGCGGGGCGGTCGTGGGCCTCAGCATGGGGCAGCTTCTGTCGCTGCCGATGGTGCTGGCGGGCCTGTGGTTCCTGATCCGGGCCCGCAAGACGTGACGCCCCTGCACGACCTGATCGCCGCGCGCATCGCCGCCGAGGGGCCGATGCCGCTGTCCGAATACATGGCGCTCTGCCTGTCGCACCCCGTCCACGGGTACTACACCACGCGCGATCCCCTGGGCGCGGGCGGCGACTTCACCACCGCGCCCGAGATAAGCCAGATGTTCGGCGAGCTTCTGGGGCTCTGCCTCGCGCAGACATGGCTCGACCAGGGCCGCCCCGCGCCCTTCACCCTGGCCGAGCTTGGCCCCGGCCGGGGCACCCTGATGGCTGACGCGCTCCGCGCGATGCGGACCGTGCCGGGGATGGACGCGGCGGCGCATGTGCATCTGGTAGAGACATCGCCCGCACTGCGCGCCCGGCAACGGGCGGCCCTGCCGGACCGCAGCGTGATCTGGCACGACAGCGTCGAAACCCTGCCCGACGCGCCGCTGTTCCTTCTGGCCAACGAATTCTTCGACGCCCTGCCCATCCGCCAGTTCCGCCGCAGCGGCCCCCACTGGTCCGAGGTGCAGGTCGGCCTGACGGGCGATCACCTTGCCCTCGGCACCTCCCCCCCCGCCCTCCTGCCCGCGCTTGATCACCGCCTGCCTGACACAGCGGACGGCGACATTGTTGAACTCTGCCCTGCCCTGCCCGCCATCGCGGAAGCCATCGCCACCCGCATCGCCCGCCACGGCGGCGCGGCCATCGTCATCGACTACGGCGACTGGCGGTCAAGGGGTGACACGCTGCAGGCCCTGCAGGGCCACGCTTTCGCCGACCCGCTCGCCGCCCCCGGCCAGGCCGATCTGACCGCCCACGTCGATTTCGAGGCCCTGTCCGACGCCTTCCGCACCGGCGGCGCGGCGGTCACGGGCATGACCCCGCAGGGCGCACTCCTCACCCGCCTCGGCATCGATGCCCGCGCGCAGGCGCTGGCCCGGCACCTGACCGGCCCCGCCCGGGAAAGCCACCTTGCCGCGCATCGCCGTTTGACCCATCCTTCCGACATGGGAACGCTCTTCAAGGCCATCGCCTGCCACCCCGCCAGCGCGCCGCCCCCACCGGGGTTCGACACCTGATGCCGACCACGCTGGAAATCCTGACGCACCCCGGCCTTGCCCCCATCCGGCACGGGTTCTTCACACGAAAGGGCGGCGCATCCTCGGGCATCTTCGCGGGGCTGAACTGCGGCATGGGGTCGTCCGACCAGACCGAGGCCGTGCAGATGAACCGCGCCCGCGTGGCCGCCGCGATGGGGGTGGACGAAAACGCGCTGGTCGGCGTGCATCAGGTGCATTCTCCCGACGTGGTGACCGTCACCGCCCCGTCGCAGGACCGCCCGCGCGCCGATGCGATGGTGACGAAGGTGCCGGGCATCGCGCTCAGTGTCCTCACGGCGGACTGCCAGCCCGTCCTGCTTGCCGACCGCGCCGCCGGCGTGATCGGCGCGGCCCATGCGGGCTGGCGCGGGGCTTTGTCGGGTGTGCTCGAGGCGACAATCGCGGCGATGGAATGTCTCGGCGCGGCCCGGGACCGGATTGACGCCGTGATCGGCCCCACGATCAGCCGCGCCGCCTACGAAGTGGGTCCGGAGTTCCGCGAGGCGTTCCTTGCCACCGACCCGGACCACGCGCGCTGGTTCGCCCCCGGACAGGGCGACCGCGCGCATTTCGACCTGCCCGGCTTCGGGATCGACCGGATGCGGCGGGCGGGCGTGCGAACAGCGGTCTGGACCGGACACTGCACCTACGCCGACCCCGCGCGCTTCTATTCCTACCGCCGCAGCACCCACGCGCACGAGGCGGATTACGGGCGGCTGATCTCGGCCATCGTGCTGTAGCGGACCTGCCTTCGGGTGCGGGGCCTGCCGCATTTGTGCCCAGATCGCACCTTTCCCTGGCGCGTTTGGCACAGTGTTTCGCTTTGCTGCACAATGACTTGCACGGCAACCGCCCCCGTGGCGCGGCAATGGTGTGCGCAGCCATAACGCCGCCGCAAACATGGTAAACACTCTTCCTCAAGGCAGGGCCCGTCCGCAGAAGGCCCCCGACAGAGGCAGAGGAACAAAGACCATGACGATCAAGATGCGCTGGCTTGACTGGGTTGTCCGCGAAAGCGCGGCCCCCCTGCCCGACATGCCCTGGTCCCGCACCGTCCGTGCGGGTGGCGAGCGCCGCACGGCAACGGCGGAACCCGCAGCCGACACCTCCCCGCCGCTCCGCGCCGCCTGCGGCTGACAGGGCCGCGCCGCCGGGCCAGGTCCGAAGGGTGCGCCTTCACGGGGCACCCATCAACGCCCGCCAAGGGTGCGCGACACATGCGCAGCCTGCCCCGCGCCGCCGGACACGCCCTGTGGTGATCCCGGGCCGACGCACCCGATTCGCCCAGCTGCCGGACGCAACGTCAACCTTAACGTCCGGCCTGTCGCCCAAGGGTGCACAGTCACGGATACCGCACTTGCATTAACCGCCCCGTAACCGCGAATATTCTGCAGCATTTGACAGACCCACCGGTTTTAGGGATTTGTTTACCCCGTAACGCGGTGGGGGCTGCGTACGTGTAAGAGTTCGGAAGGTTGCTCCAGCATGTCCTATTCCCCCGTGCCGGTCGCGGTTCCCGCCGCTTTGGCCCAACGTCAGCGCATCGGGCTTCCCGCATATCTCAAGACTGGCGACCAGCGGCCCCGTCCGACGGTCATCACGCGCCGCTATGAGGTGACCTGGCTCGACGCGCAGGGCGATGTGCAGACCTCGACCCGGCTTGCACCTGCAACGCCGATCTTCGAGGAAACCGCCTCGGCCTTCGCCCGTGGAACGCTGATCCGCACCACGGCGGGCCTGATGGCGATCGAGGACCTTGTGCCGGGCATGGACCTGCCGGTCGCCGAAGGCGGCACGCGCAAGCTCATGTGGGTGGGGTCCATGACCCTCTACCCCTCGCGCGTGGCCCCCGATGCCGAGGCACCGACCCTGACCCGCGTGATGGCCGACGCCTTCGGCGCCTCGCGCCCCATGCCCGACCTCCTGATGGGCCCGCGCGCCCGCATCCTGACGCGCGACGCCCGCGTGCGCGCCTTTGCCGGCGAAGCCGTCGCCTACGCCCCGGCGCGCGCGTTCCACGACGGCGACACGGCGGTTTCGGTCACACCGATCGCGCCGATGGCCGTCTATCACATCGCGCTCGACTTCCACGCCTCGGTCTATGCCGCCGGGCTTGAGGTCGAAAGCTTCCACCCCGGCGCCGGGCTGGCCGAAACCATCGACCCGCAGATGGGTGGCCTCTACCTTTCGCTCTTCCCGCACATTTCCAGCTTTGACGATTTCGGCCCCGAGGCGCACCCGCGCCTGACGCTTCCCCAGACGGAAGAGATGCTCGCTTCGTAAGGGGCCGCTCCCCGCGCGCGCGGCCCGCTGGATTTGCAGCTACCGGGCCGCGCGCGCCTCGACCACGTCGAAGGGCACGCCGGGTTCATCCTTGGCACCCCGGATGACCAGGCTTGTCTTGACGCTGGCCACATTGGGGGCGCGCAGCAGTTCCTCGGTCAGGAACGACTGGAAGGTGGACAGGTCGGGCGAGACGCATTTCAGGATGAAGTCGATCTCGCCGTTCAGCATGTGGCATTCGCGGACCAGCGGCCAGGCGCGGCAGCGGTTCTCGAAGGCCGACAGGTCCGCCTCGGCCTGGCTGTTCAGACCGACCATCGCAAAGACCTGCACTTCGAATCCCAGCTCGCGCGGGTTGACGTCGGCATGATAGCCGCGGATATATCCCGCCTCTTCCAGCGTGCGTACCCGGCGCAGGCAGGGCGGCGCGGAAATGCCCACGCGGCGGGCCAACTCCACGTTGGTCATCCGCCCGTCGGCCTGAAGCTCGGCCAGGATCTGGCGGTCTATCTCATCAAGCTTGTGGCTGGCCATATTGTCATCCCTTGCGCAATCGGGATGACATAAGAAAGAAAATTGCGCAAGGGCGCAATATTCGGTCGCGCCGCCTCCGCCTTGCACTGGGTGCACACCCGACCCCAGCCTGCGCACCTTCCCGCCGCGCGTGGCTTGCCCTATATCGGGGGTCCATTCCTCAGGGGCACTGCCATGTCCGACACCCGCCACACCCGCGTCCTCATCATCGGCTCCGGCCCGGCGGGCTACACCGCCGCCGTCTATGCCTCCCGCGCGATGCTGAAGCCCGTGCTGATCCAGGGCACCCAGCCCGGCGGCCAGCTGACCATCACGACCGAGGTCGAAAACTGGCCCGGCGACACGCACGTGATGGGGCCCGACCTGATGGTGCGCATGGAAGACCACGCCCGCGCGATGGGGGCCGAGATCATCCAGGACCACATCCAGACGCTGGAACTGAAACGCCGCCCCTTCACCGCGCATGGCGACAGCGGCACCACCTACACCGCCGACGCCGTGATCCTGGCGACCGGCGCGCAGGCGAAGTGGCTGGGTCTGCCATCCGAGCAGAAGTTCAAGGGCTTCGGCGTGTCGGCCTGCGCCACCTGCGACGGGTTCTTCTATCGCGGGAAGGAGGTCGTGGTGATCGGCGGCGGCAATACGGCCGTGGAAGAGGCGCTGTTCCTGACGAACTTCGCCTCGAAGGTCACCGTCATCCACCGCCGCGACAGCTTCCGCGCCGAAAAGATCATGCAGGAACGCCTGTTCGCCAACCCCAAGATCGAGGTCATCTGGAACCACACGGTCGATGAGGTTCTGGGGGATGAGACGCCTCTGGGCGTCACCGCCGTCCGCGCCCGCAACGTGATGACGGGCGAGGCACGCGACATCCCCTGCGCGGGGTTCTTCGTGGCGATCGGGCACAGCCCCGCGTCGGACCTGGTGAAGGGGCAGCTGGAAACCCACGACGGCGGCTATGTCGTCGTGGAACCCGGCTCAACCCGCACCTCGATCCCCGGCGTGTTCGCGGCGGGCGACCTGACCGACCACGTCTACCGGCAGGCGGTCACCAGCGCGGGCATGGGCTGCATGGCGGCGCTCGATGCCGAACGGTGGCTGGCGGCGCAGGCCGCGCCCACGGCGAAGGCGGCGGAATAGGTCAGCGGTAAGGAATTGGTGACGCCTGCGGGCATAGCCTGCCGGCGTCCGGCGCGCCGGGCGTCCGATTATTCGCAGAATAATCGGGGGGCGGGGGCCCCGCGATTCTTCTGCGAAGAATCGTGACCCGGCCAGGTTAGAAAATCGTTGACGCGGGCCGACCACCCCCGCCGCGCCCCGGGCGACCGTGCTGTCGCACCCGCTCCGTTTCACCGCCCGCGACAATCCCCCACTTCCCCCGCCCATAGATGCTGCAACGCGGCATCGCGCAGGAAAAATCTCCCCTGCCCGCCCCTTGTGGTTGAGATTGCCCCCGCTTTGGGCGTAAAGCCCCGCGCGACAGCGCAATCTTGCAGCCGCGCGACAGCGTTCTTCGCCCCATCCTGAAGGTTTCCTCCCTCATGGCCCCCAGCAACCTCGCCCCGATCCCCGAACTCTACGTCTCCCACGACTCGGCCCTGAAGCTGAAGGCCGAGGCCGGGAACCTGATCTCGTGGGACCTGACGCCCCGCCAGATCTGCGACCTCGAGCTTCTGATGAACGGCGGCTTCTTTCCGCTGAAGGGCTTCCTTGGCGAGGCCGACTACGATGGCGTGGTCGAAAAGATGCGGCTTGCCGACGGCACGCTCTGGCCCATGCCCGTCACGCTCGACGTGTCCGAGACCTTCGCCGAAAAGGTTGCCCCCGGCCAGGACATCGCGCTGCGCGACCAGGAGGGCGTGATCCTTGCGATCCTGTCCATCACCGACAAGTGGACGCCGAACAAGGCCAACGAGGCCGCCAAGGTCTTCGGCGCCGACGACCTGGCCCACCCGGCCGTGAACTACCTGCACAACACCGCCGGAAAGGTTTACCTCGGCGGCCCCGTCACCGGGATCCAGCAGCCCGTGCACTACGACTTCAAGGCCCGCCGCGACACGCCGAACGAACTGCGCGCCTTGTTCCGCAAGCTTGGCTGGAACCGCGTCGTCGCCTTCCAGACCCGCAACCCGCTGCATCGCGCGCACCAGGAACTGACCTTCCGCGCAGCGCGCGAGGCGCAGGCGAACCTGCTCATCCACCCCGTCGTCGGCATGACCAAGCCGGGCGACGTCGACCACTTCACCCGCGTCCGCTGCTACGAGGCGGTGCTGGACAAGTACCCGGCCTCCACCACGCACCTGAGCTTGCTCAACCTCGCCATGCGCATGGGCGGCCCGCGCGAGGCGGTGTGGCACGCGATCATCCGCAAGAACCACGGGCTGACCCACTTCATCGTCGGCCGCGACCACGCGGGCCCGGGCAAGAACAGCCAGGGCAAGGACTTCTACGACCCCTACGCCGCGCAGGAACTGGTTGCCAAGCACCAGAAGGAAATCGGCATCGAGATGGTCGATTTCAAACAGATGGTCTACGTCCAGGAAAAGGCGCAGTACTATCCCGTGGACGAGGTGCCGGAGAAGTCCACCGTGCTGGACATCTCCGGCACCGAGCTTCGCCGCCGCCTGCGCGAAGGGCTCGATATCCCGGACTGGTTCTCGTTCCCCGAAGTCGTCACCGAACTGCGCCGCACCTCGCCCCCGCGCGCCAAGCAGGGCTTCACGGTGTTCTTCACGGGCCTCTCGGGGTCGGGCAAGTCCACCATCGCCAACGCGCTGATGGTCAAGCTGATGGAAATGGGCGGCCGCCCGGTCACGCTTCTGGACGGTGACGTGGTGCGCAAGCACCTGTCGTCGGAACTGGGGTTCAGCAAGGAACACCGCGACATCAACATCAAGCGCATCGGCTATGTGGCAAGCGAGATCACCAAGAACGGCGGCATCGCCATCTGCGCGCCGATCGCCCCCTACACCGCGACCCGCCGCGCCGTCCGCGAGATGATTGAGGCCTACGGCGCCTTCGTCGAGGTCCACGTCGCGACCTCCATCGAGGAATGCGAACGCCGCGACCGCAAGGGCCTCTACAAGCTTGCCCGCGAAGGCAAGATCAAGGAATTCACCGGCATCTCCGACCCCTACGAAGTGCCCGAGAACCCCGAGCTTCGGGTCGAAACGGAAGGCACCGACGTGGACGGCTGCGCCCACCAGGTGATCCTGAAGCTCGAAGGCATGGGGCTGATCAAGGCCTGACCCTCTCGCCAGGCAGGACAAGGGCCGCACCCCGCCGGGGTCGCGGCCCTTTTTCGGTCCACCAGCGTTCCCGCGCGGGTGCCTACTCCGCCCGCATCATCCGCACGAGCAGCCGGTCCTTCAGCACATACTGGTGGAACAGCGCGGCCACCGCGTGCAGCCCCGCGACCGCCATGATCAGGTTGCCCCCCAGCGCATGCACGTCGCCCAGCGACCGCAGCCCCAGGAACCACACCACGGCACCCCCCAGCGGCACCCCGATCATCAGCACATACAGCGCCAGATGCCCCAGCCCCGCCAGCTTCGACAGCAGGGGCGGCGTGCCCTCGGGCGACGCCGGTGCCCCGCGCGTCATCCGCAGCCCTAGGCGCACCAGCACCAGAACCAGCACCGCAACCCCGATCCACACATGCAGGGACGCCCGCGTCCCCGGCTCGGCCCCGGCCTCAATGCGCTGCTTCAACGCCCAGCCCATCCCCTCGCCCAGAAAGTAGTTCGCTCCGATCAGGATCGCGATGATCCAGTGCAGCGCGATCTGCGCCCGGCTGTAGCCCGTGGTTCCGTGCATCTGTCCCTGCCTTTGTTTGTCCGACCTCACCCGAGGCGGCCCTGTCCCAGGATCAACGCAGGACCGCTTCGGTTCCGTCGCGTCGCATGCGGCATCTAGACCGAACGCTGCATTTTCCCAATACGCCTGCGCTTAGCCGGCCCACACCCGCGCTGACGACCGCTGCCTGCGACGCGCATTGCCCCGGGGTTTACACCCGAAGCGTTCAGTGCACGTTGACGGGTGCCATGTCGTTCTGCCGCGCCAGGAAAAAGGCCAGCTTCCGGTCCGCCACCAGCGCCAGCCGCTCGCCGTCATTGGCGTCATGCAGCGCATAGATCACCTCGCGCCCGTTGGCATGGGCGCGCACCTCGTCAGGCAGGTCGGCCACGGCGACGGGGCGCACATAGACGATGCGCTCGGCGGCCGCCGTCTCGGGGAACTCGAATTTCGTGTCCATCTGCTCACCCCTTCAGGTTCTGGTTATGCGGATCGTCTGGACAACGGTCTCGGGCACCGACCGGTTCAGGTCGATGTGCAAAAGCCCGTTTTCCATCGTGGCCTTCGCCACTTCCATCCCCTCGGCCAGCACGAACGACCGCTGGAACGCCCGCGCGGCGATGCCCCGGTGCAGGAACACCCGGCCCTCGGCGTCGTCGCCCTGACGGCCGCGGATCACCAGCTGCCGGTCCTCGACCGTGATCGCGACATCGTCCTCGCGGAACCCCGCGACAGCCAGCGAGATGCGGAACCCGTGTTCCGAGACCTGTTCGATATTGAAGGGCGGGTATCCTTCCGACCCCGACTTCGCGGTCCGTTCCACCAGCCGTTCCAGCTGATCGAACCCAAGAAGAAACGGGTGGGCACCCAGCGTCAGTTTCGTCATCGGGCCTGTCCTCGGCATCAAGCGATAGGCATGGTCCGGCCCCGCGCACGGCAGCCGACAGCGGGAATATGGGGGCTGGCCGGGCGCTCGGCAAGGGCAGCCCTTTCCCCACCGGGCCCCGCCTTTTCCCGCCGCAACCGGAAACGGCGCGTCACGATCCGCGCGCTTGCCGCGACGGCAGGCGAATCACTATAGTGGCGTGACCGGGGCGCACGACTCGGGCGTTTCGCGGGTCCGCGCTGCTTTGGGTTCCGCTTCGCCAGGAAGGCATCAGGCGCATGAACGCGCATATCGAGATGGACACGCTGGAAATCTGGCGCGTCAGGCTTGCCGTGATCCAGCGCGAACACCGCGACCTGGACGAGGCGATCCATGCGCTCGAATCCTCGGGCCGGGGCGACCAGCTGACGCTGCGCAGGCTGAAAAAGCAGAAGCTGCAGCTGAAGGACCAGATCGCCAAGATCGAGGATCTGCTGACCCCCGACATCATCGCCTGAGGGCGTTGCGCCGGTGCCGTTGCGCCGCCGGGTCCGCCCGCTATAGTGCGCGCTCTTCGGGGCGGCAGCGGGGCGGAACCCTATGGGCGTTGATGTCGGCATAGTCATGGGCTCGCAGTCCGACTGGCCCACCATGAAGGCCGCGGCCGAAATCCTCGATGAACTCGCCGTCGCGCACGAGGTCAAGATCGTCTCGGCCCACCGCACCCCCGACCGGCTGTGGGACTATGGCAAGTCCGCCGTCGCGCGGGGCCTCAAGGTCATCATCGCCGGCGCGGGCGGTGCGGCGCATCTGCCCGGCATGATGGCCTCCAAGACCCGCCTGCCGGTGATCGGCGTGCCGGTGCAGACCAAGGCGCTCGGCGGTGTGGACAGCCTTTACTCCATCGTCCAGATGCCGCGCGGCTATCCCGTGGCCACCATGTCCATCGGCGGGGCGGCCAACGCAGGCCTCATGGCAGCGTCAATCCTCGCGTTGTCCGACCCTGCCCTCGCCGCCCGACTGGACGCTTGGCGCGCGGCACTGTCGGCCTCGGTCGCGGACGAGCCCGCCGATGACTGATCCGGCCCCGCTTCCGCCGGGCAGCACCATCGGCATCCTCGGCGGCGGCCAGCTGGGGCGCATGCTGTCCGTCGCCGCGGCACGCCTTGGCTACCGCACCCACATCTTCGAACCCGCGGCCCAGCCGCCCGCAGGCGACGTCGCCCACCGCGTCACCACCGCCCCCTACGACGACACAGGCGCCCTCGCCGCCTTCGCCACCTCCGTCGATGTCGTCACCTACGAATTCGAAAACGTCCCCGCCGCCAGCCTTGACCGGATCGAGGCCTTGCGCCCCATCCGCCCCGGCCGCCGCGCGCTCATGGTCAGCCAGGATCGGGTGGCCGAAAAGAGCTTCCTCAATACACTCGGACTTGCCACCGCCCCCTGGGCGCAGGTGGACAACCGCGCGGGCCTTGACGTCGCGCTGGCGCAGGCGGGCACCCCGTCGATCCTGAAAACCAACCGCCTCGGCTACGATGGCAAGGGCCAGGCCCGCCTGATGTCCCCCGCCGACGCCGACGCGGCCTTCGCCGCAATGCAGGGCGCGCCTGCGATCCTGGAAGGCTTCGTCCCCTTCATCCGCGAGGTGTCGGTCATCGCCGCGCGCGGCCTTGACGGGTCGGTCGCGGCCTTCGACCCCGGCGAGAACGTGCATGACGGCGGCATCCTGCGGACCACGACCATCCCCGCACGCCTGACCGCCAGCCAGCGCAGCGACGCCGTCCTGATCGCCGCCCGCATCCTGACCGCGCTCGACTATGTCGGCGTGCTGGGGGTCGAGCTGTTCGTCACGCCCGGCGGCCTGTTGGTGAACGAAATCGCCCCCCGCGTCCACAACTCGGGCCACTGGACGCAGAACGGCTGCGCGGTCGATCAGTTCGAACAGCACATCCGCGCCATCACCGGCTGGCCCCTGGGCGACGGGTCGCGGCATTCCGATGTGGTGATGGAAAACCTGATCGGCGACGACATCCTGAAAATCCCGTCCCTCGCCCGCGAACCCGGCACCGCCCTCCACCTCTACGGCAAGGCCGAGGCACGCGCGGGCCGCAAGATGGGCCATGTGAACCGCGTGCGCCCCCTGCGGTAGGTCGGGCTTCAGCCCGACTCTTCCTGCCCCCAACGTCCCGCCGCATGCCGGGACCACGATCTAGAAAGCACCCACCGAACGAAGGCCCCGGCCTCACCCGGGGCGTTGTGGCTTATGCCCAGGGTGCCCCTCGTGATTCTCGAAACACGATTAACCCCCCACCCGCCAGCCCCGCGTATGGCAGGATGCCATACAGGTGCCATACGCTTGCCATACGTTTCTTGACGCGCCGTTAGGAACCCTTAACCCAGCGTTCGCAGGGGGTTGCAGCCCCCTCGTCCACCCTGCCACTCTCCCCCCATGAAACCCCATACCCCCCGCCTCGCCGCCCGCGCGATCATCCTCCGCGACGACCGCCTGCTCCTCGTGAATGCCTACCCCGGCGGCACGTCCGACCTCTGGTGCGCACCGGGCGGCGGGGTCCACGCGGGCACCTCGCTCCCCGACAACCTGGCGCGCGAGGTGCATGAAGAAACCGGCCTGACCGTCACCGTCGGCCCCCTGGCGCTGGTCAACGAATTCCACGACCGCGCCACCGGGTTTCACCAGGTGGAGCTGTTTTTTCGCTGTGATATCAACGCTGGGTTGCTCGACCCAGATTGGTCCGACCCCGAACGCGTCGTCTCGGAACGCCGCTTCTTCTCCCCCGCGGAACTGGCGAGGGTCCGCCTGAAACCCGACAGCCTGCCCCGCGTGGCCTTTGACGGCGCGGGCGTCGCGGTCTACGACCCGCTAGAGACGATCGTCGGATAGGCCGCGTGCCGCGCGACAGCGCAACTGCCTGACCCGCAAAGAAAAGGGGCACCGTCGCCGGTGCCCCTTCCTGTCTCCGGCAAACGGATGGATCAGAAGTCCATCCCGCCGCCCATGCCGCCGCCGCCGCCGGGCATCGCCGGGGCCGGATCCTTGGGCTTCTCGGCCACCATCGCCTCGGTGGTGATCAGCAGGCCCGCAACCGACGCCGCGTCTTCCAGCGCGGTGCGCACGACCTTGGCCGGGTCGATGACGCCGAACTTGAACATGTCGCCGTATTCTTCCGTCTGGGCGTTGAAGCCGAAGTTCTTGTCCTTCGATTCCTTCACCTTGCCGGCCACGACCGACCCGTCCACGCCCGCGTTCTGGGCGATCTGGCGCAGCGGAGCTTCCAGCGCGCGGCGGATGATCGCGATACCGGCGTCCTGGTCGCTGTTCTGGCCTTTCAGCCCGTCCAGCTTCTTGGTCGCCTGGATCAGCGCCACACCGCCACCGACGACGATGCCTTCCTGCACGGCCGCGCGGGTCGCGTTCAGGGCGTCATCGACGCGGTCCTTGCGCTCCTTCACTTCCACTTCGGTCATGCCGCCCACGCGGATGACGGCAACGCCGCCCGCCAGCTTCGCCACACGCTCCTGCAGCTTCTCGCGGTCGTAGTCCGAGGTCGTGTCCTCGATCTGCGCCCGGATCTGGTCCACACGCGCCTTGATTTCCTTCTTGTCGCCAAGGCCGTCCACCACGGTGGTGTTGTCCTTGTTGATGGAAATCTTGCGCGCACGGCCCAGCATGTTCAGGCCGACGTTCTCCAGCTTCATGCCCAGGTCTTCGCTGATGACCTGACCGCCGGTCAGGATCGCGATGTCCTGCAGCATCGCCTTGCGGCGATCACCGAAGCCCGGCGCCTTCACTGCGGCGATCTTCAGCCCGCCCCGCAGCTTGTTGACGACGAGCGTGGCCAGAGCCTCGCCTTCCACGTCTTCGGCCACGATCAGCAGCGGCTTCTGCGACTGGATCACGGCTTCCAGCAGCGGCACCATCGGCTGCAGCGACGACAGCTTCTTCTCGTGCAGCAGGATGTAGGCATCCTCGAGTTCCGCGATCATCTTGTCGGCGTTGGTCACGAAGTAGGGCGACAGGTAGCCGCGGTCGAACTGCATGCCCTCGACGACTTCGGTTTCCGTCTCGAGACCCTTGTTCTCTTCGACGGTGATGACGCCCTCGTTGCCGACTTTCTGCATCGCGTCGGCGATCTGGCGGCCGATGTCCGATTCGCCGTTGGCCGAGATCGTGCCGACCTGGGCCACTTCGTCGCTGTCCTTGACCTTGCGCGAGGCCGACTTGATCGCTTCGACGACCTTCGCGGTCGCCATGTCGATGCCGCGCTTCAGGTCCATCGGGTTCATGCCGGCGGCAACCGCCTTCATGCCCTCGCGGACGATCGCCTGGGCCAGAACCGTGGCGGTGGTGGTGCCGTCGCCCGCTTCGTCATTGGTGCGGCTGGCGACTTCCTTCACCATCTGCGCGCCCATGTTCTCGAACTTGTCGGCAAGCTCGATTTCCTTGGCGACGGTGACGCCGTCCTTGGTGATGCGCGGGGCACCGAACGATTTTTCGATGACGACGTTGCGGCCTTTCGGGCCCAGCGTCACCTTCACCGCGTCGGCCAGGATGTTGACGCCGCGCAGCATGCGGTCGCGGGCGTCGGTGTCGAATCTTACGTCCTTAGCAGCCATATCTGTAGCTCCTTGGAATTACGGGAATTTCGCTCAGGCGGCCTTCTTCGAGGCGGCCTTCTTCTCGATGATGCCGAGGATGTCGCTCTCTTTCATGATGAGCAGCTCCTCGCCGTCGAGCGTGACTTCCGTGCCCGACCATTTGCCGAACAGGATGCGGTCGCCGGCCTTGACCGACATCGGGATCAGCTCGCCCGAATCCTTGCGCGCGCCCTCGCCCACGGCGACGACTTCGCCCTCGGCGGGCTTTTCCTTGGCGCTGTCGGGGATGATCAGACCGCCCTTGGTCTTCTCTTCGCTTTCGACGCGTTTCACGACGACACGGTCATGCAGCGGTTTGAATGCCATCTGGTTCGTCTCCCTTGGTCTAACCAGGTCTGATGGATTAGCACTCACCCGAGGCGAGTGATAACGCGTCGTAGATAGGCAGGCCTGCTAGGGCTGTCAACACCCGACGGTTGCGCCAGACGCCGTCGGCGGGGGCTGGCGGATGCGCCTCGCGCATGGCAGCGTCGCGCCACATGCCCCCCGTGCCGCAAAGGTGGCTCATGCGCCGAATTCTTGCCCTTCTCGCGCTGGTCCTGACCGCCCTGCCCGCCTTTGCCGAATGCACAGGGCGGAACCTTCTGGACGCCCTTCCCCCCGACACCCGTGCCCGGATCGAGGCGGCCGCCGACGCCGCCCCCTTCCCCGAAGGCAACCGCTGGCTGGCCGAGAAACCCGGCAGCCGCATCACCGTCGTCGGCACCCTTCACCTGAACGACCCCCGCATGGACGGGCCTATACAGCGCCTGAAGCCCGAAATCGCGGCGGCGGACGCGGTGTATCTGGAGGCGACGGATGCCGAACTCACGGCCCTGAAGGACGCGGTGGGCAAGCATCCCGACATCCTTTTCGTGCAGTCCGGCCCCACCCTGCCGGACCGACTGTCCAAGAACGAATGGCTGGATGTGCAGCGCGAGGCGGGCCTGCGTGGCATTCCCGGCATCTTCGCGGCCAAGATGCAGCCCTGGTATCTGGTGGTGCTTCTGGGCCTGCCGCCCTGCCTTGCCGCCGACCTGGCCGGGAAGTCAGAGGGCCTGGACAAACTCGTCATGGCCGCCGCTGCCGACGCCAAAGTTCCGACGAAAGCGCTGGAACCCTGGGATACCGTCATCAAGGTCTTCGGCGCGATGCCACCCGACCAGCAGATCGAGATGCTGCGCGCTGCGATGGCGATGACGGGCCAGGCAGAGGACCAGTTTGCCACCCTGATCGCCACCTATTTCAGTGAACAGCACCGCCTTCTGTGGGAATTGTCCCGCGAAACCGCGCTGGCCGCCGCGCCCGACAGGGCGCAGGCCGAAAAGGACTTCGCTCTTCTGGAAAACGTGCTTCTGCTCGACCGCAACCGCGTCTGGCTGGACACGCTGATCCCGGCGGCAGAAGGCAGGCGGCTGGTCGTCGCGGTGGGGGCGGCGCACCTGTCGGGGCAAGGCGGGATCCTGGAAGGCCTGAAAGACGCGGGTTACACCGTGACCCGGCAGGAGTTCTAGGGCTTGCCCGTCATCCCCGTCGCCGCCTGGCCTGCCCGCAAGGACTGGGCGGATGATCGCGCCGTGGCGCTGGCGATCCTCGACTTCGGCCTCTTCCGCGTCCACGCCAACGGGCGGGTGATCGGGATACCGGGCTACCTGATCTCGACCGCCTCGGGGCGGCATATCCTTGTCGACACGGGCTTTCCCCCAGCCTATGCCGCTGACGCGGCCCTGGCCTCGGCCCGCGACGGCCTCGGGTCCTTCGGGGAAATCCTGCGCCTGACGGACGCGAACCTGCCCGAAGGCCAGCTTGCCACCCTGGGCCTGACGCCCGCCGACATCGCGCTGACGATCCTGACGCATGGCGACATCGACCATGTGGGAAGCCTGCACCGCTTCACCCACGCCCCCATCTTGATCGGCCAAGCCGAACGCGCCCTGCCCCGCCCCCGCTATTTCGGGTCCGCGCAGCCGTTGGGTTGGCCGGATGCCGACTACCTGACCATCACCGCCGACACGCCGCTCTGCGCGGGCCTGACCGTGCTCTACACCCCCGGCCATTCACCCGGGCACCTGTCGCTGCTGCTCGACCTGCCCCGGACCGGCCGCATCGTCCTGGCCGCCGACGCGATCTCGCGCCCGTCGGAACCGGACGAAGGAATGAAGGGCAGCTGGGACGAGGCGCAGGCCCTGGCACAGGCGCATCGCCTGATCGCGCTGGCTGATGCCGGGATGCTGGTCTACGGACATTGCCCGGCGCAGTGGCCAATGCTCAGAAAGGCACCCGACAGCTACCGCTGACGCGACCCCTTATCCGCCGCGCCGCTTGCCCGCCCGGCGCGGCAATGCCTTGACCCGCACAGGTTGCACCGCCGAGGCGGCGGGGCGTGCAGGCTGCGTGCCAAAGTTGAAGACCGGCATCGGCGGAAGCAGGCTGGCCGTGGACGGCACGGGGGACGGCAGCGCCGACAGAACCGGCCGCCGAACCGTCGCCGCCTTGCCCTGCTGCACGGGCGCGCCAACGCCGGCAAAGGCGGCGGCGGCGGATGCGGCGGCCGCGCGCGTGCCTGCGGTGCCAAGGCCCGTCAACGGCGGCACCACCACCGGAAGCGTGACGGGCGGCAGGGCCAGGGGCGTGCCCGCCGCCGCATTGTTCGGCGCAGTGGTCGTGATGGGTGCCGTCTGCGGCAGCGGCGTCAGCCCCAGCGCAAGGATTCCCGATGCGCAATAGGCCATGAACTGCGCCTGGCTCTGCCCCGCGGGCACCGCGTGCATCGCCTTGGCGGCGGCAAAGCTCGCCTGGCATCCGTTCGCGCCCCGCCCGCCCTTGGCAAAGGATGTCTGGGGCAGGACCGCCATGACAAGGGCCACAAACCCCAGGCAGGCCGCCATGCGGGGCAACGAACGCCTTGCCGACCTGACCTGACCCACGACCACCATCACCCACGCTCCCGCTCACCCGGCCCGCCTTGCCAGCCACACGGGCGGGCACCGGGCCTGACGCGGCATACTACGCCCGCACACCCCTTGCGGCAAAGCACAATCACTCGACTGGCCCAGCCACGGCCATCCGCGCGGCATCCCCGCTTCGCGCATATCTCCCGCAGCGTGACAAGCCAGCCCCGCCCCCCTATAAGGCGCGCGACTTCCCCAAACCCAGAGACACTTCCCATGACGATCAAGGTCTTCGGCCACAAATCCCCCGACACCGACTCGACCGGTTCGCCCATCATCTGGGCCTGGTACCTGACCGAGGTGAAGGGCACCCCCGCGACGCCCCTGCTGCTGGGCGAGCCGAACACCGAGGCCGCATTTGTCCTGAAGCACTGGGGCCTGGCCAAGCCCGCGATCGTGGCCGACGTTGCCGCTGGCGACAAGGTGGTGATCGTCGACACCAACAACCCCGCCGAACTGCCCGACTCGATCGGCGCGGCCGAGATCACCGGCATCATCGACCACCACATGCTGGTCGGCGGCCTGAAGACGAAAAGCCCCATCGACATCACCATCCGCCCGCTGGCCTGCACGGCGACGCTGATGCACGATCTGATGGGCGATGCGGTCGCAAAGGCGCCCAAGGGCATCCGCGGCGCGATGCTGTCCTGCATTCTCAGCGACACGCTGGAATTCCGCTCGCCCACCACAACGCCGCATGACAAGGCGGTGGCGGAATCGCTCGCCAAGGGCCTCGGCGTCTCGATCCCCGACCTGGCCGCCCAGATGTTCGAGGCGAAGTCCGATGTGTCCGCCTTCTCGGACGCGGAACTGCTGCGGATGGACAGCAAGGAATACACCATCGACGGCAAGGAAATGCGCATCTCGGTGCTGGAAACCACCGCCCCGAAGGTGCTGATCGACCGAAAGGCGTCGCTGATGGCCTCGATGCCGGGCGTGGCGAAAGAGGATGGCGCGGATCAGGTGATGCTGTTCATCATCGACATCCTGCGCGAGGAAGCGACCCTTCTGGTGCCGAACGACTTCGTGAAGCGCATCGCCGAGGCGTCGTTCGGCTGCAAGGTCACGGGCGACACCGTCGTCCTGCCCGGCATCATGAGCCGCAAGAAGCAGATCATCCCGGCGCTGAAGATCTGACGGGGGCGACCCCCTCCCTGGCCCTCCCCCTGTCAGGGGGAGAGGGTGGCGTGGTGCGGGCCTTGGTGCTGTCGGACACGGGCTCGTGCCTGACCCCGGCGCCCCCCCGGACCGGGCGACACGTCGCACAGAAAGGCCCACCCTCTCCCCTCGGGGGAGAGGGCAGGGTGAGGGGGGCACCACGCCCGCCCAAGGGAACTGACATGACCGACCTCATCCCCTCCCTCGCCACCCTCGCCCCCCGCTATGACGTGGTGTTCTGCGACCTCTGGGGGTGCCTGCACAACGGCCGCACCCCCTACCCCGCCGCCGTCGCCGCGCTTCAGGCCTTCCGCGCAACCGGCGGCACGGTGGTCCTTCTCACCAACGCCCCCCGCCCCTGGCCGCTGGTGCAGGCCCAACTCGACCGCCTCGGCGTTCCACGCGATGCCTGGGACCTGATCGTGTCCTCGGGCGACGCCGCACAAGAGGGGCTGTTCGCGGGCCTTGTCGGCACCCGCGTCTGGCACCTTGGGCCGCCCAAGGACGACGGCTTCTTCACCCCCCCGGCCCACCTGCCCAACGCAGGCCCCGTCGCCCGCGTCGCGCTTGAGGACGCCGAGGGCATCGTCTGCACCGGCCCCTTCGATGACCTGACCGAAACCCCGGAAGACTACCGCGCCCGCTTCCTGCTGGCCCGCACGATGGGGCTGAAACTGCTCTGCGCGAACCCCGATCTTGTGGTCGATCTGGGCGACCGGCGCATCTACTGCGCGGGCGCACTGGCCGCGCTTTACACCGAGATGGGGGGCGAAAGCCTCTACTTCGGCAAGCCCTGGCCCCCGATCTATGACCTCGCCCGCCGCCGCCTGTCCGACGCAGGCCGCGACAGCGACCGCATCCTCGCCATCGGCGACGGCATCGGCACCGACATCGCGGGCGGGCTGGCCGAGGGGATCGACACCCTCTTCGTCACCGGCGGGCTGGAGGCCGACCGCTTCGGCCCTGACCCCGAGGCCCCCGATGTCGGCCGCCTGACCGCATGGCTCGCGGAAAACCAGCTTTCCCCCACTTTCGCCATCGGCCGCCTGCGCTAGACCGGAAATCCGCCTCGCAACAGTGTTGCGATGAATTGCGCACTTGCGTAATTTTATTACCGCGCTATCTTCCCGCCATTCCGAATAGCTGCGGTGCAGCATGCCCCCGGCAACCGACCCCAAAGGTGACCAGATGCTCGACAACCTGCCGCGCGGCACGATCTGCATCGAGGATATCGAGATCGGCATGACCCGCTATCTGCAAAAGCAGATCACCGACCGCGATATCGAGTTGTTCGCCGAGGTCTCGACCGACCGCAACCCCGTGCACCTCGACGACACCTACGCCCGCGACACCATCTTCGAAGGCCGCATCGCCCACGGCATCCTGACCGCCTCGCTGATCTCGGCCGTCATCGGCGAACAGCTTCCCGGCCACGGCACGGTGTACCTGTCGCAAAGCCTGAAATTCATGGCCCCCGTCCGCCCCGGCGATCTGGTGGTGGCCGAGGTCAAGGTCGCCGCCATCGACCATGCCCGCCGCCGGGTGACGCTTGAAACCCACTGCGCGGTGGGCGATACGGTGGTCCTGAAGGGCGAGGCGCTGGTTCTGGCGCCCAGCCGCAAGTTCGACTGACCGGGCCTTCACGCGGCCCGACTGACGGGGCCGCGACCGCCGGATGCGACAGTTCCACACCTGGGCCGGGCTTGCACCCGACGACCGCGGGGCGACCGTCGCACTTGGCAATTTCGACGGCGTGCACCTAGGCCACCAGTCGGTCATCGCCCAGGCCCGCGCCGCCGCCCCCGGCGCACCCTTGGGCGTGGTGACGTTCGAACCCCACCCCCGCCAGTTCTTCGCGCCCACCTCCCCCGATTTCCGCCTGATGAACGCCGAGGCGCGGGCGAACCGGCTGGAAAAACTGGGCGTGGACCGCCTCTACACCCTGCCTTTCGACGCCAGCCTTGCCGGCATGACCGCCGAAGCCTTCGCCGCCGACGTGCTGTCACAGGGCCTCGGCGTGACCCACGTCACCGTGGGCGCGGACTTCCGCTTCGGCAAGGGCCGCGCAGGCACCGCCGATACGCTTGCCACGCTGGGCCGGCAACTCGGCTTCGGCACCACCATCGCCCGCCTTGAAACGCTGAACGGCACCGAGGTCTCCTCCACCGCCATCCGGGCGGCCCTTGCCGAAGGCCGCCCCCGCGACGCCGCCGCGATGCTGGGCCACTGGCACCGGATCGAGGGCGAGGTCCTGCACGGCGAGAAACGTGGCCGCGAGTTGGGCTATCCGACCGCGAACATGAGCGTGGACGGGCTGCACCTGCCCAAGCTCGGCGTCTATGCCGTCAAGGTCGATGTCCTGACGGGCCTGCAACAGGGCACCTATGGCGGTGTGGCCAGCCTCGGCGTGCGCCCCATGTTCGGGGAAAACCGCCCCAATCTGGAAACCGTCCTCTTCGACTTCAACGGCGACCTCTATGGCCACCACCTGTCGGTCGCGCTCGTCGAGTACCTTCGGCCCGAGATGAAGTTCGACGGCCTACCCGCGCTGATCGCGCAGATGGATGGCGACAGCGTGCAGGCGCGTGCGGTGCTGGCGGGTTTGCGGTAGCGCCCTTCCTCGATCGCCCCTACCCCGACCCTCCCCCATCGGGGGAGGGAAAGAACGACCGGATGGGTGGCGTCCTGTCACGTCTCGCCTTGACGACAGGATGGGGCACTTGCCTCCCCCGCCGGCGAAGGGTCAGGGTGGGGGGGGCGGTCAGAACGGGGGCGAGGAACGACCGGACACGTGTTGGCCCTCTCGATCCGCGACTCACCCATGAAATCTGGCGCTCCCCTCCCCCCTGCCAGGGGGAGGGAGAGGGAGGGAGTACGCGCTCCCCTCCCGCCCCACGTCACAGAACACGCGCTCCCCTCGGGGGAGAGGGTCAGGGTGAGGGGGACACCCCCAACCCCACGCACCCAGCCCCCACATTCTGCGCTTCCCTCCCCCTGCCAGGGGGAGGGTCAGGGAGGGGGTCGGCCGCCCCCTGCACCACCTCACAGAACACGCGCTCCCCTCTCCCCTCGGGGGAGAGGGTTAGGGTGAGGGGGGGCAACGCCCCATGCCCTTCACGCCCTACCCGCCTCCTCGGCCAAAGTTCCGTAACGCGGGTGCCAACCCACCACATACCACCCACCGCCCCCGACGCCCACCGGATCGCAATCCTTACGCCTTCCCTGCCCCGGCGAACGTTGCGCGACTCGTTAAGATTTCATGAATCCGCCTCCCTAACCCATTGCGATTACACGCCCGTTAACCTGTCCCTCAGAGGGACACTTTCCCCCCTTTGCACCGCCTTACCCCCTTCAGACCCTGCCCCGCCCCCTTCCCTTTCCCCCACCCCTCGGCCAAAGTCCCGCCCATGCCTGCCCTGCGCCCGGAATTCTGGACCCTCCCCCTCCGAAACCTGACCCCGCAGGAATGGGAGGCGCTCTGCGACGGCTGCGGCAAGTGCTGCCTGAACAAGCTTGAAGATGCCGACACGGGCGAAATTGCCTTCACCCGCGTCGCCTGCCGTCTCCTGGACGGTGAAACCTGCCGCTGCGGCCAGTACGACATCCGCAAGACCCTGGTGCCGGAATGCGTGGTCCTGACGCCCAAAACCATCGCCAAGGTCGCCTACTGGATGCCGTCCACCTGCGCCTACCGCCTGCGGCTCGAGGGCAAACCCCTCTACGACTGGCACCCCCTTGTATCGGGCGACCCCGAAAGCGTCCACCGCGCGGGGCAGTCGGTGCGGGGCTGGACCGTCCCGGAATACGAGGTCCCGGAAGAGGACTGGGAAGACCATATCATCGAAGACCTGTAGGATCGTGACCCGATGAACTTCGCCTCCGACAACACCTCCGGCGCCGCGCCCGACATCATGGCCGCCGTCACCGCCGCCAACGCAGGCTACGCCAAGTCCTACGGCGCCGACGCCCTGATGGACGAGGTGCGGGGCGAGATCCGCCGCATCTTCGACGCGCCCGAGGCCGCCGTCTATCTGGTCGCCACCGGCACTGCCGCGAACGCCCTGTCGATCGCCTGCCTGACCCAGCCTTGGGGCAGCGTCTACTGCCACGACACCGCCCATGCCGAGGTCGATGAATGCGGCGCGCCCGAATTCTACACGAACGGGGCCAAACTCGTCCGCATCCCGGGCGACCACGGCAAGATCACCCCCGCCGCGCTCGACACTACGATCCGGGCCACCGCACAGGGCGTCGTTCACGGCGTCCAGCGCGGCATGGTCACGATCACCAACGCCACCGAGGCGGGCACCGTCTACTCCGCCGCCGAGGTGGCGGCCCTCTGCGACGTGGCGCGCGGCTACGGCGTGCCCGTCCACATGGACGGGGCACGGTTCGCCAATGCGCTGGTGTCAGCAGGCTGCACCCCGGCCGAGATGACCTGGAAGGCAGGGGTGGAGGTGCTGTCCTTCGGCGGTACGAAGAACGGCTGCCTCGGGGTCGAGGCGGTGGTCCTGTTCGACCCCAAACGCGCCTGGGAATTCGAGCTCCGCCGCAAGCGCGGGGCGCATCTGTTCTCCAAGCACCGCTTCCTGTCCGCGCAGATGGCGGCCTACCTGAAAGACGGCCTCTGGCTGCGGCTTGCCGCCCACGCCAACGCGATGGCCGCCCGCCTGTCCGCCGGGATGTCCGCCCTGCCCGGCGGATCGCTAGTGCATCCGACCGAAGCCAACGCTGTCTTCGCCGCCTGGCCCCGCGCGGGGCACAAGGCGGCGATGACGCAGGGGGCGGCGTACTACCTCTGGCCGCATGACCAGTCCGAGGACGGGCCGGGCGATCAACCCCTGTCGGCGCGGCTGGTCTGTTCGTGGTGCACGACGGAAGGGGACGTTGACGCCTTTCTCGCGGCGGCGCGCGGTTAGCCGGTCACCGGCCCTGTCCGGTCCTTTTCGCTGACCCAGGCGAGGACGTCCCGAAGGGGCGGACGAGGGCTATCCTCACGCCTCTTCCAGCACCCGGTCCAGGTTCGCCGCCACGACCCCCGCCACCTGATCGGGATGCGTGATCGGCAACATGTGCCCCGCCCCCGGAACTTCGGCAACGCCGACATCCGGCAGCCGCTCGGCGATCTTCTCGGCGATCACACGGATCACCGGGGGCGAAGCGGCACCCGACACCAGCATCACCGGCATCACCAGCCGCTCCAGCCGCCCCGCCCCCAGGACGTTCCCATTGTCCTTCAACAGCGCTGGCATGCCCGCGCCGATCAGGTGGATCCTGTCCGAGATATACTGCCGCTGCCGGGGATCGAGTTCGCCCCAGCCCTTCCCCGTGCCCCAAAGCCCGGTGAAGATCGCCGCCGCCCCCTCAGCATCGCCCGCCTTCTCACGCAGCCACACGGGTGCCATTGCCTTGGCATGGGCGCGCCCCTCGGCCGTGCCCTCGGCGGCAGCGAACAGGACCGGCTCCACCAGCGTCAAGGTCCGCACAAGGTCGGGGCGCGCAATCGCGATCTGCATGGCCGCCACCGCCCCGCCGGAATGTCCGATCAGGTCCAGGGGTGCCTCGATGAACGACGCCCCGGCCTGCGCGCACAACGCGGTAAAGTCCTGCACCCCGTCCCAATCCGGCGACGCGCCATGCCCCGGCAGGTCGATGGCCGTCATCGTCACCCGGTCCGCCAGCCGCGCGGCCATGCCCGCCCAGGCGGACGACCGCGCCAGCGAACAATGCAGCGCCAGCGCCCGGCGCGGGCCCTGCCCGAAGACCTGCGCATGGATGCCCGGCATCCCCATCACAGCCGCCCCGCCAGATGCGCGTCCAGATCATCCAGCCGGTCCTGCCCCCAGAACCGCTGGTCGCGCACCACGAAGAACGGCACGCCGAAGACACCCTTGCCAACGGCATCCTCAAGGTTCGCAGCATAGGTATCGGCGGCCATCAGCATTCCCCAGTCGGCAACGTTCGCATCGAACCCGTTGGACGTTAGCGCAGCACGGATCACGTCGTCATCGGAAATGTCACGGTCCTCGGCCCACATCGCCCGGGAAAGCGCCGTGACCAGCCCGCCAAGATCCCCGCCACCGGCGGCTTGCGCCGCGATGATCGCATAAGCCGCCGGTGCCGGGTTCGCACCCCGGAACATCGGCTCGGGCAGCAGCGGCAGGCCCAGCTTCTTCGCCTGCCGCACCCGGTCCTGCGCCGCATATTCGTTCCGCGACGGGTGCCGGTCGGCCCGGACCTTGCCGCCGGTGCGCGGAAACAACTGTGCCGCGTCCAGCGGACGGCAGGTGATCGTCGCGCCATGCCGCGCAGCAATCTCGAACGGACGGCGGCCGGCCAGATAGACCCACGGGCTTTGCGGCGCGAGGAAATAGTCGATATGCGCCAAATCGATGCTCCGGCAGAAACGGGGGCGGGGTTCGCGTTTGCCGACAGGCTAGCGGGGTGCTAAGCGGTGCGCAACGTCACGAATCCGTCACGCGCCGCGGGGATACGGCGCAGAAGGAGCCCCCCACATGCCCGCGATGACCGAGCCGAAGCTGATTTCCGGCAACGCCAATCGACCGCTTGCCAATGCCATCGCGCGGCGCATGTCGCTGCATCGGGGGACAAGCGTGGTGCCGGTGGACGCCCGGGTCGAACGCTTCAACGACCAGGAGATTTTCGTCGAGGTGTTCGAGAATGTCCGGGGCGAGGACATGTACATCATCCAATCCACCTCGAACCCCGCGAACGACAACCTGATGGAACTTCTCATCATGACCGACGCCCTGCGCCGGTCGTCGGCCGCGCGCATTTCGGCGGTGATCCCCTACTTCGGCTATGCCCGCCAGGACCGCCGCGCCAAGGCCCGCACGCCCATTTCAGCGAAGCTGGTGGCGAACCTTCTGACCGAGGCGGGGGTGGACCGCGTCCTGACGATGGACCTGCATGCCGCTCAGATCCAGGGCTTCTTCGACATCCCCGTCGACAACCTCTATGCCGCGCCCATCTTCGCGCTGGATATCGAGCACCAGTTCAAGGGCAAGCTGGACAAGGTGACGGTGGTGTCGCCCGATGTGGGCGGCGTGGCCCGCGCGCGGGAACTGGCACAGCGCATCGGGTCCGGCCTTGCCATCGTGGACAAGCGCCGAATCCGGGCGGGCGAAGTGGCCGAGATGACGGTGATCGGCGACGTGTCGGGGCAGATCTGCCTGATCGTCGACGACATCTGCGACACCGCAGGCACGCTCTGCAAGGCGGCCGAGTTGCTGATGGAGCATGGCGCGTCCGAGGTACACTCCTACATCACCCACGGCGTCCTGTCGGGCCCGGCGGTGGAGCGGGTGTCGAAATCGGTGATGAAGCGGCTGGTCATCACCGACACGATCGAGCCGACGCAGGCGGTGAAATCCGCCCCGAACATCCGCATCATCCCGACCGCCCCGATGTTCGCGCAAGCGATCCTGAACATCTGGAACGGAACGTCCGTGTCGTCGCTGTTCGAGGTGGACACGGTGTCGCCGATCTACGAGGGGATGTATTCGCTGGTTTAGCGGCCGTCCTGAGGCCGCAGCACTGACCGGGGTGTTGCAGGGGGGCTCTGCCCCCCGCCCTTCGGGCGCCCCCCGGGATATTTCAGGACAGAAAGTGGGTGGAGCGGAGCCCGGCTCAGACGGGGTCGCCGGCATCAAGGCGTTGAAGGAACCCCTCCGCCCCCGCCAGCACCTTCGCCCTGTGGCCCTCCGCCATCCTGTCCCATGTCCGGTACATCTGCGCCATGCGGGGGTTGGACTGGAACCGGTCGCGGTGCCGGTGAAGGAACTGCCAGTAGAGCAGGTTGAACGGGCAGGCGCGGTCGCCTGACTTGTCCTGCACGTGGTAGTGGCAGGTGCCGCAATAGTCGCTCATCCGGCCGATGTAGGCGCCGGACGAGATGTAAGGCTTCGACCCAACGACCCCGCCGTCGGCGAACTGGCTCATGCCGATGGTGTTGGGCGCCTCGACCCATTCGACGGCATCGATGTAGACGGACAGGTACCAGTCATGCACCTGCGCCGGATCGACGCCGGCCAGAAGGGCGAAGTTGCCGGTGACCATCAGGCGCTGGATGTGGTGGGCATAGGCCAAGTCGCGCGTCTGGCCGACGGCATGGGAAAGACAAGCCATCCGCGTCGGCGCGCCCCAATAGAGGGCGGGAAGGTTGCGTTTGTGATCGAGCGCGTTGCGGGATGTGTAGTCGGGGCCTTCGAGGAAGTAGACCCCGCGCACGAACTCGCGCCAGCCGAGGATCTGGCGGATGAAGCCTTCGGCCGAGTTCAGGGGCACCTTGCCCGCACGATAGGCAGCTTCCGCTTTGGCGCAGACCTCTTGCGGGGTCAGAAGGCCAAGGTTCAGGTATGGCGAGATGAGGGCGTGGTGCAGCGTCGGGTCACCCGCCAGCATGGCATCCTGGTAGGTGCCGAAATCGGCGAGGTGGTGGGTGATGAAGTGGTCGAGGCGTTGCAGCGCACCGTCGCGCGTGACGGCCCAGCGGAAGGGGTGGAGGCGGCCGAAATTGCGGGGAAAGTGCTGTTCGACAAGCGTTAGGACCTCCTCCGTGAACGCATCCGGTTCGCTTTCGGGCGGTGGGGTGCGGAACAGGTCGGGGGCGGCGGGCTTGCGGTTGTCGGCGTCGTAGTTCCATTGGCCGCCGGCAGGATCGTTGCCGTCCATCAGAAGACCCGTCTTGCGGCGCATGTCGCGGTAGAACCATTCCATGCGAAGCTGCTTGCGCCCCTTGGCCCATGCGGCGAAATCCGCGGTGGGGCAGAAGAAGCGGTCGTCGGGCAGGGTCGTGACGAGAAGGGGCAGGTCGGCCAGCGCCTGCACAAGCCGCCATTCGCCGGGTTCGGTCGCTAGCACTTCAGTGGCGCCGGTTTCCGCCGCGCGGCGGATCAGCTCACCCGGAATCGACTGGGTGTTCGAAGGGTCGTCAAGCCGGGTGTAGAGGACGCGCCAGCCTGCGGCGGACAGGTCGGCGGCGAAGTGGCGCATCGCCGACAGGAAGAGCGCGATCTTCTGCGGGTGGTGGGGGGTGTAGGTCGCCTCGGCCATCACCTCGGCCATCACCACCACGTCGCGGGCGGGGTCGGCGGCGCGCAGGGCGGCGATGCAAGGGGTCAGCTGGTCGCCCAAGATCAGGACCAGGCGAGGCAAGACGAAACGGGGCGTTACCAAGGGATTTCAAGGCCTTGCCAGTCACGAAAACACCCGCTGTCGGCAGGCGTCAGGCTGTCGAGCACGCCAAGCAGGTTGGCCGCCGCCGTAGCAGGGGCCACCTTGTCGTGGCCGTACCCGGCGGTGAAGGGTGTGTCCACCGTGCCCGGGTGCAGCATGGCAACGACGGCCTCTTTGTGCGTCCGCGCGATCTCGATCGCGGCGGTCTTCATCAGCTGGTTCAGCGCGGCCTTAGCGGCGCGGTAGGAATACCACCCGCCAAGGCCGTTGTCGCCGATCGACCCGACCCGGGCCGACAGGCAGGCAAAGACCGCCCGCCGGTCGCGGGGCATCAGCCGCAGCGCGTGTTTCAAGACCAGCGCGGGGCCAAGAGCGTTCACGGCGATCTGCGTGGCCAGCGCACCGGCCGTCAGCGCGCGCAGCTGCTTTTCGGGCAGTCCCAGCGCGCCCGTGGCCACGAAGATCACATCGAAGGGCGGGTCCAGCGATGCAAGGGCGGCGGCGACGGAGGCCTCATCCGTCACGTCAAGGCCGTTGTCGCGGCGGGACAGGCGGGTGACCTCTCCACGCTGCGCAAGGGCATCGGCGACAGCCGCGCCAATACCGCCCGAGGCGCCAATGACAAGGGATCGCATGGGGTTACTCCGCCTGGGGCCGCTGTAAGGACATGGCGCGGACATGCGGAACCTCAAGGGGACTTCGTTTGGACGACGCCCCCCCTGTCCCACTTTCTGTCCTCAAATATCCTCGGGGGAGTGTGAGGGGGCAGACAGCCCCCTCACCCGGGTCGCCCGCGCAAGCGGGCGACTGCTTTGGCCGATCAATGCCTTACTCGATCTCCCAGTCGTCCTCGCCCCGGATTTCGCCCAGCGCCAGCCAGTCGGCGCGGACGCGGGCGACGCGGGTGTCGCCCCAGGTGCGGAAGACAATGACGAAGCCTTCGGGGTTGACCATGTCGGCCGAGATATCGGCGCGCTGGTTCGTCTTCTGGTCCATGTCCCACATCGACAGGGTGACCTGCACGACGGGGTCGCCGACGAAGGGTTCCTTGAAGGTCACGAGGCGGCGCAGCTCGCGCGGGCCCTGCCCCGTCCACATCGCGCCGCCGTCCTGGTAGTCGGAAAACAACACCAGCGACCCGCGATCGATTCCGATCTGGTTCGCGCTCAACCGACGCATTGTTCACTCCACACAAACATTCGGGCAGAATACTTAGGCATTGTGAAAGAAAAAGGGCCGCAGCGTGGCTGCAGCCCCCGTATTGGTTAACGCGATATCACCGCTTAGTCGCGCGGTTCCAGGCCGATGCGGCTGCCCATCGCAACCATGTCGGCCATCAGCTTGACCACTTCGTCGGTGGGACCGTTGCCGGGTTGCGCCATCACGGCGGCATGTCGGGCGCGGACATCGGCCATCATATCGTCGAAGATCGGCTGGGTCATGTCGCTGACGGCGTGCGACCGTTCCGCCAGCACCGTGCAGGTGGTGCCCGTCACCTCGGCAAAGCCGCCGGTCACGGTATAGTCCGTCTCGCCCTTGTCGGTGACGACGCGCAGGATGCCGGGGCGCAGCGTCGTGATGGTGGGCGCATGGCCCGCCATCACGGTCAGGTCGCCGTCGGCCCCCGGTAGCCCGATCTCGCGCGCGTCGACCGACACCAGCCGGCGTTCGGGCGACACGAGGTCGAAGTGCATGGTATCGGCCATTTCGAACCTTTACGCGGCTTCGGCGGCCAGGCGCTGGGCCTTGGCTTTCACTTCTTCAATGTCGCCCACCATGTAGAACGCCGCTTCGGGCAGGTGGTCGTATTCGCCCGCGACCACCGCCTTGAAGGACGCGATGGTCTTTTCCAGCGGCACCTGCACACCGGGCGAGCCGGTGAAGACCTGCGCCACGTCGAAGGGCTGGCTGAGGAACCGCTGGATCTTCCGGGCGCGGGCCACCGTCAGCTTGTCCTCTTCGCTCAGTTCGTCCATCCCGAGGATGGCGATGATGTCCTGCAGCGACTTGTAGCGTTGCAGGATGCCCTGCACCGAGCGGGCGACGTTGTAGTGTTCCTCGCCCACGACCTGCGGGTCCATCAGGCGCGAGGTCGAGTCGAGCGGGTCCACGGCGGGGTAGATGCCCAGTTCCGAAATCGCGCGCGACAGAACGGTCGTGGCGTCGAGGTGGGCGAACGAGGTCGCGGGCGCGGGGTCGGTCAGGTCGTCGGCGGGCACGTAGATCGCCTGCACGGACGTGATCGAACCGGCCTTGGTCGAGGTGATGCGTTCCTGCAGGGCACCCATGTCGGTGGCGAGCGTCGGCTGATAGCCCACGGCGGACGGGATGCGGCCCAGAAGCGCCGACACTTCAGAGCCCGCCTGGGTGAAGCGGAAGATGTTGTCCACGAAGAACAGCACGTCCGTTCCCGACTGGTCGCGGAACTGTTCGGCGACGGTCAGGCCAGTGAGGGCGACGCGGGCACGGGCCCCCGGCGGTTCGTTCATCTGACCGTAAACGAGGGCCACCTTGGATTTCGTCAGGTCGTCGATGTTGATAACGCCCGATTCGATGAATTCGTGGTAGAGGTCGTTCCCTTCACGGGTACGTTCGCCCACGCCCGCGAACACGGAATAGCCCGAATGCACCTTGGCGACGTTGTTGATCAGTTCCTGGATCAGAACCGTCTTGCCCACGCCCGCACCGCCGAACAGGCCGATCTTGCCGCCCTTGGCGTAGGGGGCCAGCAGGTCGATGACCTTGATGCCCGTCACCAGAATTTGCGCCTCGGTCGATTGCGCGGCGAAATCCGGGGCGGGCTGGTGGATGGCGCGGGTCGAGGCCGCGGCCACGGGGCCCTTTTCGTCGATGGGTTCGCCCACCACGTTCATGATGCGCCCCAGCGTCGCGTCGCCCACGGGCACCGAGATCGGGCCGCCCATGTCGGTGACGGGCTGGCCGCGCACCAGACCTTCGGACGCGTCCATCGCGATGCAGCGGACGGTGTTTTCGCCAAGATGCTGGGCCACTTCCAGGACCAGCCGCTTGCCGTTGTTCATGGTTTCCAGCGCGTTCAGAATCGGCGGCAGGCCGCCATCGAACTGCACGTCCACGACCGCGCCGATGACCTGCGTGACCTTGCCGGATGCGGTGGAAGCCGCTGCTTTCGGTGCTTTCGCCATCTTGTCTCTCCGCTACCCGTCAGAGCGCCTCGGCGCCCGAAATGATTTCGATAAGTTCCTTGGTGATCGCCGCCTGGCGCGACCGGTTGTAGACGATGGTCAGCCGGTCGATCATGTCGCCCGCGTTGCGCGTGGCGTTGTCCATCGCGCTCATCCGCGCACCCTGTTCGGACGCGCCGTTTTCCAGAAGCGCCGTGAAGACCTGCGTGGCGACCGCGCGCGGCAGAAGGTCGGCAAGGATGCCTTCCTCGGAGGGTTCGTAGTCGTACAGCGACGAAGCCGCCCCGGTGTCTTCGAACACCGCCGGGATCACCTGCCGCGCGGTCGGGATCTGGCTGATGACCGACTGGAAGCGGTTGTAGAACAGCGTGCCCACGTCGAACTCGCCCGCGGCAAAGCGGTTCAGCACATCCTCGGCGATGCGGCGGGCCACGTCGTAGCCCATCTTCTTCACGTCGCTCAGGTCGTGGTGGCCGATGAACAGGGACGCGTAGTCGCGCTTCAGCTGCTCGCGCCCCTTCTTGCCGACGGTCAGGATCTTGACCGTTTTCCCCTGCCCCGTCAGTTCCGCGATCTTCGCGCGGGCCAGGCGGACAATGGTGGTGTTGAAGCCGCCGCACAGGCCGCGTTCGGACGTCATCACGACCAGCAGGTGCACCTTGTCGGACCCCGTGCCCGACAGCAGGCGCGGGGCCGAGGCCGACCCTGCCGCCCCGGCGGCAAGGCCCGACATGACGGTGGTCATGCGTTCGGCGTAGGGGCGCGCGGCCTCGGCCGCCTCTTGCGCGCGGCGCAGTTTCGCCGCCGCGACCATCTGCATGGCCTTGGTGATCTTTCGCGTCGACTTGACCGACGCGATCCGGTTTTTCAGTGCCTTAAGGCTGGGCATGGACCTGTCCCCCCTTCGCGCGGATTACGCGAAGGTCTTAGCGAAATCGTCGAGCGCGGCGCGGATCGCCTTGTCGAGGTCGCCCGCGACCTTGCGGTCGTTCGTGGTGATGTCGTCCAGAAGCGCCTTGCAGTTGGTGCGCAGGTGCTTGATCAGGCCCTGTTCATACCGGCCCACATCGCGCACCGGCACGCTGTCCAGATAGCCCTTGGTGCCCGCGAAGATGATGCAGACGATTTCCGCGTTGGTCAGCGGCGAGTACTGCGGCTGCTTCATCAGTTCGGTCAGGCGCGCGCCGCGGTTCAGCAGCTTCTGGGTCGAGGCGTCGAGGTCCGAGCCGAACTGGGCGAAGGCCGCCATTTCGCGGTACTGGGCAAGTTCGAGCTTCAGCGGACCCGCGATCGATTTCATCGCCGAGGTCTGCGCGGCAGAGCCCACGCGCGACACGCTGAGGCCGGTGTTCACGGCGGGACGGATGCCCTGGTAGAACAGTTCGGACTCAAGGAAGATCTGGCCGTCGGTGATCGAGATCACGTTCGTCGGGATGTAGGCCGAGATGTCGCCCGCCTGCGTCTCGATGATCGGAAGGGCGGTCAGCGAGCCCGAGCCGTTGTCCTTGTTCAGCTTGGCCGACCGTTCCAGCAGGCGCGAATGCAGGTAGAACACGTCGCCCGGATAGGCCTCACGCCCCGGCGGGCGGCGCAGGAGCAACGACATCTGGCGGTACGCGACGGCCTGTTTCGACAGGTCGTCGTAGATCATCAGGGCGTGCCGGCCGTTGTCGCGGAAGTATTCGCCGATGGCAGTGGCCGAGAAGGGGGCCAGGAACTGCATCGGCGCGGGGTCGGACGCGGTGGCGGCGACGACGATGGAATAGGCGAGCGCGCCGGTTTCCTCGAGCTTCTTCACCAGCTGGGCAACGGTGGACCGCTTCTGCCCGATGGCGACGTAGACGCAGTAGAGCTTCTTCGATTCGTCCGAACCCGCGGCGTCGTTGTAGGACTTCTGGTTCAGGATCGTGTCGAGCGCCACGGCGGTCTTGCCGGTCTGGCGGTCGCCGATGATGAGCTCGCGCTGGCCGCGCCCGATGGGGGTCATCGCGTCCACCGACTTCAGGCCCGTGGCCATCGGCTCGCTGACCGACTTGCGCGGGATGATGCCGGGGGCCTTCACGTCGGCGATGCGGCGTTCCTTGGCCGCGATGGGACCCTTGCCGTCGATGGGGTTGCCGAGCGCATCGACGACGCGGCCCAGCAGGCCTTCGCCCACCGGCACGTCCACGATGGCCTTGGTGCGCTTGACGGTGTCGCCTTCCTTGATCGACCGGTCGTCGCCGAAGATCACGATACCGACGTTGTCGACCTCGAGGTTGAGCGCCATGCCCCGGATGCCGCCCGGAAACTCGACCATCTCGCCCGCCTGGACGTTGTCGAGGCCGTGGACACGGGCGATGCCGTCGCCGACGGACAGGACTTGGCCGACTTCCGCGACTTCCGCTTCCTTGCCGAAGTTCTTGATCTGCTCTTTCAGGATGCGGCTGATCTCGGCGGCTTGGATACCCATTTATCCGACCTCTTTCATGGCGTTCTGGAGGGAGGCGAGCTTCGCGCGGATCGAGGTGTCGATCATCTTCGAGCCGACCTTGACGACGAGTCCGCCGATGAGGGTTTCATCGACGGCGACATTCAGTTTGACGGACTTGCCGACCGACTTCGCCAGCGTGTCGGCGAGCGACTTCGACTGGGCGGCAGTCAGGGGCGCGGCGGCGGTCACGTCGGCCGTCACCTCGCCCTTCGCTTCGGCGATCATGGCACGCAGCGACTGCACAAGCTGCGGCAGCACGAACAGGCGGCGACGGCCCGCCATCAGGCCGAGCGTGCCGGTGACGGTGGCGCTGAGGCCCATCGCCTTGGACAGCGCGGCAATGGCATTCGTCTGATCGTCACGCGAATAGATGGGCGAGCCGATCAGGGCGCGCAGGTCGGCGCTGTCGGCCAGGGCAGAGCCAAGCGCGTCCACGTCGGATTCCAGGCCCTTCAGATCGCCTGCCTCTTGCGCAAGCTCGAACACGGCCGTCGCGTAACGGCTGGCAATCCCTGCAGAGATCGAAGCTGGTTCCGACACGTCCACCCTTTCCGTCTTTTTATGACCGGGGGGACAAGCGCCCAGCCCCAGCCGTGGCGTGCCCATGCCGAAGCACAGAGCCGCCGAATTCGGGGCGTCCATAGCAGAGCATCTGCCACCCCGCAACCAGCTTGGGGCAATGATTTTCGGGCAGCGTGACGCAGGGGTGAAGGGCCCCTCGCAAGGCTGTCAGACGGGTTCGGCGGCGGGGGCGGGCAGCACGTCAAGCGCGCGCAGGGGCCGCTTGACAACGGCGCGCAGGCCCCGGCGCGGGGCATGCACCTGCTTGGACACCTCCAAGAGCAGCACCCCCCCGGCCAGCGCCGTGGTGATCCGGCTGCCGAGGCTTTCCCACAGGGGCGCGGTGCGCAGCCAGAAGCGCGCCTCGCTGGGCGGGGCGTAGAGGGCGGCGCGGCTGCGTTCGGGGGTGAAGTTGTGCTGTCGAAGCTGGGCGTCGAGCTGACCCATCGTGTAGGGCCGCCCATAGCCGAAGGGCGTGCGTTCCCGCCGCGACCACAGGCCCGCGCGGTTCGGCACGACGAAGATCGCCCGGCCCCCGGGGCCAAGGACGCGCCAGCATTCATCCAGCAGATCGGCGGGCGCGTCTGACGTTTCAAGCCCGTGCATGACCACAAGACGGTCCACCGAACCGGTGTCGATGGGCCAGCTGACCTCTTCGCACAGGACCGAGATGTTGTCCTGCCCGGCGGGCCAAGGCATCACGCCCTGCGGCCCCGGCATCAGCGCGATCACCCGGCGCGAGGTTTCCAGGTAGGGGCGCAGAAGCGGCACGGCAAAGCCGAAGCCCGCGACGGTCTGGCCCTGCGTGTGGTCCCAAAGCTCGACCAGGCGGTCGCGCACCGCCCGCTGCGCGACCCGGCCCAGCTGGGTCCGGTAGTAGAAGTTGCGCAGGTCGAGAACGTCTTGGTGCATTGCGAAGGGCGGCACATTGGGCGAGTGTCCGGCCCGACCATACGGGAAAAGCAGCGAGGAAAGCCATGCCTCTGGAAATCGTGACCGTCCCCTGCCTGCAGGACAACTACGCCTATCTTCTGCACGACGCCGCCACGGGCGAGACGGCGGTGGTGGATGTGCCGGACCCCGCGCCGATTCTGTCGGTCCTGGGGGCGAAGGGGTGGCGGCTGACGCAGATCCTGATCACGCACCACCACGATGACCACATCCAGGGCATTCCGGCTTTGGTCGCGGCGACGGGCGCGAAGGTGACCGGCGCGGCCGCCGACGCCCACCGCCTGCCGCCGCTTGACCACGCGGTCCGCGAGGGCGACAGCGTGCAGGTGGGGGGAGAGGCAGGAACGGTGATCGACGTGTCGGGCCACACTGTCGGGCATGTCGCGTTTCACTTCCCCGGGTCGCTCGCGGCCTTCACCGCCGACAGCCTGATGGCCGCGGGATGCGGGCGCGTGTTCGAGGGGACGATGCCGCAGATGTGGGCAAGCCTGTCCAAGGTGGCCGCCCTTCCGCCCCGCACGATGATCCATTCGGGGCATGAATACACCGCCTCGAACATCCGGTTCGCCCTGACCATCGAGCCCGGCAACACCGACCTGCAGGCCCGCGCCGCCGATGTGACGGCCGCCCGCGCGGCGGGGCGGCCCACGGTGCCGGTGCGGCTGTCCGAGGAACTGGCGACAAACCCCTTCCTGCGCGCGGGCCGGGCGTCGGTGAAGGCCGCCATCGGCATGCCGGGCGCGACCGATGCCGAGGCATTCGCCGAAATCCGCGGGCGGAAGGATCGTTTCTGACGGCCTTCCGTAACGTCCGCCCGCCCTTGCATCGGCGTCATGGCGATCACATTTTGGGCTCAAGACGGGCGAAAGCACGAATCCTGCGACAATTCCCTTGAAGCCGCCCGAATTCCACCGAAGTTTAATCCTATGAGGCAAGGGTGGCTGCGGGGTCCGGACCGGGGGTCCACGCCTCGTGTTCGCCCTGTGAAGAGGAGCACGAAACGTGCCGTCATTCTCGAATACGCTGGAACAGGCCATCCACGCCGCCTTGGCGCTTGCCAATGCGCGCCGGCATGAGCTTGCGACGCTGGAACACCTGCTGCTCGCGCTGATCGACGAGCCCGATGCGGCGAAGGTGATGAAGGCCTGCTCGGTCGACCTGGGCGAATTGCGCAAGACGCTGGTCGATTTCATCGACGATGACCTGTCCACGCTTGTCACCGACGTGGAAGGGTCCGAGGCCGTGCCGACCGCCGCTTTCCAGCGCGTGATCCAGCGCGCGGCGATCCACGTGCAGTCGTCCGGCCGGACGGAGGTGACGGGCGCGAACGTGCTGGTCGCGATCTTTGCCGAGCGCGAATCGAACGCGGCCTACTTCCTGCAGGAACAGGACATGACCCGCTATGACGCGGTGAACTTCATCGCGCATGGTGTGGCCAAGGACCCGTCCTTCGGCGAGACGCGCCCCGTGACGGGTGCCACCGAGAACGAGGAAACCCAGGCGGCAGCCCCGGAAGGGGGCGAGGCGAAGGAGAGCGCGTTGTCCAAGTACTGCGTCGACCTGAACCAGAAATCGCGCAAGGGCGACGTGGACCCCCTGATCGGCCGCGACGCCGAGGTTGAACGCTGCATCCAGGTGCTCTGCCGCCGCCGCAAGAACAACCCCCTGCTGGTCGGCGATCCCGGCGTGGGCAAGACTGCCATCGCCGAAGGGCTGGCGCTGAAGATCGTGCGGGGCGAAACGCCCGAGGTTCTGAAGAAGTCCACCATCTTCTCGCTCGACATGGGCGCGCTGCTGGCCGGTACGCGCTATCGCGGCGATTTCGAAGAACGGCTGAAGGCGGTGGTGAAGGAACTTGAGGATCACCCCGACGCGATCCTGTTCATCGACGAGATCCACACCGTGATCGGCGCCGGGGCCACTTCTGGCGGGGCGATGGACGCCTCAAACCTGCTGAAACCCGCCCTTCAGGGCGGCAAGCTGCGCTGCATGGGCTCGACCACCTACAAGGAGTTCCGCCAGCACTTCGAAAAGGATCGCGCCCTCAGCCGCCGGTTCCAGAAGATCGACGTGAACGAGCCCACGGTCGATGACACGGTGAAGATCCTGATGGGCCTGAAGCCCTATTTCGAAAAGCACCACGACCTGCACTACACCAAGGACGCGATCAAGTCGGCGGTGGAACTGTCGGCGCGCTATATCCATGACCGCAAGCTGCCCGACAAGGCCATCGACGTGATTGACGAGGCCGGGGCGGCGCAGCACCTTGTCACCGAATCGAAGCGCCGCAAGACCATCGGCCCGCGCGAGATCGAGGCCGTGGTGGCCAAGATCGCCCGCATCCCCCCGAAGGCCGTGTCCAAGGACGATGCGGAAGTGCTGAAGGACCTGGAAAAGACGCTGAAGCGCGTGGTCTTCGGGCAGGACGCGGCGATCACCGCGCTGTCGTCGGCCATCAAGCTGGCGCGCGCAGGGCTCCGCGAGCCCGAAAAGCCCATCGGCAACTACCTGTTCGCGGGGCCCACGGGCGTCGGCAAGACCGAGGTCGCCAAGCAACTCGCCAGCACGCTGGGCGTCGAACTCCTCCGCTTCGACATGTCGGAATACATGGAGAAACACGCCGTCAGCCGCCTGATCGGCGCGCCCCCCGGCTATGTCGGCTTCGACCAGGGCGGCATGCTGACCGACGGGGTGGACCAGCACCCGCATTGCGTGCTCCTGCTCGACGAAATCGAAAAGGCGCACCCGGATGTCTACAACATCCTTCTGCAAGTGATGGATCACGGCAAGCTCACCGACCACAACGGACGCCAGGTCGATTTCCGGAACGTCATCCTGATCCTGACCACGAACGCGGGGGCCACCGAGCAGGCCAAGGCCGCCATCGGCTTCGGCCGCGACCGGCGTACGGGCGAGGATACGGCCGCCATCGAGCGGACCTTCACGCCCGAGTTCCGTAACCGCCTGGATGCCGTGATCTCGTTCGCGCCCCTGCCGCGCGAGGTGATCCTGCAGGTGGTGGACAAGTTCGTCCTGCAGCTTGAGGCGCAGCTGATGGACCGCAATGTCCACATCGACCTGACGCCCGAGGCCGCCAACTGGCTGGCCGACAAGGGCTATGACGACCGGATGGGCGCGCGTCCGCTGGCCCGCGTGATCCAGGAGCACATCAAGAAACCGCTCGCCGAAGAACTGCTGTTCGGCAAGCTGACGAAGGGCGGCGTGGTGCGGGTGGGTGTCAAGGACGACGCCATCGACCTGACCGTCATGCCGGCCGAAGCGCCGCGCCTGGCGGGGGCGAAGCCGCCCCTGTTGACGGCCGAATAAGCCGCTCTGGCCACAACAAGGGAAAGGCCCTCGGCAAGCCGGGGGCCTTCTTCTGTGCGCGGCGCGGCAAAGGGGCGTGGGCGACATCCCGCGCGCGGATCATGCAAGGTCAGGACAACCGGAATGCGGTGCGCGCGTCCGCGGGGATAAGCTCGCCCGACCGGACCCCATCCGGCAAGGAGAGGCCATGACCGCACCCGCCGACACCGCGTCAACCGACATAGCCGTCGGCGCCGCCCCCCCGCACGTCGCCGACCTCATCCGCCGCAGTGCCTTGTCGAATGACGCCTTCATGAACGGCGACATGCACCGATGGCGTGAGATCGACCCGCTCGCCCCTGACTTCAGCATCATGACGCCCTATGGCGGCTGGTCCTCGGGCGGCTTCGATGCGTCGCCGGAACGGCTTGACGCGATGGCACGGCATTTCAAGTCGGCCACCACCGCCTTCGAGGTGATCGCCACCCATGTCAGCGACGATTTGGTCGTGATCGCCGCCATCGAGCGACAACGCGGCGTGGTCGGCGACCTGCCGGAACAGGACTGGTCTCTGCGCGTGACGCTGGTCTACCGGCGCGACGGCCAGGGCTGGGTGCTGGCCCACCGCCACGCCGACCCGCTGGTGGGCAAGATCACCGGCGACCAGCTGTCGGTGATCGCGAAGGGCGAAGTGCCGGGCGATCGCTCCGGGGCCTGAGCCGCAACACCCCGGCCTCTTGCAGCCCGTGCCCCGACCCGAAGCCCCCCAGGCCTTCATCTCGGCAGAAATATACTCGGGGGAGTGCGAGGGGGCAGACAGCCCCCTCGCTCCGGCCGCCGCCGAAAGGCGGCGATGCCGTATCGGCCCGCGCCGTCGCCTGCGGGCAAGCGCGCCCTACCGCTCGGTCAGCTTCAATTCGATCCGCCGGTTCGCCGCGAGCGACGCCGGGTCGTCGCCTGCGGCCACGGGGCGGTATTCGCCGAAGCCCGCCGCCGCCATCCGCTCGGGCGGAAATCCAAGCTCGTCCTGCATGTAGCGCACCACGGCCAGCGCCCGGGCCTGGCTCAGTTCCCAGTTGTCGCGGAACCGCCCGCCGCCCGACAGGGGCGTCTTGTCGGTGTGCCCGTCCACCCGGATGATCCAGTCGATCTGCGGCGGAATCCCGGCGCGGACGCCGTCCAGGATCTGCACCACCCCGGCGATCTGCGCCTTGCCCTCGGGCGACAGGTCCGCCGAGGCGGGCTGGAACAGCACCTCGCTGGAGAACACGAAGCGGTCGCCCACGACGCGCACGCCTTCGCGGCCCGCCAGCAGCTGGCTGAGGCGGCCGAAGAATTCCGACCGGTAGGCCGCCAGCTCCTTCGTCTCGTCCTTCGCCGCCGCCGCCTCGGCGCGCGCCTTGGCCGCGTCTTCCTCAGCACGCTGGCGCGCGGCCTCTTCCAGTTCGGCCCGCCGCTTCTGTTCGGAGGCGACCTGCGCCAGGGCCGAGTTCAGCTGCGACCCCAAGGCCTCGATCTGCACCTTGCTGTCCGCGTCCTTGGCGGCAGAGGCATCCAGAAGGTTCTGCAGCGCCCCCAGTTGCCCCCGCAGCGCCGCGATCTGCTGGTTCAAGAGCGCCACCTTCCGCGCCGCTTCCTCGCCCGCGGCCTTTTCGGCGGCCAGTTCCTTGCGGGCGGTGGCGAGAAGCGCGGCCTGCCGCTCGGCTTCCGTCGCCGCGTCCTTGCCCGCGCCCTCGGCGGCGAGTTTCGCGGCCAGCGCGGCGGCCAGCTGGTCGCGCACCGCCTGAAGGTCGCTGTCGCCCGTGGCCTTGGCCGCTTCGGCGGCGGCTTTCGCGGCGGCGAGTTCTTCTGCGCTTGCGGTCTGGGCCAGCACGGCGGCGGCGAGTTTCGTGTCGAGGTCCTTCTTCGCGGCCTCGGCGGCGGCCAGAAGGGTCAGTGTGTCCTCGGCCTTCTTGCGCTGCGCCTCCAAGGCCAGCGTCATCGCGGTCAGTTCGTCCTCGGACGATTTCAGCTTCTCGCGCAGCAGGCGTGCGGCCTCGGCCTCGGCCAGCTTCGCGGCTTCGGCGTCCGACAGCTTCTGCGCGGTCTCGGCCCGGCCCTTCTCGGCGGCATCGGCGCGCTTGGCCTCGGCCTCTTGCTTGGCGCGCAGGTCGGCCGTCAGCGCCTCCAGCGCCTCGCGGCGGGCGGCGGCAAGTCGGGCGGCTTCGGCCTGGGCGTCGATTTCCTTGCGGGCCGAGGCGAGCGCCAGGTCCAGCGCATCCTTGTCGGACTGAAGCTGCGTCTTTTCGCCGGTCAGTGCGGTGACCTGCCCCCGCGCGGTGTCGCGCTCGGCGATCAGCGACGCCACCTGCGCTTCGAAGCTCGTGATCTTCGCGTCGCGTTCCGCCAGCGCCGATGTCTGTCCCGCGATGGTCTGGGTCAGCGTGGCAATCAGCGCCGACTGCCGGTCGCCCTCGGCCTTGGCCGCCGCCAGATCGCCCTCCAGCCCCTTGACCTGCCCGGTCAGGTCGGCCGTCTTCGCGCGTTCCAGCCCCAGGGCGTCGGCCAGCCCCGACAGCTGCCGCGACAGGTCGGACAGTTCCGTCCCTTGCGTGTCGATCTTTTCCTGCAGCGTGTACTGGACGATCATGAAGACCGACAGCACGAACATCAGAATCAGAAGCAGCGTCGTCATCGCATCGACGAAGCCCGGCCAGATGTTCGATTCAAACCGGTTGCCGCTGCGTCCCGACAGGGCCATGCCTCAGCCCCTGCGCAGGGGGCTGCCCGCGCCCGCCGCCTCGGTGGTGCGCGACAGGGTGCGGACGGCGCGGATCAGCTGGCCCAGATCGGCGCGCAGGTCGGCCATGCTTTCCTGCCGCCCCGCCGCGACCTCTTCCAGAAGCCGCAGAAGCTGCACGTCGATCGACCGCAGGCGCATCCGGCTTTCGGCATCGCCGCCATCGACGCCGGTGTCGGCGGCGTTGTGTTCCATGATGCGGATCATGCGCGCCTGGCCCTCGGCGATGCGGGAAAGTGCTGCGGCAGCGGCGTCGCCGCCGGTTCCGCCCGTTGCGCCAAGGCGTTCGGTCATCCGTTCCAGCGCCACGGCCAGCTGCCCGATCCGGTCGTCGCTCGCGCTGCGGCGCGCCTCGCCTTCGGCGACGATGGTCTGCAGGACCTCCATCTGCTCGACAAGCTGGTCGAGCATTCCGGCCAGCGGATTCGCCTCGCCGCCCGCGTCGCCGTCGGAGGCAAAGCTGATGCGGGTGAACGAGGACACCCATTCCTCGAGCTCGCGGTAGAAGCGGTTCTGGCCGCGCGTGACGAACAGTTCAAGAAGGCCGACGACAAGCGACCCGGCAAGGCCAAGAAGGGATGAGGCGAAGGCCGTGCCCATGCCCGAAAGCTGGGTGCCAAGGCCGCCCATCAGTTTCTCGAACACGTCCGATGCGCTTTGCCCCGGCTGCGGGGCCAGCGCGCGGATGGTGTCGACGACGCCCGGGACGGTGGTGGCAAGGCCGAAGAAGGTGCCCAAAAGGCCCAGGAAGATCAGAAGGCTGGCCAGATAGCGCGTCATGTCGCGCGCTTCCTCGATCCGGCTGGCCACCGATTCCAGGATCGAGCGGGCGGAGGAGTTCGAAATCTGCGTCCGTGCCCCGCGTGTGCGCAACAGCGCGGCAAGCGGAGCCAGCAGCGAGGGCGCCGCCGCGGGTTCGTAACCCGGGCGGTCAGAGGCGAAGCCCTCGATCCAGCTGACCGAGCTGACCAGTGTCACGACCTGCCAGAAACAGGACAGCACCCCGATGGTGAAGACCCCCAGGATGACGCCGTTCAGCCAGGGGTTCGACAGGAAGATCGGGAAGATGCGCGAATAGGCGAGCCATGCCCCGGCCGCGACCAGCGCGATCACGACGACCATCATCAGGATCTGCCGCACCGGCTGCGAGAAGGTCGCGTTGATGTCGCGCGCGGGTTTCGCCATGCCCCGATCCAGCCCCCGTTACGGCCCCGATTTCCAGCCCGCGGCCGAACCGTCCGGCCCCGGGCGCGAGAATAGGGAATCGCCCCCTTCGCCACAAGGCCTTGGGGGCGGGCGGGGGCTGACCGCATGGATTTCGGTGCCGACCCGGCGGGGGGCCATCGCGGGGGGTCGTCGCGGGGGTCAGGCCGGGGCGGGGGTCAGGCCGGGGCGGGGGTCAGGCCGGGGCGGTGCCGCCGGGGGCAAGCTGCCGCACGCGCGCGGCCAGCCAGTCAAGGTCGGCGTCGGCAAGGCCGAGCGCGGCCAGGTGCGCGGCCGTGTTCCACAGGTAGTCGCGGTTCGCGCCCCTCCCGCCCGTGGCCCGGGCGATGATCGCCGCCTGCTCTTCCAGGGCCAGCCCGCCGCAGTACTGGGCATGGCTGCGGTCGACGACGAAGACCACGGCACCGACCGGCGGTCCGGCCCCCATCAAGACGGGATGACGCTCCTCCAGATAGGCCGACGAGATCAGCTCGCGTTCGCGCAAGTAGCCGAGGACCGCAGCCTCCTTGCCGTCGGGCACGCGAAAGGCGACACCGTCGCAATGCGCGCCCGCGGCCCGGTCGAGCGCCAGCACAAGGCCCGGCGCTTCGGGCGTGCCGCGATGGTGGATCGAGCGCATGCAGAACGACCGGTGCCATCCCTCCAGCCGCGCGATGCGCCGTTCCGCGAATTCAAAGCCCGGATCCCAGATCAGCGAGCCGTAGCCGAATACCCACAGCGGCGGGCCGCTTTCGCCGCCAGACTCGCTGCCCGCATCGTGTTTTGCGCTTTCCGTCATGGCGGCCTATAGACAGCATCCGCATCCTTTCGGAAAGGCCGCAACCGTGCGCGTGATCCTTTGGCTTGTCGTGGCGGTGTTCCTGCTGTTCTCGGGCTATTGGTTCGTGGGTGCGCGGGCGACACGCGCAGGTGTGGAAACCGCACTGGCCGCGATGAAGGCGGATGGTCGGGCGGATTATTCCGACCTGTCGGTCGGCGGCTTTCCGGGGCGGTTCGACGTCACGCTGTCAGGGCCACGGCTGGCGGACCCGGCCCGCGGTCTCGGCTGGTCGGCGCCGTTCATCCAGGTCTTCGCGCTGTCCTACAACCCCGGCCACATCATCGCGGTCTGGCCCCATACCCAGACCGTGACCCTTGGCCCCGCAACGGCGGTGGTGGAAAGCGCCGACATGCGGGCCAGCGCCAAGGTGGGCGTGACCCCCGCCCTGCCCTTCCGCAACCTGATCTTCGTGGCCACCGCGCCGAAGGTGTCGACCGACCTGGCCGACATCGCCGTCACGGCGGGCGAGGCGCGGCTTGCCGTGCGCGAGGCCGATGGCGGCGCACCGACCTATGAACTGGGGGCGGTCCTGTCGGACGTGACGGCGTCGGGCGCGGACCTGCCGCCGGAAACCGACCCCTCACCGGCGAACCTGCGTGTGGATGCGCTGGCCACCCTGTCCGCGCCGCTGGACCGGACGGCAGGCGCGGTGCCGCCCCGGCTGACCGCCCTGTCGCTGACCGACCTGCACTTTGGCTGGGGCAAGATCGATCTGCGCGGCAAGGGCGACCTTACCGTCTCGCCCGAGGGGCGGCCCGAGGGACGGATCGACCTGACGGTCGCCGACTGGCGCGAGGCGCTGCGCCAGGCAGTGACGCTGGGCCTGGTTGCGCGCGAGGTTCAGCCGACCTGGGACCGGCTGCTTGGCATGATGGCGCGCGGCGGCGCGGACCCCGAGACGCTGTCGGTTCCGCTGGATTTCCGGTCCGGGCTGATGTTCCTCGGGCCGTTGCCTTTGGGCGCGGCCCCGGTCCTGGCCCCCTGACCCTATCGGCAGTAGGACGACCGCCGCCGCGCCGTGTCGAAGTGGAAATGGTTGCGGTGGTAGGCGTTCGCGGCGGGGCCAAGGACGGTGCCGAAGTCGTTGCAGGCGGCCCAGTGCATGGCCTGCAGGATGCGCCCCTGCTGGCCCTTGCCCCAGTGCCACAGCACGCGGATGACCTCGCCATCGGCCAGGATGAAGCCGCCGATGTCGATGGCGTTGCCGCGCCCGTGTTCGCTGATCCTGTTGCCGGGCTTGTTGTTCACCGGTCGGCAGTCGTAGCCGCCCATCACCTCGATGGTTTTCACGCCGCCGCCGCGCTTGCCCACGGCGGGGCGCAGGCCGTCGGTGATCCAGGCGCGAAGGGCAAGTGCGGTGGGGCAGTCGATGGTCACAGCGGGCGACATCTGGATGCCGTCGATGGACGATATCTTCGCCCCCGCGCCCATGCCGCACCCGATGACGCGGCTGGTGATGCCGGGAACGGCGGTGCCCTGGATCGCCGGGTCGCCGCACAGCGCGCCCTTGCGCCCGGTGGTCACGCTGGGCGCGGGCTGGGTGATGACGACGGCGGCATTGACAAGGCGTTCGGGGCCATCGCCGGATGCGGGGGGGCTCGCCGGTCGCGGAAGCGGACGCGGCTCGGGCCGGACCGCAAGGGCCGGGGCCGGGACAATCGCACCAAGGGCGGAGGTCGCGCTTGGGCGCGGCAAGGGTACCAGCGATGCGGCGGCAAGCGGATTGCGGGGCAGCGGATGCTGCGACAGGGCGTCGTCCGACCGCGCAACCTCTGCGTCAGAAAGGCTTGGGGCTGACGCCGCAGACAGGGGCGGGCGCGGCCGGGGCATGGCTTCGGCGGGTCCGGCCGGGCCGGAAGGCGCAGGGGCCGGCGCCACCGCGACAGGTCGTGAAACCGGGCGCAGCACGGTGTCAGCCGCGACCGTCCCTGACACCAGCGCAAGCAGCAGGACCGCCGCAAGGGGGAGCAGCCCGTTCACCCGCCCGCCTTTCCACGCCCGAAATCGGGGGCGGCGGTGTCCTGCCCCGCCTCGATGATGCCGCGCCGGATCGCGCGGGTCCGGGTGAAGTAGTCGAACAGGTGCTGCCCGTCGCCCAGCCGGATCGCGCGCTGCAGGGCGAAGAGTTCCTCGGTGAAGCGACCCAGGATTTCCAGCGTCGCGGCCTTGTTCGTCAGGAACACATCGCGCCACATCGTCGGGTCCGACGCCGCGATGCGGGTGAAGTCGCGGAAACCGGATGCCGAATACTTCACCACTTCACTCTCTGTCACGCGCCCCAGGTCGTCGGCGACGCCGACCATCGTATAAGCGATCAGGTGCGGTGTGTGGGATGTCACCGCCAGGACCAGATCATGGTGCGCGGCGTCCATCTCGTCCACCAGCGCGCCCATCCGCTCCAGAAGCAGGCGCAATTTCGCCACCGCGCCCAGGTCGGCCTGCGCCAGCGGCGTCAGCAGCCACCAGCGGTTGCGGAACAGCGTGGCAAAGCCCGAACGCGGGCCGGAATACTCGGTGCCCGCGATGGGGTGGCCTGGAACGAAATGCACGCCCGGCGGCATGTGCGGGGCCACCGCGTCGATCACCGCCTGCTTCACCGACCCCACGTCCGTCACCGTGGCACCGGGCTTCAGGTGCGGGCCGATCTCGGCCGCAATCCCCTCCATCGCCCCCACGGGCACCGCCAGCACCACAAGGTCTGCGTTCACGACAGCCTCGGCCGCCGTGGCGGCCACGCTGTCGCAGAACCCGATCTCCAGCGCCGCCGCCCGCGTCTCGGCGGTCTTGGCGTGGCCCGCGATGTGCCCGGCCAGCCCATCCTGCTTCATCGCGTGCGCCATCGAGGATGCGATCAGGCCCAGCCCGATCAGCGCCACCCGGTCGTAGATGACGGCCATCAGACCAGTCCCTTGAATTGCCCGACCGCGTGGGCCACGCGGCGGCAGGACGCCTCGTCGCCGACGGTGATGCGCAGGCAGTTGGGCAGCCCATAGGCCGCGACGCGGCGGACGATCAGGCCTTTCGATTGCAGGAAGGCGTCGCAGGCCTCGGCCTCGGCCTGGTCGGCGAAACGGGCGAGGACGAAGTTGGCGGTGGACGTGTCGGTGGGCACGCCGCGCTCGGCCAGCGCCTTGGCCAGCCACGCCCTCATGCGCGTGTTCTCGTCCCGGCAATGGTCGACATGCTCGCGGTCGCGCACCGCCGCCTCGGCCGTCTCAAGCTGCGCGTTCGACAGGTTGAAGGGCCCGCGGATGCGGTTCAGCACGTCGATGATCGCCTTCGGTCCATAACCCCAGCCGATGCGCAGCCCGCCAAGGCCGTAGATCTTCGAGAACGTCCGCGTCATCACCACGTTCGGCCGGTCGGTCGCCAGTTGCGCGCCGCCGTCATAATCCTTGACGTATTCCGCATAGGCCCCGTCCAGAACCAGAATGGCCTGCGGCGGCAACCCGTTGGCCAGCCGCTCAAGCTCGGGCAGGCCGACCATCGTGCCGGTGGGGTTGTTGGGGTTCGCCACGAACACCAGCCGCGTCTTCGGCCCGCAGGCGGCAAGGATCGCGTCCACGTCCGTCGTCCGCTCGCGTTCCGGCACCGCGACAGGCTTCGCCCCGGCAGCCAGCGCCGAGATGCGGTACATCAGGAACCCGTGCTCGGTGAACACCACCTCGGTCTTCGGGCCCGCATAGGCCTGGCAGAGGAAATGGATGATCTCGTCCGACCCGGCCCCGCAGATGATCCGCGCGGGGTCCAGCCCGTGAACCTCGCCAATCGCCTGCCGAAGAGCGGCATGGTCGGTCGAGGGATAGCGGTGCAGCTTGTGCACGGCGCGGGCGAAGGCCTCTTTCGCCCGGTCGCCGGGGCCGAAGGGGTTTTCGTTCGACGACAGCTTGATCGCGTCGGACAGACCGGCGACATGGGCCGCGCCCCCTTCGTAGAGCGCGATATCCATGATCCCCGGTTGCGGGCGGATCGTTTCGGTCACGTGCGGCAGCCTCCCCAAGCTTCGGGGGTTCTAGCGGGGAGGAGGCAGCATTTCCAGCGGGTTGTTGGTGGCAGTTCACGTCGGGTGCAAAGTGACGCGGTGGTGACGCGGCCCAGTCACGATCCGCCCGGTCCGCCAGGATGGTCATCGTACACGGCATCAGCGTGGTTCTGTCCGTTCGGCGCGCGACTTTGTCCCTTCCGCGAAAGCGCGACAGACAGGGCCTGCCCTAGCATCCCTTTGGCGTTCGGACCCCCGGTCCGGCCAGTGTCTGGAACCTGTGGAGAGCCGTCATGATACTTGTCATCGTCGATTTCGCCGTCGCACCGGAAGACCGCGACCATACCGTCGGAACCCTGCAGGCCGAGGCCAAGGTCGTCCGCGCCATGCCGGGCAATATGGGATATCATCTGCGCACAGCGCCCGAAGGGGGCGGCGCGATGACCCTGATCCACGAATGGACAACGCCCGAGGCCTTGGCCGCCTATCGCGGGTCGGATACGTTCAAGGCCGTGGGCGCGGACCTGTTCCCGCGGATGGCGGGCAAGCCGTCGACACGGATTTTCCGGGCCGAAGAGGTTGCGGCATGACCAGTCCGACGCCTTGACCGGCCTTCCCGCCTTTTGCGTGAACCGCGATTTCGGTCCTGCGGACGGCGGGCAGGTGACGTTCGACCGGCACTATCTGCTCTATGCGTCGGCGGGGGCGATGCGGCTTGTGGCCGAGGGGCAATCCTGGTGGCTGCCCCCGGCCCGCGCGGCGGTCATCGCGGCGGGCGCGCCGATCACCGTCACGATCCCGACGCGCGTCACCTGCTGTTCGGTGCTGTTCGACCCGTCCGTCTACCCCGCCCCTGCCCAACCGCTCTGCGTGATCGAGATGACGCCGCTGGCCCGGTCGCTGATCCTGGCCTGCCGGGGCTTCGGGCCGGATGGCGTGGCACTGACGCCGCTGGCCCGGCAGATGTTCGACCTGCTCGCCACGCTGGCGGCGCAGATGGCCGACCGGCCCAGCCCGGCCGTCATGCCGACAGGCCGCAGCCAGACCGTGCGGGCAGCGCTGGACCTGACCGAGGCGCGGCTGGGCGAGGCAATCCATTTCGACGACGTGGCGCGTGCCGTTGGCGCGGGCAGCCGGACGCTGGCGCGGCGCTTTGCGGACGAGTTGGGCATGTCCTGGGCCGATGCGCAGCGCCGGTTGCGGATGATCCGAGCGGCCGAGCTTTTGTCCACGTCAGTCGAACCGGTGACGGGAATTGCGCTGTCCGTCGGATACGGGTCGTCAAGCGCCTTCAACGCGGCGTTCCGCGCGGTGATGCGCTGCACGCCCACCGAGTTCCGCGCCTCGGTGCGGGGCGGGTAGATCGCACGCGGCCCCCTCAGCTGTGTCGGGCCGCAAGGTCGATCAGCATCCGCGCCGTCCGCGCCGCCCCGCCAAGGTCCAGGGCCGCGGGGCCGGGGGCGGGGGCGGCAAGCGCCTTTTCCACGGCGCGGGTCATGCTTACCACGCCGACCCCGGCCTCGGGCAGGACATGGGCCAGCCCAAGCCCTTCCAGCCGCTCCGCCCGCGCGCCCTGTTCCGTCTCGCCCCCCGCCGCGAAGGGCACCAGCACCGACCGGCACCCGGCCCGCAGGATGTCGCAGACGGTGTTGTAGCCCGCCTGCGAGATCGACAGCCGGGCATTCAGCAGAAGGCCGGTGAAGTCCTTGCGGAAGCGGAACAATTCAGCATGGGGCGGCAACGCGGCGGCGATGGCGTCGAATTCCGTCTGCGGCAGGTTCATGCCCCCGATGATCGCCCAGCGCCCGGTGCCCGGCAGGGCCGCCGCCGCCCCGGCCGCCGCCTTCAGCAACGCCCCCCCGACTGCACCACCACCCGCCGAGGCCACCACGTCGAAGCGGTCAGGTGACGGCGGGGGGGGCGGAGCGGCGACAAGGCCGGTATAGGCGATCAGGTCGGTGAGCGTTGCGGCAAGGGGGAACGTCTCCTCCAGCCGCACGAAGGCCGGGTCGCCGTGGACAAGGATCGCGTCATAGTACTGGCGGGCGGTTGCGGCGCTTTCCTCGTCCCGCCCCGGCTTGGCCCGTTCCTGCAGGATGTCGCGCAGCGAGGCCGCCACCTTCGGGCGGCGTGGCAGGGCGTGGAGGGCATCCAGCAGCGGGATCAGCTCGAACCGCACCTGACGGCGGCCGAAGGGGAAGGCCTCGGTCACCACCACGTCCGGGTCCGCCGCATGGAAGGCGTCCAGCAGCAGGTCGCGGCGGCGGGCCTTGAAGGCGTCGGTCACGGGGTTGCCGTCAGCATCGGCAAGGCCCGAGAACCCGGCATCCGACCGGATTTCTGGCAGCGCGATGTGGGCCACGCCCTCGCCCGGAAATCCGGGGACAGGGGTGCCACCTGTGACAACGGTGACGCGCGCGCCCTCGGCCACCAGCGCCTGCGCGATCCGGCTGGCGCGGGCGAGGTGGCCGATGCCCAGAAGGTGCTGGACGTAGAAGAAGATGTGCGGGGCATCGGTCATGGGTTTCCCCTTCCCTCATCGAACAGAGCGGTCAGGTCGCGGATGCTTTGGTGATAGTCGAACCGTGTGCGCACCTTCGTCTCGGCCGCGCGGCCCAGCCGGTCGCGCAGGGCGGCGTCGCGGATCAGCGATTCCAGCGCCACCGCCAGCGCGGGCACATCCTCGGGCGGGACCATCATCCCCGTCACACCGTCGTCGATCAGCTCCGGCACGCCCGAGACGGTGGTGGACAGGCAGGCGAGCCGCTGGCTGGACGCCTCGACCAGCACGTTCGGCAGCCCGTCGCGGTCGCCATCGGCGGCCACGCGGCAGGGCAGCGCGAAGATGTCGGATGCGCGGTACAGCGCCAGCACGGCAGGCTGGTCCTGCGACCCCAGCCAGTCGACGCGGTCGGCGATGCCCAAGGCCGCCGCCCGCTCCTTCAGCGCCGCCACGTCGCCCCCGCCCGCGTGGGTGAAGCGCCAGGCGAGATCGGGGGGCAGACGGCCCAGCGCCTCGACCAGCAGGTCGAACCCCTTCTTCTCGACCGCGCGGCCCACGCTGAGGATGTGCACCGGCCCCCCGGCCTGCGCCCGCTCGGGCGGCGGGGCAAAGCGCGCAAGGTCGAGGCCGTGGTAGGACAGATGCACGGGCGCATATCCCGCCGACAACTTGACCAGCCGCCCCTGCCCCGCCTGCGTGCAGGTCACGCACCACCGCATCTCGGCCAGTTTCCCGGCAAGGTCGCGGTCGGGCGCGGTCCAGATGTCCTTGGCATGGGCCGAACAGCTCCACGGCAGGCCAGTCAGGATCGCGGCATAGGCGGTGGCGGATGCGGGGGTGTGGATGAAATGGGCATGCAGCCAGTCCGCGCCCTCGGGCAGTTCGGCGGCAAGGACCGCGCCTTGGCCAAAGCGCCGGATGCGGTTCGGCGTGGGGTCGTGCCAGAGGTCCGCGACAAACCGCCGGAACGCGCGCCCGAAACCGGGCCGCCACAGCGCCCGCCACAGGCCCCGCAGCACGCGCAAGGGCTCCTGATACAGATACTCCGGCAGATACATCACCGGCGCACGGATCTCGTCATGCACCGGGTGGCGTTTCCGATCCGTCGGGTGGCGCAAGGACACCAGCGCCAGATCGAACCCCGCCTGTTCCAGCCCCAGGATTTCCTGCGCGATGAAGGTTTCCGACAGGCGCGGATAGCCCTTCAGCACGATGACAATGCGGCCTGGACGCACCCTCAGGTATTCGCCACGGCGCGCGTGTCGCCGTCGTCCAGCCAGCCGTGCACGATGTCCGAGATGTGGGTCAGCCCGTCCAGCCGAAGGCCCGACCCCGCCTGCGACGGCCGCGCCCGCTGCGGCAGCGCCTTCAGCGCCTGGGCCAGGCGCAGGGGTTCCGCCGATTCCTCGGGCAAAAGCATGTCGATCAGGCCCAGTTCGGCGGCGCGGCGGGCGCGGATCAGTTGTTCCTCGCGCGGCATGGTGCGCGGCACGATCAGCGCGGGGCGGTCGAAGGACAGGATTTCGCAGAAGGTGTTGTATCCCCCCATCGCCACCACGCCGGACGCGCCCGCGATCAGGTCCTCCATCCGGCTTTCGAACTCGATCATGCGGACATACGGCACGGTCGCGGCCTTGCGCATCAGCTTGCGCCGCTGCTTGGCCGACATGTAGGGGCCAAGGACGATCAGTGCCCTTTGGGTCAGCGTCGGGTCGGCGCGATAGGCCCCCAGCACGTCATGCACCAGTTCCGCGCCGTCGCCGCCACCGCCGGTGGTGACCAGCAGGTAGTTTTCGTCCAGCCGGTCGGCGGGGTCGTAGCTGGCCGACAGGTTCCGTTGGAGGAACCCCACGAAGCTCATCTTCTGGCGCACCTGCGGCGGCACGTCGATGCCGATCAGCGGGTCATAGAAATCGCGGGGTCCATAGACCCACACGTCGTCATACAGGGCTGCGATCTTGCGCAGGTTGTCGTTGCGCTTCCATTCGGCATCCAGCAGATGCGGCGCGTCCATCACGTCGCGCATCCCCAGCACCAGCCGCGTGCCGCGCGCCTTGAGGTAGTGAAGCGTCTCCTCCACCTCGCCCTTCAGGCCCATCGGCTCCTTGTCCACGATGAAGATGTCGGGCTGGAATGTCTCGGCCGTGTGGCGGATGATCGAGGCGCGCATCGTCAGGGTGTCGCCCAGGTCGATGTGCCGCTTCATCGAGGTGTATTCGCCGTTCCGCAGCTTGATGACGCTGGGGATCTTCACGAAATCCACGCGCGAGCGATAGTCGTAGGCCCCCGCGATGGTCGCGCCCGAGATGATCAGAACCTGAAGGCCCTTGAAATCCTGCACCAGCGAATGCGCGATGGTGCGGCAGCGGCGCAAGTGGCCCAGCCCGAACGTGTCGTGGCTGTACATCAGGACGCGGGCGGTGTCGGATCGCTGCATCATCTTCAAGCCCTGCTGACCGCGACCCGATAAAGGCACCGCGCACCAACGCCGTGCCCACCCTGTGGGATCCTGCGGAAACGTGCGGCGCGTGCCAGGATCGACGCTCCGTTGGTTTGTGCCGGGGCCGGCCGCCGCCCGGGACCGGCTGGCCATTGGTGACGGAACGCGCACAATCCTTCGGCGTCATCACGCGGGCGGCAGGCGTTTGATAGCCGCCGGGTTAACGACTGGCAATCCTGTCGCGGGGCCGATCACGGGCGGTTGTCGGCAATCGGCAACAGTCGGTGCCGGGATGGCTAAAGCGCCGGGGCAGGCTCGTGCAGGTCGGCCCCCGCGCGGGCCAGAACCTGGTGGCCGGGGGCCACGTCGATGACCGACAGCTCGGCCGCCGCCCCCGTGAACGCCTCGGGCCAGGCCGCGCGGCCCCGGCTTTCGGTGCGGATCATGCCGAAGTCGAGCGGCCGGTCGAGGTCGGGGAAGGGCACTGCGGCCAGAAGCGCGCGGGTATAGGGGTGGACGGGGCGGCGCATCAGCACCTCGCGCGGGGCGATTTCGACGATGCGCCCGTTGAACATCACCGCGATGCGGTCGGCCATGTAGTCCACCACCGCCAGGTTGTGCGAGATGAACAGGTAGGTCAGTCCAAGGTCCTTCTGCAGGTCCTTCAGCAGGTTCAGGATCTGCGCCTGCACCGACACGTCCAGCGCCGACACAGGTTCGTCGCAGATCAGCACGTCCGGCCCAAGGGCCAGCGCGCGGGCGATGCCGATGCGCTGCCGCTGCCCCCCCGAGAAGCTATGGGGGTAGCGGTTGAGATAGCGCCGGTCCAGCCCGATGGCGTCCATCAGTGCCGCAACCGACTGGAACCTGCTGGCCGCCGTGCCGCGACCATGAATCTCCAGCGGCTCCGCCAGGATGTTCTGCACCGTCATCCGGGGCGACAGCGACGACACCGGGTCCTGGAACACCATCTGGATGCGCCCGCGCAGGTCCTGCAAGGCGGGGCCGCTGGCCGTCAGCACGTCCCGCTCGCCCTGCCCGTCGCGGAAGATCACCTGACCGCTGTCGGGCGTGACTGCACGCATCAGAATCTTGCTGACCGTCGTCTTGCCGCAGCCGCTTTCCCCCACCAGCCCCAGGCATTCGCCCCGGCGCAGGTCGAAACTCACCCCGTCCACCGCCCGCACGGCGGCGGCAGGCTTGCCCCCGAACAGGCCCGACGACCGGGTGCCGTAGGACTTAACCAGATTGCGGACCGACAGGACCACATCGTCTTTCTGCCCCGCCGACGCGGCCCGCCCGACCAGGTTCTCGACATGCACCGGAATGTCGCGCAGCGATTTCAGCCGCTCGCCCGGCTTCATGTCGAAATGCGGCACGGCGGCCATCAGGCCCTTCAGATAGGGATGCGCGGGCTTGCGGAAAATCTCGTCCGCGGTTCCCGCCTCCATGATCTGGCCGTGGTAGATCACCACGACCTCGTCGGCCATGTTGGCGACGACGCCAAGGTCGTGCGTGATGAGGAGGAGCGCCATGTTCAGCTTCTGCTGAAGCTCGCGCAGAAGCTCCAGAATCTGCGCCTGGATCGTCACGTCCAGCGCCGTGGTGGGCTCGTCCGCGACCAGCAGCGCCGGGCGGCAGATCAGCGCCATCGCGATCATGGCGCGCTGGCGCATCCCCCCCGACAGCTCGAACGGGTACATGTCCACCGCGCGGGCGGGGTTGGGGAAGCCCACCAGACCCAGCATCTCCACCGTCCGCGCCCGCGCCTCGGCCTTGGACGCGCCCTCGTGGATGCGCAGCACCTCGCCGATCTGGTTGCCGATGGTGTGCAAGGGCGACAGCGAGGTCATCGGCTCCTGAAAGATCATCCCGATCCGCTGGCCGCGAAGCTTGCGGATGTCCGGGCCATCCGGCGGCAGGGACAGGATGTCCACCGGTGCCGCCCCCTTGGCGGCGTCATGGAACAGGATGCGCCCCGACGCCGTGGCGATGCGCGGCAGGATGCCCAGCACCGCCTGGCTGATGACCGACTTGCCCGACCCGGATTCGCCGACCAGCGCCGTCACCTTGCCCGGTGCCACGCGCAGGCTGGCCCCGCGCACGGCATCCAGCTTGCCGCCCAGCATCGCGAAGGACACGCCAAGGTTCTCGATCCGCAGAAGATCGGGCGATTCGGTCATCTGGCGTCAGGCTCCCCTTCGGCGGGGAAGCGACACCCCGGCCTACCCCTGCGCCGGACGGTAGCCCGGCATTCGCCATCCGTCCACCGGGTTTCGGCGGGGGGGGGTGCCCTGGCTCAGGCGGGCTTTGCCATCGCCTTGAGCTTGGTCGCCGCCGCCGCATAGCCGCCCGATCCGCCGTCGATGAAGTGCATGTGATCGCGCGCCAGCGGCGTCGGCACGATGCACGTCATCAGCGCGCTGTCCTGCGGCAAAAGGGCGAACCGGCAGATCCCCGCGCCCTCGGCCGCCTCCAGCATCGCCTCGATCCGGACGCGACGGGCGGGGGTGACGTCGATTGTCATCTTCAGGCCGTCATCGAACTTGCGGAAATCGGCGTTCATCGCGATGTCGCGGCTATAGCGCCGCGCGTTGAAGCCGCCGAGGCTGCCATTCGTGGCGTGCAGGATGCGCACCAGCAGCAGCGCCACCTGAACGCCTGCGTACTTCATCAGGCGGGCGATCGCGCCGGTCGCCTGCCGCGCCTCGGCCCGGACGCCCCAGGCGTTTGTGGCCAGCGGCGGACCGGCCTCGGGAATCGGGTTCGCCTCGCGCTCTTCCTCTTTCGACAGGGCCGCCAGGTCGCCGACCAGCCGCGCGAACGCCGCCGCGTCGCCACCCTCGACCGGCACCACGATCACCGACACGATCTCGCCGTGCTGCGAGGCGACGGGCGCCCAGCGACACGAAAGGCCGGTCAGGTCGGGCCTGGTCCCGGGCGCGGCGGCCTCGACCGCAAAGGCACCCTGCTTCATCTGCCGTTCCGCCCAGGCCGCGCCGCCGCCTGCGAACATCGCATAGGCCACAAGCTCGCTGGCCTGGAACCGCGCGACCAGCACGTCCTGCCCCGCTGCGCGGATCGCCGCCACCGGCACCAGGGCCACGCGCATGTCGAGGTCCAGTTCCTCCTTCGTCCAGGTCCGCATCGCCGCCAGCGCCCCGCGCGCGTCGCCCTCGCGCCCCGGAGGCACCGCGACAAAGGCCCCGTCACCGCCAAAGATGAACGGCAGCCCCTGGATACCCAGCGCGTTCGCGACCGCCGAAATCACCGCCGCCCCGGCCATGTTCACCGACTTGTAGGCCCCGCGCCGGATCGCTTCGGTCGAGCCCACCACGTCGGCCATCGCCAGCGACCAGTCACCCGGCATCGGGATGTAGCGCGCAATGTCGGCGACGTCCTCGAACCGGGACAGGATCGGGATGCCGTCAAGGAAAGTCCTGAGATCGTCGGTCATGCGGCCTCCATACCAGATGCCTTGCGGCCGCGCAGCGCCTGACTGCGCCGCGCACGCGCGTGTGACCGGGCGCACAGTGCTGGTGCCGCTGCGGCGACTGGCATCGCCGGACAGGCGGACATATATAGCGACGATCTTCAATCTGCGTGCCCCATCCGCTGTGCATGACGCACGAACCGGCCGGGTCCGACGCGGCGATCCGGGCAGGAGTGGACGAGTGGGCGACGTATCCGAGATCCTTATCGACCGCGTGACGGCCTGGCTGAAACGCGCGGCGCTGGGTGGCGAAGACCTGGAACAGCTGGCCACCGGAACCTGCGAACGGCTTGACGCGGCGGGCGTGCCGCTGATGCGCGCGCATCTGACCTTTTCCGTCCTGCACCCGCTTTATGGCGCGGTCGGCTTCACCTGGGTGCGCGGCAAGGGCGTCACGGTCGAAGGCATGCGGCCCCTGGCCGAACGCACCTACCCCGACCGCTTCCTGTCCAGCCCCTATTACCACCTGCTGACGCGCGGGCTTGATCACCTGCGCCGCCGCATCCGGCCCGGCGACGTGCCGGAATTCCCGGTGCTGGAAGACCTGCAGAAGATGGGGGGCACCGACTACATCGCCTTCGTGCAGCCCTTCGACGTGGGCAGCGGTCAGGGCATGATGGGGTCGTGGACGACCGACCACGCGAACGGGTTCAGCGACGATGTCATCAAGGCGCTTCTGCGCGTGCAGGACAGCCTGGCCGTGGCGGCCAAGATGGCGATCCTGTCCAAGCTCGCCGACAACATGATGACCACCTATCTGGGCGGCAACGCGGGCAAACGCGTGCTGTCGGGCCAGATCCGGCGCGGCGACGGCGAGACGATACGGGCCGTTCTGGTCATGGGCGATTTGCGCGAATCGACCGCGATCGCCGAGCGTGACGGGCGCGACGGCTATATCGAGACGCTGAACGAATTCTTCGACGCGATCGCCACGCCCTTCCACGGCAACGGCGGCGAGATCCTCAGCTTCATCGGCGACGGGTTCCTGGCCGTCTACCCCTGCGACCGCCACCGCGAACCGTCGCAGGTGGCCGCGCAGGCCGCGATGCGCGCCGTCCGCGCCGCCGTCGCCCGCGTGGATGCCCTGAACACCCGACGCGTCGGGCGCGGCAAGGACCCGGTGCGGTTCGGCCTTGGCCTGCACATCGGCAACGTGATGTTCGGCAATGTCGGGCTGAAGCAGCGCCTGACCTTTTCCGCCTTCGGTTCGGCGGTGAACGAGGTGCAGCGGCTGGAAAGCCTGACCAAGAAACTGGGCAAGCCTGTCATCGCCAGCGGCAGCTTCATGGGCTATTCGGGCGGCGAGTGGGATTTCCTGGGGAAAGAGGCGCTGAAGGGCGTCCGGGTGCGCGTGCCCGTCTATTCCCCCACGGCGGCCTACCTGTCACCCGATGCGACGCTTCTGCCCGGCGACGACCTGGGCGAAGCGCGGTCTGACGCGGAACAGGTGATGCTGCTTTACCGTGACAGCCGCACCCGCAAGCCCGCGCTGATCGACAACCTGCGGATCTAATCCGGCCCGCCGCGTTGTCTTCACGCGGATCGTGATATGGTGCCGCGTCAGGCCTCGCCTGCGCAACCCGCGCCCCCCGGGCGGCCTGCCGGGCTTGTGAATTTCGTGTCAGGCCCGGGCCGTGGCCCGGATAGACAGGCATTGCGCCCTCGGCTAGGCTTCGTTCCAAGGGCCTGTCCGTGTCACGTCGGGGGCTCTCGGGGACAACGGCGGCCAGCATTCCGCCGTCCGCCGAGGTGGGGAGAGCGATGCGGACAGCACCAACGGCCAAGGCGCCCGCATGGGCGGCCGTATCCAGCCCGATGGGCAGACATCAGGCACGGTCGCCCGAATGATCCGACGCCGCGACCTTCTGGCAATGGCAGCAGCCGGGGCACTGGTCCCGCACCATTTGCGGGCTGACACGGCGGCAACGACGGCCCCTTCCGCGTCCAACCTGCCCCTTCGCCCGCGCGTGGTGAACCTGACCGCGATGGGCCGCGCGCCGGGCAAACCGGGCGGCAGCCTGACCATGCTGATCGGCGGCCAGCGCGACATCCGGTACATGACGGTGAACGGCTATGCCCGGCTGGTCGGCTATGACGAGATCCTGTCGTTCCAGCCCGACATCCTGGAAAGCTTCACCGCCGAGGACGACCGCATCTACACCTTCCGCATCCGCGAAGGGCACCGCTGGTCGGACGGTCACCCGTTCACGGCCGAGGATTTCCGGTACTGCTGGCAGGACGTTCTGAAGAACAAGAAGCTGCGCAAGGGCGGACTTCCAGCGGAACTGATGTCGGCGGGCAAGGAGCCCGTGTTCGAGGTCGTGGACGACCTGACCGTCCGCTACACCTGGGAAGACCCGAACCCCGGCTTCCTGCCCCGCCTTGCCGCCGCGCAGCCGACCGTGATGGCGATGCCCGCGCATTACCTCAAGCAATACCACGCCGATTATCAGGACGCGGCCAAGCTTGACGCGATGATGAAGGAAAACGACGTCGACAACTGGAAGGACCTGCACGCCAAGATGTCGCGCAGCTACCGGCCGGAAAATCCCGACCTGCCGATGCTCGACCCGTGGATCAACACGACAAAGCCCCCGGCGGACCAGTTCGTCTTCGTCCGCAACCCGTACTTTCACCGGGTTGACGAAAACGGCGTGCAGCTTCCCTACCTGGACCGCTGGGTGCTGAACGTCAGCTCGTCCGGCATCATCGCCGCCAAGGCGGGTGCGGGCGAGACCGACATGCAGATCGCGGGGATCGACTTTGTCGATTACCCCTACCTCAAGGCCGCCGAGAAGACGCACCCGGTGCGCGTGGTGACGTGGAAGCGCACGCAGGGGGCGCGGCTTGCGCTGTACCCCAACCTCAACTGCGCCGACGACACCTGGCGCGGGCTGATGCGCGACGTTCGCGTGCGCAGGGCGCTGTCGCTCGCCGTGAACCGGCACGAGGTGAACGAGGTGTCGTTCTTCGGCCTCGCCACGGAAAGCGCCAACACCGTCCTGCCCGAAAGCCCGCTTTACCGCCCCGAGTACGCCGCGGCCTACGCCACCCGCGACCTTGACCAGGCGAACGCCCTTCTGGACGAAGCCGGGCTGACCCAGCGCCGCTTTGACGGCATCCGCATGCTGCCCAATGGCGAGCCCTGCCAGATCGTCGTGGAAACGGCGGGCGAAAGCACGCTCGAGACGGACGTTCTGGAACTGATCCGCGACCACTGGCGCGATGTGGGCGTGGCGCTCTTCACCCGCGTGTCGCAGCGCGACCTGCTGCGCAGCCGCGTGAAGTCGGGCGATGTCGTCATGTCCATCGGGCAGGGCATCGACAACGGCGTCGCCACCCCCGACATGTCGCCTGCCGAACTGACACCGGTGCTGGACGACATGCTCGCCTGGCCGCTCTGGGGCCTCAACTACTATTCCCGCGGTGACGACGGCGAGCCGCCGGATACGCCCGAGGGGCAAGAGCTGGTGAAGCTTTACGAAGAGTGGACGCTGGCCCCCACCGCCACGGAACGCGAGGCCGTCTGGCACAAGGTCCTGTCCATCCACGCCGATCAGGTCTTCACTATCGGCATCGTGAATTCGACGCTTCAGCCCATCCTCTTCAACGCGCGGCTGAAGAACATGCCCGACGAAGGCCTGTTCGGGTTCGATCCGACCAGTTACCTGGGCGTCTACCTGCCCGACACGTTCTGGCTGGATGAAGGGACAAGCTGACCGATGCTGCGATACATCCTCTGGCGCATCGCGGTGATGGTGCCGACCCTGATCCTGATTTCGATGCTGGTCTTCTTCATCATCGAACTGCCGCCGGGCGACTATTTCGAAAGCTACGTCGCCGAACTGAAGGCCATCGGCGAAGACACCGACACGGCCGAAATCCAGGAGCTGAAGGAACGCTACGGCTTCGACCAGCCCGCGCCCGTGCGCTACCTGCACTGGGTGGGCGGGATGCTGCACGGCGATTTCGGCTATTCCTTCGAATACCGGCTTCCGGTCAGCGAGGTGGTGGGCGACCGGCTGTGGCTGACGGTGGTGGTGTCCTTCGTCACCATCATCTTCACGTGGCTGATCGCCTTTCCCATCGGCATCTATTCGGCGACGCACCAGTACAGTTGGGGCGATTACGGGCTGACGTTCCTCGGGCTTCTCGGCCTTGCGATCCCGAACTTCATGTTCGCGCTGATCCTGATGTACTTCGCCAACCAGTGGTTCGGCCTCTCGATCGGCCACCTGATGGACGAGCAATACCTGAACCAGCCGATGAGCTGGGAAAAGGCGCGCTCGATCCTCGCGCATCTGTGGATACCGGTCATCATCATCGGCACCGCCGGCACGGCGGCGATGGTGCGGCGCCTGCGCGCCAACCTGCTGGACGAGTTGCAGAAGCAATACGTCGTGACCGCGCGCGCCAAGGGCCTCAGCCCCTTCCGGGCGCTGGTGAAGTACCCTTTGCGGATGTCCTTGAACTTCTTCATCTCGGACATCGGCTCGATCCTGCCCGCGATCATCTCGGGGGCCGAGATCACGGCCATCGTGCTATCGCTGGAAACCACGGGCCCGATGCTGATCAAGGCGCTGCAAAGCCAGGACATGTATCTGGCCGGATCGTTCCTGATGTTCCTCGCCTTCCTGACGGTCATCGGGGTGCTGGTGTCGGACCTTGCGCTGGCCGCGCTTGACCCGCGCATCCGCCTGCAGGGGGGCAGCACCAAGTGACCGACTGGCTTCCCCCCTCGGGCAGTCCACTGCCCCACTATGTCTCGGACGCGGCCTTCGACCCGAATTCCGTGACGGCGATGACCTCGCAGCAGGAACGCGTCTATCAGGCCTCACAGCTGCGCCTGATGTGGTGGAAGTTCCGCCGCCACCGCCTTGCACTGATCTCGGCCGTGTTCCTCGCCGTCCTTTACGCAATGATCGTGGTGGTCGAGTTCCTGGCCCCCTATGGCGTGCAGACGCGGAACACCGACTTCATCCACGCGCCGCCGCAGGGGATTCATCTGTTCCATGAGGGGCGCCTTGTCGGGCCGTTCGTGTACGAGCGGAAGATGACCCTCGACATGGACACGCTCCGCCGCGTCTACACGACCGACACGTCCACCCCCCGGCCGCTGCGGTTCTTCTGCCACGGCGAGAGTTACAAGTTCTGGGGCCTGATCCCCGGCGACATCCACCTGTTCTGCCCGCCCGAAGGTGGCCACGTCTTCCTGCTGGGCACCGACCGGCTGGGGCGCGACATGCTCTCGCGGCTGCTCTACGGCGCGCGCATCTCGCTGACCATCGGGCTTCTGGGCATCACCGTCAGCTTCATACTTGGCATCGTGATCGGGGGCCTTGCGGGCTACTGGGGCGGGTGGTTCGACCTTGTGACGCAGCGGGTGATCGAGGTGTTGCAGTCGATCCCGTCGATCCCGCTCTGGCTCGCACTCGCCGCGATCATGCCGGTGACGTGGAGCCCGCTGATCGTCTATCTGGGCATCACCGTGATCCTGGGGCTTCTCGACTGGACAGGCCTTGCCCGCGCCGTGAGGTCGAAACTGCTCGCGCTGCGCGAAGAGGACTACGTGCTGGCCGCCCAACTGATGGGCGCCAAGACCAGCCGCATCATCGGGCGCCACCTGATCCCCGGCTTCATGTCGCACCTGATCGCCTCGGCCACCATCTCGATCCCCGGCATGATCCTGGGCGAAACGGCGCTGAGCTTCCTGGGCCTCGGCCTGCGCCCGCCCGTGACCAGCTGGGGCATCCTGTTGACCGAGGCGCGCGATGTTAGCGTGATCGCGTTCTACCCCTGGCTTCTGATCCCGACGATTCCAGTGTTCCTGGTGATCCTCGCCTTCAACTTCATGGGCGACGGCCTCCGGGACGCAGCGGACCCGTATCGCTAGCCGGCAAGGGCAGCCCAAGGCTTCCAGGCAATCAGCGGCCCGCCCCCTGCCAGGGCATTCGCCTGCGCCATCTTGGCCAGCTCCGCCGCGCCCGCATGGTTCGGCGCGGCCCGCGCCACCCAGCCCGCCCCCGCCAGCGACACCGCCCCCGCCCGCGCGGCCAGCGTGAAGACCAAGGGCCCCGTCACCCACCAGGCGGGCGCACCCGGCAGAGCGGCGCAGACGTCGGGCAGCGCGGTCAGGATGCGCGGAAAGACGGGGTGTCCGGGCGGGGCCGCGATGAAGGAATTGGCGAGCAGCATCCCCCCCGCCGCCGTCACCCTTGGCACGGGTTCGTCCATCGCGGTCAGGCCCACCATCGGCAGAAGGTCGTGGAACGCGACATCCCCGCGTGCCGGGTACCAGTCGCAATCCAGATAGATCCCGCCCTCACGCGCCAGAATGGCATAGCGCGCCACGTCCGCCGCACCGGGAAAGTCACCTTGCGCGCACATCTGTCCGAAGATCGCCCGGCACTCGCCCGCCAGACTTTCCAGATCGCGTTCACGCCACAGCCGGTAGGCATATCCGTGACGGGCAGCGTAGTCCGCCCAAGCGGCACAGGTCGGCGGCACCGGCCGGGGCCCGATCCAGACCTGATGGATGACGCGCGGTACGGCCAGCCGGTCGGCGGCGGCGCGGTTCGCGCGCTCGGTCGAAGTCAGCGCCAGAAGATGCGCCATCCCCTCGGGCGGCGGCACCAGCGTCGCCTGAAGCCCGAGGCGGGCCATCATGTCGCCCTGCCGCTTGGCCAGCCGCAGGAAGGCCGCGTGCACCTTGCGCGGCAGGCACAGCATCGTTTCCGGCCCCAGCGCGTCACGCCCCGGATCGCGCGCCAGCCCGTCAAGGATCGCCCGCGCGCCCGCGAAATCGCTGGCCTCGGTCAGCCGCCGGGCCTCCTTCAGCCGCGCGCGCAGGGCCTCGGCGCCGGTCACAGCGCCGCCCAGACATCGACCGTCTCGCTTCGCCCCCGGATGGGCGCGGGCCCCAGCGGGCGGAAGCCTTCGGTGGCCCCAGCGGCATCCAGCGTGGCAGACGACACGATGAAGTCCGCCCCCCGATCCTTCGCCACGTCCTGCAACCGGCTTGCGATGTTCACCGTGTCGCCGTTCACCGTGACCTGCGCGTGGCTGGCACCGCCCACGATCCCGGCCACCACAGGCCCGAAATGGATCGACACGCGGATATGCAGCGGCCCCGGCCGGTCCTTCGGCGGCGGCACGTCCCCGATCCCGGCCAGCAGGTCGCGCCCGCAGGCCAGAGCCCGACCCGCATCACCCGAATCCGGCACCGGCAGGCCGAAGACGATCATCACCCCGTCGCCCTGGAAACTGGCCAGCACCCCCCGGTGACGGGTCGCGCAATCCTCGTAGAACGCCTGCACGCCACGGACGACATCGCTCGTCGCCTCGGGCGTCAGCGCCTCGGACAGGGTGGTGTAGCCCGCCACGTCCACGAACAGGATCGCGGCGTTCTGGGTGCGGTTGTTGAAGCGGGGCACCCGCGTGCGGGCCAACTCCTCGGCCAGGAAGGGCGAGACATAGCGCGCCAGGTTCGCGCGCTCGGCGGTCAGCCGCGCGGCGCGGCGGCGGTCGTCGGTCATCCGCCACCAGACCGCCCAGGCGGTCGCGGCGAACAGGGCCAGCACCGGGGCGGTGGCGTCCGGCAGCCGGTTGCCCAGCGTGAACGCCGCCTGCAGGCTGCCCAGCGCGCCCGCCCAGACCAGAAGGCCAACGCCCAGCGCCATCACCGGCGACCGTGCCCGCGCCGCCAGCAACAGAAGCGCCGCCGCGACCGGGGCCAGCGCATACCAGATCGTGCCCGCCTGCGCCCCCTCGCGCGGCACCGCCCCCGTGGCGACATTGGCCGCCGCCGTCGCCAGTACCTCGACCCCCGGAACCGCAGCGCCGAAGGGCGTGGCGAACAGATCAGTCAGGCTTTCGGCGGTCGCGCCGACAAACACCGCCTTGCCCGCCAGCGCCTCACGCGGAACCTTGCCGTCCAGCACGTCCAGAAGTCCGAAGGTGGCCAGCGTCCCCGGCGGACCGTAGTGATTGATCGCCACCTCGCCCGCCGGACGCGTGCCGATGGCGCTGTCGCCCACGCGAACGCTTCCGCCGGCCAGGATCACCGCGTCGCCGGGGCGCAGGTCCCGCAGCGCCAACCCGCCCAGAAGCGACAGCGACGGCAGGAACACACCCCCGCCCGCCCATTGCGCCAGGGGCAGCCGCCGCGCCGCCCGGTCGCCACCTTCCGACAGGTTCACATGGCCCACCATCGCATCCGTCAGAAGGTCATCGGCCGGAAGGAAAAGCCTCGGCAGGCCGGTCCCGGGCGGTGCGACGGACAGGGCCGTCATGCTGCTGCGATCCACCGCGGCCTGCCGCGACGGCGACAGCCGGGGGGGATCGGCGGCCACCGCCCCGGATTGCGGAAACGACACCGCCGCCCCCAGAACAACCGGCACGCCCGCCGCCTGCGCCACCGCGATGACCGCGGCCACGTCGGGATCGGCGGGGGTCGGGTCAAGCATCAGAAGATCGACGATGATGATCTTCGGCCGCGCGGCGGCGATCACGGCGATCGCCTTGGCGAAGGCTGCGCGCGGCGGCGGGGTCCAGCCCAGCCGGTCGATCGCCGCTTCGTCGACACCCACGACCGCGACCCCCGTGGGGGCCGCGACCGGCCCGCGCAGCACGAACCGCAGATCGATCAGGCGGTTCTCGATCCCGTCGGTCAGCGGATCGCCGGCAAGCGCCCGCCACAGCGCCAGCGCAAGGCCCAGAAGAACCGGGCCCGCAAGCGTGCCAAGGCGCGGCACCCTGCGCATCGCCTCAGCCGTCGGTCCAATGCAGGCCAAGCGCCACGTCCGCCGCCTTCAGCCGCGCGGGCCCCCAGGTCACGACGGGCTTCATCTTCGCCACCGGCCTGCCCGCGGTCGTCAGCCCGCGGGTGCGCGCGCCTTCGGCCGGGGGAATGTCCACGCCCTCGCCCTCGGCCAGGACGGCACGGTCATCCCCCGCCCGCACCTCGACCCGCCCCCGATGGACGAAGACACCGGTCCCCGTGCCCGGGCCCGTTTCGACCAGCCAGGCAGTGGAGCGCACCGACGCGATGGCGAGGTCGGTCTCTACCTCGAAGCTGCCCCAGGTGCGGTTCGGCGCGTTGATGCCGACGATCCCGCCGAAAAGACGCATCAGGATTCCCTGATCCTCGCCCGTGGGCCCGGCCAGGGCACCGAGGTCGACGCGGCTTCCCGCCCCCACGGTGACGGTCACGCCGTCGTCACAGGTGATTTCAGCCCGCGCGTCGGGCCGGGTTTCGATGATGGCGCCCAAAGGCACGGCGGCCCCCAGACTGGCCTTTGCCACTATGCCCCCGGTCTCAAGCTGGACACCCGCGCCTGACAGGCGCGAGACGATGCAGTTTCGCAGCCCGTCTGCCGCCGTCGCGGCCCCGGCACCGCAGGCAACGATCGCACCGCCGCAGGCGGCGGCCGAAACAGCCGCCGTGGCGGCACGGACCCAACGCCGCATGCACCCCTCCCGCAGGACTTCACCCAGTTGCGCTTCAGGCTACACGATCCGCCGGGGCCGGGACAGTGGCGGTTTCCCCGACCTTTACGCGCCGCCCGTCAGACCGACACCACCCGCCGCAGCGTATCGTGGTCGAGCGCGTCCTTCCGCCCCGCCAGCGCCACCTCGCCCCGCTTCAGCACGACGAAACTGTCGGCCAGGCCATAGGCGAAGTCGAAATACTGCTCGACCAGCACGATCGCCATGTCGCCCTTGTCCTTCAGATACCGGATCACGCGGCCGATCTGCTGGATGATGTTGGGCTGGATGCCCTCGGTCGGCTCATCGAGCAGCAGAACGCGCGGGCGGGCGATCATGGCGCGCGCGATGGCCAGCTGCTGCTGCTGGCCCCCCGACAGGTCGCCCCCCCGGCGGTGGCCCATATCCTTCAGCACTGGGAAAAGGTCGTAGATTTCCGAAGGGATTTTCCGCTCGGATCGCGGCAAAAGCGCAAAGCCCGTTTCCAGGTTCTCGGTCACCGTCAGCAGGGGGAAGATCATCCGCCCTTGCGGCACGATGGCCAGCCCCCGCCGCGCCATGTCCTGCGGGCGGGCGCGGCCCACGTCCTGCCCGTCCATCACCAGCGACCCGCCCGAACGCGGATGCACCCCAGCGATGGCCTTCAGAAGGCTGGTCTTGCCCACGCCATTCGTGCCCATCACGCAGGTCACCTCGCCCGCGCGGGCCTCCATGTCGATGCCGTACAGGATCTGCGATCCGCCGTAGTGCAAGGTCAGGCCCTTGGTTTCCAGCATCAGCCGCGCCCCAGATAGACGTCGATCACCGCCGGGTTCTTCGTCACGTGGTCCAGCGACCCTTCAGCCAGCACCGCGCCCTCGTGCAGCACCGTCACCTTGCAATCGAGCCTGCGGACGAAGTCCATGTCATGCTCCACCACCACCACCGCCCGCGTCTTCGCCATCGCGACCAAGAGCCGCGTCGTGTGCTCGCGCTCGGCCAGCGTCATCCCCGCCGCCGGTTCGTCCACCAGCAGCAAGCGCGGCTCCTGCGCCAGCAGCATCCCGATTTCCAGCCACTGCTTCTGCCCGTGGGAAAGTTCGCCCGCCTTGCGCGGCAGCGCGTCGGACAGGCCCACTTCCTCTGCCAAATCCACCACCCGCGCGCGGTCGGCGGCCTTGGCGCGCCAGAACAGGACAGCCCAGGGGCTGCGTCGCGCCTTCAGCGCCATCGTCAGGTTCTCGGCCACCGTCTGGTCCTCGAACACCGTCGGCCGCTGGAACTTCCGCCCCACCCCCGCCTGCGCGATCCGCGCCTCGGACAGGGACAGAAGCGAGATGGCACGCTCGCCGAAGGTCACGGTCCCTGCGTCGGGCCGCGTCTTGCCGGTGACGATGTCCATGAAGGTCGTCTTGCCCGCGCCGTTCGGCCCGATGATCGCGCGCAACTCGGCCGGCCCGATGGAAAACGACAGGTTGTTGATTGCGCGGAACCCGTCGAAGGTCACGGACACGCCCGACACTTCCAGAAGCGCCGTCATTCCCGCGCCTCCTTTTCCTGCAGCGCACCGTCGTCGGGGCCGAGGGGAGCACCCTTGCGGTCGGGCGGGCGGATGCCTTGGGCGAGGTCGGCCAATCCACCGAGTCCCTTTGGCGCAAACAGCGTGACCAGCACGAAGGCCAGACCCAGCGCCACCGACCACCAGTCCACCCACTTGATGGTATAGAACCCAAGCGGCACGTCCGGCACACGGCCCCCCGTGAACCACGACGACAGAAGCGACACGAACGCCGCCCCGATCACCGCCCCATAAAGCCGCCCCCGCCCGCCGATGGCCACCCAGACGGCCAGATAGATCGACGCGATGGGGGCAAGCTCGGCCGGGTTGATGATGCCCGCCTGCGGGTAATACAGCGCCCCCGCGATGGCCGCGATCACGGCGGTCAGCGTGAAGACGAAGAGCTTGTAGCCTTCGACCGGATAGCCCAGGAACCGCACCCGCTGCTCGTCATCCCGGATCGCGCGGATCACCGACCCGAACTTGCCTGAGACGACGAAGGACAGGGTGACATAGGCCAGCGCCAGCGCCCCGGCCGACGCCCACAGGAACCAGACCGACAGCCGGTCCTGCCCCACATCGGGCAGGCCCGGCAGGTTCTGCAACCCCGACAGCCCGTTGTTGCCCCGAAGACCAGAGTCGTTCTGGAACAGGTAAAGTGACAGCGCGAGCGTCATCGCCTGCGTCAGGATCGACAGGTACACGCCCGTCACGCGGCTGCGGAAGGCAAGCCACCCGAACACGAGCGCCAAGAGGCCGGGGACAAGGACGACAGCGGCCAATTGCAGCGGCAGCGAATGCGCGAAGGCCCAGATCGGCGGGAACTCGGAACTGCCCACGACCCCGAAAATCTGCGTCCCGATCCCGTCGCGGATTTCCTGCGGCGTGGGCGGGATCGGTGACTGCGCCAGCGCCGCGACCACAATCTCCTCGGTCCGGGCGTACATCAGCCACATGCCGATCATGTAGCCACCAAGCGCGAAGAAGGCCATGTGACCAAGGCTGAGGATGCCCGCATAGCCCCAGACAAGGTCCATCGCCAAGGCCGCGATGCAGAGGCAGAGCGTCTTTCCCAGCGTCTTCACGAACGAGGTCGAGACGAGGCCCGCGCCATAGGCATCCGACATCAGGGTGACGGCCAGGGTGAAGAGGGCGAGCGCGGCGAGGAAGATCAGCAGAGACGGATGGCGCAGCGCCAGTGGAGAGCGCCGGGGCTCTGCCCCGGACCCCGGGATATTTAGGGACAGAAGATGTGAACTGTCGTCAGGCATCACCGTCAGTCCCCCGCCGCCCGGCCCTTGAGCGCGATGATGCCGCGCGGACGGAACTGGATGAAGAGGATGATGAACAGGATCATGTAAGTCTGCGCGGCGAGCGTGTTCGAGGGGTTCAGGAACTCGATCCCCTTCTGCAGCCCCCCGATCATCGTCGCCCCCGCCAGCGTGCCCCAGATGTTGCCGACGCCGCCCACGACCACGGTCATGAAGGACTGCACGATGTAGTCGGCCCCAAGCTCGGACGTGACCTTGGCGTAAAGCCCGATCGACACCCCCGCGATCCCTGCGATCCCCGATCCGATCCCGAAGGTCAGCATGTTGATGCGGTCGGGGTCGATGCCCATGCTGGCGGCCATCGTCGGGTTCTGCGTGACCGCGCGCACCTCCAGCCCCAGGCGCGTGCGCGTCATCAGCCACAGGAAGAAGGCGAGGAACGCAAGTGCCAGCACGAAGATCGCGATGCGGATATAGCTGACCTGCACGACATCGTTGAAGGTCAGCGCCCCGTCGAGCCAGGCGGGCGAGGTCAAGGGCCGCGCCTGCGTGCCGAAGATGTTCTTCGCGATCTGCTGCAGCGCGATGGACACGCCAAAGGTGGCGAGCAGCGTCTCCAGCGGGCGCTTGTAGAGGTGGCGGATGATCAACCTTTCCATCGCCACCCCGGCCGCGAAGGTCACGGCGAAGGCGACCGGCAGGGCGACCAGGATCGAAACGGTATAGTCCGCGATCCAGGTCTGCACGACATAGCCCGTATAGGCGCCCATCATGATGAATTCGCCATGCGCCATGTTGATGACGCGCATCACGCCGAAGGTGATGGCAAGGCCGATGGCCGCGAGGAAGTAGATCGAGGCCAGCGACAGGGCATCGAGTGCAAGGTCAGCCGCCTGCATCAGGCCGACGCGGGTGTCGATCCGGGCCAGCGCGGCAGTGGCGGCGGCGGTGACGGTGGCATCCTTCTCGGCGAAGACGTCGTAATAGCTGTGGGCGGCCACGGCGGCGGCGACCTCGTCATCGGTCGCGGCGGGGGGAACGGTGCCCGCCTGTTCCAGGGCGGTATAGGCGCGGTCGCGGGCGGTTTGGGACGCGAGGTCCGCCACGGGCACGTCGCCGACCTTGCCATCCACGATATTGGCGGCCAGCGCGGCGCGCTGATCTTCGTGCGACAGACGGGCGGGGGCAAGGTTCGCGGCGACCAGAAGGTCATAGGCCTCGGCCTCGGTCAGGTCACGGCCGACCTTCAGCGTGCGCGCGATGTTCGCGCCGTCCGGCGGGGCGGCGGCGGCGATGCGGCTGGTGGCGACCAGCGGGTTCAGCGCGCCCCGGATATCGAGCGCGCTGTCGCTGCCGAAGCCCTGGATCGCCGCGACGCGCGCGGCAGGATCGGGGTCGAACTGCAAGGTCAGCAGGCGTTCCAGCCGCTCCTTGCGCGCCTTCAGCGCAGGGTCCGCCTCATCCGCGATTGACGCGCGCAGGGGCTCCAGCGTCTCTGCCTTCGGATCGCGCGCGATCGAGGTCAGCGCGGCCTCGCGCTTCGCGGGGTCGGGGTCCGACAGGGTAAATCGCACCAGCGCCGCCGCGATCAGCCCGCGCACCCCGGCATTGGGTTTCAGCTCGGTGATGTCGGCCTTGGCGGCACTCCCGGCCTCGGCCCCGGTCAGGTCGCGCAAGGTGTAGCCGTCGGCCCCAGGCGCGATCAGGAAGATCGCATCGTCCGACTTCCGCACCCCCAGCCCCTTGGCCCCCCAGGCCTCCAGGATCGTGGCCGCCATCGGGTCGCCCGACGCCGCCAGCGCCTCGATGATCGGGCCGATGGTCTGGCGCGAGGGCTTTTCGATCTGGGCGCGGTTGGCGGCGACGACCTCGGCAGCCGTTTCGGCATGCGAAGGCCCGGCAAGCGCCAGGAGCACCGCAAGCGCGGCGAAGGCCCGCATCAGGAAGTTCATCAAGACCCGCCCCCGGTCGGTCATAGGGGGGCCGGAACCCGGCCCCCCGCCGTCGTCAGTAGTTCGACTTCAGTTGCACGCAGGTCTTGGTTTCCTTGTTGTACATGCCGCACTTCAGGTCCTTCCAGTCGGCCTCCAGAACCGCCGATTCCGGCAGGAAGTCGGTCCAGGCGTCGCCCGGCACGGGGTCGGTCTGGCTGATGATGTCGAACTGCCCGTCGGCGCGGATCTCGCCAATCAGGACGGGCTTGGTCAGGTGGTGGTTCGGCAGAAGCTCGGCCATGCCGCCCGTCAGGTTCGGGAACTTCTGCCCGATCAGCGCGTCCAGCACCGGATCGACCTCGACCGAGTTCGCGGCCGTCACCGCGTTCACCCACATGTTGAACCCGATGTAATGCGCCTCCATCGGGTCGTTCGTCACGCGCTTGTCGTCCTTGATGAAGGCGTGCCACTGCTCGATGAAGGCCTTGTTCTCGGGCGTGTCGGCCGACATGAAGTAGTTCCAGGCCGCCAGGTGGCCGACGAGGTTCGTGGTGTCCAGACCCGACAGCTCTTCCTCGCCGACCGAGAACGCCACCACGGGCAGCTTGTCCGCCGTCACGCCCGCCGCGGCGAGTTCCTTGTAGAAGCCCACGTTCGCATCGCCGTTGATGGTCGAGATCACGCCCACCTTCTTGCCGTCGGCACCCAGCGCCACGACGTCGGCCACGATCTTCGACCAGTCGCTGTGCCCGAAGGGCGTGTAGTTGACGAAGATGTCCTCTTTCGCGATGCCCTGCTGCTGCAGATAGGCCTCGAGGATGTTGTTCGTCGTGCGCGGATAGACGTAGTCGGTGCCCAGCAGCGCAAATTTCTGGATGCCCAGTTCCTTCAGGTAGTAGTCCACCGCCGGGATCGCCTGCTGGTTCGGCGCGGCGCCGGTGTAGATGACGTTCTTCGAGCTTTCCTCGCCCTCGTACTGCACCGGATAGAACAGAAGGCCGTTCAGCTCCTCGATCACCGGCAGGACCGACTTCCGGCTAACCGACGTCCAGCAGCCGAACATCACTGCGACCTTGTCCACGGTCAGCAGCTCGCGCGCCTTTTCCGCAAACAGCGGCCAGTCGGACGCGGGGTCGACGACGACAGCTTCCAGCTTCTTGCCCAGAACGCCGCCCTTGGCGTTCTGCTGCTCGATCAGCATCAGCATCGTGTCTTTCAGCGTCGTCTCGGAAATCGCCATCGTGCCCGACAGCGAATGCAGGACGCCGATCTTGATCGTCTCGCCCTCGGCGAAGGCCAGCTTCGGCGCGGCAAGCGCGGCGGCACCGCTGGCCAGAAGCATGCGGCGGGAAATGTTCATCTGTGGTCCCCTGTCCCAGGACCGTGCCCGACCCGGTTCCCATCGGCGTGACGGGATGCCATAGTCGGCACGGCAACTTCGGTTGCTACCCGTGCGGTGGTGGCGGATTTCCAGGTCGCGGCCGCCACCGCACATCCTTCGCCGGCCAAATCCCCCGGCGGGTTCAGATCAGCGGCGGGGGGACAGGTGGGCAAACGGATTTGGGCTTTCGCCGCGCTGCAGCGGGGTTGACGCCGGGGAACGCGTGAATTTTCGGCAGGGCCCGGTGCGGATGCCGTGAAAGCAAGCGGTTGCGAAGCGGATGGAAGGGGCCGGGGGCAAGGGATGACAGGAAATCCGGCATGGTTCGACACCTCTGCCTGTCTTGTCGGCGGAACATGGCGCGCGACGGGCGCGGTGATTCCCGTGACCGACCCGTCTACGGGGGCGCATCTGTGCGACATCGCCCGGGGGTCGGCGGGGGATGTTGAGGACGCCGTCCAAGCGGCGCGCGCCGCGTTCAAAGGCGACTGGGGTCATACCAGCGCAGCCGATCGGGGGCGGTGCCTGACGCGCCTGTCGGCGCTGGTCCGCGACCGCGTTGACGACCTCGCCCGGCTCGAGGCTACGGATGTGGGCAAGCCCCTGCGTCAGGCCCGGGCCGATGCCCTGGCCCTGGCCCGCTATGCCGAGTTCTACGGCGGTGCCGCCGACAAGCTGATGGGCCAGACCATCCCCTACCACAACGGCTACACCGTCTACACGCTGCGCGAACCGCACGGGGTCACGGGCCACATCATCCCCTGGAACTACCCGATGCAGATTCTGGGCCGGTCGCTGCTGGCATCGCTGGCGGCGGGCAACGCGGCGGTGGTCAAGCCCGCCGAAGATGCCTGCCTGACCGCGCTGGCGCTTGCACGGCTTTGCGAAGAGGCAGGGTTTCCGCCGGGTGCCGTGAACGTGGTGCCGGGTTATGGGTCCGAGGCCGGGGCGGCGCTGGCCGCCCATCCCGGCGTTGATCACCTGTCCTTCACCGGCTCGGTCGCCACGGGCCGCAGCGTTCAGGCGTCGGCGGCGGCGAACGTGGTGCCTGTCACGCTGGAACTGGGGGGCAAGTCGCCGCATCTGGTCTTTGCCGACGCCGATATCGAGGCCGCGCTGCCGGTGATCGTCAATTCCGGCATCCAGAACGCCGGGCAAACCTGTTCGGCGGGCTCGCGCGTGCTGGTGCATCGCAGCCGCTATGACGAGGTGGTGGCCCGCCTGTCCGCGCGCTTCCGCGCCTTGCGCGCCGGGCCCGCGATGGCCGACCATGACCTTGGCCCCATCGTCTCGGCCCGGCAGCGCGACCGCGTGGCGGGAATGCTGGCGGGGGCCGGGGGCTTTGTTGCCGCGACAGGCGAGGTGGCGTCGGATGCCCCTGCGGGCGGGTTCTACCTGCCGCCCGTGCTGCTGGCGGGCCTGCCGCACGATCACGACCTTGCCCAACAGGAAATCTTCGGCCCCGTGCAGGCCGTCTTCCCCTTCGACGACGACGATCATGCGGTAGCCTTGGCGAACGGCACACCCTACGGGCTGGTCGCGGCGGTCTGGACGGGCGACACAGGCCGCGCGATGCGCCTGCCTCGACGGCTGCGCGCAGGCCAGGTCTTCGTCAACAACTACGGCGCGGGCGGCGGGGTGGAGCTTCCCTTCGGCGGGCGGGGCGCATCAGGCCACGGGCGCGAAAAGGGGTTCGAGGCGCTCTACGGCTTCACCGCGCTGAAGACGGTGGCGGCCTGGCACGGGTAGGTCGGGGCAACCGGGTGCCTGCCCCGCCGGGCATTTTTCCGCACGGCCCGCACGCCTTAAGGCCCATCAACCAGTCTGCACCAAATGGTTAATTCGCGTCCGTAACCCATTGCGATTGCAGGGGCGTTAACGATGTCCCTCTGAGGGACATTTTCCGTTCGGCCCCGTCACCCTCACGGCCCCGTCACCCTCAGGGCCCCGTCACCCTCACGGCTCGGGCGCCTCCAGCGGCGCGCAGGGCCAGCTGGCGGGCCGGGTCAGGCCCTGCGGAAGGACGGTCCCGTCGTCACCGCAGGTGGTGTCCAGCTGCGCCTGCGTCAGGCCCGCCGCCCCCGAAAGGTCCGCCCCGTCGAACCGCGCCAGGTCCAGGATCGACGCCGAGAAATCGGTGCCCGCCAGATCGGCCCCCGTGAACACCGCCCGCGGGGCCAGCGCGCCCGACAGCTTCGCCCCGCCCAGCTTGGCCTGCGTGAAATCGTTGCGGTGAAAGTCGCCGTCCGACAGGTCGGCCCCGGTCAGGTCCGCGCCCTTGAAGCTGACGCGCAGGAACTCGGCCTTCACCAGCCGCGCGCCCTTCAGCACCGCGCCCGAGAAGTCCGCCCGGCTTGCCAGCGCCTTTTCCAGGTTCACCCCCGTCATGTCCGCCCCGGCGAAGGACGCCCGAACCAGTTCGGCCCGCCCCAGGTTCGCCCCCGACAGGTTCGCCCCCGCCATGCCGGACCCCGACAGGAAGGCATGGTCCATGATCGCGCCCGTCAGGTCGGTTCCGTCCAGGATCAGCCGCTCCTTGGAACAGCCGGTCCAGTCCACGCCCGGTCCGGGCTGGTCCTTGCACCCCGCCGCCGCAGGCAGCGCGCCCAGCATCAGGCAAAGCGCGGCGGCCGGGAGAAGCTGGGGGCGGAACGCGGCGAAACGGGGCATCGGCAACCTCCGGTCAATCTCGGTCGGCCCCGAGGGGCCGCAATCGGACCATGCGCCCGGGGTGCTGGCAGGGCAAGCCCCGGCCCTGCCCGCCTCACCGCGCTTTGACCGACCTTGCCGACGCCATCAGGATCACCGCGATGATGATCAGCCCCGTCAGGATCAGCCGCACCCCCGCCCCCGCGCCATAGGTGTTCAGCATCGACACCACCAGGAACATGAACAGCGACGCCCCCCAGATGCCCGGCACGTTGCTGTCGCCCCCCGCAACCGCCGTGCCGCCAATGACCACGACGGCGATCGAGGTCAGCAGATACTCCGTCCCCATGTTCAGCGCCGCCCCGCCGGAAAAGCACGACAGCAGGAACCCGCACAGCGCGGCGAGGACGGAACACAGCACATAGGTCGCAAACCGCACCCCATCCACGGGAATCCCCGCCATGCGCGCGGCAGGCAGGCTTTGCCCGATGGCGGCGATCCAGCGGCCATAGACGGTGCGGTTCAGAAGAACCCATGCGAGCCCCGAAAACACCAAGGCCACCAGCGCCATGTTGGGCACGCCGAGCGTGCTGCCCGTCGAGAAATCGGCCAGCACCGGCGGCGGCTTGATGCGGATGCCCCGGTTCGACCAGATCGCGGTGGACAGGACGATGAAGCTCATCGACAGGGTGGCGATGATGGGCGGGATGCGCAGCAGCTTGATGAGGGCATAGTTCAGCACCCCCACCGCCACCCCGATCCCCAGCGCGATCACCAGCCCCGGCAGGATCAGCCCGTTGCCTTCGTCCATGTATTTCAGCGCCAGTGTCCCCGCCAGCGTCATCGTCGCCGGGATGCACAGGTCGACGTTCCCGGGCCCCAGCGTGATGACGAACATCTGACCGAGGCCGACGAACACCGAGAACGCGGCAAATGTCAGCGCCGCCTGCGACAGCCCGATGGTGCTTGCCCCGCCGGTGAAGGCGATGGTCACCAGCCACACGGCCAGCGCCGCGACAAAGGACCAGAGCCAGGCTTTGCGCAACAGGTTCATGCCCGCGCCCCCTCGACCCGGCGCAGCACCAGCCTGAGGCCCAGCACCACGATCAGGATCACCCCCTGCGCGCCGATCTGCCAGTCGGGCGAGATGTGCAGGAACGACAGGAACGACCCCGCCAGAGTCAGCGTCAGCGCCCCGATCACCGCCCCGATGGGCGAGATGCGGCCCCCGGTGAACTCGCCCCCGCCAAGGATCACCCCCGCGATCGACAGCAAGGTATAGCGCAGCGCGATATTGGCGTCGGCCGAGGTCGAGAGGCCCACCAGCGCCACCCCCGACGCCACCGCGAAACAGGCGGCCAACGCATAGGCCCCCGCCCGCGCGCGCACCACCGACCATCCCGCCCGCGCGACCGAGCGTTCATTCCCGCCGATGCCCCGGATCACCACCCCGAAGGATGACCGCATCAGCACCCAGTGCGCCACCGCGGCGATCACCACCGAGGCGACGATGGCCATCGGCACCAAAGGCGGCTTCGACTTCATCACCCAGGTCGCCCATTCGGGCGATGTCCCCCCGGGCGCGGGCAGGATCAGGACGGCCAACCCATTCCAGACAAAGCTCATCCCCAACGTCACCACGATGGCGGGCAGGTTGCGCAAGTAGATCACCACGCCCATCCCCGCATAGACGGCGATGGACGCGATCAGGATCGCCACGCCCACCACCGGCTGATCCACAAGGAACGTCGCCGTCACACAGGCCACGAAACTGACGAAGGTGCCCATCGACAGGTCAAGGTCGTTGACCCCCATGATGATCATCTGCGCAACCGTCGCCAGCGCGATGGGCACGGCCAGATTGAACAGAAGGTTGAGGCCGGTATAGCTCATCGCGCGCGGCTGCAGCCAGAACACCCCCGCCAGCAGCACCGTCAGCGACAGCGCGGGTATCAGCAGGCGCACCCAGTCCGCCGATACCTTCATGCCGCGTGCCCCTTGGCCTCGCCAAACGATGCCGACAGGATCGCCGCCTCGCTGATCGCATCCCCCGCCAGTTCGGCCACGATGGCACCTTCGCGGAAGACATAGACCCGGTCGCAAAGGCTCATCTCCTCCATCTCGGTGGAATACCAGACGAAGGTTCGGCCCCGGTCGGCCTCTCCCCGGATGATGCCGTAAACCTCGTGCTTGGTGCCCACATCGACACCCCGCATGGGGTCGTCCATCAGCACGATGGGCGCACGGGTGGACAGGGCGCGGGCGAACAGCACCTTCTGCTGGTTGCCGCCCGACAGCGACAGGATGGGCAGCCCCATGTCCGGCGTGCGGATGCCGATGCGGGATTTCCAGTCCGCGCCAAGCCGCCCTTCGCCCTCATCGCGCAGAAACCCGCCACGGGCCGTATCGGACAAGGCCCCGATCGACGCATTGCGCAGGATCGACCACAGGTCGAACACCCCGTTCAGCCGCCGGTCACCCGCGACGAAGGCGACCTTCGGGTCGCGCGCGGGCCACCAGTTCGGGCTTTGCCCCTCGTGCAGCGCCAGCAGCATGTCGGTCTGCCCGTGGCCGGCCAACCCCGCCAGCCCGATCACCTCACCCTTCGCGGCACGGAACGGCAGGCCCCTCGGCAGCGCCATCGACAGAACCTCGGCCCCTTGGCCCGCCCGCGCCCGCGCGGCGATGCCGCCCGCAGCACTGCCCATCGCCTCGACCAGCGAGCCTTGCGTGAATTCCCGCGCAGGACGTTCCGCGACGATGCGTCCGTCCTTCATCACCACGACGCGGGTGGCAGCGGACAGCACTTCGCCCAGGATGTGCGAGATGAAGATCACCGCCCCGCCTGCGGCGACGAACCGCCCCACATGCGCCAGAAGCTGCGCCGCCAGGCCTGCGTCCAGTGAGGATGTCGGCTCGTCCAGAATCACCAGCCGCGCGGGCGCGCCCACGCCCGCATCGGAAAACGCCATCGCGATCTCGACCATCTGCCGCTCGGCGATGGTCAGGCCGCCCACGGCGGCGTCCGGCGATATCCCGTGGCCGGGGAACACCGCATCAAGCGCCGCCGCCACGATCTTCCGTGCCCGCCCGCGCCAGCCCAGGCCCGACAGCCCGCGATGCACCACGCGCGCATTCTCCGCGACCGTCAGGTTCGGGCAGAGCGAGCCTTCCTGGAACACGCAGCGCACCCCTGCTGCACGGGCGGTGGCAACATCGTAGGCGCGCGACTCGCGCCCGTCGCAGGCGATCACGCCTGCCTGCGGGGTCAGGCCCCCGTTGATGACGTTGACGATGGTGGACTTGCCCGCACCGTTGTGGCCCACAAGGCCGATGCATTCGCCGGGGGCGACGGCAAGGTCCACGCCGTCCAGCGCCCGCACCTCGCCAAAGCGCATGGCGGCACCCTGCACGGACAGGATCGGAACGGTCAATTCGGTCACGGCTCCCCCAACGCCCCGGACGCACGGACAAGGTTTGCACCAGATGGGCCGGCGGCAAAAGGGGCGCGGCCAGCCATTGCCGCCCGCGCCCCGCTGTCGTCAGCCCGTCAGGCCTATTTGCCCTCGATCACCTTGATCGCGTCGGCCTGGCTGTATTCGACGTTCGCCACCCCGCCTTCGGGCGTCGTCGCCAGGTTCGCCTCCAGATTGTCCTGGTCGATGCGCAGGAACGGAACCGTCAGGTCCTTCGGCACCTCTTTCCCGTCCAGGATCTGCTGCGCCACCCAGAAGGCGAGCGTCGAGACGCCGGGCGCGATCGACACCGACATCGTCTTGTAGCCGTTCGCGTCCTTCTGTTCCTTCCACCACTTCAGCTCGTCCTGGCGGTTGCCCATGATGATGATGGGCGTCGGACGGCCCGCGGCCGCAAAGGCCTGGGCCGCGCCATAGCCGTCACCACCCTGGGTCGCCACCGCGACGATATCAGCGGGCAGCGACGGCAGGATGCCCGCGACCGCCTTCTGCGCCACGTCCTGCGCCCAGTCGCCATGCACGGCGCCGACGTTCTTGAACTGCGGGTTCTCGGCGATGCCCTCGTTGATGCCGCTAGAGATCGCGTCATCGACGAAGACGCCCGCCAGACCGCGGATTTCCAGAATGTTGCCGCCGTTCGGCAGCGCCTCTTTCAGATAGTCGATCTCGGACTTGCCCATCGCCTTGAAGTCCACGGCGACGCGCCAGGCGCAGGGTTCGTCCACGATGCCGTCGAAGGACACGACGACGATCCCCGCGTCGCAGGCTTCCTTGATCGCCCCGTTGATCGCGGTGGGCGAGGCGGCGTTGACGACAATCGCGTCATAGCCCTGCAGGATCATGTTCTGGATCTGCGCGGCCTGCTCGGTCGCCTGGTTCTCCGCCGTCGTGAAGGCATCGACCTGCGCCACAACCTTGTCGGCCACGGCCTGCTTGGTCACCTTGTCCCAGCTGGTCAGCATCGCCTGCCGCCAGCTGTTGCCCGCGTAATTGTTCGACAGCGCGATCTTCTTGCCCGAGGTATCGGCCAGCGCCGCCCCCGCCACAAGCGTCGCCGCAACCGAGGCCATCAGCACGGTTTTCACTTTCATCGTCATCCTCCCTTGGCCCCCGGCACGCAGGGCGCGTGCGCGGGGAAATGAATGGTCCGGGTCGTTGCCGCAGGGTTGTCGCGCGCCGAACGGCACGGCCCCCGCTGTGCAGGCGAAAGATGAAGCACGCGCATCCGCTTGTATAGATGCAAGAATTGCTGGCTCCATACTGGGTGCCAGCAGGCACGGCGCTGACACCTTCCCCTGCGTCAGCGCGACCCCGCCGCATCCCGCAGCGCCAGCACGCGCTCCATCGCGCGCACCACAGGGCGTTCGACCAGCCTGCCGTCCACCGTCGCCAGCCCGTTCGGGCTGGCCCGGTAGGCCGCGACGATCCGCTCGGCCCGCGCCACCTCGTCGGCCGAGGGCGAGAACGCCCCGTGCACCGCCGCAATCCCCGCCGGGTGCAGCAGCGCCTTTCCGGTGAACCCCAGCGACCGCGCGGTCTCCGCCTCCGCCCGCACCGCACCCTCATCGCGGAACGCCATGCAGGGCACGTCCAGCGCATCCACACCCGCCGCCTTCGCCGCATGCACAAACCGCGACCGCGCGTACAACAGCGGCTCATGTGCCACCGCCACGCCCAGATCGGCAGCAAGGTCCACGCCCCCGAACAGCGCAAAGGCAATCCGATCGGACGCGCGCAGGATCGCATGCGCGCGCTCCAGCCCCTCCGCCGTCTCGATCAGCACCCCCAGCCGCAACCCCGGCGCGCCGTCCGCCACCACGTTGGACGCCAGCCGCACCTCGCCCGCGTCCAGCACCTTGGGCAGGAACACCACGCCTTGCGCAGGGCCCGCATTCAGGATCGCCGTCAGGTCACGCATCCCGTCGGGCGTGCGCAGCGAATTGATCCGCACGATCCTTTCGGGTCCTTCGCCACCCCCCGCCTTCAGGAACGCGACCGCCACCCCCCGCGCATCCGCCTTGGCCGCAGGCGGCACCGCGTCCTCCAGGTCCAGGCACAGGCAATCCGCGCCGGATGCCAAGGCCTTGCCATGCACCTCCGTCCGGTTCGCGGGCGCGAAAAGAAGCGAGCGTCGAAGGGTCATGGCGTGCGTCCTTTACCGTCCTCAGCCGTCCCCGATTAGGGCCGCGCCACAGGCCGGTCAACGCCCGGCATTGCGGCGCTGCGCTTGCCGCCCTTCCGCAAGGTCAGCGCCAGATGCCCCGATTGTTTCCATTTCCATCATCAATCGCCGATTGTCGCTTGACGCCACGCTCGCGCGACCGCACCGCCTGTGCTAACGCGCCGTCGGGGGCGGGGTTCATGCGTCCGGGCGCGCCCGGACATTACAGGCGGGGTCGCGTCATGCGGATCGGGATCATCGGGGCGGCGGGCAAGATCGGGCAGATGCGGGTGGAAACCGTCCGCGCAAACCCCGCCACGCAGCTTGTCGCGGTCATGGACCTCGCCAAGGACAAGGCCGCCGCCCTCGCGCCCGGCGTTCCCGCCTTCGACAACCTCGACGCCTTCCTTGCCACGCCGATGGATGCCGTCATCATCTCCACCCCCGCGCATGTCCGCGAACCCTTGTGCCTTGCAGCCTTCGACCGGGGCCTCGATGTCCTGACCGAAAAGCCCCTGTCGAACACGCCGGACGGTGCCCGCCGCATCCTCTCCGCCGCCAAGGCCAAGGGCCGCCTTCTCGGCGCGGGCTTCAACATGCGCTACTACACGTCCTTCGCCTATGCCTGGGACCTGATGCGGTCAGGTGCCCTGGGCGACATCGACCACATCCGCGTCTATGGCGGCCATGCGGGCCTCAGCAACTTCACCCATGACTGGGAATACAAGTCCGAATTCTCGGGCGGCGGTGCCATGTGGGACGTGGGCATCCACATGACCGACATGGCCCGCCACTTCCTGGGGGAAATCACGTCCGTCTATGGCGTCGCCACCAACAAGGTCTGGAAGGTGCCGGGGTCCGAAGACAACGCGGTCGCGATCTTCCGCAACCCCGCTGGCGTGCCCGCCATCTACCACGCGACGTGGAACGACTGGAAAGGCTACAAGTCCGCCATCGAGGTCTATGGGTCGAAGGGCATGGTCCGCGCCCAGTACGCGCCGATGCAGAACCTGGAAATCCTGATGGACAAGCCCGGTGGGGCGGCGCGGCGCAAGATGCGCTACTACCCCGAGATCATGCTGCGCGAGAAGCTGAAATCCTGGAAGACGACGGCGGTGGACAGTTTCGCGGGCGAGCTTGCCGATTTTCTGAAACTGGTGAATGGCGAAGACAGCCCCCGCATCGCCGACGGCCACGCGGGCGTCCGCGCCATCGAGGTGGCGGCGGCGGTGGCCGAAAGCACCCGCACGGGGCAGGCCGTGACGCTGGCTGACCTTGGCCCGATGCGGCGCGGGGCGTGACGGTGGCGGACCCAACGCTCTCCGTTGTCATCACCATCGTCGAGGGCGGCGCTTACGTCCGCGAAATCCTGCGCTCTCTGGCCGCATCGGTGAACCCGCCCCCGCTCGACATCATCGTGCCTTACGACGACAGCGTGGCGGACGTGGCGGCCTATGCCGCCGAGTTCCCCGCCGTCCGCTTCCTGAACCTGCGAACCATCACCCCCGCGCGGCCCATCACCACCGAGGCGGGCAAGCACGAGCTTTACGACCGCCGCCGCGCCGCTGGCCTCGCCGCCGCCACGGGCGACATCGTCGGCATCCTGGAAGACCGCGGCCGCCCCGACCCGAACTGGGCCCGCGCGCTTGTCCGCCAGCATGCCCTGCCGGGCCGGAACGTGGTGGGCGGCGCGGTCGAATGCCGCGAGCCTGCGAACGTCTTCAACTGGGCCTTCTACGCGTCCGAATTCGGCCGCTACGGCCGCCCCTTCGTGTCCGGCCCCGCCGACTGGGTGACCGACATCAACGTCAGCTACAGCCGCAAGGCCATCGAGGCGACGCGCCATCTGTGGAAGGACCGCTATCACGAACCCATCGTGAACTGGCACCTGATCGGCATGGGCGAAAAGCTGTGGCTGTCGGATGAGGTCGTGGTCTACCACGGGCGGCCCCCGCTGACCTTCGGCACGCTTCTGCCGGAACGCTTCCACTGGGGTCGCCTCTTCGGCGAAATCCGCGTGCGGAATGCCTCGCCCGCCCGCCGCTGGGCGATGATCGCGGCCAGCCCGCTGATCCCGCCCTTGCTGTGGGTCCGGCAGTTCCGCCTGCAGGCCTCCAAGGGTCGCGCGGGGCGGTACCTGCGGGCGCTTCCTTACGTCATCGCGCTGACGACGGCGTGGACGGTGGGCGAAGTCACGGGCTACATCACACGGCGCGGATAGGGGCGCAGGTCCGCAGTCGGGGGAACTCGATTTGGCCGCCGGGCACGGCAACCGGGACGGTGTTCCAGCTTTTCCCGGCGTTACGCGCGTAGCTACGCATGCACTACGCAAAAGCTACGCAGAAGCTACGCCAAAGCTACGGGCAATTCCCTACCGCCCGACCAGCTCCAGATACGTCTCCTCGAACCGCCGGTGGACCCATTCCAGATCGAACCGGTCCTCCCTGGCCCGCGCCAGCGCCGCCTCGGACATCCGCTTGCGCAGCGCCTCATCGCCCAGGATCCGCTCCACATCGGCACAGATCGCCGGCACGTCCCCCACCGGCGGGGTTGCCCCGACGGACGCATCGATCAGCTCCACCACGCCCGAACAGGCCGTGGCGACTGCGGGGGTACCTGTTTGAAATGCCTCGACAATCGTGAACGGCAACGATTCCCAGCGCGAGGTCAGCAGGAACAGGTCGGCGGCGGCCAGATAGAGATGCGGGGTCGAGGTGCGCCCCGTGAAGGTTGCCACCCGCGACAGGCCCTTCGCGGCGGCGACCCCCTGCAGACGCTCCAGATCGAACCCCTCGCCCACGATCGCGAACCTCCATCCGGGGTGTTTCGGGGCCAGCCGTTCGATGCAGTCCAGAAGGATATCCACCCCCTTCTGCGGCTCGATCCGCGCGATGGTCACGATCAGCCGGTCGCCATCCCCGATAAGCCGTTGTCGCAACTGAAGAATTTCGGACGGCTCCAACACCGGCGCAGGCTTCAGCCCCAGCCCGATCACCTTCAGCTTCGGCCTCGGCAGGCCCCCGATCCTGACCAGATCCTCGCCCGAATTCACCGACGGCGTCAGCACCAGATCCGCCCGCTTCGCAATCCCCGCAAAGGCCGCCACGCGCGACGGTTCCGACCCGTGGTACGTCACCGCCAACGGTATCCCCAGCCCCTTCCGGGCCAGGTCGGCGACCAGGCAGGGGGCCGATTCGTGGGTGTGGATCAGGTCCGGCCGGTTGGCCTTCAGCCAGCGCCGGAGGCGGATCACCGACACCGCCAGATGCCGCAGCCGCGCGGGCAGCGATCCGCCATCGCCTGCCACGTAACGCGTTGGCAACACGACAAAACCCTTGTCCCGGTCCGGCCCCCCCCAGGCCTCGGGCGTGCCGCCGAAGGTGACGTCATGGCCCCGCGCGGCAAGCCATTCACCGAGGAAGCGGATATGCCGCGTGATCCCGCCCACGCCGAAGACGGTCCCGAGTTCCAGAACCTTCAGTCTGCGCCCGCGAACGCCCCCATCGTCTGTGGTATCGGCTGGCATCGTCCCTCGCGCGGCTGACCTCTGGCGGTTCGGCGCGGCCACAGGATGGCAGGCACCGTCGCGCGGGACATTGCCGGGAACGCGGAAATGGTGCAACCCGAAGGCGGCGTCCAAGGCACCTGGTCGGGCCGTCCTGCGGGAGAGGAACATGCACGTCGGCATCGACGCATCGAGCTGGGACAACGAACGCGGCTTCGGCCGCTTCACCCGCTCGCTGGTCGAGGCGCTGGCAGCGCGTGACGCGGGCATCCGCTATACCCTGATCTTCGACCAGCCGCCCGAACGCCCGGTGCCCACGGGCGTGAAGGTCAGGGTCGCGGGCACCTCGGCCTCGATGCAGGCGGCGTCCTCGGGGCGAAAGGCGCGCGCCGGGGGCGACATGCTGTCGATGGCGCTCGCGGCACGCGACCTCGGCCCGGACGTGCTGTTCTACCCGGCCTCCTATTCCTTCTTCCCGGTCCTGTCGCGCACCCCTACGGTCGTCTGCATCCACGACACGATCCCGGAACGGTTCCCCGACCTGATCTTTCCGACACGGCGCAACCACTGGCTCTGGACGGCGAAAAGCTGGCTGGCCAAGCGGCAGGCCACGCGCATCCTGACGGTGTCGAAGGCGTCGGCCGACGACATCTCGGCGATCCTGCGGGTGCCGCGCGACCGCATCGATATCACCACCGAGGGTGCCTCGGACACGTTCCGTCCGCTGCGCGACCCGTCGCGGGGTCTGGCGACCCGCGCGCGCTTCGGGGTGCCGCCGGGTGCGCCGTTCCTGCTTTATGTCGGCGGTTTCAACCGGCACAAGAACGTCATCCGCCTGATCGACGCGATGCCCGCCATCGTCGCCGCCCGCCCTGACGCGCATCTTGTCATCGTCGGACGCACCGATGGCGCACGGTTCTGGGACAACGTCGATGAACTGCGCGCGGGCGCGAGCCGCAATGCCGACGTCCGCGACCGCATCCTGTTCACGGGCGAAATCGACGACGACGTGATGGCGGTCATGATGAACGAGGCGGCGGCGCTGGTGATGCCGTCGCTGTGGGAAGGGTTCGGCCTGCCCGCGCTGGAAGCGATGTCCTGCGGCACGCCGGTGCTGGCGTCCGACCGGGGCAGCCTGCCCGAGGTGGTGGGGAGGGCAGGGCTGTTCTTCGACCCCGAGAAGGCGGACGAGATCGCCGCGCAAGCCATCGCGCTCCTGAGCGACACGACCCTTCAGGCCGACCTTGCCGCAACGGCGCTTGCGCGGTCCGCGACGTTCGGCTGGGACGCGGCGGCGAAGCTTGCCGAGGAAAGCTTCCGCAAGGCGCTCGGCGGACGGGCCCCGAAGGGGTAGCGGGCACAGTCCGGCCGGAGGCCGGCTGCCTGTCGTGCGGAAGCCGCGCCCGGGACTTCCCTGCGTCCCGATTTCGGGGGACCGGAAGAAATCCTTACACTCGTGATCGGCCGTCCCTACAGGACTTAACCTTGCCTTCAGGGTTTGGTGCGAAGCCTGCTGTCAGTCGGGGGTTCCCGGCTCTGCCTCCTGCCCGTTATTGGGCAGGAGGCTTTCGCCTTTGCGATCGTCTGCCCCGGTGCTGCGGGAGATGCGCGGCCTGTGACTTCGCTGCCCCGGCGCGGTGGGCCAGGTCATCGGAACGTTGCGTTGCGCTGCCGCACGAGAATTGCAGACCAGGGTAAACGCCCGCTTAATGGAAATGCGGGTCGGCCGGGACTGCGCTGTGCAGCGAAGGGTCGAAAACGACCTGTGCTTCCTCTCGCCCAGCCTTGCTCGGTTCCGGGTTGGTCGTCCGCTTACTACGGTGCCGTGCCCTTGAGTTCGGTCCCGGCCTCGGGAGGCTACCCCCCGTGATACTTCGCGTCCACCGCATCGATGGCGGTGACGTTCCCCGCCGACCGCCCGGCCGCATCGAAGTTCATCGTCTCGGCCAGCCAGGCGTTGGCAATGGCCTTCGCCAGTTCCGTCCCGATCACCCGCGCCCCCATCGTGATGATCTGCGCGTTGTTCGACAGCGCCGCGCGTTCGGCCGAGTAGGTATCGTGCGTCAGCGCGGCGCGGATGCCCGGCACCTTGTTGGCCGAGATGCAGACCCCGATGCCCGTCCCGCAGACCAGGATCGCGCGGTCCCAGGTGCCGTCGATGACCCCGCTCGCCACCCGGTCGGCCAGGTTGGCGTAGAAGGGGTCCGCCACGTCGCCCACGCGCGACACTTCGGAGACCTCGTGCCGCCCCTTCAGGTGATCGGCCAGCACCTTCGCCAGCCCCTCGCCCGCGCTGTCGCCCGCAATCGCAAGTTTCATGCCGTTTCTCCGTTCAAGGCGCGGGACGCGCGGCCCAGGATGTCGAGGTACCCCTCCACGTCCCAGGCCGACCGCCCGATGAAAAGCCCGTCCACATGCGGGCAGGTGATCAGTTCGGCGGCATTGCCGGGGTTGACCGACCCGCCGTAGAGGCAGGGGATGCGCCGACCCAACATGTCGCCCGCAACATCCAGGATGCGCGCCTGCCGGGCATCAGCATAATCCGCCGTCGCCGGAATTCCGTTTACCCCGATGGCCCAGACGGGCTCATAGGCGAGGAGGATCGGCGCATCTTTCGCCGACCCCGCCAGCAGCCCCAAGGCCCCCCGCACCTCGCCCGCCAGCACATCGTCGGCCCGGCCGCCCTGGCGGTCCTCCATCGTCTCGCCGATGCAGATCAGCGGGATCAGCCCGTGCCGCACCGCCGCCGCGACCTTCCGGCCCACCGTCTCGTCCGTCTCGCCGAAATGGGCGCGACGTTCGGAATGGCCAAGCTCGACCATATCGAGCCCGCAGTCGGTCAGCATCAGCGGAGAGATTTCGCCCGTCCAGGCGCCCTGATCGTCCCAATGCATGTTCTGCGCGCCGACCTTGACCGAGGTCGCGGCCAGCCGCGCCTTGACCTCGCGGACGGCGGTGAAGGGAGGGATGACAAAGCGCTGGATGCGCGGATCGCGTGTGGCGTCGGTCTCGGCCAGGCGGTCGGCAAAAGCCAGCGCCTGACCAAGCGTCTTGTGCATCTTCCAGCTTGTGCCGATCCAGACCTGCGGGTCCTGCATGCTCAGCCCCTTCCCTCTCGCGCCGTCACAGCGCCGCCTCCATCACCTGCGCCAGCGCCTCTGCGCTGAGCGCCACGGGGTTCGCCTTCATCGAGGACGACGATCCCGCCGCCTCGGCAACGGCGCTTCGGATGCCGGCATCCGCGCCCATCGCCGCAAGGCCCGGCAGCCCGCAGTCCCGCGACCAGCGCGCAAGCGCCCCGGCCGCCGCCTCCATCCCCGCCGTCACCCCGAAGGCGTCCCCGATCCACCCCGCCACGGCATCCAGCCGACCGGCATCGCCCCCGGCCGCCGCCACGCCCGCCCGGTTCGCCACCAGCACATGCGGCAGAAGCACCCCGCAGAGCGCCCCGTGCGCGGCCCCGGTCATGCCCCCCAAGGGCCCCGCAAGGCCATGAACCGCCCCCAGCCCTGCATTGGACAGCGCGATCCCGCCACAGAGGCTGACCCAGGCGATTTCATCCCGTGCCGCAGCATCCTCGCCCGCCATCAGCCGCCGCAGCGCCGCCAGCCCGCGCGGGATCGCGTCGTGGGCCAGCGCGTCGGTCAGGGCATTTGCACGTGGCGAAACGAAAGGCTCGATCACCTGCGTCACCGCGTCGAGGCCCGAGGCCAGCGTCACCCCGCGCGGGCAGCCATCGGTCAGCGCCGGGTCCACGATCGCCAGGCGCGGCAGCATCCGGGCGTCGCGCATCGACACCTTGCGGCGCGCCGAAGGCACCCCGATCACCGCGTTCCGCGTGACTTCCGACCCGGTTCCGGCCGTCGTGGGGATCGCCACGAACGGCAGGGGCGCGTGGTCGAGGGGCAGGCCCTGCCCCACGACCTCCAGATGGTCTGTCACGGGCCGGGTCGCCGGAACCAGCGCGGCCAAAGCCTTGCCCGCGTCGATGGCCGCGCCGCCACCCAGCGCCACAACGCAGTCCACCCTCGCGCTGCGCACCTCCGCCAAGGCGGCCTCGATCAGGGGGAGGTCCGGCTCGCCCGGCACCGCCACCCGCGTGACCGCGCAGCCCTTCCCCTCCAGCCCCTGCGCCAGCCAGTCCGCCCGCGCCCCGTCACGGCCATGCACCAGCGCCACGCGCCGCCCCAGCGCGGCCACCCGCGCCACCGCGACCGCCGCCTGCCCGCGCCCGAACAGGATTTCGGTCGCGGTGGCAAAGGCGAAGGGGGTGATCCCGGTCATACGCCCCTACACCTTCAGATCCTGCGCGCCCGTGTCGATATGCGGCGCCCAGAAGGCCACGCTTTCGGCGATGCCCGACACGACCTGCCGATCGTTCGGCTCGCGTTCCTTGAAGGACAGTTCCAGGCAGATTTCGTTGTCCACCGCACCCCCTTCGGCAAACGCCTGCAAAAGGGGCTCCGGCTGGATCGACCCCTTCGCATTGAACGCCGCCGTGAACGGCCGGTGGCCGGACTTGTCCATCATCGACTGCTTGATGTGGATGATGGGCGATACCTTCGGCACGGCCCTCGCCCAGGCATAGGGGTCGGTATCATCGGGGTTCGGGCTGGTCACGTCGCCGTGGTCGATGTCGGCCATCATCCACATCGGCACCGCCATCTTTGCCGCCGTCAGCCGGTTCTGCAACGCCAGCGCCTCGGCAATCGTCTCGCCGAACTCACGGCCCACGCTCATCGGTTCCCAGAACAGGTAAGCCAACCCCGCCGCCTTCGCATGTTCCGCCACTTCCGCCCAGCAGTCGATGGCGATGCGGATGAGCTCCTCCCGCCGCTTTGCGTCGTCGTAGTCGCGGTAGGTGAAGATCGCGAACTGCGTGCCGACCGACACGCCCCCCAGATCGCCCGTGATGTCGGCGAAGGTCTTGAACCAATCGACATAATAGCGACGCACGTCCGGGTCGGGGTGGCCGAAGTGATTGAGCCGCCCGTAGGGCCCGGTCATGCCGCTGGTCACCCGCACGCCCGTCCGCCGCAGCGCCGCCCCCATCGTCCGCGTCATCCGCCGGATCACGGGTGCGGGCCAGGACGGGTTGATGAACTCATGCGTCAGCTGCAGGTCGCGGATGCGCAAATCGCGCGCGACCGTGTCGATCAGGTCGTCGGGGTCGGCAAAGCGGTTCACCAGGGGGTTGGTGTTCAAGGACAGGGTCAGCGGCATGTCATGTCTCAGCGTCGAAGCGGGCCAGCACGTAATCGGGCAGCACGCCCGCCTCGGCAAGGCAGAAATCCCGCAAGGCTGCGTCCGGCACATCGCCGGTCAGCCCGGTCCGCACCAGGGCCGTCCGCATCCCCGCCGCATGGCCCCCCGCGATGTCATGCGCGGGGCTGTCGCCGAGGCAAAGGACACGGGCGGGGTCGATCCCGTCCAGCAGGCGGCGCGCGACGCTGTAGATCAGCGGGTGGGGCTTGCCCACATAGTCCACCGGCCCGCCCAACTCCGCATACAGCGTCGCGATCCGTCCCGCGCCGGGGCGGCGACCGCCCGGGGTCAGCATCTCTAGATCGGGATTGGTGCACAGCATCGGCACCCCCGCCCGCGCCGCCGGGGCCAACAGCCCTTCGTAGTCCGCCAGCGTCATCTCGTCCGCGCGGCTGCCCGCCAGAACCAGCAGCGCCGCATTCTCGGGATGCGCAACCTCGCGCAGCCCAAGGCCGTCTATCGCGCTGGTATCCCCGTCGCGGGAATGCAGCCACACCCGCGTTCCCGCCGCCAGCCCGCGCCCCGACAAGTCCATCCACGCCGCCTCGCCCGACGACAGGACCAGCCGGAAGCTGCCGCGCGAAAACCCCAGCCGCTCCAGCCGGTCGGCGTTCGGGGTGCTGCGTTTCCCTGAGTTCGACAGCAGGATCACGGGCTTGCCCGTCCCGGCGAGCCACGACAGCGCCTCTGGTGCCCAGGGATAGGCCGCAGCCCCATCCAGCAGCACGCCGAACTGATCCACCAGAAAGGCGTCATGCGCCTCGGCAAGGTCGGGCAGGGTCGCGGGCGTCATCCCTGCACTCCACGCCGCGCCAGAAGTGCCGTGCCATAGGCCGCATCGCCCGAAAGCGGCTCGGCCATCGCCACCCCCAGCCGCCGTTCCCGGATGCGCGTCAGCGCCGCGTTCCCCGCCGCGCCCCCCACGCTGCGCACACTCCGCAAGGGCGGCGCGCCCAGCTCGGCCAGCCGCCGGTACCCCTGCGCCTCCACCCCCGCCAGCCCCTCGAACAGCGCCTGCAGGAAGGTCACGCGGTCGGCGGGGCGGGGGTGGTCGCGCGGGGCCATCGCGGGGTCGGCGATGGGGAACCGCTCGCCCGGTTTGGGCAGGGGGTAATAGTCCAGCCCCGTATCCTGCCCGGCGTTGATCCGGGGCGACAGGTCGGCCATCTCCTCGGCCGTGAAATGCTGGAGCAGCGCCGCCCCCCCGGAATTCGACGCCCCCCCCGGCAGCCACATCCCCAGCAGGCGGTGACTGTAGATGCCATAGTCGGGGGCAAAGATCGGCCGGTCCGACAGAAGCTTCAGCGTCAGCGTCGTGCCCAGCGCCGTCACCCCATCCCCCGGCTGGTCCGCCCCAGTGGCCAGGAACGACGCGCAGCCATCCGTGGTGCCCGCAACAACCACCGCACCCGGCGACAGCCCGAACCGCGCCGCCGCCGCGCCTGCCACTGGCCCGACCACCGCCCCGGGTCCAAGCACCTGCGGCAGCAGGCTCTCATCGACGCCCGCCCGCGCCAGCCAGTCCGGCCAGCGCCCCACCACCGGGTCATACCCCGTTTTCAGCGCGTTGTTCGCGTCGCTGACCATCCGGCCCGACAACTGAAAGGCAATCCAGTCGGCCTGATGCAGCACCTTCGCAGGCTTCAGACGCCCCAGCACCACCGCCCGCGCCGCACCCGAGGTCGGCCCATGCGCCGCCGATTCCGCAGGCGCATGGGCGGCGATCGCGGCCAGCACGGCCGCCTCGGTGCAGGGGTCGTTGTACATGATCCCTGGCCCCAAGGGCTGCCCAACCGCATTGACGGCCAGCATCGTCCCCGACGTGCCGTCCACCGCCAACGCCCGCACCTTGCGGGCATCCACCCCCGCCAGCGCACCGCGCAGTGCCACATCGGCCGCCGCGAGCCAGACGGCAGGCGACCGAAGGTCCGCCCCGTGGTCGGCCATCGCCGACTTTCCCGACGCCCGCACCACGCCCGCGCCGTCGATCACCACGGCCCGCGCGCCCGACGTGCCGATATCGAGGCCCAGGAACAGATCGCTGTCAGCGGGCATCCAGCGCCTTGCGGTATTTCTCCGCATCCCAATCCAGCAACTCGCCGTTCTGCGCCGTTGTCAGAACGTTGACCTCCGACCCCTCGTCCCAGCGCGCCAACACGTCCCCCAGACAGCGCGTCAGCGCCTGCGCGCCCGCCGACATGCCCGCCGCGACCAGCACACCCGCCCCCGGCACCAGCAGGAAGGGCGGCGCGGGCAGGCCCTGCGCCACCACACGTGCCACGGCCTGACCCGGCGTCTCGCCCGGGTCCAGCGCTGTCGCCCCCACCCCGCAGAAGATCACGTGGTCGGGGTAGAGGCTGCCCGCCAAAGCTGCCGCCAGCCGCGGGGGCGACAGTGCCACCCCGTGCAAGGGATGCCCCATCGGCGGGGCCGCGAACCCGTCCCCTGCCCGCACCGCCAAAGCGGCCATGTCGGGCACCGCCGCCACAGGCTCCACACGCAACGCCGCGACCACCCTGTCCAGCAACGCCTCGGCCTCGGCGACCGACTCCGCCGCCACGATCAGCCCGTGGTTGCCCAAGACCAGCACATCCGTCGCAGGCCCCTTCGCCGCCGCGACCGCCCGCGCCAGGTCCGCCCCCGGCTTGGCATAGTCCACGAAGGCCCAGTCGAACCCCTTCAGCCGCGCCGCCAGCACCGCCCGCGCATCCTGGCGGATCGCCACGGCGATGGTGTTCACGCAATGCACATGCACCACAACGCGCTGCGGGAACACCGCGTGCAAAGATGTCTCGATAGACGGCCTCAGCCCCCCCGCCGCCAGCGCGAACTCCGCAGGCTTGTCCGCCCGCGCCTCGCCCGCCGCCACGCTCGCCTGCATCGCGGGCAGGTCGCAAGGCACGAAGATCTCGCGGACCAGCGCCTCGGCCAGTTGCGTGCCCGACGCCTTGATCCACATCACCGCGCCGTCCTTGACGGACGTATTCCCCCCCGCCCCCTGCACCAGCAAGGGATCGGCCCCCACCCGCGCCGACAGCACCTGCAACGCGGCCAGATCGGCGGGCGGCACCAGACCACTCATGCCGATTTCGCCAGTTGCGCGGTGGCCAGCCAGTCGCCGAACGCCGCCACTTCGGCCTCCGTCATGTGCAGCCGGTGCTTGGTCCGCCGCCACAGGATGTCCTCGGCCGTCTCGGCCCATTCCTCGGCCATCAGATACCGCGCCTCGGCGGCATAGAGGAGCGGCCCGAACCGCGGCCCCAGGTCGGCCAACGACTGCGCCTTGCCGATCACCCGGTGCGTGCGCGTCCCGTAAAGCCGCGCATAGTGGCGCGCCAGATCGCGCGGCAGCCACGGGTAGCGCTCGTCCAGCTCGGCCAGGAACGCGGGCACATCGCCACGCTCGATGTCGCCCCCCGGCAGGTGACCCTTCGCCGTCCAGTCACGCCCCATCTGCGGAAAGACCGGCTGCAACCGCTGGATCGCGTGCTCGGCAAGCTTGCGGAAGGTGGTGATCTTGCCCCCGAAGATGTTCAGCAGCGGCGCGCCCCCGGCCGTGTCCAGGTCGAACACATAATCCCGTGTCACCGCCGAGGGGTTTCCCGCGCCGTCGTCATACAAAGGCCGCACACCCGAGAAGCTTTCCAGCACGTCCTGCCGCCGCAGCCCTTGCGTGAAATACCGGTTCACCGCCGCGATCAGGTAGTCGATCTCACCCTCATCCGCTGCCACCTTGTCGGCCGCGCCGTCATAGGGAATGTCGGTCGTCCCGATCAGCGCCTTGTCGCCCTCGTAGGGGTTGATGAAGATCACGCGCTTGTCGTGGTTCTGCACCAGATAGGCCTGCGCGCCGTCCCAGAACTTCGGCACGATGATGTGGCTGCCCTTGACCAGCCGCACGTTCCGGGTGGAGTTCGTCCCCGCCACGCGCCCGATGATGTCGTTGACCCAAGGGCCCGCCGCATTCACGACCGCCTTCGCCCGGAACAGCCGCCGCGTTCCTTTGCGCGCGTCCATCACCTCGCACCGCCACCCGTCGCCCTCGCGCCTGATCGAGGTGCAGGCCGTCCGCGTCAGGACCGTCGCCCCCCGGTCAGCTGCATCGCGCGCGTTCAGCACCACCAGCCGTGCGTCATCGACCCAGCAGTCGGAGTATTCGAAGCCCATTACATAGTTCGACTTCAGCGGCGCCCCCTCAGGATCACGCCTGAGGTCCAGCGTCCGCGTCCCCGGCAGCCGCTTCCGCCCGCCCAGATGGTCGTAGAGGAACAGCCCCAGCCGCACGAGCCAGGCGGGCCGGTCCTCGGCGGAATGCGGCAGCACGAAGCGCATGGGCCAGATGATGTGCGGGGCCGAGGCGAGCAGCACCTCGCGCTCGATCAGCGCCTCGCGCACCAGCCGGAATTCGTAGTATTCCAGATAGCGCAGCCCCCCGTGCACCAGCTTGCCCGACCGCGAGGACGTGCCCTCGGCCAGATCGTCCTTCTCGCACAGGACCACCGACAGCCCCCGCCCCGCCGCATCCCGCGCGATGCCCGCACCGTTGATGCCGCCGCCGATGATGAACAGATCGCAGGTGTCGGTCATCGCAGGGCCTCCGCCCGACGCATGCCGTCCCACGCAGGGAAGCCCGGCGGAACCCCGCGCGCCCCCCGCACCCCGGCTGCCGGTCGTGTGCATCCCCTCTCCCCTCCGGGGGAGAGGGTCAGGGTGAGGGGGCCGCCCCCACCCTCGCCGCCCGCCGCAATAGGATCGCTCCGCCCCCCCATCAGCACGGGTTCCTCGGCGGCTCGCCCGCGAGGTAACGGCGCACCTCTTCCGCCGCCTGCTCGGCGGCGAAGGTCACGGTGCGCACCGACGCCCCCGCGATATGCGGGGTCAGCGTCACGTTCGGCAGTTGCAGCAAGGGCCAGTCCACGGGCACCGGCTCGACCCCGAAGGTCTCCATCATCGCCGACCCAAGCGTTCCGTCCGTCAGCGCCGCGTACAGATCGTCATAATCACACAGGGGTCCCCGCGCCGTGTTCACGAACAGCGCCCCCGGCTTCATCTTCGCAAAGGCAGCGGCGTTCATCATGCCCTTCGTCTCGTCCGTCACGCGGGCATGCATCGTCACCACGTCGGATTCCGCCAGCAGCCGGTCGAACGCCACCAGTTCCACCCCCGCCGCCCGGTCCTCGGGCGACAGCTGCACATACGGATCATGCACCAGCACCCGCGCCCCGAACGCGCGAAGAAGGCGCACCACCTTCGTCCCGATGTTGCCGTACCCGATGACACCCACGGTCATCTCGTTCAGCTCTCGCCCCGTCACGTCGGCGCGGTAGAGGTCCCCGCGCCACTCGCCCGCGCGCAGGGCCTCGTGCCCGACCCGGATCTTCCGCGTCTCGGCCAGGATCGCGCCCAGCGTGAACTCGGCCACCGCCGTGGAATTCCGACCCGGCGTGTTGACGACCAGCACCCCATGATCGCGCGCGGCCTTCATGTCGATGTTGACTGGCCCGCCCCGCGACACCGCGATCAGCTTGAGCTTCGGCAACTGCTCCAGCATGCCCCGCGACATGGGCGCGAGTTGCGTAACCAGGATCTCCGCATCGCCCACGAAATCGACCACGCCATCGGCCGAGCCGAAGTATTCCTTCAGTCCGTCCATGCCTTGCACGGCATAGCCATGCTCCATCGGCTCGTCGGGCCAGTTGTCCTTCCGCGTGCGGATCGCAAGGGCATCCCCGCAGGCGTCGCGCAGCTTCGCCTCGAAGACCTCGGGCAGCATGAAATGATCGCCGATGATGGCGACGTGGCGTGTCATCGCAGGCTTTCCTGTCGTTCGTTCATGGCGGCCCAGACCGGTTGCAGCGCCTGCCGCGCCGACCGATAGGCCGGGTAAAGCCCGCCGTAAACGCGCGCAAGCGCCGCATCGGGGGCCTGCGCCGGGCCCAGCGCCGGTGTCACCCAATCGGCGATGCAGTCCATCATCGACGGGTACACCCCGTTCGCCACGGCGGCCATCATCGCCGCCCCCGCCGCCCCCGCCTCGGCCCGCGACGACACCCGCGTGGGCGCGCCGATCGCCGCGCCGAGAACGGTGCGCAACGCAGCCGACCGTGCGGCACCGCCGGACAGGCACACCTCGGGCGGTGTCGCGCCCATCGCGGCATAGCAATCGCGCGCGGCCATCCCCAACCCCTCGACCACCGCCCGCACCAGATCGGGGAACCGGTGCCCGCCGTTCAAACCCACGAACCCTGCCCGCGCGGCGGGGTCGATGAACGGCCCGCGCTCGCCCGCGTCCGAGATATAGGGGTGATACAGGATCGCGCCCGGCCGACTAGCCGCCATCCACCCGTCGATCCGGCCAATCAGGGCGGCCCGGTCCTGCGGCGCCCCGAATTCCCCCGCCAGATCGCCCGCCAGCGCCAGAACCCAGTCGATGTTCAGCGTGGCCGCCATGTTCGACTGCATCATCGCCGCCATGCCCGGAATGGGCAGGCACATCACGTACCCCGACGGCGCGTCGCCCAGCACAACTTGATCCGCAGGCATCGCCCGCATGTGCATGCCGGTCGATCCAATGATCGTACAGGCCCCGGGCCGGTCGGTCACGATCCCGGCGCCCAGCGCGGTGCAGACCACATCGACATAGCCGAGGCTGACCGGCGTCCCCGCCCGCAACCCCGTCGCCGCCGCCGCATCCGAGGTCAGCGGATGTGTCGCCAAGCTGCCGTCCACGATGGGCGGCAGCAGGCCCCGGCGCGCCGTCAGGCCCAGCGCATCGATCACTGCGTCCGAGTAGGTCCGCGTGCGGAAATCGCCAAAGGTGAAGTTCGCCTCCGACGGGTCGGTCGCACGCTCGCCCGTCAGGTTCAGGTACAGCCAGTCCTTCGGGTGCATGGCCACCTCGGCGGCGTCCAACACCTCCGGCACCGTCGCCTGCATATGCGCCAGCTGGCTGCCTTGCTGGCAGACGTTCAACCCCGTCCCGGTATGGTGGAACCGCACCCGGTCGGACCCTTGCGCCTGCAACCGCGCCACCGTGGGGGCCGACCGCGCGTCCAGCCACAGCCACCCGTCGCCCACGGGTTCGTTTCCGCGACCGACCAGCCAGGTCCCGTCGCCCTGCGCCGTCACCGCCACGGCCAGCACCCGCCCCGCCAGCCCCGGCACCTTCTCGCCCAAGGCCCGCAGGGTCGCCGCGCAATCGTCCCAGGTCTGGCCCATCGGCTGGAATGCCGCCCCGTCCGACGACCTGACCGTGTAGCGGTTCGGCACCGAGGCGATGGCGATCTGCGTTCCCTTCAGATCGAACGCCACGGCCTTGATGACCGAGGTTCCGGCGTCGATCCCGACCAGGATGTCGCCTCCTGACGTCATGCCGCCAGCGCCCCCCCGTGGGACAAAGCCTTGCCCGAGGCCGGGTCGAAGACGTGCAGGTCGGCGGCCCGGATATCCAGCGCGATCGCCTCGCCTTCGGCCACCCGCGCGCGGTCATGCTCCACCAGAACCACCGTGGTCCCCGCGAAGCTCGCCGCGATGTGGCTCTGATCGCCCAGCCACTGGTTCACCATCACCGTCGCGGGCGCCCCCGTGCCCGCCCGGTGAACGGCATAGGGGCGCACGCCCAGCACGACCTGCCGCTTGCCCAGTACCATGTCCCGCACCTCGGGCGCGAAGGTGGCCGCGTCATAACTCAGCGCCGCCCCGCCCGTGAGGTCGAACCGCAGCCGCCCCGCCTCCGCCGTCACCGTCGCGGGCAGCACGTTCATCGGGGGTTCCCCCACGAACGTTCCGGTGAACAGGTTCGCCGGGCGGTCCTTGATCTCGGCGGGGCTGCCGTATTGCTGCAGCACCCCCCCCTCCATCACCGCGATCCGGTCGGCCAGCGCGTTCGCCTCGGTCTGGTCATGCGTCACCAGGATCGCGGTCAGCCCGCGTTCCTTGATGTAGTGCTTGATCCGCCCCCGCAGCACGGTGCGCAACTGCGGCTCCAGCTGCCCCATCGGCTCGTCCAGCAGATGCAGGTCCGCATCGCGAACCAGGGCGCGCGCCAGGCTCGCCCGCTGCTGCTGCCCGCCCGAAATCGAGGTCGGAAACCGGTCCAGGATGTCCGTGATCTCCAGCATCTCGGCCACCTGCCCGACTCGGGCCGCGACCTCGGCATCCGGCAACCGCCGCGCCTTCAGCGCGAAGGCGATGTTGTCGCGCACGTTCACGGTCGGGTACAGCGAATACCCCTCGAACGCCATCGCCACGTTCCGCTTCACCGGCGGCAAGGCCTGCACCGCGCGGCCCGCCAGCGTGATCGTCCCGCGCGACACCTCCTCGAACCCCGCGATCATCCGCAGGGTCGATGTCTTGCCGCAGCCCGACGACCCCAGCAGGGCGACGATGTCGCCCTTGGCCACGTCCATGCTGACCGCCCTGACCGCATGAACCCCATGCCCGACCGGCCCGTAGAACTTGTCAACCGCCGTCAGCTTCAGATGGGCGCTCATGCCACGTTCTCCTTCCGCTGGGCGGCCACCGGCGCGATCCGCGCGCCCGTCGCCCGATCGAACAGCATGGCCGTGCCGGGTTCCGCACGCACATGCGCCGGACCCGACACCGGCCCCGGCGTCCCCGCAGGCCGCGACACCAGGATTTCCCGCCCCCTCAGCGTCCGCACCAGCGTCACCGTCTTTTCGTTCAGCGGCGTCTCGGCCTCGACCGTCACCGGAATCGCCCCCGCCTCCCCGCCGCCGACGAAATGCAGGCTCTCGGGCCTGAGGCCCACCACACAGTCCTGCCCCACCTGCCCGCCAAAGCCCTCCGGCAACTCCACCGCCACGTCCGAGATGCGCACAACGACGCGGTTGCCCGCCATCTCGGGCGTCACGTCCAGCAGGTTGATCGCCGGGTCGCCGAACAGCCGCGCGATGCCGGTGGTGGCGGGCGTCAGGTAGATGTCGGCGGGCGTGCCGATCTGCCGGATACCCCCGCCCTCCATCACCGCGATCCGGTGGCCCAGCGCCATCGCCTCCTTGTAGTCCTGCGTGACGTAGATCACCGTCGCGTTCTGGTCCTTCAGCAGCCGCGGCAGTTCCAGCCGCATCTCGAACCGCAGCTTCGCATCCACGTTCCGCAGGGGGTCATCCAGCAGCAGGACCTTCGGCTCACCCGCCAGCGCGCGGGCCAGCGCCGTGCGCTGCTTCTGCCCGTTCGACAGGGCCTTCGGCTTGTGGGTCAGAACGTGGTCGATCTTCAAAAGCCGCGCGACCTTGCCCACCGTCTCGGTCATCACGGATTTGCCCTGCCCCTTGGCAGTCAGCGGGGCCGAGATGTTGCCGAACGCATCCATATGCGGGAACAGCGCGAAGTTCTGGAACGCCATGCCGATGCCCCGGTCCTCGGGTTCCACCCCGGCCATGTCGCGCCCGTCGATGGTGATCGACCCTTCGTCCGGCTCGATCACCCCGGCGATCAGGCGCAGCAGCACCGTCTTGCCCGCCCCCGACGGCCCGAACAGCACCAGCGTCTCGCCCGCCGCAACCGACAAGGTGACCCCTTGAAACACACGCGCGGTCTTGAACGACTTGCCCAGATTTCTCAGTTCCAGTGCCATGCCTTACCCCTTCACCGCGCCCAGGGTCAGGCCCTCGACCAGATACCGCTGCGCCCAGAGCGCCAGCGCCAGCGTGGGCGCGATCGACAGCACGATCCCCGCCGCCACCTGCCCGTACTGGATGCCCGCCGCCGTCACGAAGGCAAGCGCCCCCACCGTCACCGGCTGCTTGTCGGCCGATGCCAGCACGAGTGCGAAGACGAAGTTGTTCCAGGCGAAGATGAACGACAACAGCCCCGCCGCCGCGATCCCCGGCCCCGCCAGGGGCAAGGCAATCCGCCGGAAGGTGGACCAGAAGTCATGCCCCGCGATGCGGTAGGCGTGTTCGATATCGGCCGGGATATCCTCGAAATACCCCCGTACGATCCACAGGATCAGCGGCAGCACGATCAGCTGATAGACCCAGATCAGCCCGCCATAGGTGTTCGCAAGGCCCAGCTGCTGGAAGTAGATCGTCAGCGGCAAGAGCACGAGCAACGGCGGCGCGAAGCGGAAGGACAGCAGCGTGAAGGCAATATCCTCCGACCCCCGGAACTTCAGCCGCGCGAAGGCATAGGCGGCGGGCACGCCCAGCAAAAGCCCGATGGCCACCGACGTCGCCGACAGGAACAGCGAGTTGAACAGGTTCTTCATGAAGTCGATTTCCAGCGTGCCGGACGACGTGTTCAGCTTGCCGGTGATCAGCGCGGTGTAGTTGCCCAGCGTCGGCTCGAAGATCACCGAGGGCGGCACGCGCAGGATCGTCTCGTTCGTCTGCAGGCTCATCAGCACGATCCAGACGATCGGGAACATGAAGAAGATACAGACCAGCGTGATGGCCAGCCCGCGCAGGATGCGCTCCAGGGGGGATGTGTGTTCCATCGGCGTCGCCCCTTACGCGTTGCCGCGCTGGCGTTCGCGCAGGCGAAGCCATTGCTTGATGAAGACGTTCGACAGCGCATAGGTGATCGCCCACAGGATCATCAGCAGCGCGGTGGACCGGCCCACGTTGGTGGACTGGAAGAAGTTCAAGTACGCCTCGACCTGGAACACCGTCAGCTTGTCGCCCGGCCCCCCTTGGGTCATCGCGTAGATGATGTCGAACTGCTGGATCGATTCGATCACCCGAAACAGCGTCGCGGTCAGAAGGAACGGCGTCAGCATCGGCAGGGTGATGCGCCAGAACACGAACAGCCGCGGCACGCCATCCAGTGCGGCCGCCTCGAACGGCTGCTGCGGCAGGCTGCGCAGACCCGCGAGCAGCAGGATCATGATGAAGGGCGTATAGACCCACACATCCACGATCACCACCGTCAGCATCGCCGTCTGCGGGTCGGACGCCCAGTTGAAATCCTTCAGGCCGATCACACTGGCGAAATAGCTCAGGATGCCGAAGCCGGGGTTCGTCATCAGCTTCCACATCAGCGATGCCAACGCCGGCGCGGTCATCAGCGGCATCAGCAGCATGATCGAGATGAAGTTGTTCACCCGCGTCCGCTTGACCAGCAAGAGCGCGATGCCAAGGCCCAGCAAAAGCTCGATGCTGACCGTCCAGAACGCATAAAGGACCGACACCTTCAGCGTGTTCCAGAACGACGCGTCGGTGAAGAACCCCAGGTAGTTGTCGCCCCAGTTCAGCTTGTACGACCACGGCTGCGACAGGCGATAGCGGTGCAGCGAATACCAGGCCGCCGTCAGGAACGGGATCAGGATGCCGATGCAGGTCAAAAGCGCGGGCAGCGACAGAAGATAGGGCAGAACCCGGCGGCTGACGCGGAAACGTCGGGGCGGATTGGTGGCGACGGTCGTCATGGCGCGCGTTCCGAAGTCTTGGGTTGCAGATCGTTCTCCGGCCGCAGGCAAACACCCCGCGGCCGGGAACGTGGACGGCAGTCTCTGCCGTGCCGTCCCCGCCGCGCAAGCCCCCCGGGAGCAACAGGGGAAGCGCGCGGCGGTTCCGGCGGCCGAAAGGTCAGCCGAGCCCGGCGTCCTTCAGCTGGCTGTTGACGCTTTCGGCCAGCTGGTCGAGGCCCTCGTCCACCGGCACTTCCTTGGCCACCATCTTCTGCAGCGTCGCCGCCCATTCGGTGGTCAGGTCGAAGAACAGGGGCTGCGCCGTGAACTTGATCGAGGCACCCGGGGCCGAGGTGTCGTGCATCTCGACATAGCCCGGATAGGACTTGGCCAGCTTGTCGCGGAAGGCCCCGTCCGCCCAGACGCTGGCGCGTGCGGGGTTCACAAGGTCCATCTTCTGCGCGCCGAACAGGTCATGTTCCGGCCCGGTGACCCACTGCAGGAAGTACCAGGTCGCGTCCTTGTTCTTCGAGAACGACGACATCGCCATCGCCCAGATCCAGATATTCGGCGTCGGCGCCTTGGCGGCGGGGTTCGCGGCGAAGGCACTGAAGGCAAGGTTGCCCTTTTCCTTGTTGTCGCCGCCGTTCATGAAGTAGCCAAGAATGTCGGCGTCGAACATCATCGCCGACTTGCCCGCGCCCACGTCGGTGCCGACCTGGTACCAGGTGTGGGTCGACCAGTCGGGCGCGCCCGAATCCTGGATCATCTGCACCCACTTCTTGTGGTATTCCTTCGACACGTCCGTGTTCATCGCCGCCGACAGCTTGCCGTCCGCGCCGACGTTCAGGTCTTTCTGGTCGAAGTTCGCATAGCCCGACAGGAAGCCCGGGTGGATCGTAGCCCAGGACCGCGATCCGCGCACGCCGATGCCGTAGCCGCCGTTCATCACCGCCTTCGCGGCCTTCGCCGTGTCCAGCAGTTCGTCGATGTTCGCCGGAACTTTCAGGCCGTTCGCGTCGAAGATCTTCTTGTTGTAGGTCAGGTTGTTCTGCTCGTAGGCCAGCGGAATGCACCACTGCTTGGCATCATCCGACCCCAGCGCCCCGCCCGGCTGGCCGTTCCAGGCGCAGGACTTGATGACGCCCGGCAGGAAGTCGTCGAAGGCATACATCGGGTTCGTCTTTGCCGGGTCCTTGATGTATTCGTTCAGGTCGTCGATCCAGCCGGCGGGCCCGTAGGTCCAGGTCATGTAGGCGCCCGACATGAAGGCGTCGTATTCGCTGGACGACGACGACAGCGCGGCCGTCACCTTGTCGAAGTAGACGTCTTCGGGGAACACGTCATAGGTGACGTCGATGCCGGTCATCGTCTTGAAGTTCTCAAGATCGGCGATCATCGCATCGGCGTAGGGATGCTTGTTCAAGAGCAGCTTGATCGCCGTGCCCTTGTGCGCCATCCAGTCGAAGTCTGCGGCCAGAGCCTGCGTCATCGCGCCGTTCAGCATGACGCTGGCCATCGCGGTCGTCATGCCCAGACCGCCCAGGCCCTTGATCAGCCCGCGGCGGCTCACCTGACCCCTGATATAGGCGTCGATGAGGTCCTTTTCCTTGTCGTACATTCAGCCTTTCCTCCCAGTGGTCCCCGACGCGCGCAGCGCGACGGGGCTTGCAAGCGCATGTGCCGTGCGCTCGTCGGTGATGAGGCCGGCCAGAAGCCCGCTCATCAGCACAGACCTGATCGCCCAGGTCTTCTCGGTTCCGCCCGCGATCGCGACGATCCGGCGGCCCCGCATTTCGGTCAGGCCCAGCGACAGGGTGCGCTGGGTCAGCGATGTCTCGATCGTGCGCCCTTCGGCGTCAAAGAAGTGCCCCAGCACTTCGCCCGACCCGCCGCGCCCCTTCACCTCGCGGATTTCCGACTTCTCGATCATCCGGCTGGACACCAGCTGCGCATCCGGCTCGGCCGTGCCGATGCCCACCAGCATCAGGTCGGCCCGCGCGGCCAGCCCGAACACCTCGGACACACCCCGCTGCGCCAGCAGAACCTCGCGGTCCTCTACCGAATTCGCAAAGAACGGCACCGGCATCACATAGGCCGCAGCCCCGGTCTTTTCGGCCAGGCGGTGGATCACGTCATGCGGGTTGGCCGCATAGTTCCGCGTGAGTCCCCCCAGCAGCGACACGAAATTCAGGTTCGGCGCATCGACATGGCGCATCTCGCGCACCGCCGCCGCCAGCGTCCGGCCGTGGCCCACGCCGATCACCTTGGTGTCGGGCGCGTCGATGGCGCGCTGGATGAAGGCCGCACCCGCGATGCCCAGCGCCCGCAGGGGAAGCCCCTCTTCCTGAAGGTCCGGCACCACCTCGCAATAGGACAGCCCGAACCGCTGCGACAGCGCATCCTCCAGCGCCACGCATTCCGCGATGTCGCCGTCGATGGTGACCTTGACCGCCCCCGCCTCGACCGCGCGCGCAATCAGCCGGTGCGCCTTCACCCCCGGCACGCCCAGCCGCTTGGCCACCTCGGCCTGCGTCAGCCCGCCCGCATAATGCAGCCAGGCCGCCCGGATCGAGAGGCTGTCCTCCATATCCCTGGAACGCGGGGCGCGCGGCACGGACGGTCATCCTCCCTGGCCAGACCGCCCGGTCTGACGCCGGGCCGAGTCTGTAGCTTTTTTCATTGTGTGAAATTAATTGCGAATCTGCCCCGCCTGTCAATCCACTTCCGGGCACACCGGGCGAAGAAGGCTGTTGACTCGCGGCCCGCTTCGGTGACCGCTACTGTCGCATTCGAAGCCGGATTCTTCTTGAACACAGGCGGATTTGTCATGGCACGCCTTCTCCGCGACGCGCTCGCGCTCGACTACGCTCCCGATTCCAACCGCAAAATGCTCGGCAACGTCTCGGGCATCGCCTGCTCGGACGGGGTCGTCTGGACCGTCTCCGACGAGGGACGCTCGCTTCAGCGTCTAGAACCGAGCGGCAATGGTCTGGGGAAAATGAAGGATTTCAAGATCGACAAACTGATCGACAATCTTCCCGACGACGCTGAGACCGGCAAGAAGGGCGAGCTCGACCTTGAAGCCATCGACGTCCACGACGGCGCGCTCTGGCTCGCCGGATCGCACGCACGGGTGCGGATCGAGCGGAAGCCAGAAACTGCGCCGCCCGACGTGAAATGCCGACCCCGACTCGGCCGGTGTCTTTTCGCGCGAATCCCCCTTAAGGACGGCGAACCGGGGCCTGGACCTCGCGCCTTGCCCCACACCGGCGACGGCGCGCTCCGCCCGGCCCTTGAGGGTGACCCCTGGCTCCACCTCTTCCGCGACCTGCCAAGCAAAGAGAACGGAATCGACATCGAGGGCATGGCGATCTTCGACGGGCGTCCGATCCTCGGTCTGCGCGGGCCCCTGATCGACGGACTGGCGGTTGCCGTCGAGGTGAATCTTGACGACCACGCCTTCAAGGTCCGCGGGGTCACACCCCATTTCCTCGACCTCTGCGGCCTCGGCATCCGCGACCTCGCGCGGTGGCGTGGCGGGCTGGCCGTGCTCGCGGGGCCCACAGGCCCCGCCGCGGGACCCTTCGCGCTTCACTACTGGCGGCCCGACGATCCCCGCATGACGGCCAAGCCGCCCATTGTCTTCTCCTGGGACAGCCCGACCGGCGGCCCATCGGGCAAGCCAGAAGGCATCTGCCCGGACCCGAAAGACGACCGCCGGATGATCGTGGTATCGGACGGACGCGCCTCCATCGACGGCTCCGTCCTGATGGCGGATGTGATCGAGGGCCTCTGATCGCCGCGCTGCAGGACTTTATTCCGCCCCAGGCGGCTCGTGCAGCACCACCCCCGCCATCGGATCGCTCGGCCCTTCCCATGGCCGTGCCTCCAGCACCCGCCGCGTGTCGGCCAGCCCCGCTGCCCAGCGCTTGCGCACGCCCGAGGCCGAGAAGTCCACGTCCTTGGTCTGGTCCTCGTGGTCCAGCGTGGGGGCCAGAAGGCGCACCACATGCATCCGCGTCTGGCAGCCCCAGCCCAGCATCTCGCGCACCTCGGGGCTGTCCTTCGCCTCGGGCGGCAGCATCGCGCCCAGCCGGTTGATGATGTGGCGCAACCGGTGCGCCGTCATCTGGCGGCTGATGTGGCCCGCCACGCGGCTGGAATACTGGATGTCCTTCTGGCGGTGCATCACCTGCCAGATGGTGCGCGGTTCGTCCCCCATCGGGTTCCACAGGTGCACGGCGAAAATCAGCCCGCTCTGACGCGGGTTGTCGTCGAAGATCACCTCGGTCGGCGTGTTGGACAGGACCCCGCCGTCCCAGTACAGCTCGCCATCGATCCGCACCGCCGGGAACGCGGGCGGCAGCGCGCCCGAGGCCAGGATGTGGTCGAGGCCGATCGCCCCGTCGCGGCTGTCGAAATACCGCATGCGGCTCGTGCGCACCTCGGCCGCCCCCACCGTCAGGCGCGGCATGCAACCGTTCAGGCGGCCGACGTCCACCAGTTCCGACAGCGTTTCGCGCAAGGGTGCCGTCGAGTAGTAGCCCGCCTGCTCGGGGTCGAGCCGTGCATGTGCGCCCAGGAACGCAGGCAGATGCGGCTTGAAGAAGCCGCCCAGGCCACCGAACAGCGTGGTCCAGTAGGCGGGGCTCGGCGCAACCGGGAACATCCCGAAGAACGCATCCACCGGCGACCCCCGCGTCACCCGCGCCCAGAAGGCGCGCAGCGCGGCCAGACGGTCCTTCGGCTCGTTGCCCGCGATCAGGCTGGCGTTGATCGCCCCGATGGAGGTGCCGATCACCCAGTCAGGCTCGATCCCGGCCTCGTGCAGCGCCTCGTAGACGCCCGCCTGATAGGCCCCCAGCGCACCGCCGCCCTGCAGGACCAGCACGATCTGGCCAGTCTGCGCACGGATGCGCTCGGCCAGCGACTTCGCCCCGGCCGCCGCACCCGCCTTCGTGGGTGATTTCATGTCCTTCATCGTCCGCCCCCTGCCCTATTGCGCGGTCCAGCCGCCCTCGACGGGCAGCGCGGCCCCCGTCATCGACCTACCCGCGTCCGTGCACAGGAATACGGCAAGCGCCCCAAGCTCCTCGACCGTCACGAACTGGCGCGTCGGCTGCGCGTGCAGCAGCACGTCGCGGATCACCTGCTCTTCGGTCAGCCCGCGCGCCTTCGCCGTCTGCGGGATCTGCTTTTCCACCAAGGGCGTCAGCACATAACCCGGGCAGATCGCGTTCGCGGTGATGCCATGCTCGGCCAGCTCCAGCGCGATGGTCTTGGTGAAGCCCAGAACCCCGTGCTTGGCCGCCACATAGGCCGACTTGAAGGGCGACGCGACCAGCGCATGGGCCGAGGCCACGTTGATGATGCGCCCCCATTTCCGTGCCTTCATGCCGGGCACCACGGCCCGCGTGGCATGGAAGGCCGACGACAGGTTGATCGCCAGGATCGCATCCCACTTCTCGGGCGGAAAGGTCTCCACCGGCTCCACGTGCTGGATGCCCGCGTTGTTCACCAGCACATCCACCTGCCCGAAGGCGCTCGACGCCGCCGCCACCATCGCGGTGATCTCGGCGGGCTTCGACATGTCGGCGGGCGAGAACACCGCCTTCACGCCGAATTCGTCCGCCAGGCCGGCACGCAGCCGCTCGATCTCTGCCGCATCGCCAAAGCCGTTCAGAACGACGTTCATCCCCGCGGCGGCAAATGCCCGCGCGATGCCAAGGCCGATGCCGCTCGTTGATCCGGTCACGATGGCGGCGCGCCCCTTCAGCCCCGGCAGGGGCGCGGTAAAGGGCACGGCGGCGGCGGCCGGTGTCATCTCGGTCATAGCAGTCATGATCCTACTCCCTCATGTCAGCGGGCGGTCCACCCGCCATCGATTGCGATTGCGGCCCCGGTGATCGACCGCGCGTCATCCCCGCACAGGAACGCGACCAGCGCGCCGATCTCGGTCGTCTCGACGAACCGGTGCGTGGGCTGGGTGGCGGCCAGGAATCCCTTCGCCACATCCTCGGGCGTGGCCCCGGTGGCGCGCACGGCCTCGGCGATCTCGTGCTCGATCAGCGACGTCCGGACATATCCCGGGCACACCGCATTGACGGTGACGCCCTTTTCGGCCGCTTCCAGCGCGACCGACCGCGTCAGCCCCACCACCCCGTGCTTCGAGGCCGCATAGGCCGACGCTTCGGGCGCCCCGACCAGGCCCAGCGCCGACGCCACGTTCACGATCCGGCCCCAGCCGCGCAGCGTCATTCCGGGCAGGGCGGCGCGGGTGGCCAGGAACGCAGCCGTCAGGTTGACGGCCAGCGTCTGGTTCCAGGTCTCCGGCGTCATCGACGGAACCGGCCCGGTATGGAAGACGCCCGCGTTGTTCACCAGGATGTCGACCCGCCCGAAGGCCTCGCCCGCCGCTGCGACCAGCCGCGCCACCTCGCCTGCCGCCGAAAGGTCGGCCGGCAGATGCACGACGCGAACGCGGCATTCTGCGGTCAGGTCCGCGACCAGCGACGAAATCGCGGCCGGCTCGCCGAACCCGGTCAGCACGATGTCGGCCCCGGCCCGGGCCAGCGATGACGCGATGCCAAGGCCAATCCCGCTTGTCGATCCGGTGACCAGCGCAACGCGTCCGCGCAGCGACCCGACGGTTCCGGCATCGCCTCTGGCGGTGGGGGAATGAATGTCAAGCATGGCAGGCTCCTTGCAAATTGGTGGGTCCCAAGTGTCCTCAGGCGGCGGCCACGGTCCGGGCACGCGGCAGGCTCAGCGCAAAGGTCGTGCCCCGTGCCCCCGGCGTCCGCTCGGCACTGACGCGGCCGCCGTGGTTTTCGGCGACCAGACGCACGATCCACAGGCCCAGGCCGTGTCCCGCCCCGTCATCGGCAAGCGCCCCGACGCGGATGAACGGCCGGAACAGCTGCGCGATGTCGGCAGCGCCAAGACCCGCGCCTCCGTCGCGGATGCGCACCACCACCTCACCGGTGTCCCGCGCGTCCGCCTCGCACAGCACGCGCCCGCCCGGCTCGGTATGGCGCACCGCGTTCGCGATCAGGTTGTCGATGGCCTGCATCAGAAGCTCTCCGTCGCCACGGATCGGCAGCGCGCCCGACACCCGCACCTGCAACCGCACAAACCGCCGCTCGGCGGCTGCTTCGTTGCACGACGCGACGGTCCGCAGGATCGCGCCCAGATCGTGCTCGCGGGCCACGATGGCCAGCGGGTCGCCATAGGCACGCTCGCGCTCGATCAGCGCATCCAGCAGTTGCGACAGCCGCGCCACAAGGCGCTCGGCGCGCTGGGTCAGCCCGGTGCGGCGGTCGGGCCCGGCCTTGGCGTTCTCGATCGCCATCGCCCCGAGCAGAAGGTCAAGGTTGGCCAGCGGCGCCTTCAGGTCATGCGCGATGATGGCCAGGGTGCCGACGCGGCGGCGCTCCTGCTCGCCGTCGATCGGCCCACGCACCGGGGCACGGCCTGCCGTCGCGACGGTGCCAAGGCTGTGCGGCTGAACTGTCGTAAGCATCTTCCCCTCCCTGTGGTTGGCGGTCCTTCTTGGGAACCACTGCTAGTCCGCAGGGGGCGCGCGGTGAAATATCGTTGCCTGATCGCTTTCATGCAAAGCCGTTATCGACGCTTTTGCGGGCGTTCGGGCGGTCCATCCGGGGCCTTCGCAGGCCGCCTTCCGCGCGCGCCGCCGTACCCTCTACCCTTTGTCGCGCTTGTGCGTATGCTCCTCGCGCGAGTCGGCCATGACGACCGGGTTTGCGGCAGGCGGGGAAATTTCATGCAGTTTCAGGAGGTCCGGTACTTTCTGGCGCTGTGCGACACGCTCAACTTCACGCGCGCGGCCGAGGTCTGCAACGTCTCACAGCCCGCGCTCACGCGCGCGATCAAAAGCCTCGAGGACAAGCTGGGCGGTGGCGCGCTGATCCACCGCGAACGCGGCAATACCCATGTCACGCCCTTCGGCAACCTGATGCGGCCATACTTCGAAACCGTCGTCAGCCAGCTGGAAGAGGCGCAGAAGCGCGCGAAGTCCTATACCCAGCTCGCCGCCACCAGCCTGTCGATCGGGCTGATGTGCACCATCGGCCCGTCGCGCTTCGTGGACCTGTTCCGCAACTTCACGCACCGCTTCAACTCGATTGACATCCGCCTGATGGACGGACCCCAGCACATGGTCGAGGAAAAGCTGGTCGCAGGCGAAATCGATCTTGGCATCTGGGCGCAGCCGGGCCCGATTGACGACCGGCTGCACGCGATCCCGTTGTTTGACGAACGCTTCGTCATCGCCCTTTCACCCGACGACCCGCTGACCATGAAGGACGTCGTGCGCCTGCGCGATCTGAACGACCACCGCTATCTCAGGCGGACCAACTGCGAATACTACGACTACATGGAGACGATCCAGGTCGAATACGGCGCGGGCGATGGCCCCGAGCCTTTCTGCAGCGACCGTGACGACTGGATCCAGAACATGGTCTTGGCGGGCCTCGGCTATACCTTCGTGCCGGAATTCTCGGTGGCGCTTCCGAACCTGGTCGTCCGCCCGCTGATCGAACCCGAGGTGACGCGGCGCATCCACCTGGTCACCGTGCGCGGCCGCCCCCACAGCCCGGCCGTCGGTGCCTTCGTCCATGCCACCCGCCGCCACCCCTGGACGGGCCGGGTCGGCCAGCCCTCGACGCTCGACCTCGAAGACTGAGGCGGCGGCGCGCCCGCTCCATGCACGGCGCTTATCAAAACCAGACGGAACCGGCATTTCCGCACTGCAGCACGGTCCTGCATCCTGCAGCACAACGCCACGGACGGAACGACCCGCCGGGCGTCACTGCAAACCGCTAGAGGGATCATTGCCATGACCATGACCACCATCCTGCGCGGCGCCGCCATCGCCGCCCTGACCGCCCTTCCGCTGGCCGCCTTTGCCGGCGAATGCCCCGCCGACAAGGTCGTCGCCGACAGCGGCATGAAATCCGACGCCGCCGCGAAGGACGTGACCGACACCGTGATCGGCTCGATCGACCTCAAGGACGAGGCGCCCAAGCTTGACGGCCGACTGTTCCGCCTGCGCCGCCTGGAAATCCAGCCTGGCGGCATCGTGCCGTGGCACAGCCACGAAAAGCGCCCGGCGCTGATCTACGTCGTCGAAGGCGAGATGGTCGAGCATTCCAGCACCTGCTCGGTTCCGATCGTCCACAAGGCGGGCGAGGTCGCGCAGGAAACCCACGCCGTGTCGCACTGGTGGGAAAACACCGGCAAGGTGAAGGCCGTGCTGCTGTCGGCCGACATCTTCCCCAACGACATGGACAAGCACACGATGTGATCCGGTCGGCGCAGCCCGCCACTGACACACCCCCCCTTCCCCCAGCGGGGAGGGGGCCAGTGGTAAAGGGGGCCGCCATCCGCCTGCCCGCGCCCTCCAGCGCCGGACCAGGCCCACCGAAAGAAGGACGCCCAGCATGCCCGCAGCCATCGCAACGCAGCCCCCGGCCGCAGCCGCAGGACACCTGCCGCTTCGCCGCCAGGCCATCATCGGCGTCATCGGGTTCCTGACGCTTGTCGACCTCTTCGCCGCACAGGCGATTCTGCCGCTCCTGATCGAGCGTTACCAGGTCACCCGCGCCGCCGCCGGCTTCGCCGTGAACGCGAGCACAATGGGCATGGCTGCCGCCTGCCTGATCGTCAGCCTCTTCAGCCGCCGCATCGACGCGCGCCGGGGCATCTGGATCTGCCTTGCCTGCCTGGCCATTCCCACCGCCTCGCTCGCACTTGCGCCCGATCTTGGCACCTTCACCCTGCTCCGCGTCGTGCAGGGCCTGTTCATGGCCGGGGCCTTCACTCTGACGATGGCCTACCTCGCCGACACCTGCTCGATGACCGACACGTCCGAGGCCCTGGCGGCCTACGTCACCGGCGTCGTCGCCTCGAATCTGGTCGGCCGGCTCGTCTCGGCCTGGGTCGCCGAACGCGCGGGGCTTGGCGTCAACTTCCTCGTCTTTGCTGGGCTGAACATCGCGGGCGCCGCGCTTGTCGCCGCGAACTTCCGCCAGATCACGCGCATGACCGTCTCGGGCAGCGGCCGCAGCCTGTTCGCCGCCTGGCCGCTCCACCTTGCGAATCCCGCGCTCCGGGCGGCCTTCGGCACCGGGTTCCTCATCCTCTTCGCCTTCATCGGCACCTTCACCTATGTGAACTTCGAACTCGCAGGCCCGCTGGGCCTCGCGCCCGCCTACCTCGGGATCGTCTACCTCGTATTCCTGCCCTCGATGGTGACAACACCCCTGGCCGGGCGCGCCGTCGCGCGCTTCGGCGCGCGCAGAACCGCCTGGGCGGGCCTTGCCGTCGCACTCGCGGGGATGCCGCTCCTGCTTGCGCCCGCGCTCGCCCCGGTACTGGCGGGCATGGTCTTGGTCGGCGTCGGCACCTTCCTGGCCCAGGCCGTCGCCACCGGTTTCGTCGGCCGCACCGCCACCTCGGACCGCGCCGCCGCCAGCGGGCTGTACCTCGCCAGCTATTACCTTGGTGGCCTTGCCGGAGCCGCTGTCCTGGGCCAGGTCTATGACCGCATGGGATGGACCGCCTGCGTGGCCGTCATCGCGGCCTCGCTTGCCGTCTGCGCGGCGCTGGTTGCGCGGATGCGCCCGGCCGGGGCCTGACCCCCAGGCAGCGGCACGGCAAAGCAAAAGGGCCGGGGCGCGCATATCGCGGCCCCGGCCCTTTCTGTCGTTCCCGGCCTGTCTACTTCTGCACCACCGCGTCCGTGATCGACCCGATCACTTCCGACGCCTTGGCGAATTCCTTCTCGCGGTCGGTGATCCCGTGGCGCTTCGCGATCCAGCCGAAGTCGGTGTAGCTCGCCCAGACCTGGCCATCCGCATCCTGATGCACCAGAAGGCGCACGGGCCAGTCCAGCCCCGCTTCCGCCTTCGACTGCACGAACAGCGTGCCCAGCGCGGGGTTCCCGAAATTCAGAAGAACCGAAGGCTTCACGTCGATCCCTTCGGCCTTGGCCAGGGCCGCCTGGTCGACTTCGTAGAAGAACACAAGTTTCTTGTCGGCGATGTCGGCCTTCAGCCGGGCGACGGTGTCGTCCATCCCATAGGCGCTTTTCACCGAAACGATGCCGTCGGGGCCCACCTTGGGCGCGTCGGCGGCAAAGGCGTCGGTCATCGGAACGGCCAGAATTGCAAAGGCAAGGGCGGGGCCGATCAGGGCCGCGCGGCGGGTGGGTGTCATGTCAGTTTCTCCTGTTCCCTCGCGGGCACGCGCCCGCATGGCCGCAAGGGTGCCGCCACCGGCGCGCAAGGAAAAATGCCGTTTGGGCCTTGGTTTCATGCGCGCTGCGCATGACGCCGGAATGCCGGTTGAACGCGCCCGGCACCTGCGCATAACTGGCCCCATCCGGGGCAAAGGGGTCACAGCGATGTGCAAGGACTGCAACTACACCATCCACGGCGCGCAGCATCACTTTGGCTGGGACAACTCGCTCCCCCCCGCGCAAGCCGCCGAACCCGGATCGACCATCCTGTTCCACTGCCTCGACAGCTCGGCAGGCCAACTGACCGCGACATCCACCGTCGCCGACGTCACCACGCTCGACTTCGGAAAGGTGAACCCCGTCTCGGGCCCGATCTACGTCGAAGGAGCTGAGCCCGGCGACGCGCTGAAGGTGACGATCGACAGCTTTGCGCCATCAGGCTGGGGCTGGACCGCAAACATCCCCGGCTTCGGCCTTCTGGCCGACCAGTTCACCGACCCCGCCCTCAACATCTGGACCTACGACTCCGCCCTCTCCCCCGCCCTCTACGGGCGCGCCGGGCGCGTGCCGCTGAAACCCTTCGCGGGCACCATCGGCTGCGCCCCGGCGGAACCCGGCCTTCACTCCGTCGTGCCCCCCCGCCGCGTCGGCGGCAACCTCGACATCCGCGACCTGGCGGCAGGGACCACGCTTTACCTTCCCGTCGAAGTCAAAGGTGCCCTCTTCAGCGTCGGCGACACCCACGCCGCCCAGGGGGATGGAGAGGTCTGCGGCACCGCCATCGAAAGCCCGATGGATGTGGTACTCACACTCGACCTTGTGAAGGGCGCGAACCTCAAGACCCCCCGCTTCACCACCCCCGGCCCCGTCACCCGCCACCTCGACGCCAAGGGGTACGACGCCACGACCGGCATCGGCCCCGACCTCATGGCCGCCAGCCGCGATGCCGTCAGCGCGATGATCGACCTCCTGACCGCCACCCACAAGATGACCGCGGTCGAGGCCTACATGCTCGTCTCCACCTGCGCCGACCTCCGTATCTCGGAAATCGTCGACATGCCCAACTGGGTGGTCAGCTTCTATTTCCCGCGCTGCGTGTTCGACTGAGGACATTTTGCCACCGACGTTCATCACAAGGCTACCTTACTCAACGCAGGCCAGCGCCTGACCGCCGGGTGGGCGCGAGCCAACGATTTCGGTCTGCGCTTTATGGTGACGCACCTCCCAACGCCGTTCCTGCAGGCTGACGTTGCACAAGCGCCCGCCCGAGGGGGGCGGTCGGGCGCTGGCCGGGCCGCTTCGCGGCTGTTCCGGCCGAAAGAAGTTAAGAAACGGGCAAAGCGCCTGAAATCGCCGACATGCCCAACTGGGTGGTCAGCTTCTATTTCCCGCGCTGCGTGTTCGACTGACCGCCAGCGATCACGAAACGGGCAATCCACCCCCCGCGCCGAAAAAATCAGCGCCAACGTCCTTGACTTGGGCCACGGCCTCGCCACCGTCACAGCCGAAGGGGCCGGGATGAGTCCCGCGCGCATTCGCCGACAGGGGACAGCATGACACCGAAGCAGACCGAGGGCCGCGCCAAGTTCGGCCCCTACGAGACGTGGTACCGCATCACCGGCGACCTCAACTCCGGCAAGCCCCCCGTCTTCCTGCTGCACGGCGGCCCCGGAGCCGCGCACAACTACATCGACGCCTACAAGGCGCTGGCGAACGACGGCCGCGCCGCCATCCACTATGACCAGCTCGGCTGCGGCAACTCGACCCTGCTGCCCGACAAGGGCGCCGATTTCTGGACCCCGCAGCTCTTCGTGGACGAGCTGGAAAACCTCATCGACCACCTCGGCCAACGCGGGGGCTTCCACGTCCTCGGCCAAAGCTGGGGCGGCATGCTCGCCGCCGAATACGGCACAAGGCGGCCGAAGGGCGTGAAGTCCCTGACCATCGCCAACTCCCCCGCCTCGATGTCCCTCTGGACGTCCGAGGCGATGCGCCAGCGCAGCGAGATGCCGCAGGACATCCAGGACAAGCTGAACAAGTACGAGGCCACCGGCGACTACGCCAACCCCGAATACCAGGAGGCGACGGCCTGGGTCTACGCCCGCCACGTCTGCCGCGTGGTCCCGAACCCGCCTGAGGTGATCGCCACCTTCGAGCAGGTCGCGAAGAACCCGACCGTCTATCACACGATGAACGGCCCGAACGAATTCTTCGTCATCGGCACGCTGAAGACCTGGGACATCCGCCCCGAACTGCCGAAGATCAACGTCCCCACGCTGGTCATATCCGGCCGCCACGACGAGGCGACACCCGCCTGCGTGGAACCTTTCGCCAAGCTGATCCCCGGCGCGGAATGGGTGATCTTCGAGGACTCAAGCCACATGCCCCATGTCGAGGAACACGACGCCTGCATGGCCACCGTGGGCGCGTTCCTCAGGAAACACGACTGAATGGGCATCCTGTCCCCCAAACTATTCCTTTTTCTTGCCCGGAACAGCCGCGAAGCGGCCCGGGCAGCGCCCGACCGCCCCCCTGGGCGGGCGCTTCTGCAACCGCAGTCTGCAAGAACAGCGTTGGGGGAACGTCACCATAAAGTGCTGACCAAAATCGTCGCTGCGCCCACCCGGCGGTCAGGCGCTGCCCTCCGTGGCGCGATGGGGGCGTGTGGGTAACATGGCCACTTCGAAACAAGCACCAAAACAACTGGGAGACACGCGATGAGGAAACTGCTTCTGGCCTCGGCCGCGGCGCTGATGGTCGCGCTGCCCGCGGCGGCCGAATACAAGCCCGAACACCGCGGCGGCACCATGCGCCTTGTCGCACGCTCGGCCGCCGGAACGGTGGACCCGCACATCAACTACACGCTGCAATACTGGCAGATCTACCAGGGCCTCTATGACGGGCTTGTCGCCTTCAAGAAGGCCGCTGGCGAGGAAGGCTTCCAGAAGGTCCCCGACATCGCCGAGGCGATGCCCGAGCCCACGAACGACGGCAAGACCTACACCTTCAAAATCCGCAAGGGGATCATGTTCTCGGACGGGCGCGAATTGGGCGTGAAGGACGTGGTCGCCAGCTTCCAGCGCATCTTCAAGGTTTCCTCGCCGACCGCCGGGGGCTTCTACTCGGTCATCGTCGGGGCCGACGCCTGCCTGAAAGACCCCGCCACCTGCACGCTGGAAGGTGGCGTCGTCGGCGATGAAGCGGCGGGCACCGTGACCATCAACCTGACCCGCCCGGATGCGGAGTTCTTCGACAAGCTTGCCCTGCCCCACGCCGCGATCCTGCCCGCAGACGCACCGACAACCGATGCAGGCTCGAACCCCATCCCCGGCACGGGCGCCTACTACATCTCGGCCTATGACCCGAACAAGGGCATGACCATGTCCCGCAACCCCCACTTCAAGGTGTGGAGCGAGGACGCCCAGCCCGACGGCTACCCCGACGTGATCCAGTATGATTTCGGCCTGACCGACGAGGCCGAGGTGAACGCGGTGCAGAACGGCGAGGCCGACTGGATGTTCGACCAGCCGCCTACCGACCGTCTGGCCGAAATCGGCGCGAACTACGCCGATCAGGTCTTCATCACGCCGCTGACCGCCTGGTGGTACGCGCCGATGAACACGAACCTTGCCCCCTTCGACAACGTCAAGGCGCGCCAGGCCGTGAACTACGCGCTCGACCGCAACGCGCTCGTGAACCTGTTCGGCGGCCCGGTTCTGGCCAGCCCCGTCTGTCAGGTCCTGCCCCCCGGCTTCCCCGGACACGAACCCTACTGCCCCTATACCCAGAACCCCGGCACCGAATGGTCCGCGCCCGACATCGAAAAGGCCAAGGCGCTGGTGGAAGAGTCCGGCACCAAGGGCCAGAAGGTCACGATCATCGCCGAGGATACGGCGGTCTCGAAGGCCATCGGCACCTACATGCAGTCGGTCCTGACCGACATCGGGTATCAGGCCGAGGTGAAACCGATCTCGCCCAATATCCAGTTCACCTACATCCAGAACACCAACAACAACGTGCAGATCTCGATCACCCAGTGGTATCAGGACTATCCGGCGGCGTCGGACTTCCTGAACATCCTCTTCGGCTGCGCGTCCTTCACGCCGGGGTCGGACAGCTCGATCAACATCGCGGGCTTCTGCGACAAGGACATCCAGGCCAAGATGGATGCCGCCCTCCTGCTGGGCGTCACCGACCCCGACGCCGCGAACAAGGAATGGGCCGCGATCGACAAGCTGGTGACCGACGCCGCCCCGATGGCCGCGCTCTTCACGCCCAAGCACATCGACTTCGTGTCCAAGCGTGTCGGCAACTTCCAGTTCAACAGCCAGTTCTACTGGATGGTCTCGCAGTCCTGGGTGCAGTGATTTCTCACCCGATGTTCCTGAACACCAAACGCCCCGGCCTTGAGCCGGGGCCTCTCTCTCTACCCCCGCGCCCTATGACAGCGAGGCCCCGGATCACGTCCGGGGCGGGGACGCAAACCCGTAGGGTGCGTGCTTGCAAGCACCGCCACCCGCCCGCCCTCACACAACGCCCCGTGCCTGATACGGGGCGCCGATCCCCACAGGCGCGCCCCTGTGAACCGAGGCCCCGTGCCAACCACGACGCGTCGGGAACGGTAACCCCATGACCACCCCCCTCGCCCAAGGCCATAGCCGCGGCCCCTGGGCCACCGCCTTCCGCCGCCTCTCGCGCGACCGCACGGCGATGGCCGCGCTGGCCGTGTTCCTGGCAATCGTCCTCACCTGCGCGCTGGCCCCCGCCTATGCCCGCTGGGCGGGCGTCGATCCCTTCAAGTCCACCTTGAACGCCGTCATCCAGATCGACGGGGTGGACCAGCCAGTGATGGAGCTTCCGAAGTCGGGCCTCGCCCTCGGATACACCCCCATCGGCCCGACATGGCGGCTCGGGAACTACTTCCTCGGGGCCGACAATCAGGGCCGCGACGTGATGGCGCGGCTTCTCTACGGCGGGCTCAACTCCATCCTCATCGCGGGCGCGGCGACGATCCTGACGCTCACCGTCGCCACCGCCCTCGGCCTGGCCGCAGGCTTCTTCGGCGGCCTCACCGACACCGTCATCTCCCGCATCCTCGACGTCCTCTGGGCCTTCCCCGTCTACCTTCTGGCGATCTCGCTCTCTATTGTCCTCATCACCCAGGGCATCCACATCGGCCCGTTCGAGATCACGTCCGGCTCCCTCGCTTTGCCCGTCCTCATCATCGGCGTCGTCTACATTCCTTACGTTGCCCGCCCCGTGCGCGGTCAGGTCCTGTCGCTGCGCCAGTCCGATTTCGTCATGGCCGCCATCGGCCTCGGCGCGCCGCCCGCGCGCATCCTGGTCAAGGACATCCTGCCCAACGTCTCGACCACGCTGATCGTCTTCGTCCCGATCATGATGGCGCTCAACATGCTCACCGAAAGCGCGCTGTCCTTCCTGTCGATCGGCGTCCAGCCCCCCAACGCCAGCTGGGGCACCATCATCCAGGACGGCCAGACGCTTCTTTACACCCGTCCGATGGTCGCCCTCGCCCCCGGCATCATGATCGCGCTCTCAGTCCTGTCGCTGAACGTCTTCGGCGACGGATTGCGCGACGCGCTCGACCCGAAATCCAAGATCAAGCTGGGGCGCGCCTGATGGCCTTCGCGATCCTCCAGCGCCTCGGCCAGATGCTGTTCGTCATGGCGGGCATCTCGATCCTCGTCTTCCTGATCTTCTTCGCCACCCCCGGCGTCGACCCCGCCGCCCGCATCGCCGGCCGCAACGCATCGCCCGAAGTACTGGAGGCTGTGCGCAAGTCCTTCGGCTTCGACCAGCCGATGTACGTCCAGTACCTGACCATGATGAAGAAGATCTTCGTCACGGGCGACCTGACCAGCTTCGTCAACCGCGGCTGGAAGGTCGTCCCCGCTGTGCTCGACACCATCCCCGTCACCCTGTCGCTTGTCATCGGCGCGGCGATCCTGTGGGTCGTCTTCGCCATCCTCATCGGCACCGTCGCCGCCGCCACCCGCGACCGCTGGCCCGACAAGCTTCTGATGATCCTCGGCCTCATCGGCGTGTCGATGCCCGTCTACTGGGTGGGCGAGGTGATGAACCTTCTGACCCAGAGCCGCTTCAAGGACAGCTGGCTCTTCGGCTGGGTTCCGCCGCTCGGCTACAAGAACTTCAGCGATGACCCCAAGGGCTGGTTCCTCACCCTGGTCATCCCCTGGATCACCCTCTCGATCCTCTACATCGGCCTCTACGGCCGCGTCCTGCGCGCCAGCATCACCGAGGCCCTGCAAGAAGATTACATCCGCACCGCCCGCGCCAAGGGCCTCTCTGAATCCCGCATCCTCCTCCGCCACGCGCTGCGCACGTCGCTCATCTCCTTCGTCACCCTTTTCGGGTTGGACTTCGGCGCCCTCGTCGGCGGCTCGGCGCTGCTGACCGAGGTCGTCTTCGGCCTTCAGGGCGTGGGAAAACTCACCTACGACGCGCTCCTGAACCTTGATCTGCCGATCATCATGACGACCGTCCTCTACGCCAGCTTCTTCGTCGTCCTTGCGAACGCCGTGGTGGACATCGTCTACATCCTCCTCGACCCCCGGGTCCGCGCGTCATGATCCTGCAGGTGCGCGACCTCAAGGTGTCCTTCCGCACCGAAAACGGCATCGTCCGTGTCCTCGACGGCGTCAACTTCGACGTGGCCGAGCGCGAGGTGCTGGGCATCGTCGGCGAAAGCGGGTCGGGCAAGACGGTGACGATGTTGGCCGTCATGGGCCTGATCACCGACCCCAACGCCACCGTCACCGGCTCCATCCGCTTCCGCGGCCGCGAACTCGTGGGCCTGCCCCCGCGCGAGATGCAGGCGATCCGCGGCCGCGACATCGCCATGATCTTCCAGGACCCGATGACCGCCCTGACCCCCGTCTACACCATCGGCTGGCAGATCGCCGAACAGGTGCTGACGCACCAGCCCGTCACCAGACGCCAGGCCTGGGACCGCGCCGTGGAACTTCTCGCCGAAGTCGGCATCCCGAAACCCTCGGAAGCCGTCCACCGCTACCCCCACCAGCTGTCGGGCGGCATGCGCCAGCGCGCCGTGATCGCAATGGCGCTCTCCTGCAACCCTGCGCTTCTGGTCGCCGACGAACCCACCACCGCGCTTGACGTGACCGTGCAGGCCCAGATCCTCGACCTTCTGCGCAAGCTTCAGGCCACGCACGGCTCGGCCATCGCCTTCATCACCCACGACCTCGGCGTCATCGCCGACCTCGCCGACCGCGTGATGGTGATGTACGCAGGCTCCATCGTCGAACGCGCCGCCGGGCCGGCCCTCTTCGCCGACCCCCGCCACCCCTACACCAACGCGCTCCTCGCCTCGATCCCGCCCCTCGACGGCCCCCGCCCCCACCGCCTCCAGGCCATCGACGGCGCGCCCCCGTCTCTCCTGAAACTCCCCCCCGGCTGCGCCTTCGCCCCCCGCTGCCCCCACGCCTTCGACCGCTGCGCCACCGTCCGCCCCGCGCTGATCGGCGCCCCGCACGAGGTCGCCTGCCACCTGCCCGCCGCGCACCCGGCCACCGCAGGTGCCGCATGACCGCCCTCTACCGCGTCCAGAACCTCTCCAAGCGCTTCCGCGTCGGCACCCGCCTGTCGCGGCAGGGCATCCGCGTGGTGCAGGCGGTGGACGGCGTCACGCTCGACATCGAACAGGGCGAAACCCTCGGCCTCGTCGGCGAATCCGGATGCGGCAAGTCCACGCTCGGCCGCTGCCTGTCGCGGCTCTATGACATCACCGACGGGCAACTCACCTTCGACGGCACCGACATCTCGCACCTCGGCCCGCGCCAGATGCGGCCCCTGCGCGCGAAGCTGCAGATGGTGTTCCAGGACCCCTACGCGAGCCTCAACCCCCGCCGCCGCGTCCGCGACCTGATCGCCGAGCCGCTGCGCATCCACGCAAAGCTGTCCGAAGGCGACATCGCCGCCAAGGTCGCCGAGCTTCTGAACCAGGTGGGCCTCCTGCCCGACCACGCCAGCCGCTACCCTCACGAATTCTCGGGCGGCCAGCGCCAGCGCATCGGCATCGCGCGCGCCATCGCGCTGGAACCCAAGCTCGTCATCCTCGACGAACCCGTCTCGGCGCTCGACGTGTCGGTGCAGGCGCAGATCGTGAACCTGCTGTCGGACCTGCAGGAGCGCCTGAACCTCACCTACGTTTTCGTCGCCCACGACCTCAGCGTCGTCCGCCAGGTCTCGACCCGGATCGCCGTGATGTATCTCGGCTCCATCGTGGAACTGGGTGCAGCGGATGATGTCTTCGCCCGCCCCGCGCACCCCTACACGCAGGCGCTCATCTCCGCCGTGCCGAAACCCGCGCGGGGTCCGGGTGACGGGCGCAAGCGGATCATCCTGCAAGGCGACCCGCCCAGCCCCATCGACCCGCCCAAGGGCTGCCGCTTCCATCCCCGCTGCCCCATTGCGCAAGACCGCTGCCGGGTTGACCGCCCCGCGCTCACGTCCCTGCCCGACGGCACCAGCGTCGCCTGCCACTTCCCCTTGCGGTAACGACGGAAGGCCCCGGCTTCAGCCTCGCACGCGCGTCGCCACCGGGCGGACTCCAGCGCTTTCGCCTCGGCCAAAACATCCTCGGGGGAGCGCGAGGGGGCAGACAGCCCCCTCGCTCCGCCCTCCCCGCCGGGCCGCACGTTTGCCCATCACGCTCCACACGGCGGGGTTAACCCCGCCCTACCGACACGCACGGCGCGTAGCTACAGATGCACTACGGATAAGCTACGCGAAAGCTACGCAGAAGCTACGGCCGGAATGCCCCCCTCCGCCGCCCATCCGCCCCCGGCACAGTACCGCGCGGCGACCCGGCCATCCTCCATCGCCAGAAGGTGCAGCCACCCCCGGTCGAACAGGGCGCGCACCCCCGGATGCCGCTCCAGAATGCCCTGCATCGCGTCCTGTGGTGCCTCGATCATCACTGTCAGCCGCAACGGATCATGCGCCAGCTTCGCCCCGTCATGCACCGCCTGCCAGGGCAGCCCTGCGCACAAGGTTCCACCATTTCCCTGCACCACGCCGAACCCGCCGACCGGGTTGTGGATCAGCTTGTTGCCCCCGCCAAAGGCCTGGGGCGCGACGCTAGAGGCATAATATTGCAGCGAAATCCAGCTTGCCACCACCACGGGCGCGGTCAGGATCAGCTCCAGCGTCCCGAACCCCTGATCGCGCCGCCAATCATAGTCGTGCAGGAAGGCCCGGCCCCCCAGGTCGATGCCCACCGTCGCCGAACGCGGCGCCGCGATAAAGGCCGCGCAGCCCGCCAGCCCCCATTCCGGGCGCACCTCGGCCCAGTTCACCGCCCGCTGCGCCAGCGTCGCGGCCGTCGCCCCCGGCAGCCGCCCCGCCCGTTCCGCCCGCGCCAGCGCCCCGGCCCGTTCCAGCCACCGCTTTGCGGGGGCCAGGTCAACCTCCGCCCCGTCCCGCCACAACCGCACCCGGTCCGTCACCGTGTCATGCAGCCCGGCCACGAAGACGGTGTCCTCGGGGACGGAAATTCCCTTCTCCCCCAGACCCTTGCGCACATCCGCATCGTTCAGCAGCCCTGCCAGCAGGCGCGCCGACACCTCGCCCGTATGCCCCCCGCAGGCGCCGCAGTTATAGGCGCTGGCATGGGGGTTGTTCGCCGTCGTCGCCCCGTGCCCGATCAGCAACACCACGGGCGCAAACCCGTCCGTCAGCCCCATCGCGCCCAAAACCGCTGCCGCCGTCGCCACCCGCGCCTTAAGGTCCATCGCGGGGTCCAGCACCGGCGCGGGCGCGTCCCCCTCCTCATGCCCCAGACCCAGCGCGTCCTTCACGAGCTTGCCCGCATAGAACGGCCCCGCCGCCTCGACAAAGGCAAAGGACGACACCGCCGCCTGCCGGAACCTCCCCCAGGCCCGCGTCGCCCGCGCCGCGATCCGCAACGACCGGTCCGCCCCGGCATCCAGCCCCGCACGCGAGGTGACGCCGGGCTTCAGCAGCACCGGCAGATGCGCCTCCACCACATCCGACCCGGCCCCGCAATGCGCCACCGGCAGGCCGAAGAACCCTGCGAAACCAAGGGTTTCGACCCCCTCGCCCAGCCCTTCCAGCGCGCGACGGAACACCTCGGACCGCACGTCGATGCAGAACGCCGCCTGCATCGCCGGGCGCACCGTGTCCCCCGCCACCGCCGCCCGCCCCGCCAGCTTCGCCGCAACACCCCGCTGGAACGCCCGCTCGGCCGCGTCCTGCAGGATCGCGTCCAGCACGTCGTCCGGGCTCGGCCCCACCGGCGCGGCGTGGGCGGTCAGCGCGTCCGCCCACCCCGACGCATCGGGCAGCAGGTCCGCCAACGCCTCCTCCCACACGATCCGCACCGCCAGCAGGTCCGTCAGCGTCGTGTCCGTCCGCCCGGCCAGCTCGGCCTGCCACAACAGATACCGCGCATGCTGCGCCCAGCCGCCCAGATCGGCCAAGAGCCGCTCGAACACCGACGCCGCCGTGCCTTCCGTCAGCCCCAGCCGGTCGGCCGCCCGCAGGATCGCCCGCTCGGGCGTGTCGGGGCAGGCCGCCACATGCGCGCAGAACCCCGTCAGCCCCGCGATCTCGGGCGTCAGGTCATGCGTGGCCCACTCCCGCCACCCGGCAAAGGCCGAATGCCCCGGCGCGGGCGTCCACAGCGCCTGCCCCCGGTCAAAGAACCCCGCCGCCCACTGCCCCAGACACCGCGCCACCAGCGCCGGCCAGTCGGTGCCAGTCGCTCCCGCCGCCACCTCGGCCACCGTGGGCAGCGCGACGGGCACCGCGCGCGGCGCGGTCAGCCGCGCCTTCAGGATCGCCAGGTCGGCGGGCTTCAGCGGCGACGCGCAGGCGATCAGCGCGGCGGCCAGATCATCCTCGGACATCCGCCCGTCGGCGAGCATCGCGGCATAGTCCGCGCGCCCGCGCATCAGCCCTGCCCCAAAGGCCCGCCCCGCCCGCGCCGAGGCCGCCGCCAGATCATCCCCCGCGTGCCCCAGGAACGGGTTCACCGCCACCGTCACGTCCAGCGGAAAGGCCGGGGGCACCGCCCGTGCCGCCGCTTCGGCCGCCGCCATCATCGCCGCCACCCGTGCAGGCTCCACCTGAATTTGCGTGTGAAACATCGCCTTGCCCTCCTTCAGGATTTGCGCGCGACATAGCCGCCGATCAGCCGGTCCAGGACCGCGTTCAGGTAAAATCCGTTCGTCAGATGCACCCGCAGCCCGGCCGCGGCGGGGTGATGCGCCCACAGCGGGAACAGCGCCTGCGCCACCGCGATCACGCCAAAGCTGATGAGCGCCAGCACGATCAGCGCCCATTCCAGCGCCCCGGCCACCGGCGGATGGGGCAGCGCGCCCCCCCACATCACGCCCGCCGCCACCTGGAACCCGAAATACCCCAGCGCCGCCGCGACCGAGGCCATCCCCGTCCGCCGCGTCAGCTCGGCGGGCGCGGCGTCAGCCAGCCCCTGCGCCACCAGATAGGCGACGCCAAAGATCAGGATCACGCCCAGCGCCAGCGCCTGCGGCGACTTCGGCCCTACGGCCAGCGCAAAGGCCCCGGCGACCGCCGCATACAGCATCAGCGCCAGCAGGAAGGCCCGGGTCACCGCGCCAAAGCCCGGCACCGCCACCGGCCCCGGCCGCCGGACCGCCGCCACGGCGGCAATCGCGCCACCCGCCGACAGGAAGGCATGCGCCTTGTACAGCGAATGGGCCACGATATGCAGCAGCGCCAGCGGCCACAGCCCCAGCCCGCATTGCAACAGCATGAAGCCCATCTGGCTGACGGTGGACCAGGCCAGCGCCGTCTTCACCGCGCTCTGCGTCAGCATCACCATCGCCCCGAACAGCGCCGTGAAGCCCCCCAGCATCACCAGGGCCGCCATCGCCCCCGGCACCGCCTGCACCAGGTCCGCCGTGCGGATCAGCAGCACCCCGCCCGCGTTGATGATGCCCGCGTGAAGCAGCGCCGATACCGGCGTCGGCGCCTCCATCACCTCGGTCAGCCAGCCATGCAGCGGGAAGGACGCGGTCTTGAGGGCCGCCGCCACCACGATCAGGCCTACCGCCAGTTGCGCCGCCACCGGCAGCCCCTGCCCCGCCACATCCGCCAGCGCCGCCAGATCGACCGTGCCGAACGTCGCGTGCAACAGCACCGCCGCCGCGATCAGCGCCACATCGCCCGCCGACCAGACCAGGGTGAACTTCGCCGCCGCCCGCCGCGCCTCGGGCCGGTCGCGGTAGAACAGCAGAAGCTGGCGCAGACCCAGCCCCACTGCCACAAAGCCCAGCACGACCGTCCACAGATCGCCCGCCTGCGCCAGCACCAGAACGGACGCCAGCGTCGCCAGCATCCAGCCGTGGAACGCGCCTTCCCGCGCCTCGCCATCCAGATAGCTGCGCGAATACCGCAGCACGATCCAGCCGATGAACGCCACCAACAGCGTCACGGTCGCCGACACTGGATCAAGCCGCAGCGACAGGCCCAGCGATCCCGGCAGAACCGCCGTCGCCCCGTCCTGTGCAAGAAGCTGGACCACACCGCCCGCCGCAAAGGCCATCGCGCCCGCCGCCGCCGCCTCGGACAGGCGCGACACTGGCCCCAACACCGAACGCGGGCGCATTCCGGGGCAGGAAAAGGCCACCACCGCACCGACAATCGGCAGGACGGGCGCGACGAAGGACAGGGCAAGTGACATCGGAGCCTCCGGGAGAATGGATCGACGGGTCAGATAGCAGCCCGTGGACATCCAGAAAAATACATGTTTTGATCGTAAACGTTCTGTCTGGTAGAAGTATGGCGATCCTCAACCTCCACCACCTGCGCCTGTTCCAGGCCGTCGCGCATGACGGCACGCTCACCGGCGCGGCGCGGCGGCTGAACCTGTCTCAGTCGGCGCTTTCCACCCAGCTTCGCGCGCTCGAGGCGTCGCTCGGGCATGACCTCTTCGACCGCCGCGGGCGTGCGTTGCACCTGACCGAGGCCGGACGCATCGCGCTTGCCCATGCCGAGGCGATCTTCCGCACCGCCGAGGACCTGACCGCCACATTGCGCGAAACCGGCACCGCGCGGCGGGCCCTGCGCGTCGGCGCGCTTGCCACCCTGTCGCGGAACTTCCAGCTGCAATTCCTGCGCCCCCTTATCAACCGCCCCGATGTCGAGGTGGTGCTGCGGTCTGGCTCGCAGGACGAGCTTCTGCGCGGGCTCGACGCGCTGGCGCTCGATGCGGTGCTGACAAACCTCGCGCCCCCGCGTGACGCGGCCAGCCCCTACCTGATCCACCGCGTCGGCGAACAGCCCGTCAGCCTGATCGGCACACCCGCCCGCGTCGGCGGCCGCCCGCGCCCGCTGGAAGAGCTCTTGCGCGACGAACCCATCGTGCTGCCCACCCCCGAAACCGCGCTGCGCGCCGCCTTCGACGCGCTGGCCGCGCGGCTGGGCATTGCCCCCCGCTTTGCCGCCGAGGCCGATGACATGGCGATGCTGCGCCTTCTGGCGCGCGAGGATGCGGGGCTAGCCGTGCTGCCGCCCATCGTCGTCTTCGACGAACTTGCAAGCGGCATTCTCACCGAGGCCGCGCGCCTGCCCGGCATCACCGAGGTCTTCTACGCCGTCACCCTGAACCGCCGCTTCCCGAACCCGCTTCTGGCGGGCCTTCTCGACCCCGCGCGCGGCAGCTAGCCGCTCTTCGCTTCCTTGCGGGCGCTCATCGCTCTTGCCAGCGAGAACGCCCGAAAGGGCGGACAAGCGGCCCACGGTAACGGCTTCTCCCGTCTCCCAACACGGGGCGCAAAGGTGGATGACCAGCGATTAAGCTTCATGCAGCGAATGGTTAACGCGCCTCGCAAGCCCTTGCGATTACACGGCCGTTAACGATGTCCCTCTGAGGGACATCGCCCCCCGCACCCCGCCTCCAGCCCGGTTGCCCGACCCGTCACACCGCCAACAGCTCCAGCGCCACCCCCTGCCCGACCCCCACACACAGCGTCACCAGCGCCGCCTTGCCCCTGCCCTCGGCCAGCCGCCGCGCCGCCGTCCCCGCGATCCGCGCGCCGGTCATCCCCAGCGGATGCCCCATCGCAATCGCCCCGCCCACCGCGTTCACGCGCGGGTCGTCGTCCGCGATCCCCCAGGCTCGCAGGCAGGCCAAAGCCTGCGCCGCGAAAGCCTCGTTCAGCTCGATCACGTCATAGTCCGCCGCCCGCCGCCCTGTCCGTGCGGCCAGCCGCTCCATCGCCGCCACCGGCCCCATCCCCATCACCCGCGGGGCCACCCCGGCCGACGCCGCCGCACCGACCCGCGCCAGCGGCACCAATCCATACCGCGCCACTGCAGCACCCGAGGCCAGCAATACCGCCGCCGCCCCGTCATTCACCCCCGACGCGTTGCCCGCCGTCACCGTGCCGCCCGCCCGGAACGGCGCAGGCAGTGCCGCCAGCCGTTCCAGCGTCGTCGCGCGCGGATGCTCGTCCGAGGCCACGATGGCGTGCGACCCCTTGGGGCCCGTCACGCGCACCGGCACGATATCCCCCGCGTGCCAGCCCGTGTCATGCCGCGCCTGACTTCGCAGGGCGAAGGCGTCCTGATCGCCACGCGACACCCCCTGCTCCGCCGCCACGTTCTCGGCCGTCTCGGGCATCGACTCGGTCCCATAGGCCGCCGCGATCCGACTATTCACGAACCGCCAGCCGATCGTGGTGTCATAAATCTCCGCCGCCCGCGAAAACGCCATGTCCGCCTTCGGCATCACGAAGGGCGCGCGGCTCATGCTTTCCACGCCCCCCGCGACCACCACCTCCGCCGCCCCTGCCACAATCGCCCGCGCCCCCGCGATGACGGCATCAAGGCCCGAGGCGCACAGCCGGTTCACCGTCATGGCGGGCACCGTCTCGGCCAGCCGCGACAACAGCACCGCCATCCGCGCGACGTTGCGGTTGTCCTCGCCCGCCTGGTTGGCGCAGCCCAGGATCACCTCGTCCACCGGCAGGTCGCGGTCACCCAGCACCGCGTCGATTACCAGCGCCGCCATGTCGTCCGGCCGGACATGCGCCAGCGCCCCGCCATAGCGCCCGATGGGCGTGCGCTTCATCCCGCACAGGAACACGTCCGTCATCGCAAAGCCTCCAGCGCGGGCACGGCGTCATATCGGCCCTTCAGATGCGCGGGCACGGCGGTGGCCAGCCGTGCCAGCTCGGCCCGCACCGCATCCAGCCCGCGCGCCCGTGCCGCCGCGAAGGGCCCCTTTGGCAGGTTCATGCCCAGCGTCATCGCCATGTCGATGCCCCCTTCGTCCACCGCGCCCCCGGCCAGAAGGCTCGCCGCCTCGTTCGCCATCGTGGCCTCGATCCGCGCGACGATGACCCCCGCATCGGCGGGGGCCTGCCCCGGCTCACCCGGAAACAGGAACCCCGCCCCCGATTTCCGCCCCAGCCGCCCTGCTGCGACCTGGCGGACCAGCACGTCGAACACATGATAGCGCGGATGCCCGCCCATCGCCTCATGCACCCCGCGTGTGGCCGCCAGATGCACATCCGCGCCGATCAGGTCGATCAGCGCCAGCGGCCCGATCCGATAGCCCGCCACCCGCAGGCTCGCATCGATGTCGCTCGCCGTCCGCCCCTCTTCCAGCATCGCGAGTGCCTCGCCATAGAAGGGCCGGGCGCAGCGGTTGACGATGAAGCCCGGCGTGTCGGCGCAGGCGATGACGGTCTTGCCCGCCGCTTCCGTCAAGCTGCGCGCGCGCGCCACGGCGGCGGGGTCGGCCCCCTTTGGCACAACCAGTTCGACAAGGCGCATCGCGGGGGCCGGGTTGAAAAAGTGCAGGCCAAGGCCACGGGCCGGATTGACCAACCCGTCCATGACCGACGCCATCGACAGGGATGATGTGTTGGTGGCGATCACTGCGTCTTGTGTCACATGTTCGGCGATTTCCGAAAGCAGCGCGCGCTTGACGGCCAGATCCTCCGCCACCGCCTCGATCACCAGCGCGGCGGGCGCGAACCCCGACACGCCATCAACGACCGTCAGCCGCGACACCACGGCGTCCCGCTCGGCCCCGGTCATTTTCCCCGCCGCTACGCGCGGCTCCATCGCCGCCGCCATCCGCAAGGCCGCGCTGTCCCGTGCCGCCGGGTTGGCGTCCGTCGCCACCACGGGGTGCCCGGCGGCGGCAAACACCTGCGCGATGCCCAGGCCCATCGCCCCGAGGCCCGCCACCGCGATCACCGGTTTGCCGTCCACCTGCGCCTCCGACGTATCCGCGCCGCAGCATGACCGGGGATCGGAAAATTTCAAGCTCGAAATTTCAAGCTTGAAATATCCGCCCCAACCGCGCACCATGATCCTGCGAATCCGGGGAAGTCGGCATGAAGGTTCTGTGTCTGGGCGGGGGGCCTGCGGGCCTGTACTTCGCGATCTCGATGAAGCTGCGGGACCCGTCGCATGACGTGACCGTGCTGGAACGTAACCGCGCCAACGACACCTTCGGCTGGGGCGTGGTCCTGTCCGACGACGCGCTGGGCCGCATGTGGAAGAACGACCCCGAAAGCACCCGCGCGATCAAGGAAAACTTCGCCTACTGGGACGACATCGCCGTCATCCGCGACGGTGTGCGCACCGTGTCGGGCGGGCACGGGTTCGCCGGCATCGGGCGCAAGGCGCTGCTGATCCTGCTGCAGGACCGCGCCCGCGCGCTGGGCGTGAAGATGGAGTTCGAAACCGAATTCCGCACTGCCGAGGATTACCGGCAGTCCTACGACCTTGTCGTCGCCACCGACGGCATAAACTCGGTCGTCCGCCGCGAATACGCCGACCACTTCCGCCCCGACATCGACACGCGGCTGTGCAAGTTCGTCTGGCTAGGCACCCACCAGAAGTTCGACGACGCCTTCACCTTCATCTTCGAACGCACCGAACACGGCTGGGTCTGGGCCCACGCCTACCAGTTCGATGACAGCACCGCGACCTTCATCGTGGAAATGCGCCCCGAGACCTGGGACCGCTGGGGTTTCGAGGCCATGTCGAAGGAAGAGACGGTCGCCACCTGCGAACGCATCTTTGCGCGCCACCTGGACGGCCACGCGCTGATGTCGAATGCCGCCCACCTGCGGGGGTCGGCGGTGTGGATGCAGTTCCCCCGCGTGATCTGCCAGCACTGGTATTACAAGAACGTCGTCCTGATGGGCGACGCCGCCGCCACGGGGCATTTCTCCATCGGATCGGGGTCGCGGCTGGCCTTCGACAGCGCGATTGCACTGGCGGAATACCTGCACAGCGAACCCACGATGGAGGCCGCCTTCGCCCGCTATCAGGACGAGCGCCGGGTCGAGGTGCTGCGCCTGCAATCGGCGGCCCGCAACAGCCTTGAGTGGTTCGAGGAGGTCGAGCGATACCTCGACATGCCCGAACCCCAGTTCGTCTATTCGCTTTTGACCCGCAGCCAGCGGATCGGGCACGAAAACCTGCGCCTGCGCGATCAGAAGTGGCTGGGTGCGGCGGAGGACTGGTTCCAGGCGCAGGCGGGGGGCCAGCCGGGCCACCGGCCCATGTTCGCGCCGTTCCGGCTGCGCAACATGGCGCTGGCAAACCGCATCGTCGTGTCGCCGATGGCGCAGTACAAGGCCGTGGACGGTTGCCCCACCGACTGGCACTTCGTCCACTACGCCGAACGCGCTAAGGGGGGTGCGGGGCTGGTCTATACCGAGATGACCTGCGTGTCGCCCGAGGGCCGCATCACCCCCGGCTGCCCCGGCCTTTACGCGCCCGAGCATGAGGCGGCGTGGCGGCGGCTGGTTGATTTCGTGCATGCCGAAACCCCCGCGAAAATCTGCTGCCAGATCGGCCATTCTGGCCGCAAGGGATCGACGCAGGTGGGCTGGGAGGAGGGCGACGCACCGCTTCGTACCGGCAATTGGCCAGTGATGGCCCCGTCACCGATCCCTTGGTCCCCCGCCAACCAGACCCCGCGCGAGATGACGCGGGCCGACATGGATCGCGTGCGGGACGAATTCGTCGCGGCGACCGCGATGGCCTCGCGTGCGGGCTTCGACATGATCGAGCTGCACGCGGCGCATGGCTATCTGGTGTCGTCCTTCATCTCGCCCGTCTCGAACCACAGGACGGATGAGTATGGCGGGTCGCTGGACAACCGGATGCGCTGGCCGCTGGAAGTCTTCCGGGCGATGCGGGCCGAATGGGGCGAAGAACGCCCGATGTCAGTGCGTATCTCGGCCAATGACTGGGTCGGGCGCTACGGCGTGACGCCGGATGAGGCCGTGCAGATCGCGCGGATGTTCGCGGAGGCGGGGGCTGACATCATCGACGTGTCGGCGGGGCAGACCTCGGCCGAGGCGCGGCCCGTCTATGGCCGCATGTTCCAGACCCCCTTCAGCGACCGCATCCGCAACGAGGGCGGGCTGGCCACGATGGCGGTGGGCAACATCACCGAACCCGACCACGTGAACTCGATCCTGATGGCGGGGCGCGCGGACCTTGTCTGCCTTGCGCGGCCCCATCTGGCGGACCCCTACTGGACGCTGCATGCGGCGGTGGCGTTGGGCGAAACGGCTGGGGATTGGCCCCTTCCCTACCTCGCGGGCCGCGATCAGGCGGTGCGCATCAGGGCGCGGGCGGCCGAGGCGATACGGGCATGACCGCAGACCTGACAGGCAAGCGCGTTCTTGTGACCGGCGGCGGGTCGGGCGTCGGGGCCGACATGGCGCGGGGCTTCGCGGCGGTCGGGGCCGAGGTGGTGATCGCAGGGCGGAGGGCGGAGGCGCTGGAGGCTGTGGCGGCCCGCCACAAGAGCGTCCGCGCCATCCCGGCGGACGTGACCGACGAGGCGAGCGTCACCGCCATGTTCGCGGCCTCTGGCCCCGTCGACATCGTCATCGCCAACGCGGGTGCCGCCGATAGCGCACCCTTAGGGCGCACGACCCTTGCCCAGTGGAACGCGATGATCGCGGTCAACCTGACCGGCGTGTTCCTGACCTTCCGCGAAGGCCTGCGCCAGATGCCCGGATGGGGGCGGCTGATCGCGGTATCGTCCACGGCGGGCCTGAAGGGCTATGCCAAGATCGCACCCTATGCGGCGGCGAAGCACGGGGTCGTGGGGATGGTGCGGTCGCTGGCACTGGAGGTGGCAAGGGGGCCGGTCACGGTGAACGCGATCTGTCCCGGATTTCTGGATACCGATATGACAGATCGGTCGGTGGCTGTGATCGTCGAAAAGACCGGCCGCACGCCGGAGCAGGCCCGCGCCGCGCTGGAGGGGCTGTCGCCGCAGAACCGCCTCTACCGCTCTGACGAAGTGACCTCTGCCGCGCTTTGGCTCTGCGGGCCGGGGTCGGACGGGGTGAACGGCCAGGCCATCGCGATTTCGGGGGGCGAAGTGTGAAGGATACGCCCGACACCCGTTCCAAGGACCGGCTGCGCCTGTGGCTGCAACTGCTTCGCATGACGCGCGCGACCGAGAACCGCCTGCGCGGCTACCTGCGTGAGGAACACGGGACCACCCTGCCCCGCTTTGACGTGATGGCGGAACTGGCCCGCCGCCCGGATGGGGTGACGATGAGCGAGCTCAGCCGGATGCTCCTCGTCTCGAACGGAAACGCCACCGCCGTGGTGGACCGGCTGATCGCCGAGGGGCTGGTCCGGCGCGAAACGCCCCCCACCGACCGTCGCAGCGTGATCGTGGCGCTGACCGAGGAAGGTCGCCGCCGGTTCGCGGCGCTGGCGCGGGGGCACGAGGCCGAGGTGGCCGCGCATTTCGCCAACATGGGCGAGGCGGACGTGGCGGCGATGGCCGCGATCCTGAAACGGATGCGGGAAGGGGTGGGGGCATGAGCCTGGCGACATACGAAGGGCGGCACATCCTGTGGTCCGTCACGAACCGGGTGGCGACCCTGCGGCTGAACCGCCCGGAGCGAAAGAACCCGCTGACCTTCGAGAGCTACGCCGAGTTGCGCGACCTGTTCCGCGCGCTGGCAGCGGATGACAGCGTGGACGTGGTGGTGATCGCCCCGAACGGCGGCAACTTCTGTTCCGGCGGGGACGTGCACGACATCATCGGCCCGCTGGTGGGGCGCGACATGAAGGGGCTTCTCGCCTTCACGCGGATGACCGGCGACCTTGTCAAGGCGATGATCCACTGCGGCAAGCCGATCATCGCGGCGGTCGATGGCGTCTGCGTCGGCGCAGGCGCGATCATGGCGATGGCGGCGGACCTGCGACTGGCGACGCCTTCCGCGAAGTGCGCCTTCCTGTTCACCCGCGTGGGCCTGGCGGGCTGCGACATGGGGGCCTGCGCGATGCTGCCACGCATCATCGGACAGGGCCGCGCGGCGGAACTTCTGTACACCGGCCGCGTGATGACGGCCGAGGAAGGTGAGCGCTGGGGCTTCTGGAACGCCCTGCACGCGCCCGCCGCGCTGGAGGGCGCGGCGATGACGATGGCGCGCTCGCTGACCGAGGGGCCGACCTTCGCGCATGGCATCACCAAGACGCAGCTCAATCAGGAATGGAGCATGGGCCTTGACCAGGCCATCGAAGCCGAGGCGCAGGCGCAGGCGATCTGTATGCAGACGGCGGATTTCGGGCGGGCGTATCGGGCCTTTGCCGCCAAGGCGCGCCCGGTGTTCGAAGGGAACTGAGTGGCGGAGAGGCCGGGGGGCTCTGCCCCCCGGACCCCCCGGGATATTTGAGGACAGAAAGTGGAAGAAGCGGGGTATCTCGACCGGTCGTATCTTGACTGGCCGCTCTGGGAGGACCGACACCGCGATCTGGCGGCGCGGCTGGAGGCGTGGTGTGTGGCGCATCTGCCGGTGGACCACGCGGACGTGGATGCAGCGTGCCGGGGGCTGGTGGCGGCGCTGGGGCGCGATGGGTGGCTGGGCTGGACGGGCCCGCAATCGGATGGCCGCCTCGATGTCCGCGCCCTCTGCCTGATCCGCCAGACCCTCGCCCGACACGACGCGCTCGCGGATTTCGCCTTTGCGATGCAGGGGCTGGGGATGGGCGCGGTCAGCCTGTTCGGCACGGACGCGCAGCGGGCGTGGCTCAAGCGGACCACGGCAGGCGATGCGATCGCGGCCTTCGCGCTGACGGAACCGGCCTCGGGGTCGGACGTGGCGGCGACGGCCACGACGGCCACCCGCGACGGCAACGGCTGGCGGCTGGATGGCGAGAAGACCTGGATCTCGAACGGCGGGATCGCGGACGTCTATGTCGTCTTCGCCCGCACGGGCGAGGCGTCGGGGGCGAAGGGCCTGTCGGCCTTCCTGATGCCTGCCGACGTGGCGGGGCTGTCGGTGGTGGCGCGGCTGGAAGCGAGCGCGCCGCATCCGCTTGCGCATCTGCGGATGGAGGGGGTGCGGCTTCCCGCCGACGCCCTGATCGGCGAGTCCGGTGCAGGCTTCCGCATCGCCATGACAGTCCTTGACCACTTCCGCCCCACGGTGGGGGCGGCGGCCCTGGGGCTGGCGCGGCGGGCGTTCGAGGCATCGGTCGCGCGGGTGAAGGCCCGCACCATCGGCGGGCAGGCGCTGGCCGAGATGCAGATGGTGCAGGGCCATCTGGCCGACGCCGCGGTCGAGATTGACGCCGCCGCCCTGCTGATCGCGCGCGCGGCCTGGGCAAAGGACAGTGGCGCGGCGCGGATCACGCGCGAGGCGGCGATGGCGAAGCTGCACGCGACCGAGGCTGCGCAGCGCGTCATCGACACTTGCGTCCAGCTTCACGGCGGCGAGGGTGTGCGGGCCGGATCGCTGCCAGAGGCGCTCTACCGCGAGATCCGCGCGCTCCGCATCTATGAGGGCGCGTCGGATGTGCAGCGCGTCATCATCGCCAGGTCGATTCTCGGCTGAGGCACAACGCGGGGGACGGACACATGGGCAACCTGAAGGGCGGGATCACCCGCAACGGCGCGGGCTTCGAGGGCGTCGAGCTGAACATCCTCGGCCAGCGGTATTTCCCGAAGGCCGAATGCGACATCACCTTCGCGTTCGAGACGAACTCCGACCCCGGCCAGTTCGTGCCCGTGCATGTCCACCCGCATCAGGACGAATTCATCCTGGTGCAGGAGGGGCAGCTGGAACTGAAGCTGGGCGGGGTCTGGCGGACGGCGAAGGCAGGCGATCTGGTGCGGATGCCGAAGGGCATGCCGCACGGGTATTTCAACAAGTCCGACCGGCCCGCCCGGGCGCTGTTCTGGGTATCGCCCGCGGGCAAGCTGCGCGACCTCTTCACGGCGCTGCACAACCTGACCGACGTGCCGAAAGCCATCGAGATATCGGCGCGCCACGACGTGGATTTCCTGCCGCCCGAGGCGAACGACTGATGGCCTTTACCCTGCCCATCCGCATCGGCTTCAACCACTGCGACCCGGCAGGGATCGTCTTCTATCCCCGCTATTTCGAGATGATGAACCAGGCGGTGGAAACCTTCTTCCGCGAGATCGCCGCCTATCCCTTCGAGCGCATGGTCGCCACGGGCAACGGCGTCCCCACCGCGCGGGTGGAGGTGAATTTCCGCATCCCCTCGCGGCTGGGCGAGGTTCTGGACTGGACGCTGGAGGTGACGCGGGTGGGGCGGTCTTCGGTGACCTTCGCCGTTACGGCCGCCCAGGGGCCGGAGCAGCGGCTGACCGCTACCTTGACGATCGTCTGGATCGGGTCGGACGGGCGGTCCGCCCCCTGGCCGCCCGCGATCCGCACCCGCATCGCACCGCCCGACACACGCGAGGACGCGCCATGACCACGCCCCACGACATCCTGCACCCCGCCCGCTGGGCCGCCGCCAAGGGCTATTCCAACGGCATCGCCGCGCGCGGCCGGATGATCTTCACCGGCGGCCTTGTCGGCTGGAACGCAGATCAGGTCTTCGAGACGGACGCCTTTACCGGTCAGGCGGCGCAGGCGCTGCGCAACGTGGTCGAGGTTCTGGCGGCGGGGGATGCTCGGCCGGAACACCTTGTCCGGCTGACGTGGTATGTCACCGACAAGCGCGACTACCTCGCCTCGCTCCGCGAGCTGGGGGCTGCGTATCGCGATATCATCGGGCGGCACTATCCGGCGATGGCGCTGGTGCAGGTGGTGGCGCTGGTCGAGGACCGGGCGAAGGTGGAAATCGAGGCGACGGCCGTGGTGCCGGAGTAAGGGGGGATCATGCTTGGACCAAGCGGACATGAGGACAGCTTCACCCGCGACCGCCTGCCGCCTGCGGATCAGTGGCCCGAGATCAACACATCCGCCTTCCCCTACCCCGACTGGCTGAACGCCGCTGTCGAACTGACCGACCGCATGGTGGAACGGGGCTTCGGCGACCACACGGCGCTGATCGGCAACGGGCGCAGACGGACCTACAAGGAACTGACCGACTGGTCGAACCGCATCGCCCATGCGCTGGTCGATTCATACGGGCTGAAACCCGGCAACCGCGTGCTGATCCGGTCGGCCAACAACCCCGCGATGGTTGCCTGCTGGCTGGCCGCGACAAAGGCCGGGGCGGTGGTCGTGAACACGATGCCCATGCTGCGGGCGGGCGAGCTTTCGCAGATCGTGGACAAGGCGGAAATCGCGGTTGCCTTGTGCGACACGCGGCTGATGGAGGAACTGGTCGCCTGCGGCAAGACCAGTCGCTTCCTGAAGACCATCGTCGGCTTCGACGGCACCGCGAACCACGATGCCGAACTGGACCGCGTGGCGCTGACCAAGCCCGTCCGCTTCCAGGCGGCGCGGACGGGGCGGGACGATGTGGCGCTTCTGGGCTTCACCTCGGGCACCACGGGCGAGCCCAAGGCCACGATGCACTTTCACCGCGACCTTCTGATCATTGCGGACGGCTACGCGAAGGAAGTCCTGAACGTCACCGAGGGCGACATCTTCGTGGGCTCGCCTCCCCTGGCCTTCACCTTCGGCCTTGGCGGCCTCGCCATCTTCCCCCTTCGCTTCGGGGCGGCGGCGGCGCTTCTGGAACAGGCAAGCCCTGCGAACATGATCGAGATCATCGAAAGCCTGCGCGCCACCGTCTGCTTCACCGCCCCCACCGCCTACCGCGTGATGCTGAAGGCGATGGCCGATGGCGCCGACCTCTCATCCCTGCGCGCCGCCGTCAGCGCAGGCGAGACGCTGCCCGCGCCGGTCTATCAGGAATGGATCGATCGGACAGGCAAGCCGATGCTCGATGGCATCGGCGCGACCGAGATGCTGCACATCTTCATCACCAACCGCTTCACCGACCATCGCCCCGCCTGCACCGGCCGGCCCGTCACCGGATATCAGGCCCGGATCGTGGACGAGGCCGGGGCCGAGGTGCCACGGGGACAGATCGGGCGGCTGGCGGTGCGCGGCCCGACCGGGTGCCGCTACATGGCCGACGCACGGCAGGCGAAATACGTGCAGGCGGGGTGGAACCTGACCGGCGACAGCTTCTGGCAGGATGACGACGGGTATTTCCACTTCGCCGCGCGGTCCGACGACATGATCGTCAGCGCGGGCTACAACATCGCGGGGCCCGAGGTGGAGGCGGCTTTGCTGTCGCACGCCGCCGTCGCCGAATGCGCGGTGATCGGTGCGGCTGACGAGGAACGGGGCATGGTGGTCGAGGCGCATGTGGTGCTGGCCGCCGGGCACGCAGGCGACGCGCTGATGGTCAAGCTTTTGCAGGACCATGTGAAGTCCGTGATTGCCCCTTACAAGTACCCCCGCCGGGTCGTGTTCACCGACGCCCTGCCCAAGACGCAGACAGGCAAGATCCAACGCTTCCGCTTGCGCAGGTAGGGTGGGCGGTCCCCGCCCACCGTGCGTCGAAATCCCAACCGTCGCGTGCGCGACACGCGATGGGCGGAATCGCCCATCCTACCGCTGACGGATACGGGTCGGGTCTGCCCCGGCGCGCTGCCACCCGCCCGATTCGCCAATACTGGTTAATGCCTCGCCTCTTCGTTACTGTCCGAAGGGCGCAGATCCCACGACACCCCCCTCCGACCCCGGTCGCGGGTGATGTCAAAGGGCCGGAAAGCAGGGGGGGGAACATTCAGGGTGATCGACCGGGAACCACCCCCCGCTTACCCGGCCCGCGTGCTTGTGCTTGGCGCATCGGGCACCGTGGGTCGCGCCGTGGTCCGGGACCTCGCACAATCCGGGGCCGACGTCATCGCCGTCACCCGCATCACGGGCCCCCCCCAGCCCGGCGTCACCGTTCGTCAGGCCGATGTCACCGACCAGGCGTCCCTCTCGTCGCAGGCCTTCCGGGGCGAGCGGTTCGATGCCGTCGTCTCCTGCCTCGCCTCCCGCACCGGCGATCCCGCCGACGCCTGGGCCATCGACCGCGACGCCAACCGCAATGCCCTGCGTGTCGCCGGGGAAACGAATGCGGGCCGTTTCCTGCTCGTCTCGGCAATCTGTGCGCAAAAACCGCGACTTGCGTTCCAGCACGCGAAGCTTGCCTTTGAAGCCGACCTTGCCGCCTTGGGCCTGGCCCACACCGTGATCCGCCCCACTGCGCTGTTCAAGTCGCTCTCGGGCCAGGTCGCCCGCGTTCAGGCTGGGCGGCCCTTCCTTGTCTTCGGCGACGGACGGCTGACCGCGTGCAAGCCGATCAGCGACCGCGACCTCGGGCGCTTCGTCACCCACTGCCTGGCAACGGAAACCACCAACCGCATCCTGCCCATCGGCGGCCCGGGCCCGGCCATCACGCCGATGGACCAGGCCGCGATCCTGTCCCGCCTGCTCGGCCGCCCGGTCGCCACCCGACGCGTCCCGCCTGCGCTTTTGTCCGCCATCGGGGCGGGCCTGTCGCTTCTCTCAGGTGTCAGCCCGCAGATGCAGGCCCGCGCCGAATTCGCCCGCATTGGGCACTACTACGCGACCGAATCCATGCTGGTCTGGGACGCGGCGCGCAACTGCTATGACGCTGACCTGACACCGGAATTCGGCCAGGACCAGTTGGAGGAGCACTACGCCCGCCTTGTCCGGGGTGAGGCGCGCCACGAAACCGGCGAACACTCGGTCTTCTGAGGTACCTCAGAAATCCGTCGGTGCCCCGCCCTCAGCCTTCCGCCGCGCCACGAAATCCCGAAGCTCGTCCCGGATGCCGTCGTCCATCGGCGGCGGCTCGAACTCGGCGATGATCGCCTTGAACAGCCGGTGCGCCCGTTCCGCCGACCATTCCGCGCCCCCGATCTGCCAGGCCTCGAAGTTGCGCCAGTCACTTGCGATCGGCGCGTAGAAGGCGGTGGTGTAGCGGTCCTGCGTGTGCTGGACGCCGAAGTAATGCCCGTCCGGCCCCACCTCGGCAATGGTGTCCACCGCGATGTCCTCAGGGCCGGTGGCCCATGTGACAGGCTCCATATACCGTTGAATCATCTGAAGAACTTCGCAATCCATGATGAACTTCTCAGGGCTGGCGATCAGCCCGCCCTCCAGCCATCCGGCGGCGTGATAGACCATGTGCGTGCCCGACTGTACGGCCGCCCAGAGCGAATTCGACGTCTCCCACATCGCCTGCCCGTCCGGCACGTTGGCCGCGCAGACGCCCGACGACCGCAGCGGCAGGCCGTAGAACCGCGCCATCTGGCCCGTCATCTGCGTGGCACGCATGTATTCGGGCGTGCCGAAGGCGGGCGCGCCCGACTTCATGTCGACGTTCGAGGTGAAGGTCCCGATCATGCAGGGCGCGCCCGGGGCTGCGAACTGCAGCAAGGCAATGGCCGCCAACGCCTCGGCGATGCTGAGCGCCACGGCCCCCGACAGCGTCACGGGCGCCATCGCCCCCGCCAGCGTAAAGGGCGTCACGATCACCACCTGGCCGTTCCGCGCGCAACGGAGCGCCCCGTCGATCATCGGGAAGTCGTGCTTCAGCGGCGAGACCGAGTTGATGTTGGTGAACATGTGCGGCTGGGCGCGGAACTGGTCGTGCGTCAGCCCGGCGGCAATGCGCGCCATCTCCATCGCATCTTCGATGCGTTCCTTTCCCAGGGAATAGGAATGGATCACCTTGTCCGACAGTGTCAGCTTTTCGTAGATGCAGTCCAGATGCCGGACCGACGGGTGGATGTCGATGGGCTCGACCGGATAGCCGCCCGCGAAGTGGATGCAGTTGAAATACTGCGTCAGGCGGATGAAGTCCTTGAAACCTTCCATGAATCCCGGAACCTTGCCGCGCTCAAGGTCCCAGTAGTTCGGCGGAGACGAGACGTTGCCGAACAGGATTTCCCTTCCACCCACGCTGATACGGCGGTCAGGGTTGCGGGGTGTGATGGAAAAGGCGCGGGGCGCACGCGCCAGCATGTCCATCACGAAATCTTCGTCCATGTGGACGGTCTGGCCCTCGACCTTGCACCCGGCTTGCCGGAACAGGCCCAGGGCCTCGTCGTTCAGGAAACGGATGCCGATTTCGGACAGAATGCGCATCGCACCCTTGTGGATCGCGGCCACGCCATCGGCGTCGATGGGTTCGGTCGGGCGGTCGTGGTTCAGCGGGATGCGCCAGGGCATCTGGTCGATCACGCTGGTTCCGGCGCGCTTGGCATTTCCGGCGCGCCCGCCTGCGCGCTTGCGCCCGATGCTTCTGCCCGTCGTGTCGTCGGCCACGGCTTTCGCTCCTCCGGTCGCTGGTCCGGGGTCAAGCTTGGGGCGCAGGGCGGTCGAGTTCGCGGAAGTTAGCGACGCGAAACGGTCGTTTTTCGATCAAGGACCCGGAGGGAAAGACAGGACCGCGACGCAGGGGTCACATCGGGGCGCGGTCCAGCCAGGTGGGCAGGTGGCCGATGTCGGGAAGGACCGCGTCCGCAAACGGGGCAAGTTCGTCATATCCGGCGATCCCGGTCAGCACGCCGACGGTGACCATGCCGGCGGCCCGGCCCGCCACGAGGTCGTGGCGACTGTCGCCCACCATTGCGACGGACGCCGGAGCAAGACCCGCCCGTGCGGCAAAGGCCAGAAGCGGTCCCGGCGCAGGCTTTGCGCCATAGCCGCTGTCCCAGCCGGCGACGAAGTCGAAAAGGTCTTCGATTCCCGCGCCTGCCAGATGCGCGCGGGCAGGCATCTCGGCGTCGTTGGTGGCAAGCCCGACCTTCAACCCCTTCGCCCGAAATCCGGAAAAAAGCGCTGCCAGCGGCACGGCCTCGACCGTGCGGGCCTTTGCCGCCAGCACATTCATCCGATCCACCACGCCCGCAACGGTCTGGCCGGGCAAGTGTGGCACCATCCGGGCGGCGATCTCGGCCGGGGTATGGGCGATCACGGGGCTGTCGGGGGCAAACCGGCGGGCGGCGCTGTCGAAGCCGATGGACCCGGCCAGCACCGCTGCCGAAGACGCGCCGGGCAAGCGGGCAAGTTCCGCCACCAGCGCCTCAGTCCAGGCCGACCACGTGGCCCCAAAATCGAAGAGCGTGCCGTCCTTGTCGAAGATCAGCCCGGCCACCCGGCGGGGCGGTGCGGGGGCACGATGGGCCGCCGAAAACACGGTCTCGCCGCCTGCCGCATCGCCACCGCCCGTTCCGGCCATTGACGCCCCGTCCTGTCTGTCCCTGTGCGCCGGACCCTGCCGCCAACCTGGGCACTTTGCAATGGTGGCCTCGGGCCGAGAGCGGCACCCGCATCATTCATGCGCTGCCTAAGCGTCAGCTTATCGGGCCGAGGCGCAGATTCGCTGCGCTACGTCCAATGTGGCAAGTCGCCCCCTGGCAGGCCCTGCCGCAGGCGCGCGAGTTCGCCCGGAAGGTAGCTCTGCTGCGCCGAAAACTCGGCAGCGCGTCCCTCGTCAGCCAGGAGAAAATCCAGAACCGAGGCAAGAAACGATTTGTCACGAACCAGCGCGGCCAGGTCTTCGGGGACGCAGCCCGTCTCGGCCTGGAAGGCGGAAAAGTAGGCCTTTTCAATAAGAAGAAAGCTCAGCGCCTGAAGCGCCGCAGCTTCGGCGGCATCAGCGAAGTCCTGCCGGATTGGCGACGGGTTCAGCATCTGTAAAGGCTTCCTTAACCATTGCGAACAAATAGTGAGCAGCACAAGCACGCATGCGAAGCGGAGCGGAGCGGACCTTGGCCGGAAAAATCCTCATCGTGGATGATGTTTCCACCAACCGCATCCTGCTCAAGGTAAAGCTGACGTCTGCCTGCTACCAGACCGTTCAGGCAAGCACAGGTGCAGAAGCGATTTCTGCCGCGCGGACAGAGCAACCCGACTTGGCTTTGATCGACCTCGGCTTGCCCGACATCGACGGCCTGGACGTCTGCCGCCGGCTGCGGGCCGATCCGCTGACCCGGCATATCCCGTTGATCGCGGTGACCGCCGATACGTCTGACGCCACCCGGATCGAGGCGTTGCGCGCCGGGGCGGCCGATGTCTACCGCAAACCCGTCGAGGACATCGTGCTTCTTGCCCGCATCCGAGGTCTGTTGCGTGCGCGCGAGGCGGCCGAGGAACTGGGGATGCGTGACCTGACGTACCGTGAGTTCGGCTTTGCCGAGGCCACGTCAGATTTTGCCCCGCCGGCGCGAATCGCGGTCGTCGCCTGGCATGGCGAGACCGCGTTCCGATGGATCCGTATCCTGCAATCGCAGTTGCCTGACCGGATACGCATGGTCGTTGCCGAAGAGGCGCTGCACGAATGGGCGCCCGAAGCGGTGCCGGACCTGTTCCTGATCTGCGCCGACCCCGCCCGACCCGGCGACGGCCTGCGGCTGATGTCTGAACTGCGCTCGCGCCATGCCACGCGCTTTTCGGCGGTATGCGTCGCTTTGCCCCGCGACGCGCGCGAGGCGGCGGCGATGGCACTCGACCTTGGTGCGGGTGACCTGATCGAGGACGGAGCGGACCCGACCGAGATCGCCCACCGAATCCGCGTGCAGATCGACCAGAAACACCGTTTCGACCGGCTTCGTGCCTCGGTCGCGACGGGTCTGAAGATGGCGCTGACCGACCCACTGACCGGGCTTTACAACCGCCGCTATGCGCTGCCGCACCTCGCCCGCATTGCCGGGCACGCAAAGACCACGGGGCGCAGCTTCGCCGTCATGCTGATGGACCTCGACCGCTTCAAGGCGATCAACGACACTTACGGGCATGCGGGGGGCGACGCCGTGCTTGTGGAAGTGGCCGAGCGGTTTCGCACCAACCTGCGTGCCGTCGATCTGGTGGCACGGATTGGTGGCGAGGAATTTCTTGTCGCCCTGCCGGACACCAGCCTTGCCGCTGCACGAACCACCGCCGAGCGGTTGCGCAGCGTGATCGAGGAACGTGGCGTTCGCCTTCCGTCGGGCGGCACCGCGCAGGTCACGATGTCCATCGGGCTGACCATGTCAGAGATCGGTGACGACGGCCCCGACCGCATCGAAGCCTTGGTCGCCCGTGCCGACCGCGCGTTGCTGGCGGCCAAGGCCGAAGGCCGCAACCAGGTGACGGTGGCGCTGAGCGCGGCCTGAGGCGCTGCCGGATACGACCCCATCCCAGCCGAACGCCCGGGCTTGGCGATCAGGGCGGTGGGGGGCCGCCGTGGCGAAGTCTGCTCTCCAGCCGGTCGGCAAAGGCCCTGCGGTCCGCAGGTGACATCGAAGACAGCCGTCCAATCAGAAGATCGACCCCGATATCCATGCGCGACTGGAACCGGGCGCGCATCTGGTTCAGCGCCTGGCGCAGCCGGGTCTCGTCAAAGGGATCCTGGCGCAGCGTGGCGGAGACCGCGGCAAGGTCGGATTCCAGCTCGGTGCGCATCAGGCGGATATCGGGAACTTTCCGCGCAAGCTCATGCTTCAGCACCTGTCGGTCCTCGCGCGACAAGGCATCCGAAAATGGGCCGAAGCCGGGATCCGGCCCGTCGGGCATATGCCGCGGCCCGCCGAACCAGTGGCCGATGGCCATCCCCCCGACAGCACCGGCCACAAGCAGGTTGACAACCAGCGACACGGTCAGAAGCACACGCACCCAGCGAGGCGTCGTGGCACCCGCGGACAGGGCCGGGCCACGGCTGTCAAGATCATCGTCCGTCACATCTCACCTCCGGCTGATCCGACCAGCTCGAACCCGTCCGTTCCGGGCAGCAACTCGAAGACGGATGTCCCCGGCTCGGCTTTGGCCAGCCCGACAAAGGCCGCCAGCCCGCCGGGGCTCATGCTGCCCGCGAAACCGATCCACACGCCCGCCAGCGCTGCCGTGGCGATCCCGCCGATTGCGGGCCAGCCGCCCAGCAGCCCGGCAAGGTCGGCGAACATTCCGAATGAACGCCCCCCGGCATGACGACCGGATCGAGTCGTCCCGGGATTTGCATCAGGATTGGCCAGCCCGGCGCGGAGGGCAGTTGCCGCAGCGGCATCGGCCAGCACCCGCGACATCAGTGCATTGGAAGGCGCGGGCGACATATTGCGCGCCGCTGCAAAAGCCGCATCCAGCGCGCCATCATCCAGCGCTGCGGAGTCGTCGTCGTTCGGCGGTTGCCTGGTCATTCCGAATACCCCAACTCCCCGCGCCGTCCTTGCAACGCAAGCGCCAGCGCACGTTTTCCCCGTGCCGTCAGACTTTCTACGGCCTCGACGCCGATTTCCATGATCTCGGCGATCTCGGGGTTCGACAGTTCCTCGATGTGGCGCAACACAACCGCCTGCCGCTGCCGCTCGGGAAGATCACCAAGCGCGCGCTGAAGCGCCGCGGCACGGGCGGCATCGGTCAGCAGGGTCTCGGCTCCTGCCCGTTCATCGGCGGGGTCGCCGGCCGCCTCCAGCGCCACCTGCCGCCGCCGCCTTTGCCGGTCGGTGCAAAGGTTCATGGCCACCCGATACACCCAGGTCGAAACCCGCGCCTCGCCCGTGCGCCAGTCCGGTGCCACGCGCCACAGCCGAAGCATCGTTTCTTGCGCGACATCCTCGGCCTCGGCCGCGTCGCCCAGAAGGCGCCCCGCGACCCGCAGCACCGGGGGCACAAGGCGCGACGCGAGGTCCCGGGCGGCGGATGGATCGCCACCGGCGTATCGCGCCAGCAGCGCGGCGTCGTCATCCCCTGCGTCTGCGCTCAACTTGGGGTCCGATTGCCTGGCGTCGAATGCCATTTCCATCCTTGCATCCCATAGCCGCAGACGCGTGGTCAGAAAACCCGCGCGCACAGGCTACGGATCCTGCGGGAGCGGCGGCCTGCCGCATCCCGCTTTTCTTGGCAGGCCAACCGCAACGGGTGCCTAATTCGCGGGCGAGTCCGGCGCGTCGGCACCGTCCTCGGCACCGGGCGGAGGCGGGAAGTTGCCGTGGCCACCGTGCTTGCCATGAAACTTGGCCATCCGAGCGCGCATCTTGGACATGGCCGCCGTGAATTCATCGGCCGTCACCGCCCCGTCGCCATTCGCGTCCACCCGTTTGAACAGATCCGGCGGCATCGGCGGGGCCATGAGCTCCTCGACCGTCAGTTCGCCGTCGCCGTTCAGGTCCCGCGCGGCCATTTCCTTGTCCGCCATGCGCTTGGCCATGTCGGTGGCGCGCGCGATGTGGAAGGCTTCCAGCTCTGCGGTCGAGATGCGCCCGTTGCCGTCCTTGTCGATGCCTGCCACCATCGCCGCGCGGGCGGCCTGCACCTCTTCCGGTGTGATCTTGCCGTCGCCATCCTTGTCGAAGGTCGCAAAATCCATACCCCCCATCATTCCGCCCATCGGCGGGGGGGCCATCATCGGCGGCGGTGCGTCTTCGGGCGCGGCGTCCTGCGCCAAAGCCGACAAAGCGGCGAACCCTGCGCCGAACGCGGCAGCAGCGGCAAGGCCGGTGGCCGCCGTACGCAGCGCTGCGGGAAGATACCTGGGCATGTTGTAGTCCTTTGGTTGCGGCGGCGGGCCTGTCCGGCCGCCTTGATGCCATACAAACGCGGCTGGCCGCGGTTTCCGTCGCAAGTTGAACGGAAAACTGACCCCGTCCTTGCACCATGCATCCATACGGGCATCGCCACTGCGACACCTTGGCCGGATGGCGGTCGCGCGACTTTCGCCCGGCACGCGAGTCTGCTAGGACCGAACCGCCCGGTGGACCGATACATGACCCTTGTCCCATCCCAGCCCGCGACAACACGCGACAGCGGCGAGGACCGTCCGCTGAAGCCTGCGCTGCTTCGAGGGTGGCGGCGGCGATGCCCCAATTGCGGCGCGGGGCCGATGATGCGCGGGTATCTTGCCGTTCGGGCCGCCTGCCCGGTCTGCGGTGAAGATCTGTCCCACCAGCGCGCCGACGATGGACCAGCCTACGCAACGATCCTGATTGTGGGTCATGTCATGGCCCCCCTCCTGCTGTGGGGTTTCATCCACTTCCGGCCCAATCCCGTTGTTCTGGCGGCTGTGGCCTGCTCGATCGCTGTGGTGCTTTCGCTGTTCCTTCTGCCACGGCTGAAGGGCATGTTTGTCGCACTGCAATGGGCCAAGCGGATGCACGGCTTCGGACAAGTGCGCGATGTCGGGCCATGAGGCCCCCGGAACCGTCGCACCCGTCGATGCGGCGACGCTGATCCTTGTGCGACGCACCGACCTCGGACCGGCCGTGCTGATGGGCCAGCGCGGCGCCAGGGCCGCTTTCATGCCATCGAAGTTCGTATTTCCGGGCGGTCGCGTCGACCCCTGCGACGGCGACGCGGCCTTTGCGACGCCGCCTTCCCCACCGGTTGCGCGGCTTCTGGAGGTGGATGCGAAACCGGGGCTTGCCCCCGCGCTTGCCGCAGCGGCAATCCGTGAACTGGCCGAGGAAGCGGGCCTGCGGCTGGTGCGGGCCCGAACAGGCGCCGCGGAGAGTGCGCAATTGCCCCATGCCGCGCCGCTCAGCTTTGTCTTCCGCGCCGTGACGCCCGCCGGATCACCCCGACGTTTTGACGCGCGGTTCCTTCTGGCCGACGCGGCAGAGTTGTGGGGCGATCCCGACGATTTCTCGGCGGCCTCGGGCGAGCTGTCGCACCTTGCCTGGGTTCCGCTGACAAGAACGCGCAGCCTGGCCCTTCCGTTCATCACGGAAATCGTGCTGGCCGAAGTTGCCCACCGCGTCGCGGCGGGGGCCATCCGGCCGGACGACAATTCGGCGGGCGTGCCGTTCTTCGACAATCGCGGACCGGTGCCCCGGTTCACCCGACTTTCCTGAACGGCCGAATGCCTATGGCGCCGACAGAACAACCCCGACAAGCGAACCGATGACCATTACGATTCCCGCCGCCTCGCGCAGGCGCAGCCGTTCGCCGAAAACCAAGATGGATGCCGCCAGTGTGAAGATCATCTCGATCTGACCGGCCGCCCGTACGAAGGCAGCCGTCTGCAGCGAGAATGCAGCGAACCAGCCAAGCGAGCCCAACATGCCCGCCACACCGACCGGCGCGGTGCGCTGCCAGCCTGTCAGCACGCGGCGCACCTCGCCCGGTTCGCGAAAGCGCAGCCAAAGGGACATGGCGGCGGACTGGATGGTGGTCGCGGCGGCCAGGGCGACGACCGCTCGCGTCAAGAACGGCGCAGGCTCAAGCGCCAGCGTCGCGACCCGGTAGCCCACGGACGCCACGCCAAACAGCGCTCCGGCCAGAAGCCCGGTCAGCATCGCGCTACCGATCAAGGGGGCTCCGGGCTCGGGCGCGCGCGACATCAGAAGCACTCCGGCCACGCCGACGGCTATGGCAACGCAGCCCGCCGGCGGCACAGCCTCGCCAAGCACCGCCCAGCCAAAGATCGCGACCTGCACCGTTTCGGTCTTGGTAAAGGCGATGCCGACCGCGAAATTCCGCAGCGAGAATAGGCGAACCGTCAAGTCGGTCGCGGCGATCTGCGCCAGCCCGCCGACGGTGACCGCCGCCCAGAAGGTCAGCGGTGGTGCGGGCAAAGGGCCGCTTTGCGACACGGCAAGCGTCGCCAGGGTCAACGCGATCGGGGCCGCGAACAAGAACCTCGCGAAGGTCGCCCCGGCCGGAGACAGCCCAGTGGCGGCCAGCCGTTTCTGCAGCACGAAACGCAGCGTCTGCAGGAACGCGGCGACAACGGTGAAGGCGATCCAGAGGCTCACACTCGTCTTGTCGCACGCGGCACGCGCGGGCGGAAGGTCACTCGGCCGGGCGCAGGGGGTGCGGCACAGGGTCCTTCGGGGTCACAAAGTGCGACCGGAACACCTGCCAGTACGAGGTGTACATATACCCTTCGTTCCGCCGCAGCCATTCATCACGACCCTGCCGGTATGCAGCGGGAAGCCGGTACCAGGGGAGGCGGGGCTTGGCGTGGTGCACGACGTGGAAGTTGTTGTTCAGGAACAGAAAAGGAAGGAGCCCGCGGCCTTCCACGATCACCGTGCGTCCGCGCGCAATGTCATGCGCGCGGTGTTCCAGGAACGTCCGGATCTTCAGGATCGACAGCGCAAGGTATGCCGCCGACAGATAGACCCAAGCGGGGACGGGCGCGGCAGCGATCCACAGGACCACTGCAACTATTCCGGCCGCATGCAGGCACCAGGCGAACATCACGTCGCGCCGCCCGGCACGAACCAGAGCGATCTCGGCACGCAGGAAAGCAAAGGTCCCGATCGCCGGGCCCAGAAGCATGCGACCCAGCAGGGCGTTGTTCGCCCGCAGCACAATCCGCTGGACCCTGCCCATCCGCGCCCAGACCTTGGGGCACATGAAGTTCGATTCCGGATCGTCATAGGGGTCCGTCAGCGTCTCATCGCGGTGATGCGCAAGGTGCAGGTCGCGAAAGCGGCGGAACGGATAGACCAAACCGATGGGCAGTGCGACCAGCAACTCGTTCAACCGGGGGTCGGCGAAAGGATGGCCGTGCAGAACCTCATGCTGAAGCGACGAGTGCAGCGTGAGCGCAAGCACCAGCAGCACAAAGGCGGCAGGCGGTGCCAGGTTGTACAGTACCGTCGTCGCCAGCACCCAGCCGGCATAGCATACACACAGGAGAATAAGCGTAGGCCACTCGACCTCGCGCCGGGAAGTGTGTCGCACCGTTTTCCCCAAGCCTGGCCTTGTTCCGGCGTTCGGTCCAAGGTCCTGATTTTTCTAGGATCATACCGCTTGCAACGCGATGCAGGAATTCGGAGGATACGCACAGATTCTTCACATACGGTGACTATTCAAACGATATGAGCAACTTTATCGACAAACGTGACCGTTCAGCCCTGTTCCGCGACCGGCTGTCCGCCGCCATGACCGACCGGGGGATGACGCAAAGCGCACTTGCCCGCGCCGCGCGGGCCGACCGTTCGACCCTGAGCCAGGTTCTGTCGCCCGCCGGCGACCGCCTGCCGAATGCGCAGCTTGTCGCGGAATGCGCGGGCGCGCTGGGGGTGTCGGCAGACTGGCTTCTGGGACTCAGCGACCGGCCCGAGCGTCCGGCCGATCTGCTTGCCACGTCGCTGACCATCACCGAGGCGCCGCGCGCCCTGATCGACGAGACGATCTTCGGCTGGCACCGCGAGACCGCAGGCTACAAGATCCGCCACGTGCCCGCCACCTTGCCCGACATGCTGAAGACCCGTGATGTCTTGCGGTGGGAGTATGAGCCGCAACTCGGCCGGTCTGCCGACCAGGCAATCGGCGCGTCCGAGGACCGCCTTGCCTGGATGCGGTCTGCCCGGTCAGACTACGAGATGGCGTTTCCGCTGCACGAACTTCGGACCTTCGTGCGCGCCGAGGGATACTACACCGGACTTCCCGCCGCGCTGAGACGAGGGCAGATCGAACATTGGCGTCAGCTTTACGAACAGCTCTACCCCGGTCTGCGGATTTACCTGTTCGACGCCCGCCGCGTCTTCTCGGCACCGGTGACAATTTTCGGGCCGCTGCTGGCCGTGCTGTACCTCGGCCGCCACTACATCGCATTCCGGGACTCGGTCCGGATTTCCAGCCTGAGCGGCCATTTCGACTGGCTGGTGCGCGAGGCCGAGACGGGCGCGCGGGACTTCCCCGAGGTGCTTCAGACCCTGCGGGACGAAATCGGCTAGGGCGCAAGGTCGGTTAGGCTGAAGCAAGCCGCGCAGGTTGGATTCTGCTGGGTCCGAAAGCGGGGCTGGCTTACCCAGTCATCCCAAGCTCACCACAACCTTCCCCGTTGCCGCACGGTTGGCAATCAGTGCCAAACCTTCATGGGCACGGTGCAGCGGCAGGCAATGCCCGATCACGGGCGACAGACGACCCCGGATGGCCCAATCGAACAGGGTGGAAAGACTGTCGGACAGTGCTTCCGGGCGAAAGGCGCGGTATCCGCCCCACCAGAACCCGATGACCGAGACGTTCTTCACCAGAAGATGGTTTGCCGGAATCTGCGGCACCGTTCCGCTGGCGAACCCGATGACCAAAAGACGCCCGCCCGGGTTAAGACACCGCAGCGCAAGCTTGAAACTGTCGCCGCCCACCGGGTCGTAGGCCACGTCCACACCGCCCAGATCGCGGATCCGGTCGCGAAGATCGGGAAGGTCGGCATCCAGGGTATGATGTGCTCCGGTCCGCCGCGCGATGGCTTGCCTGTCCGCCCCGCGCGCGACCGCGATCACCTCGGCTCCGAGAAGCGCACCGACCTCGACCGCCGTCAGGCCCACGCCACCTGCCGCACCGGTCACCAGAAGCCGCTCTCCAGGCGCAAGGTCCGCGCGCCTCAAGGCGAGATGGCTGGTCCCGTAGGCGATCTGGAACGCCGCGGCGGTGGTGTCATCCATCGCGTCGGGAACCGGAACCAACAAGCCAGCAGGAACCACGACGTAGTCTGCCAGTCCGCCCGCCCCGGTCACGGCGGCGACCCGTTTTCCTGGCGCAAGGTCGCCCGAACCGATCAGCCCTGGGCCGATGGCATCGACTTCGCCCGAAACCTCCATGCCCGGGATCAGGGGGAACGGGCGCTTGTCCTGGTATTCGCCCTTGATCATCAGAAGATCGGCGAAATTCAGCCCGCAGGCACGCACCCGCAGCCGAACTTCGCCTGGCCCGGGCTCGGGCACAGGAACATCTGTCAGAGCAGGCGTGCCGCCCGATTCACCGACGACGATTGCGCGAATGACCGGGTCTCCCTTTGCGACGCAGCGGATTCGATCAGACGCAACTATGGGTCACAGGTTGTCTGCAAGAAAGGCCACGGCATCTTTGACAGGACTAGCAAGGTCACTTTTGCAAATTGCGACGATCGCCCTGACTTTTCTCGTTTTGCGACGAATTTCGCCCAGACGGTGCATCTCGCAGCGCTGTCATCGTGGCGTGCTCAAGAAACTGCCGAATCTGGCAGCCGCCGTTGGACCCTCGTCCCCGGCTCCGGCGGTCCGTTGCGTTTCGACGACCGAGGAAGTCCGCGGCCGATCCAAAGACGGTTGTCGTGCCGGCAACGCCTGCGATCGCTTGGGGTCATAGGACGAAAGAAATTCGTGCGCGAACGAGTTTGGCACGAATATTGCTTCATTGAAGGTCAAGGGTGAAGGAGTACCAAATGAAACACCATGTGGACGCTCATGTCGGCAAGCGCATCCGCCATCGCCGTTGGATGGTCGGGATGACCCAGCAGCAGCTGGCCGACAAGGTCGGGATCAAGTTCCAGCAGATCCAGAAGTACGAAACCGGAATGAACCGGGTTTCGGCCTCGCGCCTGTGGGACATTTCCGAGGCTCTGGGGGTTCCGATCGCATTCTTCTACGAAGGGCTTCAGACAACGGCGGCCCCGGCCGAGGACACCGGTGCAGATCTTCTGGCCGACAAGGAGGCGCTGCTTCTTGTCCGTACCTATTATGCCATTCCCGAGGCGCAGCGGCGGCGTCTGTTTGAACTGGCCAAGGTCCTTTCCGAGGCGGCCTGACACGTTCAACCGCGCGACCTGCGCGCGGCGAAGTCACGGGCCTCGGCGGAAGGCTTGACCGGTCCGGGCAAGGGGGGCTACCGCTGTCGGCGGAGGCCTCCCCGATGACGCTGATCGACGACACCACCCGGGCGGCCCTGATCGCCACCGCTCATGCCCTGGCCGATGCCGCGCGGGAAGAGACGCTGCGGCACTTCAGGATGCCAGGGCTGTCGGCCGAAACCAAGGAAGCCCACCGTTTCGACCCCGTGACCGTCGCCGACCGCGCGTCCGAGGCACGGATGCGCGCCCTCTTGGCCAATCTGCGCCCCGATGACGCAATCCTGGGCGAGGAATTCGGCCCGAAGTCCGGCACCACGGGCCTGACCTGGGTGCTCGACCCCATCGACGGCACGCGCGGCTATCTGTCTGGCACGCCGACCTGGGGCGTGCTGATTGCGGTCGCGAACGCCAATGGCGCGGTCTTCGGGATTGTAGACCAGCCCTATATCCGGGAACGCTTTGCCGGTGGGCTTGGAGTTGCGGACGTGACCGGACCTTCGGGATCCTCCACGCTGGCGGCGCGGACCGCGCGGCCTCTTGACCAGGCGATTCTGTTCACCACCTTCCCCGAGGTTGGCACGCCGGAAGAAGGTGCGGCCTTCCGCCGCCTGTCGGGCCAGGTGCGCCTGACCCGGTATGGCATGGACTGCTACGCATATGCCCTTCTCGCGGCCGGTCAGATCGACCTGGTGGTCGAGGCCGGCCTGCAACCCTACGACGTTATGGCACCGATCGCCGTGATCGAGGCGGCGGGCGGCATCGTCACCGACTGGACAGGCGGCCCTGCGCATGGCGGCGGACGCGTGCTTGCCGCCGCGAACCGCGAGGTCCATCAGGCGGCGATGACAGTCCTGAACGGATAGTGCGGGGATGACGGCGGGAAACACGCACGAGCTCCTGATCCGGGGAGCGGATGTCGTCGTTACGATGGATGGGGACCGCCGCGAGATTGCAGGCGGCGACGTCCTGATCCGTGACGGACGGATCGCAGCGGTAGGACCCGGGCTTTCCACCAAGGGCGAGGTGCTGACCGCGCAGGGCTGTGTGGTCACCCCGGGCCTGGTCAACACACACCACCACCTGTACCAGACGCTGACCCGCGCCGTCCCAGCGGGGCAGGATGCGCTGCTGTTCGGGTGGCTGAAGACCCTTTACCCCATCTGGGCGCGCTTTGGACCCGAGGAGATGCGCCTATCCGCGATGGTGGGGTTGGCGGAACTGGCGCTCAGCGGCTGCACGATGACGTCGGACCACCTCTACCTCTTTCCCAATGGCGCGCGGCTGGACGACACCATCGACGCCGCACGTGAAATCGGCCTGCGGTTCCATCCAACGCGCGGCGCAATGTCGATTGGCGAAAGCGCAGGTGGCCTGCCACCTGATGCATTGGTCGAGCGCGAGGATGCGATCCTGAAGGATTGCCTCCGGGTCATCGACAGTTTCCACGACCCGTCGCCGGGCGCGATGGTGCGGGTCGGCGTCGCGCCCTGTTCCCCCTTTTCGGTCAGCCGCGAGCTGATGCGGGATTCCGCGCTTCTTGCCCGCGACAAGGGCGTGATGCTTCACACCCATCTGGCCGAGAATGACGAGGACGTGGCCTTCTCGCTGGCCCGCTTCGGCTGTCGGCCTGGCCAATTTGCCGAGGACCTGGGCTGGACCGGACCCGACGTCTGGCACGCGCATTGCGTGAAGCTCGATGCCTTCGAAACGGCGCTTTTCGCCAGGACGCGCACCGGCATCGCGCATTGCCCCTGCTCGAACTGTCGCCTTGGGTCAGGCATTGCGCCCTTGCGCGCGTTCCGCGATGCCGGCGTGCCCGTCGGGCTTGGCGTGGACGGATCGGCCTCGAACGACGCCGGAAACCTCCTTGCCGAGGCGCGGATGGCGATGCTGCTGCAGCGCGTGTCGGGCGGGGCGGATGCGATGTCGGCCCGTGCGGCGTTGGAGGTCGCGACGGTCGGCGGCGCCGAAGTGCTGGGACGGGGCGATGAATGCGGGCGCATCATTCCGGGTTACTGTGCGGACATCGCCGTTTGGGACATGCGCGGGCTTCAGGGGGCGGGGGCATGGGATCCCGTGGCCGCGCTTGTCCTGTGCCCGCCGTCGGGGGTGCGCGACCTGCTGGTCGGGGGTCGTTTCGTCGTGCGGTCGTCGGTGCTATGCACGTCCGACACCGACGACATCACCCGCCAGCAACGGAAGCTGGTGCAGCGCCTGGCAGGCTAGGCGCGTGACGCCCTGGGCCGATGGCCCTCAGCCGCCCATCAGCCAGAACACCGTGTTCCTTACGGCGAAGACATAGGTCCAGAGGATCGTCTCGAGCCCGGAACCTGCCAGCCGGACAATCGCCCAGACAATCATCCCCACGGCCGAGAAGGGAACGATCCAAATCGTGCCCAGCACAAAAGGCGCGGCGACGGCCGACGCCTCCTCCCGACCGTCGACACGACCCGCCGCTCGCAGCACCGCAGCGGTGGACCGGCGGATGCGGGCCGGAATCATGCCGGTCATGCCAACCAGCGCTATGGCGGCATGCAGCAGGGCCGGCGCGATGGGGGTCAGCACAGTCGCCAAAAGCCAGAACTGCTCGTCGGGATGGACCACGATGTGCGCGAAGATGATCGTCACGCTGAAGCGGTCGCCACCAACGACATGGTTGAAAAGCGCGATGACCAGCGCAAAGGCAAATCCCAGTGCGGCCGACAGGATCAGTGCGATCCCCAGCCCGGCCAGCCCGTTCAAGAATATCCGGCCCTTGAGCAAACCTTGCCGGGCAAGCGCAAGGTTCGCGGCGTACGACATCACGCTGACGGCAGCGGTGATCAGCGGCATGACAGCCAGAAACAGAAACAGCCCCCTTGCCCGCCCGCCCAGCGACGGCCAAGGGACCAGCACCAGCGCCGCAAGCCAACCCACGGGAACGGCGATTGTCACGATCCACCTTGCGATGCCATGGCGCCCCTGCCCGTCAAGCGTGTCGAGGGCAACGGCCATCGTGACCATCAGCGCGATGGCGATTCCGATCGGGGCCAGTCCCGCGCCCATCATCGTACTGGCCGTCGCAATCGACACAGCCGCCGCACCAACCAGTGCCGCCGCCCCGACGATCACGATCGACCCGGCACCGGCGATGGCCGCACCGCCAAGAAAACCGGCCGCAAGCCCCGCTCCGGCGGCCAGCGCGTTGAAGGCGGACAGCACACCTGCCGTGGCCACCATGCCACCGATCACCGGCAGCCACTGACCCAGCCGCGCGACGCGCGGGTTCGCACTCGCCTTGGCTTGCCACGACAGCGGGATCGACAGGGCAAGGCCCACGATCCCCGCCAGCGAGATCGCGCGATCGGGCCAGAAAGCGTTGGCAGGCAGAATCACCGAATCGCCAAGCCGCGCGTCGTGGCCGGTGACAATCCACCACCCGACCGCGACCAGCGAGGGATAGACGACAGCGACAAGCATGGCGCTGTCGTAAAGCTTCCAGGTCAGCGCCCGCGCGAAGGACAGCCGCAGGCTGCGTGAACCCTCGGCGCTGGTGCCATAGCGCTGCCAGAGCTCGGCCAGGCGCTGACGGGTCGACATGGCATAGCCACGGCCCAGCCCCGGGCGCTCAAGGCTCGCCGCGATGTAGGCCCGCGAGGCGGCGTCAGAGAGGCCAAGGATCGCAGCGAAGCACAGCCCCGCCCAAAGAATTGCGCCGATCCAGACAACGGGCGCCGCGCCGGTCGCGTTCAGCGCCCAGACCGAAAGGCCCGACACCACGACCCAAAGCACAAGCGGTCGACCCCAGCGGTAGCCCTCAGCAGGTTCAGTCCGTTCCGCCATGGTTCCCGAGCCAGAGTGCCGCGCGATCATAGGGATGCCGAAACCTTTTGGAAGTGCAGACACATAGGCATGGCGCTTATTTCGCGCTGATGTCGCGCGCGAAAGCTCGTCCGCCAATCCACACGGCGCGGACTGCCCGGTCATCTCCCATCATGATGGTCGGAAAGACTGCCTCCCAGATGTCCGTGGCCCGCGCCGCGCGCTGCGCGATGGCCTTGGTCGAGGCAAGATCGATGACCGTGATGTCAGCCTCCAGTCCTGGGGCAAGGTTCCCGATCCGTCCGTCCGCGCGCAAGGCGCGCGCCGAACCCTGGGTCGCCACCCACCACAGCGCGGCGGGGTGAAGGGCCCTGCCCCGCAGCTGTGCCACCTCGTATGCAGCGGCCATCGTGCGCAGCATCGAAAACGACGACCCGCCCCCCGTATCAGTGGCAAGCCCGACCCGCAGGCCCAGCGCAGCAAGGCCCGACGTGTCGAAAAGGCCCGAACCGATGAAGGTGTTCGATGTCGGGCAATGGACCACCGCCGCGTCCGCCTCGCGCAGCCGCGCGAACTCGCGCGGGGTCAGGTGAATCGCGTGGCCGAAGACCGCGCCGGGGCCGACCAGGCCAAAGCGTTCATAGGTATCCAGGTAATCCCGCGCGTCGGGGAACAGGTTTCTTACCCAGGCGATCTCGTCCAGCTGTTCCGACAGGTGGGTCTGCATCAGGCAACCCGCATGTTCGGCCCACAATGCGCCCAGCGCCTCGAGCTGTTCGGGGCTCGACGTGGGCGAAAAGCGCGGCGTGATGACGTAGGACGCCCGTCCCCGGCCGTGCCAACGGTCGATCAGGACCTTCGACTGGTCATGGGCGGACTGCGCGGTGTCGCGCAGGGCATCGGGTGCGTTGCGGTCCATGCAGGTCTTGCCCGCCCAGACCCGCATCCCGCGCGCCTCGGCGGCGGCAAAGAAGGCGTCCACACTTTGCGGGTGGATGGTGCAGTAGCTGGCGACGGACGTGGTGCCGTTCGCCAGAGCAAGATCAAGATAGCGGTCCGCGATGTCGGCGGCATGGGCCGGGTCGGAAAATCGCATCTCTTCGGGGAAGGTGTAGGTGTTCAGCCAGTCGATCAGGCGCTTGCCCCAGCTGGCGATGATGCCGGTCTGGGGATAGTGGACATGGGCGTCAACGAACCCGGGCGAGATCAGAGCGTCACCATAGTCCGTCACCTTCGCTGCTGGCGCGCGACGGCGCAGCGTATCGGGGTCGCCCAGGGCAGAGATCAGCCCGTTCTCGATCAAGATGCCGCCGCGGGCGCTGTGAACCGCCGCACCGGGCCCTTCGGTCAGGCAATCGCCGGCAAAGCTCAGGACCTGCCCGATCAGTATGTCGCCCATCCGCGCGCCCTTTCCGCCTGCCCGTCGCCCACCCCCCTTATGCCAGTCTAAAGCCATGACGCGCAGACGTAAATTTGTCCCTTTCCGCTGTTTCTCACGCAGTCGCTCCGGTATGGTCCGCGCCATCCGAAGACGGGGGACGCATGGCGGCCGAACAGACAGATCGCGACACAGGCCGCGACACCGGCGAAGACGACTATGGTCTGGACAGCCGCACTGTCGCCGCGATCCTCGACGCGGTGGAACAGGGCGATGCGGCGCAGACCGATGCGCTTCTGGAACCCCTTCACGCCGCCGACATCGCTGACCTTTTGGAACAGATCGGGCCGTCGGCGCGGGCCGATCTGCTGGCCTTGTGGTCAAAAGGGATCGACGGCGAAATCCTGACCGAACTTGATGAGGGCGTGCGCGAAGAGGTGATCGACGCCCTGCCGCGCGACGTGCTGACCGATGCGGTGCGCGAGCTGGATTCCGACGATGTCGTCGACCTGATCGAGGACCTCGAGGAACCTCAGCAGGAGATGATCCTCGACGCGCTGCCGGTCAGCGAGCGGGCGGCCGTCGAACAGTCGCTGACCTATCCCGATCACTCCGCCGGCCGCCTGATGCAGCGTGAGATCGTGGTCGCGCCCGAGCACTGGACAGTGGGCGAGGCGATCGATTTCCTGCGCCGCGCGAAAGAGCTTCCAGACCAGTTCTACCACGTGATCCTGGTCGATCCGGCACACCGGCCGACGGGTTACGTGACTTTGGGAAAGGTGCTGTCGTCCAAACGTGAAACGGCATTGAAGTCGATCACCGAGGACAGTTTCCGCACGATGAGCGTGCTGGAAGAGGAAGGCGACGTCGCCTACGCCTTCAACCAGTATCACCTCATCTCGGCCCCGGTCGTGGACGAACACGACCGCCTGGTCGGTGTCATCACCATCGACGATGCGATGGCCGTCCTCGACGCCGAACACGAGGAAGATGTGCTCAAGATGGCCGGCGTGGGCGAGGAAAGCTCGATCGCCGACGGGGTGTTCGAGACGGTCCGGCAACGCACGCCGTGGCTGTTCGTGAACCTGATGACGGCTGTGCTGGCCGCTTTGGTCATCGCCCGGTTCAGCCATACGATCCAGACCATCGTCGCGCTTGCCGCCCTCATGCCCATCGTGGCGTCGATGGGGGGCAATGCGGGCACCCAGTCGCTGGCGGTCGCGGTCAGGGCGCTGGCCACGAAGGATCTGACCGGATCGAACGCCGCCCGTGTGGTTCGGCGCGAAGTCTTGGTCGGGCTGATGAACGGGGCCATCTTCGCCCTGGTCATGGGCGGGGCAAGCTATCTTCTTTTCGGGTCCTTTCCTTTGGCCGCGGTCATGGGCTCGGCCCTTGTCATCAACCTGCTGGCGGCGGCGCTGGCGGGCATCCTGATCCCGCTGGCGCTCGACTGGTTCGACCTGGACCCCGCGCTCGCGTCGGGAACATTCGTCACAACCGTGACGGACGTGGTCGGGTTCTTCTCGTTTCTCGGCCTTGCGACCCTGGTGTTGCTGTGACCCTGGCCGACCTGAAGGCCGCCGCCCGTGCCGAGGCCTTTGCGCGGCGGAAAGAGGCGTTCCGCAAACGCGGCCCGAATGATGCCGACGCGCTCACCCGGGCGCTTGCGCTCTACGCAGGCAGCGTCTTGTCAGGCTACATGCCGATGCGGACCGAGATCGACGCTCTGCCCGCGATGGCCTCACACCACGCCACGGGCGGGCGGGTCTGCGTTCCGGTCATTCCCGGACCTGCCGTGCCGCTACACTTCCGCGAATGGACACCCGGCGCCGCGATGGTCGAAGGCGCCTTCGGGGCGAAGGTACCCGCAGGCGGCGACTGGATGGAGCCCGAGGTGCTGATCGTGCCCCTTCTGGCCTTCGACCGGCGCGGGTATCGGCTTGGCTATGGCGGGGGCTATTACGACCGCACGCTGGAACGCCTGCGCACCATGCGACCGACCGTGGCCATCGGCTTCGCCTTCGCCGCACAGGAGGTGCCCGAAGTGCCGACCGAGCCGACCGATCAGCGGCTGGACCTGATCGTGACCGAAGCGGGCGTCATCACGCCCGTGCCCTGACCCCGCGACGGCGGCGCACCACGATAAGCCCCGCGACAGCGCCAATCAAAAGGCCCGCACCCGCAGGCAGCGGAACTTCACCCACGACATCGAACGTCGCGCTATCCAGGTCGAAATGCGAACAGGGCGCACAGAAGGTTTCGCCCGGGTCGCGGTAGACCGAGGCAATGGTGACCGACACAAGTTCGCGGAACTTCGTGCCAAGCACCAGTGTCTGAAGCGTGCCGAACACACTGCTCAGGTCGAAAACCTTCGACACTGTCTTGCCGTTCGCCTTCGTGCCTGTCACGCGAATGGTCTCGTCCGGCGTGTTGGCCGGGTCGGCAAAGCCCGCAGAAATGATGTTGAAGCTGATGGCGTCAAAGATGCCGCCGGTTTTGTGGGTGAAGGTGACGTCCGAGGTAAAGCCCGTCCCGGCGTCATCGATGTGTGCGGCCCCTGGTGTCTGGTCCCACGCAAGGACGCCCCCCGACGTCGACGCGACAAAACCCTTCTCGCGGTATGTCGTACCGCCGTCCGGTTCCAGGTAGGCCGAAAACTCGTCCGCCAGCCGATCGAAGGTCACTGTGGTCGCAGGCGCAGCCTGAACGCCGCAAAGCAACGCCATCGCGGCGGCACCAGCGACCGACATCATTCGGGTCATCGTCACTCTCCCCACACCCGGCGCGAAACCTTGATGGCTTTGTTGCACCGTCCCCACTCACGAGCCTGCGCAAGGAAGCCCTTCGCCGTCAACCTTTTCTTAACAATCGGGCATTGCCGGGGCCGGACAGGCGCGGCGCCCGGCACAAAGCCGCTTGTTCTTGCCTCGGGTCAGGGGGGCCGGTATGTCCGGCGGTATGAGAATATTGTTCCTCGGCGACGTCATGGGACGCAGCGGTCGCACGGCGGTTGGCACCCGTGTGCGGGCCCTGCGCGCTGACTGGAGGCTCGATTTCGTCGTGGTCAATGGCGAGAACGCGACCTCGGGTGCCGGGCTGTCGGCCGACCACGCACGCCACTTGCTGGACGCCGGGGCCGACGTGGTGACCCTGGGTGATCACGCCTTCGACCAGAAGGACATGACGTCCTTCATCGAGGCCGAGCCACGCATCCTGCGCCCCCTGAACTTTGCCAAGGTTGCGCCCGGGCGGGGTGCGCGGGTCTATGACGCCCCCGGCGGGCGCAAGGTGCTGGTGGCGCAGGTGCTGGGGCAGGTGTTTATGAAACGGCCCTTCGATGACCCTTTCTCGGCCATCGACGCGGCTTTGAAGCCGCACACGCTGGGCGCATCCGTTCATGCGACGGTCATCGACATCCACGCCGAAGCCACGTCCGAAAAGATGGGGATGGGCCACTGGTGCGACGGTCGCGCCAGTCTTGTCGTGGGCACCCATACGCATGTGCCGACAGCGGACGCGCAGATCCTGGCCAAAGGCACGGCGTATCAGTCCGACGCCGGCATGTGCGGCGACTACGACAGCGTGATCGGCATGGAGAAGCTGGAACCCATGCGCCGCTTCGTCACGGGCATGGCGCAGGATCGCTTCGCGCCCGCCGAGGGGCCGGCCACGCTGTGCGGCACGTATGTCGAAACCGACGACCGTACAGGGCGCGCAACCCGAATCGCTCCGGTTCGCCTTGACGGACGTCTGCAAGAGGCCGGGCCTTGACCGTCGCGCCCACCACCCGCCGCCTTTGGCTGATCGGCGTGCTGCTGATGCTTGGCGTCGGCTGGGGATCGACCCAGTCGCTGGGCAAGATCGCGGCATCGGGCGGGGCGGGCGCGTTCGCGCTTATCTTCTGGCAACTGGTTGTGGGTGTCGCGGTGCTTGGCGCGATCCTGGCCGTCCGCCGTCGTCCGGTGCCGCTCAGTCCCGCGACGCTGCGTTTTGCCGTCATTGTCGCGGTGATCGGCACGTTGATCCCGAACACGACCTTCTATCTGGCAGTCCACCACCTGCCCGCTGGCATCATGTCGATCCTGATCTCGGCCGTGCCGCTGATCGCCTTTCCGATTGCCCTTGCCCTCCGGGTGGACACCTTCAGCTGGCTGCGCCTTGCCGGGCTAGCCTGCGGCGTTGTCGGCGTCGCGCTCATCGCCCTTCCGGACGGTGCGCTGCCCGACCGCGCGGCGCTGGCCTGGCTGCCCGTTGCGCTGGTCGGGCCACTGTTCTACGCCATCGAAGGCAACTACGTCGCCCGATGGGGCACAGGCGGGGCCGATCCGGTGCAGGCCATGTTCCTGGCCTCGACCATCGGCGCAGCGATGATCCTGCCCGTCGTGGTTGTCGCGGGTCAGTGGTACTGGCTTGCGCCCCCATTCGACCGTGCCGACGTCGCGCTTCTCGTCAGTTCGGCGATCCATGCCTGCCTGTATTCCGGGTACGTATGGCTGGCCTCGGTCGCGGGGGCGGTCTTCGCAGGGCAGACCTCCTACATCGTCACGGGTTCGGGCGTATTCTGGGCGATGGCCCTTCTGGATGAACGCTTTTCGGGCTGGGTCTGGCTGGCGCTGGCCGTGATGCTGTGCGGCTTGTTCCTTGTCTCGCCCCGCCGCGCCCAAACTCCACCCGCTCACCGGACCACCAGGGAAGCCGCCGAATGTTCGACCTGACTGCCTACATGTCGCCGACCTTCGAGGCATTCTTCGCCATCGCCATCGTGGCCGGTATGTTCATCCTGTTCATCCGCGAGGACTATCCGCCGGAAGTTGTGGCAATGGGAACGGCGGCGTTCTTCATTCTGGTCGGTATCCTTCCCATCGACAGCGCCACCAAGGTCCTGTCGAACTCGGCTCCCTGGACCATCGCCTTCATGTTCCTGATCATGGGCGGGCTGATCCGCACCGGCGCGCTTGACTGGCTGACGCGGCTGGCCGAACGGCGCGCCGAAAGCCACCCGCGCGCGACCGTCGCGGGGCTGTTCGCGTCCGTGTCGGGCGCGTCGGCCTTCATGAACAACACCCCCGTCGTCGCCGTCATGATCCCCATCGTGATGCAACTGGCGCGCAAGCTGAACATCGCGGCATCGAAGCTGCTGCTTCCGCTGTCGATCTTCACTGTCCTCGGCGGGATGATCACGCTGATCGGCACCTCGACCAACATCCTTGTGGACGGTGTAGCGAAGAAAGAGGGCCTGGCCCACTTCCCCATCTTCGAGATCGCGCCCCTGGGCCTCGCCATCACCATCGCAGGCGGCATCTTCATGTGGCTGGCCGGGCCCTACCTGCTCCCTGACCGCACGTCGCTGGGCACCCTTCTGACCGACCGGCGCAAGATGAAGTTCTTCACCGAGGTCGCAATCCCCGAAGGCTCCGGCCTGATCGGCAAGCCGGTGCTGGAGGTGGACATCTTCAAGCCCGACGGCGTCCGCGTCATCGACGTGTTGCGCGGCGACGCGTCGCTGCGGCGCGATCTGGCGGCGGCGGTCCTTCAGGCGGGCGACCGCGTCGTGCTGCGCACCGAAGTGGGCGAGCTGCTGGGCCTGCAGGCGTCGAAGGACCTCAAGCTTGCTGACAAGCTGTCGTCGGTGGCGACCGAAACGGTTGAGGTGCTGATCACGCCCGGCTGCCGGATGATCGGGCGATCCCTGGGCGAGTTGCGCCTGCGCCGCCGCTATGGCGTCTACGTGCTGGCCGCACACCGCCGCAACCAGAACATCGGCCGCAAGCTTGACGACCTCGTGGTGGCGGTGGGCGACACGCTGCTTCTGGAAGGCACCGCCGAGGATATCGCGCGTCTGGCCGAGGATCAGGAACTGGTCGACGTGACCCACCCCAAGGTCCGCCCCTATCGCCGCCGCCAGGCACCCATAGCAATGGGTGTCCTGGTCGGCGTGGTGCTTCTGTCGGCGCTGGACGTCGCGCCGATCATGACGCTCAGCTTCATCGGTGTCGTCATCATCCTGGTCCTGCGCTGCATCGACGCCGACGAGGCCTTCGAGTTCATCGAAGGACGGCTTCTCGCGATGATCTTCGGGATGCTCGCGGTGGGCGAAGCGCTGGATCAGTCGGGTGCCGTGGACATGATCGTCAAGGCAGTGGCACCCTGGCTGGCCGACTTGCCGCCCTGGGCGGCCATCGCGGCGGTCTACTTCCTTGGGCTTGTCCTGACCGAGTTCCTCTCCAACAACGCCGTCGCCGTCATCCTCACGCCCATCGCCATCGAGCTTGGCCGGTCGCTGGGCTACGACCCCCGGCCATTCGCGGTCGCGGTGATGTTCTCGGCCTCGGTCGCCTTCGCGACCCCCATCGGCTACCAGACGCACATGATGGTCTACGGTCCCGGTGGCTACAAGTTTTCGGATTATGTGCGCGTCGGTGTGCCCTTGGACATCCTGACGGCCATTGTCGCCTGCATCATGATCCCGATCCTCTGGCCGCTGTAGCGGCAATGTCGGCCGCCCTTGCGGCCCCGCACGCGCCTCGCCTATAGAGACGCCCGATCCAAGACCGGGAGAATTCCACATGGCCGGCCATTCCAAATGGGCCAACATCCAGCACCGCAAGGGCAAGCAGGACGCCGCGCGGTCCAAGCTGTTTTCCAAGCTGGCCAAGGAAATCACGGTGGCCGCCAAGATGGGCGACCCCGACCCCGACAACAACGCCCGCCTGCGCCTGGCCGTCAAAGAGGCCAAGACCAATTCCATGCCGAAGGACGTGATCGACCGCGCGATCAAGAAGTCGCAGGGCGGAGACGCGGACACCTACGAGAACATCCGCTACGAAGGCTATGGCCCGAACGGCATCGCCATCATCGTCGAGGCGCTGACCGACAACCGCAACCGCACGGCGTCGAACGTGCGGTCCTACTTCACCAAGTACGCGGGCGATCTGGGCCAGACGAACTCGGTCGCCTTCATGTTCGACCGGGTGGGCGAGATCCACTTCGCGCCCGGGGCGGGGGATGCCGACACAGTGATGATGGCCGCGTTGGAGGCCGGGGCGGCGGACGTAGAGACGGACGAGGACGGGCACTGGGTCACCTGTGCGCCCGATGATCTGGCGGCGGTGACAGCGGCGATGGAGGCGGCACTGGGCGAAAGCGAAACGGCCAAGCTGATCTGGTCGCCGAAATCGCGCACGATGCTGGACCTTGAGACCGCCGAGAAGGTGATGAAGCTGATCGACGCCTTGGACGAGGATGACGACGTCCAGAGTGTGACGCATAACTTCGACGTTCCGGAAGAAGTTGCCGCGGCGCTGGCGGGGTAGGAAGGCGCTCGCTTACGCCGTCGCGCAGGCGAAATCCTTGCAGGATTATGTCCCGCTTTCCTGCAAGGAAAGCGCGCGCAAGCCCGCCGGCGGACCGGTCAGCCACCGCCCCTGCGCGCGGTTGCAGAAGATGACGATCTGCCCGGAGTTCTCGGCCACCTGGAACCCCCGCCGCCGCACCTCGGCCAGAAACCGGTCCATCCCGGCATAGCGTTCGATGTCGCGCGCCTTGCGCCGGATGACCGCACCATCGCGCACGGCCTGCGCGTCGAACAGGTCGCGCAGCCAATTCTCGGGCGTCAGGGGCGAATGCGCAGGGATCATCCCGCAATCCTTGCGTCGGATCGTTGAGAATGGGTTAACCATAGAGCATCGCCCCTTTCCCCCAGACCAAGGCCAAGCCCATGCCCGACCCCTGCCGCCCCTACCGCCAGCTTGCCCGCAACAACCTCCTGGCCAATGCCCGCCTGCACGCGGCATGCGCCGCCCTGAAGCCCGGCGAATGGGAGGCGCCGCGCACCTCGTTCTTCCCCTCGCTGAAGGCGACGCTGAACCATATCCTCGTCATCGACCGCTTCTACCTGGATGCGGTGCAGGGCGGCACGCTCGGGCCCGCCGCCTGGGCCGACCCGCAGCCCTGCGCGACCGTCGCGGACCTTGTCCGCGAACAGACCCCGCTGGACCGCTACGCGCTCGACCTCTGCGAAACGCTGACGCCCGTCGATCTCGCCCGCCCTGTGCACATCCATCGCCAGAACCGCATCCAGACCGAACCGCTGGCCGACACGCTGATGCACCTGTTCCTGCATGACCAGCATCACCGGGGGCAGGTCCACGCCATGCTGTCGGGCAGTTCCGTCGCACCGCCGCAACTGGACGAATTCTTCATGTCCGACGACGCGCGGTTCCGTTCCGCCGACCTTGCCGCGCTGGGCAAGGACGAAAGCTGGATCATGCGGTGACGCGCGCGTCCGGCTGAAGCGCCGCGCGCACCCGCACCGCTGCGCCATTGACCGTCGCGCGGTCGTGGCGTTCGGCCACCACGACCTCGCGCCCGTCCGGCAAGGACAGGACGGCGCGGAAGTAGGGGTCGCCCTCGCCGTCGGTGTCCTCGCGCACGACGACGCCGCCAAGCTCGGAAATCCCCACGTCGCGGATCGTACGGCGGAACAGCCGCCGTTCCGTCACGATCGCGCGGTCGCCGGCGCGGTCGACCGAGATCACGGGGATGTTGGCGAAATACCCAGCCGCCGCGATGCCGGCGAGCCAGAACAGGCCAAGGATCGCGGCTTCGGCATCATAGCCGAATTGCCCCATCCCGCCCTCGCGGACGAAGAGCCAGGTGAACAAGGCCACCATTCCCAGCCAAATGCCCATGAACACCCAGGCCGCCGCCGCCATTCGGTTGCGGATCACGGGGACAAGGGGTGCGGGCAGCGTCCTGTGCGTCATCGCAGGTTGGCTAGCGGTCGAGTGCGGCAACAGAAGGGCAACCCGCGTTCCGTCACTGGACGAACGCGGCCCCTGCGGCAGCCCTGACCGCCCGGGTCAGCGGCGCCAAGGCCTCGGCCACCAGGCGGCTGACCTGCCAGGTCAGGGGCACGTCCAGTCCCGCGCCCGGGCGCAGGTCGACCAGCCGCCCGTCCGCGATTGCGTCCCGCACCAATGCCTCGGGGTTCATCGACCAGCCCATCCCCAGAAGGGTGGCCGCCACGAACCCCTCGGACGACGGCAGCAAATGCGATTGCAGCGGCGCGGCCCGCCCTGCCCAGGCCGCCAGCCAGTCGCGCTGCAGCCGGTCCTTCAGGTTGAAGGTCAGCGCGGGCGCGGCAGCCAGCGCCTGCGGGGTGATGCCGCCGGGGCAATGCCGCGCGACAAAGCCGGGCGAGGCGGTCGCCACATAGCGCAGCGACCCCAAGGCCCAGGCATCGCAGCCCCGCACCGCCGGTCCGGTTGCTGTGATCCCCGCCACCACCTCGCCCATCCGCAAAAGCTCGGCGGAATGGTCCTGGTCGTCCACCTGCACGTCAAACAGCATCCCCGGTACGGCAGCCAGCGCGGGCAAGACCCAGGTCGCCAGGCTGTCGGCGTTCACCGCGATCCGGACGGGCACCGGCCCTGCCGCAAGGCCAAGGTCGGCCAGCGTGGCGGCCTCGGCCAGAGCCACCGCCTCGGCATGTCGGGCCAGCCGCGCCCCCGCCGCCGTCGCCGTCACCGGCTGGCTGCGCACCAGAAGCGCCGCGCCCGCCCGGTCCTCCAGCGCGCGGATGCGCTGGGAAATCGCCGATGGCGTGACGTGCAGCACCGCCGCCGCGCCCTCAAACGACCCCGCCCGCAGGATCGCGGACAGGGCGGCAAGCTGGTCGCGGTCGAACATGAACAGAAGTGATCCCAGTGAAGAAAATGCAGTTTTCCTTATCCAGCGCGACAGGTCATTGGTCAACTATGGCAGGGCGGGGGGCGCGATGACGGGCGAACGCGATCTGGCGCGGCTTCTGGCGGGGATGGCCCCCGCCCTTTACCCCGAACCCTATGGCTTCGCGCTGGCCGCTGCGGTGCCGACCGGCCTGCACCCCTTTGCGGCAATCGCCGAGGACGAGGGCGTGACCCTTGTCGCCCCGGCTGCGCGGCTGGCCGAGGCGGGCATCGACCCCGGCGCGCCCTTTGCGCGCATGACGCTGACGGTGCATTCCGACCTTCAGGCCGTTGGCTTGACCGCCGCCTTCGCCACTGCGCTGGCCGATGGGGGGTTTTCGGCGAACGTGATCGCCGGGTTCCACCACGACCACATCTTCGTCCCGTGGGACCGCCGCGACGCGGCGATGGCGGCGCTGCGTGCACTGTCCGGGCAGGCAGGCGCGGGGGCATGACCACCTTCCTTGCCGGGTTCCAGCTGATGCTGGCCCTGATCCTCGTGATCGGGCCGCAGAACGCCTTTGTCCTGCGCCAGGGTCTGCGGCGCGAACATGTGCTGCCGGTCGTCGCCTTCTGCGCGGCTTCGGATGCCAGCCTGATGGCCCTGGGCGTCGCGGGGCTTGGAACGGCGACGGAGCTCTTGCCCTGGCTTCAGCCGGTGCTGCGCTGGGGCGGGGCCGGGTTCCTGATCTGGTACGCGCTGCGGTCCTTCCGGTCAGCCCTGACCGGAACGGCCGCGCTGGTCGCGGGCGAAGGCGGGCAGGCGTCGCTGGTCAGCGTCCTCGGAACGCTGGCCGTGGTGACCTGGGCCAATCCGCATGTCTGGCTGGATACGGTGGTCCTGTTCGGCTCGGTCGCGGCGCAGCATCGGGGGGCGGAATGGGTGTTCTGGGCGGGGGCTTCGTCTGCCTCGCTGGCCTTCTTCGCGACTCTGGGCTTTGGCGCACGGGCGCTTGCACCCGTGTTTGCGCGGCCTGTCGCGTGGCGGGTGCTGGATGCGATGGTTGGAGCGATGATGCTGGCCGTTGCCCTAGGACTTATCCTGGGCTGAACGCTCTGGTCGGCTTGTGAAGCCGCACCGTTTCCGCCATTCCCTGCCCCATGACCCCCTCTCCCGCCAACCGCCCGCTGACGGGCATCCTGTGGATGCTGGCCTCGGGCCTTGCCTTCGTGGGCGTGAACGGCGGTGTGCGGCACCTTGGGACGGCGCTGCCTGCGGCCGAGAACGCCTTCCTGCGCTTTCTGATCGGGCTGGTCATCCTGTCGCCCGCGCTGGTCAGCGTCGCGCGGGCGGGCATTCCTGCCGGGACGGGCCGGATGTTCCTGCTGCGCGGGGCCTTGCACACCTGCGCGGTCATCCTGTGGTTCTACGCGATGGCCCGGATCCCGCTGGCCGAGGTGACGGCCATCGGCTACCTGAACCCGGTCGTCGTCACGGTGGGCGCCGCGCTGTTCCTTGGTGAGCGCCTCGCGGCGCGGCGGATCGCTGCGATCGGGATCGCGATGGTCGGCGCGCTGATCGTCCTGCGCCCGGGACTGCGGGCGGTTCTGCCGGGGCATCTGGCGCAGCTTGGTGCGGCTCTGTGCTTCGGGTTGTCCTATCTGGTCGCGAAGTCGCTGGCCCCCCGGATGGCGGCGTCCGGGATCGTGGCGATCCTGTCGCTGACCGTCACCCTTGGGCTTGCCCCGGTGGCGCTGGCCGTCTGGGTGCCACCCACGCCGTCGCAGCTGGCATGGCTGGCGGCGGTCGCGGGGTTCGCGACGGCCGGGCACTACTGCATGGCCCGCGCCTTTGCGGCCGCCCCCCTGACGGTGACGCAGCCGGTGACGTTCCTGCAACTGGTCTGGGCGACGATCCTGGGGGTGGTCGCCTTCGGCGAGCCGGTGGACCCGATGGTGATCCTGGGCGGGGCGGTCATCATCGGGGCGATCAGCATCATGACCTGGCACGAGGCGATGGCGTCGCAGGAACTGTCCCTCAGAGGGACAAGTTAACCGGCGTGTAATCGCAAGGGGTTACGGACGCGATTCATTCAAAGTTAACCTTCGGGTTCTTCCGACAGATGGCCCCTGCGGGTCCTGACGTCAGCCCTTCGGGTTCAGAAGTCGGTGCAAAACGCCATCTTGCGTGATGCGGCCGACGGGGCGGCCTGCATCGGTCACGGTTACCACCTTGGCGGATGTCAGCCGTTCCATCACCGCCTTCACGGGCGTGTCCGCTGTCACCTCGGGCGCGCCGTCTTCGCCGGTGAAGGGGGCCATGATGTCGGCGGCCTTCAGCACGCTCAAAGGGTTCATGTGCGCCACGAAGTCGGCCACATAGTCGCTGACCGGGTTCGCGATGATCTCGCGCGCCGTGCCGCATTGGACGATGCGGCCGCCCTCCATCAGCGCGATGCGGTTGCCGATCTTGAACGCCTCGTCCAAGTCGTGGCTGACGAAGATGATCGTGCGCTTCAGCTTGGCCTGAAGGTCCAGAAGCTCGTCCTGCAGGCGTGACCGGATCAGGGGGTCGAGCGCCGAGAAGGGTTCGTCCATCAGAAGGATCGGGGCCTCGGTGGCAAAGGCGCGGGCTAGCCCCACGCGCTGCTGCATGCCGCCCGACAGATCGCCCACCTTCCGTTCCGCCCAATCCGACAGGCCGACAAGCGCCAGTTGCTGGTCCACCTTGGACTTGCGCTGTTCCGGCGTCTGGCCGGCCAGCTCGAGCCCCAGCCCCACGTTTTCCCGGACCGTGCGCCAGGGCAGCAGGCCGAACTGCTGGAACACCATCGCCACCCGCGTCAGCCGCAGGCGGCGCAAAGTCTCGGGGTCGGCTTTGGTCACGCTTGCCATGCCGTTGCCGTCATGGATCAGCACCTCGCCCCGGCAGACCGGGTTCAACCCGTTCACGGCGCGCAGAAGCGTGGATTTGCCCGACCCCGACAGGCCCATCAGGACGAGGATTTCCCCCTCGGCAACCGTCAGCGAGCAATCGTGGACGCCCAGGACCTGCCCTGTCGCCGTCTTGATCGACGCGCGGTCCTGGCCCTGATCCATCAGCGGCAGGGCGGCATCGGGGCGCGGGCCGAAGACGATGTTGACGTTCTGGAAAACGACGGCGGGCGTCTGCACGGGGGCGTTCATCGTGCCGTCTCCTTCCGCAGCATCCGGTCGAGCACGATGGCGACCACGACGATGACGAAGCCCGATTCAAAGCCCTTGGCGGTATCGACGTTGGCCAAGGCCCGCATCACCGGGCTGCCAAGCCCCTTGGCGCCGACCATCGACGAGATGACGACCATCGACAGCGACAGCATGATCGTCTGGTTCAGCCCGGCCATGATCTGCGGCATCGACCAGGGCAGCTCCACCTTCCAAAGCCGTTGCGACGGCGTGGCACCAAAGGCCGTCGCGGCTTCGAGCAGCGCCGTGGGCGTGGAGGACACGCCCAGATGGGTCATGCGGATGGGCGCGGGCAGGACGAAGATCACGGTCGCCAGAAGGCCGGGCACAAGCCCCGTGCCGAAGAACACGATGGCCGGGATCAGGTAGACGAAGGTGGGCAGCGTCTGCATCAGGTCCAGGACCGGGCTGAGCGCCGCGTAAAGCCGGGGCCGGTGCGCGGCGGCGATGCCGATGGGCACGCCGATGCCCATGCAGACCACGCAGGCCGCGATGATCAGCGTCAGGCTTTCGCAGGTTTCCTTCCAGTAGCCCTGGTTGACGATGAACAAAAGGCCCAGCGCCACGCCCAGGCAGATCTTCCAGCTGCGCTGCAGGAACCAGGCCAGCGCCACGAAGACCGCGATGATGACCAGCGGCGGCGGGGCGATCAGCAACCAAAGGATCGCCTCGATCAGCGTCTCCATCACCGTGGACGTGGCGTCAAACAGCGGGGCCGCGTGAAGTTTCAGCCAGTCGAAGACCAGTTTCGCGGTCTTGCCGACCGGAATCTTGGCGTCTGTCAGCCAGTCGAGCACGGTGCGGGCCCCCTGTTTGTCCGCATGCATCCCGCGCCGACGCCAATCCCCTGCGTGCGGCGCGGGTCTTGTGTCGGCCGATTACTTCAGCGCGGCTTCGACCGCCGCGACGGCATCGCCGCCGTCCTTGGTCGTCACGCCGTCCAGCCAGGGCTTCCAGGTGTCGGGGTTCTTGGCCAGCCACGCCTTTGCCGCCTCGCGCGGGTCGGTGCCGTCGTTCAGGATCGCGCCCATGATCTCGTTCTCCATCGCCAGCGAGAAGACGAGGTTCGTGAGCAGCTTGCCCTGGTTCGGGCATTCCGCGACATAGCCGCCGCGGGTGTTGGTGTAGACGGTCGCGCCGCCGAAGTTCGGGCCGAAGAATTCGTCGCCGCCCGTCAGGTAGGTCATCTTGAAGTTCGCGTTCATCGGGTGGGGTTCCCAGCCCAGGAACACGATGGGCTTGCCTTCGTTGTCGTGCTTGGCGACCTCGGCCAGCATCCCCTGTTCGCTGCTTTCCACCAGCTCGACCCCCGCCTTCTTCATGCCGAAGGCGTCCTTGTCGATCATGTCCAGAATCAGCTTGTTGCCGTCGTTGCCGGCTTCGATCCCGTAGACCTTGTTGTCCAGGTCGGCGGCATGGGCAGCCACGTCGGCGAAATCGGCGATGCCCATTTCGGCACCCTTTGCGTTGGTGGCGAGCGTATACTTCGCGCCTTCCAGGTTCGCGCGGACGACATCCACAGTCTTGGCGTCGCGGTAGGGCGCGATGTTGCTTTCCATCGTGGGCATCCAGTTGCCCAGGAACACGTCCACGTCGCCCTTGGCCAGCGCCTCGTAGGTCACCGGAACGGCCAGCATCTGGGTTTCCGTCTCGTACCCCAGCGCCTCGGCGATCAGCGAGGTGGCGGCGGTGGTCGCGGTGATGTCGGTCCAGCCGACATCCGAGAAGGTGATCTTGTCGCAGCCGGCGGCCAGCGCGGGGGCTGCGGCCCCGGCCATCAGCAGGGCCAGAAGGTAGGAACGTGTGGTCATCGGTCGTCTCCCTGACGTTTTGTGTCTTCCCGCACGGCGCGCGTCCTGCGCCAGGGCGGTGCTTGTCCTGTCCCGACGCTAGCGGAAGGCCGGGTCGGGCGAAAGATCAGCGGTTCTTGATTGACGAGTCAACAAAAACCGCGCTAGCGCTGGCGTGTCGGCAGGTATTTCCACCTGCGGACCACCCGAAGGACGGAAACGACCGCGATGCCCAAGACCGGGATGCAGCCCGTGCGGCGCGATGCGCTGGTGCGCGCCACCATCGCCGAGATCGGGCGCATGGGGTCGCTGGACGTGACGGTGGCGCAGATCGCGCGGCGGGCGGGGATGTCATCGGCCCTGGCGCATCACTACTTCGGGTCGAAGGACCAGATCTTCCTGGCCGCGATGCGCCATGTGATGGCGATCTACGGGGCCGAGGTGCGGGGGGCGCTCGCCGCCGCCACCACCGCGCGCGGCCGGGTCGAGGCGATCGTCCGCGCCAGCTTCTCGACCGGCAGCTTCCGCCGCGATTCGGTCAGCGCCTGGCTGAACTTCTATGTTCTGGCGCAGACCAATGATCAGGCGCGGCGGCTGTTGTCGGTGTACCAGCGCCGCCTGCGGTCGAACCTTGTCCACGGGTTGCGGCCCTTGGTCGGCGACCGGGCGCTGGCGGTGGCAGAGCGCATCGGGGCCACCATCGACGGCGTCTACATCCGCGAGGCCCTGCGCGGCGAGGCCCCGGACGGGGCGAAGGCGGCAGATGTGGTGCTGGGTGTGCTGGCGCTGGAAACCGGGGTTATGCCATGACCGGCCGCGTCGGCGATACCCGCCGCGCCCCGCGCGTGACCGAGGCCGAGTACGTCATCGTCGGCGCCGGGTCGGCGGGTTGTGCGGTGGCCTACCGGCTGGCCGAGGCGGGGCGTGATGTGCTGGTCATCGAACACGGCGGCACCGATGCCGGGCCGTTCATCCAGATGCCGGGGGCGTTGAGCTACCCGATGAACATGGCGCGCTATGACTGGGGCCTGCGGTCCGAACCCGAGCCGCATCTGGGCGGCCGTCGTCTGGCGACGCCGAGGGGCAAGGTCATCGGGGGGTCGTCCTCGATCAACGGGATGGTCTTCGTTCGGGGCCATGCGCACGACTTCGACACCTGGGCCGATCAGGGCGCGCAGGGATGGGGCTATGCCGATGTGCTGCCCTACTTCCGCCGGATGGAAACCTGGCACGGCGGGGACGCCGAAGGAAACGAATTCCGGGGGAATTCGGGCCCCCTGCACATCACGCGCGGCCCACGGACCAACCCGCTGTTCACGGCATTCACCGAGGCCGGGCGGCAAGCGGGATACGAGGTCACCGACGACTACAACGGGCAGAAGCAGGAGGGCTTCGGCGCGATGGAGGCGACGATCTGGAAGGGCCGCCGCTGGTCCGCCGCGAACGCCTACTTGCGCCCGGCGCTGAAGCGGCCCAACTGCCGCGTGATCCGTGCGCTGGCCCGCCGCGTGGTGATCGAGAACGGCCGCGCCGTGGGGGTGGAGGTCGAGCGCGGCGGCGCGGTCGAGGTGATCGGCGCGAAGGCCGAGGTGATCCTGGCTGCATCCTCGATCAACACGCCGAAGATCCTGAAGCTGTCCGGCATCGGCCCGGCGGAGGAGCTGCGCCGTCACGGGATCACCGTGGTGGCCGACCGTCCTGGCGTGGGCGCGAACCTGCAGGACCATCTGGAAATCTACATGCAGTTCGCGTCGAAACTGCCTGTGACGCTGTATAAATACTGGAACCTTTGGGGCAAGGCGCTGGTGGGGGCCGAGTGGCTGTTCACCGGCAAGGGGATCGGCGCGTCGAACCAGTTCGAAAGCTGCGCCTTCATCCGGTCGGACAAGGGCATTCCCTACCCCGACATCCAGTACCACTTCCTGCCCATCGCTGTCCGCTATGACGGCAAGGCGGCGGCCGAGGGACACGGGTTCCAGGCGCATGTGGGGCCCATGCGGTCGAAGTCGCGCGGAACCGTGACGCTGGCGTCCGCCGACCCCAAGGACGCCCCGGCGATCCGGTTCAACTACATGAGCCACCCGGACGATTGGTCGGAATTCCGCAAGTGCATCCGGCTGACTCGCGACATTTTCGGCCAACCCGCGTTCGAAAAGTATGTAAAACACGAAATCCAGCCCGGCGTGCGGGTGCAGACGGATGACGAGATCGACGCCTTCATCCGCGACCATGCCGAAAGTGCCTATCACCCCTGCGGCACGGCCCGCATCGGGCGGCGCGATGACCGGGCGGCGGTCGTGGACCCGGAATGCCGGGTGATCGGGGTCGAGGGGCTGCGCGTCGCCGACAGTTCCATCTTCCCCACGATCACCAACGGCAACCTGAATGCCCCGTCGATCATGGTGGGCGAAAAGGCGTCGGACCACATCCTCGGGCGCGCCCCCCTGCCGCCGTCGAACGCCGAACCCTGGGTCAGCCCGCGGTGGCGTGAGGCGCAGCGGTAGGGCGAAGCAAGCCGCCCGTTAACCAACCTTAACGAAATCCTTGCCGCGCCGGACCGCAACGCCCGATAAGGGCGCATGATCCGCCTTTGTCTGGTTGTCGCAACCCTGGCGCTGCAAGCCCCCTCTGCCCAGGCGGAGGGCATCACGGGCCATGCCCGCGTGACTGACGGCGACACGCTCGACCTCGCAGGCGAGACGGTCCGCCTGTCGGGCATCGACGCGCCGGAACTGCACCAGTCCTGCGCCCGCGCGGACGGCACGGCCTGGCCCTGCGGGGATTGGGCGCGCGACAGGCTGGCCGCGCTAACCGAAGGACAGCACGTCACCTGCGCCGGCGACACCCGCGACCGCTATGGTCGCCTGGTCGCCACCTGCACCGTCGCCGGGCGCGACATCGGCGCGGCGATGGTCGCCCAGGGCGCGGCCATCGCCTTCCGCCGCTATTCGAGCGCATACATTAACGAGGAAAAGGCCGCCCTTTTCGCCGGGACCGGGGTCTGGCAGGGCGGGTTCCAGACGCCCGAGGCCTATCGCGCGGCCCTGCGCGACACAGCGCCAACCCCGCAACCGGACACCGCCTGCCCGATCAAGGGCAACATCTCATCCTCGGGCCGCATCTATCACCTGCCGGGGCAAGAGGATTACGATGCCACCCGGATCGACACGCGCCGGGGCGAACGGTGGTTCTGTTCGGAAGACGAAGCCATCGCAGCAGGCTGGCGGCGCGCGCGACGTTAGGGGCCGTGGCACGGCAGGGGGCGACAGATGGGTGACAAGCTTGCGGACCATGCCGGGCGGCTGATGCGGTCGGGCCGGGCCAGCCTGACCGACCGTGAACGCGACATCATCGACCGCATCACCCGCCGCGCCGCCATCTCGCGCGAGCTCGACCCCGGCGCGGGCGGGCTGACCTTCGGCCAGCGGGTCGCCGACAAGGTGGCAGCCTTCGGCGGCTCTTGGACCTTCATCTTCATCTTCGGCGGGTTGATCCTGGCCTGGGTCATCCTGAACGCCGTCATCCTGTCCGGCCCGCCCGACCCCTACCCGTTCATCCTTCTGAACCTGATCCTGTCGATGGTCGCCGCGATACAGGCCCCGGTCATCATGATGTCGCAGAACCGGATGTCGGCGAACGACCGGCTGACGATGAACCACGACTACGAGGTGAACCTGAAGGCCGAGCTGGAGATCATGGCGCTGCACGACAAGGTGGACGACATCCGGCAGCGCCAGCTGGCCGAGCACTTCGCCCGGATCGAGGCGCGGCTGGACGGGATCGAGGCCAAGCTGGCCGCGAGTCCGCACAGCCCGCCCGGCTAGGCGGTGCGGTGCCGCTTTCGGCCGCGGCGGGGTCGCGCCCCGGCCTTGCCCTTCCGGCGGGGATGCCGTCATCTGGCGTGGTCCAGAGGGGGAGGGTCCGACCATGCCACTTGCCATGAACCGCGAGGTCTTCATCACCTGTGCCGTCACCGGGTCGGGCGGCACGCAGGACCGATCCCCGCATGTGCCGCGCAGCCCCCAGCAGATCGCCGACAGCGCCATCGCGGCGGCCAAGGCCGGGGCGGCCATCGTCCATTGCCACGTCCGCGACCCCGAAACGGGGCGGCCCAGCCGCAAGCTTGAACTCTACCGCGAGGTCACCGACCGCATCCGCGACAGCGGCACCGATGTCGTCCTGAACCTGACCGCCGGGATGGGCGGCGACATGATGTTCGACGGCACCGAGGCGATGAACCGGATGAGCCAGAAGTCCGACATGGCCGGTGCCACCGAGCGCGTGGCGCATGTGGTGGAGTGCCGGCCGGAAATCTGCACGCTCGACTGCGGCACGATGAACTTCAACGAGGCCGACTACGTGATGGTCAACACCCCCGGCCTTCTGCGCGACATGGCCGCGCGGATGGTGGCCTCGGGCGCGCTGATCGAGATCGAGGCGTTTGACACCGGCCACCTGTGGCTGGCGAAACAGCTGGCGAGCGAGGGGATCATCCCGGAACCCGCGCTGGTGCAGCTGTGCATGGGCGTGCCGTGGGGGGCACCGGACGACCTGAACACCTTCATGGCGATGGTGAACAACGTGCCCCAGGGCTGGAACTTCAGCGCGTTTTCCATCGGGCGGAACCAGATGGCCTATGCGGCGGCGGCGGTTCTGGCGGGCGGCAACGTCCGCGTGGGTCTGGAGGACAACCTCTGGCTCGACAAGGGGGTGCTCGCGCGGAACGACCAGTTGGTCGAGCGCGCGGTGGGCATCGTCGAGCGCATGGGCGCACGGGTGATCGGCCCGTCCGAGGTGCGCGCGAAGCTCGGGCTGACCAAGCGGGCGCCGGTCTAGGTGGCGGGCGTGCGGCGGGTGGCGGGTTCCGGTCGGAGGGCGCAGCGGCTGGCCGTCGCCCTTGGACTGATGCTCGCGGCCTGCACGGCTCCCGCGCCGCAGGGTGCGTTCCGCAACCCGTCCGTCACCATCGCATCCGCCGCCCTGTTCGACCCCGCGCGCTTTGCGGGCGACTGGCAGGTGGTCGGGGCCTACGGAGTGGGGGCGGCCTGCGGGCGGCTGGCGGAGAAATGGCAAGCCACCGGGTCGGGCACGTTCCGCGTCATGGGCGACGCTTGCGGCCCGCGCGGGCGGCGGGCGCTCGATACGGCTGCGCGGGTGGTCGGGCCGGGCCGGATCGCGCGGGGCGACGAGGCGCAGCCTGCGTGGGTTCTGTGGGTCGATGCCGAGTACCGCATTGCCGTGCTGGGCACGCCCGATGGCTCCTTCGGGCGGGTGATGGCGCGCGAGGCAAAGCCACGCGCCGACCTGTTGGCCGCGGCGCGCGAAGTTCTGGATTTCAACGGCTACGATCCGGCGGGGCTTGTGGGTCTGTAGAGGAGTGTGGCTGGTTGGATCGTGGTAAAGCACTGTTGCAGCGCCAAATCATGCACTGGCTAAAACCTGCAGCCGCTGTCCTTATCGCGGCAATTCCCATCGTGATTGTCGCAGGTTGTGAACGCATAGGTTACGCCCTTCATGGTGCGTCCACGACGCTTTCCGTTCCTGAAAGGGCCGCATGCACCCGTGATGGCGGAACAGTCGGCCGCTTCGGGATTTCTCAGGCGCAGATCTGCGACAAGGCGACTAGCGACGGCGGCAAGGCTTGTTCCAAGTCAACCGACTGCGAAAGCATCTGCGATGCCGAGACGCGAACCTGTTCGGCAAACTCGGTGCATTTTGGGTGCTACAGTTTTCTTGATGAAAACGGGGCGGAAGTGTCGATCTGCGCAGACTGAGGCGCGGGCATCAAACAACGGAGGGGCGGGCAATGACGAACACGGCAGCGATCATCGGCGGCGGGGTCATCGGCGGCGGTTGGGCCGCGCGGTTCCTGCTGATGGGTTGGAACGTGCGGGTCTTCGACCCCGACCCGGAATCGGGGCGCAAGATCGGCGAGGTGATGTCCAATGCCCGCAGATCGCTCCCCGGCCTGTACGACGTGGCGCTGCCCGCCGAGGGTACGATGACCCACCACCCGACGATTGCCGAAGCCGTCACCGGCGCGGATTGGGTCGTCGAAAGCGTGCCAGAGCGGCTGGACGTGAAGCACAAGGTCTACCGCGAGATTCAAGGCGCGGCCCCCGGCGTGGTGATCGGGTCGTCCACCTCGGGCTTCAAGCCGTCCGAGTTGCAGCAGGGCGCGGCCGACCCCTCCACCATCCTTGTCACCCACCCGTTCAACCCGGTCTACCTGCTGCCCCTGGCCGAGCTTGTCCCCTCGCCCGCGAACACCCCCGCCGTGATCGACCGCGCCAAGACCGTGCTGACCGGCATCGGCATGCACCCCCTGCACGTCCGGGCCGAGATCGACGCGCATATCGCCGACCGGTTCCTCGAATGCGTCTGGCGCGAGGCCCTGTGGCTCATCAAGGACGGCATCGCCACGACCGAGGAAATCGACGACGCGATCCGCTATGGGTTCGGCCTGCGCTGGGCGCAGATGGGCCTGTTCGAGACCTACCGGATCGCGGGCGGCGAGGCCGGGATGCGCCACTTCATCGCGCAGTTCGGGCCGTGCCTGTCCTGGCCCTGGACGAAGCTCATGGACGTGCCGGAGCTGACCGAGGAGCTGACGAACCAGATCGCCGACCAGTCGGACGCGCAGTCGGGCAAGTACTCCATCCGCGAGCTGGAGCGCATCCGTGACAACAACCTTGTCGGCATCATCCGGTCGCTGAAGGGGAAATCGGCGATCAACCCGGCCTCCTGGGGGGCGGGGAAGCTGATGCGCGACCAGGACCGCGCGATGATGGGGGCGGCCCCGGACACCTCGGCCCCCTTCGTGACGGTCGCCCGCGCGGTGCCGCTCGACTGGACGGACTACAACGGCCACATGAACGAGGCGAACTACCTTTCGGCCTTCGCCGATGCGTCGGACCGGTTCATGGAGGTGGTCGGCATGGGCGCGGACTACATCGCCAAGGGGTCGAGCATGTTCACGGCGGAAACGCATATCCGCCACCTGGGCGAGGTGAACGCGGGCGACCGGATCACGGTCGTGACGCGGCTTCTGTCGGCAGAGGGGCGGAAGATGCACGTCTGGCACGAAATGCGGAAGGGCGGCGAGACGGTCGCCACGGGCGAGCACCTGCTGATCCACATGGACCTTACCACCCGCAAGGCGACCCCGCCCGCGCCCGGCGTGTCGGCGCGTCTTGCCGGCATCGCGAAGGCGCACGCGGCGCTTCCGCAGCCGGACGGCGCGGGGCGCTTTGTGGGTCAGCCGAGATAGCGACCGGCGTGCCCTGACGCCCGCTGCAAACGCACAAGGGCCGGCCGCTTGGGCTGGCCGACCCTTGTGCGGGAACGATTCCGTCTGCGCCGCTCAGTTCGCCGAATAGGCACACCGGATCTGCGCCCGGATCGCCTCGGCGACCGGCCCGGTCTGCATGCCTGCGTCGTAAAGACAGATGTGCAGGTTGCCGAGCGGCGGCAGGGCATTGCCCGCCTCGATCACCTCGACGCCCTGCGGGATCGCGCCGCGCATCCGGGCCGAAACGGCAAGGTCGGCGGCAACGGTCGCCTCGATCACCTGTTCGCACTCGCCTTCGAACCCCATCTCCCACGGCACGCCCGCCGTATCGAGCGCGGCCTGCGCAATGGGGCGGAAAAAGCAGGTGTCCTTGAAGCCCAGCCGCACGGGGCGGCGCTGCCAGGCCGTGCCCTCGGGCGCCCCCACCCAGACCAGGTCGCGCGTCGCGAGGATCTCGCCGCCCGGGCGGCAGGTGTCCTCGGTCGTCAGGATCATGTCGTATTCGCCCTGGGCGAAGCCTTCGAGCAAAAGCTTGGTGAACGACGCGACCAGATTCACCCGCACGCGCGGGTATTCCTGCGCCACCGCCTTCAGCACGCCAGGCATCTGCGGATAGACGATGTCATGCGGAATCCCGAGGCGGAATTCCCCCTCGAACCCCTTGTCGGTCAGCCGCGCCAGGGCCTCGTCGTTCAGCGCGATCATCCGGCGGGCATAGCTCAGCAGCTGCTCGCCCTCGGGCGTCAGGCGCAGCTTGCGTTCGGCCCGGCTGAAGAAATCGCGCCCCAGCCCCTCTTCCAGGCGTTTGAGCTGCATCGACACCGCAGACTGCGTGAGGTTCAGAAGCCCTGCCGCACGGGTCACCCCGCCAGTATCGGCGACGGTGACGAAGGCGCGCAGGGCGGTCAGGTCAAGGTTGCGGGGCATCATCAAGCTTCCTTATGCCGAACCCAACAATCATTCGTTTCCGTTGTTATACGACAGGGCGCATAAACATCAACAGAAATGATGCTCCACCCCGAAAGCATCACGATCCAAGAGGTTGTCATGGACCGTACCCTGTATTGCCACGCCCCGACCCCGCGCCGCCCGGGCATCGCCCGGCGGTTCTGGACCGCGCTGACCGTGGCCCGCCAGCGCCGCCGCCTGTCGCAGCTGGACGACCACCTTCTCAGCGACATTGGCCTTGACCGCGCATCCGCCCGACGCGAGTCCGACCGTGCCGTCTGGGACGTGCCCGGGCACTGGACCAGGTAGGTCTGCCCGGCATTCCGGCACCCGCGCCCATCCGCGTCAGGGCGACCCGCGCCGCGCGGGGGTGCGGCAAACTGGCAGATGCTGACAGAAACACTCTTGAATCGCGCACAGCCTTCCCCACATTGGACCCAAGGTGAAGGGACCCCCCAAGGGCCCGCGCCCAAGGGAACGCCTGGTGGAGGTTTTCATGGCTGACTATCGGACGAACGTCGGAGCCGGCTACGGTACGCGCGTCGCCGCGATCGACGAAGGGCTTCGCGCCCATATGAACAAGGTCTACGGGCTGATGTCCGTGGGCATGCTGGTGACGGGCGGCGTCGCCTGGGCGGTCGGATCGAACGACGCGCTCTTGTCGATCTTCCGCGATCCGCTGACGCTGCAGCCGAACATCCTCGGCTGGATCGTGATGTTCGCGCCCGTGATCATGGCCTTCGCCTTCGGCGCGGCGATCAACCGGATGTCGGTCGCGGGCGCGCAGTTCATGTTCTACGCCTTCGCGGCGGTCATGGGCCTGTCGCTGTCGTGGATCTTCGCGGCCTTCACCGGCATCTCGATCGCGCAGACGTTCCTTGTGACCGCGATCTCGTTCGCGGGCCTCTCGCTCTGGGGCTACACGACCAAGCGTGACCTCTCGGGCATGGGCGCCTTCCTGATGATGGGCCTGATCGGCCTGATCGTCGCGTCGGTGATCAACATCTTCCTCGGCTCGCCTGCCGTGATGTTCGCGATCTCGATCATCGGCGTGCTGATCTTCGCGGGCCTGACCGCGTTCGACACGCAGAACATCAAGAACACCTACATTGCGCACGCCGCCCAGGCCGACCAGGACTGGCTGGACAAGTCGGGCATCATGGGGGCGCTGAACCTCTACATGAACTTCATCAACCTGTTCATGTTCCTGCTGCAGTTCCTCGGCAACCGCGACTGACCGCACGCCGCCTGAACGGCATTCGGGGCCGGGCCGCAACGCCCGGCCCTTTCCTTTGCCCTTACAAAGGCCGGTCCATGCGCACCGCCGGGAACTCGATCCCGGGCCGCAGCGTCACCGACACCGGCCCAAGTTCCCGGAACCCCATCGCCGCATAGAACCCTCTGGCCGTGCGGGTGGACAGGCAGTCGAGGCCTGTCGCCCCCGCCACTTTGGCGTCGCGGATGACCTGCTCCAGGATCGCGCGCCCGATGCCCTGTCGCGTCAGCCGCCAGTCGGTCACGACGTGGCGCACCTCGGCGCGGCCCACGGCACCGCTGCGCCCACCGCTCCACCCGCCCGCGCCGACTACCGCGCCGTCGTCGGTTTCCACCACGTAATAGCGCCCCGAACCCACCAGCCGGGGCTGTGCCCGCGACAGGATCGGCAGGGCCGTCACGATCACGGACGGAGGATAGTCCCCCGCCAGCAGGCGTGGATAGCTTGCCGCCAAAAGCTCATCGACCGCCGCAAGATCGGCCAGTGTCGCACGCCGGATCGTCAGGGTCTGCATCCGCCTCACCTCTCGCCATCCGGCCCCCACCGGTCCTCAGGCCGCAGTCGCCTTGCATTCGTCGGGCACCGCGCTGAATCCCGTGTGGACCAGCGCACCCAGACCGGCACCCAGGACCTCGGTCACCACGAACGCGGCCACAGCCGCCACGATCAGCGTCCAGCGCGCAGCGCCCCGGGGCCGGTGCCGCGCGAACCCCGCATAGGTCCGGACCTGCAACACCCATTCGAACAGCATCGATCCCACAAGCGGCACGAAATACGAAATCCAGACGCCAGTCGGCAAATGGATCAGCATCCGTTCCAGCGCGTCGCCTTCGGCCAGGAACGGGCAGGCCAGATAGAGCGTCGTCAGCTCGTGCATCGACCCGGGCCACAGCCCGCGCACGACCCCCATCGCCGCGCTATTGCCAAGCGCCACAACGACGAACTGCGCCCCGTGCAGGGCGAAAAAGACGGCAAGAAACGCCGTAAACGGCTTCTGCACCCCCGCCAGCCGGAAAAGCCCGGCATGTACCGCCGCCGTCAGCACCACGACGAACACGCCGCCGATCAGCGCCGGGATCATGAAGTTGGCGAAGTCCGGCGACCCGCGCAGCGCGAAGATGATCTGCAGGCAGGCCAGCGCCAGCCCCGCGACGAACAGCCCTGCCGTGCGCTCGACCTCCGCCCGGCTGCCCGTCACCGCATCGGCCACGGCGGCCGGGCGCAGGACGATCTCTGTCAGGATAGCGAACAGCGACAGAAGGTTCGCCCGCGTCAGATCGATGATCCGGTCCATCCAGCGACTCCCCCTCGCCGCGCCATCCGTCGGCCATGCGTGCCGCCGCCGATCCTAGCAGACAACCGCCGCGTGAGCGACGGCGCGTTGGCACAATGGGTCCGCTCCAGGATCTCGCCTGCGCAACGAAAAAGGGCCGCGCCCTGCGGCACGGCCCCCTAGTCAGAAAACGGGCAAGACTTACTTGATCTTGCCTTCCTTGTATTCGACATGCTCCCGCTTCACGGGGTCGTATTTCTTCACGACCATCTTGTCGGTCATGGTGCGGGCGTTCTTTTTCGTCACGTAGAAGTGCCCGGTGCCCGCCGTCGAGTTCAGGCGGATCTTGATCGTCGTCGGCTTGGCCATTGCATCTGCTCCGTCGCGCGGGAACAGGCCCCTGGCCCGACCGCGGAAAATCCTTGAAGCCCGCCTTTTAGCGACCGCGGCCCCTGTGTCAAGCAGGTTCGGGCCGGGGCGCCCCGGCCGGCGGCCCGCACCGGCGACGGCACGCGCGACGCCCGCCTGATCGCCTCCCCTCCCCCTGTCAAGGGGAGTGTCCGGGAGGGGGCGCCCTTCTCCGCGCCCCGCCAGCCCAATCGCCGCCCCTGTCCCCCGGGGGGAGAGGGTCAGGGTGAGGGGGTGCTCCGCCCCACGCTCCCTCCCTCCAACAAATCGCCTCCCCTCCCCCTGCCAGGGGGAGGGTGAGGGAGGGGGTCCCCCCGTCCGCGCCACCGCCCCCCCAATCGCCTCCCCTCTCCCCGCGGGGGAGAGGGCCAGGGTGAGGGGGCGCTCCGCCCCACGCAGGCACTCCCTCCGACAAATCGCCCTCCCTCCCCCTGCCAGGGGAAGGGTCAGGGAGGGGGTCGCCCCCTCTCGCAGCAAAGCTCCACAATCGCCCCTTCCAGTGCAGCTGGCCGAGGTGAGGGGACGCGCCGCCCGCGCCTCAGGCCGCAGGCGCCCCCATCCCCGCCGCAGCGTGGATGCCGGCCGTCTGGTCCGCTGTAAGGCCCAGCGCCTGCGCCAGCTGCGCCAGATAGGCCTGCTCGGCCGCGTTGTCGCCCTTCACCACCATCAGCGCCCCGCCATAGACCTGCGCCTTCATCGTCTCACCCGTCGCGGCGGCCAGGCCCGCGATGTCGATCGGGCCGTCGATCTCGGCCTTCACGAAGGCGATCTCCTCGGGGCTTGCGTCCTTCAGGTGGTCCATGATCATCGCCTGTTCCTCGGGGTCGATGGTCCCGTCGGCCTTGGCCGCCTGCACCATCGCGCGGATCATGAGCTTCGCGCCCTCCTCGGCATTGGCCGTCGCCGCCGCGCCGCCCGGCATCGCGCCCAGCGCGCTTTCCAGCATGCTCGTGCCCGCCGCCGCCGCGCCTTTCATGCTGCCCATGAGCGAGCCCAGGCCCGCCTCGCCCATCTCGGTCACCCGCGCCGCCTGGTCGCCCATCTGGTCCACGACCTTGCGCACCGTCTCCTTGCCCACGGGCAGACCCATCTTCTCGGCCATCTCGCCCATCTGGTCGGCGATGCCGCCGGGGGCGCCCGCGTTGCGCAGCATGTCCTGCATGCCCGCCATGCCCCCCGCCTTGCGGAACTTGTCGATCCCGCGTGCGGCAGCGAAACCCACGGCCAGCGTGGCGAGTGTTCTCATAAAGCTCATGGTCGGTGCCCCCCTCAGGCTGATGACGGGGCAAAGACTACCGCATGGCATGTTACAGGGATAGGAACGCCTGCGCAGGCTGCCGCTGCGGAACCCCGAACGCCGAGCCCTTGCGGCGGAAGACCGCCGGTGCCCCAGGGGCGAACAGGGCCGCATGTGCGGACGGCCTGTAAGCCGGATTCTGTCCGGGGGGTTTCCCCCCCTGGATGACCATTCCTCTGGCCCCCTTGTTGCCAAAGGGGTCTGGCTGCCAACCCGGGGTCCGGGGCCGAAGCTGCCCTGCGGCGGTCTCCCCGTTGCCGGGGACCGGCCCGCGATGGACCCCCTATTCGGCATTGCTCCCGGTGGGGCTTGCCGTGCCGGTCCGGTTGCCCGTCCCGCGGTGGGCTCTTACCCCACCGTTTCACCCTTGCCCCTGCAGGCAGGGGCGGTCTCGTTCTCTGTGGCGCTTTCCCTGGGGTTGCCCCCGCCGGGCGTTACCCGGCACCGTCGCTTCGTGGAGTCCGGACTTTCCTCGCCCCCCGGTTTTCCCCTCGGGGGTCGCGGTCATCCGGCCGTCCGCACAGCGGCGGGGGTTACGCCCCGTGCCCGGCTGCGTCAACGGAAAAGCGTCGCGCCAGATCATCGGCCAGGGCGCGGTCCATCCCGTCCTCTGGGCCGGCAGCCCAGGGCCGGAACCGCAGACGAAAGGCGGCCAGCAGCGCCTCGCGCGGCGCGTCAGGATAGCCGAACCGTCGCAGCGATGGGAAAAGGGCCGCGCCATGGTCGCCCCCCGGAGCGGGCCAGACCGACAGGCCCGATAGCGCCAGCCGCCGCCAGTCGAACCGCGCCCCCGGATCGCGCTTGCGCGTGGGGGCCATGTCGGAATGCGCGATCACGCCCTGCGGCGCGATCCCGTGGCGATCCATCACCCCCGCCAGCAACCGCTCCAGCGCCGCCATCTGCAGCTCGGGAAAGGGCCGGTCGCCGGGATTGGAGAGTTCGATCCCGATGGACCGGGAATTCACATCCCCCGCGCCACCCCATTCGCCCGCCCCGGCGTGCCAGGCGCGCGCGGCCTCATCCACCAACTGCTCGACCGCCCCGTCTTCGCCCACCAGCCAGTGGGATGAGACCTCGGCCACGGGGTCGCACAACCGCGCCCGTGCCTCGGCGCAGGTGGCCATGCCGGTGTAGTGCAGCACGATCAGGGTCGGACGCAGCCCGTCCCGCCGGGGGCCGTGGTTGGGCGAAGGAAAGCCGCCCGGCATGCCCGACGTCAGCCGCCCTGCCCCGGTTGCGCGCCCTCGGCAGGAAGCGCGGGCACGCCCGCAGCCGCCGCCGCACCCCCCTTGGCCGCCTGGAACGGCGTCGGGTCGAAGGTGCAGGCGAAGCCATCGCCATCGGGGTCGAGGTTCTTGCCGTCCCGTTCGGGCCCGCCCGACCGCAGGAACGCCTCCTGCGCCTCGGTCGCGTTGGCGTAGCGCGCGCAAGCGCGGTCATGCGACGCCAGCTTCAGGCCGCCCCGCGCATAGGTGGCCTGTCCCAGCCGGTTGGGCGTCGAGATCGCGTATTCGATCGCGGGCGACACCGTGGCCGCGCCATTGCGCGTGGGCAGGGCCGAAGGTGCAACCTGTTGATATTGCGCGCGGTTCTTTTCCATCCGCGCCTTGTCGGATTCGATGCTTTCGCGCGACGAGACGGCCTTGAAGTCCTGCTCGTCCGAGATGCCGGTATGCGCCTCAGGCTGTCCGGGGTCCACGTTCGCGGACGCGGCACCCAGGGTCTGTCCCGCCGTCCGGGGGGCCTGCGGGACGACAGCCGACAGAGGCGCGCCGACCGTTCCGGGCGCGGGAAGCGTGCCGATGGGGGGCGAGACGGCGGGCTGGGGCGGCACTGGCGCCGTGCCGATGCCTGCCGCCGCAATCTGGCCCGCCGTGATCGGCCCCGATGTGATCGAGCCATTCGGCACCGCCCCTGGCGCAGCCCCCGTCGCCTGCGCATAGCTGTTGACCGGCCCCGGCCCCGCCGGGATCAACCCGGCAGGTGCCGCATCGCCGCCGACCTCGTAGGGCGCGGGCGCACAGGCCGACAGCGCCAGAAGGGCAAGGGTCGCGGCAGCAGGCAGGAAAAGGCGGCTCATCGGCGGCTCCGAACGGCGAAAACGGGCCGCGCTTACCACCATTTCGCAGGCTTCTCAACGAACCCCGCCGCTTTTTCCAGCACATACGCGTGGTTCAGCAGATCGCCCTCTTCCCACGGCCGCCCGATCAGCTGCAACCCCAAGGGCAACCCCTGCCGGTCCAGCCCCGCAGGCACCGAGATGCCGGGCAGGCCCGCAAGGTTCACCGTCACCGTGAACACGTCGTTCAGGTACATCTGCACCGGATCGGCATCCGCCATCTCACCCAACCCGAAGGCCGCCGAGGGCGTGGCAGGCGTCAGGATCGCATCGACCCCTTCGGCGAACACCGTCTCGAAGTCGCGCTTGATAAGCGCGCGCACCTTCCGCGCGCGGTTGTAGTAGGCGTCGTAGAACCCCGCCGACAACACATAGGTCCCGATCATCACCCGCCGCTGGACCTCGCGCCCGAACCCTTCGGCGCGGGTCTTGGAATACATCTCGACGATGCCGTCGCCCTGCCCAAGCTTCGCCCGGTGGCCATAGCGCACGCCGTCATAGCGGGCGAGGTTCGACGACGCCTCGGCGGGGGCCACGACGTAGTAGGCGGGCAGCGCGTATTTGGTATGCGGCAGGCTGATGTCGCGGACCACGGCGCCCGCGTCCTTCATCATCGCGATGCCCTTGGCCCACAACGCCTCGATCTCCTCGGGCATTCCGTCCATCCGGTACTCGCGCGGAATGCCGATCACCTTGCCCCGGATGTCCCCCGTCAGCGCCGCCTCGAAATCCGGCACCGCCAGGTCGGCGCTGGTCGAATCCTTCGGATCATGCCCCGCCATCGCGCGCAGCATGATCGCCGCATCCCGCACCGATTTCGTCATCGGCCCCGCCTGATCCAGCGACGAGGCGAAGGCCACGATCCCCCAGCGGCTGACGCGGCCATAGGTGGGCTTGATCCCGACGATGCCCGTAAACGCCGCAGGCTGCCGGATCGACCCGCCCGTATCGGTGCCCGTCGCCGCCAGGCACATGTCCGCCGCCACCGCCGCCGCCGACCCGCCCGACGAGCCCCCCGGTGTCAGCGCGGTGTCATCGTTGCCGCGCCGCCAGGGGCTGATGACGTTGCCATAAGCCGACGTCTCGTTCGACGAGCCCATCGCGAACTCGTCCATGTTCAGCTTGCCCAGCATCACCGCGCCCGCATCGAACAGCTGGGTCGTGACGGTCGATTCATACTCGGGCCGGAAGCCTTTCAGGATGTTGGACGCCGCCTGCGACGGCACGCCCTTGGTGCAGAACAGATCCTTGATGCCAAGGGGAATCCCGCACATGTCCGGCGCATCCCCGCCCTTCAGCCGCACATCCGCCGCCCGCGCCTGCGCCAGCGCGATGTCGGGCGTCTTGTGGACAAAGGCGTTCAGATCGTCGCCCGCATCCATCGCCGCCATGCAGGACATCGTCAGGTCCACCGACGTGATTTCGCCCTTGCGCAGACGGTCCCGCGCCTCGGCGATGGTAAGGGTGTTCAGGGTCATTCCACCGACTCCCGCACCACAAAGAACCCTTCGCGCGCAAAGCCCACAGTGTGATGCGCGGTCATTCCACCACCTTCGGCACCACGAAGAACCCTTCCCGCGCATCGGGCGCGTTCGACAGCACGCGGTCCGCCATGCCGCCGTCCGTCACAACATCCGCCCGACGTTTCAGCCGCATCGGCGTGACGCTGACCATCGGCTCCACACCGGTCACGTCCACCTCGTTCAGCTGCTCCATGAACCCCAGGATGCCGCTCAGCTCGCGCGCCAACGCGGGCAGGTCTTCGTCCTTCACCGCGATGCGGGCCAGGTGCGCGACGCGCGCGGCGGTCTTGACGTCGATGGACATGGGCCGGAACCCCCAAGGCAGGAAACCGGCCCCGTTTACTCAGCGCCGACTGCCGCTGCAAGCGGCATGGTGCGGGGCCGTCCGGCGCGTCGCCTCAGGCTTCGGCGATCACCGCAACCGACACCTTCATCCCCGGCACCCGCACCGGCATCTTCGCCCCTTGCCGCGCAGGCGGGTCCGCCGGAAACCAGCGCATCCATTCCGCGTTGATGGCCGCGAAGTCGTCCTCATCGGCCACGACCAGCGTGGCACTGACCACCTTGTCCAGCGACGATCCGCCCGCCGACAGGATTGCCGCGATGTTGCGCAGGCACTGCGCCGTCTGCGCACCCGCGCCGCCTTCGGCCAGCTTGCCCGTCGCCGGGTCGATCGGCGCCGTGCCCGACACGAAGATCAGCCCGCCTGCGCGGACTGCCTGGCTGTAGGACGGCGGGGGCGATGGCGCATCGGGGGCGAATATGATGGTGCGGGGCATCGGAAAGACCTTCGGGCATGGGAAGCGGCGGACCAGCCGGTCCGCAGACTGATCCTTTGCTGGTGCCGACCGGGTGGCAAGGGCCATCGGTCCCGATCCCGTCCTGCTCGGCGGCCCCCCGCCCGTCACCCACGCCCGTCACCCCCGCCCGTCAGCCGCTCCCGGCAAGCCACCCGCGATAGGCCACGACCAGTCCGCCGCCGAACGGCGCACGTATGGTCACGTCGAACCGGAACCGCCCGCCCGCCACGCTTTCCCGCGCCTCGGCCGCGGGCAGCGCCCAGCGCGGCAGGGGCACCCCGAAGACCCAGCCCCCTTTCACATGCCAGTTGAGTGCGCCATTGTCCGGCACCAAGGCGATGCGAAAGCTGAAGGGCCCGAACCGCTCGATCAGGCTCCCCGACCCCTCCAGCCGCGGACGCGACAGGTGCGACCGGAACCGCCGCGCGCCGAACCGCCGCTCCCATTCCTCGCCGTCGCCCACGGGGCGCTTGATGACCTCGACCGGCACATCCGCGTCGGAGGGCGGAAAGCGGAAGGCGGCCGCAATCAGCCACGCCAGCGCCCCGCTGCCCCGCACCACCTCGGCCCTGCCCCTGAACCGGCGCGGCCCGGCATGGTCATGGGTGGTGCGAACCTCGGGAGCCAGGTCGGCAAACGCATCACCCAGCGTGCGCGGAAACAGGGGCACCACCGCAACCTCCTCCCGGCGGAACCGGACCCGCAGGTCCGCCATCGCCGCTTCGGCACGGTCAAGCGCCACGATCTCTACCGCCGGGCGCGCGCCCGGCGCAACGGATGCCAGATCGCGCAGGATCGCGCGGGCTGCCGTTGCGGGCACGAAAGGTCCGTCGCCCGCCGCCGCCACCAGAATCCAGCGCCGCCGCACCCACCCCGCGCCCCTGCGCCCCGTCACCTCGACCACCATTCCGCCCGTGTCGGTGCCAAAGGGCAAAAGCCCCACCGACACCGCACGAACCATCCCCACCGCCCACCGAGGCACCGCAAACCGCAACCAACCGCGCAGCCGCGACAGAACGGCCAGCCCCCGGTTCATCACGCCAAGCTCCATGCCCGCTCGGAACTCCACGGTGCGCGCGCCGAAATGCGCTGGAAACAGCCGCTGGTCAGGCACCTCGATCACATAGCCCCTCCGGACATCGCCGGGTGCCAGTTCACAGTCGTGCGGGTCGGACCAGCTTCGCACCGGCTCGGGCCGTCCATCCAGAACCTGGGCGAACGGGGTGCCCGCCTGATGCAGGATGCTTTCCATCACCGACCGCCCGCGCGGGGCGCGGTTGCCGGGCAGGATCGCGGACCGGATCAGGTCCACCTCGTCCAGATCCACCGTCAAGGCGGTCACCACGGCGGACGACAGGCAGGGCACGCTGGACACCCCCGACAACGCCACGACACCCGCCGCCCGCGCCTCTGCATCCAGCGCGGCGATTCCGGCGCAGAAGGCGGCATCATCGGCCAGGTCCAGATAAGCGATCCGGCGCGCGATGCAGGCCCGCGCCAACCGCCACGGGTCACCGCCATAGGCATGGAACGGCCCCGCCGCATCCACCACGGCTTCGGGCGTGGCCTCCCACAGGGGCGACAGATCGCCCGCCCGGTCCAGAACCAGCGGGACCGCCCCCGTCTCGGCAGCCAGCGCGCGCAGGGCCGCCGCGCCCCGCCCGACCGCCACCACCGCATGACCGTCCCGGCAAAGCAGCCGCACCAGCCGCGACCCGAAGACACCGGTTCCCCCGATGACCGCGACCTTCACAGAATCAGCCGGGCGCGAAAGGCGGGGTCAGGTATCGCGCACAAGTCGCCCCGCCCGAAGACGGCATAGCGGTTGCGGGCCACACGGGCATAGAGCCACCCGCGCAGGGGCCGCGGGATCAGCATCAGAAGGCCCAGCACACGCCCCCACCCGCCAGTTCGCCGCCCGACCTCGACCATCGCGTCGAAATCCGTCCAGGCGCGGCCCTCGGCCAGGAACAGCCAGCTTTCGGGATCGACCGCATCAATGCCATGCCGCACCAGCAATGCCTGCCCAAGGTCGCTTTGCACCGGGCAGATGCGGATGGTGCCCGTCCGGTCCAGACGGTGGATCATCCGCGCGCCGAAACTGCACAGCGCGCAGTCGGCGTCCATCACGGCCACCGGAAATGCCGGAATGTCCGGACGGTTTGTATTCGGGAAAGCAGGCATCCGGACGGTCCCTGGGGTCAGGCCCGAGCGTAACCCCCGCGACCCGCACGTCAACCGGGCGCAATGCCGCGCGTCGCCTTGCAGAGCAGGCCCGCCGCACGGCTCTACCGAACCGGCCTACCGCCCCGCCACCCGCCCCCACAGCGCGAACCCGGCCATCACGGCGGCCAGGATCACCGCATTCGCCACCAGCCCCACACCGACCTGCACCATCACCGGGGCTGCCGCCGGGGTCATCACCGTCGGGATCAGCACCGCCACGAACACCACCCCCGCCGCCAGCGGCACCCAGGTCCCGGTCACTTCGCGCGTGTTCCGCGCGGTCAGGACAAGGGCCACGATCAGTCCCCAGCGGAACACTTCGCTCAACTGGAACGCAAGCAGGCCCATGACCGTCATCCGCCACCCCTCCGATTCATGCGCCGCCCTGCCCCTTCATCTCGGCCGAAACATCCCGGGGCAGTCCGAAGGACGGGGGCAGAGCCCCCTTCCCGCCCCCCACTGTCGCCCCGGGCGCCGGACATGATACCGTCAAGGGGCGCACGGTTCCCGAACAACCCCCGAAAGGAATGCCATGAAGATAACCTGGCTTGGCCACTCCGGCTTCCGGATGGAGGTCGAACGCGCCACCATCCTGATCGACCCCTGGCTGGACGGCAACCCGATGTTCCAGGGCCACGACCGCGCCGCCGCCATCCGGGGCGCGACGCATGTCCTGCTGACCCACGGCCACGGCGACCACGCCTCGGGGGTGATCCCGATTGCAAAGGAACTGGGCATCCCGGTCGTCTGCGGCCATGAACTGTCGGAATGGCTGGGGGCGCAGGGGCTCAGGTCGCTGGGCTTCGGCAAGGGCGGCACGGTGGACCTGGGCGGCGCGAGGGTGACGATGGTCACCGCCTCGCATTCCTCGTCCATCGACTTCGGGGACAAGGGCCTCATGCCCGCGGGGTCCGAGGCGGGCTACATGATCGCGGGCGAAGGCCACACCGTCTACGTCTCGGGCGATACCGACATCATGGCCGACATGGCCTGGATGGGCGAATACCACCGCCCCGACATCGGCATCCTGTCCTGCGGCGGGCATTACACGATGGACATGGAACGCGCCGCCTGGGCCGCGCGGAAGTGGTTCGACTTCAGGGTGGTGATCCCCTGCCACTACCGCACCTTCCCGCTGCTGGCGCAGTCCGCGCAGCCGCTGATCGACGGCCTGCCGGGCGTGCGGGTGATCGAGCCGCAGGTGATGCAGCCCATCGCGCTGTGATGCGGCAGTCCGCCACGCCCTCATCGCGCCCCGCAGGCGCTTTCCGGGGACAGGTCCCGGGAAAAGCCCGCAAGGGCCGATGAGGGCGGAGGCGGGCCACCTCAGAGCGGCCGGCGCAACCGCGCAACCTCGTCCGCCAGCGAGCTCCGCGGCGGCAGCGGCGGCAGGCCGATATCGGCGCGCATATGGTCGGACAGGTCGTCGACCCGCTTCAGCTCCCGAGCGGCACCGGGGCCGAGCAGCGCCTCGCGCAGCACGGCGACCAGCGCCGCCGACACACCGAATTCCCGCACCAGCGCGCGGACCGACAGGCGAAGCCCCTCCTCGGGGCGATAGGACAATGCGTTCATGATCTGATGGCCGCGCCTTCGACAGCAGCGGCCCCTTCTTCATTGGGGTGGAAAGACCGGTCGCGCGCCAACTGTCGGCGCCGGACCGGAAATTGCGTCATGGAGAGACGGGCTCTGCGTGCCCCGGGCAGGATCAGGCGGTCAGCCTGCGATTCCCGTTCCCGCTACCCGGCGAATTCCGCCGTGGCAGATGGCAACCGGCCCGTTCCAGAAGGTCGGACAGACGGTGTACGATCGTTCCATGTCGCCCTCCCTTTTCTGTCAAGGCAATGAATTGCCGCTAGGGCAAGGAGCGATTCGGGGCAAACGGAATTGCGGCGATCCGTCGCAATTCGCGCCCCTGTGCCATTCGCGCCACGCTCACCGCCGTCCCGCGAAGAACCCCTTCAAGAGCGCCTCGGCCTCGCGCTCCCCCACGCCCGCGACCACCTCGGGCGCGTGGTGGCACTGGGGGTGGGCGAAGACCCGTGCGCCGCCCTCCACCCCGCCCGACTTCGGGTCGGACGCGCCGTAGACCAGCCGCGCCAGGCGGGCAAAGCCGATGGCGGCGGCGCACATCGGGCAGGGCTCCAGCGTGACGTAGAGGACGTGGCCCGGCAGCCGTTCCGACCCCGCCGCCGCACAGGCGGCACGGATGGCGAGCACTTCGGCGTGGGCGGTGGGGTCGTTCAGTTCCCGCGTTCGGTTCCCGGCCGCCGCCACCACCCGCCCGTCGGGGGCGACGATCACCGCCCCCACCGGCACCTCGCCGCGCAGGGCGGCGGCGCTCGCCTCGGTGAGGGCCGCGTCCATGTGGGGGGCGAAAAGGGGCGAGGATGACATGGCCGCGATGATCCGGGGCCGACCCCGGCAATGCAAGCGGCTTTCCCTTCCGCCGGAATGCGGCTACAGGGCGGGCTTTCCGACGTGCCCGACCCTTTCGCCCGCCGGCCCCGGCGCGTCACGGAGGGCAGAACCTGGACAGCGCCCGTGACCGACAAGCAAGCCTCCGATGACCCGTCCTCCGACGACATGCCCGCCAAGGCCACCCACGCCCCCGCAGGCGAACGCATCGCCAAGGCGATGGCCCGCGCGGGGGTCGCCTCGCGCCGGGATGCCGAACGGATGATCCTCGCGGGCCGCGTCGCGGTGAACGGCACCGTCATCACCTCGCCCGCGCTGGACGTCACGCCCTCGGACAAGGTGACGCTGGACGGCAAGCCCATCGACGCGCCCCAGGCGATGCGGATGTGGCTCTACTACAAGCCCCTCGGCCTTGTGACGTCCGAAAAGGACGAAAAGGGCCGCCAGACCGTCTTCGACAGCCTGCCCGAAGGCATGCCGCGCGTCATGAGCGTGGGGCGGCTGGACCTGAATTCCGAGGGGCTTCTCCTCCTCACGAACGACGGCGCGCTGAAGCGGCGGCTGGAACTGCCCGAGACGGGCTGGCTGCGCAAGTACCGCGTCCGCGTGAACGGGCGGCCCACGGACGAGATGCTGAAACCCCTCCGCTCGGGCGTCACGGTGAAGGCCGAGGACGGGACGGAGGAAACCTTCCTGCCGATGGACATCACCATCGACCGCCAGCAGGGCGCGAACGCGTGGCTGACGATCGGCCTCCGCGAGGGGAAGAACCGCGAGATCCGCCGCGCGATGACCGAGGTGGGGCTGGTCGTGAACCGCCTGATCCGCGTCAGCTACGGCCCCTTCCGGCTGAACCTGATGAAGCCGGGCGAGGTGGTCGAGGTGAAGGCCCGCGTCCTGCGCGACCAACTGGGCGGCCTTGTGGGCGAGGAAGGGGCCGAGGCGCGCCCGGCGCGCAAGCCCCGCGCAACCGGCTCCGACCGTCCCGCCCGCCGAAGCGAGGGCCCCGACGCCCCCGCCCGCAAACCCCGCCACAAGGCGGGTGGCCGCGCCGACGGCGCAGGCGACCGCAAGCCTTACGCCAAGGCAGAAGGCACGGGCGACCGACCCGCGCGGAAGTCCTTCGGCGACCGCCCGCAAGGCACCGGTGACCGCCCTGACCGCAAACCATACGGCGACCGCAAGCCTTACGCCAAGGCCGAGGGCACGGGCGACCGGCCGGACCGCAAGCCCTACGGCGACCGCAAGCCCTACGCCAAGGCCGAGGGCACAGGCGACCGCCCCGCCCGCAAGCCCTATCCCAAAGCCGAGGGCACCGGCGACCGCCCCGCCCGCAAGCCTTACGGCGACCGCCCGCGGGGGGCCGGTGACCGCCCCGACCGTAAGCCCTATGGCGACCGCAAGCCCTATCCCAAAGCCGAGGGCACGGGTGACCGCCCCGCCCGCAAGCCTTATGGCGACCGCCCGCAGGGGGCCGGTGACCGCCCCGACCGTACGCCCTATGGCGACCGCAAGCCCTATCCCAAGGCTGAAACCTCGGGCGACCGTCCCGCCCGCAAGCCCTTTGCCAAGCCTGAGGGCGATGGCGGCCATTCGGGGCGGAGCGACCGGCCGAAGGGTGCACGCGCGGGGCACGCAGGTTCGGGGCACGCAGGTTCGGGACACGCAGGTTCGGGGCGCGCAGGGTCCGGGCGTGCGGGCTCCGGGGGCGGCGGCCCCAGGGGTGGGGCACCGAAAGGGCGGAAACCCGGCTGATCCGCTCGGGCGTCCTGCGGCCCGGCACCCTGCCCTGACGGTCGCAGGCACCGCGCACCGCGCCCACCGCCGGTGAAGGCGTTACGGCCCTGGTCCGCAGGCGCCCGCTGACGCGCCGTCACCCTTGTCGCCCGCCCACTGTTTCCAGCTTCAAAATCCCCGCCCCCCATGCCACTCTGCGCCCCGGGTCATCAGGGGGGCCGCCCCGTCGCAGCGGGGGCCGGATCGGACATGCAGTCGCTTGCCTTTCTCGCGCTTGTCATCCTGACGGTTTATGCCGCCTTCACGGGCCTGGCCTGACGCCCGGATGAAGGACGGCTGACCATGTCGCAGCGCTATGGCGGACGCTACAGCCCCGGGGCGGACGGGCTTGCCCAAGGCGGGGCGGACAGCCCGCAGGACGTGGCGGCGGCCGCGCGCGTCCACACCGCCACCCGCCGCGCCGTCATCCTGGGCCTCGCCGCCCTGCCCTTCGCCTACACCGCCCTGTCCGGCCCGCCCGCTTGGTTGCCCCACCGCCTGGGCGCGACCGCCCTGCTCATCCTCGCGGCCTGGCTGACCCGCGAAGGCGAACGCGCCCACGCGGCCTACGATGCCCGCGCGACCGCCCGCCGCCCGGCGATCCCGCGCAAGCTGTTCGCCGCCGCGCTGACCGCCGTGGCCCTGGCCCTCGGCACGCTTGGCCACGCGGGCGGCCTGCCCGCCACCATCGCCATCGCCCTGGCGGGCGGCGTCCTGCACCTTCTTGCCTTTGGCCCCGACCCCCTGCGCGACAAGGGCGGCGAGGGCATCGACCCCTTCCAGCGCGACCGCGTCGCCCGCGTGGTGGACGAGGCCGAGGCAAAGCTGACCGAGATGCGCACCGCGATCGCCCGTGTGGGCGACCCCGCCCTTATCGCGCGGGTCAAGCGCTTCTCCGACAGCGCCCGCCGCATGTGCCGCACGGTCGAGGATGACCCGCGCGACCTGACAGGCGCGCGCCGCTGGCTGGTGGTCTACGTCACCGGCGCCCGCGACGCCGCGGTGAAGTTCGCAGACCTCTGGGCCCGTGCGCAGGACCCCGCCGCGCGCGCGTCCTTCGAAGGGCTCATGGACGAACTGGAAACCGGCTTCGCAAAACGCACGCAGACGCTGCTTGACGACAGCCGCAGCGATCTCGACATCGAAATCGACGTCCTGCGCGACCGGCTCCGGCGCGAGGGCGTGGAAACCGGAAACACGTAAAGGGTGGGACAGGACATGACCGACGACACGATGACCACGGTCCTTGGCGACAAGGGCCTTGATACGCAGACGGTCGCAGCCGTCACTGGCAACGCGCTGGTCGTGCCGCAGGCCGACGTGGTTCCGCTAGCCTCGGCCCCCGCGCCGGTTGCCGACGAAATCCGCAAGCGCATGGCGGAACTGAACCTGTCGGACACCGGGTCGATCGTCAACTTCGGGTCCACCGCACAGGCGGGGCTTTCGGAAATCAGCCAGTCGATGCTGACCGACGTGCGCAACAAGGACGTGGGCCCCGCGGGTGACGCGCTGCGCCAGATCGTCACCACGCTGCGCGGATTCTCCACCGAAGAGCTGGACCTGCGCCGCGAGGCCAGCTGGTGGGAACGCCTTCTGGGCCGCGCCGCGCCCTTCGCCGAATTCGTGGCCAAGTTCGAAGAGGTGCAGTCCCAGATCGACCGCATCACCGATGAGCTTCTGACCCACGAACATACGCTGCTGAAGGACATCCGGTCGCTCGACCTGCTTTATGAAAAGACCCTCGCCTTCTATGACGAACTGGCCCTCTACATCGCGGCGGGCGAGGCGAAGCTGGCGGAACTGGACGCGCGTGACATCCCCGCCCGCGAGGCCGCAATGAACGCGGCGGCCGAGGGCGACAAGATGGCCCGCGCGCAGGAACTGCGCGACCTCCGCGCCGCCCGCGATGACCTGGAACGCCGCGTCCACGACCTGCGCCTGACCCGGCAGGTCACGATGCAGTCCCTGCCCTCGATCCGGCTGGTGCAGGAAAACGACAAGAGCCTGGTGACCAAGATCAACTCGGCCATCGTGAACACCGTGCCCTTGTGGGAAACCCAGCTGGCGCAGGCCGTGACGATCCAGCGGTCGTCCGAGGCGGCGAAGGCCGTGAAAGAGGCGTCCGACCTGACCAACGACCTTCTGAAGGCCAACGCCGACAACCTGCGGCAGGCCAACGCGGCGGTCCGGACCGAGATGGAACGCGGCGTCTTCGACATCGAGACGGTGAAAGAGGCGAACGCCACGCTGATCGCCACGATCGAGGACAGCTTGCGGATCGCCGACGAAGGCCGGACCAAGCGCGCTGCGGCCGAGGCCGACCTGCAGAAGCTGGAAACCGACCTGCGCGACACGCTCGCCTCGGCACGGGCGAAACCCGCGGCCAATCCGTCCGTCTGAGGGGAAAGACCTGCCTCCGATGCCGTCCCTGTTTCGCGCCGCCGCCGCATTCGCCCTTGCTGTGGCGGCGCTATCGGCCTGTGTTCCCGTCCCCGGCGCGGGCGGACCCGACCTGCCCGCCCGCCCGGTGACGGCAACGCCCGCCACGACGCCTCCGCCCTCGCCCGAAAGCCGCCAGGTCGCCGCGCACTACGCCCGCGTGCAGGCGAACCTTCTGTCGCAGGGCCTTCTGCGCACCGATGGCGGCGCGCGCGACACGCCCTTCACCGACCGCGAGCTTGCCGCGAACTTCCTGCGGATCGCGCTCTATGACGAATACGACACCATCGGCGGGCGTGTCGTCCAGACACCCACGAAAAGCCTGCTGCACCGCTGGGACCAGCCGATCCGCATGGCCGTCGAGTTCGGCCCCACGGTTCCCCTGCCGCAGCAGCGCACCGACCGTGGCAACATCGCGGCCTTCACTCAGCGGCTGTCGCGGGTGACCGGCCTTCCCATCCGCGTCGGCGCGGCCAACCCCAACTTCACCGTCCTGATCCTGAACGAGGATGAACGCCGCAAGGCCGGCCCGCGCCTGGCAGCACTCCGCCCCGGAATCGAAGCCTCGAAGATCGCGGCCGTCACCGGCATGGACCTTGGCACCGAATGCCTTGTGTTCAGCTTCCTCGATCCCGGCGCGACTGCCTACAGCCAGGCCATCGCCGTCATCCGGGGCGACCTGCCCGACCTGATGCGGATGTCCTGCATCAACGAGGAACTGGCTCAGTCGCTCGGCGTCGCCAACGACAGCCCCGCCGCGCGCCCCTCGATCTTCAACGACAACGAGGAATTCGCGCTTCTGACGTTGCAGGACGAACTGATGCTGCGCATCCTCTACGACAAGCGGCTGAGGCCCGGCATGACGGCGGACGAGGCCGACCCGATCGTGCGCCAGATCGCGGCGGAACTGATGGGCTCCATAGCGGGCTGACCACACGGGCATCTACGGAAGGAACGGCACATGGGCATCCTCGATTTCCTCACCGGCGAATTCATCGACGTCATCCACTGGGTCGATGACACCCGCGACACGATGGTCTGGCGGTTTGAACGCGAAGGCCACGCCATCAAGTACGGCGCCAAGCTGACCGTCCGCGAAGGCCAGGCTGCGGTGTTCGTGAACGAAGGCGTCATCGCCGATGTGTTCACGCCGGGCCTCTACCTGCTCGAGACGAACAACATGCCCGTGCTGACGACGCTTCAGCACTGGGACCACGGCTTCCGGTCGCCCTTCAAGGCCGAGGTCTATTTCGTCAACACCACCCGCTTCACCGACCAGAAATGGGGCACCAAGAACCCCATCATGATGCGCGATGCCGAATTCGGGCCGCTGCGCCTGCGCGCCTTCGGCACCTACACGATGCGCGTCGCCGACCCGGCGAAGTTCATGAAGGAAATCGTCGGCACCGACGGCGAATTCACCGCCGACGAGATCGCCTTCCAGATCCGCTCCATCGTCATCCAGGAATTCTCCCGCGTTGTCTCGACCGCGAACATCCCCGCGCTCGACATGGCGGCGAACCTCGGCGACTTCGGCAAGCTGGTCGCCAAGGCCATCGACCCCGCCGTCTCGGCCTATGGCTTGTCGGTGCCCGAGTTCTACGTCGAGAACGTCTCGCTCCCCGAGGCGGTCGAGGCCGCATTGGACAAGCGCACCTCGATGGGCGTGGTGGGCGATTTGAACCGCTACATGCAGTGGAACGCCGCCGAGGCCCTGGGCCAAGGCGGCGCGGCGGCGGCCACGATGGGCGCATCCGTCGGGGCGGGCATCGGCATGGGCCTTGGTGCCCAGACGGGCGCGCAGATCGGGATGCAGGGCCCCTGGGGCGCCGCGCCCGGCGCTGCCCCCGCGCCCGTGCAGACCCCACCACCGCCGCCCGTGGAAAAGGTCTGGCACATCGCCGCGAACGGCCAGGCCACCGGCCCCTTCGGCCGCGCCAACCTTGGCCGCATGGTGACGGACGGCTCGCTGACGCGCGACACGCTGGTCTGGACCGCCGGGCAGGACGGCTGGAAAGCGGCGGGCGAGATCACCGAGCTTGCCCAGCTCTTCACCATATCGCCCCCCCCGCCGCCCCTGCCCCCGCAACCGCCGAAGTCCTGACGGGGGCCGACCGTGGCCGACGCCGCTCCCGCCGTCCCCACCACCGGCGATCACCGCTTCCCCTGCCCGCAATGCGGCGCAGACCTGCGCTTCTCGCCCGGTGACGGCAAACTCACCTGCGACCACTGCGGCTTCACCGACGCGCTCAAAACCGACGCCCCCGCACAAGGCGGCATCAGCGAGACCGCCTTCCGCGACGGCATCGAGGCCTCGCTGCCCGACAGCGCCACCGAATCCACCCGCTACACGAAATGCCCCAACTGCGGGGCGGAATTCGAATTCGACCCCGCCGTCCACGCTGCCGAATGCCCCTTTTGCGCCACCCCCGTTGTCACCGACACCGGCACCTCGCGGCACCTGAAACCCAAGGGCGTCGCCCCCTTCGTCCTCAGCGAACGCGAAGCGCGCGCCGCGATGACGCGCTGGCTGGGCTCGCTCTGGTTCGCGCCCTCGGGCCTTCTCGACTACGCCCGCAAGGGCCGCGCGATGGAGGGCATCTACGTCCCCTACTGGACCTACGACGCCGACACCAAATCGACCTACACCGGCCGCCGCGGCACCGAATACTACGACACCGAACAGGTGACCGTCCGCGACGCCCAAGGCCGCACCCGCACGGAAACCCGACAGGTCGTCCGCGTCCGCTGGACCCCCGTCTCGGGCCGCGTGGCGCGGTTCTTCGACGACGTGCTCGTCCTCGCCTCCCGCTCGCTGCCGAAATCGCACACCGACGCGCTCGCGCCGTGGGACCTGACGCAGCTGAAACCCTACAGCCCCGCCTTCCTCGCCGGGTTCCGGGCCGAGGGCTACACCGTCAGCCTTCAGGACGGCATGGCCGAGGCGCGGTCCATCATGGACGCGATGATCGAACGCGACGTGCGCTTCGACATCGGCGGCGACCGGCAGGACATCGACCATATTTCGACCACCCTCTCGGGCGTCACCTTCAAGCACATCCTGCTGCCCGTCTGGCTGGCGGCCTATAAGTTCCGCGGCCGCAGCTTCCGCTTTGTCGTCAACGGCCAGACCGGCAAAGTCCAAGGCGAACGTCCCTGGTCCGCGGTGAAGATCGCGGTGGCCGTGATCCTCGGCCTGATCCTCGCCGGAACCGCCGCCTACCTCGCCAACCGCTACGGCCTTCTCGACAATGTCGCATCGGGCACCTGGCAGATCCGCATCGGCAACTGACACCGGCCCCGGCCGCGGGGGCCTCCCGTGCCGCCCCCCCGTTTTCGTTTCGGCGGAAAATATCCCGGTGGGGCAGGCACCCCGCCCCCGCAAGGCGCAACAACGGCAGGGGAGGCAGCGCCTCCCCCCGCACCCCGGCCGGGGCCGCGTCCCGCAGCCCGCCGTTGCCACAGCCCCCCCGCCCCGCTAAAGCGGGCCAGACCAAAACCGGGGGGACACAACCATGATCCTGAGCTGCGGCGAGGCGCTGATCGACATGCTGCCCCGCACCACCACGGGCGGCGAAGCCGCCTTCGCCCCCTATGCGGGGGGTGCCGTCTTCAACACCGCCATCGCGCTCGGCCGTCTGGGTTTGCCGTCCGGGTTCTTCTCCGGCCTCTCGACCGACCTCTTCGGCACCCTTCTCGCCGATACGCTCACCGCCTCGAAGGTGGATATCTCCCACGCCGTCCGCTCGGGCCGCCCCACCACAATCGCCTTCGTCACCCTCACGAACGGCAACGCCACCTATGCCTTCTATGACGAACACACCGCCGGCCGGATGCTGACGACGACTGACCTGCCTGCCCTGCCGCCCTCGGTGCAGGCCCTCTTCTTCGGGGGCATTTCCCTCGTCAACGATCCCGCCGCCTCGACCTACGAAGCACTCCAGTCGCGCGAGCGGGCCAGCCGCCCGACGATGATCGACCCGAACTTCCGCGCGCTTTTCGTCGATGCGCAGGAAGCGCTGACCCCCGGCACCCGCGCGGCGTACATGGCGCGCGTGAACCGGATGATGGCGGCGGCCGACATCGTGAAACTGGCGGATGAGGAGATCGAAAAGGTCTTCGGCGAACCCGACCATCTCGCCTTCGCCCGCAGCCTGATCGCGAAGCGACCGAAGGTCGTCTTCATCACCGAAGGCGCCAAGGGCGCGCGCGCCATCACCGCCACCGCCGACCGCTTCATCCCGGCCGTCAAGGTCACCGTCGCCGATACCGTCGGCGCTGGCGACACATTCAACGCGGGCGTCCTCGCCTCCCTGATGCAGGGCGGGCACCTGACCAAGACGGGTCTCGCCTCCCTCTCCGACAGCGCCCTTGACGCCGCCCTCACCCTCGGCACCCGCGCCGCCGCCGTCACCGTCTCGCGCCCCGGCGCGAACCCGCCCTGGGCGCACGAGCTGTAAGTGCGGGCCCTTGTCCAGCGCGTCTCCTCCGCATCCGTCTCGGTCGCCGGGGCGGAACTAGGCCGGATCGGGCCGGGCCTGATGATCCTTGTCTGCGCCATGCAGGGCGACACCGACCAGAAGCCCGCCGAGCTGGCCGCCAAGATCGCCAAACTCCGCATCTTCCGCGACGAGGCAGGCAAGATGAACCTCTCGCTCCTCGACACTCACCGCGCCGCCCTTGTCGTCAGCCAGTTCACGCTGGCCGCCGACACCTCCCGCGGCAACCGCCCCGGTTTCTCCCAAGCCGCCCCGCCCGAGGACGGCCGCCGCCTGTATCAGGCCTTCGCGCAGGCGCTGCGTGACCAGGGCATCACGGTCGCCACCGGCGAATTCGGGGCCGACATGGACGTGGCGCTGGTCAATCAGGGCCCGGTGACGATCTGGGTCGAGGTCTGACCGACGGGACGCATGCGCAACCGGAACCTTGCAAAGGTTCCGCCCCGGTTTCCTGCAAGGAAATCGCCCGCGCACAGGGCCGACAGACCCGCCCTCAGAACTTCCCGAAATACCCCGTGATGTCGAACCAGACCTGCGCCCGCTGCCCGCCCTTCACGATATTCAGCACGTCGAACTGCCGGTTGCCCTTCGTGACCAGCCCCTGCGACTCGGTCCGCCAGCCGGGCCGGTTCCGCGCCAGCCAGTCGTATTCCGACTGTACCCCGTCCATCTCGCCATAGGCCCCTTCGATCACGATCGCGCGGTCGATGGATGATCCGTCGCCCCCGGTGAAGCGGATGTGACCCGATCCTTTGGCGCTACCGCGCGTGGACGGCTCGGCGAACGTCGCGCCCGCCACAAGCTTCGGGGTGTCAGAGGTTGCTGACGGTCCGGTCGGGGGAACCTGCTGCACGTCCTCCGGCGCGACGCAGGCCGACAGGATCAGGCAAAGGACAAACGGCAGGACGGCAAGGCGCATGGCGAAAACTCCAAGGGTCCAATGCCACCATGAACCGGCCCTACGCCCGCCAAGTCAAGCGGCAGTTGACCGGCCACCGCGCCCTGCGCGAGGCCAAGCCCCACCGCACGGCGTGCAGCTTCGGGTTGCAGCTGCGGGCGGTGACAGATCCCCGCCCCTTGCCCGGTCCTTTCACCGCCGCGCGTTGCGCGACTTCCTAAGATTTGGTGAATCCGCCCCCGCAACCCCTTGCGATTGCACGCCCGTTAACCTGTCCCTCAGAGGGACACCTGCCCGCCCGCCCCCTCACGGCGTCAGCGACTGCCGCGCCCGCGCCCGTTCCAGCCCCAGCTGCCGCTCGCGCCAGATGATGAGGATTCCAGCCGTCACGATCAGCGCCGACCCGATCAGGACCACCCCTGTCGGCACCTCGCCAAACACGAAGTACCCCACCGCCACCGCCAGCAGCATGGACGCATAGTCGAACGGCGCCACGACCGAGGTATCGGCATATTTGTAAGAGGACGTCAGCAACACCTGCCCCACCCCGCCCAAAAGCCCCGCGATCACCAGCTTTGCCCCCGTCACCGCGTCGGGTACCGCCCAGCCGAACGGCAGCGAGACCAGCGACAGGATGGCGGAGTTGACCGAGAACCAGAACACGATGGAACTCGTCGTCTCCTCGGCCACCAGCTTGCGGACGAACACCTGCGCCAGCGCGGCGAAGACGGCCCCGGTCAGGACGACCATCGCCCCCAGCGCCTCCTCGGCCCCCACCCCGCCATCTGACAAGGCCGTGAGCCGCGGCGAAAGCACGACCAGCACCCCCGCCAGCCCAAGACCCACCGCGAAGATGCGGAAGGCCCGCACCACCTCGCCCAGGAACATCGCCGCGAAGACGACGGTCAGCAGAGGCGCGGCATAGCCCACCGCCGTCACCTCGGGCAGCGGCAGCAACCCCAGCCCGGCAAAGCCCAGGCCCATCGCCGTCGTGCCCATCAACCCCCGCCAGAAATGGCCGAGCGGGTTCCGGGTCCGCAAGCCCCCCCGAAGGCCGGTCCCTGCCGCCAGCCAGATCAGGATCACCGGCACCGCAAACGTGGACCGGAAGAACACCGCCTCGCCCGGCGGGATCGTCCCCGCAACCGACTTGATGATCGACGACATCGCCACGAAGACGACGACCGAAGCGAGCTTCAGCCCGATCCCGCGCAGCGGATTGGTAGGCGGGTTCATGCCCGCCCCGTCACGACAAATCGCGGCTCTTCGCCGGGCACCAGCCGCACCGCCGTCAGTCGCCCCGTCGCAAACGCCCCCGTGTCGATGTTCAGCCGCCACCCCTGCCGCACCGCCGCCTCGACCGGCACATGCCCGTGGATGACCAGCCGCTCGCCCAGGTCGGCGGGCGGCAGAAGGTCGGCAATCTCACCATGCCGCGTCCAGATCAGGTCAGCACGCGTCTGCCGCGCCAGCGGCACCTCGGGCGCGACGCCCGCATGGGCCAGCACGTAAGGCCCCGCGATCAGCCCAAGCGGCAGGCTCTTCAGCCAGCCGATCACCCCCGGCCCCATCGCCGCCTTCAGCTCCCGCGCGATCCGCACCACGTCCGGCCCGCGCGCACCCTGCACCGGGTCCGGCACGATCCCGTAGGCCCCCAGCGTCGGCCACGCCCCGAACCGCAACCAATCCACCGCCGAGGAGGGGTCGGAAAGGAACCTGAGCGCCATATCCTCATGGTTCCCCATCAGGCAGACCCGGCTGACCCCCTCAGGCGCCGGGGCCATCATATGATCCACCACCCCCCGCACCTCCGGCCCCCGGTCGATGATGTCGCCCAGGATCACGAGGGTCTGCCCCACGCCCGTCTCACGCGCCTCGTCCGCCACCCGCGCCTCGATCTCCCGGTACAGCGACAGACACCCGTGCACATCGCCCACCGCCCAGAGCGGCCCGGTCAGCGGGCGCTCCACGAACAACCCCCGACCGCCGCCCGCGATCCGCCGCAAAAGGCCGATCATGCCGCGCTGTCGGGGACGGGCTTCACCCGATGCCCCGTCTTGTCCGCGAATGCCGCAAGCCGCGCCCGCGCCTCGCCTTGCGTGTTCACCACGCCCGCCACCATCGCCTCGGCATAGGCCGCATCCAGGGGCGACATGTTCGTCATGTGCCCCACCGCCGAACAGATCGCGAAATTCGACAGCTCCGGGTTCGCTGCCGCCTTCCGGGCAAGGTCGAGCGCCAGATCCAGGCTCGACCCCTCGGTCCGGTACTGGCAGAGGCCCACCCGCTCGGCCTCTTCGCCGCGATAGATGCGCCCCGTCAGCATCATGTCGATCATCCGCGCCCGCCCGATCAGCGCCGACACCCGGAACGTGGCCCCGCCCCCGGTGAACAGCCCCCGGCTGCCCTCGGGCAGGGCGAAGTAGGTGGTGGCATCCGCCACCCGCACATGCGCCGCCGCCGCCAGTTCCAGCCCCCCGCCCACCACCGCGCCCTTCAGCGCCGCGATGACCGGAACCCCGCCATATTCCATTCGGTTGAACGCATCGTGCCAGCGCAGGCAAAGCCGCATAAATTCGGCCGCGTTGCGGTCGGCGTGCAGATGCTCGACCAGATCGAGGCCGGCCGAGAAATGGTCCCCCTCCGCCGCCAGCACCACCGCCCGCACGCCGCTGCCGGGCAGGCGGGTGAACACGTCCACCAGTTCCTCCACCGTCTCGGCATTCAGCGCGTTCCGCTTCGCCGCCCGCGCCAGCGTCAGCACCGCGACACCCCCGCCTTCGTCGGTCAGGCGCAGATTCTTGAGGTGCAGGTCGGCAAGGGTGGCGGGCATGGGGGCGTCCTGTCAGCGGGTCGGGCGGAAAGTGCCAGAGACGGGGGCGGAACGCCATGCCGTGAGGGGGGGCCTGATGCGCCCGTTTGGGTGCACGGGTGCAGGGTAGTAAGCGGAGAGTCACACGGGCGCACAGTGTCCGTCCAAAATTCCAGAGTCGACGGAACCCCCGCGCCACCCCATCTTCACCGTCGAAGCCGGGCGGCCAAGGGGGTGCAACTCCCGCCGGCCCGTGCCAAGGAACCGACCATGACCAAGACCATTCCCGGAATCCACCACGTCACCGCCATCTGCGCCGCGCCGCAGGAGAACGTGAGCTTCTACACCGACGTCCTCGACCAGCGGCTGGTCAAGCGCACCGTCAACTTCGACGCGCCCGACACCTGGCACCTGTACTACGGCGACCGCACGGGCCAACCCGGCACGATCATGACCTTCTTCCCCTTCATCAACGCAGGCCCCGGCCGCCCCGGCCCCGGCATGGCCTCGGCCCATGCCTACGCCGTGCCGAAGGGCGGGTTCGACCCGTGGATCGAGCGCATCGCGCTCGACGCCCGCGATTTCGAGGGGCCGGAGCTGCGGTTCGGCGAGCGTGTGATCTCACTGAAGGACCCCGACGGGGCCGTGGTGGAGCTGGTCGAGACGGACCGCGCGCCCACCGGGGCGAGCCTGGACGGGTTTCATTCGGTCACCCTGTGGGAGGCTGACCCGCAGCGCACCGCGCGCGTGCTGACCGATGTGTTCGGCTATGAGGCCAAGGGCGAGGAAACCTCCGAAGGCATCACCCGCCTGCGCCTTGCCGCACCCGGCGATGCACGGGGGCGGGTGATCGACCTGATCCGGTCGGATGCCCGCGTCAACGCGCGGCAGGGGGCGGGGACGATCCACCACGTCGCCTTCCGGGCCGAAACGGATGAAGTGCAGAAGGACTGGCGCGAACGCCTGTTGTCGGCGGGCCATCAGGTGACGCCGGTGATCGACCGCAACTACTTCAACGCGATCTACTTCCGCGAACCCGGCGGCGTGCTGTTCGAAATCGCCACCGACCCGCCCGGTTTCGCGGTGGACGAGCCGGTCGAAAGCCTTGGCACCACGCTGAAGCTGCCCGCTCAGTATGAGCCGATCCGCGACCGGATCGAGCGCGTGCTGCCGCCCTTGAAAGTGTCGCGGGGGGCTCCGTGAGCGCCCCCTATCCCGCCGTTCGCCGCGGCCCGCCGCCCGCACGGGCGCGGCGGGGGCTCGTGATGCTGCACGGTCGCGGCGGCAGCGCGGCCGACATGTTCGCGCTGGCCGATGCCGTGACGCTGCCCGACGTGGCCCTAGCCGCCCCCGAGGCGCCGGGGAATTCCTGGTGGCCGACCAGCTTCCTCGCGCCGTCGCACCAGATCGAACACCACGTGGAACGCGGACTTGCGGCGGTGCGGGCGGCTGTGGCGGCGCTGCAGGACGGCGGGCTGATGCGGTCGCGCATCTGGCTGATGGGGTTCAGCCAGGGGGCCTGCCTGGCGCTCGAGGCCTTCGCCCGCGAAGGCACGGGGCTGGGCGGCGTGATCGCGCTGTCGGGCGGTCTGGTCGGCACGGGCGACGACCAGATCGGCACGACCGACAAGCTGTACGGCTATGGCCCGAAGCTGTTCGCGTATCAGTCGGATCTGGAAGGCGGCGATGTCTGGCTGTCCTGCCACGAGAAAGACCCGCACATCCCGCTGAAGCGCGTCGAGGACAGCGAAAAGGTGCTGAAGCGGCTGGGCGCGCACGTCACCTCGAAAATCTATCGCGGTGCAGGCCACGGCATCGGCGAGGCGGACGTGGCGGCCATCCGGGCGCGCCTGAACGGTTGAGGTCGGCTCGGGCGGGCCGCCCTTTCCAAAGCGCGGCCGATTTGCGCTTCCATCGCGCACGGGTAAGGTGCGCGGCATCGCCCAGTCGACCGTCGGACACCCAGAATGATGCAAGCCCAGACCCGCTATGCCCAAAGCGGCACCGTCTCGATCGCCTATCAGGTCAGCGGGTCGGGCCCGGTCGATCTGGTCTGGGCGCAGGGGTGGCTGTCGAACCTTGACCGGGCCTGGGACAGCCCGGACGTCGCACGCTTCATCGGGCGGCTGGCGGGGTTCGCGCGGCTGATACGGTTCGACCGGCGCGGGCAGGGCCTTTCGGACCGCGACGTGGGGACATCGACGCTTGAGGAACGCGCCGACGACATCCGGGCGGTGATGGATGCCGCGGGGTCGGAACGCGCCGTCCTTTTCGGCGTGTCCGAAGGCGGCTTCATGGCCTCGATGTTCGCCGCGACCTACCCGGAGAGGACGCTGGGCATGATCCTTTACGGCTGCTTCGCCAAGGGGTCGCGCGGGCCGGACTATCCCTGGGGCCTGACCGATGCGGAACGCGAGGCGCAGATCGCCCAACTGCTGGCCACCTGGGGCAGCCCCTTCAACCTCGACAGCGGCGCGCCCAGCGTGGCGGGCGACGCGGCCGCCCGCGAGTGGTTCGGCGCCTACCTGCGGTCGGCCGCCAGCCCCGGCGCGGCGATGGCGGTGGAACGGCTGCGCGGCCAGATCGACATCCGCCCCGTGCTGCGAACGGTCGCCGTGCCGACGCTGGTCCTGCACCGCACGGGCGACCAGTGGATCGACGTGGCCGAGGGGCGCTATATCGCCGGCCTTGTGCCCGGCGCGCGGTTCGTCGAACTGCCGGGCGGCGATCACATCCCGTTCTGGGGCGAGACGGAGCCCCTGATCGGAGAGATCGAGGAATTCGTCACCGGCCACCGTCGCGCCGCGCCCACGGAACGCGTTCTATTGACCGTGCTGATGACCGACATCGTGGGGTCCACGGCCCTCGCCGCCCGGCTGGGCGATGCGAAGTGGAAGGACCTTCTGGGCGCCCATGACGCGGTGGTGCGGCGGCTGGTCGCGCAGTTCGACGGGCGCGAGGTGAAGGCGACGGGGGATGGCTTCCTTCTGTCCTTCACTGGACCCACGCGCGCGATCCAGTGCGCCCGCGCCATCCATGCCGAGGCGGCGCGGATCGGGCTTGAGGTGCGCGCAGGGCTGCACACGGGCGAATGCGAACGGCGGGGCGAGGATCTGAGCGGCCTCGCCGTCCATCTCGCCGCCCGCACCTCGGCCGAGGCGGGGGCGGGCGAGACGCTGGTCACTGGCACGGTGCGCGATCTGGTGGTGGGCTCGGGGATCGGGTTCGAGGGCGTGGGCGCGCGGGTGCTGAAGGGCATACCGGGCGAGTGGCCGCTTTACCGCGTGACGGGGCCCTAGGGCCGGGCGCAAGCCCCCCATTTCCGCGCGGCCCCGGCATGGCGAACGGCGAAACGTCGGGGCCGCTGGGCCTGGCCGTGCGTCGCACCCCAACCCCGTTTCCGTTCCCGCGCCAATATGCTCTAACCTCACGTCATGGACCGCACCCCGTCATGACACCCGAACGCAGCGAAACCGAAAGCCGGAAACTCCTCCGGCGGCTGCGCGACACCCTGGCCGAACCCGGCGCAGGGCAGGAACGGCTTGACCGCATCGTCCGCCTGATCGCCACGTCGATCCGCTGCGAAGTCTGCTCGATCTACCTCTTCCGCGACGAAGACACGCTGGAACTCTGCGCGACCGAAGGGCTGAACCGCGATTCCGTTCACAAAACCCGGATGCGCCTGGGCGAGGGCCTCGTCGGCCGCGTTGCCCGCACCTCGGCCCCGGTCAACACCGCCAACGCGCCCGCCGAAAAGGGCTTCCGCTTCATGCCCGAGACGGGGGAGGAGATCTATTCCTCGTTCCTCGGCGTCCCCATCCAGCGCCTTGGCGAACGCCTTGGCGTTCTGGTCGTGCAATCCAAGGAAGCCCGCCAGTTCCAGGACGACGAAGTCTACGCGATCGAAGTCGTGGCGATGGTGCTGGCCGAGATGACCGAGCTTGGCGCTTTCCAGGGCGCGGGCGACGTGCTCAGCCTTCAGCACAAGCAGCCCGTCATGTTCCGGGGCGCCACCGGGCAGGAAGGCGCCTGTGAAGGGCGCGTCTGGCTGCACGAACCCCGCGTCGTCGTCACGAACCCCGTGGCCGACGACCCGCTCACCGAAATCGAACGCATCCGTCACGCCGTCGGCGAGCTTCGCGTCTCGGTCGATGACCTTCTGGCCGCCGAACAACTCGACAAGGACCAGAAGCAGGTCCTCGAAGCCTACCGCATGTTCGCCCATTCCCGCGGCTGGGTGCGGCGGATGGAGGAAGACATCGCCCGGGGCCTGTCCGCCGAGGCGGCGGTGGAAAAGGAACAGTCCCAGGCCCGCGCGCGGCTGGAACAGGTGCCCGACCCCTACCTGCGCGACCGCCTGCACGACCTTGACGACCTGTCGAACCGCCTTTTGCGCATCCTGACGGGCCAGGGCAAGGACACGGGCGCCCAGATGCCGGACAACCCCGTGCTGGTGGCCCGCAACATCGGCCCCGCCGAACTGCTGGACTACGGGCGCAAGCTGAAGGGCGTGGTGCTGGAGGAAGGCTCCGTCGGCTCCCACGCCGCCGTGGTGGCGCGCGCGCTGGCCATCCCGCTCGTCATCCACGCCGAGCGCATCACCACCGAGGCGCTGAACGGCGACCCGATCCTTGTCGATGGCGACCAGGGCATCGTCCACCTCCGCCCCGAGGAAACGGTCGCCAAGCACTTCCGTGACAAGATCGCGATGCTGGCCGCCGCGCAAAGCCGCTACGCATCCTTGCGCGACCTGCCCGCCACCGCCCTTTGCGGCACGACCGTCAGCCTGCACATGAACGCAGGCCTGATGGCCGATCTGCCCTCGCTGCCCTCCTCGGGGGCAGAAGGCGTCGGGCTTTTCCGCACCGAACTGCAATTCCTCGTCCGCAACCACGTCCCCAAGCGGGGCGAACTCGCCGCCATCTACGCCCGCGTGATGGACGCGGCCAAGGGCAAGCGCGTCGCCTTCCGCACGCTCGACATCGGGTCGGACAAGGTGCTGCCCTACATGAAGCACATCGACGAGCCGAACCCCGCGATGGGCTGGCGCGCGATCCGCGTCGGCCTCGACAAGCCGGGCGTGCTCAAGATGCAGATCCAGGCCCTGATCCGTGCCGCCGCGGGCCGCCCCCTGTCGGTGATGTTCCCCTTCGTCGCGGAACTGTCGGAATTCCGCACTGCGCGCGGCTATGTGGACAGCGAGCTTGAACGCGAACGCGCGCTTGGCCACCCTCTGCCCGAACGCATCGAGGTGGGGGCGATGCTGGAAACCCCGTCCCTCGCCTATGCCCCCGACGCCTTCTTCCGCGAGGCCGATTTCATTTCCATCGGCGGCAATGACCTCAAGCAGTTCTTCTTCGCCGCCGACCGCGAAAACGAACAGGTCCGCCGCCGCTATGACACGCTGTCGGGCAGCTTCCTGGGGTTCCTGTCGCATGTCGTGGGTCGCTGCAACGAGGCGGGGACACCCCTGTCCTTCTGCGGCGAAGACGCGGGCCGCCCGGTCGAGGCCGCGTGCCTCGCCGCGATGGGCATCCGGATGCTGTCGATGCGGCCCGCCTCGGTCGGACCAGTCAAGCACCTGATCCGCAAGATCAGCCTGACCGACCTGCGCCGCGTCATCGACCGCGCCATCGCGGACGGCGCCGACAGCGCGCGCCCCGCCGTGACCGATTGGCTGTCGCGGCAAGACATCTGACGCGCGCAAAGGCGCATCGTTTCCTCATTTTCCACAATCCCTGCGCAAGACGGCTGTATTGGTGCCGCATTTACCGGGTCTTCAGGCGCAGGCCGCAATCCTCCGCGGCCAGCCGACCGGGGCCGCCTCATGCCGACCAGCTCGATCAACTGGATCTACTTCGGGAACTTCCCGCAGATCGACACGGACGAGACGAACTACACCAACGAAGACCCTGGCGCGGTCAACACGACCGTCTCCTATACCGGCCTTCAGCTTGTCACCGTCACCGGCGACGACGCCGACAACAGCGGCATCATCACCTCGGACGACGCAGGCCAGACGGCCGAAACCTTCACCTACGATCTGGGCGCGGGGCCGGTCACCGCCACCTACGACGCGGAATCCCTTGTCAACGTCGTGGTGACGCAGCTGAACGGCACGCAGACCACATCGGTCGTCACCCTCTACCAGATGACGAACGGCGACACGTTCCTGTTCGATTCCAACAACTTCGACTTCCTGAAAATCGCCTCGATCCAGATCCTCGGCCAGGTCAGCGACAACTACAACGGCACACAAGCCCCCTTGACTGTCGATCCACCCATCGACAACGCCCGCTTCGTCTGCTTTGCCGCCGGAACCCTGATTGCCACACCCGGCGGCGACCGCCCGGTCGAAACCTTGCGCCCGGGCGATCCCGTCCTGACACATGACCGGGGCGCTCAACCGCTGGCCTGGACCGGACGGCGCCGCCTGTCGCCCGCAGACCTGGGCGCAAACCCCGCCCTTTGCCCCGTCCGCGTCGCGGCCGGTGCGCTGGGCAACGGCCTGCCCCGCCGCGACCTGACGGTCTCGCCGCACCACCGCATGCTGGTCACCGGGCCAGCAGTCCAGCGGCTCTTCAGCCATCCCGATATCCTTGTTCCGGCCAAGACCCTAGTCGGCCTTCCCGGGATCACGCGCCTGCCGCCCGCCGGAGGGGCGGACTACGTCCACATCCTCTTCGACCGACACGCCATCGTGCTGTCCGAAGGCGCACCCACGGAATCGCTCTACCCCGGGTCCGAGGCGCTGACGATGGTCGGTCCCGAAGGCCGCAGCCAGATCCTCACGCTGTTCCCCGGACTTGTGCAGGCCCCTTGGCCCTTTGCGCGGCCCGTCGCACCGCCGCGCGATGCCCGCCGCCTGGCCCGCCACCTCGCCCCCGCCCGCAGGGCCGAACCCGTCCCTGCCTGACGCCTCAGGGCTTCGCCAGCAGCTTCGCCCTCAGCCGCCCGGCCAGCGCCTCGCGGTCTTCACCCGTGTCATCGGCAAGCTTGCGCAGCCCGAAATGCACCCGCGCCATTTCCTGATAGTAGCTGGTGAAGACATAGTTGATCCACGCCCCCGTGACCGCGCCCGCCACGGGCGCGGCCTGCGCCGCCAGCTTCTGCCCGAACACCGCAGACAGGCGCGGGGCGACCTTGGCGATCATCGTCTCCAGCGCGCGCCCCGAAATCGTCACCCGCGCCGCAAGGAACCCGATATCGGCCCCGTCATCATCGACCAGCGGCCCGGCCGAGGCAAAGACCCGGATGCAATCGGCCCGCGTCGCCTCGTCGGACGGGTCATAGCCATGCTCGGCCGCGATCCCCTGGATCGACCGAAGCAGAATCGTCGTTGTCACCGGCAATTCCGCCAGCGCCGTTGGCAGACCGCCAGCGCCGCCCGCCGCGCCCAGGGCCGCCGTCACCACGCTGTTCAGCCAATCGCCCCGGTCGGCCACCACGCCCCGCGACACCGCCGCCGCGTCCAGCGCCCGCTCCAGCGCCGCCGCCGTCGCGGCCTCCAGCCGGTCCTTCACGCCATCGGGCAGGCGTTCCAGAAGATTGCCCGCCGTGCCGCTGACCAGCGTGACCAGCTTCATGCCCAGCCCGCTCGCCCCGCGGTGCCGCCGCGCCAGTTCGGACAGCCGCGCCTCGACATCCGGCGGCGCGGACAGGATCACGTCGTTCATCGGCTTGTCCTCTTGCAGGGGTCGCCCGCTCAATATGGCCCCCCGCGCGCCCTTCGGCCAGAGGTGCGGGGCCCGCGCACCCTTTGGCACTGGCCCCGGATACTCCCGCCAGAGGCATCCCGCAGCATCCGCCGGGCACCTTCAGTCCCAGTATTTCTCCACCTGCCCCCGCAGGCCCGTCCATGCGCCCGGCCGAAGTTCCAGCCCCAGCACGCGGTCGGGGTTCGTGGGCGGCGGCATCTCGATGCCTTCCAGCCTGCGAAAGCCAAAGCGCCGATAATAGGGCAGATCGCCCACCAGCATCACGCGTTCCCACCCAAGCCGCCGCGCCTCGGCCAGGCTCTCCTGGATCAGAAGCCCCGCCAGCCCTTCACCCTGCCGCGTGGGATGGGTGGCCACGGGGCCCAGCAGCAGCGCCTTCCGCCCCGCGACACGCACCGGCCAATAGCGGATCACGGCCGCCAGCACCTGGTATTCGTCGCGCAGCGTCAGGCACAGCTCGGCCACCGGCGCCACCCCGTCGCGCAACCGGTACGAGGACAAAGCGGTCCGCCCCGGCGCGAAGCAGAGGTCGTAAAGCGCCTCCACCTCCCACCAGTCGGCCTCGGTCTCTTCCTCGAGCCTGTACACCCCTGCGCACCCGCCCCCGCCATGACGCCGCCACCGCGCCACCGGGGGTGACCCTGCGCGAATCCGGTGGAAAGCCCCGGTAACATGGGCTTACGTCGCGCACAAACGCCAGAGGTGCCCGATGTTCTACCGCCCCGAAGACGGCCACGGCCTGCCCCGCAACCCCTTCAACGCCATCGTCAGCCCCCGCCCGATCGGCTGGATATCGACGCGCGGGGCCGACGGGTCGGACAACCTCGCGCCCTATTCCTTCTTCAACGCGGTCGCCTACACGCCGCCGCAGGTGATGTTCTCCTCGACCGACGCCAAACCCGACCGTGCCGACACCAAGGACACCGTCGCCAACGCCCGCGACACCGGCGTCTTCGCCGTCAACATCGTGCCCGAGGCGCTGGCCCAGGCGATGAACCAGACCTCGGGCGGCTGGGGGCGCGAGGTGGACGAATTCGCGCTGGCGGGCCTCGAAAAGGCCGAGTGCCTGACGATCCCCTGCCCCCGCGTCGCCGCCGCCCCCGCCGCGCTCGAATGCCGCGTGGTCGACATCGTGCGGCTGAAGGGGGCCGCCAACCTCATGGTGGTGGGCGAGGTCACGGGCGTCCACCTCGATGACCGCTACCTCGTGAATGGCCGCTGGGACGTGACGCTCTACCGCCCGCTCGCGCGCGGCGGCTACAAGGACTATTCGGTCGTGCGCGAGGTGTTCCCGATGACCCGTCCGGGCGAGAAATAGGCGTCCGCCACGGCGGGGGGACGCCACGTTTGCCTCTGCCCGGCCCGCGACCACCCGCCCGTGCTCGTCCCCAGCCGTGCCGTTTCGCGCGATCTGGCGCGATTTTCGGCAACGGACATGAACCGGCGGCTAGGGTCCGGTCATGATCCCTGCGACCAACTTGGGTCCTGCATACCCCCTTTTCAGAAGCAATCCCCGGCACTTACACTCCCCGCCGGGCCAACACCGGGAAACGCGACATGAAAACGAAAATCGGCGTCATCGGCGGGTCGGGCGTCTACGATATCGCGGGGCTGTCGGGGGCGGAATGGGTGACGGTCGACAGCCCCTGGGGCGCGCCCTCGGACGCGATCCTGACAGGGGAAATGGCTGGAATTCCAATGACCTTCCTGCCCCGCCACGGCCGCGGCCACGTCCATTCCCCCTCTGACATCCCCTACCGCGCCAACATCGACGCGCTGAAACGCCTCGGCTGCACCGAAATCGTCGCCGTCTCCGCCTGCGGCAGCTTCCGCGAAGACATGGCCCCCGGCGATTTCGTCATCGTGGACCAGTACATTGACCGCACCTTCGCCCGCCCGAAATCCTTCTTTTCCAAGGGTCTGGTCGCCCATGTGGGCTTCAGCCACCCCACCTGCGCCCGCCTCTCCGCCCTCTGCGCCGACGCCGCGCCCGAGGGCGTCAGGGTCCACCGCACCGGCACCTACCTGGCGATGGAAGGCCCGCAGTTCTCCACCCTCGCCGAAAGCCGCATGTACCGCGAGGTTTGGCGCGCCGACATCATCGGCATGACCGGCATGCCCGAGGCGAAACTGGCGCGCGAGGCCGAGCTTTGCTATGCCAGCGTGGCGATGGTCACCGACTACGACTGCTGGCACCCAGGCCACGACGCGGTGGACGTATCCCAGGTAATTCAAACCCTTACCGCCAACTCCGGCAACGCCAAGGCCCTCGTCGCCCGCCTGCCCGCGCTTCTGGGGCCAGAGCGCGCCACCTGCCCCTGCGGCTGCAACACCGCGCTGACCCATGCCATCATGACCGCCCCCGACAAGCGCGACCCCGCGCTTGTCGCCAAACTCGATGCGGTCGCGGGCCGCGTGCTGAAAGGATAAACGGATGAACGCGCGCCCCCGGAAAACCGTCAAGGACTACATCCGCACCATCGCCGACTTCCCCCACGAAGGGATCATGTTCCGCGACGTGACCACCCTCTTCGCCGACGCCCGCGGCTTCCGCATGGCCATCGACCAGCTCCTCCACCCCTTCGCGGGCGAGCGGATCGACAAGGTCGTGGGGCTCGAGGCGCGCGGCTTCATCCTCGGCGGCGCCATCGCGCACCAGCTGTCGGTCGGCTTCGTCCCCATCCGCAAGAAGGGCAAGCTGCCCGGCCAGACGATTTCGCAGGCCTACAAGCTGGAATATGGCGAAGCGATCATGGAGATTCACGACGACGCGCTGCTGGCGGGGGAAAAAGTGCTTCTGGTGGACGACCTCTTGGCAACGGGCGGCACCGCCGAGGCCGGGATCAAGCTGATCGAGCGGCTGGGCGCCGAGGTCATCGGCTGCGCCTTCGTGGTGGACCTGCCGGAGCTGGGGGGGCGGAAACTGCTTGAGGGGCTGGGGATGGGGGTGCATGTGCTCTGCGAGTTCGAGGGGGGGTAAACTCCCGGCCCACGTTGCGCCATTCAGCACGCTGGACTTGTCGGAATACTCCTTCAAAGCTATATAGCCCAGAACGAATATATCCATGCCCTGGACCGTCCTCTTCGCCGATGACTTCGAACCCGAATTTGACGCTTTCGACCCGGCGGTGCAGGACGCCATTCTTGCCCGCGCCCTGCTTCTGGAACGCGAAGGCCCGACCTTGGGTCGACCCCATGCCGACACGCTCACAGGTTCAAGGCACGCCAACATGAAGGAATTGCGCTGCACCGCGAACAATGGCGTCTGGCGCGTCGCCTATGCCTTCGACCCGGCCCGGCAGGCGATCCTGCTGGTTGCCGGGGACAAGTCGGGCGGCAGCGAGAAGCGCTTCTATCGTCAGCTGATCGCCCGCGCCGACGCCCGCTTCGACCGCCACCTTGCGGACAGGAAAGGATAATCCCGATGGCCCGAACCCTGTCGGACAAGCTCGCCACCCTCGACACCGCCCGCCGCGCCCGCGTCTTGGCCGAGGCCGACCGCCTGCACGCCGAATACCTCACGCTCCGCGAACTCCGCAAGGCGCGCGATCTGACGCAGGTGCAGCTGGCCGAAACGCTGGGCATCCGTCAGGCGACGGTCGCCAAGTACGAACGCCAAAGCGACCTTCTTCTCTCGACGCTCACCAACTACGTCAACGCGATGGGCGGGTCGCTGAAGCTGATGGTCGAATTTCCGGGAATGCCCCCCGTGGCGCTTGACGGATTGGCTGCAACCGATGCTTCGTCCCCGCCGAAGGGGCATGGAACGCGCAAAGCCATGCCCTGACCCAGGCAGCCGTACTCCCCACCACGCATCGCGCGCACCAACCCGCTCACCCCATCCCCCCCATCACCCCCTCGCTCCTCAGCCGCCCCCTCAACCGCCAGATCGGCCAGACCGCCACCACCCCCAGGCCCGCCAGCCCCGCCAGCGTGCCCGCCTGCCCCAGCCACAGCACCGACGCCGAGAACGCCACCGGCGCCACGGCCGAGGCGAAGGTCCGCACCAAGGCCAGCCGCCCCAGGTTTTCGCCATACCCCTTCGGCCCGAACAGGGTCAGCGGAACACTGCCCCGCACGATGCTCGACAGCCCGCCCCCGATCCCGAACATGACCGCAAAGACCGGCCCCGCCACCTCCGGCGGCAGGCCCGCCAGCAGCGCCAGCACGCCCAGGGGCAGCGCCAGGCCCGAGATCATCGCCACGCTCAACGGATGCAGCGCCCGCCACATCGCCGCATCCACGGCGCGGATCGCCACCTGCGCGGGGCCCATCAGCATTCCCACCAGCGCGGCCTGCGCCCCAAGCCCCGCCGCCGCCAGAATCGGAACCATATGCACGCCCAGCGCCACGATCAGCGCCCCGCTCAAGGCAAAGCTGACCGCCACCGACCGGAACGCCAGGGGCCGCAGCCGGTCGGGCAGCGGCGGCACCTCGGGGCGCGGGGTGGCGCCCGCCACCGGCTCTGCCGCCGTCACGGGCTGCCGCCAGAGCCACAGGTGCAGGGCCAGCGCCACGGTCAGGTGCAAGGTCGCGAACACGGCATAGGTCCCGCGCCAGCCCAACGCGCCCGACAGCCACCCCGTCAGCGGCCAGAACAGGGTCGAGGCGAACCCCGCGATCAGCGTCAGCCGCGTGATCGCCCGCCGCGCCTCCGCCCCGGTCAGCCGCGCCAGCGTGGCGAAGGCCGCGTCATAAAGGACGGCGACCGAGATCACCTCGATCGCCGCCACGCCCGCCAGCCACAGCCACACCACCGGCGCCGCCGCCATCCCCCCCAGAACCAGCCCCGCCAGAACGCTGCCCCAGACCATCAGCCACGGCGCCCCCACCCGGTCCATCGCCCGGCCCGCCACCGGCGCGACCAGCCCCCCGGCCAGCAGCCCCGCCGAAAAGACGCCATAGATCAGGGGCTCGCCCGTGCCGAATTCGCGCGCAACATGCGGCACCAGCGTCGAAAAGGCGTAGTAGAGCGTGCCGTAGCCGATGATCTGGCTGACGCCCAGCGCGACGACGATCCGGTTCACGGATCGGCCCGCAGGACCGCACCGGGGTTCATGATCCCAAGGGGATCGAGCGCCGCCTTCAGCGCCCGCATCGCCGCCACCTTCACCGGGTCGCCATACCGCTCCAGGTCCTCGACCTTCAGCCGCCCGATCCCGTGCTCCGCACTGACCGACCCGCCCATCGCGGCCACCAGGTCATGCACCACCCGCTTCACCGCCCCCGCCCTGCCCCGCACCTCGCCCACCGGCACACCCTTCAACGGAAAGACGTTCCAGTGCAGGTTCCCGTCGCCCAGGTGCCCGAACACATTGATCCGGAACGCGCCCACCTTCGCCAACTCCACCGGCGCCCGCTCCAGAAACGCCGGTATCTCGCCCAGCGGCAGCGAAATGTCATGCGACGACACCGACCCGATCTTGCGGTTCGCCGCCGGGATCATCTCGCGGAACTCCCACATCGCGGCCCTCTGCGCCCCGCTCGCCGCGATCCGCCCGTCCTCGGACAGACCCCGCTCCACCGCCGCGCCGAACAGCCCCTCCAGCGCCGCCACCGGGTCCAGCCCCTCGGGCATCCCCACCTCGATCAGAACCACCCATTCGGGCATGTCCGGCCAGGGCTGGCGATAGTCGGGGTGCGTTTCCGCCAGAAACGCCGCCCCCGCCCGGTGGATCAGCTCGAACGCGCTGATGCACCCCCCCATCCGGTCCCCCGCCATCGCCAGCAACTCCAAGGCGGCGGCGGGCGAGGCCACGCCGATCATCGCCGTCCCCTCGGCCGCAGGCCGGGGATACAGCCGCAGGGACGCCGCCGTGATGACCCCCAGCGTCCCCTCCGCGCCCACCAGCAGATGCCGCAGGTCATACCCCGTGTTGTCCTTGCGCAGCCGCTTCAGCCCCGCCATCAGCGACCCGTCGGGCATCACCGCCTCGATCCCCAGAACCAGATCGCGCGCATTGCCATAGCGGATGACGTTCACGCCCCCCGCGTTGGTGGACAGCAAGCCCCCGATCCGCGCCGTCCCCTGACTGGCCAGCGTCAGCGGAAAGATCCGCCCCACCCCCTCCGCCGCCCGGTGCGCGTCCGCCAGGATCACCCCGGCCTCCGCCACCATGACATTTTCTTCCGGCAACACCCCCCGGACCCGGTTCATCCGCTCCAGCGACAGGATCAGCGGCACCGGCCCATCCCCCGCCACCTGCCCCAGCACCAGCCCCGTGCCCCCGCCATACGGAATGATCCCCACCCGCGCCGCCGCGCAGGCCCGCACCACCGCCTGAACCTCGCCCACATCACGTGGCCGCGCGACAAAGGCCGCCCCCCCCGCCACCCGCCCCCGCGGCTCCTCCAGATAGCGTGCCTCTGCGGGCGCGACGGTGCCGGGGGGCAACGCCCTGGCCAGCGCTTCGGCAAAGGCGGCATCGGCGGGGTTCAGCATCAACGGCCTCCGGGGCAGGGTCGCCAGCGGTGAAGCACGCGCCGAAAGCCCGCGCAAGCCGCCGCAGAAGGCCCCTTGCGCCGCCCTCAATAATATGACACCTATAGTGCCATTATGACATTAACAGTGCCAAACTCAGAACCCCAGGGCCTCCGCGCCGACCAGGCCCGCGCCACCGTGGCCCGCATCCTCGACGCCGTGGCGGCCGAGATGACCGCCCGACCCGACGCCGACATCAGCTTCGACCGGCTGGCCGAGATCACCGGCATCAGCCGCCGCACGATCTTCCGCCACTTCCCCACGAAAGACGCGCTGCTCCGCGCCTTCTGGGCCCGCGTGAACGCAGGCCTCGGCCTCCAGCCCTGGCCCGCCGACATCGCCGACCTGACCCGCCTCCCCCCCGACCTCTTCGAGGCGCTCGACCGCATCGCCCCCATCGTGCGGGCCGCCCATTCCTCGGGCCTCGCCCGCGACATGCGCCTGGCCGCCAACCCTGAACGCCAGGCCGCCTTTCGCTCCGCCCTCGCCCCCCTGACCGACCGCCTGCCCCCCGACCGCGCCCTCGCGCTGACCGCCACCACCCAGCTCCTCTACAGCGCGGCGGCGGCGATGATCCTTGACGACCACTGGGGCCTCAAGGGCCGCGCGGCGGGCGAGGCGGTGGCCTGGGCCATCGCCGCGCTGATCGCCGCGGCCGAACGCGACGCCACCCCACCGACCGACCGAAAGGACCAGCCATGACCCCCCCGACCCCCCGCGCCTACCCCGCCGGCACCGGCGAGACCCTGCATGTCCTTGGCGAAACCCTCACCCTCCGCGGCCCCGTCGCGGGCACCGACCTGACGCTCGTCGATGTCACCATCCCCCCCGGCAGCGGCACGCCCGCGCACAGCCACGCCTCGCCCGAAACCTTCCGTGTCCTCGACGGCGCCCCTGTCTTCCTGCTCGGCACCGTTGAAACCCCCGCCGCCCCCGGCGACCTCATCCACATCCCGCCGGGCGCGGTCCACGCCTACCGCAACCCCGGCCCCACACCCGCCCGCGTGACGGCGATCCTCGACGACAGCCTGATCGCCTTCTTCCGCGACCTTGCGACGCCCACGCCGCTGCAAGGCCCGCCCGACGCCGCCATCCTGGCCCGCGTCGGCGCGGCCGCAGCCCGGCATCGCATCACGATCCTGCCGCCGGGCTGAACCCCACCCATTCATCTCGGTTTGAAATATCCCGGGGGCGGGCCGGACGCCCCCACCCGCGCAAAGGCACGCCCGGGGGCAGAGCCCCCGCCGCACGGCCCGAACGCAGACCTAGCCCGCGTCGGTCTTGCCGCGCCGGTCCACCCGCAGGCTCGCGTACAGCACATGGTTCCGCCAGCGCCCGTTGATCTGCAGATAGGCCTGCGCCACGCCCTCGTATTTGAACCCGCAGCTTTCCAGCACCCCGCGTGAGGCCGCGTTTTCCGGCAGGCAGGCGGCCTCGATGCGGCTCAGGTCCAGCTGCATGTAGGCATAATGCACCACCGCCTTGATCGCCTCGCGCATATAGCCCTGCCGGGCAAAGGGCGCGCCGACCCAGTAGCCCAGCGTGCCCGACTGCGCGGGCCCCCGCCGGATATTGTCCAGCGTGACCGCCCCCACCAGCCGGTTGTCCGCGCGGCGGATCAGGAACAGGGGCAGCGCGGTGCCGGTCGATTGCGCCCGCGCGGCCCAGTAGACGCGGTTGGTAAAGGCCTTGCGCGACAGGTGGTCCTCGGCCCAGGACGGCTCCCACGGGCTCAGGAACGCCTCGCTTTCCTCGCGCAGGGACGACCAGTCATGCCAGTCGGCATGGGTCGGCAGCCGCAGCGTCATCCGCTCGGTCTCGATCCGCAGGCGCCGCCGGCCGAACGGCATCAGGCGGCAAGCCTGTCCCGAAGGTCGCCCAGGCCGGGTGCCGACCCGACCGGGCCGTACAGCGCCAGCGCCGTGTCACGCTGCGAAACCAGGCGCTCGGCATAGGCCATCACATCGGCCCGCGTCACCGCGTCGATCTTGGCCGTCGCTTCGGCCAGGCTGGGGACAGCGCCCCAGATGGCGATATAGCGCGCCAGCCGCTCGGCACGGCTCGACGGGCTTTCCAGCCCCATCAGAAGCCCCGCCTTCATCTGCGCCCGCGCGCGGGCCACCTCGGCTTCGGTCATGTCCTCGGCCGACCGTTTCAGCTCGTCCATCGTCAGGCCGCACAGATCGCCGATCTCGCCCTCGGACGTGCCGGCATAGATGGTGATCATGCCGGTGTCCTCGTAACTGCCGGACTGGGCATAGATCGAATAGCAAAGCCCGCGCTCCTCGCGCACCTTCTGGAACAGGCGCGAGGACATGCCGCCCCCCAGCGCCGTGGTATAGACCTGGCTCACATACAGGTCCGCGTCCCGATAGGCGGGGCCGCGAAAGCCCATTGCGAAATGGACCTGCTCCAGATCCTTCACTTCGCGCCGTTCGCTGCCCGACCAGGACGCGGGCTGCATCCCGTTCGCGCCGACCCGTTTCAGCCCGCCGAAGATCGCCTCGGCCTGCTTGACGATGGCGTCGTGATCGACCGACCCGGCAGCCGCCAGGATCATCTGGTCCGGCCCGTAGTGTTCCTTGACGAAGGCCTTCAGGTCGGCCCGCTTGAACGACGACACCCGTTCCGCAGGCCCCAGGATCGTGCGCCCCAGCGCCTGCCCGGGAAATGCCGCCTCTTGCAGCCAGTCGAAGATGATGTCGTCGGGCGTATCCAGCGCCTGCCCGATTTCCTGCAAAATGACGTGGCGCTCGACCTCGATCTCCTTCTTGTCAAAGACCGGGTTCAGCACGATGTCGGCCACCACATCGATGGCGAGCGGCACGTCCGCCTCCAGCACGCGGGCGTAATAGGCGGTCATCTCGCGGCTGGTATAGGCGTTGATATAGCCGCCCACATCCTCGATTTCCTCGGCGATCTGCAACGCGCTGCGCCGCTTGGTGCCCTTGAACGCCATGTGTTCCAGGAAATGCGCGATGCCGTTCTGCTCGGGCCGCTCATGCCGCCCGCCCGCGTTGATCCACAGGCCCACCGAGGCCGAGGCAAGGCCGTCCATGCGTTCGGTCACGACCCGAAGGCCGTTCTTCAGCGTCGTGATTTCCGTCAAGGAACGCGCCTTTCGTCGATGACCGTTTCGATACTCTTAAGCTCGTTGGGCACCTTTGTGACCCTTTCGTGACGGGACATGAGGTCGGCCATGCGCGGCGGCAGGGCGGGCCGGATGCCGGTCGCCGCCTCCACTGCGTCGGGGAATTTCGCGGGGTGCGCGGTGGCCAGCGTCACCATCGGCGTCGTGCCCTGATGCGCGCGGGCGACACGGACGCCCACCGCCGAATGCGGGCACAGAAGCTCGCCCGCCTCGGCCAGCGTCGCCGCGATCTCTCCCCTCGTCTCGTCCTCGGACACCCGGCCCGAGGCGAACACCTCGCGCAGCGTGCCGATCGCGCCTTGGCTGACGGTGAAGCCGCCCTGTTTCAGCTCGCCCATCAGCGCCGCCACCGCCGCCCCATCGCGGCCATAGGCGTCGAACAGCGCGCGCTCGAAGTTGGACGACACCTGAATGTCCATCGACGGGCTGATCGAGGGCTTGACCCCGTCCGTCCGGTACTGGCCCGTTGTCAAACAGCGGTGCAGGATGTCGTTCTGGTTGGTGGCCACGACCAGCCTGTCGATTGGCAGCCCCATCCGCTTGGCGATGAAGCCCGCGTAGATGTCGCCGAAGTTGCCGGTGGGCACCGTGAAGCTGACCTTCCGGTGCGGCGCACCCAAGCTGACGGCGGCGGTGAAGTAGTACACCACCTGCGCCAGCACCCGCGCCCAGTTGATGCTGTTCACCCCGGCGAGGCCAACCCGGTCGCGGAAGGCGAAGTCGTTGAACATGTCCTTCAGCCGGGCCTGGCAGTCGTCGAAATCGCCGTCCAGCGCCAGCGCATGCACGTTCGCCTCGGTGGGCGTCGTCATCTGGCGGCGCTGCACCTCGCTGACGCGGCCATGCGGAAAAAGGATGAACACATCGACGTTGGACAGGCCCCGGAACGCCTCGATCGCCGCCGACCCGGTATCGCCGCTGGTCGCCCCGACGATGGTGATCCGCCGCCCGTCGCGGGCCAGCGCGATCTGGAACAGCTGCCCGATCAGCTGCATGGCGAAGTCCTTGAAGGCCAGCGTCGGCCCGTGGAACAGTTCCAGAAGGAAGTGGCTCGGGGCCAGCTGCACCAGCGGCGCACGGGCGGCGTGGCCGAAACCCGCATAGGCCCTGACAATGGCCCCGTGCAGTTCCTCGTCGCTGAACGCGTCGCCCGTGAAGGGGCGGACCACACGGAAGGCCGCCTCTTCATACGACAGCCCCGCAAGGCCCGCGATCTCGGCGGCGGTCAGCGTGGGCACGGTCTCGGGCACATAAAGCCCCCCGTCGCGGGCCAGCCCCGTCAGCATCGCCTCGCCAAAGCCCAGGGCGGGTGCGGCCCCGCGTGTGGATATGTACTTCATAAGCCCGGATTTCCCACCGACCGCCGCCTGATACGCCACATCCAGTAGCCTGTCATCCCCGCCCAGACCACCGTGAGCGAAAACCAGGTGATCGCATACTGAAGGTGGTCGTTCGGGATGCCTTCGGTGCTGACGGGAACCGGCACGATCCCCTGCGCGTCGCCTTGCACGTCACGGGCGACGATCAGGATCGGCTCGGTCTTCAGCGCCTCGGCCATCGACGGCACGTCACGGGCGAACCACAGGCGGCGCGACAGGTCGGGGGCGGGGGTGAAGCGGTCGGTCTCCTCGGGCCAGTGCAGGTTGCCCGTGACCGTCAGGTCCACCGGGGGGCGCGGGGCCTTCTCGGCGCCGTCGGGAACGAAACCGCGATCAAGAAGCAGGCTGCGCCCATCCTCGGTGCGGAACCCCGATATGATCTCGTACCCCGCGCCAAGCCCGGGCTGGCCGGTCAGAACCTCGAGCTCCTCGCCCGTGGTGCGCCCGGTGACGCGGACGGGCTGGAACCGCATGGCGCGCGGGTCGGCAGCGGCGGTTGCCGGATCGGGCACCGGCTGGGGCACGCCGCCGATGCGGGCGGTGATCTCGGCCAAGAGCGCCTCTTTCCAGGCCAGCCGATGCACCTGCCAGACACCCAGCGAAATCAGGATGACGCAGCCGAAAATGCCCAGCAGGATGGGAAACACATAGCGCATCGCGGTCACGCGAAGGGCGCGAGGTGACCCCCGCGCCCCGCAAACCCTGAGGGCATGCCCGTCACGCTCAGGCGCTGCCCCAGACGTAGATCGCCGAGAACAGGAACAGCCAGACGACGTCCACGAAGTGCCAGTACCAGGCCGCCGCCTCGAACCCGACATGGCGTTCCGGCGTGAACTGCCCCGCCATCGCGCGCAGCATGCAGACGAACAGGAAGATCGTCCCGATGATCACATGGGCACCGTGGAACCCCGTCGCCATGAAGAACGACGCGCCATAGATGTTGCCCGCAAAGCTGAAGCCCGCGTGGCTGTATTCCAGCGCCTGCAGCGCGGTGAAGCCCAGCCCCAGCACCACCGCCAGCGCCAGCCCATTGATCATGTCCTTGCGGTTGTTCTCGTGCGCGATGGCGTGGTGCGCCCAGGTGCAGGCCGCGCCCGAACACAGCAGGATCAGCGTGTTGATGATCGGCAGGTGCCAGGGGTCGAAGGTCTCGATCCCGGCGGGCGGCCAGACGCCGTCTACCTTGGGGCTGTCCGGCCCCATCGGATACAGCGCGTGCTTGAAGAAGGTCCAGAACCAGGCCGAGAAGAACATCACCTCGGACATGATGAACAGGATAAAGCCATAGCGCAGGCCGATCCGCACCACCGGGGTATGGTCGCCCACCAGGCTTTCATGGATGACCTCGGACCACCAGGCATACATCACGTAGATGACGATCACCGCGCCGGCGATGAACACCAGGGGCGTGATCTTGTGCATCCACAGGACGGCGCCGAACAAAAGGACGAACCCCCCGACCGCGCCAAGGAACGGCAGGATCGAGGGCTGGAGGATGTGGTAATCGTGGTTCTTCGCGTGCGCCATTTTCTCTGTCCCTTGCCGGGCGTCAGTTTACGGGGTTCTTCGCAGGGGCCGCAATCGCCGCCTGATCTTCGGGAATGGGGGTCTCGTAGAAGGTGTAGGACAGCGTGATCGCCTTGACACCCTTGGCCTCGGGATCATCCACCATCGCCGGATCGACAAAGAAGCTGACGGGCATCTGCACCCGCTCGCCGGGCTTCAGCACCTGTTCGGTAAAGCAGAAGCACTCGATCTTCGAGAAATACCCGCCCGCCTGGTCAGGGGCGACGTTGAAGGCCGCGGTGCCGCCGATGGTGCGGTTCGTCGGATTGTAGGCCTCGTAGAAGGCCAGCGCGGTTTCGCCGATCTTCACCGTCATCTCGCGCTGGACGGGGTGGAATTCCCAGGGCATGCCCCGGTCGGTATTGGCGTCGAAGCGGACGAGGATGGTTCGGTCGAGCACCCGGTCCGCACCCTTTTCCGCGACGGCGGGGGTGCCAGCAAACCCGGTGGTGCGGCAGAACCAGGAATAGAAGGGCACGGCGGCGAAGGACAGCGACGCCATCAGCGCCGCGACGCCCACCAATTTCAGCGCGGTGCGGCCCTGCGGGTTCATGGCGCCGATCCCGATGACGCGGCCGCGACGGATGCAGCCGGTGCCTCGGCCCTCAGCTGCCCCTTGTCCAGGTGCGAGATCTTCACCACCGTCACCCCGAAGATCAGCGCGACAAAGGCCCCAAGCACGGCCCCGAGGCCAAGGTTGCGGCTCCAGCGGCGGCGGTGAATCTCGTGCTCGTGCGCGATCATGCGCCCCACCCCCAACCCGCCCAGCCGCCAAGACCCCAGGGGGCCAGCAGCGCCTCGGCCAGAAGCGCACCGAAGAGCCCGAACAGGTAATTCAGCGAAAAGCGGAAGAACGCCTTTTCCACGCGGTAGCTGTCGGCCTCGGCCGCCGCCTCGCTCCGCCGCAGGATCACCCAGGCCCCGCCGATGAAGCGCGCCGACAGAACGACCGCCGCCGCCATGTACAGCGGCCCACCCACGGGCGTCAGGCCAAGGCCAAGCGCCAAGGGCGTCACGATCAGCGTGTAGGCGAAGATGTGAACGCGCGTGGCCGGGCGGCCATGCGTCACGGTCAGCATCGGAACGCCCGCCTTGGAGTAGTCGTCCTTCATGAACAGCGCCAAGGCCCAGAAATGCGGCGGCGTCCACAGGAAGATCAGCGCCACCATCAGCACCGACTCAAGGCTGATCCCGCCCGTGGCGGCGGCCCAGCCGATCATCGGCGGAAACGCCCCGGCCAGCCCGCCGATGACGATGTTCTGCGGCGTCGCCCGCTTCAGCCACATCGTGTAGACGACCGCGTAGAAGAAGATCGTGAAGGCCAGAAGACCCGCCGCCACCCAGTTCGCAGCCAGCCCCAGCATCATCACCGACAGCCCCGACAGGGCAAGGCCCAGGCCCAGCGCCTCGCCCTCGGTGACGCGCCCCGCCGGAATCGGCCGCTTCGACGTACGGCGCATCACCGCGTCGATGTCGGCCTCGTACCACATGTTCAGGGCGCCCGACGCGCCCCCGCCCAGCGCGATGAACAGGATCGCGGCAAAGCCGATCAGCGGGTGGACGGGCACCGGGGCGACGATCAGCCCCACTGCCGCGGTAAAGACGACCAGCGACATCACGCGCGGCTTCAGAAGCTGCACAAAGTCGCCGAACCCCGCATCAAGCGATGCGGGGGCGGTGCGGTCTTCGGCGGCAGAGATGTCGGTCATGCTATGGGCATCCTTCCGGGGGCGCGGGCCGCGGCCCCCGTCCCGTTCCTGCGGCGGATCAGTTCGACGCGACCTTGGTCAGCCCCGGCTCGACATAGGCACCCGCCGTCTTGGTCTGGGCGACCCAGGCATCGTAGGCCTCCTGGCTGACCACCTTCACCGTGATCGGCATGTAGGCATGGTCCTTGCCGCAAAGCTCCGAACACTGTCCGAAGTAGACACCCTCGCGCTCGGGCTTGAACCACAGCTCGGCAATGCGGCCCGGAACGGCGTCCTGCATCACGGCGAAGGCGGGGATCTTCCACGAATGGATCACGTCCGCGCCCGTCACCTGCATGACGATGGTCTTGTTCACCGGCACGACGACGGCTGTGTCGGTGGCCAGCAGGAAGTCGTCGCCGGTATAGCCCGACCGCTCCAGCCGCGCCTTCATCGCGTCGTTGTAGACATACGGGATCGCGCCCTTGTCCTGCGTGTCGTCCAGCGTGGCGGGGTGGCCGATCAGGTAGCTGTCGAAGCTGATGCCCTGGTCGGGGTATTCATAGCTCCAGTACCACTGGTTTCCCGTGACCTTGATCACCACGTCGCCCGCCGGGATTTCCTGCTGCTTGAACAGCACCGGCAGCGAGAACGACCCCAGCACCAGCAGGATCACGACCGGGATCAGCGTCCAGGTCACTTCCAGCGGCGAGTTGTGGGTAAAGCGGGCCGGTGTCGGGTTCGACTTGCGGTTGAACCGCAGGATCACCGCGACCAGCAGCGCCAGCACCAGCGTCACCACACCGACGCAGACCCAGAACAGCACACCGTCCAGCCATTGCTGGTCGCGGGCCAGTTCGGTGGCCGCGGGCTGGAACCCGGTGCCGCCCAGATGCGGCTTGCCCACCACGTCGAGGGCGGCATCCTGGGCAAAGGCGGCAGCCGCCGCCAGGGTGGCGGCCAGAGCGACCGGCAAACCGGTGACTTTGTCAGCAAGGCGCATGTCGAGTTCCCGTATTATCCGCGGCTTGTCCCGCCGCCCGTCACGTCAGGCGATGTCCGGCGCCTGCCGTTGTATACGCCGATCCTAAAAACATATTAGACGGGACCAAACAAGCGAAACCGTTGCGGCAGGACGTCGCCGTGGCGCTGTCCGCAGAAGGAGCCTGCCCCGATGGACGACACCCGCTTCCGCCCGTTCGAAACCCTGATCGACCGCGACCGCGCGCTCGCGCGCCTGCGCGACGCCACGGCGGGGGCGGACGATGGCGAGCTGTTCCTGGAACGCCGCCGCGGCGAAGGCCTGTCCTTCGACGACGGCCGCCTGCGCTCGGCCAGCTACGAGGCGTCCGAAGGCTTCGGCCTGCGCGCCGTGCGGGGCGAGGTCGCGGGCTATGCCCATTCCACCGAGATTTCGGAACAGGCGCTGGCCCGGGCCGCCGAAACCGCGCGGCTGGCCGTCGGCGCGGGCGGCGGCACCCTCGCCCCCCCGCCCCCCGGCACCAACCGCAAGCTCTACGCCGACATCGACCCCGTCGCCGACGCCACCTTCGCCGCCAAAGTCGATCTTCTGCGCGACATCGACGCCTACGCCCGCGACCTCGACCCGAAGATCGTCCAGGTGTCCGCCTCGATCGGCGCCTCGGTGCAAGAGGTGCACATCCTCCGCCCCGACGGCAGCCTGGTCAGCGACACGCGCCCGATGACGCGCCTCTACGTCTCGGTCATCACCGAGAAGGATGGCCGCCGCGAATCGGGCGGCACGGGCCAGGGCGGGCGGACGGGGCTCACCGGCCTGATGGAGCCCGCAACCTGGCAGGCCGCCGTGCGCGAGGCCATCCGCATCGCCGAAGTGAACCTCGACGCCGAACCCGCCCCTGCAGGCGTGATGGACGTGGTCCTGGGCCCCGGTTGGCCGGGCATCCTTCTGCACGAGGCCATCGGGCACGGGCTGGAAGGCGACTTCAACCGCAAGAAGACATCGGCCTTCGCGGGCCTGATGGGCACGCAGATCGCGGCCCGGGGCGTAACCGTGCTCGATGACGGCACGATTCCAGACCGGCGCGGGTCGATCACGGTCGATGACGAAGGCACGCCCTCGGGCCGCAACGTGCTGATCGAGGACGGCATCCTCGTGGGCTACATGCAAGACCGTCAGAACGCGCGGCTGATGGGCGTCAAGCCCACCGGCAACGGGCGGCGCGAAAGTTTCGCGCATATCCCCATGCCGCGCATGACGAACACCTACATGCTGGGCGGCGACGCCGACCCCGCGGCAATTCTGGCGGGGCTGAAGGACGGCATCTACGCCGTGGGCTTCGGCGGGGGCCAGGTCGATATCACCAACGGCAAGTTCGTCTTCTCCTGCACCGAGGCCTACCGCGTGAAGGACGGCCGCGTGGGCGCGCCGGTGAAAGGTGCCACCCTCATCGGTGACGGCGCGACCGCGCTGAAGAACATCCGCGCCATCGGCAACGACATGGCGCTTGACCCCGGCATCGGCAATTGCGGCAAGGCGGGCCAGTGGGTGCCCGTGGGCGTGGGCCAGCCCACGCTGATGATCGGGGGGCTGACGGTCGGGGGCAGCGCGGTCTGAACGGGCGTTCCGCAACACGGCAAGGCCGGGGGCTCTGCCCCCCGTCATGCGGACTTCCCCCGGGATATTTTTGCCGAGATGAAAGGGCGGGGGAAGCGCGTGGCCCGGCAGGTGGCGCGCCGGTTACCCCTGACGGGACGCCGCCTCAAACGCCGCGATGACGCCCTCGCGGTCACGGTCGTAGGCGGGCGCGAAATCCGGCGGCGCGGCGGTGGCGGGGTCTTGCGTAGCGCCCCAGCGCGCCAGTTCCACCAGAACCGGGATTAAGCTGCGCGCGCGGTCGGTCGGCACGTATCGCACCCGCCGCCCGTCGGCCGCGTCAGGTTCGCGCCAGACGAGACCTGCCGCCTCGATCCGGGCCAGCCGGTCGGCCAGGATGTTCGTCGCAATCCCCTCGCCTGACGCGAGGAAATCGGCAAAGCGCCGCTTTCCGTGCAACAGGACATCGCGCAGGACCAGAAGCGTCCAGGGGTCGCCGAAGAGGTCGAGCGAAAAGCTGATCGGACAGCCGGACCGGCGCGGGCGGGCTATGGGGGGCATGGCAGAACCTTGCCGGAATCGCTTGCAGATTGCAAGTGAACTGCTAGGCTTGGCGCTAGACCCCGGAGGTTGCCATGCAATACGCGCTTGCCGTGCTGGCCTATGTGCTGCCAACGTTCCCCTTGGGCTATTTCTGGCACCTTTCCACCTTCAAACCCGCCTATGACCGGCTGGAAATGTACCGCCCCGATGTGCTGATCCCCGTGGGCCTGGGGTCGATGATCCTGCAGGGGCTGTTCTTTGCCTGGGCCTACCCGCGCCTGTTCGGGGGCCTGCCCTGGTTGCAGGGCGCGGCGGCCTTTGCGGCGGTGTTCGGAACGCTGGCCTGGTCCTTCGCCGTGCTGCCGGTGGCGGCAAAGTATCGCATGACATCCGTGTCGGGTTTCGTGGCGCTGGAAACCGCCTTCACCGCGATCCAGTTCATCGTGACGGGTGCGCTGATCGGCTGGGTCTATGCTGCGATGTAGGTCGGCGTCTGGTTCGGCACAGGCGGCGGGGCCCGCGAAAAAAGTTTCTCAGCCCACGGCAAACCCCGCGAATCGTAACCCCCTATTAACTATTAACGGCGCAATCTGTGCCTGCGAATGAGGCGAAGACACGGGGCAACAAGGTTTGTTCTCTTACCCCACCCCCTTCACCCCACCCACCACGGAAGATGACAGACTCTCGTGGCTTCGTCTCATTCGTTCCCGCCGCGTGGGGCCGGCGACCTTCCACAGACTTCTGGCCGAACACGGAACCGCCGACGCCGCTCTGGCCGCGCTTCCCGTCATCGCCCGCGCCGCCGGGGTCGAGGGGTATGAGCCCTGCCCCGAAGGCGTCGCCCGGGCCGAGATGCGGGCGGGGGCCAAGGCGGGCGCGCATCTGCTCTGCCTCGGCGATCCCGCCTATCCGGCCGCGCTGGCCGATACATCCGACGCGCCACCCGTGCTCTGGGTTCGCGGCGATCCCGCCCTTCTGACACGCCCCGCCGTGGCGCTTGTGGGCGCACGCAACGCCTCGTCGCTGGGCGTGCGGATGGCCAAAGCCCTGGCCGAGGGGCTGGCGGCCGAAGGCTTCGTCGTTGTCTCGGGCCTCGCGCGCGGCATCGACACCATCGCGCACAAATCCGCGCTTTCGGGCGGAACGGTCGCGGTGATGGCCGGTGGCCTCGACGTGATCTACCCGCCCGAAAACGCAGGCCTCGCCGCCGACATCGCCCGGCAGGGCCTGATCCTGACCGAACAGCCCTTCGGCCTTGAACCGCAGGCCCGCCACTTTCCCCTGCGCAACCGCATCATCGCCGGGGCCGCAAAGGCCGTCGTGGTGGTCGAGGCCGCACAGGGTTCGGGCAGCCTGATCACCGCACGGATGGCGCTCGACCTTGGGCGTGAGGTGATGGCCGTGCCGGGCCACCCCTTTGACGCCCGCGCCAGCGGGTGCAACACCCTGATCCGCGATGGTGCGGTCCTTGTGCGGGGCGCGGCCGATGTGGTCGCTGCGATCGGCGCGGGCCAGGACGGCGCGCAAGCGGAGCGGTCGCCCCTTGCGAGGCCCGTGGCAGCCGCAGACGCTCCCCTGCCCGGCGGCACCCACCGGGCGGCGTCCGCGCCAGAACCACACCCCGGCAACCCCAATCCGCCCGAACGCCCCGCCGCGCAGGTCCGCGCGCTTCACGCGCGCATCCTTGACAGCCTCGGCCCGTCGCCCCTGGCCGAGGATCAGCTGATCCGCGACCTGGGCGTTCCCGCCGCCCATGTCACGCCGGAACTCGTCTCCCTGGAGCTCGAGGGACGCATCGCCCGGCAGGCCGGGGGGCTGTTGTCGCGGGTCTCGTGACTTGGGCCGCGCCGATTGGCGCTTCGCCGTCGCTCGGGTGGCCATCGTCGGGCAGCACCGGATCATCCAGGCGGGGTCATCGCCCAGGGTCGCGCAGACCACAGGCGCAACCGAAAGTGACGGCGGGAAACTTTGGGGCCGTACCGGGGGAAAGGACAACAAGACCATGACGCGGACAGAGGGCAAGCCCGGTTAACATCCGGCAACCTTAGCGAATCCTTTCTGAACGCGCCCCGTAACCCCTTGCGATTGCAGGCCCGTTAACCTGTCCCTCTGAGGGACATGTCCCGATCCCCCGCCAAGATTGCCGCGCCCAGCCCCCCTTGCATTGACAAGCCCGCCCTTCCCCGCCACATGACGCGGGCCGCGCTGACCGGAACGCCCGGGCCGCAACCAGCCCGCCGGACCCGCCCGCCGCCCCGAAGGACAAGGACCCGTCATGGCCGTCGTCGTCGTCGAATCCCCCGCCAAGGCCAAGACAATCAACAAGTATCTGGGCGACGGGTTCACGGTTCTGGCATCCTACGGCCACGTCCGCGACCTGCCCGCCAAGGACGGCTCGGTCGATCCCGACCACGACTTCGCCATGCTGTGGGAGGTCGCGCCGGAATCGAAGAAACACGTCCGCGCCATCGCCGAGGCGCTGAAATCCGACGACACCCTGATCCTCGCCACCGACCCCGACCGCGAGGGCGAGGCGATTTCCTGGCACCTGCGCGAGGCGCTGGCCACGTCGCTCAAGAAGGGCAAGACCGTCCGCCGCGTCACCTTCAACGCCATCACCAAGGCCGCCGTGACCGAGGCGATGGCGAAACCCCGCGACGTGGACATGGAACTGGTCGAGGCCTACCTCGCCCGCCGCGCGCTCGATTACCTCGTGGGCTTCACCCTCTCGCCCGTCCTCTGGCGGAAACTCCCCGGCGCGAAGTCGGCGGGCCGCGTGCAGTCCGTCTGCCTCCGCCTGATCGTCGAGCGCGAGATGGAGATCGAGGCCTTCCGCGCCCGCGAATACTGGACGGTCGCCGCCACCCTCGCCACCCCGCGCGGGCAGGAGTTTCAGGCGCGGCTCACCCTCCTCGGCGGCAAGAAGCTCGACCGCTACGACATCCCCACGGCCGAGGCCGCCGAGATCGCCGTCCAGGCCGTCCGCTCGCGCGCGCTGAAAATCGCCGCCGTCGAGGCGAAACCCGCCACGCGCAACCCCTGGCCGCCCTTCATGACCTCGACCCTGCAGCAAGAGGCCAGCCGCAAGCTCGGCATGGGCGCGAAAGCCTGCATGTCCGCCGCCCAGCGCCTCTACGAGGCCGGGCACATCACCTACATGCGCACCGACGGCATCGACATGGCCCCCGAGGCGGTGATGGCGGCGCGGGCCGAGATCAAGTCCCGCTTCGGGGCTTCCTACGTCCCCGACAGCCCCCGCATGTACAAGAACAAGGCCAAGAACGCGCAAGAGGCGCACGAATGCATCCGCCCCACCGACATGGCCGCGTCACCCGACAAACTCCGCCTCGAAGATGACCAGCGCCGCCTCTATGACCTGATCTGGAAGCGCACCATCGCCAGCCAGATGGCCTCGGCCCGGCTGGAACGCACCACGGTCGATATCTTGTCCGATGACGGACAGGTCGGCCTGCGGGCGACCGGCCAGGTCGTGATGTTCGACGGCTTCCTCAAGATCTACGACGAAACCCGCGACGACCGTGCCGAGGATGGCGAGGACGAAGACGGCCGCCTGCCCCAGATCATGCAAGGCGAACCCGCCGACAAGCGGTCCGTCACCCCCGAACAGCACTTCACCCAGCCGCCCCCCCGCTACACCGAAGCCACTCTGGTGAAGCGGATGGAGGAATTGGGGATCGGCCGCCCCTCCACCTATGCCTCGATCGTCACTACGATCCAGGACCGCGAATACGTCATCAAGGACAAGGGCCGCCTGATCCCCGAAGACAAGGGGCGGCTGGTCACCGCGTTCCTGGCCAACTTCTTCCGCCGCTATGTCGAATATGACTTCACGGCAGACCTCGAAGAGGAACTCGACGACATCTCGGGCGGGCGGCGCAACTGGCAAGAGGTGCTGGCCCGCTTCTGGCGCGACTTTGCGGCGGCGGTGGCCGAGACGCAGGAACTCCGCATCACCGAAGTGCTGGAAAAGCTTGACGATTTCCTGGCCCCCCACCTCTACCCCCCGCGCGCCGACGGGTCCGACCCGCGCGTCTGCCCGACCTGCGGCAAGGGGCGGCTGAACCTCAAGACCGCGCGGTCGGGCGGGGCCTTCATCGGGTGCTCGAACTACCCCGACTGCCGCTATACGCGGCCCATCTCGGTCTCGGGCGAGGGCGAGGGGGCTGTCGATGGCCGGGTGCTGGGGCAGGACGCGAACGGGGTCGAGATCACGCTGCGCGCGGGCCGTTTCGGGCCTTACGTCCAACGCGGCGAGGCGACGGCCGAGACGCCGAAACCTGATCGCGCCAGCCTGCCCAAGGGCTGGTCGGCCGAGGCGATGGATCTGGAACGGGCGCTGCGTCTTCTGTCGCTGCCGCGCCATGTGGGCCAGCACCCGGACGACGGTGCCCCCATCGAGGCGGGCATCGGGCGCTACGGCCCTTACGTGAAGCACAACACCACCTACGCAAACCTGCCCGAGGTGGAGGAGGTCTTCACCATCGGCATGAACCGCGCCGTCGAGGTGCTGGCCGCCAAGGCCACGCGAGGCCCCCGTGCCGGGGGCGGCGCTCCGGCACCCTTGCGCGAGCTGGGCGAGCACCCGAGCGGTGGCGCGGTGCAGGTCATGGCGGGGCGCTATGGCCCTTACGTGAAGTGGGACCGGGTGAACGCCACCCTGCCCAAGGGCACCGCGCCCGAGGCCGTGACGCTGGACGAGGCGCTGGTCCTGATCGCCGAAAAGGCGGGCAAGCCTGGCGGCAAGGGCAAGGCCCGGTCCGCCAAGGCTGCTGCGAAACCTGCGGCGAAGGCCGCGAAGCCCAAGGCAGCGGCCAAACCCGCCGCCAAGGCCAAGGCCGCACCAAAGGCCCGCAAGACCGCCTGACCTTCCACGCGCGATTTTCTTGCAGAGAATCGAAGCGGAGCCTTTGCAAGGCTCCGGACTTGCGTGTCACGTGCGCCGCCCCGATGTCTTGCAAAGACATCGCCCCGGAACCTTGCAAAGGTTCCGCCCGCGCCCCCCTCAGGGGTTCAGATACCCCCATACGCGCGAGATCACGACGCTGCCCTCGCCCACCGCCGAGGCCACGCGCTTGACCGACCCCGCCCGCACGTCACCGACGGCGAAGATGCCAGGGCAGGATGTGGCATAGACGCTGCCCGCCCCCACCTCGGCCCCGGTGCGCACGAAGCCGTTGTTGTCGAGCTCGACCAGCCCCGACAGCCATTCCGTGTTCGGCGCAGCGCCCACCATCACAAAGACCGCGCGGGCATCCACCACCCACTCGCCCCGCTCGGCCCCCTTCACGCGCACGCGCGCCAACCGCCCCTCGCCCTCGAACCCGGCCAGTTCCGTTCCATAGTGGATGGTGATGGCCGGATTGGCCTTCAGCCGCGACACAAGGTAGTCCGACATCGACGCCGCCAGGTTCGACCCGCGCACCAGCACATGCACGTGGGCAGCATGGCGCGACAGGAACATCGCCGCCTGCCCTGCCGAATTGCCACCGCCCACCACGATGGCCTCGGCCGCCCGGCAGAACCGCGCCTCCACATCCGTCGCGGCATAGTAGATGCCGCGCCCCTCGAAATCCGCGAGTTGCGGAATGGGCAGGCGGCGGTACTGCACGCCCGTCGCCACCACCACCGACCGCGCCAGCACCTTTTCCCCGTCATCCAGCGTCAGGCAGAAATTGTCCTCCGTCCGCGCCAGCCCCGCCGCACGGCGCGGAATGGCAAAGCGGGTGCCGAACTTCATCGCCTGCACCTCGCCGCGCCAGCACAGGTCGGCGCCCGAAATGCCGGTCGGAAACCCCATGTAGTTCTCGATCCGGCTGGATTGCCCCGCCTGCCCGCCCACTGCCATGTCCTCGACAACCAGCGCGCTCAGGCCCTCGGACCCGGCATAGACACCCGCCGCCACGCCCGCAGGCCCGCCGCCGACGATCACGGTATCCCACAGACGGTCGCGCCCGATGGGCTGGTCCAGGCCCATCGCCGCCGCGACCTGCCGGGGGCTGACAGGCCGGACCGACCGACCGCCGAAGATCGCACCCGTGGCACCTGCGCTCAGGCCCGCCCGCCCCGCCGCCTCGGCCGCCTCGGGCGACCCCGGCGCCAGCATCCGAACCGGAATGCGGTTCCGCCCGGCAAAGGCCGCGACCTGTCCCAGATCGGCGTCCTCCTCGACCCCGATCAGCGTCAGACCCGCCGTGTTCCCCTCCAGAAGCCGCCGCCTGCGCCCCGCCAGCACCGTCACCACATGGTCCGACAGTTCCGGCTCGGCCGCCATCAGCGCCAGCATGTCGGCGCGCGGCACCGCCGTCAGCACCGAATCCTGCACCGCCCGCATCCCCAGCGCCGCCCCCGCGCCCGACAGGAACCCGATCTCGCCCAGGAACTGCCCCGGCCCCAGCGTTGCGGCCAGATAGCGCCCGCCGGTCATCGGATCGACAGCCTCGACCTCGCCCTCCTCCAGCAGGAAAAAGGTCTCGACCGGCCCGCCCAGTTCCATGATCGTGTCGCCCGCCGCAAACCGCACCGTCGCGCCCGCCGCCCGGATCATCCCGACATGCCGGGGGTCCAGCGGCCTGCGCGGAGTGGTGTTCAGATCGATGGCAAGGGTTTCCATGTGCGTCCGCCGGATGGGTCGGCCCTCAACCTAAGCCCATCCCCCCGCCGGACAACCCCTCACCCGCCGGCCGGCCCGGTTTGCCCGCCCCCCTGCCGCCCCGCTGCCCAGCGATTAAGCCAGGCCAGCCCTGCCAAGGCCAACCCCAGCCCCAGGAACGAAAACACCCGCGTCAGCCCCGACAGGCCGCTCGCATCGATCAGGAACACCTTGGCGATGGTCAGCGCGATGACCGCCATCGCGATCCGCCGCAGCCCCTGCGACCGCCGCGCGATCGCCTGATACAGCAGCACCGCCCCCAGGATCAGCAGGGCCAGCGTGTAGGAATACAGCTCCGCCTGACTGGTCCCCGGCACGCCCAGCACGTCACCCCGCCAGAACCGCCGGATCTCCAGCCCCGCATACAGCGCCCCCAGCGCCGCCCCCGCCCCGGTCAGCGCCATGACCGGCCACCGCCCCAGATGTCCCAGCCGCCGCGCAGCAAGAATCAGCACCAGCCCCGGCACCGCATAGGCGAGGAACAGGGTATCCAGCACCAAGGGCCCATAGACCCGCGCCGAGGGGTCGTCGGTCCAGGGCGACAGAAGCGGGTTCAGTGCCGTCACCGCCGCCCCGATCCCCGCCACTGCGATCAGCCCGGCAACGACCGCGATGCCGCCGCGCACCCAGGTCATCACCCGCCCCTTCAACTGCATCCGGTGCAACTGCACCAGCGCCACGATCAGCCAGGGCAGCGCATTCATCGCCACCGACCAGTAGCTGACGACAAATCCCCCGCCGATCCGCGCCTCGATCAGCCGCGTCACCGCGACGTTCACGAAAATCGCCGCATAGGCCGCGATGCCGCCTTCCAGGAACACCCGCGCCCCAGTCCTCTCGGCGCCGAACATCCGGTAGGCCGCGCCCATCCCCGCCACGGCGGCGGCAAAGGCGACCACCAGTTGCGCCCAGTCTGCCCGGAACGCCCAGTCCAGGCCGGGGTCGATCGTCAGCCGCCAGCCCAGCACCAGCACCGCCGCCTGCGCGAACCACCCCATCTCGGGCAGCCGGAACCGCCGGTCCAGCACCGCCGCCACGACCAGCAATATCGCCAGCGCCACCGTCAGCGCGGCCTCGGCCAAAATCAGGAACAAGGCGAGCGCGATCAGCGACAGGGCCGCCAGCGCCGCATAGGCCGGGCGGCGGTGGTCAGCCGAGGACTGACGGGCAAAGGCCAGCGCCGCGCCGGTCATCAGCGCGGCCAGCGCGATGACATGCAGCGCCCAGGGATAGGCCCCGATCACCAGCGCAGGCTGCCAGAACAGCTCCAGCATCAGCGCCGCGACCGGCCCGGTCAGCGCGGCCCCTGCGGCCCACACGGCCGGAAACCGCCCGCCCGGCCCGCCCTCGCGCAGGCTCCGCCAGATCGCCGCCACACTGATCCCCGCACCCAGCGCGATCAGAACCGTTGCGGTGGCCGGACCCTGCGTCTCGGGGGCGCGCAGCGAAATGTCGGCCGCACGGAACCCCTGATAGAGCGCGCCATAGCCGGTGGATTCGGTGGCGATGCGGACAAGGAACGCGATGGCAGGCATGGCGGCCAGATCGGCCAGCGCAGGTGCCCGCGCCGTCCAGACCACCAGCAGAATGGCCAGCGCCGCGGGCGCGACAAAGGCCGCCGTCGCCGCCGTCATGTCCCACCCCGGCAGCAGGAACAAGCTGGCCGACGCCGCCGCGACGGTGCCTGCGGCAAGCTGGGTGGGGAAGGCAGCCCCGGGCAGGGCAGCACCCGTTACCTCCATGCCGGGCGGCAAGGATGCCCGCGCCGATTGCAGGCGCGCGGCGCGGGTGATCGCCTCGGTCAGCGTCGGCCCCGCCTGATCCGGCCAAAGGCTCCGCGCCGGAATGGCAATCGCCAGCAAGGGCAGCAGGCACAGATAGGCCGCGAACCACTCGGCCTTCACCCCCGACAGCGCCAGCAGCCACCCCCCCGCAAAGGCCAGCACCACCGACAGAGCCGACACCCAGGCCCAGCGCCGCATGGTATCGACGCCCAGCCCGAACGCGGCAACCAGCGCGAAATACCCAAACAGCCATTCCGGGCTGTCGCTCGCGCCGCCCACCACGAACGGCGCGGCGGTCGCGCCGATCAGGCCGATGGCGGCCAGGAAGGGGCCATAGAACCATCCCAGCACAACCGCCCCCGCCGCCGTCGCGACCAGCCCCGCCATCGCGGGGCCGGGACCGATCAGGTCATAAAGCTGCCGCGCGGCCAGAATGCCTGCGAAGATCGCCACGACGCCCGCGCCCGAGAAGGTGGAGGGCAGATAGGCCGTCGGCCCCTCGCCCTCGTCCCCGCCCCGCCGCCGCACCAACTCGCCCCCCGCGATCAGCGCCAACCCGAACAGGATCGACGCCAGCACCCGCAGGGGTGGCGGCAGAAGGCCGTTCTCGATCCCGTACTGGACGAAGAAGATGCCCGCCAAGGCCAGCGACAGGGCCGACACTGCATAGACCCAGTTGGCCTTCAGCCACGCCCCCAGCCGGTCGGCGGGCGACGGTCCGCGCGGGGCGGGCGGGGGGTCGCGTGACTCGGGTATGTCAAAGGGCGCACCGGCGTCAGGCCCGGCGCCGGGTGCATGGGTGGCCGCCGCCCAGGGCCCGGGGGAAACGGACTCGCCCCGGTCGTCGGGCACCGAACCCTCCGGCGTCGGTGGGCGCGCCCCCGGCGGCTCCGCTCCTGACCCGGCGGGCAAGGTGGCATCGCTTGATGGCGCGGCGCTCTCCGCCGTCTCAGCGTCGGTCACGGGCCCCGCCAGGCGCAGCGCCCGCACCTCGCGCTCCAGCCCCTCGACCCGCCGCTTCAGCCCGGACACCGAGACCAACAGCACGACGACCGCAACCGGAATGCCCAGCACGACCAGCGCGCCCAGGACGATCAGACCACCCATTCCCCGTTCCCCTTTTGGGGTTAAGGTTTACGCAATGGCGGCCCGGCGTCCAAGGCGGGTATTTCGCACTCGCATGGGCCGAAAGGACGGCTACCCCCATGCCCGTCCCGCGCCCTGCACCCCGGCGGACGGCGTTGCCGGTCGCGGCCTTCCCCCGCGCGGTGCGTAGCTACGGATGCACTACGCAAAAGCTACGGGAAAGCTACGCAGAAACTACGGCGAATTTCCCCTGATTTCAGTCTCCTGACACCCATTCCCCGGTCAAGAACCCGCCACGCCCGCGCACCGCGCAACACCGCAACACCCCCACCTGAAAGGCCCCCCTCCGCCGCGTCCGCCACCGCCGTCATCCTCGGGGGGGGCTACCCGTTCCGCTCCGCCGCCCCTATGTTCAGCGCCTGAAAGGGGCACCGCTTGGGCATTTCCGATCTGGCAGGCAGCGCATTGCGCGAGGTGGGGGCGCTGGTGCCGGGGGTGCCCGACAGTTGGCTGGAAACCTCCGTCCGCCTTGGCGTGACCGGCCTCAGCCGGTCGGGCAAGACGGTGTTCATCACCTCGCTCGTCGCCAACCTCCTCGACCGCGGCCGCATGCCCGCCCTGCGGGCCGAGGCGCAGGGCCGCATCGCCGCCGCCTACCTGCGCCCGCAGCCCGACATGACGGTGCCGCGCTTCGACTTTGAGGACCACCTCGCCGCCCTGACCGGCCCCGCGCCCCATTGGCCCGACAGCACCCGCGCGGTCAGCGAACTGCGCCTGTCCTTCCGCATCCGCCCCTCGGGCATCCTGGCGTCCGCACGGGCTGACCGGACGCTACACCTTGATATCGTTGACTATCCCGGCGAATGGCTGCTGGACCTTGCCCTGCTGGACAAGACCTACAGCCAATGGTCGCGCGAGACTTTGGCCCGCATCGCCCCCCGGGCCGAGGCGGCTGGGTTCATGGCCGCGCTGGCCGAAACCACCCTCGTCCGCTTCGACGAACCCGCCGCGCAGGCCCTGGCCCGCGCCTTCACCGGCTATCTCCGCGCCGCCCGTGCGGCGGGCTGGTCCGACTGCACGCCGGGCCGGTTCCTTCTGCCGGGCGAGCTTGACGGCTCGCCCGTCCTGACCTTCGCCCCCCTGCCCGACCCCGAAACCGGCCCCTTTGCGCGCGAAATGGCGCGGCGCTTCGACGGCTACAAGGCGCGCGTGGTGAAACCCTTCTTCCGCAACCACTTCGCCAGGATCGACCGTCAGGTTGTCCTGGCCGACGTGCTGGGCGCGATCCATGCAGGCCCCCCGGCAACCGAGGACATGCGCCGCGCGCTGGCCGAAATCCTGTCTGCCTTCCGCCCCGGCCGGAACGGCTGGCTCTCCTCCATCCTCGGCACCCGCCGCGTGGAACGCATCCTTTTCGCCGCCACCAAGGCCGACCACCTGCACCACGAACAACACCCCCGCCTGACCGCAATCATGGCCGCCATGATGCGCGAGGCGAAGGACCGCGCCGACTTCGCAGGCGCCAACACCGCCGCCATGTCCATCGCCGCGTTGCGCACGACGGTCGAGGAAAGGTTCCGCCACGACGGGTCCGAATTGCCGGGGGTGCGCGGCACCTTGATGGAAACCGGCCGGCAGGCGGCACTTTACCCCGGCGAGTTGCCCGCCGACCCCTCGGCGATCCTGTCGCCCGCGCGGTCCGGGGCGGCGGACTGGCTGGATGCCGATTACCGCGTGATGAACTTCGCCCCCGCGCGCCTGACCTTGCGCCCCGGCGAAGGGCCGCCGCATATCCGGCTGGACCGCGCGGCGGAATTCCTGATCGGGGACCGGCTGGCATGATGGACGACACACCCGCGACCGGGCGAAAGCCCGTCCTGATCGAACTGGCCGACGAGGCTGCGGAGACGCCCGCCACCGCCGCGCCGGTGCCCGATGGCCCGGTCGAAGGCCGCGCCATGCGCACGGTGGCCGCGCTGGTCGTGCGCCGCCCCTCGCGCATCGCGCGGTTCTTCTGGGCGACGTTCACGGGGCTTCTGGGCTTCTGGATTTCCGTCGCAGCCTGGACCTTCGTCGAAAACCTCCTTTCCACCCATCCCCTGCTTGGTTGGATCGCGGCGACGCTGACCGGGGCATTCCTGCTTGCCCTGGCGCTGGTCGCGCTGCGCGAAGTCGTGGCCTTCCGCAGGCTGGCACGTCTTGACGGCCTCCACCGCGATGCCGTCGCAGCCGAGGGCACAGGCGACCTGCGCGCGGCGCAGGCGGTCACCGACCGGCTGGTCGCGCTTTACGCGGGCCGCCCCGAGGCCGACTGGGGCCGCGCCCGCCTGGCCGAGCGGCGAGGCGAGGTGATGGATGCCGACGCGCTCTTGTCTCTGGCCGAGGGCGAACTTCTCGCCCCGCTCGATCAGGCCGCCCGGCGCGAGGTCGAGGCGGCGGCGCGGCAGGTGGCGGCAGTGACGGCACTGGTGCCGCTCGCGCTGGCCGATGTGGCGACGGCGCTGACCGCGAACCTGCGGATGATCCGCCGCATCGCCGAAATCTACGGCGGTCGGGCGGGCACCTTCGGCGGCTGGCGCCTGACGCGGGCGGTGTTCGCGCACCTTCTGGCCACAGGGGCCGTGGCCGCCGGGGACGACCTGATCCATTCGATGGCGGGCGGGGGCCTGTTGTCGAAACTCAGCCGCCGCTTTGGCGAAGGCGTCGTGAACGGCGCCCTGACCGCCCGCGTCGGCATCGCCGCGATGGAGGTCTGCCGCCCCATGCCCTTCCGCGCCCTGCCCCGCCCGCGCGTGTCGGCGCTGGTGTCGCGCGGGCTGACGGGGCTTTTCAGCAAGGACGGCACGCCAGGCCCGGACGTCGCTAAGGACTGACCCCCCGTTGCAAAGCGCAAGCGCCCCGGCTACGCCCCGATGCCATGCCCCGCTATGCCTTCCTGATCGAATATGATGGCCGCCCCTTCGCGGGCTGGCAGCGGCAGGACGCGCAAGCCTCGGTGCAGGGGGCGCTGGAGACGGCGCTCGCCGCGCTCGACCCCGGCAATCCCACCGTCACCGGTGCCGGTCGCACCGATGCAGGCGTCCATGCGCGGGGGCAGGTGGCCCATGCCGACCTGTCGCGCGACTGGGATCCGTTCCGCCTGCCTGGCGCGATCAACTGGCACCTGCGCCCCCACCCCGTCGCCGTCCTGAAGGCCGCGCGGGTCGCCGATGACTTTCACGCGCGGTTCCAGGCCACGGGGCGACGCTACACCTATCGCGTCGTCGCGCGCTGGGCCAAAGCCGTTCTCGACGGCGCGCAGGTCTGGCAGGTGCCGGGGCCGCTGGACGTGGCGGCGATGCGCGACGGCGCGGCGGCGCTGGTCGGAAAGCACGACTTCACCACGTTCCGGTCCTCGGTCTGCCAGGCTGAAAGCCCGGTCAAGACGCTCGACCGGATCGAAATCGAGGACCTGCCCTACCCCGGCGGGCACGAGGTTCGCTTTCATCTTGCCGCGCGCAGCTTCCTGCACAATCAGGTGCGCTCCATCGTTGGCACGCTGGAACGGGTCGGGTCCGGCGACTGGCCTGCGGCGCGCGTTGGCGAGGCGCTGGCTGCAAGGGACCGGACAGCCTGCGGGCCGGTGGCCCCCGCGCGGGGGCTTTGCATGACCGGGGTAAGCTATCCGGCCGATCCGTTCGGGTAAGCGGGCACAGCCCGGGGGCACCCCTACCCGATCAGCCTTCGCACCTCGTCGCGCAGCTCCTGCAGGGCGAAGGGCTTGGCGATGAACCCGTCCGCGCCCAGCTCCATTCCCCGTCGACGTTCCACCGCAGAGCCGCGCGCGGTCATCATGAGCACCTTGACCGAGGCAAGCTCAGGGTCATCGCGCACCCCACGGCAGATGTCATAGCCCGACACACCTGGCAGCATGATGTCCAGCAGCACCAGATCCGGCCGCGTTTCCCGGATGCGAGGCAGGGCGTCGGCTCCGTCGGCCACGCGGTCGCGGTCATAGCCTTCACGCGTCATCAGATAGTCGAGCGCCAGCGCGATGTTGTCCTCGTCCTCGACGATCAGCACGCGGGCGCGGGGCTTGTCCACAGGCATGACGGCTCCTCGTGCCGGGCCGGGCGGTTGCTTGAAAAGGGCCAAACGAAGGGTCGGCCCCCGGCATGAAGTACGCCGGGGGCCGCAGGGGTCAGTGGTGGTACTTGTGGTCGGGGTCGTCCTTGAAGATCGACTTCGACTGCGTGCCGCCCGGCACGAAGATCGCGCCGACGATCACCGTCATCGTGGCAACCACAATCGCGTACCAGAGACCGGCGTAGATGTTGCCGCTCTGGGCGCTGATGGCGAACGCCGTCGCGGGCAGAAGGCCCCCGAACCAGCCGTTGCCGATGTGGTAGGGCAGCGACAGGCCCGAATACCGGATCCGCGTGGGGAACAGTTCCACCAGCATCGCGGCAATCGGACCGTAGACCATCGTCACCAGGATGATGAGGTAGGTCAGGATCACGATGATCATGATCTTCTGGCCGGTGAAGATGTCGAAGAAGTTCTGCGCCTTCGCCACCGTCGTGTTCTTGTCGGCCACAAGCGGATAGCCCGCCGCCGCAAGCGCGTCGTTCAGGCCCTTGTCGAAGGCGGCCTTGACGCCGCTTTCCTTGGCGACGGCGGCCGCCGCCGCGTCGTATTTGGCCAGAACATCTGCCGGTACCGCCGCACGGGCCGTGTCGAGCGCGGACTGCGCCGCCGCGGCGGCCGCGTTGGCCTCGTCCAGCTTGGCCGTCGCCGCGGTCTTGGCGGCCTCGTCCGTTCCTTCGGCCGCCTTCTTCGCGGCCTTGTCGGCGCTTCCGGCCACGGCCTTGGCCGTCGCCAACGCCTTTTCGGCATCGCCAAGCGATGTCACCATCGCGGGGTCCATGCCCTTTTTCATCTCCTCCTGCGCGGCTTTGGCATCGGCGATGGCCTTGGTGTTCGCGGCGGCGTCATAGGCGGCCACTTCGGTATCGCCGATCTTGACCGTCGCGACCGTTCCCGCCGGGGCATCGACCGTCGTCGAGTTGACCGATGCCTTCGACAGCGCGGCCTTCACGATGTCGCAGCTGTTGTTGAACTTCGCCGTGCCAACCGGGTTGAACTGGAACGAACAGTTCGCCGGATCGGCCGTCACGACAACCGGCACCTGCTGCGCTGCGGCAAGGGCCGGGTTCGCGGTCTTGGTCAGCAGCGGGAAGACCCACATGTACGTCAGCGCCGCCAGTGCGCAGCCGCCAAGGATGATGGGCTTGCGGCCGATCTTGTCCGAAAGCGCCCCGAAGAACAGGAAGCCACCGGTGCCGAGGATCAGCGACCAGGCCACGAAGACGTTGGCCGAGAAGCTGTCCACCTTCACGATGTTCTGCAGGAAGAACAGCGCGTAGAACTGGCCCGAGTACCACACCACGGCCTGTCCGGCGGTCAGGCCAAGCAGCGCGATCAGCGCGATGCGCGCGTTCTTCCACTGGCCGAACGCTTCGCGCAGCGGGGCTTTCGAGGCCGCGCCTTCTTCCTTCATCTTCTTGAAGGCCGGCGATTCATTCATCTGCAGCCGGATGTAGAGCGACATGGCCAGAAGGAAGATCGACCCCAGGAACGGGATGCGCCAGCCCCAGGCGTTGAAGGCTTTCATCATCTGCGGCGTGCCGTCGGCGTTCATCACCGCCGCGCCAGCCGCGTCCAGGACCGGCTGGTCAGGGTAGTTGCCGTTCACATAGCCCTGCACCGCCAGGATGACGATCAGCGACAGAAGCAGGCCCAGCGTCGCGGTCGTCTGGATGAAGGCGGTGTAGTAACCGCGGCGGTTGATCGGCGCGTGTTCGGCCACATAGACCGCCGCGCCCCCGTATTCGCCGCCCAGCGCCAGACCCTGCAGCATGCGAAGCGCGATCAGGATGACCGGCGCGGCGATGCCCCAGGAATAGTAGTTGGGCAAAAGGCCGACGATGAACGTCGAAAAGCCCATGATCAGGATGGTCATCAGGAAGGTGTACTTGCGCCCCACAAGGTCGCCGAGCGACCCGAACACCAGCGCGCCGAAGGGCCGCACGATGAAGCCCGCCGCAAAGGCCAGAAGCGCGAACACGTTCCGCGTGGCTTCCGGGAATGGCGTGAAGAACTGCGCCCCGATGATCGCGGCCAGCGACCCATACAGGTAGAAGTCATACCATTCGAAAATCGTGCCGGCGGAGGAAGCCATGATGACCTTCCTTTCTTCCGCCGTCATCGGCCTTGATCGGTTCACGTCAAGGTCCAGGTCTGCGACTGCCATTCCCCGTGTCTCCTCCTGGCAATGGGGACCAATTCCGGTGCCCCGGTTCTTGTTTTCCGGTGGCCCCAGTCAGGGCCGCCGGGGTCTTCTGAAAAGGGTCAGCGCCTGTTCATGCGGTTCGCGATCAGGTCATCGACGACCGACGGGTCGGCAAGTGTCGAGATGTCGCCCAGCGCGCCGAAGTCGTTTTCGGCGATCTTGCGCAGGATGCGGCGCATGATCTTGCCCGAGCGTGTCTTGGGCAGGCCCGGCGCCCACTGGATCAGGTCGGGCGACGCGATGGGGCCGATTTCGGTGCGGACCCACTTCACCAGGTCCTTCTTCAGGTCCTCGGTCGGTTCGGTGCCCTTCATCAGGGTCACGTAGGCGTAGATGCCCTGCCCCTTGATGTCGTGCGGATAGCCCACGACCGCCGCCTCGGCCACCGCGTTGTGCGCGACAAGGGCGCTTTCCACTTCGGCGGTGCCCATACGGTGCCCCGAGACGTTGATCACGTCGTCCACCCGGCCGGTGATCCAGTAGTAGCCGTCCTCATCCCGGCGGCAGCCGTCACCGGTGAAGTAATAGCCCTTGTACTGCTGGAAATACGTCTCCTGGAACCGCTGGTGGTCGCCCCAGACAGTGCGCATCTGGCCGGGCCAGCTGTCGGCGATGGCGAGCACGCCTTCCACCCCGTTGCCCGTCTGAACCGCGCCCGTCGCAGCGTCGAGCACCTCGGGCCTGATCCCGAAGAACGGCAGCGTCGCAGACCCGGGCTTCGTCTCGATGGCCCCCGGCAGCGGCGTGATCAGGTGCCCGCCGGTCTCGGTCTGCCACCAGGTATCCACGATGGGGCAGCGCCCCTTGCCCACATGCTTGTCGTACCAGACCCAGGCCTCGGGGTTGATCGGCTCGCCCACCGAGCCCAGCAGGCGCAAGCTCGACAGGTCGTGCTTGTCCACCCATTCCGGCCCCTGCCCCATCAGCGCGCGAATGGCCGTCGGGGCGGTGTAGAACTGCGTCACCTTGTGCTTTGCGCACACTTCCCAGAACCGGCCCGCATCGGGCCAGGTCGGCACGCCTTCGAACATCAGCGTGGTCGCCCCGTTGGCAAGCGGGCCATAGACGATGTAGCTGTGCCCCGTGACCCAGCCCACATCCGCGGTGCACCAGAAGATGTCGCCGTCGCGGTAATCGAACGTGTACTGGTGCGTCATCGCGGCATAGACAAGGTAGCCGCCCGTCGTGTGCACGACGCCCTTCGGCTTGCCAGTGGACCCCGAGGTGTACAGGATGAACAGCGGATCCTCCGCCCCCATCTCGGCATAGGCGCAATAGGGGGCGGCGGCCTTCATCTCGGCGGTCAGGTCGATGTCGCGGCCCTGCACCCAACTGGTCTGGTCGCCCGTGTGCTTGACCACCATCACCTTCACGCGGTCCGAACAATGCAGCATCGCCTTGTCGGTGTTGTCCTTCAGGCCGGTCTTCTTGCCGCCCCGGGGCGCCCAGTCGGCGGTGATGACGACCTTCGCCTCGCAGTCGTTCACGCGGTTGGCCAGCGCATCGGCCGAAAAGCCGCCGAACACCACCGAATGCACCGCGCCGATGCGTGTGCAGGCCAGCATCGCATAGGCCGCCTCGGGGATCATCGGCATGTACAGGACCACCCGGTCGCCCTTGCCAACGCCCTCCGCCTTCAGGACGTTCGCCATCCGGCAGGTCTGTTCCAGCAATTCGCCATAGCTGATGTGGCGGGCAGGTGTCTTAGGATCGTCCGGTTCCCAGATGATCGCGGTCTGGTTCGCGCGCGCCAGCATGTGCCGGTCGATGCAGTTCGCGCTGACGTTCAGCGTGCCGTCCTCGAACCAGCGGATATCGACCTTGCCGAAGGTGAAGTCGGTGTTCTTGACGCGGCTGTAGGGGCGGATCCAGTCGATCCGCTTCCCTTCGCGGCCCCAGAAGGCATCGGGGTCGGCCAGCGATTCCGCATACATGGCGCGATAGCTGTCGGGCGTCGCATGGGCGTTGGCGAAATTCGCGGGGATCGCCCGCTTGCTCAAATCGGTGGCATGTGCCTGCACGTTCGTCCGGGCCTCCCCTCCCATCGCGCGGCGGGGCCACGGCCAGCCCCCCGCCGGTGCGCCGCAGGCCCGCTGGGGCCATCGGCACGCCGACTGTAAAACATTCGCGCAAAATTTGCTAACCTATTTTTAGTAAAGGATTTTCCTGTCAATCCATTGACAGTGATAGGCTCAGTTTTGTGAACTTATTTACAGTCCCGGCCGTTTCCGGGCGTCTTTCATGGACTTAGCCGATCATCCCGGCGGCGGCACGGGCGGTGTTGCGTACGGGCCATGCCCGCCACCCTCAGCCACCCCCCGGGGCGTGCCGTCGCGCCCGCCCGCGCGGGGGCCTCAATGGGCCGCGCCTTCGGCCGATTCGGCCCCAGGGGCCGCCCCGGCGCGCGGAACCGTCTGCCCCGCTGCGCCCGCAGCGGCCGCAAGTCCCGCGTCGATGCCGTCGGCGAAGGCAGCGTCGGGCGGCCGCAGCCCGGCATGCTGCAGCATGCGCCGCATCTCGGGCGTGGTGCTTGTCAGGACCAGCCGCCCGCCCTTGCGCGCAAGCTTGCGCGACAGAAGCGCAACAGACCGCGCGCCTGTCGAATCAAGGAACGGCACATCGGCGAAATCCAGCACCAGCCCCTTCGGCCGGTCCGCGATCCGGTCAAGCACCGCCCCGACCGACGCGGCCGCGCCAAAGAAGAAGGCCCCCTTGATGCGAAACACCATGATGTCGCCCGCGGCCTGGTCGGGGCGGTACGGCACCGCGCTGTCGGGCTGATCCTCGGGCACAAGGCCCCGCCGCTCCTCGACCTTGGCCGCATCGGACATGCGCCGGATGAACAGCAGCGATCCCAGAAGGAACCCCACCACGATCCCCTCGGTCAGGTCACGGAAGATCACCAGAAGGAAGGTCACGACCAGAACAAGCGCATCGCCGACCGAACTGCGGAGAAGCATCCAGAACTCCTCCTTCTCGATCATGTTCCACGCCACCACCGCCAGCACGCCCGCCAGCGCGGCCAAGGGGATGAAGGCGGCCAGCGGCGCGGCGACCAGCATGAAACCCAGCACAAAGACCGAATGCAGCATCCCCGATACCGGCCCGTGCGACCCCGCGCGCACGTTCGTTGCCGTCCGCGCAATGGTGCCCGTCACCATGATGCCGCCGAACAGTGCCGAGCCCAGGTTCGCCACCCCCTGGGCCACCAGCTCGGCGTTCGACCGGTGGCGGCGGCCCGACATGCCGTCGGCGACGACCGCCGACAACAGCGACTCGATCGCCCCCAAAAGGGCAAAGCTGACCGCATAGGGCAGCGCCTGCCGGATCGCGGGCAGCGACAGGTCCGGGGCCGCGGGCAGCGGCAACGTCCGGGGCAGCTCGCCAAAGCGGGTCCCGATGGTTTCGACCGGCAGCCCACCAGCCCGGGCCGCGACCGACGCCACCGCCACCGCGATCAGCAACCCCGGCCAGTGCGGCCGCACCCGGCGCAGCGTCACGATCATCGCGACCGTCAGCCCGGCCAGCCCCAGGGCCGCGGGCGACAGCGTGCCCCGCGCCTGCCACAGTGCCTCGACTTTGGGCCACAGCGCCGAAGGTTCGGCCCCCGGCAAGGTCAGTCCCAGAAGATCATGCAGCTGGCTGGCAAAGATGATGACCGCGATCCCGGCGGTGAACCCCACGGTGACGGGATAGGGGATGAACTTGATGTAGGTGCCCAGCCGGAACAGCCCGACCGCAAGCAGGATCAGCCCGGCAAGGAACGTGGCCGTCAAAAGCCCGCTGACCCCGATGGCCGACACGCAGCCCGCCACCAGCACGATGAACGCCCCCGCGGGCCCCCCGATCTGGAACCGGCTCCCGCCCAGTGCCGAGACGATGAACCCGCCCACGATGGCCGTGTAAAGCCCCCGCTCAGGCCCCACGCCGGACGCGATGGCAATCGCCATCGACAAAGGCAGCGCGACAATCGCCACCGTCAGCCCGGCCACGGCATCCGCACGCAGATCGCCCGGGCCATAGCCCTCGCGCAGCACGGTCCACAGCTTCGGCACGAATTGTTCGGTGAATGTCGGATCCGCGCGGTTCGCCCGTGACATCGGCACCTCCCGGCAGCCTGAAGGTCGTGGCGTCAGGTGAAATCCGCCTGCCCCGCTTGTCAAGCGTCCGTCCGTCCGACAAGAACGCAGCCATGCCGGAACCCGTGAACCCCATCCGCCCGACCGACGACGACGCCCGCGCGGTTGCCTGCGGGCTCATCCGTCAGGCGCGGACCGCCGCGCTGGCCGTGATCGACCCCGCGACAGGCGCCCCGGCGGTCAGCCGGGTCGCGGTGGGTCTGCTTCCGGGCGACCGCCTTGCCACGCTGATCTCGTCGCTGTCGCTGCATACCCGCGCGCTCGCGGCCGACCCGCGCGCCGCGCTTCTGTTCGGCGAGCCGGGCGACAGGGGCGATCCCCTGAACCACCCGCGCCTCAGCCTGTCCGCCACCGGACGCTTTCTGGTTCCCGGCGGACCCGAGGATGCCGCCGCGCGGCGCGACTGGCTGGACGTGCATCCCAAGGCAAAGCTCTATGTCGGCTTTGCCGACTTCGCCTTTGTCCACTTCACGCCGGTATCGGCCGCACTGAACGGTGGCTTCGCGCAAGCCTATTCTCTTTCAGGCGGCGAACTTGGGCTTGTTTGACGCTGGGTCAGGCGCATACTCCTTACCATTGCAAAGAACCTGTTTGGCCCGGGGCTGACGTGCGCGACATTGCCCGTTCCGAAATTCTCAGCCAGCGCGACCGGATGGCCGCCGATTTCTTCTCGCGCGAGGTCGCGGTCGCGCTGACCTGCGCGATGTTCGCCTTCATCCTGCCCTGGCAGGTCGTGGCCGCGGTCTGGGCCGTCTGCATCCTGACCGAGGTGGGCGATGTCCTCTGCTATCGCGCCATTGAACGGCACCCGACCCGGGTCTGGCATGCGGCCCTTCTGGCCAATTCGGCGGTGGCCTTTTCCGCCTTCAGCCTGCTCGGGGCGCTTGCATGGGACGCGGGCGACCCCATGCTGCGCTTCATCGCGCTGCTGACGCTGGTGGGCGCGCTGGTCAATGTCTCGGCGGCACGCTCGATCCACCTGCCGCTCGGCCTGACCTGCGGTCTGCCACCGGCAGTCGCCCTGGGCTGGATCGCGACCGGCGGCTTCCGCTCCGGGCAGGATCTGACAAGCACCGCGCTTGCGTCCGTCGCGACGGCCATCCTGCTTGGCTACTTCGTGTCGGCCCTGATCCAGAACCATCGCACGCAGTCCGCGCTTGCCGCCGAAACCCACCGCGCGCGCCAGGCGAGCGCGGCAAAGTCGCGGTTCATCTCGGAAATGAGCCACGAGATGCGCACGCCCTTGAACGTGATCGGCGGTCTCGCGGCGCTCTTGCGCGAAGCGTCCGACCCCGCAAGCCGACGGACAGCAGGCCGGATCGAGGCAGCGGCCCGCGATCTGTCGGGCCTGGTCGACGAGGTGTTCGACCTGTCCGCCGCTGCCGAAGGGGCGTTGCGCGCGCGCCCCTTGGCGGTCGACGTGCGTCGCGAGGCGCGCAGTCTCGCCACGCTGCTGACCGCGGATGCCGACGGACGGCCCGCTCCAGTCGCGGTCTCGGTCGCGCCGGATGTTCCGGACGCGCTGACCTTCGACCCGGTGATGGTCCAGAAGCTGCTGCGGCTTCTGGCCGCCGAGGCCGCGCGCCGCTTTGGCCCGGCGCTGGTCGCCGAGCGGCTGTCGCTTTGCCAGCCAGCGAACGGGGGCGACCTGCAGATCGCGATCTGGTTTCAGCGCGGCGTGGAAGGGGCGGGAACGCCGCCGCGGACGGATTCGGGCCAAAGCCTCGGGTCCGAGCTTCTGACCGTGCTTCGCACGCTTGTCGGCGCCCGCGTCGACTGGGGGGCAGGCACCGCGCAATCGGCCGAGGTCACGCTGACCCTGCCGGTGGGGCCAGCCGACCCCTTGCCCGGAACGGCACCCTCAGGCCCGGCTGCCGCATTCGCCGACCTTCGCGCACTTGTGGTCGATGACATCGCCACCAACCGCTTCATCCTGGTGCAGATGCTGCGCAAGATGCAAATCGCCGCGACCGAGGCCGACAGCGGCACAGCAGCACTCAGCGCCCTTGGCGCCGGGCACTTCGACGTCGTGCTCTTGGACATGAACATGCCCGGCATGGACGGGGTCGAGACATTCCGGGGTATCCGGTCGGGCACCGGACAGGCGTCCGCCGATGCAGTCGGCGTGCCCGTGATTGCTCTGACCGCGGCCGGCGCGGGAAACCGCGACCGGCTGCTGGGCCTCGGGCTGGATGGCTACGTTGCCAAACCGGTCGAGGACCATCGCCTGCGCGAGGAAATCGCGTCGGTCCTGGCAAGCCGGGGGCCGGTCGGCGCGACCCGAACTGCCACCCGTCCGGCCGGGCCGGTCAGTTCGGAGTATCCATCCGCACGCCCAGATGCACCCGCCCCTTGAGCGCCACGGGCCATGACAGCGTGACATCCTGCTTCGCCACGCCCTGTGCCACCGTGACATAGGGCATCGCCGCGTTGGCGACATTCGCCGCCGTCTGCACCGGCCCCTCGGCCACCAGCGACTCGACCGTCCGCAGCCATCCGCCAAAGGGCAGGAACGCCCCCGGCTGTGCGGTCCAGGTCGTCGCGGCCGTCGCCTGGTCGTGCTGGTAGCGCACCGGGTTCACCGTCGCCTGCGTCACCGCGACAAAGCTGTTGCCCTCGAACCGCACGTTCCGCATCCGGCTGTTGTCCAGCACGGCAAAGGTCGTGTCCACCGTCTCGACCCGGTCCACCGCCCCGCCCGTCGCCTTGAAGACGTTGTGCGACACCGTCAACCCGTTTATGAAGTGGCCTGTCCCGTAGGGCTTGACGACGATCCAGCGGAACCACGGCGCGACGTTGGTGGCGAAGAACAGGTTGCCCGTCACCGTCAGCCCGCCGAACGAATACTGGTTGGCATAGGCGGGCACCGCCTCGTACTCGTTCGTCCACTCGATGAAGCTGTTGTCGATGTAGTTGCCGGTGATCGTCACGTTGACGTTGGTCCCCGCCAGCACGATCCCCGCCAGCCGCACACCCGCCGTCTGGCCATCGCCCTGGAACCAGTGGTTGCCGGTGACCAGATGGTTGTTCCCCCCCGCAACCGCAAAGTGGCGGAACCGCACCACGCGGTTCTCGCGCAGCTTCACGTCGTTGTTGTTGATGTTCAGCGCGATCGATGTGCGCGCCTGCGCGTTCACCGACTGCTCGTTCGACAGGAACTGGCAGCGGTCGATCATCATGCCCTGGCAGCCCGTTCCGATCGAGGTGATCGCGCGATCCTTCGGCCGGTTGATCAGCGAATCGCGGACCTGGAACGTATCGCCCGACGGTGCCAGCATGATCGCGCTGCCGTAGCCGTTGCACAAGAACTCCACATCGTCGATCACGAACTTGTCGAACGACGCGAACTTCGAGAAATCAAGGATGTAGCGGAAGCGGGTGAAGGTGAAGACCTGCGTGCCGACCGCGTCGTACAAGGGCTGGCTCAGCGTCAGCGTCGATGCGCCGGTGTTCACGGCGGTCACATAGACCTCGCGCCCCACGCCCGTTCCGGTGACCAGCGACCCCACCGCGACGTTGGCGATATTGGTCACGCCCGTCAGCGTCGTGGGGCTGGCCGTGCTGTAGGTGCCCTGCGACGTCACCACCCCGTTCGCCCAGGCGGGGCTGTCCACGATCTCGAACTGCCCGTTCCGGATCACCCGGCGGGACGAGAAGGTGGTCTTGTTGGCCACCGCCGCCTGCATGTCGATGGGCGCGGTCACGGTCACGCGACGGCCGTTCAGGTCCAGGCTGTTGTGGTCGGTGAAGTTCAGAAGCGCCTGGAACGCCTTCTTGAAGCCCAGCTCTTCGCTGCCGAAGGCCTTGGAATAGGTCTGCAGGTCGAACCCCCGCGTCAGCGACAGCCGCCTGGCCGTGGGCATCGTCACCTTGCCCTCGAACCGCACGGGCGAATCGATCGTCGTGTCCGAGTTCAGCAGATACGTCCCCGCCGACACCAGCAGGGTCCGCCCCGCCGCCAGCGCCGCCGCGTCGGCGGCGACAAAGGCCGCGAAGTCGTCGGTCACGCCATCGCCCTTCGCGCCATAGTCGCGCACATCCTCCCAGTCCATCATCTTGCGGTGGAAGACGGACGTGACATCCTCGATCACGATGTCGTCGATCCGCACGACCCCGCCGGTCGGCCCCGTCAGGTCCAGCCCGAAATGCCCGAACAGGGCCGCGGTGCCCCAGGGCATGTCCACCCCGATGCGGGTGCCGGTGCCGATGATCGCCCGCACCGTCACGACCTGGCCATAGGCGGTCAGCTGCGTCGACGGCCCCGTCTGCACCACGCCCGGCACGTTCGCGCCACCCGCGCCGCCCGCCCAGCCCGCGATCCTCACGGCCGGAAGGTTGCCGCTCATCGCCTTCACCTGCGCGGTCACCTGCAGATAGCAGCCTGGCAGCAGCGGCGTCTCGGTCATGTAGCGCAGAAGCTGCGTCCCTTGCGTCTTGATCAGCTCCAGGCAGCCGCCGAAGTTCGCATCCGCGCTGACCAGCGCCGCGTTCGGCGCACCCTGATACGTCGCCGATCCGGGCGTTCCGTTCTGGCTCGACCAGCGGTCAAGCCCCACCGAAAACGGCGTGGGCATGAAGACGATGCCGTCGGTGATGGCCTTGTTCATCCTGGGGTCCTTCGTGTTGGGCTGCCGCGCCCGCCCGAAACCGGCGCGCCCGCGCCAGGGCCCCGCGCGCCACGCCGCAGGACCCCGGCCCGCAGGGGGCCGGTCGGAAAAGCTCGTCAGGGAATCGCCGCCGGACCCACGCCTCGGGGACCGGATGGCCCGACGAGATATTCATCCGGCGTTAACGAAGACTGAGAGGCCCGTGCGCACCTGTCCGCGCACGCGGACTGCCCCGGCCAGAGACCTTCGGGCAGACCGTCCCGCCGGACAGTCCGGTCAGGCCGCCACGTCCTCGCCCCGCACCGGGTAGACGCCGTTGATGACCCAGCCGCCCGGGCCCTCGATCATCTCGTAGTCGAACAGGAAGTCCTTGCCCGCCGCATCGCGCACCCGCACGCGCTGAAACGTCATCCCACGTTCCTCGCGCAGGTCGCGGAACTCCACGTCCGCAGGCCGCCAGATCATCGGATAGCCGTTCTCGACCATCCGCCCGAAATTCTCGGGGCTGCCGAACATGCCCTGGATCATCGGCGAGGCGAACGAGAACGCCGTCGCCAGGTCATCGGCCCGGAACGCGTCGATCTGGTGCGAGATCACGCCCTCGATCGCGGCCGACGCGCCCGTGGCGTCATCGGCGCACGCTGCAAGGGGGGCCCCCGCGGCCAACACCGCAAACGCCGCCGCCCGGATGATCCTGCCGAAATCGCGCATCATTCCCCCCGCTGGCTTGACCCTTCACAATCCTACTACGCAGCGCGCCGCTTTCGGTTCATAAATCCGTCAAGTGCTGCCCGCTTTCCCTGCGACAAAGGTCAACGATGCCCTTCCAGATCGACCGCCCCGACGAGCCGGTGGCCGATGCCCTGCGCCGGATCGCGCGCAAGGAACTGTCCTCGGCCGCCGCGGCAGCCCGCGCGGCCGAAGGCGGCGGCACGGCGAACGTCCACGCGATGCGCAAGTCGATCAAGAAGACCCGGGCCATCCTGCGGCTTCTGCGTGGCCGCATGGCGGGCGCGGCGGACGTCAACGAAACCCTCCGCGACATCGGCCGCGCCATCTCGGCCAGCCGCGACGCGCAAGTCCTGCCCGCCACCGCCACAACGCTTGCCACCACCGCCGACGTGCCCACCGCCGCGCTCCTCGGTCGCGCCGCCGCACGCCTTGCGCAGGCGGCCACCACCACCGCCGACCCCGCCGCTGTGGCTGGCGCGGGCCGTCTTCTGGCATCTGCCGCCGATGCCGTGCGCGGCTGGCGAATCGACGGCAAGGGCTTCGACGCGCTGTCGGACGGCCTTGAACGCACGCTTTCCCGCGTCCGCGACGCAGCGGCCCGCGCCGCCCACCCGACCGGTGATCCCACCGCCGATGCCGAGGCCATCCACGACTGGCGCAAACGCGTCAAGGACCACTGGTACCACGCCCGCCTTCTGACCCCGATCTGGCCCGATCTCATGGCCCCCCACGCAGCGGCGGTGGGCAAAGTGGGCGAGGATCTGGGCCTCCACCAGGACATCCATGTCCTTCTGGCGCGCCTTCCCGACGCAGGCCTGACCAGGGGCGAAGCTGCCGCCGTCCGCACCCATGCCCTGACCGAGGCCGCCCGCATACGCATCGGTGCCGAAGCGCTCGCCGCCCGCGCCTTCGCCGACCGCCCCGCAGCTTTGGTCAACCGCTGGCACGTCTGGTGGAGGCTCTGGCGCAACGGGGCCGACCGCCCGGCCGCCCCCGCAGCCCTCAGCCCGCCAGTTCGCCCGCCAGTCCCTTCGCGATCAGCGCCACGGTCTTATCAACCCCGTAAAGCGCGATGAACCCGCCAAAGCGCGGCCCGTCCGACGCGCCAAGCAGCACCTCGTACAGCGCCTTGAACCAGTCGCGCAGCGGCTCGAACCCGTGGTCCTTGCCCACGGCAAAGACCATCGACTGCAACGCCTCGGCGTCCAGCCCCCCGTCCCAAACCTTCAACCGCCCGACCAGATCCTCCATCGCCGCCCGCTCACGGTCGTCCGGCAACCGGAACACCCGCGAAGGCGCGATGTGGTCGTTGAAATACCGCACCGCATACCCCGCCGCCGCATCCAACTGCGGGTTCGCTTGCGGAGAGGCCCCCGGCGCATAGTTCCGGATGAACCCCCAAAGGCCCTCCTTGTCCTTCGCCGCCGCCACGCTCGCCAGGTTGAGCAGCATCCCGAAAGACACCACCATGTCGCTCGCCGGCGGTTTGCCGTCATGGATGTGCCAGACCGGGTTCGCCAGCTGGCTCTCCACCGGCTGGTCGGGGAACGCCTTCAGCTGCTGGTGATACTCGTCCACCGCGCGCGGAATGACGTCCCACCACATCCGCTTCGCCGTCTTGGGCTTCTGGTACATGAAGTAGCCAAGCGACTCGGTCGCGGCATAGGTCAGCCACTCGTCGATGGTCAGCCCGTTGCCCTTCGACTTCGAAATCTTCTGCCCGTGCTCGTCCAGGAACAGCTCATACGTGAAATGCTCCGGCTTCCGCCCGCCCAGCACCTCGCAGATGCCGTCATAGATCGGCGTGTTGGTCGAGTGGTCCTTCCCGTACATCTCGAAGTCCACATCCAGCGCCGCCCAGCGCGCCCCGAAATCGGGCTTCCACTGCAACTTCACATGCCCGCCCGTCACCGGCAGCGTCCATTCCCGCCCCGCGTCGTCATCAAAGGTGACCGTCGCGTCCTTCGCATCCACATGCTTGATCGGCACATACAGCACCCGCCCCGTTTCCGGGTGGATCGGCAGGAAACAGGAATAGGTCTGCTGCCGCTCCTCGCGCAAACTGGCCAGCATGATCGCCATGATCGCGTCATACCGCTCACAGGCCAGCCGCAGCGTGTCGTCGAACCGCCCCGACTTGTAGAAGTCGGTCGCGCTGATGAACTCGTACTCGAACCCGAACGTGTCCAGGAACCGCCGCAGCATCGCGTTGTTGTGGTGGCCAAAGCTTTCGTACTGGCCATACGGGTCGGGCACGCTTGTCAGCGGCTTCTGCATATGCTGGCGCAACATGTCCTGCTGCGGCACGTTCTCGGGCACCTTCCGCATCCCGTCCACGTCATCCGAAAAACAGATCAGCCGCGTCGGGATATCGGAAATGATCTCGAACGCCCGCCGGATCATCGTCGTCCGCTGCACCTCGCCGAAGGTGCCGATATGCGGCAGGCCCGACGGACCATACCCCGTCTCGAACAGCACATAGCCCTTTGCAGGCGGCGCCTTCTCGTACCGCTTCAGCACCCGCCGCGCCTCTTCAAAGGGCCAGGCTTTCGACTGCATCGCGGCATCGCGAACGGCTGTCATCGCGGGTCTCCGGAAACGGGGGGTGAAGGGACAGGCACAGGACGCTGCGGAACCACACGTCCGCCGCGCAGGGCTTCCTATTGAACGCCCCCCCCATCGTCAATAATCTCAAGGGGAAAGGCAGCCCTTCCCCGGATCAGTCCCCGTGTCGCAGACCCTTCCCGCCTTCACTGCCCAGGATTCGCTTGTTGCGATCATGGTCGCCGTGTCCGTGTCGGACGAAACCATCCGCACCTCCGAACTTGTGGCCATCGAACGCCAGGTGAACCACCTGCCCGTCTTCGCAGGCTACGACACCGAACGCATCCGCACGGTTGCCCAGACCGTCTACAAGATCATGGAAATGGACGACGGCCTCGATGTCCTTTTCGCGATGGTCGAGGACGCGCTGCCCGAAAAGCTGAACGAAACCGCCTATGCGCTCGCCTGCGACGTGGCGGCGGCCGATGCGCGCCTGGGGCAGGTCGAGCTTCGGCTTCTGGAGGAGGTGCGCGAGGAACTCGGCCTCGACCGCCTCCACGCCGCAGCGATCGAATGGGGCGCGCGGGTCCGGCACCTGAAACTGTGACGGCCGATGACGGGTGACATCCCCCGTCGCACACCCTCCGCTTGACGCCCCGCCCTCCCGCATGCGCAAATCCGCCCTGCATCCGTTCCCGCAGGCTGGTCATTTCATGTCCCCAATTCGCCCTATCCTTCTGCGCCTCCTCGCGGCCGTTCTTGTCCTTTTCGCCGCCCTTCCCGCCCAGGCTTTCTGCGGCTTCTACGTCGCCCGCGCCGACGGCTCGCTTTACAACCGTTCCTCCAAGATCGTGTTCGTCCGCGACGGCGACCGGTCGGTCATCACGATGTCGTCGGACTATCAGGGCCCGGTCGCGGAATTCGCGATGATCGTGCCAACGCCCTCGGTCCTGCCGCGCAAGAACGTCACGACGGTGCCGACGAAGACTGTCGATCACCTCGACAGTTACACCGCACCACGGTTGGTGGAGTATTTCGACCCCGACCCATGCGGCGGCGCGCCGGTGTTCGAAGAGGCTCCTGTTGTCGAAAAAGCCTGCGGAATCTTCGGATGCGGCGGACGCGAAGAGAAAACCCGCCGCGACGGCGCGCGCGCCCTCGGCGTCCGCATCATCAGCGAATACGCGGTCGGCATCTACGACATCCAGATCCTCTCGGCCAAGCAGTCAGATGGCATCGTCACCTACCTTCAGGGTGAGGGCTACAAGCTTCCCGAAGGTGCGGCCGACGCCCTGCAGGGCTATATCGGCATGGGCATGAAGTTCTTCGTGGCCAAAGTGAACCTGACCCGCCACGCCGCGGGCAAGGTGCAAGAGCTCGAGCCCCTGCAAATCAGCTTCCGGTCGCGCGACTTCATGCTGCCCCTGCAACTTGGCAAGGTGAACGGCGACGGCCCGCAGGACCTTCTGGTCATGACCATGACGCGCAAGGGCCGCACCACGCTGGCAAACTACAGCCTGGACGATATTCCCACCGACAAGGAAATCCCCGTCTTCGTCAAGGACATGTTCCCGCAGTTCTACCGCGCCATGTTCACCCGCGCGGCGAAGGGCAGCGGTGCCTTCCTCGAATACGCCTGGGACATGTCCTGGTGCGACCCCTGCGCTGCGGACCCCCTGACCTATGACGAATTCCGTGCCCTCGGCGTCGGCTGGGTCCGGCCCGCCACCGCCTCGGTCCCTGATGTTTTCGTCACCCGCATGCATATCCGCTATGATCGGAACAGCTTCTACCAGGACTTGATGTTTCGCGAGACCGACAACCGCGACAATTTCCAGGGCCGCTACATCCTGAACCACCCCTTCGACGGCAAGATCACCTGCGACGCGAAGGACTACATCAAGGCGACCCGCGAACGCATCCGCGACGAGGCCGCGACACTCCGCCTGCTGACCGGCTGGAACCCCGACAAGATCGCCCAGCAGATCGCCCGGACCGTCCCCCAGCGCTACCGGTAAAGGCGCGGGCCTCCCGCACGCCCCCCCCGCCCTCCCCGCGCCACGCCAGCCCGATGGCCTCCCCTCTCCCCGCGGGGGAGAGGGCCAGGGTGAAGGGATACCCGCCTTCCCCCCGCGCCACGCCCGCAAGACGCTCACTCCCCTCCCCCTGCCAGCGGGCGCGAGAGGGAGGGGGTCCACCCCGACCGCGCCACGCCCGCCCGATGGCCTCCCCTCTCCCCGCGGGGGAGAGGGTCAGGGTGAGGGGGCACCCGCCTTCCCCCCGCACCACGCCCGCAAGACGCTCACTCCCCTCCCCCTGCCAGAGGGAGGGTCAGGGAGGGGGTCCACCCCGACCGCACCGCGCCAGCCCGATGGCCTCCCCTCTCCCTGCGGGGGAGAGGGTCAGGGTGAGGGGGGGGCCCATCCGCACAGCCCCTGCGGAAGGAAGCGGTTCCCCCCATCCCGGCGTGCGGGGGGGCCGCCCGGCCCGAAAGCCACCCGTCCAAATCAACCCCGAAATCATGGTTAACGTCGCCGCTGCCAGCCCCGCGTATGGCAGGGTGCCATACAGGTGCCATACGCTTGCCATACGTTCCCTAACGCGCCGTTAGGGATGTTAATCCAGCGTTCGCAAGGGGTTAGGCACCAAAGCACCCTCAGGCGTCCGCCATCCCCGCCCACCGCTCCAGAAGCTGCCCCTGCAACCTCTTCGACCGCTTCGTCCAACTGACGGTTCCCACCGGCCGCTCGCTCTCATCCGCCATCGCGGCGTCCCGCCGCGCCGGGTCGCCGGTGAAGATGACAAAGGCCAGGTCCCGTCCCTTGGCGGTGGTCATGTATCCCGCCAAGGCCGACACGAAGTTCAGCGTCCCGGTCTTTGCCTGAACGGAGTAGCCCGGCTTCGGTTTTCCCTTTTCGCCCAAGGGGATATCCTTCATCAGCCCGCGCAGCCCAGCCTTCGGGCCCAGCTGGACCAATGCCGCCAGCATCGCCGAAGGCGTCATCCGCGACGCGCCGCCCAGGCCCGAATGGTCCACCAGATCGGCCCGCGCCCCGCCCGTCGCGGCCGCGAACCAGTCGCACATCCGCGCCACCGTTCCGCCATGCCCCGCCGCGCCCGCCGCCAGGCCCGCCGCCATCCCCAGGGCCTCGGCCGTCAGGTTGGTGGAGTATTTCAGCATGTCGCGGATCACGACGGCCAGCGGATCGCTTTGCAAAGTGACCAGCGCCTGTCCCACGGGTGGCCCCTCGGCGACAGAAACGGAAGGCAAATCAATCCCTTGCGCCTTGGCAAGCGTCCGGAACACATCGCCCGCGTAGCGCTCGGGGTGCCGGACCGGCAGCCACCGGCTGCCATCGCGCACCAGCGCGGGGCGGGCGACGGTCCAGTCCTCGACCCCGTCCAGATCGGAATAGGTGAAGACCGGCGTCTCGCGGTCCGCGACCCGCGCGCGGGCCACATGCACCGGCGGCACAAAACGCTCCCCGCGCGCATCCATCGACAAGACGGGTCCGGCTGCGCCCCGCGTCCACACCATGTTGACCCGGTTGAAGTTGACGTTGATCCCCGAGACGCTGGGGTTGTAGCCGAAATGCACTTTCTGCGCCGGATCAATCTCGCGCAGGTAGGGCAAGGCCCCGCCCCACACCAGGAAGCGGCCATCCACCCCCTGCACGCCCGCCGCCCGCAGCCGCGACGCCATGTCGCCCAACTGGTCGGTCGACACCGTCGGGTCGCCGCCGCCCGCCAGCACAAGGTCCCCCGCGACGCGGCCGTTCCGGACCGGGCCGGTCGCCACAAGCCGGGTCGAAAACCGGTGATCGCGCGGCAGGTAGTCCAGCGTGAACAGCGTGGTGATGACCTTCGCCGTGCTGGCAGGCGGCATCGGCACGTCATCGCCCCGCCGGTCCAGCATCGCCCCGGTGGCCAGATCGGCTACGGCAAACGCAACCTCTCCGCCCAGCGCGGCCTCGGCAACCAGATCCTCCGCCCCACCCGGACCCTTTGCCTCTGACGGACCGGACCGACCCCCCCCTGGCCGCGGAACCGGACGCCGTTCGGGCGCGTCGGCACGGGCAGGCACGGCGGGCAGCAGGGCGGGCAATCCCGCCGCGGCAAGGCCGCCCAGCAGCGCCCGACGTGTCACGCCCTCTGACCCGATACCTTGTCGCCTTCCCGTCCTCATCCCGTCCCCGAAGCTCCTGCCAAAGGACAACCGGCATCCGACGGGGAAAGGTTTACGACCGCCCCCGCCCGCCCTGCAAGTCGTCCAAGGGGTGCCCGGCCGCGTCCTTGCGCCACTCCCCGCGCGCCCGGATGGCCGACGACGACAGCTTGCTCATCGGCACGTCCAGAAAGCACCAGACCGGCGCATCAAGCCACGGCAGGCACCGCGCCGCCGAAGCCTTCAGCCGCCAGGGCGCATACTCCTCCGCCGCCCGCGACCCCCGCGCCGCAAGCCGCGTGCCGGGCCGGGCGAAGACACCGATCGGGACAGTCCGCATGATCCCCTCCCAGTCCTTCCAGCGGTCGAACTGGGCCAGATTGTCGGCCCCCATGAGCCAGACGAACCGCACACCCGGGTAAATCGCGCCCAGCCGGTCAAGCGTCTCGGCGGTATAGCGGGTGCCCAGCCGGGCCTCGATATCGGTCACCACCACACGTGGATCGCCCCCCAGAACCTCGCGGGCACGGGCAATACGGTCGGCCATCGGGGCCGGACCTTCGGGTTTCAGCGGATTGCCGGGGCTGACCAGCCACCAGACCCGCGACAGGCCGAACCGCTTCAACGCTTCGCGCGTGATATGCGCGTGGCCGTCATGGGCCGGGTCGAACGATCCGCCCAGAAGACCGACCGCTTGCCCCGGCACAGCCAGAGGAAGCCCTGCGCGGCCCGATCCAGCGATCATTGTCTCCCCTTTCGCTCGGACCATTTGCACAGCGGAATCAAGGCCTTGTCAACGCCCCCTGCACACGTCAAGGCACCTGGGAAACGGACGGACGACCCGGCGTGGGGCCCGCTGGGGCCAGGCAAGATTGCTGACGCAACGGAAACCCTCAAAGTAAACTGTTTCTGAATTTCCATATCTCTTTGCCGAAAATGTACGATGTGCGCCGCAGTTGAGACACGATTCGGGGGGATAACAAACCCATGCCGCACCGGGGACCGACCGAAGAACCGGAAGTCCTGAGACGGAGCGGATGAACCAGACCACGCACAACCTCGGAGTGTCACGATGAAAATGTTTAAGCTGTTCAAGAACTTCCGCAACGACGAAGAAGGTGCGGTCACGGTGGACTGGGTCGTGCTGACCGCCGCCGTCGTGGGTCTCGGCATCGCGGCGCTGGCTGCGGTTCGCTCGGGCACCGGCACGCTGACCACCAAGATCTCCGCGCAGCTCGCCTCGCAGTCGATCTCGACCACGTTCTGATCGTCGGACCGAACGGTTCGATCAGCGGCCGCGTTCCTGTCCGGAACGCGGCCTTCTTCTTTTCTTGCGGCGCGCCTGTCAGGTTGCGCCCGCTTCGTTTCTGAACCGCCGCTTTGGCCCGTTGCTGATCTGGTGCTTTTGCGCCGGGAACCAGATGGCACCAGGCACGCGTCCCGCATAGCAGAGTCCAAAGCTACCGCGCGACTCTATGCCAGTGCCAGGGGCCGCCCGCCCGGCCCACCAGACATCCCCTTCTCGCGTGGGCACGCGCGCGGTCCTCTCCCCCGCCGGGATGGCAGCGACGACATCGCAGTGCGGGGCCGGGGCCAAAGGCGTTGTGTCGACAGATCGGTGCCCAGAGATTCGCGATGCCCTTGGGCGCGGGGAAAGCAGGCCCAGTCATCAGGCCCGGCCCGCGCCAAGGCCGAGGCAGCGCCACCGGCAAGGGGGCGACGTTGCCATGCCTGCACGCGGCCCGTGGCTGTGTCGCGCAGGCTTGCTACGGCCGTCAATCGACCGATCCACCCCACCCCGGCGGGCTTTGGAGCGTTTTGGAGAACTGCGCCAGTTCACTGTTTCTCAAGAATCTCGACATGAACCGAAATCGGCTGATACGCGCCCCAGTTGGGTCACGATTCAGGGGCAAAACATACCCATGCCGCGACGGACACGGGCCAGCAGGACGCTGGGCGGACGGGGCGGATGGAAAACGCAACACTAGTGAAAACCTCGGAGTAACAAATGAAAGTCTTCAAGCTCTTCAAGAACTTCCGCAACGACGAAGAAGGTGCGGTGACGGTTGACTGGGTCGTGCTGACCGCCGCCGTTGTCGGCCTCGGCATCGCCGCGCTGGCCGCTGTCCGTGGCGGCACGGGCACCCTGACCACGAAGATCTCGGCGCAGCTGGCGTCGCAGTCGATCTCGACCACGTTCTGATCCCGCCGCGCCATCCGGCGCAAGGCAAGGGCCGCGTTCCGAAAGGGACGCGGCCTTCTGCTTTTCGGGTCGCCATCGGTCCGCCGGGTGAGGGCCGGCCAGCCCACGGGCTCGGGGTGATCGGTCCGGTTCGCACCAGATCCACAGGCCTTAACGCCGCCTTAGCGCCCGCCAAATGGCCCCGAAATTCCTAACGCTCGGCAAATTTGCGTCGCATTCCCCCTGCATAACCGCACCATGCCGAACCGATCAGGGTTGACGGCGCTGCCGCCCGGATCGGCCGTGCGGATCGGACAACACAAAGCTAGGGACTGTAAAAGATGAACATGTTCAAACTCTTCAAGACCTTCCGCAACGACGAAGACGGTGCGGTCACGGTGGACTGGGTCGTGCTGACCGCCGCCATCGTGGGCCTGGGCGTTGCCGCTCTGGCGGCCGTTCGCGGCGGCACGGGCTCGCTGACCACCAAGATCTCGGCGCAGCTGGCGTCGCAGTCGATCTCGACCACGTTCTGATCGTCCTGATCCGCGCGGCCCTGTGCCGCACGCCAGGGGTCGCGACCCGACGGTCGCGGCCCCTTTGTCTTCTGCGCGCCGTCCCGTGCCGCTGCTTCGATCATGAAACTGCCTGACAAATTGTCCGAAAGAACCGCCGCACGGCCCTGATTGGGTCCAAATCGAAGCTCATGGTGCTCTCAAGCCGAACGAGCCGAGTGCCGTGGCGTGTCAACCTGGTGAAAGGATCAAGAGTCATGAAACTGCTGCGTGCCATCAAGAATTTCGACCGCGACGAAGAGGGTGCGGTGACCGTTGACTGGGTCGTGCTGACCGCCGCCATCGTGGGCCTGGGCGTTGCCGCGCTGGCCGCTGTCCGCGGCGGCACGGGCACCCTGACCACCAAGATCTCGGCGCAGCTCGCCTCGCAGTCGATCTCGACCACGTTCTGATCGCGACACATCGCGCATCGCAGGGGCCGCGTTCCACATGGGATCGCGGCCCTTCGGCATTTTGGGGCGACGATGCCGAACACCATGAACTTGCCCGACAATTCGTCCGAAATGACCCCAGGTCGGACAAGTTTGAGTCCAATTTGACCGTCATGTTGCTCTCAAGCCGATCAGAGCCGTCTGCCAGCGGCGTGTTGCAAACAGTAAAGGGATCAAGAGTCATGAAACTGCTTCGGGCCATCAAGAAATTCGACCGCGACGAAGAGGGTGCGGTCACCGTCGACTGGGTCGTTCTGACCGCCGCCATCGTGGGTCTTGCCATCGCCGCTCTGGCCGCCGTGCGCGGCGGCACGGGCACGCTGACCACCAAGATCTCTGCCCGTCTGTCGAGCCAGTCGATCCAGACCACGTTCTGATCCGTCGCCGCGCGTCCGCGACCGCAAGCCGCCCCTGGATCCCGGGGGCGGCCTTCGCTTTGCCGGGCGGGTGGGGCTGCGGGCATCCATTGTTGCGGCAGGCCGTTCCCTCTGTTTCCACACCAACGGCCCGATCGCGTCAATTCGACCGATCCGCGCCGCATTCACGCCATCAACCGAAGGCCAAATCAACCCGGTGGATACGTTTCCGGTCCAGCCGGACCGATACATGGTCGAGTGACGGAGTTGAGTGGAATGCGCAGGTTTCTGGGCCGTTTCAGGGACGACGACGACGGTGCGATCACCGTCGACTGGGTGGTACTGACGGCCTCGATCGTGGCGCTGGGCGTCATGGTCGTGGCGCTGCTGAACGGCAACCTCGGGTCGGTTGGCGCGAAGGTGAACACCTTCCTGTCCAGCCAGTCCGTCAGAACGACGTTCTGACCGCGAGCCCTTCTTTCGCCCCCGACGGTCTCCGGCCGGCAGGACGTTTCCGCCCGCTGTCGCAGCTGTTTCCCGCAACAGCAAGAATCCACCGCCTCGGCGTGCTTTGACCACCATTTCGCCGCAATCCGTCTTGATACTGAAAGGCGAGTGGGCGATCTGATGCGCGGGACGCGCAGGCTTGGGCTGATCGCAAATAAGGATGTGTTTTAGATGCGGATGATCTTCGCGTTGGTTCTGCTGCTGGGTCTGGGTCTTGCGGGATTCGCCGTCTACATGGCCCAAGGCTTCATCGAGCGCACCCAGCAGGAACGCGACATGCTTCTGGCCGCACAGGCGCAGGCACCGAAGCTGGTCGATGTCGTGGTGTCGAAAAAACCCTTCAAATATGGCGACCGGCTGACCCAGCAGGACGTCGAGGTGGTGAAGTGGCAGGAAGGCAAGGTTCCGGAAGGCGCCTTCACCGTCATTTCGGGTCCGCAGGGCGGCACTGACCCCTTGGTGAAGCCGCTGTTCTTCGACGGCGAGACGCGGCCCCGCGCCGCCTTGCGCAGCCTCGAGCCGTTCGAACCGATCCTGGCCGCCAAGGTGACAGAGCCGGGTGTCGACGCGGGCATCAACGCCAACCTGACGCAGGGGATGCGCGCCTTCGCGATCAACGTCGACGTGTCTTCGGGCGTGTCGGGCTTCCTGCGTCCCGGCGACCGTGTGGACGTGTACTGGAGCGGCGACATCAACGGCAAGCAGGTCACCAAGCTGATCGACCAAGGCATTCGCTTGATCGCCATCGACCAGAATGCCGACGCCGACCGGTCCGAGGAAACCCTGATCGCCCGCACCGTCACGGTCGAGGCGACGCCCGTTCAGGTCGCTTCGCTGGCGCAGGCCCAGCAGACCGGGCGGCTGACGCTGTCGCTGGTCGGGTCGGGCGACGTGGCCCAGGTTGGCCCGGTCGAGGTGGACCAGAACCAGTTGCTGGGCATCCAGCAGGAAGTGGCCCAAGAGGCCGCGCCGCCGCCGAAAGTCTGCACGATCAAGACCAACAAGGGTGGCGAGATCGTCGATACCGAGATTCCCTGCACCAACTGACCCGCCCCGCAGATCGCGGCGAATCGGCATCGGCACACCGTATCTGGTGTGCCGTTTGCATTTGTGGCGCGCGGAATATTCGCTGTGTTGCGCCTTATCCACATAAAGGCCACCCCCCAAACACTTGATTCTTGCAAAAAAACCCGCTGTCGCGCATTGTCGCGGCAATTCGGGCAAAAGACCCGGCACCAGAGGCGTGATCCGAGAGGCAGGTCACATGAGCATGAACAAGGTCTTCAGGGCCGGTCTTTTGGGCTTTGCGCTCACGACGACCGCGATTACGCCCGCATATTCCGAAACACTCAAGATCATGAACGGCGCGGCATCCAGCGCGCTGAACGTCCCCATGAACCGCGCGGTGGTGGTCGAAAGCGACCAGCCCTTCGCGCAGCTCTCCATCGCCAACCCCGGCATCGCCGACATCTCGACGCTCTCGGACAAGACGATCTACGTCCTGGGCAAGGCGCCGGGGCGGACGACGATGACGCTACTGGGGCCGGAAGGAAAGCTCATCACCAACGTCGACGTGCAGGTCACACCCGACGTGGCCGAGCTGAAGGAACGGCTCAGCCAGATCATGCCGGGCGAAAAGATCGAGGTCCGCACCGCCAATGACGGGATCGTCCTGTCGGGCACAGTGTCCTCGTCGGCAAAGCTCGACACCGCGCTCGACCTGGCCGCGCGCTATGCGCCCGACCGGGTGTCGAACCTGATGAACGTCGGCGGCACACAGCAAGTCTTGCTGAATGTGCGCTTCGCCGAGGTTCAGCGCTCGGTGACGAAGGAACTTGACGGTTCGTTCGGGTTTGCGCCGAACAGTGCGTCCTCCACATTCCGCGCCGGCGCGGCCGGCAACATCCCCGGGATCAACAACGTTCTGTCGGGAAACCAAGTCACGACCACGAAGACCGGCGCACTTGGCTTCAGCGTCAGCGCGGGGAGCATGGAGTTTGGCGTCCTGCTGGAAGCGCTTGAAAGCAAAGGGCTTGTGCGGACGCTTGCTGAACCAAACCTGACCGCCCTGTCCGGTCAAGAAGCCAAGTTCCTTGCGGGCGGCGAATATCCGATCCCTGTCGCGCAGGACAACAATACCTTCACCGTCGAATACAAGCCGTTCGGCGTCGAACTTGCGTTCACTCCCCGTGTGGTCGACGGCGACATCATCAACCTGGCCGTGAACGCGGCCGTTTCGTCGATTGACACCACCGTAACGGTAACCGGCGGCGGAATCACCCTGAACGCATTCAAGAAGCGCGAGGCCGAAACCACGGTGGAGCTGCGCGACGGCGAAAGCTTCTCGATCGCCGGTCTCTTGCAGGATGACTTCACGGACACGAACGATCAGGTTCCGTGGCTGGGCGACGTGCCGGTTCTCGGCGCGCTGTTCCGCAGCGCTGAATTCCGGCGCTCGCAATCAGAACTCGTCGTCATCATCACCGCCCACCTCGTCTCGCCGGTCAAGGGCGACGTCTTCGCCCTGCCGACCGACCGGGTCCACCCGCCCACCGAGGCGCAGCTGTTCCTGAACGGCAAGACCGCCCGGAACACGCGCGCGCCCACCAAGGGGGCCGCGGGCGAAGTCGCCCGGCAGGACTTCTCGGGCTCCTACGGCTATGTGATGGAGTAAGGCCATGCGGAACGCTCTTGCCTTCACCTTGGCCGTCGGGGCGCTTGTCCTGTCGGGATGCAGCAAGGAAACCAATATCGCCCGCGCATTCTACAGCGAGGCCGGGTCGGAAATCGAAAGCACGGACTTTGGCACCTCTGCCAAGGAAAACCTCGAAATCCAGTCGGGTCAGCGCTCATACGTCATCGACCTGACGCGCCGCTTCGGGGCCGAGGTGCCGAACACGGTGAACTTCGAGTTCAACAGCGCCGTCCTGGACGGCGAGGCGCAGGCCGCGCTGATGCGTCAGGCCGACTGGATCCGCCAGTTCCCGGAAGTGCGCTTCCGCGTCTACGGCCATACCGACCTGGTTGGCAGCGACGCCTACAACCAGCGGCTCGGCCTGCGCCGCGCTCAGGCGGTGGTCCGTTTCCTGACGGCCCAGGGGATCAGCCGCTCGCGGCTCGAGGCCGTGGCCTCCTTCGGCAAGACCCAGCCGCTTGTCTTCACGCAGGGCCCCGAGCGCCAGAACCGCCGCACGGTGACCGAGGTTTCGGGCTTCGTGCAGTCCAGCAAGCTTGTGCTGAACGGCAAGTATGCCCAGATCATCTGGCGCGAATACGTCAACAGCGCCCAGCCCCCGCACCAGCAAGAGTCGGCGAGCGGCGGCGGCCCGACCGGGGGCGGCGCAACCGGCGGCTGAGCACTTCGCCACACGCATGTCATCGCAGGGGCGGCCTTTGGAAAACAAAGGCCGCCCTTGGCGTTAGATCGTCCCAAGTAACCGTATAATTACGAAACTTTGGCCCCAATGTTGCCAACTTTCTCCCCGAGGGTCCGACCTTGGGAATTGTGCGCGGATCAGAAGGATTCGCGCGGGTGTTTGGTGATTTGCGGCCCGTGCAGACCGGCAAAGACAGCGGTCCGCACGGGACCCGGCACCGGGGCGAAAAAGGACGTGACGGAATGAGCAGTGTGGCAGTGTTGCAACCCGAACCGGCGCCGATCGTCGCCTGCACCATCTCGCGCGACGTATCGAACTTCGACCTTCTGATCGAGGACATGGAGGCCGAGCTTGGCGAAAGCTGGGGCGACCTGACCTTCGACGACGCCGCGCTGTTCCTGAACCAGCCGGACGCACGGTCGCTGGAATTCGTGGCCGTCGCCGTGGATGCCGAGGACGAGGCCGACCTGAGCCGGATTTCCGGCATCATCACCACGGCGAAGGAAAAGGGCATCAAGGTCATCCTGATCGCCGAAGAGGTCAGCCCCATCGCGCTGCACCACCTGCTCAAACTAGGTGCCGACGATTTCGTTCCCTACCCGCTTCCGGAACAGGCCCTGCACGAAGCGATCGAGCGGCTGCACCAGGCCCCGCCCCCGCCCCAGGTTCCCGACGAACCCGCGGTCGCGACCCCCGCTTTCAAGCCCAAGGGCGACCGTGACGGCGTCGTCCTGCCGGTGCATGGCCTTGCGGGCGGCACCGGTGCCACGACCTTCGCCGTGAACCTGGCCTGGGAACTGGCCAACGTGCAAAAGGACGGCCCCCGCGTCTGCCTTCTGGACCTTGATTTCCAGTACGGCTCGGTCTCGACCTACCTGGACCTGCCACGGCGCGAAGCTGTGTACGAAATGCTGTCCGACACCTCGTCGATGGACAGCGAATCGTTCATCCAGGCGCTGCTGACGTTCAACGACAAGCTGCACGTCATGACCGCGCCGACCGAGATGCTGCCCCTGGACATCGTGACGTCCGAAGACATCAACCGCGTGCTGGAAATCGCACGGGCGAATTTCGACTTCATCGTCATCGACATGCCGTCGACCGTCGTGCAATGGACCGAGGCTGTCCTGCACCAGGCGCATGTCTACTTCGGCATGGTGGAACTCGACATGCGCTCGGCGCAGAACACCCTGCGGATGATCCGCGCGCTGAAGGCCGAGGAACTGCCTTTCGAGAAGCTGCGCTATGTCCTGAACCGGGCACCGCGCTTCACTGACCTGTCGGGCAAAAGCCGGGTCAAGCGGCTGGCGGAAAGCCTCGACATCACCATCGAGCTGCAACTGTCGGATGGCGGCCGTCAGGTCACCCAGTCGAATGACCACGGGCTGCCGCTGGCCGAAACCGCGGGCAAGAACCCGCTGCGCAAGGAAATCGCCAAGCTGGCGAAGTCGCTCTACGACCTCGCGAAGTCGGCCGAAACGGCCAAGGCCTAAGGGGGGCCCCACGCGATGTTCAACCGTTTCAAGAAGCCCGGCGGCGAGGCACCGCGCCCCGTTGCGTCCGCGACCGCCCCCGTCAGATCCCCGGTCGAAGCGCCCAAACCCTCGGCCGCACCTGCCAACCCCTCGGGGCAGGTCGCTGGCAAGCCCGGCTTCGCCATGCGTCGCCCCGGCGCGGGAGCTGTCGCGGTTCCGGCGGCCGTCGCTGCGGCCGACAAGGAAAAGAAACGCAAGGAAAAGCTGATGGAGCTCAAGGTCGAGCTTCACAAGCGCCTTCTGGACAACCTCAACCTTGCCGCGCTGGAAAGCGCCACGGAAAACGACCTCCGCCAGGAAATCGTCTCGATCTCGACCGAGGCGCTGGAAGAGATGAGCGTCATCCTGAACAAGGAGGAACGCGGCAGCCTGTTCCAAGACCTCTATGACGAGGTGATGGGCCTTGGCCCGCTGGAACCCCTGCTGAAGGATGAAACCGTCAACGACATCCTGGTCAACGGCCCCCAGCAGATCTTCGTCGAACGCTCGGGCAAGCTCACGCTGACCGACATCACCTTCAAGGACGAACGCCACCTTCTGCGGATCATCGACAAGATCGTGTCCGCCGTGGGCCGCCGCGTCGATGAATCGAACCCCTATTGCGACGCGCGCTTGGCCGACGGGTCGCGCTTCAACTGCATGGTGCCGCCCATCGCGGTGGACGGCTCGCTCGTCTCGATCCGGAAGTTCAAGAAGGACAAGCTCGGGGTCGATGACCTCGTCCGCTTCGGTGCCTTCACCGAGGAAATGGCCGCCTACCTTCAGGCCGCCGTCGCCACCCGCCTGAACGTCATCGTCTCGGGCGGTACGGGTTCGGGGAAAACCACCACGCTGAACGCGCTGTCCTCGTTCATCGACAACGCCGAACGCATCCTGACCATCGAAGACACCGCGGAACTTCAGCTTCAGCAGGTCCACGTGGGCCGCATGGAAAGCCGCCCGCCGAACGTCGAAGGCAAGGGCGCGGTCACCCAGCGCGACTGCCTGCGCAACGCCCTCCGGATGCGCCCCGACCGCATCATCGTCGGCGAAACCCGCGGCGAGGAAGTCATCGACATGCTGCAGGCCATGAACACCGGCCACGACGGCTCGATGACGACGATCCACGCCAACAGCGCGCGCGATGGCGTCAGCCGCCTGGAAAACATGATCGCCATGTCCGGCATCGAAATGCCGATCAAGGCCGTCCGCAGCCAGATCGCCAGCGCCGTCAACCTGATCGTTCAGGCCAGCCGCCTTCAGGACGGCTCGCGCCGGATGGTCTCGATCACCGAACTGACCGGCATGGAAGGCGACGTGATCTCGATGCAGGAAATCTTCCGCTACGAACGTCTGGGACTTGCCCCCGATGGCAAGATCATCGGCCGCTTCACCGCCACGGGCGTGCGCTCGCACTATGCCGACCGCTTCCGCCAGTGGGGCTATGACCTGCCGGCGTCGATCTACGAACCCATCGCGGCGGAGTAAACGACATGATCATCAGCCCGACCCCGATCATCTACGGCCTGATCTTCCTTGCGGTTCTTCTGCTGGTCGAAGGCCTGTATCTTGTCGTCTTCGGCAAGTCGATCTCGCTCAACAGCCGCGTGAACCGCCGCCTGATGCTTCTGGAAAAGGGCGGCCAGCGCGAACAGGTGCTGGAACAGCTCCGCAAGGAAGCCAGCCAGCACCTGAAGGCCAAGGGCATCCCGCTGTACTCCCTGCTCGCCTCGAAGGCGCAAAAGGCCAACATCGCCTTTTCGCCCGGCGCGCTCATCGGGATCATGTTTCTTCTGTCCGGCGTCGCTTTCCTCGGCCTGAAGATCGGCACGGCGGCCTCGCCCGGCGTTCAGATCGCGCTGTCGCTGGTCATGGGGATCGGGGCGGTGTTCTTCTGGGTGTCGTCCAAGGCGAAAAAGCGCATGGGCATGGTCGAGGAACAGCTGCCCGACGCCGTCGAACTGATGGTGCGCAGCCTGCGCGTCGGCCACCCGTTCTCGTCCGCGATCCAGATCGTGTCGAAAGAGGTGCCCGACCCCCTAGGCACGGAATTCGGCATGATCGCCGACGAATCGGCCTACGGCCGCGAAATCAGCGAATCGCTGAAGGACCTGGCCGAACGGATGGACATGCAGGATCTTCGCTTCCTGGCCGTCGCCGTCACCATCCAGCAGCAGTCCGGCGGCAACCTGGCCGAGATTCTGGACGGTCTGGCCAAGGTGATCCGCGCGCGCTTCCGACTGTTCCGCCGGGTGCGCGCCATCACGGCCGAGGCGAAATGGTCGGGCATGTTCCTGTCGATGTTCCCGGTCGGCGTGCTGGTCGTGATCCAGGTGCTGAAACCCGACTACTTCGACACCGTGAAGGACACGCCCGCCTTCATTCCAGCGGCGCTCGTCGTCGCCGTCTTCCTGGGCATCAACGTGCTGTTCATGCGCATGATGGTCAATATCAAGGTCTGATGCGGGGGCAGTGATGGAACTTATCAAACAGCTCAACCAGTTCCTCATCGACAAGATGGGCCCGATCGGCCCGCTTGCCGCGGTTGGTTTCCTCGGGCTTCTGCTCGTGCTGCTCACCTTGCCGGTGATGCTGAAGAAGCGCGTCGATCCGCTGGCGAAACTGCGCGAAACAACGAAGCCCTCGGCGCTCAAGGCCAACGCGAAGGCCAAGAAGTCTCTCCGGATGGGGTCGGGCACCGACAAGCTGGACAAGTTCGCAGGGTTCCTCGAACCCCAGTCCGAAGAAGAGATGAGCTCGGCGCGGCTCAAGATGACGCGCGCGGGCTACCGCGCCAAGAACGCCGTGCGCACCTTCCACGCGATCCAGTTCTCGCTGGGGATCTTCTTCCTGATCTGCGGGGTCGTCTACGCCATCGTCACGACCGCCACAGGGGCCGAGATTTCGACAACCAAGATGGTCCTCGTCGTGCTGTTGCCCGGTGCCATCGGCTACTATCTGCCGCGCTACTGGATCGAACGCCGCGTGCAAACCCGCCAGGAAGAAATCCAGAACGGCTTTCCCGATGCGCTCGACATGCTTCTGGTCTGCGTCGAGGCCGGCCAGTCGCTCGACCAGGGGATCATCCGCGTGTCGAAGGAACTCGCCGCCGGCTACCCCGCGATGGCCGAGGAATTCGAGATCGTCTCGCACGAGGTCAAGGCCGGCAAGGACAAGTCTTCCGTTCTGCGCAGCTTCGCCGAACGCGCGGGGGTTCCGGACGTGTCGTCCTTCGTGACGGTGATGATCCAGTCGGCCACCTTCGGCACCTCGATTGCCGAGGCGCTGCGCGTCTACGCCGCCGAAATGCGCGACAAACGCGTGATGCGGGCCGAGGAGAAGGCCAACAAGCTGCCGACAAAGATGACGCTCGGCACCATGATGTTCACCGTGCCGCCGCTTCTGATCATCCTTGTGGGTCCGTCGGTTTACGATATGATGAAGATGTTCTCCACCTTCACACTATAGGTCGATGCGCCGGGTCCGGCCGATCCTTCTGACGGTACCGCTTCTTCTGGCCGCCTGCGTCACACCGGGCGGCCTTTCGACGTCTGGCCGCACCGCATCGCCCTTCGCCCCCACGGGCCGGTACAACCTGGACGAAGCGGTGGACGGCCTGACCGTCGGCCACCGCCTGATGGCGGCAGGCGAATACGAACTGGCACTGAAGGCCTACAACCGCGCGATCATCGAACAGGGCGTCACCGTCGACGTGATTGCGGCCATCGGGTCGGCCGACCTGCACCTCGGCCGTCTTGGCCAGGCCGAAAAGCTTCTGCGCCGCGCCACGCAGATGGACCCGAATTTCGTGCCCGCCTGGAATAACCTGGGCGTCGTCCTGATGGAAAAGGGCGATTATGGCGAGGCGATGCGCGCCTTCCGCACTGCCTTTGCGCTCGACAGTGGCAATACGGACTCCATCCGCGAAAATCTGCGCGTCGCGCTCGCCAAGATGCAGAACCCGACGTATGATACCGGCAAAACATATAATTACACGCTGGTGAGGCGCGGCACAGGCGAATACCTGCTCCTCTCTCAGCGCTGAGGCAACGAGCAGAAAAGGACGCATCAAATGCGCCATCCGGTACTTCTTTCGCTGTGCGTCATCAGCGCCACGGCGGTTTCGGGCTGCGTCAAGGGCGGAAAGGACGCTCAGGTCGAACGCGCCATCGAAAGCGTGAACGTCATCGACCAGTCCAACCTCAACGACGTGATGCTGACCGTCGGCGACCCGAACGAGGCCGTCACCTACTTCCAGCGCGCCGTGAAGGAAAAGCCCGACCGCACCGATCTCAAGCGCGGTCTGGCCAAGTCCCTGATCCGCGCCGAAAAACCGGCCGAGGCGGCGCTGGTCCTTGACCAGATCATCGGCGGCCCTGACGCCACCAACGACGACCGGGTGAACCTCGCCGACGCCTATATCCGCTCGAATGACTGGAAACGGGCCGAGGAAACGCTGAACACCATTCCGCCGACGCACGAAACCTTCCTGCGCTACAAGCTCGAGGCGATGGTGGCCGACGCGAACCAGAAATGGTCCAAGGCCGACAGCTTCTACGAAACCGCCGTCGGCCTGACCCAGACACCTGCGGGCGTTCTGAACAACTGGGGCTATTCGAAACTGACGCGCGGCGATTATCCCGGGGCCGAAAAGCTGTTCGCCCAGGCGCTCAGCTATGACGGCAAGATGTTCACGGCCAAGAACAACCTCGTCCTCGCCCGGGCGGCCGAACACAAATATGACCTGCCGCTGGTCGAAATGACCCAGAGCGAAAAGGCGCAGCTTCTTTACACCGCCGCACTTGCCGCGATCAAACAGGGGGATGTCGCCATCGGGAAAAGCCTTCTTCAGGACGCCATCGAGACAAGCCCGCAACATTTCGAAGAGGCCGCGCGCGCGCTCGAGGCGCTCGACGCCAAAGTCGCGCTCTGACCGGCTGACCGAAGATGCTGAACCCCTATCTCGGCGCTGACGGCGCGGTCACGCCACAGGCGGTGTCCTTCGCCTATCTCTGCTTCCTCGTCCTCTGCGCACCCGTCTGCCTGTGGGTCGTGCGGTCCGACCTCAGCGTGATGAAAATCCCGAACACCGCCGTTCTGGCGCTGGGCGGAATCTTCGCAGTGGCGGGGGTCCTGCTGATCCCGTTCGACATCTGGGCCTGGCGCTGGGTCAGCCTGGTGGTCGTGCTGGGCATCGGTTTCCTGCTGAACGCCTTTGCCAATGTCGGCGCGGGCGATGCCAAGTTCGCCGCCGCCGCAGCGCCCTTCGTGGCGCAAAGCCTCGGCAATGCGCAGCTGTCCTTCATGCTGCTGGCCGCTTGGCTGCTGCTCGCGTTCTTCCTGCATCGCATCGCGCGCGCCATCCCGGCCATCCGCCGCGCCACGCCCGACTGGAAAAGCTGGACCAGCCCCAAGTTCCCGATGGGCACGGCACTTGCCGGGGCGCTTCTGACCTACCTGGCGATCAAGGCGGCCGGGGTCCTCTGAAACCGGGCATCAGGCGGCGCGGGCCGCAGATCGCTCGGGATCGGAGGATCGTGAATTTTCGGTAAATTCGCGTCCGTAACCCCTTGCGATTACACGGCCGTTAACTTGTCCCTCTGAGGGACACGTCTTTCGCAGCCTCAAGACTCACACGAAGTGGATGTTGAACCGCTCCCGCACGGCGCGGTCGATGGCGGGGTCGATCTGACAGCCCGCGCTCGCCAGAATCTCGTTCTTCCGCCGGATCGCCGCGTCCATCAGCATCGGACGGCCCGCCTCGCCCCATTCCTTGGGGCTCATCCGGTTGCCGACGGTCGGATAAATGTACTCCGTCTGCATCAGCCGCATCGTCTGCTCCGACCCCAGGTAATGCCCCGGCCCCCCCAGACAGACGGCCTTCATCGCCTCGATCGACGTCGTGTCCTCGTTCACCTCGATCCCGCGCACCGTGCGCAGCACCTGCCCCAGGATGTCGTCGCCCAGGATCAGGCTTTCCAGGCAGAACCCCAGCAGCGAGGCATGCATCCCCACCGCCTCGTAACACATGTTCAGCCCCGACAGACCCGCCAGCGTGTTGGTGATCGCCTGCTCCCACCCGGCCTGCATGTCGGGCAGCTTCGAATCCGAAATCCCCGACGCCGCCCCCCCCGGCAGGTCATAGAACCGATGCATCTGCGCGCAGCCCGCCGTCAGCAGCGCCTGTTCCGCCGACCCGCCCGACATCGCGCCGGTGCGAAGGTCACTGACGAACGGCCAGGTCCCGAAGATCGCCGGATGCCCCGGTGCCATCGCATTCACATAGACCACACCCGCCAGGCACTCCGCCATCGCCTGCGTGATCGCGAGCGCGATGGGCGCAGGCGCCGTCGCCCCCGCCTGCCCGGCGGACAAAAGCAGCATCGGCATCCCCGCGCGGATGCACTTCTCCATCGTGATGCAGCTTTCCTCGGCGAACTTCATCGGCGGCACGACAAAGCAGTTCGAGTTCGAAATGAACGGCCGCGCCCGCCACTTGTCCTCGCCCCCTGCGATCATGTGGATCAGGTCGAAGCACCCCGCCACATGCGCCGGGTCGGAAAACGACGTGCCCACATGCTTCGTCGTCCCCGCGCACGACGCGTAGAGGGTGTTGATGTCCATGTCGAAGTTGTCGAGCACGTCGCGGCAGACCATCGCGCGCTGGAAGAAGTGCACGTTGTCGAGGTGATGGACGATCCGCGACGCATCATACAGGTCCTGCGCCGTGGAATCGCGGTAGGTGTTCGCCACCGGATCGACGATATGCACCGCCGCCCCCGCCGTGCCGAAGTGCACCTTGGTGCCGGACAGGTGCAGGTCGTACTTCTCGTCCCGCGCATAGAGCGTGATGTTCCGCGCCGCGATCGCCAGCATGTCCTCGACCAGTGCCCTCGGGAACCGGATGCGCCCGTCGTCGCCCCGGATCGCGCCCGCGCCGGTCAGGATTTCCACGCCGGACGGCGGGGCCTGGCTGAGGCCGATCTGCTCCAGGGCATCCAGCGCCGCCTCATGGATGCGCTTCATGCCCGCGTCGGTCAGCGGCTTGTATTGCCCGCCTTCCAACCCGGCGCGGACGGGCCGCAGGTTCTCTGCCAAAGGTGCGCGGCGCTCGGCCACGCGGGCGGCACGGCCGCCACGGGCGGGGCGGCGGGTCTCAACGGCAACGGTTTCGTCGGTCATCTCTACCTCCGTCCAATCAGGCGCGCACACGCTCGCCCTTGGGGTCGTACATCGGTTTCAGGCTCGCCTCGGCCTTCACGCGGGCCCCGGCGACGTCGATTTCGTAGGTGGAGGCCAGCACCTCCTCCGCGCTCTCGCCCCTGCAGGGCACATAGGCCATCCCGATCGCCGAGCCGAGGTGGTGGCCATAGGCCCCCGACGACAGGTGGCCCACGATCCTGCCATCCCGCAGCAGGGGTTCGTTGTGGTAAAGGAGCGGCTCCGGGTCGGTCAGCCGGAACTGCACCATCCGCCGGTCCAGCCCGGCCTCCTTCTTGCGCAGCACGGCGTCGCGCCCGATGAAGGACGGCTTGTTCATGCCCACGGCAAAGCCAAGGCCCGCCTCAAGCACGTGATCTTCGCAGGTGATGTCGTGGCCGAAATGCCGGAAGGCCTTTTCGATGCGGCACGAATCCATCATGTGCATCCCGCAGAGCTTCAGGCCGAGGCCCTCGCCCGCCTCCCAAAGCGTCTCGAACACATGCCCCGCCATGTCGGAGGAAACGTAGATCTCCCACCCGAGTTCGCCGACGTATGAGACGCGGTGCGCCCGGGCCATGCCCATCCCGATCTCGATCTCGCGCGCCCAGCCGAAGGGGTGCGTCTCATTCCCGAAGTCGTCGGGTGAAACGGCGCGCAGCAGGTCGCGCGACTTCGGCCCCATCACGGCCAGAACGCCCTCGCCCGCCGTCACGTCCGTAATGACCGCCAGATGATCGCCCAGGTTCCGGCGAAGCCACGTTTCGTCCGCCAGCCGCGTCGCCGCGGGGGTCACGATCAGATAGGCGGTCTCTGACAGGCGCGTCACCGTCACATCCGCCTCGATCCCGCCCCGGTCGTTCAGGAACTGCGTATAGACGATCTTGCCCACCGGCACCGACATGTCGGCCCCGCAGACGCGGTTCAGGAAGGCTTCGGCCTGCGGCCCCTCGACGCGCAGCTTGCCGAAGGACGACATGTCGTACATGCCGACGCCTGTGCGGACCGCCTTCTGCTCCTCCGCCGCGTTCCCGAACCAGTTCTGCCGACCCCAGGAATAGCGATAATCCTTCTCCTGCCCCGGCCTTGCGAACCAGTTCGCCCGCTCCCACCCCGCCCACTCGCCAAAGACCGCCCCCCGGTCGGCCAGATGCTGGTGGAACGGCGTCCGCCGAACGCCACGGGCGCTGGCCTTCTGCCGGAACGGGAAGTGGTCGGCATACAGCAGCCCAAGGCTCTCGCTCACCCGCTCCCGCAGATACCGCCGGTTCCGCTGGAACGGCTGGTTCCGCGCGATGTCCACGTCGCCGAGGTCGAACGGCCGCTCGCCCTTGTCCATCCACTCGGCCAGCGCCATCCCTGCGCCCCCCGCCGACTGGATGCCGATGGAGTTAAACCCGGCCGCGACCCAGACATTGTCCATCTCGGGCGCGAGGCCAAGGTTATAGGCGTTGTCCGGCGTGAAGCTTTCGGGTCCGTTGAAGAACGTATGGATGCCCGCCGTCGCCAGCATCGGCAGGCGGTGTACCGCGCGTTCCAGGATCGGCTCGAAATGCGCGAAGTCCTCGGGCAGCTGGTCGAATTCGAAACTTTCGGGAATGCCCTCCATCCCCCAGGGCTTGGCGTTCGGCTCGAAGGCACCCAGCAGATACTTCCCTGCGTCCTCCTTGTAGTAGGCGCATTCGTCGGGCACCCGCAGCACCGGCATCTGGGTCAGGCCCGGGATCGGCTCGGTCACGATGTAGAAGTGCTCGCAGGCGTGCAGCGGCACGTTGACGCCCGCCATCGCCCCCACCTCGCGCCCCCACATGCCGGCGCAGTTGACGATCACCTCGCAGGCGATGTGCCCCGGCCCCTCGGCCGTCTCGTAATCCACCCCGGTCACGCGGCGGCCAACCCGCCTGATCCCCGTGACCTTCGTGTTCTCCGCGATCACCGCGCCCTTCGCCCGCGCCCCCTTGGCCATCGCCTGCGCGATATTGGCAGGGTCGCCTTGCCCGTCGAGCGGCAGGTACACGCCCGACACGACGCCATCCATGTTCAGGTGGGCGTAGCGTTCCTTGATCTCTTTCGTGGTGATCTCTTCGACATCCACCCCGAAGGCCCGCGCCATCGCCGCCGACCGCCGCAATTCCTCGGCCCGCTCCCCCGTCAGCGCGACGCTGATCGAGCCGACCTTGCGAAAGCCCGTCGCAACGCCCGTCTCGGCCTCAAGCCCTGCGTAAAGCTCAGCCGAATACCGCGCCAGGCGGCACATGTTTGCCGTCGCCCGCAACTGCCCGATCAGCCCCGCTGCGTGCCAGGTGGTGCCCGAGGTCAGGCGCTTCCGCTCCAGCAGCACGACGTCCTTCCACCCAAGCTTCGCAAGGTGGTAGGCGACCGAGCATCCGACGACGCCACCGCCGATGATGACCACGCGTGCTTTCGCGGGAATACTCATGCCCTCAGCCTTTCATTCGCCGGGTCCCACAGCGCGCCGTCGCCCGTCACCACCGCTGGCACCCGTTCGCCGTAGACCTCAACCTCCAGCCGCGTGCCGGGGGCGGTGTGTTCGGCCCGAACCATCGCCAGCGCAACGCAATGCCCGACGCGGTAGCCCCAGGCGGCCGAGGTGACCTCGCCCACGATCCGCCCATCCGCCCAAAGGTTCGCCATGTAGGGCGGGTCGCAGTCGCCCGCATCCACCTTCAGCACCGTGAAGCGCTTCACGACCCCCCGCTGCTTTTCAGCCAGCATCGCGGCCTTGCCGGGGAAATCCTTCTCCCACTTCACGAACCGCTCCAGCCCGCCCTCAAGTATCGAGTAGTCGGTGGACAGATCGCCCTTCCACGCCCGATAGCCTTTCTCGATCCGAAGCGAATTCAGCGCCTTCATCCCGAAGGGCTTGGCACCCGCCGCCAGCACAGCGTCATAGATCGCGGGAATGCGGTCCACGGGCGCGTGAACCTCCCACCCCAGTTCCCCGGCAAAGGATACCCGCGCCAGCACCGCCTTCTGCCCGGCGACCGTCCACATCTCGTGGGAAAGCCACGGCAGCGTCAGGTCCGCGTCCGACAGGCCCCGGAACAGCTCGCGCGATTTCGGGCCGGTGACGATCAGGGTGGACATCTCGTCCGACCGGTCGCGCAGGGTCAGCCCCTTGGGCAGAGTCCGCATCAGCCAGTCGCGGTCATGCCATTGCGCGACGGCGGCGGTGATCAGCGTGTAGTCGTCCACGTCATTGCAGGCGACCGACATCTCGGTGACGATCCGCCCCCGGTGGTCGGGGAAATAGGCCAGCGACAACCGCCCAGGTCGGGGCAGCCCGCCGGTGATTTGCGCCGACAGCCACGCCCCCGCGCCTTCGCCCGACAGGTGCAGCCGCGTGAACCCTGGCAGATCCAGCACCCCCACCCCGTCCCGCACGGCCTCGCATTCCGCGCGGATGCGCGCCTCCCACGGACCTTTCCGCGCAAAAGTCTGCGTCGCCTCCCAGCGCGTGTCGTCGCCGGATGCCGCGAACCACTCCGCCCGCTCCCACCCGTTGTAGGGGGCCATCTGGCCGCCCAGCGCTTTCACCTTGTCGTGGACGGGCGACAGCCGCCGGTCGGGCGCCGCGGGCCATCGGGCCATCGGGAATGTGGTGGCATATTCGTAGCCGTAGACCTCCATCCCCTTCTGAACGCAGTAGTCATGGTCGGTATAGGCCGTGTACCGGCGCGGGTCGCAGGACCACATGTCCCACTCGGTCGCGCCCTCGGTCACCCATTCGGCCAGCACCTTCCCCGCGCCACCCGCCTGCGCGATCCCGAATGTGAAAACGCAGGCCTCATAGGCGTTCGGCACGCCCGGCATCGGCCCGATCAGGGGGTTGCCGTCGGGGGCATAGGGGATCGGCCCGTTGATGACCTTCTGCAGCCCCGCCTGCGCCAGCAGGGGTACGCGGGCCATCGCGTCCTCGATATAGGGCGCGAGTCGGTCCAGATCGTCGGGGAACAGCTGAAAGCTGAAATCACCCGGCATCGGGTCGGCGGGGTCGGCCCAGTGCGCGCGGCAGTTGCGTTCATAGGGGCCAAGGTTGAAGCCCTGCTTCTCCTGCCGCAGGTAGTAGGACACGTCCACGTCGCGCAGAAGCGGCAGCTTGTGGCCCACCTTGGCCGACCACTCCGCCAGTTCCGGAATCGTGTCGAAGATCAGGTACTGGTGGCTCATCACCATCATCGGCACGGTCCGCCCGCCATAGGGCCTGAACCACTCGCCCACGCGCTGCGCGTAGTAACCCGCCGCGTTCACCACGATCTCGCAGCGGATGTCGCCCTTTTCGGTGTGGACGACCCACTCGCCGTTCTGCCGCGACACCCCCGTCGCGGGCGTATGCCGCAGGATCGTCGCACCCATGTCGCGCGCGCCCTTGGCCAGCGCCTGCGTCAGTTGCGCCGGGTCGATATCGCCGTCCGCAGGGTCATAAAGTGCGCCCTTCAGGTCGTGAAGTTCAAGGAACGGGTACCTGTCCCGGATCTCCCCCGGCGACAGCGTCTCGAGCGCCATCCCCTGATAGCGCCCCATACCCATCGCGCGGGCGAACTCCTGCATCCGCTCCTTGGTGTGCGCCAGCCGCACCGACCCGGTGACGTGGTAGTTCATCGGGTAATCGACCGCCTGCCCGAGGCCGCGGTAAAGCTCGGTCGAATAGCGCTGCATGTTCATCAGCGACCAGCTTGTCGAGAACGTGGGCACGTTCCCCGCTGCGTGCCAGGTCGAGCCCGCCGTCAGTTCGTTCTTTTCGAGCAGCACGCAGTCCGTCCACCCGGCCTTCGCCAGATGGTACAGCGACGAGGTGCCAACTGCGCCGCCCCCGATGATGACCACCCGTGCCGTGGTGGGAAACCCGCTCATCTGCCCTGCCCTCTTGACCTGCGCGTGGGATTATCCTGCGGGGGCACGCGGGTTTCAATTCGCGGTGGCATGGTTTATTGATCGGAAAATCCGATCACGTCACCCGCGACGCCCATGCAGATCGACACCATCGACACCTTCCTCGACCTCTGGGAAACCCGCAATTTCCGCCGCACCGCCGAACGCATGGGAGTCACGCAGTCTACCGTCTCGGGGCGGCTACGCAGTTTGGAAGCCCTTGTCGGACAATCGCTTTTCCTACGCTCGCGCGCGGGGGCGGAACCGACGACAGCGGGGATGCAGTTCGAACCCCATGCCCGCGCCCTGCGCCGGGGCTGGGCCGATGCGCTGCGCGCCGTGCGGCAGTCGGGCGGGCAGGCGATGACGCTGCGCGTCGGCATCCAGCACGACCTGGCGACGGACTACATCGCCGACTGGCTGCGCCTGTTCCGCGAGGTCCTGCCCGGCACCGGCTTCTACGTCGAGGCCGACTATTCCGCCCAGATGTGCGCCGACCTGATCGCCGGGCGGCTGGACATCGCACTGATGTTCTCGCCCAAGGCCCATCCCGACCTGCATGCCGAGCCGCTCGGCGATGTCACCTACCGGATGGTGTCGTCCGAAACCGACCGGCTGTCAGGTGTCCGGGCCGACACCTACCTTCTGCCGAACTATGCCCCCGCCTTTGCCGAAACCCACGCGGCGCTGCATCCCGGCCTGCAGGGCGCGCCGGTGTCGTCGGGCCTCAACGCCGCCATCGCGGGCCTGATCGCCGGGTCGGGCGGCGCGTCCTATGTGCTGGCCGAGACAGCCGAGGCGATGGTGCGCGCGGGCACCTGCCGCCTGGTCGCGGACGCGCCCCCCATCGGCCAGCCCGTCTTTGCTGCGGTCCACGTGCGCGACCGTCACCGGCCCATGCACCTGCGCCTTCTCCGCCTGCTTCGCCAGCGGATCCCCGCCACCCCCGCGCGCGCCCGTCCGGTGCGTGGCACCGCGACGTCGGCCGATTTGTAGGGCGCGCAGTCATCGCGCGCCGCCAACTACCAGCGGATGTATCCCGGCCAGCGGAATTCCTCGGCCGCATCCACCCCGCCCAGGCCCAGCGTGACCGACCGCAGGTGCGCCGCGATGCGGTCTTTCCGCAAATGGGCCAGGTCGTCGCGTGCCAATGGACGGCCCAGCGTCAGCGCAACGTCGCCACCCATCCGGCGGCGCGTTTCGTGGAAGATCAGCGCCAGCCGCATCGGGTAGGACAGGTGGCTTGCCACCTGGAACGCCCAGGAATTCTGCCCGCCCACAAACACCGGCAGCGTGGTGACGCCCGGCACCATCGCCAGCCGCCCGACGAACGGGTGCCAGGGCAGGTCCGCCGCCGCGCGCGTCAGGGGGCGGTTCGACGTGGCGACACTGCCGCCCGGAAAGATCACGACGACCCCGCCGTTGGCCAGCAATTCTGACGCCCGCCGCCGCGTCTGCCCGGACAGCTTCCGCGCCTCGGCCGTGGGGCCGAAATCGACGGGCAACAGATAGGGCTTGAGCTCCGGCACCCGGCAGAGCAGCGCGTGCGTCAGGATCTTGGCATCGCCGCGCAGCCGCGTGCCAAGCCAGCCGAGCGTCAATCCATCAATGATTCCAAAGGGATGGTTGGCAACGATCAGCAGCCCGCCCGCCTTGGGCACCGCCGCCAGCGGCGTCCCCGATACAACCGGCGACAGTCGCAACAGCCGCATCGCCGCGTCGAACGGGTTCTCGCCGCCCGCATTCCCCGCCGCCCAGTCGTCGTAGAGGGCCTTGAGCCTTGGCTGTCCGCTCAGCCGCTCCACCGCGCGGATCAGACCGCGCCGGAACAGCGTCTGCCCGCCGTGGGCATAACTGAATTCGACTTCCTCGTCCGCCGCAGGCGCGGGCGGACTTTCATACAGCGTCGTGACGTCAGACATTTCCGGTCGGCGAACAAACCCCATCCCTCAGGCTAGCCCGCCGATGTGAAACTCGCGTGACAGCGCCGGGGGCGGCGCGGGCGACAAGAAACTGCAACAATCCTGTGGTCAACCGCTGAAGGCAGCGTACGGGGGGCGGACATGAACGGCGCGAAGGACTGGCTTGAGGCGGAACTGGCCGACACGCTGGACGAGGAGCTGGAGGTCGAGCTTGAGGACGCGATCCTCAGCCAGAAGATCGCCGAGGTCTATCGCAAGGCTCATCCCGACACGATCCCGCGCGCCGATTACCTGCGCGCGCTGCTGCGGCTGCAGGCGGAACTGATCCGGCTGCAGGACTGGGTGGTGCACCACAAGAAGAGGGTTGTGGTCCTGTTCGAAGGCCGCGACAGCGCCGGAAAAGGCGGCGTTATCAAGCGGATAACCCAGCGCCTGAACCCCCGCGTGGCCCGCACCGTGGCCCTGCCCGCGCCGTCCGACCGGGAAAAGACGCAGTGGTATTTCCAGCGCTATGTGCCGCACCTGCCCGCAGGCGGCGAGATCGTGCTGTTCGACCGCAGCTGGTACAACCGGGCGGGTGTGGAACGGGTGATGGGGTTCGCATCCGAGGCGCAGGTCGAGGAATTCTTCCGCGACGTTCCGGAATTCGAGAAAATGCTTGTAAGGTCTGGGGTTATCCTGGTGAAATACTGGTTCTCGATCACCGACGAGGAACAGCAGATGCGGTTCCTGATGCGGATTCATGACCCGATGAAGCAGTGGAAGCTGTCGCCGATGGACCTGCAGTCCCGCGTCCGGTGGGAGCAGTACACCAAGGCCAAGGAAGAGATGTTCTTCCGCACCAACATCCCCGAGGCGCCCTGGTACATCGTTGAAGGCAATGACAAAAAACGCGCCCGGCTGAACTGCATCGACCACTTCCTGGGCCTGATCCCCTATGAGGACGTGCCGCACGAGGAGATCACCCTGCCCGACCGCGTGTTCAACCCCGACTACGAACGCGCGACGCTGCCACCCGAACTGTACGTGCCGTCGAAGTACTGACGGGCGAAGGACTGACGGGGGGCCAACAGGCCGTAGCTTTCGCGTAGCTTTCCCGTAGCTTTTGCGTAGTGCACGCGTAGCTACGCGCCGTGCGGTGGTGGGGGCTGGTCGGCAACGGGTGGCGTGGGGTGCGGGGGGCGTCGGATCGCGCCGCCCCTTGCCCGAATCCCCGCCGCATTCCAACCTGCAGCCCTTGGGGATCGGGGTGGGATCGGGGCCGGGGACATGGCGCGCTATCGGACGCTGGCGGAGTGGGAGGGGCTGACGGGCAAGGACGAACTCAAGCCCGCCGAGCGAAAGCTGATCGACGCGGCGCGCGCGGGCAGGCCGTGCATCTTGGGCTCCCGCCCCGACGGCCCCGACCCCGATCGCACCATCCGGGCGGAGTTGCTGCGCTACCTGATCCTTGGGGGCTGCGACGCCTGCCGGGTGGATGAGATGGGGGTCTGGCTGGAAGGCGCTTGCGTCGAAGGCTTCCTAGACCTTGAATATGCGACCGCGAAGGGGGCCACGAGGCTTAGCGATTGCCGGTTCGACACGGGAATCCTCGCCCGTCAGACCCGCTTTGACCGGATCGACTTGTCCGGCTCCCTCCTACCCGCACTGAACGCAGAGGGCGCGCAGGTGACGGGCGGCGTCTTCCTGGGTAAGGCCGAGGCCGATGGCGCAGTCTCCCTGTCCGGCGCGACCATCGGCGGGCAGCTTGCCGCCATTGACGCTCGCTTCCGCAATGCTGGCGGCACGGCGCTGAACGCGCAGGGCGCGCAGGTGACGGGCGACGTCTTCCTGCGCAAGGCCGAGGCCGACGGCGAAGTCTCTCTGTCGGGCGCGACCATCGGCGGGCAGCTTGCCGTCGAGGACGCCCGCTTCCGCAACGAAGGCGGCATGGCGCTGAACGCGCAGGGCGCGCAGGTGACGGGCGGCATCTTCCTGGGGAAGGCCGAGGCCGACGGCGAAGTCTCCCTGTCCGGCGCGACCATCGGCGGGCAGCTTGCCGTCGAGGACGCCCGCTTCCGCAACGAAGGCGGCATGGCGCTGAACGCGCAGGGACTGAAGGTCGAAGGCCTGCTCTGGCGCGGGGTGGCGGAGTGCAAGGGCGTCCTTGACCTGACCTCCGCCCATGCGAGCGACCTTGTGGACGACCCCGGAAGCTGGCCCGGCCGGATGATCCTCGACGGCTTCACCTATGACGGGATCACCGGCGCGACAGATGCCTCCACCCGGCTGGCCTGGCTTGCCAAAGGCACCTACTGGAATGGAACGTTCCGCCCCCAACCCTATTCCCAACTTGCCACGGTACTGCGCCGCATGGGGCATGACCGCGCGGCGCGGGATGTGTTGGAGGAGCAGGCACGGCTTCTGCGGAAGGAAGCGCGCAATGAACGCCGTCTGACGCCGAACGGCGACATCGACGTGGCGATCCGCGGGGTCTGGCGCGAGGTGATTGCACTTGGCCAATTTGCGGTGGACACGTCTTTCCAGTTTGTCGTGGGCTATGGCCACAAGCCGTGGCGCAGCTTCCTAGCGTTGCTGGTCCTGTTCGCTGTCGCCTTCACCCTTGCCCAGAAGACATGGAACGAAGGCTCCTTCGCCCCCAATTCCGACGTGATCCTCGCCTCACCCGAATGGCGCGACCTGATGGCGCGGGACTGCATCCCCGACCTCTTGCCTGACGGAGCGCTGTCTGACCCGCCTGCCGAGTGCGTCGTAAAACCCGCCGAAAAATGGTCAGACAAGCACGCCATCCCCGGCCTCGACTGGGACAGTTTCAGCGCCTGGGGCTATGCCGCCGATCTTGTGGTGCCGGTCCTGAACCTGGGCCAGACCTCGGCCTGGGCGCCGTCGAAGGACCGGGGGCCGTGGGGGCATACCTTGTGGTGGGGGCGGTGGGTGTTGACGGGGTTGGGGTGGCTGGTCTCGGCCCTGGGCATCGCGGCGATCACGGGGATCATGCAGCGGAACAGTCCGGGGTGAGGGGGCGAGACGTGGCGGGGTGAACCCCGCCCTACCCCGCCCTACAGCGGCCCGAACACCGTCCGCCCGCCGACCCACAGCCCCGCCACCGAGGGCGTGCCGCCCTCGGGCCAGTCGATCAGCATCAGGTCGGCGCGCAGGCCCGGTGCGATCCGGCCCCGGTCGGTCAGGCCCATCGCGCGGGCGGGGTTGGCGGCGACGAGGTTCCATAAGCCGGGCAGGCTTGCCACACCATCGGCGTGAAGGCGCGCCACCGCGCCCAGCATCGCGGGGTAGACGTAGTCGGACGCAAGGATGTCGCAGAACCCCTCTGCGATCATCTGGGCCGCGCCGGGCGATCCGAGGTGGCTGCCCCCCCGCATCGCGTTCGGCGCGCCGAAGGCGATCAGGTCGCCTGCGTCCCTTGCGCCCTGCAGCACGCGGCGGTGCATGGGGAATTCGGCGACGGTCGCGCCGAGGCCGCGGTAATAGGCCCGCGTCTCGCCCTGGGTGTCGTCGTGGCTGAGCATCGGCGCCCCCGCCGCGCGGGCCCGGGCCGCGACGCGTTCGACCCCCGCCTGCACCTCGGGCCGCCGGTCCCACATGCGGGCCAGCAGCGCCACGTAGTCGCCCGCCGACATGCCCGACCGGTCGGCGCGGGCCTTGAACTTGGCCGCGATGGCGGGGTCGGCCAGGTCGGTCTGCGGATAGTCGGGGGCGAAGTCGAAGGGGCGGTCGTGCAGGGCGACCGACGGCGGCAGCATCGCCATCGAGGTGTGGTCGTTGAAGGCGAGCGAGGGCGTGACCGGGCCGTCCAGCACCCGTTCGACGAAGGGGATCGCCTCGGTGCAGAACGTCTCCCACCGGATCTGGACGCGGTTGTCGGTGACCAGCCGGGGGCCAAGGCGGGCAAGGCCGTCCACCACCGCCTGCGCGGTGGCGATGGACCGCAGGCCCGGCTCCCAGCTGAGCGACAGGGCGTGGTAGGCGGTGGCGATGCCCGCGGCGGCCAGCTGGCGGTCGGTGTCGAACAGCGCGACCTCGGTCGGCACCATCACGCCGGGGCGGGGCATGAGCTGGCGTTCGAAGGCGTCGCCGTGGATGTCGACGAAGGCGGGGGCAAGGATCATGCCGCGCGCGTCGATCCGCACCGCGCCGCCGCCCCTGACGTCAAGGCCCGCGATGCGGCCATCCTCGATCAGAAGGGCGGCGGTTTCGACCCGGTCGTCCAGAACGATCCGGGCGTTTTCGATAACGGTCGGGGTCATTGCCGCTCCGCGATCACGTGCCAGTGCCACGAGCCGGGCTTATCGTGGACGGCGTCCAGAAGGAACCGGACCTCGAACCCCGGCATCAGGGACAGAAGGGTCCGGGCGTCGCAGAAATAGTGCGGATGGACCTTGTCGCCCTCGCCGTCGAAGACCCAGGTGCCGGGCGAGATTTCGCGGCCCTGCGCCCTGGCCTGTTCCACCGGCAGGCGGCGGGCCGACAGCATGGTGAAAAGGAAGGTGCCGCCGGGGCGGAGGACGCGTGCGACCTCGGCCAGCGTCCGGCGGACGACCGTTTCGTCGCCGTGGTAGATGACGTTCCACGACAGGGCATGGTCGAAGGCGGCGTCCGGGTAAGGCAGGTCGGTCATGCGCCCCAGGGCCACCGTCACGGGCAGCGATTCGGCGCTGGCGGCGGCCGCGATGGCCGCGACGGACCCCGGCGAGGCATCCAGCGCGTCGACCGCGATCCCCGCCCGCGCCAGCGCCAGCGCGTGCCGCCCCACGCCCGCGCCAAGGTCGAGCACCCGCGCGCCGGGGGCGAAGCCGCGCGCATGGTCCAGCACCATCGGCTCGGGCGTCCGCCACTTGGCGTCGCCGCCCGCCTGCCATTCGGCGTTCCAGTAGATGTGCGCGGTGTCCGTCTGCATCGCCGCCCCTACATGATCCGCGCGCGGATCCAGCTGGATCCCTGTTCCACCGCGATCACCAGCGCCAGCATCATCAGGATGATGGCGAAGGCCTCGTCATAGTTGAACAGGTCGAAGGCGACCTTCAGGTCCACCCCGATGCCGCCCGCCCCCACAAGGCCCAGGGCGGCCGACCCTCGCACCGACTTTTCCAGCGCGAACAGCGACGTGGCAGTGAAGGACGGCAGGCAGGCGGGGATGACGGCCGAGAAGATCACCCCCAGTTTGCTGGCCCCGATGGCGCGCAGCGCGTCCTGCGGGCCGGTGTCGGCCTCTTCCATCGCCTCGGCGAAGAATCGGCCGGCAAAGCCGATCTTGTCCACCATGATCGCCAGCACCCCGGCGGCGGGGCCAAGGCCCACGACGATGATGAAGACGATGGCCCAGACCAGGTCGGGCACCGTGCGGAACAGTGCGATCAGCGCGCGCGCCACGACCTTCACCACCGGGTGCGGCGACAGCCGGTCGGTGGCCAGGATCGCGAAGGGCAGCGCGAAGACAAGGCCCAGCGCCGCCCCCGCGATGGCCATCTGCAGCGTTTCGACCAGTTTCCAGAAGATGCGGCCGAAATGGCTGAAGTCGGGCGGGAACATCTGCATCAGAAGGCCCGAGGGCGCGAACAGCCGTGCGACGCCCTTGCCGATGGCCTCGGGGTCGGGGGCGGTTGCGGCCAGCGACGACACGACCAGCGCCAGCACGATCACGATGGCAGCGTATTCGCCCAAGGGGCGGTGGCGGAACCGGGGAACGGCGGGGGCGGCGGGCGCCGGAAGGGGCGTGTCAGTCATGATGGTCGAAGAACCGGCGAAGCGCGTCGGGGGCGGCATCGGCCGCGGGCAGGTCCAGCGCGATGCGCCCGTCGGCCAGACCTACGATGCGGTCGGAAAAGGCGGTGGCGTGTTCCAGCCGGTGCGACACCACGATCAGGGTCAGCCCCTCCTGCCGGGCCAGGCCGCTGAGCAGGCGCATCACATCCTCGCCCGACTGCGGGTCAAGGCTGGCATCGGGTTCGTCGGCCAGCACCAGTTGCGGGCGCTGCATCAGCATCCGCGCGATGGCCACGCGCTGCGACTGGCCGCCGGACAGGGAACTGACGCGCTGTTCGGCGCGGTCGGCCAGGCCCACGCGGGCCAGGCAGCGCAGGGCCTCGTCGCGCACGGCGGCGGGGGCGAGGGCGTGGTACCAGGTGCGCGGCCCGCTCATCCGCGACTGCACGCCGTGGATCACGTTGGTCAGCGCCGAAAGGCGCGGAACCAGGTTGTGCTTTTGCCAGACGACGCCCACGCCCGACCGGAACCGCCGCAGATCGCGCTGTGTAAGGCCGGTGACCTCACGCCCGGCGATGCGGACGCTGCCGCCGTCGGGTTCGGTCAGGCGGATCAGGCAGCGCAGAAGGGTGGACTTGCCCGACCCGTTGGCGCCGATCAGCGACAGCGCCTGACCCTCGGGCACGGCGAAGCCCACGCCCTGCAGGACGGCCCGGCCGCCGAAGGATTTGGTGACGCCGGAAATGGCCACGGCAGGCTCAACCGGGGCTGAGCCTGCCGTGATCGACCGTGGTGACGCAGGTGCGTTCAACGCCCCGTCACTCGCCCAGGAACTGCGAGAACTCGGTCACGCCGACATTCTCGAACATCTTGCGCACGCTGTCATAGTCGGCGTCAGTGACGGTGGGGTTGAAGCTGCCGCCGATATACTTGGCGTTCTCTTCGGTCGAGGTGATGGCCGCCAGCATCTCGGCCCCGTGGTCGGTGAAGGTCTTGCGGACCGTCTCGATGATTTCAGGCTTCACGTCCGGGCTGGCCAGCAGGACGTCGTTCGGCAGCTCGGGGCCCTTCAGCAGCACGCGCAGCTTCTGGTCGGGGAACTTCTTCTCGATCTGCTCGATATGCGTCTTGTTCAGGCCGATGGCGGCGATGTCGCCCTTGATCAGGGCCTCCATCGCGACGTTGCGCTTGAGGAACACGGGCTCGTAGTCAACGCCATAGGCCAGCCCCGCCTCGGCCAGCAGCGTCGCGGGCGACAGGTGCTGCGAGGTCGAGCCGATCTCGCCGAAGGAAATCTTCTGACCCTTCAGGTCGGCGGGCGTCTTGTAGGTGCTCGAATCCAGCACGGCGATGTTGGAATAGTAGTCGGGGCGGTTCCACGTCACGACCGGAACGGCCTTCAGGCGGGCGTTGAACACGACGTATTCGGCGGGGCCGGTCAGCACGAAGTCCACCTGGTCGGCGGCCATCGCCTCGACCGCGACGGTGCGGCCCGACACGGGGAAGAACTCGACCTTCAGGCCGGATGCTTTCTCGAAGGCGTCCTTGAAGGGCCCCATCTCTTTCTGAAGCGATTCGAGCCCGTCGATATCGGTGACGGCAAAGCGGATCGTGTCCTCGGCGGCGGCGTTGCCGGCGACAAGGGTTGCGGCCGCAACGGCGGCGGCGGCGGCGGTTGCGCGAAGCAGGTCGAACATCGTGGTCAGCCCCCAGGATCAGAGTTCGGACGGTAAACGTGCGGCCCGCCCTAGCGGCCTTCGACAACAGCTTTGTGACATCCGGCACCGCGTCGCCGGGAATCGAAACTGTCACAAAACTGCGGTGCGACCGTTACAGACCGCCCCTATCAGCGCCTTCACTCGGTAGGGGGCGCCGATGCTGCTGGACGTCAAATCGGTCACACGCCTGTTCGGCGCCAAGCGGGCGGTGGACGATGTCTCGTTCACGCTGGAACGGCCGATGTTCCTGGGCATCATCGGTCGGTCGGGGGCGGGCAAATCCACCTTCCTGCGCATCATGAACCGGCTGACCGACGCCAGCGCCGGGCAGATCCTGTTCGACGGGCGCGACATCCTGTCACTGAACGGGTCGGACCGGCGCGGCTGGCAAAGCCAGTGCGCCATGATCTTCCAGCAGTTCAACCTGGTGCCGCGCATGGACGTGGCATCGAACGTGCTGCACGGCATCCTGAACCGCCGGTCCACGATTGCGACGATGTTCAACCTGTGGCCCCGCGCCGACATCGACCGGGCGCTGTCGATCCTGGAACGCCTGGGCATTGCCGAGCAGGCGCCGAAGCGGGCCGAGGCGCTGTCGGGCGGCCAGCAACAGCGCGTGGCGATCGCGCGCGCGCTGATGCAGGACCCCCGCATCATCCTGGCGGATGAACCCATCGCGAGCCTTGACCCGATGAACGCGCAGGTGGTGATGGACACGCTGCGCCGCATCCATGACGAGGACGGGCGCACGGTCATCGCCAACCTGCACACGCTCGACACCGCGCGGCGCTATTGCGACCGGGTCATCGGCATGCGCGACGGGCGCATGGTGTTCGACGGCACGCCCGACCAGCTGACCGTGGGCGTGGCCCGCGACATCTACGGGGCGGACGCGTCCTTCAGCGAAGCCGCCACCTCCACCTCGATCGACCTGCTCGGCACCGAAGGCGACAAGGCCTACGCGCGCGAGCTTTTGGCCTGACAGCACGACACAGTTTCACCACGGCACCGGGCAGACCGGCGCCAACCAACCGGAGACGACCATGAAGCATCTGATCGCCATCCTCGCCGCCACGACGGCCCTTGCCGGTGCCGTCCAAGCGCAAGAGGTCAAGGAAATCAACATCGGCATCCTCGGCGGCGAAAATGCCCAGGACCGCATCACCAAGAACGAATGCTACCGCAAGGCCATCGAGGACGCGGTCGGCGTTCCGGTCAAGCTGTTCACCCCCGCCGACTATGACGGCGTGATCCAGGGCCTTCTGGGCGGCACGCTCGATATGGCCTGGCTTGGGCCGTCGGCCTACGCCAAGATCGTCCTGACCGACCCCAAGGCGGTGGACCTGAAGCTGATCACCCAGAACGTCGACGGCTCGACCGGCTACTACTCGATCGGCTTCACCCGCAAGGACACCGGCATCAAGTCGATCGAGGACGCCAAGGGCAAGACCTTCGCCTTCGGCGAGCCGAACTCGACCTCGGGCTACCTGGTTCCGGCGTCGGAACTGACCGCGAAGTACGGCGACCTGAAGAAGTTCTTCAAGGACGTCCCCTTCTCGGGCGGGCATGAGCAGACCATCGTCGGCGTCGCCAACGGCACCTACGACGCGGGCGTGTCGTGGGCCGACGGCCTCGGCAACTGGGAAGACGGCTACACCTCGGGCGCCTTCCACAAGGCCGCCGCGGCCGGCCTGGTCGACATGAACAACCTCGTCGAGATCTGGCGCTCGGCCGTGATCCCGAACGGCCCGTTCGTCGTCCGCGCCGCGCTGCCCGCCGACGTGAAGGACAAGATCACCGCCGCCACCGCCGACATCCCGAAGAAGGATCCGGCCTGCGCCTCGGCGATCAACGGCGGGGACGTCAAGGACTTCATCCCGGTCGAGGCCTCGACCTACAACGGCATCATCGAGGCGCGGAAGTTCCAGGACGCGAACGGCTGATCCAGTGAAATGGCGCCGGGCCCTGCATGGTGCGGGGCCCGGCACCTGACGCGCGCCAGATCATGGTGGACATTCCCTTCGGACAGGGGCCCTCGGTGCCCCAGGGTGGCCCGCGCGCGCCCGCGCCCGACCCGGCCGCCGGGCGACGCGCCTATATGGACCTTGTCCGCCGCCGCCGCATCTATGGCGCGGCGCTTCTGATCCTGACCTTCCTTCTTCTGGCCGCAGGCTTTCGCCAGGCCGAAGACCGCAACGCGGGCGGTTTCCTCGACGGGCTGCCGATGCTGGGATCCTTCCCGGGCGAGGTGCTGCGCGAAGGCTGGGACAAGCGGGCGAACGTGCCCGGCCTGATGTGGGAACACCTGCCATCGCTGATCGAGACGATCAACATCGCCGCGGTCTCGACCCTGATCGGCGGCATCTGCGCGGCCTTCCTTGCGGTCCTGTCCACCCGCGGCCTCGCCCCCTTTCCGCGCCTGATCCCGGTGTTCCGCCGGATCATGGACGCGCTGCGTGCCATCCCCGACGTGGTGATCGCGCTGGTTCTGATCTTTGTCCTGGGCGGCGGCCCGATCCCGGCGGTGATCGCCATCGCGATCCACACCGCGGGTGCCCTGGGCAAGCTTTTCTCCGAAGTCGCCGAGAACGCCGACCTGAAGCCGGTCGAAGGGCTTGCCTCGACCGGTGCCACCTGGGGCCAGCGCATCTGGCTGGGCGTGATCCCGCAGGTGGCACCGAACTGGCTGAGCTACGGGATGCTGCGGTTCGAGATCAACGTCCGCGCCTCGGCGATTCTGGGTTTCGTGGGCCAGGGCGGCATCGGCTATGACCTGAAGGTTGCGATGCAATGGGGCCAGGGCCGCTACGACGTGGTGGTCGCTGTGTTCCTGCTTCTGTTCCTGACCATCGTCGCCATCGACCAGCTGTCCGACCGGGTGCGCACGCGCCTGACCAAGGGGGTCTGAGAGAATGGCCGACGCGACCTTCGCCCCCGGTTACCGTCAGGCCGTCCAGTCGGGCTTTCGCACGCGACGGCTTCTGTCCATCGGCATCCCGGCGCTGATCCTGCTGTATCTGGCCTATGCCTTCGTGGCCTTCGACGTCTCGGGCGTGGCCAGCCGCGCGCGGGGTGACAACGCGGCCGTTCTTTTGGGCGATTTCTGGTCCTACAAGGTCCACGTCACCCGCGACAACCGATCGGGCAAGACCGCATCCACCATCGAGGGCGAGACGCGCTACACCTTTCCGCCGGACCATGTTCCCGACTGGGTGAAAACCGAAGGGGACACGACGCAGATCGACCTGGGCAAGGGCTACGGCGTCACCTATGACGCCAAGGGCGCGCGGATGGTGGTGCCGGGCTATGGCACCATCGACGTGACCATCGGGGCCGACAAGGTCACGCTGACCGCGCCCGAACCCCTGCCCGACTGGATCAGCGTGTCCGACACGCGCGTCGGCGTGACCACCCCGCAGGGCCGCTTCAGCGTGACCCGGACGAAGGCCGAGACCTTCCGCTATTTCCCGGGGTGGGAGCTGTTCCTGTTCACCTTCGACAGCCCGTTCTACGGCAAGTCCTGGGGCGAACTGGCGCGCCTTGCCGTCAGCGGCCCCCGGCTTGACCCCGCCATGCCGAATATCGAGCGCATGGCCAGCGACATCTGGTCGAATTCGATGTGGCACCACGGCGACGTTGTCTGGGCGCTGGTCGAGACGCTCTTGATGGCGTTCCTTGGCACCGTCACGGCGGCGATCCTGTCGTTGCCGCTCAGCTTCCTGGCCGCGCGGAACATGATGCCGGTCATGCCCCTGCGCTTCGGCATCCGCCGCGTGTTCGACTTCGTGCGCGGGGTCGATGCGCTGATCTGGACGATCATCCTTGCCCGCGCCTTCGGCCCCGGCCCGATGACAGGGGCGCTGGCGATCCTGATCACCGACATCGGGTCCTTCGGCAAGCTCTTCTCCGAGGCGCTGGAGAACATCGACGAAAAGCAGGTCGAAGGCGTGCGGTCCACCGGCGCCAACGCCCTGCAGCGCGCGCGATTTGGCGTGCTGCCGCAGGTGATGCCGGTGATCCTCAGCCAGGTCCTTTACGCCTTCGAATCGAACACCCGCAGCGCCACGGTGATCGGTGCCATCGTGGGCGGGGGCATCGGGCTTCTGCTGACGCAGGCGATCCAGACCCAGAAGGACTGGGAGGATGTGGCCTACTACCTTGTGCTGATCGTCGCGATGGTGATGATCCTTGACTGGCTGTCGGGGATCGTCCGGCGGCGGCTGATCAAGGGCTGACCCCAAGGGCCGGACATGCCGAAACTTTCGCCTGACCTGCCCTTCGTCCATGACGGCTGCCAGATCGTGAACACGACCTTCGGCCGCTATTGCGAAGTGGGCGAGGGCAGTCGGCTGGTAAACAGCCGGTTCGAAGACTACGCCTATTGCGACCGATATGCCGACATCGCCAACACCACCGTGGGCAAGTTCGCCAACATCGCCGCGATGACGCGGATCGGTCCGACCGACCACCCGATGGCCAAGGCCTCGCTGCACCACTTCCTCTACCGGTCGGCCTACTACTGGGACGACGTGCCGGACGACGCCGACTTCTTCACCGCCCGCGCCGCGCGCCGCACCACGCTTGGCCCCGATTGCTGGATCGGCCACGGCGCGATCATCAAGCCCGAGGTCACGGTGGGCGCGGGGGCCGTGGTGGCGTCGGGGGCCGTGGTCACGAAGGACGTGGCCCCCTACATGATCGTCGCGGGCGTTCCCGCCACGCCCTTGCGCGAGCGTTTCCCGCAGGCAGTGGCCGACCGGCTGATGGCGCTGGCCTGGTGGGACTGGGACCACACCCGCCTGCGCGCGGCGCTGGACGATTTCCGCGCGCTGCCGGCCGAGGCGTTTCTGGAACGGTACGGGGGCTGACGGCGGTCGGGCGCACTTGCCCTTGCGGCCGTCAAATGGTCCACGGCCCTCACCCCACCGGACCTGGGCGGAGGCCCCAGAACCGAGAAGCCCTTCGCCAAATCGCCTCCCCTCTCCGCCCGGGGGAGAGGGTCAGGGTGAGGGGGCATCCCGCCCCACGCAGGCACTACGCCAACCCGATCGCCTCCCCTCCCCCTGGCCCAGGGGGAGGGCCAGGGAGGGGGTC